>JAESGJ010000047.1_pt1 | contig 266921 bp, 261 predicted proteins | sample 9266241 | NCBI WGS metagenome assembly JAESGJ01 (sample SAMN14514841, study PRJNA621669) | algae metagenome | isolation source: Brasilonema octagenarum HA4186-MV1 and co-occurring heterotrophs from wet... | place: USA: Manoa Valley, Hawaii | collected 2009-07-20
GTCGACCCCGAGGCATGGCTGACCGACACCATCAGCCGCATCGCCGACCATCCAGCCCGCCAGATCAATGAACTGCTGCCGTGGAACTACCGTCCCGCCTGACGCGACGCCTTCACCGGACGCTTACTGAGAGGAAGGGTTGCTGCGCGTCAAAGGCGTTTGGCCATAGCTTGGCTTCATCGATGGCCTCGACCAGCGTCACACCAGCGACTTTTCGCGTGTTCAGCGCGATCGTGGCTAAACGCAATTGACGCTCGTAGCCGTCAATCTCACTCAGAGTCGGCATTCCCCCGGTTGCCTCTTCTTTATCTATGCTTTTTCAAAGAAGCGGTAAGTCACCCGGGTGGCAAGAACAATCTGCTTCAAATGAAATCACATGGCTCAAGGCGCTGCGCTTTCCAGTTCCGTGAGCAGGTCCTGCCTTGACTCCCCGCGCAGCGACCGCCGAACGCTCTCGGGCCCCAAGCACTTCATTGCTCCTAGCGTCTCGGGTCGGAGGATTCGCCCATCAAGCCATCGGCGTCGCCAAGCTCTAGCGATTGCATCGACCGTTGATGGTTCCGCCGCGTAGCCCGGCATTCCCATCAACGACGCCCTGGCATCGCCCCCTAATTCGCAGGCGTAGAACAAGCGCGGCGTCGCGTGGTGCAGTACGCTGTCACTAGAGATCCCAAGGGCGTCCAGCCCCTCGCGGATCTGTCGTAGCCGAGGGCTGGTGCCTTCGCCGAACCTATTGTTCACCCGCCTCGATGTGTGGAGGCTCTGCGCCATTTGCCTAAGGGCATGTGCGGTATCGGAACCGAGGTGGAGCGTCCCGAAGCCACCAGTCTTGCTTTGTCCGATCGAGTTCCAGCGGATGTCATGATCGAGGTAGCTGTGATCCGAACTCTTTAGCGTCAGCCGGTTGTATTGGCTTGATCCTACGCCGTAGAGGCTTGTCGTCGTCAGCACGCGCAGGTCAGCGGGCTTCGATATAGCCCGCCCGGCCATCTGCGACGCGATAACACTAACTTGGCCGCCGTATCGTTCAGCGTACTGATCGCGTACCTCTTTCGAGGCCAGCAGCAGAGCGACGAGCTTGCCGCACAGCAATTCGTTGTAGGGAGCAATTGCGCCGCAGATGCTAACATCGGCGACACGGCTGGAGAGTCCTGCCTTGCGGAATTCTGTTAGCACGATGTCGATGGCGCGCTGGCCCGTCTTGGCCGAAAACAACTGCTCGAAGGCAGCCGCCGGATTTCCTTGTAGGTCGGCCGCGCGGAACACTTGTTTGGCGAACAGCAGGTGTGCCAGCAGTTCGGCTCTCTTCCGAACGAAAAGCAGGTCTTCGGATGCTGTCCGCCAATCGCTATCAGGTCCGGCGAGCTTCACCGACCCGCGCATGGGCCTCACGCGCCCGCCCTCCTGAACATTGGCTTGGTAATGAGCCTGTAATTCGAGATCACGGGCGAATGCGGCACCCGCAGCCTTCTGCTCCAGCCTTAGGACAGTGTTGTCCACGGGTGTATCGACCTCGTCGGGCCTTGCGAGATCGTCCCAGCGAACGGAGTCAATCGAGCTTTCAAGGCGCTCGGTGATAGCTTGCGCGAACAGGCCTGCCTCCCAGCTTCCCTCGCGCAGGTTGGCTTCTGCCGATTCTCTCAGCCAGCCAATCCAGTTGTCACGGACGGAAACCCTCATGACGGGGCTGGCAAGCATCGCAATACCCATGACGGGCCGATTTGGGCGGGCGGCATTTCTTATCAGCACCAAGAGTTGGCGACCCGGGATCGGCCGGTATTCGTGGGCCCAAGTGTGGCGGAAGTAGCGCCAGATGTCGTTAAGCGGCAGACCGGTGTCGCGGCAGCGTGTCCCTGACCGGCAGACCTCGACGACGGGATTGACGAGGTTGGCCAACGCCCGCTCGCGGTCGGCTTCGGGCAAGGCGGCGATCGCCGCGAACTCGCGGGCCAGTGCCGCGCCATCGTCGATCAGGTCGAGAACCGAACTCCTCACCCCCGGTGCTCGTAGCGTCCGGCGCTCCATGCGGGTGATAAAAGCCGTCACTGATGGTTCAGCGAGTTGCCGATGCCGCGCGGTCTGCAGCGCCGCGCGGAGGCGGGACTTCACGTCCTCGACCGATTGGTCGGTTCCAGTCGTGATCCCCGGCGGTCTGAAGTGAAGGCCTTCGGCCTCGAACGAGACTCGCCACCCCTGCTCGAGCAGGTCGGCGACCAGCAGGCAGATTGCGCGCAGCTTGGCGCTGTCACCCTCGTCGATGTAGCTACGCGCCAGGCCGCGCAGGCTCTCAGCGAAGCCCGGCGGCGTCGGCCCCACGAAGTTCAGCAGACCGTGAAGCTGGTCACGCTCCTCGGGTGCCAGGAAGGGCGCGAACTTACGGAGGTCGGAAGCGTCGCTCTCACTTTTCGCCATTGTCCCTCCCTCCGTCATGGTTTCCGGATGCAGCAATGCCAATTTCACTTGGATCGCGCCAGCGACCATTGTGACTATTCTGGCCGGCGGACTTTGTCCCCGAGATGCGCGACAACTGCTTAGTCCAGCCCCTCATCAGCCGGTCATACTCGTTCGCGATCATCCCATTGCCGGCCGACCTTCTCCACTCGATGCGCGATAGCAGGGCGTCGAGCGCGGTCGCGGGATCGACGCTCGCTAGCCGGGAATCTGGAGTGGAGGCCTGGCCGGCCCCTGCGCTTTGCGGCGCCGGGCGGCGCGATGCTGGTTGACCCAGATGGTCTGGACCGTGATCGGCGCCGGTCGCGGCTCGCGTCGTGCCGGCCCCGATGGCCCGCGGGCGCTCCACCTTGGCGGCGCGGACTTTCGCCCGAAGGTGCTCAATTGCCTTGGGTAGGCCCGCCGCCTGGAGTTGCTCCCAAATCTCCTGCGAAACCGTCACCTGCTGCTTCGAAGTCGTCACCCCGAAGGCCTCGTCCAGCGAGGCGGAGAACTCGCACTCGATCCGGATGTACCGATCATTGTTAATGAACGTCGTCCAAGGCGTCCGCGATTGCACGTCGACCACGCGGCCGTTCCGGCTGAAGACAATGCCGTGGTACTGCTTCAGTATGGCAAAGCGGGCGTTCGCGTTGATGCCTACCGCGTCGCGCGACTTATCTGCGGCCCCGAACGTCGGTGGGAGCCATGCGTAGCGCAGGACGATCTCGCCTGTAGCACCGTCCCCGAGCTCGATCGTGAGCGTCACTGGCTCGAGCGCTTGAGCTCGGTCCTCGTCGAGAAAATTCAGCGCGCAATCCGGGGACAAGAACAGGGGATCGATGGGCCGGACGGGCTCACCGTCCACGTAGATCGCCGTTCCGCCGAGCAGCTTGTGGTAGGCCACGCCAAACTGCTGGATCAGGTTGCGTCGGAGCCCTCCGGCCGTCGCCCAATCCAGCCTGTCGAGCTTGTCGATCACGACGACAGTTCCCGACGGCCATCCATCTGGATGCAAGCGAGCGATCGCCTCGCTAACGAACGTCGGAAGCGTGGCTGGGCGTACTGGTGGAATGGACAGCTCGGACGCCTCGTTGAGATAGGCGCCGGCATCGAGCAGATCTAGGTCGAGGCAGACCGCATGGACCTCCCCCTTTTTTACCTTCGAGTAGATCGTGAAGCGGCGACCCATGCTTACCGTCGCGCACGGGAGGCCGTAGCCGAACCTGCCTAGGCCGCTGCGGTCGTTTTCGCGATGGGTCCCACCCCACATCATCGCGAAGCGCAGCATCGCCGGGCTCATACCGTGTCCATCGTCCACGATGGCTAGTTGGACTGGACGCTTGAGCTGTCCCCCGTCGGCAAAGCCGGACATCAAGTCCACCCGCTGAGCATATGCTTGGATCGAGTTGTCTACGAGCTCAGCGATGGCCTCGACGTTGCTCCTGTACCCGATGTGCCTGATGCCGCGCACGAAGGCCTCGGGCGCGACCAGACCGGGGTCCGTATTGCTCTTTGTTCCACGGCTGTAGCGCCGTTGGGCGTCCAATGCTTGCTCGGAATCGCTGGCCATACGAACGATCTCCCTTTGGCTTATTGTCGTCCATGTTGTGCGGACGCATGGGTTACTTAAGCGCCAATACCCGACCGGTGTGTCGCAGATTCGCGAGGCCAGTGGCCCAGCCTCGCGCTCGTGCCGAACCGCGCTGCAGACCTTTGCTAGCGGAAGGCCACGTCGGCGGGTTCGCCGCCGTAGGTTCATTTACGCCACGTCACGGTCCAGCCACGGTGCGAGTGTAGTCGCGTCGTTGGCCGCGTTCTTGAGGGCGTCGCTGAAGCGCGCTGCTAGGCGCATTTCCAGTGCGGCCGTGTAGCCACGCCCCTCGCGAAGTTCGATGACGTGGCGCAATATGCGCTCCTCGACCGCGAAGGTGTTCGCGCGCGGATCGTGCAGCTGTCGCCAGCGGCCAAGCAGCAGAGCAGTGCTAATGACATCGCCTTCACACGCCTCCTGCACCGCATCCCATTCACCGGCATAGATCAGGCGGGCCACGGCAAACGCCGGCACGCTGATCTTCGCGGGGATGTCGAGGCTGGCGAGCACTTCAGCCATATGCACCGGCTTCATCTTGAACCCGCCTGTAGTCGTCCGGGCGAAATCGAGATGGCGCACCGGGTCGTTGCCACCGAAGCCGAGCCAGACCCAGCCCTTCGGCAGGGTCAGCCCGTGCCGCATCGCGCCCAGCGTCAGCAGCGGCACGTCGTGGAGCATGCCGGCCCAGCTGACCAGCTCGGCACCTTCCGGCGCGTCGGCCAGCACCTGCAGGAGGCCGGCAATCACGGCGCGCTCGTCGTGATCCGGCTGGCTCAGCGTCACGAATCGCGACACGTCGATGTTGCCGTCCGGATGCTCGACCAGCACCATGGCGGCGGCGGTGACGATCGTCTGGAACGGCCAGCGGGGGGTGGTCAGCGGATCTTCGCTGCGCTTGTAACCGCGGCGGCTGGGCTGGTCGTCGTTGCTAGGGGTATAGCGTTCCATGGCCTGATAGCGCCGGTGGCCAGTCTCGTCGGTGACGGCGCTCTCGATGTCGAGCACGACATAGCTGCGCGGGCGGCGCGGTTCGAACGGGTTGTCGATCTTCATGGTCTTTTCTCCTCCGGGATCATTCCCGGTCACGATGCTGCTGGTCTGGAGGCGGGCCTTGCCGGGTGAGGCCCGCCCTATGCGTCAGGCGAAGCGGACGACGGTCTCGACCGGCACCTCCGGCTCGATCCATCCGCCGCCCGTCGGCACGAACCGGTTGTTGACGAGCAGGTCGCCGCCCAGCGTCGCGGCGGTCGCGCGGATGCGCTTCATCGCGCGCTGGCGGCCCCGGCCGATGTTGCTCGGCTGGCCGGGCATGCGCCGCAGCGAGCCCCGCTCGTCGACCGCGAACACCTCGTGCCCGCGTACGTTGACGAACACGATGGGGTCGTCGTCGTTAGCGGCATAGGGCACCACGCGGTCGATGACGTCGACGGTCAGCAGCTCGCGATAGACGATCGCGAAGCTCGTCGGCCGGGCGGTGTTGCTGCTTGCCCAGCCGGTGAAGACGGCGTCCTTGTTCAGCATCTGAGCGATGCGTGCCATTTCGTTGCCGGTCTCGAAGTCCATCGACCGGCTGGCGCAGAACGCGATGCAGTCGTTGGCCGGCTTGAACGCCGGCCAGCCCATCTCGCGACGGACCGCGAGCATGAAGTTCTGGTGGCGTACGGTAAGGGTGTTCACAGCTTGCATGATGCTCATCCTTCGGTGACGGCCGTCAGGGCCGGAGCATTTTTCCCCAACCTGGGATGCTCGTTTCATTCGTTCTGGAAGGAGACGGCACGCCGCAGCGCGCCGGCCCAAGTCTGCCCGATCGGCCTCAGCGGTGGCGCTGGTGCCAGGTTATCGGCAGCATTCGCGGCACCGAACCACGGGGCGCGATGTGCTCGCGGAACCAGCCTTCCTCGGCGGCGCACTCGTTCTCGGCGATCTCGATCCACCAGACGCGGGCGCGCGGATCCCAACGGTAACCCCGCGCTTTCAGCGCACCGCGCCGGTCGAACGGCGCAGCGGTCGCCTCGAAGCGGATCGTCCGCCGCTCGGCGCCGGCGAGCAGGTCGCCCAGCACGGTGCCGCCGTGCGGCAGGCGGTGTCCCAGCAGATGGATCAGGCTTACCACATCCGCCATCGCGCGATGCGCGTCGGCGAAACGGCCCATCTGCATCAGCAGGTGCTGGAGCTTCCGGCCGTCGAACCCGGCTTCCAGCCAGTCGAAGTCGCTGGCCGAACACGCCCAGGCCGCGCCGGCAATGCCAGGCAGCAGGTTGCCGATGAACGCCGCGTCGAACGCGCAGTTGTGCGCGACCAGCACATCGGCACCAGCCAGCCGGCGTTCGAGCCGATCGAGATCGATCGTCTTGCCGCGCACATTGTCGTCGCTGATGCCAGTCAGCCGGGTGATGTGCGGCGGGATCGGCACTCCCGGATCGCGTAAGGCCTGCCCGGCACTCAGGATGCCGACGATCTCGCCGGCGAGATCGACCTCCAGCATCACGACCGCGATGTCGATGATCTCGTCGGTCAACGGATCGGTGCCGGTGGTTTCGGTATCCAGAATCGCAATTTTGCGAAATGGTCCCGACCCGCGCGGTGCCAGCGGAAAATCGTCGAGCGACGATACGCGGCGCAGGATACGGATATCCGGATCGCGCGCGCATGTGGAAAGCGCCGCCTCTACCGAGGCGGCGCCGGTGATGTGCGTCATGGTCGATGCTCCTGTTAGGATCGACCGAGCGGCAGCGAGGCTTTTCCTCTCAACCCTTCCCGATCACAGGAACGCCGCCGATGCGGCTTTTCCACGCTGGTCACATGCGAGCACATGAGATCACCAATTCATCGCCTCTGTGCTTTGTCCGACCGACCCGTCAGAGGGCAGCATGACATACTCATGCAACAGGTTTCGCGCCGGTTCGACGTAGGCTGTAAGGCGTTAAGAAACGAAGGGAAATGCCGTCTCGGCGCGGTGGCTTATGCCGGTATTTAGGCCGGTTTCGCGTCGGTCATGGCGTCTGCCTGTTACTTGGCTGCCGCGGCATTAGTCGACATTGAAAGTATGGCGAAAGAGAGTTGAGCCCCCCTAGTGCGCATAACGAAGAGGTCCCGACACGATGGCCGGTCAGCGAACAATTGCTGTTCGGCAAAGCACTGGTCGCCGCCGAACTCGTGACTGTCGAGCAGTTCGATTTGGCCCTACGCCTCGCGAGTGCCGCCGAATTCAGCCTAGGCCACGCGCTCGTTTACATAGGGGCGATCACGCAAAAGCACCTGATGCGCCTCCTCGAAGAGTATGATGAAGCTGCCTCTGGCCTGAACCGGCCATTAGCCGACCTTTCATCTTCCGGCAGCACAATCGGTCCTATGACCGAAGATGACAGCCGTTTCCTGCGCGACTGGGACGACCAGTTATGTCCGACCCTCAAGACGAACTATGATTTCGTCAAGAAACTGGAACGGATCCCGATCTGCGTCGCGTGTCCGATGGCACAATGGTACAAGCTGAAAGCCGCCCCGCCGAAACCGAACGAGGAGGCGAAGCCCGCGGTGCTGGAATGCTTCTGCACGGCGTTTCGTGGCGTCATGTATAATGGACGGAAGGTCGTGATCGCCTGCGATGCGTTTCAGGACGCGCTGGACAAGCAGGACGATCAGAGCGGTCCGTACGGCTGATCGTCACTCGATACCCTTACCAGGCACGCCGGGAAACCGACGAGCGGCAATCGGCTTGGGGACAGACCGATCCGCACCGGGGCGAGGCACCTCGCGTCCGGGTCGTTTCAGGTCTGCGCCATCCAGTCGTTCGATCTCGTCCCACTCCTCCATCGCTTGTTCGCGCTGTTGACGCGCGCGCTGCCAGGCATGTTTGCGTGGTTTTGCCGATGCGGCGCTGTCATCCAGCGCCTGCCGCTGGATCGCGGCCTGGGCCGCCGCTGCCGCCCTCGCTTCGCGTGCGATGCGCGCGATGGCCGCGTCCTCACGCTTGCGGCGTTCCTCGTCACGCTTCCGCGCTTCGTCGCTGCGGGTGATGGCCAGATCGATGATGGTGGTGTCGGCGAAGTTCGGCAGACGCCGCGGCGCAAGTGCGGGCAACTGAGGGATGATCGCCCGTGCCATCGTTGGCGGCGGCGCGGTTAGCTCCGTGGCGCGCGCGGCACGAGGCGGGACACGCGCTATCAAGCTAGGCGGTGCGGAAATGTGCGCCCTTGCCGGTGCGACCGGCACCGTCGCAAGGGGCTGGATCGATGCTCCCGCCAATCGCGGCAAGCGGATTCGCAAATTTCCGATTTCCATTCGCGCCGGGCGTGAAATCGGCTGCGGTTGGGCCATCGCGACGACCTCGATCAAGGGACGCTGCGGTAACGTTCGCTGTTGCTGCTCGATCGATCCGGCGATCTGTGATGGCCTGATTCTGACCGGCGGTATTTTCGGCACGACAACCGCCGTCGTCGATAGCGGCAGTAGCTTGGGAACCACCGCAGCCTCGATGGCCATTGTGGCGGCAACGACCCGCTCCGGGACCGGTAGGGGTAGCGCCGGCAAGCGGGCGAACCGCGCGGCGATGGCGCGTGCGGCCTCCTGCGCCTTTGCCAGTGCCTCGTCGGCATGACGTAGCGCATCGTCAATCACAGCAGCCTTAGAGCGCATGACGCGCTCGTGGTTCTCCTCGTTCTCGGCGACATATTCGCCGCTGCGCGCCTGGTTCGTCCTTGCACCGCCGAGATGGACCTGCGGCTCGTGCGGCAGGCCGCGGTCGGCATTGCTCTTCGCGGTCCAGACCTGGTCCTGACCGGCCTCGAACGACATTTCGGTCATGACGCTCGCATACATCTCACGGAACAGCTTCATGGCCTTGGGATTGTCGAGGTCGGTGCGCAGCATCTCGCCGACATACCATTCGTGGTCGCCGGTGCGGACCATCGGCCGGAACGACCACAGGACGTGCAGGTGCCAGTTGCGCTGGTCGCCGTCCGGCGGCGGTGCGTGGAGCGTTACCAGATAAGGCAGGTCGAACCGGCCAAGCGTCTCCTCTGCCCAGCGGACGCCGCAAGTCATCATCTCGTCCGGAGACTGGCGATGATCGACCGCCAGTATGCCGTGCATCAACAGCTTGGCGTTCTTCTGCGCCGCCCAGTTGACCTGCTCGAGATGGTCAAATCCGCACAAAGCCTCGTCGATCGTCATACCGATGTTGGTCGCGACATAGGGGTTGCCGTCTGGATCGAGCTCGGCACCGTTGAAGCAATACAACACCACCCGTTGCGACACGCCTGCCTCAGCGGTGCGGCGCGAGTAATAGCGCATCCGCATGAACACGCCGCGTTGCCCCCTGCGGTCGATCACCGGGCCATCGTATTTCGGCAGCGCGACGGCGGCATAGGGCCAGTGGCGCTTCCGTTCCCTCGGCGGCGTGTGCCGGATCTTCTTTTCCGGCCGTACCTTCGTCCTGAGCGAGCGCCACAGCAGACGGGCGCGGTGATCGCTCTCGCGCAATTCGGCAGCTACGCTGCGCTCCGCAGCGCGCCATTCGCGAATCTCGATGCGGCGCAGCTGCTTTTCGCGTCGCTCGCCTTTCAGCTGGAGCGACTGGGCCGCGGCGTCGAGCTTCTTCCTGGCGAAGCCGTTGGCGCTGCTGGTAGTCAGCTTCGACTGGCGGCCGAAATCATCCGTGAACAGCGCATCGATGTAGCGATGCACCCTGCGTTGGGGGGCGTTTCGAGAAGCCCGGGAGGAGGTTGAGGGTTTCGCCATCGGTGAAACATTTCTTGCGCCAATCTTCAGCCCCCCAACCTTAGCTCAACTGAAATCCCGAACAGTTCCTGAGTAAGTCAGGAACTGTTCTCTGCCTGTCTTCGTCGATGGTGCCTCCCTCGATTTGACGAAGGGACGCACATGCAATCGCAAATTTACGAAAACGCCGATGGCCGTGAGGACATCGACCGCATCCTTGCCGAGGCCGACGCCGATATCGCGCAGCTGGGCAGCGACCGCGAGGCGATCGCCGCGCGCCGCCGCGCGCTCGTCGCTCCGCGCTACAAGACCGTGGTTGCCGAACCGCGTGAGGTCCACAACAAGATCGCGCTGGGTGGCGTGCTGGTGAACATCGGCCTGTCGGCGATCGACGCCGATGCGCTCGCCGGATTGCTGGCGTTCTGGGCCGACCAGGTCTGGTCCGACGTGGACGAGCTGATCGATACCGATCCGTCAGTAACGCTCGGCCAGGCGATCGTCATGATGATCGACCGCTACGACCGCGACCTGTCGGCGCGCGGGCTGTACGAGACCTGGTTGCGCCGGGTCGCCACCTATGACGCCGATCGTGCCGAATGGCTCGCGCGCGATGAGGAATATCGGCTGGAAGGCGCGTGGCGCGACGCGGGCATGACGCGCGACCAGCGCTGGTTGATGCGCGTTACCTGCCGCCTGCGCCGGATCGACGTGCCGGGGCATCTGTCGCGTGGCGACGCGGCGGACTGGCTGGAGGCGCACGGCGCCAACATGAACTATCGCGAGTTCGTGGCGTGACCGCGTTCGTCTGGATCGATCGCGACGGGCAGCGGCGCGAGCTCTACAGCCCGGCGCCGATCGAGGCCGAGGCAGCCGACATCGCGCTGGAGATGGATCGCTATATCGACATCCAAGATGGCGCGGATCCCCTGCTGCGCGATACGGCGCGTGCTGCAATCGGCAAGCTCCAGCCACGGCTCGAACGGCTGCGCGATGATCTTGCGGGCTGGAACGATCATGCCCTCGTGATCACGCGCGCCGAGGCGGTGAAGCTGGCCGAGCAGATCGACCGGCTGCCGACGATGCTCGGCGACATCCCGCTGGTCGTGGGACTGCACAGCGAGCACGACCGTATCATCGCCATCACCTCAGGATCGCCGGAAATGCTCGCGCGAATGCTCGCCGAGCCGATGACCGCGGTTCAGCGCCAGGCTATCGCCGCTTGCGCGTCGCGCACAGCGCCGGCTGATACGGCGACGCGCGGCGACGCCAAGGCGTGGCTTGATCATCAGCCACGCTTCGCGCGTGGCGGGCAGGTGGATGGCGGCTGGTTCGCCTGGATCGATCGCAACGGCCACGCCCATCGTCTCACCGGTCCGCTGTCGATCGAGCGCGAGGTCGCGGCCGTAGCGAATGAACTCACCGAGTTGCGTCGCACGCTGGTCGGTACGCCGGACCCCGCCGCGCTCTACGCGGCGGTTATTTCCGGGATCGCTTCTTGGGAGCGACTCCAAATCCTAAAAGGGGATCTCGAGCGGTTCGACCGCGAGGCCACGGCTCGCGAAGACGCCGCATGGACAGCATATACCGCCGACTGGCGGTCGAAGAGGAAGATGAAGTGACCGCATATCCCGGCCCCATATGTGGCGAAGGTGCGACGCCGGCGCAACTCGATGCGCTCTACGGCGCGTTCCCGGGCATCACGATCTACGCCGATCCGGTCGCGAAGTCGCTTTCAGGCCTCGCGGCATCCGATCCCGATGCGGCGCTCGTCTGCGACGACACTAGGGTCCGCGAGCAGACGATCCGGGGGCGTTGGGCCGGCATCCGCGACCCGCTCGGCGAGCATCATCCGATCGCGGTGCGATTGCGCAGCAAGCTGAAGCAGCGGCCGGAGGCGGTACCCGAGCCCGAGCCGGCGATCGCCGGGGCCCTGGAAGCACTGGGGTGCGTCCGCGTCGGCCGCATCGTCACCTTCCGCGGCGTGCCTGTGCCCGCCGGGGAGGCGCAGACCGCCTAGTTCCTGGTGCTTCGCCTCCCCGCGCTGTTCGGACCGTTCGCCGACCCGGCGCGTGTCTGGCGCGGCGATACGGCCTATGATGCCGTCAATGTTACCGACGAGATGCAGGAATCGATCCTGCTGGTCAGCACGCGCATCCATCGCGACAATCTCGTCCTGCTGATCGCGCATGAAGGCCAGTTCTGGCTCGGCGCACGTGGAAGGCTCGATCCGTTCAAGGGCAACTTCGCGACCCGGCTGATGAGCCTCGCGGTGATCGGCGCCAGCACGATCTGCGTACCGACTGCCCGCGCGATGATGCACGACGACGGCCTGCTGCTCGATAGCCTCTGGCTGCGCCGCGACGTGGCCCCCCTGGTGCGCAACCCCGCGCTGGAAGACGGTCTTGCCAAGGCGGAGAAGCGGCGTGACGACGTCAACATCCATGACGCCGCCGTGACTAAGGTGCCGCGGCCCGCCTGCGCGCTGGGAGACAGCGAAACCTTCAAGAGCGGCTACGCGGGAGCCTGCCACCGCGCGAAGCTCTGCTCCGCGCCGGTTGGCAAGCCGGGCTGGCCGCAGGGGTTCCGGCCCGATGCCTGGCGGCAGCCGCTCGCCGAAGTGGAGTTCCTCCGCAGCTGCTGCCGCTACGTCCGCTACGACGAGAAGCACGTGCCGGCTCGCGACCGCTGGAACCGCATCGCCGCCGCGTCAGGCCCGGTGATCGGTCCTCCGAAGACCGCCATCGACGTTCGCACCGGCCTGCCCCGCCAGCACATGCTGGAGCGGGTGCAGGACCTGTTCCGGCCCTGGTTCGATCGGCTCCAGGTCGCCGAAGAGACGAAAGGCGCGGAAGGCAGCGATGCCTGGCTGCGTCGCGAGGCGCTCATCCGAGAGATCGTCCTACTGCTGCCGGCGCTGAGCGCGATCACCGACGACCCATATCTCAACGAGCGGTTCTGGGTCGATCGCACGGCCGCCAAGGTCAAGATCGCGGTGCAGGGCGCCTGGCAGACCTGATCGAGCTGCCTGAATGCCATATCGGTAAGTCAGGAACTGTTTTCGGCCCGCCTGCCTTCAGTGGGTCTCTCGCGAGTGGCGGCACTTGGGGTGCCGCTCTCGCGGGAGCCTGACGATGACCGCCAAGAACAACCGCCTGCCGCTCGACGATGAACCGAACGGTGAAGCGCTCAACACGCCGAGCAATGACGCTGCGCCCGAAGCCGAAGCTGACGCCGTAGACACCGGCGCCACGCCGGGCAGTTTGGACGCCGAAGACGCCGAAGACGCCGAAGACGCCGAAGACGCCGAAGACGCCGAGCATAACAACTACACCGAGGAGTTTAAACCGGCGGTGGCGGTGCAGGAAGAGTTCCTGGTCCGGATCGGCGATCTGGGCGAGTGGGAATATCACCTCCGCCGCTTCTCGCCGCTGAAGACGTCGCATGCCTCCGCGCTGGCGCTGACCGCGTCCGATCCGCTCTATCTCCGTCCGATCGTCGTGCTGGAGAAGGACGGCAGGCTAGTCGTCGTCGACGGCCGCTACATCCTGGAGGCGATCAGGGCAAAGTACCCCGGTGACGATGAAGTCATGGTCCGGGTAGTCCGCTTCGCCGGTAGCGAGGGCGAGGCCGTCGCCGCCATGTGCGACACAGCGCTCGGATCGGCGGTCGCCACCCGCATGGAGACCGCCCACGGCCTGCTCGCGCTCCAGCGCACCAACCGGATCAGCCAGACCGCGCTCGCCGAGCGCTACGCCGGGCTCAACAAGGACAAGGTCAGCAACATGTTGATCGCGGCGCGGCTGCAGGAGGCGTATCCGATCTTCTACGAGTTGCTGGAGGCACCGCACAAGGCGCCGATCTCGCTGGGGGTCGCGCTCAACAAGGCGGTGAAGACGATGCCGCCCGCCGACTTCGCCGACATGCTCGACCGCGCGCACGCGCTCGCCGAGGAGGGAGAGCGGTGTGGTCCCGGTGAGCTGTTCGACCTGTTGCAGATCCCAGGGCAGCGCGGCGGCCGATCCGCTGCGGCTGTCGGCGCAGACATCGAGCCAAGCGAGGACAGGGAGGCGATTTTCGGCGCCGACGACCAGCCGGTCGGCGCCGTCGAGCAGATCGAAGGCGGCGGTGAAAAGCTCAGCCTGCCGTCGCCCGCCGTCGTGAGCACCATGAGCGTGGACGAGCGCGAGGCCGCGGCCGAGGGCTTCATCGTCCACATCCGCCGCTACTTCGGCCTTGACGGACAGGGCTGAAAGGAGGCGCGGCGGAGCGATAGGTCGTGGGCGAGCCCACCTCTAGCGATCTGCACGAGGTGTCCGGTGCCGGCGATACTTGCCGGCGCCGGACACCTGGTGCCGTCGGCGCGAACCTGTCCCGATACGAGGTCATTGACGCCCTCCCGGACTCTTTCCCTCTGCTGCCCGGCGAGTCACAATGGCTGATGGCCCTGTTGGCCGACGACCTCGCGAGGATCCTTGCCGATGACTGACCCGACCAGCTTGCACGCATGCGCCTATGTACGGGTCAGCACCAAGCGCCAGGCGGAACACGAGACGTCGCTCAACGAGCAGGAAACCGGGATCGCGCGCGCCGCCGTCGAACGCGGATATGAGATCGTCGAGACCTATGTCGAGGCCGGCAAATCCGGGATGACCGACCGCCGCCCGGCGCTCCAGCGCATGATCGCCGACGCTTGCGCGCAGCCGAAGAAATACGATGCCGTGTTCGTTTACAACTTCAGCCGCTTTTTCCGCGATGAGTATGAATGCGAAGGTTATCGTCGCAAGCTCGAGAGGGCCGGCGTCAAGCTGATCTCCGCGACGCAGGACGTCGGCGAAGGGCCGCACGCGCGGCTCATCCGCAGCATCTTCACTTCGCTCGATGCCGCGTCGAGCGAGATCAATGCCGAGCAGGTCAAGGTGGTGATGAGCGCCAATGCCGAGGCGGGATTCCATAACGGCTCGGCGCCACCGCTCGGCTATCGCACCTACGTCGCCGAGCGCCGCGGCAAGAAAGACAAGAAGAAGCTGGAGATCGATCCCGCCGAGCGGCCGCTCGTCGAGCTGATCTTCCGTCTCTATCTCGAAGGCGACGGCACGAGCGAGCCGCTCGGCATCGACGCGATCGTGAAGTGGCTGCGCCAGCGCGGCTATACGCATCGCAACCAGCATTTCCACACCGGCCTGATCTACGCGATCCTGACGCGCGAGACCTATGCGGGCCGCCACTATTATGGCTGCCGCAACAGCCGCACCGGCGAGATGCGCCCGCGCGAGGAGTGGATCGAGGTCAAGGTGCCCGCGATCCTGAGCGAGGAGCGGTTCCAGGCGGTTCGGCAACGGCTCAAAGCGCGTAACCGGCATATCGCGGCACCACGGTCACACACCTCACCCGTGCTGCTGTCCGGCCTCGGCCGCTGCGGCTGCAACGGCTGCACCTCCACGATGATGCTGATGACCGGCAAGGGCGGGCGCTACCGCTATTACGCGTGCTCAAATCGGCGGAAGAAGGGCGACCTGTCCTGCGGCGGCAACAACGTGCCGATGGACAAGGTCGACGACGCGGTCGTCAGCGCGTTGGAGACGCGCCTATTCCAGCCGGAGCGGCTCAAGAGCCTGCTCGGCGAGATACTCGACGCCTCCGATGCCGCTGACACCGACCGCCGCAAGCGGCTCGCCGTGCTGCGCACCGAGGAGACTGAGGTCAATACCTCGATTCGTGCGCTGTTCAGGATGGTCGAGAGCGGCGTAACCGCGCCCGACGATCCGTTTCTCAAGGAGCGGCTGGCGACGCTCAAGCTGCGGCTGTCCTCGCTCGGCGAGGAGATGGTCGCGCTCGAACGCCAGATCGGCGCCAAAGGCGGCCGGATCACTCCCGAGAAGGTTGAGCGGTTCGCCGCCGCCATACGCGCGAAGCTGCGTGACGCTGCCGATCCGCAGGTCCGCCGCCGCTACGTTCGCGCGTTCGTCGGCGAGGTCGTCATGAGCCGCGAGCAGATCGTCATCCGCGGCCCCAACCGCGCACTCGAACTCGCCGCCGCGGGTGACATGCCCGCCGACGACAAGGTTCGCACTTTTATGGGTAATTGGCGCACCCGACAGGATTCGAACCTGTGGCCTCTGCCTTCGGAGGGCAGCGCTCTATCCAGCTGAGCTACGGGTGCGTGGGAGTGAGCGCCTAGCAGGCGTTTGCGGCGGATGCTAGCCGTTTCGGCAGTGAGCGGTGCGCATCAGCCCCGCACGATCACTTTGCGATGGTGACCGGCTGGAACTGCGACAGGCCGCAGCTGGCGCCGCGCATCGGCGGGGAGGCGTAGAGGACGGTGATGATGTCCTGCGCGCACAGCTGGCTGAGCGAAGTTGCATAGCTGAAGCGGCGCTCAAAGCCGAGCTGCGGGCACGGCTGATCGAGCGTAACGCGATAATATTTGTTGTCGGCCATGCGGAAGTCGATGACCCGATCGTTGCGCACCAGGCTTTCGCGGATGCTGCGCAGCGGGATGCAGTTCTGCGGCTTCCCCGCCGGGGTGGCGGCGGGAACGGCGTTGCGGTCACGCGCGCCGCCTGGGGCCGCTACTGCAGCGAGGGCGATCGCGAGAGGAAACAGATATCGCATCCGATGATACTCCGCTGATCCGCCCCCCGGTTCAATCCCCCGCGAACGCCGCCTTCAGCCGTGAGAAGAAGCCCTGGCTTTCAGGACATTCCTCGCCCGTTTCGGTTTCACGGAATTCCTCGAGCAGCGCGCGCTGGCGCGTGGTGAGCTTCGTCGGCGTCTCTACCTCGATCTGCACGACGAGATCACCGAAGCCCCGGCCCTGCAGCACCGGCATGCCGGCCCCGCGCTGGCGCAGCTGGCGACCCGACTGGATGCCAGCGGGAATGCGCAGCTCATGGTTGCGACCGTCGAGGCCCGGGATGGTCAGAGAACCGCCAAGCGCAGCGGTGGTGAAGCTGATCGGCGCGCGCGCGAACAAGGTGGTGCCTTCGCGTTCGAACAGGCCGTGCCGCTTCACATGCAGGAAGATGTAGAGATCGCCCGACGGTGCGCCGCGCGCGCCCGCCTCGCCCTCGCCCGTCATGCGGACGCGGGTGCCCTCGTCGACGCCAGGTGGGATTTCGACGCTCAGCGTCTTGGTGCGCTCGACGCGGCCATCTCCGCGGCAATCGGGACACGGATCGTCGATCACCTGGCCCGAGCCGTTGCAGACCGGGCAAGCACGCTCGACGACGAAGAAGCCCTGCTGGGCGCGCACCTTGCCGTGGCCGGCGCAGGTATTGCAGGTGTGCGGATGGCTGCCGGCACGGGCGCCCGAACCGTCGCACGTCTCGCACGCCGCCGTTACGTCGATCGTGATCTCCGCGGATTTGCCGTGATAGGCCTCCTCCAGCGTGATCTCCATGTCGTAGCGCAAGTCAGCGCCGCGGCGCACCTGCTGACGCCCGCCGCCGCGGCCGCCCATGAATTCGCCGAACACGCTTTCGAAGATGTCGGAGAAGCCGGAGAAATCCGCATGGCCCTGCCCGCCGCCACCGCCGCCGTTGCGGAACGCGGCATGGCCGTAGCGATCATAGGCTGCGCGCTTCTGCGGATCCTTCAGGCAGTCATAGGCCTCGCTGACCGCCTTGAACTTCGCCTCGGAATCCTTGCACCCGGCGTTCTTGTCCGGGTGATACTTCATTGCCAGCTTGCGGTAAGCGGACTTGATCGTCCCCGCATCGGCCGAACGATCGACCTCAAGCAACTCGTAGAAATCGACTTCTGTCATTCAACGCCCCCGCGCAGCAACAGCCCGCCCGTCACGCCTAAATACTCGGCATAACGGGCGGGCGACATTGCTTACGCCTTCTGGTTGTCGTCGACTTCCGAGAATTCGGCGTCGACCACGTCATCGTCCTTCGGCGCGGCGCCGGCGTCCGCGTTCGGCGACGCTTCCGCCTGCTGCTGCTTCTCGTAGATCGCCTGGCCGAGCTTCATCGCGACCTGCGCGAGCGCCTGGCTCTTCTCGTTCATCTGATCGACGTCACCGCCCTCGACCGCTGCCTTGGCGGCATCGATCGCGGACTGGATCTCGCCCTTCAGCGCCTCGTCCACCTTGTCGCCGTTGTCGGCGAGCTGGCGCTCAGTGGTGTGGATCAGGCTTTCCGCATTGTTCTTCGCCTCGGCGCCTGCCTTGCGCTTCTTGTCCTCCTCGGCGAACTGTTCGGCTTCCTGCACCATCTTCTCGATGTCAGCGTCGGACAGACCGCCCGATGCCTGGATGCGGATCTGCTGCTCCTTGCCGGTGCCCTTGTCCTTCGCGGAGACGTTGACGATGCCGTTGGCGTCGATGTCGAACGTCACCTCGATCTGCGGCACGCCGCGCGGCGCCGGCGGGATGCCGACGAGGTCGAACTGGCCGAGCAGCTTGTTGTCGGCCGCCATCTCACGCTCACCCTGGAAAACGCGAATCGTCACCGCCTGCTGATTGTCATCGGCAGTCGAATAGGTCTGCGACTTCTTGGTCGGGATCGTGGTGTTGCGATCGATCATGCGGGTGAACACGCCGCCCAGCGTCTCGATGCCCAGCGACAGCGGGGTCACGTCGAGCAGCAGCACGTCCTTCACGTCGCCCTGCAGCACGCCGGCCTGGATCGCCGCGCCCATGGCGACGACTTCGTCCGGGTTCACGCCGGTGTGCGGATCCTTGCCGAAGAAGTTCTTCACCGCTTCGCGCACCTTGGGCATGCGGGTCATGCCGCCGACCAGCACCACTTCCGAAATGTCGCTGGCCTTCAGGCCGGCGTCGGCGAGCGCCTTCTTCATCGGCTCGATCGTGCGCTGGATCAGGCTATCGACGAGACGCTCGAGGTCCGCGCGGCTGATCGTCTTGACGAGGTGCTTCGGGCCGTTCTGGTCGGCCGTGATGAATGGCAGATTCACCTCGGTCGAGGCGGCCGACGAAAGCTCGATCTTCGCCTTCTCGGCAGCTTCCTTCAGGCGCTGCAGCGCGAGCTTGTCCTTAGTGAGGTCGATGCCCTCATCCTTCTTGAAGCTCTCCGCCAGGAAGTCGACCAGCTTGTTGTCGAAGTCCTCGCCGCCGAGGAAGGTGTCGCCGTTGGTCGACTTCACCTCGAACACGCCGTCGCCGATCTCGAGGATCGAGACGTCGAACGTGCCGCCGCCAAGGTCATAGACCGCGATGGTCTTGCCGTCCTGCTTCTCAAGGCCATAGGCCAGCGCCGCCGCGGTCGGCTCGTTGATGATGCGCAGCACTTCGAGGCCCGCGATCTGGCCGGCGTCCTTGGTCGCCTGGCGCTGCGCGTCGTTGAAATATGCCGGCACCGTGATCACGGCCTGCGTGACGGTCTCACCGAGATAGCTCTCGGCAGTTTCCTTCATCTTCTGCAGCGTGAAAGCGCTGATCTGCGACGGGCTATAGTCCTTGCCGCCGGCCTGCACCCAGGCGTCACCATTGGCGCCCTTCACGATGTGGTAGGGGACCAGCTCGGTGTCCTTCTTGGTCACCGGATCATCGAAACGGCGACCGATCAGGCGCTTCACCGCGAAGATGGTGTTGTCACCATTGGTGACGGCCTGGCGCTTCGCCGGCTGCCCCACCAGTCGCTCGCCATCCTTGGCGAAGGCGACGATCGACGGCGTCGTGCGCGCGCCTTCCGAGTTCTCGATCACCTTGGGCTTGCCGCCCTCCATCACTGCCACGCAGCTGTTGGTGGTCCCGAGATCGATCCCGATAACTTTTGCCATGAGTGCTCTTCCAGCCCCTGCTTGAACAAATACGTGCCGCCCCGCCCCGTTACGGCGACGGAACAGCGTTGACGAAGCGCGATATAGGTGGCGGTTCCCTTGCCGCAAGGCACCTCAATGGCCTGGCGCCGGACGCCCTCGGGTTGCCGCGCCGAACCGGCTCGCGTAGCCACGGCGGGACCTTTTCGATCGGGAGATGAACATGTTCCGCGCCGCCGCCGCGCTCGTTACCGCAACCGTTGCCCTGAGTGCCTGTGCACCGGAAAAGCAGCTTTACATCAGCGATGCCTGGGTGCGGCTGGCAGCGGTCGAGGGGCGTCCGGCGGCCGGCTATTTCACGATCCACGGCGGGCCGACGGATACCACGCTGGTCAGCGTCACCACCGACGTCGCGGTCCGCACGGAAATGCACGAGACCAAGGCGGCGGCCGGCGGCGGCATGACCATGGACGCGGTGCAGCAGGTGCCGATCCCTGCCCTGCAGCAGGTGAAGTTCCAACCGGGCGGCAAGCATATCATGCTGTTCGACCTCAACCCGATCGTGAAGCCGGGCGGGTCGATCACCCTCACCTTCACCTTCGCGGATGCAACGCGCATCCAGCAGAACGCCCGCGTGATCGCGGCCGGGGATCCGGCGCCAAGCCAGAAGAAGTAAAACCGCGCGGCGGCGGATCGAGCGGGCAATAAAGCGCATCATCCCGCTCATCTGTCCGTAACTTCTTGGCGGCATGAGAAAGGGATGGCCAACATCTCCTCTCTTGCCAGCAGTCTGGCCCGCCGCTTCGAAGGACGTAATCCGCGCGAGATCGTGTCGCTGACGTTCAAGACGCTGCGGCACGGCGCGCGCCGCTTCAGCCCTGCTGCTGCGCGCGCGCGGCGACTGGACCTTGCCTTCGATCGCCGCTGGGGCACCGACACGGGCGGGACGATGAACCTGTCCGCGCTGAACGTGGCGCGTGATCGCGCACTGCTCGGGTTCGGCTATCAGGCGAGCAACGGCGCCGCGCTGCATCAGGCGATCGCCGTCAGCGGCATCACGCCTGCGGACTTCTCTTTCGTCGATTACGGCTCCGGCAAGGGGCGCGTCGTCATGATTGCTGCCGCCACGGGCTTCGCCCGCGCGATCGGCGTGGAATTCGCGCCGGAGCTTCACGAAGTGGCGGAGGCCAATGCCGACCGCTTCCTGGCCGCTGGCGGCGCGCCGCGCCGGTGCGAGATGGTGCTGGGTGATGCCGGCAGCTACGTGCCCCCGGCCGGGCCGCTGTTCGCCTATATCTACAACAGCTTCGGACCGGTGATCCTGCGCGAGGTGCTGGCCCGGCTGAAGAGCCATGCCGCGAACGCGCCGGTGTTCATCGCCTACGTCAATCCGCGCCACCGCGAGGCATTCGAGGACGCCGGGGACTGGCAGGTGATCGAGGCGAGCACCGATTGGGTGCTGTATCGCCCGGCTGCCTGACCAACGAACCGGTCACCTGCTGTAACGCGGCGCCCGATCGCCTACGTTGCGTGCATGACAGCCAGGGGCCTTACTGCCGGCGAAAAGGCACTCGCCCGCTCGATCTACCGTGATTCAATCGATCTCGACCGGGTCGAGATCCGCCGCCGACGCTGGTGGCCGCTGCAGACGCGCAACATCGTGATGGCGCCGCGCGGGCACATCCATTTCCATCCGCATGACGACAATTGGCGCGAGGACTTCAGCCAAACCCACCTCGGTCTTCAGGGGCTGTTCCTGCACGAGATGTGTCACGTCTGGCAGCATCAGCGCGGCGTCTTCCTGCCGCTCGCCCGACATCCTTTCTGCCGATACCATTACAGCTTCGTCCCGGGCTGGCCGCTGAAACGCTACGGCATCGAGCAGCAGGCCGAGATCGTCCGCCACGCCTTCCTGCTGCGCGAGGGCGCGACGATCCTGGGCGCACCGCCGCTCAGCCAATATGAGGGCCTGCTGGCGACGTTCCGCTGATTGATTGGAAGTGTCAGGCGTTCGGTGCTGCCGCCGCCGAAGCGCCCGCCGCGCCGCCGCGGAACCGGCTGGCGACGAACAGCAGCAATCCAAAATAAGCAGCGCCCGCGAGGATCGCGGCCACCACGGCGGCGAAGCTCTCGTTCGCCTGCAGCAATGGCGCAGTCGTAACGGTCAGGAACAGCATATAGGCCGGATTGATCACCATCGGCAGCCAGTTCATGATCTGAACCAGGAGCGTGATCGCGATGAGGACAAGCACGGCGAGCGCCCCGCCCCCGCCCCAATGCACAGTCGCATATTGCAGCAGCCCCGCCGTCGCGACGCCGCCAACAGCCCCGAGGATCGTCGATGGCATGACCGTGAACGACCCCTCGTGCGAGGATGTCCAGTACCAGACGAACAGGAAGCCTGCGTAGAGCGGCGCGAGTTTCAGGAAATAGCCGAGGGCGGCAAAGCCGGCGATCGCCACCATTGCCGTGATCCAGACGGCAAGCCCCGCGCCAAGCGTCATCTGCGGCGCGCCTTCGTGCTGCGACATGATCCTCTCCCAACGATCTAAAGCGATCGTTTTAGGGGAGGCTATGCCGCATGCACGTCGGCAGCAAATGAAAAGCGCGAGTTCCCGCGCCTGCTTACTTCAGCAGGACAAGCTCCTCCGCCATCGTCGGATGGAGCGCCACGGTCGCGTCGAACTGCGCCTTGGTCAGCCCAGCCTTCACACACACGGCCGCGGCCTGGATGATCTCGGGGCAGTCAGGGCCGATCATGTGGATACCGACGACGCGGTCCGTCTCGGCGTCGCACACCATCTTGTAGAGCGCGCGCTCGTCGCGCCCGGCGAGCACGTTCTTCATCGGGCGGAAGTCCGACGAATAAATCCGCACGGAACCCAGCTTCTGCCGCGCCTCGCTCTCCGTCATCCCGACACCGGCGATCGGCGGATGGCTGAAGCAGGCGGCAGGCACGCAATCGTAATCGACCTTCGCGCCGCCCTTGCCGAAGAGGTTGTCGGCAAAGGCCTGCCCCTCGCGGATCGCCACCGGGGTCAGCTGGATGCGGTTCGTGACGTCACCGACGGCGTAGATCGACGGGCACGGCGTGCGATTGTCGTCGTCCACCGGTACGGCGCCCTTGGCGTCCACTTCGATGCCGACGTTCTCCAGCCCCAGCCCTTCGGTGTTCGGTACGCGGCCGGTGGCGTACATCACGCAATCGACGATCGCCGGATCGTGACCGGTCATGTGCACTTCGAGGCAGCCGTCCTCGCGCTTCTCGATCTTCTCGAACGTCGCGTCGAAACGGAACTCCAGCCCCTTCATCATGCTGATCTGCAACAGCCGGTCGCGGATCTGCAGATCGTACCCGCGCAGGATCTCCTTGGTGCGGTTCATCACGATGACGTGGGCACCGAGCTGGTGGAAGATGCCGGCGAACTCGTTGGCGATATAGCCGGCGCCAGCGATCAGCACGCGCTTCGGGATGCGTTCGAGGTGGAACACCTCGTTCGACGTGATGCCATGCCCGCAACCGGGGAACTGCGGCACCATCGGGCGTGCACCGGTGGCGACGAGGATCGTCTTGGCAGTCTTTTTCGTGCCGTCCGCCAGGGTCAGCTCGTTCGGCCCCGTGATGGTGGCACGCTGGTGGATGATCTCCGCGCCATTGGATTCGAGCGTCGTGGTATAGGCGCCGTTGATCCGGTCCACCTCGGCCATGACGTTCTTCTGCAGCGTCTTCCAGTCGAACGCGCAATCCGACGGCACCTGCCAGCCGAAGCGCTGCGCGTCCTTCAGATCCTCCGCGAAGTGCGCGCCGTACACCAGAAGCTTCTTGGGCACGCAGCCGCGGATCACGCACGTGCCGCCGACGCGATATTCCTCAGCCACCGCAACGCGCGCGCCATGCGCCGCCGCGACGCGCGACGCGCGCGTGCCGCCGGATCCGGCGCCGATGGTGAAGAGGTCGTAATCGAATTCGGGCATCAGTTCACTCCACTTGCGTCGAGCGCGGATACGAGCCCGAGGGGACAGACGGAAGGATCGAAATCCCGATCACAGTGAAGCAGGCATATCGTGCCGCGATCGATCGGGAGTAACAGGATGGGGCGGCCGCACTCGCCGACCGCCCCCGACACTGAACGCTGGCGCCTCAGGCGAGGCCGGCGCGGCGGATGAGATCCTCGGTCGACGGATCGAAATCCCCGCCGCCCTTCGCGGCGGACTTGGCCATTTCCTTGCCCAGCTCGACGCCGAACTGGTCGAACGAATTGATGCCCAGGAGCACGCCGTTCACGAAGACGCGATGCTCGTAGAAGGCGATCAGCGCGCCGAGCGTGCGCGCATCGAGCACGTCGAGCAGGATCGTGGAGGACGGCCGGTCGCCCGGATAGGCACGCGCCGGATCATCGGGGTTGGCGCGCCCCTTCATCAGGGCCGCGCCTTGCGCGAAGGCGTTGAGCAGCAGCTGCCGATGATGCTCCTCGGGCAACGTGTCGCCAGGCTCGATCACCGCCAGGAATTCGACCGGCACCAGATGCGTGCCCTGGTGGAGCAGCTGGAACACCGCGTGCTGCGCATCGGTGCCCACGCCGCCCCAGGTGATCGGCGCGGTCGGGCGGCCGACCGGCTGCCCATCAGCCGTCACGCCCTTGCCGTTCGATTCCATCTCCAGCTGCTGGAGGTAGCTGGGCAGGAGCCGCAGACGCTCGTCATAGGCAAAGGGTGCACGCGTCTCGCATCCGCGGACCTGCGTGTAATAAAGGTCGGCGAAGGCGGCGAGCGCAGGCGCGTTTTCGTGCAGCGCCGTCAGGCGGAAGTGCCGGTCCATCTCGGCCGCGCCTTCCAATAGCTCGGCGAACTGCTCCCAGCCGAGCTTCATCGCCGCGGGGAAGCCGATCGACGACCACAGCGAATAGCGCCCGCCCACTCCTTCCGAGAAGGGCAGGACGCGCGTTTCGTCGACGCCCCATTCCACCGCCTTGTCCGGGGACGCGGTCACCGCAATCACGCGGCCATAGGGATCCTCGACGCCATGTTCCTGCATCCAGGCGATGACGCTTTCGGCGTTCATCATCGTCTCGGTGGTGGTGAACGTCTTCGACGCGACGACGAGCAGCGTCGCGGCCGGATCGAACCGGTCGAACACATCTTCCAGCGCCATGCCATCGACGTTCGAGACGATCGCGACGTCATAGCGTTCGCTGTCCCGGCCAAGCGCATCGACCAAGAGGTTCGGGCCGAGCGCCGAGCCGCCGATGCCGACATGCAGCACGTGCCGCACCGGGCCAAGCGCGTCCGCCTCGATCGCGTCGATCAGCATCCGCATCCTTGCGTGGTATTCAGCCGCCCGCGCGACGCTTTCGGCATTGCCCTCGCCGCGTTCGGCGGTGTGCTCGACCGGGCGATCCTCGGTGGTGTTGACGTGCGCGCCGGAGAACATTGCTTCGCGCTTGCCGGCCAGGTCCTGCGCCCGCGCCAGTGCCTCGAACGCAGTCACCGCTTCGGTCGTCAGGTGCGTCTTCGACAGATCGAAGTGGATGCCCGCCACGTCGAGCGAGAAGCGCGACAGGCGTTCCGGGTCGTCGGCGAACAGCTGCTCCAGCCGCTTCTGCGGCAATGCCTCGATCGTGGACCAATCGGCCATGCGTCTATCTCCATTGGGCGTCGGCCTGGTGGCGCGCCATCATCGTTACACCTAAACAACGAAGGCGCCGGCCGGACAAGCACTGCGCGAACGGCACAGCCGCGATGTCGTTCCGCTTGACGCGCCGCGCGGCTTCGGCGACGCCCCGGCGCATGGCCGATCTCGACAAAGCCGCGTCCGCGCCGCCGCCAAAGAAGTCCGAAACGCGCGAGACGATGCGTTTCCTGCTGAAGCTGGCGCTGGTCGTCTGGATTTTCCGCAGCTTCGTTCTGGCGCCCTTCTCGATCCCCTCGGAATCGATGCTGCCGCGGCTGCTGATCGGCGACTATCTGTTCATCTCCAAGTGGAGCTACGGCTATTCGCGCTGGTCGATGCCGTTCGGCTTCCCGCCGATCCCGGGCCGCCTGTTCGGCAGCACGCCGGAGCGTGGGGACGTCGTGGTCTTTCGTTCCAAGGAACCCGACGATCATGACGTCATCAAGCGCGTCATCGGCCGCCCGGGCGATACGATCCAGATGCGCGGGGGCCAGGTGATCCTGAACGGCCAGCCGATCCCGAAGCAGCGGATTGCCGACTTCGTCCTGCCGCTCTCCCCCAATTTCGGGGAGCAGGATTGCGGCGCGCAGTTCGTTCGCCCGGCGCCTGGTGGCGCCGCGACCTGCAACATCCCGCGTTACCGCGAGACGCTGCCGAGCGGCCGCACCTATGAGGTGCTGGACCAGCGCTACATCCCCGACGCCGACGACACGCCGGTCTATACCGTACCGGCGGGCAACGTCTTCTTGATGGGCGACAACCGTGACGATTCGGCGGACAGCCGCTTCCCCTCCGCGGACGAGGCGCTGCCGGGGCAGCCGCAAGGCATGGGGTTCATCCCGCTCGAGCGCGTGCAGGGCAAGGCGCTGGTGATCTTCTGGTCCACCAACGGCTCCGCCAACTGGCTGCTGCCGTGGACGTGGTTCACCGCGACTCGCTGGGATCGACTGGGGCGCGGCTTTGAGTGATCTTGCGAGCTGGATTGAACGCACGTTCGACCATGTGCCTGCCGATATCGCCGACTGGGAGCGCGCCCTGACCCACGCCAGCCGGGGCGACACCCATTATGAGCGGCTGGAGTTCCTGGGCGATCGCGTGCTTGGCCTGTCGATGGCGGAATGGCTGTTCGACACCTTTCCGGATGAGCCGGAAGGCGCGCTGTCGAAACGGCTGAATGCGCTCGTCACCGGCGCGGTGTGCGCGGATGTCGCCCGCGCGATCGGCGTGCCGGCGCATCTCAGGCTCGGCAAGCAGGCGCGCGACGACGGCGCATCGGACAGTGACAATATTCTTGGCGACGTGATGGAGGCGCTGCTGGGCGTGCTCTATCGCGAGGCCGGGCTCGACAAGGCGCGCGGGGTCGTCCGCCGGCTGTGGAAGGATCGCCTGCATGCCGGGTCGGCCGCGCCGCAGCATCCCAAGTCCGCGTTGCAGGAATGGGCCGCGGCCAACAACCGCAAGCCGCCGGCCTATGAAGTGGTGGATCGCTCCGGCCCCGGCCATGCGCCGCGCTTCACGGTGAAGGCGAGCATCCCGAAGCTGGCCGAAGCGACCGCGGAAGGCGGAAGCAAGCAGGAAGCGGAGACGGCGGCGGCGAAGACGCTGCTCGCCCAGGTGAACGTCCCCGCGCCGAAGAAGCGCGGGCGCGGCTGAGGCCCAAGCAGGACGATCACTCGACGCTGCATCCGACCGGCGGTAAACTCGCGCCGGCAGAACAAGGAATTCCAATGACCCGTTGCGGCCTCGTCGCCGTGCTCGGCGCGCCAAACGCCGGCAAGTCCACTCTCGTCAACGCGCTGGTCGGGCAGAAGGTGGCGATCGTCAGCCCCAAGGCGCAGACGACGCGCACCCGCCTGCTCGGCGTGGCGATGGAAGGCGACACGCAGCTGTTACTCGTCGATACGCCGGGCATCTTCGATCCCAGGCGCCGGCTGGACCGCGCCATGGTTGCCGCCGCCTGGGGCGGCACCGAAGGGGCGGACGTGCTGGCGCTGGTCGTCGACGCGAAGGGCGGCCTCGGCCCGAAGGTGACCGACATTGCCGAGCGGATCGTGGATCGGCCGGAACGCAAGTTCCTGATCCTCAACAAGGTGGATCTTGCCGACAAGCCCAAGCTCCTGGTCCATGCCGAGAAGCTGAACGCGCTCGTGCCGTTCGAGGCGACGTTCTTCATCAGCGCGTCGACCGGAGACGGCCTGCCGGAGTTGAAGCGGGCGCTCGCCGAGGCGATGCCGGAGGGGCCGTGGCACTTCCCCGAGGATCAGGTGTCGGATGCCAGCGAGCGGATGCTCGCCGCCGAGGTCACGCGCGAGCAGCTGTATCTCCAGCTTCACGCCGAGCTGCCGTACGCGGCGACGGTGGAGACCGAGAAGTTCACCGACCGGCCGGACGGCGCGGCGGAGATCCACCAGCAGATCCTGGTCGAGCGGCCGACGCAGCGCGCGATCGTGCTGGGCAAGGGTGGCGCGCGGATCAAGGAAATCGGCGCCCGCGCGCGGGCCGAGCTTGCGGTCCTGCTCGACCGGCCCGTCCACCTCTACCTTCACGTCAAGGTGAAGCCGGGCTGGGACGAGGATCGCGGCGTCTATCGCGACATCGGGCTCGACTGGGTGGATTGAGGCGGGCTGCCCAGGCTATCACACGCCCCGCAGCATCTCCTCGACGAAGGCCGGGACCAGCTCGGTCGCCAGCCCCAGCCGACTTTCGTTGAACCAACCGCTTCCGCCGGATCGCTCGCGGTTCAGCTCCAGCGTCTGCGCGCCATGATATCGGGCGGTCTGGACGAAGCCTGCGGCAGGATAGACCGCGCCCGACGTTCCGATCGACACGAAGAGGTCACACGCCGCGATGGCGCGATCGATCCCGTCCATCTGGTACGGCATTTCGCCAAAGAAGACGATGTCCGGCCGCATCGCCGGCGCATGGCAAGCGGCGCATTCGGTGCCGGGCGGCAGCGGGCCGGCCCATGCCGCGCGCTCACCGCACGCCGCGCAAAGCGCCGACCGAAGCTCGCCATGCATGTGGATCATGCGGCGCGCGCCGGCCCGCTCGTGAAGATCATCGACGTTCTGCGTGACGATCAGCAGCTCGCCCGGCCATTCGGCGTCGAGGCGGGCCAGCGCGCGATGCGCGGCGTTCGGCTCCACCGTGTCGAGCGCTGCGCGCCGCAGATCGTAGAAGCGATGGACGAGCGCGGGATCGGCTGCGAGCGCCTCGGGCGTGCATACATCCTCGACCCGGTACCCTTCCCACAGGCCGCCGGGGCCGCGAAACGTGGCGAGGCCGCTTTCGGCGGAAATGCCTGCGCCGGTCAGGATCACGATGTTGCGAATGGCTGCCATGGGCCGGGCATAAGGCAGCATTGCGCCGGATGCGATGCGAAGCTGCGCACGCCCCCCTCGACGGACCCGCCCTGCCCGCGTATCGGATCGCGCGAACGACATTGAAGGACGGGCATGACCGCGATCGGCATCTACGGAAGCGCGGGACGGATGGGGCGCGCCATCGCCATCATCGCCGAGGATGAAGGCGCGCGGGTCGCTGGCGGCATCGACGCAGACGAGGATCCCGCGACGCTGGCGCATGATGCGGACGTGCTGGTGGATTTCTCCACCCCGGGCGGGCTGGAGGATCATCTGGCCGCCGCGGTTGCAGCCGGGACGCCGATCGTGGTCGGCACGACGGGGCTGAACGCCACGCACCACGCGATGATCGACGGGGCGGCGCAATCGGTGGCGGTGCTCCAGACCGGCAACACCTCGCTCGGCGTCACCCTGCTCAGCATCCTTGTCCGCGAGGCGGCGCAACGGCTCGGCCCCGAATGGGATATCGAGATCCTGGAGATGCATCACCGGCATAAGGTGGACGCCCCGTCCGGCACCGCGCTGCTGCTCGGCGAAGCCGCAGCGGCGGGGCGCGGGACCGAACTCGGCTTCGACCGGGTCGATAGCAGGGCCGGCCTAGTCGGCGCACGGACCGAGGGTACGATCGGCTTCGCCTCGCTTCGCGGCGGCACAGTGGTTGGCGATCACATGGTCGTCTTCGCCGGTGAAGGCGAACGGATCGAGCTTGGCCATCGCGGCGAGGATCGATCGATCTTCGCGCGCGGCGCCGTGAAGGCGGCGCTGTGGCTGGCTGACAAGCCCGCCGGCCGCTACGCCATGGCGGAGGTGCTGGGGCTTTGAAGAAGGCGGACGCCTTCGAATTCTTCAGACGCCTCGCCGAAGCCAATCCGCATCCCGAGACGGAACTGGAATCGGGCAACACCTATCAATTGCTGGTAGCGGTGGTGCTGTCCGCCCAAGCGACCGACGCCGGCGTCAACAAGGCGACGCGCCGCCTGTTCGCGGAGGTGACGACGCCGGCGCAGATGGTCGCACTGGGCGAAGAGGGCCTGAAGGAGCACATCAAGACGATCGGCCTTTTCAACAGCAAGGCCAAGAACGTGATTGCGTTGAGCCAGGCACTGATCGACGAGCATGGCGGCGAGGTGCCGGGCGACCGCGACGCGCTGGAGAAGCTGCCCGGCGTCGGGCGCAAGACCGCCAATGTTGTGATGAACGTCGCGTTCGGCGCAGAGACCTTCGCGGTCGACACGCACCTGTTCCGGGTGTGCAATCGCACCGGGCTGGCGAAGGGCAAGACGCCGCTCGCCGTGGAGCTGAAGCTGGAAAAGACGGTGCCGCAGCCGTTCCGCCTTCACGCGCACCACTGGCTGATCCTGCACGGCCGCTACATCTGCAAGGCCCGCAAGCCCGAGTGCTGGCGCTGCCCTGTGGTTGACCTGTGCGCGTTCAAGCCGAAGACACCCCCGCCGGGAGCCGGATGATGACCGAGGATCTGCGCCGGCCAGTGCTGTTGACCGGCGGCAACCCGCAGATCGCGAAGGCCGAAGGCGATGCGCCGGTGCAAGCCTATATCGCCGCTATGCCTGGGTGGAAGCGGGCGGTGGGTGAGAAGATCGACGCACTGGTCGTCGCGGCACTGCCCACGGTCGCCAAGGCGGTGAAGTGGAACACGCCGCTCTATGGCGTGGCCGGCCAGGGCTTCTTCCTTGGGTTCAACTGCACCACGAAGTACGTGAAGATCGCCTTCTTCCGCGGCGCGGCACTCGATCCCGAGCCGCCGGTCGGCTCCAAGGACCCCAACACGCGCTACCTGCACGTGTTCGAGGGCGAGCAGATCGACAAGGCGCAGTTCACCGCTTGGGTGACGCAGTCGGCAGCGATGCCGGGATGGATGCCCGGCACCTGATCCGGCCGCGTCAGATCGCGAACGCTGCCTTCATCCGCTTGCGCAGCCGGCCCGGCATGAAGCGGCGCGCGAAATTGGCCTGCCGCCCGGCCTTGCCAACGATATATTCCCGATCGCTGCCGTGTGTCGCTTGCCAGACGACGTTGGCGGCCTCGTCGACGGTATAGACCGGGGACTTGCCGATGGCGTCACGAATGGTGCGATTGCTGCCCTTCGATCCAGCATCGAGGATCGGTGTTTCGACGAAGAACGGCATCACGCAGGTGACGTCGACGCCATGCCGCGTGAACTCCGCATCCAGTGCCTCGGAAAGACCGCGCACCGCGTGCTTCGTCGCCGAATAGACCGCCAGTCCAGGGGAGCCGACGATCCCTGCAACGGAAGCGACATTCACCAGCCGCCCGCGGGTCTTCTTCAGATGTTCGAGCGCAGCGTACGCGCCGTTGATCACGCCCTTCACGTTGATGTCCACCTGAAGATCGGATTCCTCGGGCGTCACTTCCTCGAACATGCCGTAACGAGCGATGCCGGCGTTGTTCAGCAGCACGTCGATCTTGCCGGCGTGCTTGGCAAAGGCATCCAGCGCCGCTGCCCATTCCGCGCGATCCCGCACGTCGAGGCGGGTGGTGAAGGCGCCAAGCTCCTGCTCCACGCGGCGCATGCCCGCCTCGTCGATGTCGCCGACGCCGACGCTCCAGCCCTCGCGTGCGAAGCGGCGCGCGGCGGCGAGGCCGATGCCGGAGGCACCGCCGGTGATGAAAATCGCCCTGCTCATCTATCCTCTCCCGATATGGCGCAGGCGGGTGGCGGAGCCTCTGACGTGCTCCATCCCCTGCCCTGCCCTTTAGGCCTTCATCTAGCCGGCGCGCACCTCGCGGAACGGTATGGTGCGGTCGACTTCCGGTTCCTTCGGCAGCCCGAGCACGCGTTCGCCGATGATGTTGCGCTGGATCTGATCCGTCCCGCCGCCGATCGAGGTGAAATAGGCGTTGAGCGTGAGGAAGTTCGCATCCTCGGCGCGCGGATGATCCGGCCCTTCCAGCAGGCTTTCGGGCCCGAGCAGCATCGTGCGCACGCGCGCTTCCTCATGCAGGATGCGGCTCATCGCGAGCTTGCCGAGCGACATGATCGAGGATGACGTGCCCTGCGCCAGTTCCGCCTTGGCGCGTGCGGTGTTGAGCTTGTTCAGCACGCGCCAGGCGATCACCTGTGCCACGTCCTGCCGCACGACGGGATCGTCGAGCCGCCCGGCCTCTTTTGCCAGACCGAGGAGCGAATAGTCGCCCTTCGGCCCGCCGGCGCCGGAGCGCGGACCGCGCGCCGCATCGCCCATGACGGAGCGCTCGTAGGCGAGCGCGGTCTGCAGCACGCCCCAGCCGCCGTTGAGCGGACCGAGCAGATTTTCCTCGGGGATGAAGGCATTGTCGATGAACACTTCGTTGAAGTGCGCTTCATCGGTGATCTGGCGCAGCGGGTGCACCTCCACCCCTTCCTGCTTCATCGGTAGGAAGAAGAAGCTGATCCCGCGGTGCTTGGGCACGTCCCAATCCGTGCGGGCGATCAGCATGCCATAGTCAGCGACCCGGGCGCCGCTGGTCCACACCTTCTGCCCGGTCACGCGCCAGCCGCCATCCACCTTGTCCGCGCGGGTACGCACCGCAGCAAGGTCCGATCCCGCGCCGGGCTCCGAATAGAGGAGGCACATGCCGACTTCGCCGGCCAGGAGCTGCGGCACGATCTTGCGCTTGAAGCTGTCGGTCGCATGCGCAAGCGCCGTATTGGCCCAGAGGTTGGAGCGATCCTGCCCGGCCCCGGGCGCACCCAGCTTCGCAAAGGCACGCTCGACGATCTTCGCCTGATCGTTCGAAAGGCCGCGCCCGTGCCATTCGGGCGCCCAGCGCGGGACGGCCCAGCCGGCGTCGCGCACTTTCGCGAGCCACTCGCTGCGCGGATCACGGCCAAAGCTTTCGTGGTGGGCCGGAACGCCCTTCCAGTTTTCTGCGAGCCAAGCTTCGACTTCGGCCTGGAGCTGTTCGTCAGTCATGGTCATGCCTGCGCCTCCAGCGCCCGGATGTAGTTTTCCCGCCAGACATTGCTGTCGCCGAACAGCTGCGCGCCAGATCGCGCGCGGCGGAGGTAAAGATGGGCGGGATGTTCCCAGGTGAAGGCGATGCCGCCGTGCATCTGGATGCCGTCCTTGGCCACGCGGACGAAGGCATCGGCACAGGCGAACGCCGCGAGAGCAATCGCCGCATCGGCCGTCGGCGAGGCTTCTGCCAGTTGACGCGCTGCATCGCGCGCCGCGGAAGTAGCGGATTCGCTCTCGAGCAGCAAATCCGCCGCCATGTGCTTGATCGCCTGGAAGCTGCCGATCGCGCGGCCGAACTGGTGGCGATCGGTGGCGTAAGCGACCGTGATCTCCAGCATCCGGCGCGCACCGCCGGCCTGTTCCCCGGCGAGAGCGATGATGCCGAGGTCGCGTGCCGCCTTGATGCGGGAGGCGGCGCCGACCCGGGTTCCGGGGCCGCGAAACGCAACATCGGCCATTCGCCGCGTGCGGTCGAAGACCGGCAGCGGCGTAACGTCCGCGTCGCCCCGCTCGACCGCGAAGACGCCCTCGTCGCCCGCGACGATGATCACGTCGGAAACCGCAGCGTCGGGCACGAAGCGCGCGGTGCCGGTCAGCCGGTCACCCTCAAGCCGAACATCGCTTCGGCGAGTCCAGTCATGGCTGCCCACAAAGGCCACGGCGGCGATGCGCGAGCCGTCGACGATGCCGGGCAGATCTGGCGCGAGCGTCGTCGCGATGGCGGCGGAGATGAGCGGCGCGGGCAGTAAGACGGCTCCTGCCTCCTCCATCACCAGCCCGAGTTCGATCGGGCCCAGCCCCGCCCCGCCGGCGGCTTCCGGCGCGACCAGGCCGATCACGCCTAGTTCGGCGAGCGCCTGCCACAGCGCGGGATCATGCCCGCTCTCGCTATCCATCATCCGGCGAACATCGGCCTCGGTGCACCGATCAGCGAGCAGCCGGCGAACACTGTCGACCAGCGCCGCGCGATCGTCGGCGTCGAGCGTAATTGGTGATGCGGGGGGACGCACCAGCGTGTCTGTCATGCAGCCTGCTTTCCTGTCTGTGCCTTGGCGCGGCGTTCGCCCTTGGCGATTTCCTTGTGAAGATCAGCGACGTAGCGCGCGAAATCGACTTGGATCGTGTGCCGCTGCGACTTGTAATAATCGCCGAGCTCGCGGTCCTCGTCCTCCTTGGTGACCCGCTCCATGTCCGCGACGGACGGCAGTGCGTACCGCCCCGTCATGAACCCGGCGACCAGCTTCGACTGCTGTTCCGCGAAGTTGACCAGCGTCGGCAACGGCTGTGCCAGCCCCATGAAGAACAGATCATGGATGCCGGGGATCACCATCCGCTTGAACAGCGGGAAGCGGTTCTGCGCGTCGGGCAGCAGCTTGGGATCATCGAAGAAGGGGAAGCTGATCCTGTAGCCGGTGGCGTAGATGATCGCGTCAACTTCCTCGACGCTATCGTCCTCGAAGCGGACGCGGTTACCCTCCAGCGCCTTGATGTTCGGCTTGAACTTGATGTCGCCGCAGCTTGCCCGGGTCAGGAACTCGCCCGAGACGCTGGGGTGTGCGTCGAGCGGCTCGTGGTCCGGCTTGGGCAGGCCGTAATCCTCCATCCGGCCGACCAGCTTCTTTACCGCCCGGCGAGCGAGCGCCTTGCCGATCTTGCGCGGGATCCAGGTGGGCATGGCCGATTTGTCCATCGGCTTGCCGCCCGCCATCTTGGGGAGCACCCACACACCCCGCCTGGCAGAGACCCAAAGATTCTTCGCCAGGTGCCGCTGCGACAGCTCGCTCGCGACGTCCATCGCGGAATTGCCCATGCCGACGACGACGACGTTCTTGCCGCGCAAGTCCACCGGATCATACGGGTCGCGATAGCTGTGGACGTGGAAATGCGGGTTGTCGAAGCTGCCGGGATAGCTCGGCACGTTCGGATCCCAATGGTGGCCGTTGCACACGAACAACGTTTCGTACTCGCGCGTCTCGCCGGTCGACAACGTCACCACCCAGCCGCCGCCCTGCTTGCGCTCTGCCTTCTTCACTTCCGCATTGAAGGTGATCAGCGGGCGCAGGCCGAAGTGATCGACATAATCGCGGAAATATTGCCACAGCTGGGCGTGGCTCGGGAAATCGGGCCAGTCGGCTGGCACCGCATAATCCTCGAACGCCAGCCGCCACTTCGACGTGTCGATGTGCAGCGACTGGTAACAGGCGGATTTTCCGTTGGGGTTCTTGTAGTACCAGTTGCCGCCGATATCGTCCGACATTTCGAAGCAGTCGAACGAGATTCCCTCGTCCTTCAGCCGCTTTGCGGTCGTGAAGCCCGAGCAACCCGCGCCGATGATGCAGGCGCGCTTCCTCTCCACCATGTCCATCTCCCCAGCCGCCCTCTTCCCGCGGCCATAACCAAAGTTATGATGGCCCGAAGCGAGCGCCGAATCAACCGGCCCGCACGAGGGGAGAGCAGGATGCGGTTCAAGGACAAGGTGGCGCTGATCACCGGCGGCGGCTCAGGCATCGGCGCCGCAACCGCGCGCTTGATGGCGCGAGAGGGCGCGCGCGTCGTCGTGGTCGATCTCATTTTGTACGCAGCGCAAGCGGTCGCTCAGGAGACGGGCGGCCTGGCGCTCGCGGCCGATGTGGCGGATCGCACAGCTGTTGAGGGAGTCGTGGCCAGGACCGTCGAGGCGCACGGCCGGATCGACGTCCTCGTCAACAACGCCGGCATCGGATGCTTCGGACGGACGCCTGATCTGGAGCCGGAGACCTGGGAGCGAGTGATCGCGATCGACCTCAACGCAGTGTTCTACGCCTGCCGCGCGGCTATCCCGCACATGACAGGGCGGGCGACGGCGATCGTCAATACCGCGTCGATTTCCGGCATGGGCGGCGATTATGGCTTCACCGCCTACAATGCCGCCAAGGCCGGCGTGATCAATTACACGCGCAGCCTGGCAGTCGATCACGCGCGCGAAGGGATCCGCGTCAACGTGCTTTGCCCCGGTCTGATCGCCACCCCGCTGACGGCAGGTGCGAAGGCGATGCCGGGCCTGGAGGAGGATTGGCATGATACGATCCCGATGGGCCGCGCCGGCACACCGGAGGAGATGGCAGAAGTGATCGCCTTCCTCGCGTCGGATGCCGCATCCTATGTGACCGGCGCGGTTTTCGTCGCTGACGGCGGGCAAACGGCCTGGACCGGCCAGCCCAATCTCTTGCGCTATGCCGCGGCAGCCGCTGCTGCGGCGACCCAAGGAGCGACCGCATGACGCCAAGCTGGAACCCGCCCGCTGACAGCGGCATCTCGATCCGCGAAGTTGCGGCCAATGGCCGCGTCTTCGAAGTGGCCGAGGCAGGGAGCGGCGATCACCTTGTCCTGTGCCTGCACGGCTTTCCGGAGCTGAACTTCTCCTGGCGCTACCAGATGCCGCTACTGGCCGAGATGGGGTATCGCGTCTGGGCGCCTAACCAGCGAGGCTATGGTGCATCGTCGCGGCCCAAGGGAGTTGCCGCGTATCGTTCCGATCTGATCGTCGAGGACGCCGCGGCGCTGTTCGACGCGAGCGGGGCCAAGAAGCTGACGCTGATGGCGCACGATTGGGGCGGCGCGATCGCCTGGCTCTTCGCGATCGGGAAGAAGCGGCCAATCGAGCGGCTGGTGGTGATGAACCTTCCCCATCCCCTGTGCTTCGCCGAAGCGCTGAAGCACGGCCCGCAGCGCAAGCGCAGCTGGTATGTCGCCTTCTTCCAGCTTCCGTTCCTGCCGGAATGGTCGCTCGGACGGAACGATGGGCGCGGGATCCGCGAAGCGTTCCGTGGCATGGCGATCGACAAGAGTCGCTTTCCCGATGAGGTGCTCGACGTCTACGCCAAGGCGGCGCAGCGCCCGGGCGCGCTGACGGCGATGGTGAACTGGTATCGCGCCGCGCTGCGCAATCGCAACGCCATGGCGCTTGGTGACGGCAAGGTGGACGTGCCGACGCTGATCGTCTGGGGTGAGGAGGACAAGGCGTTGGGGCTGGAGACGCTCGACGGCACCGAGCGTTATGTGGACGACCTCACGATCCGTCGCCTCCCCGGCGTGTCCCACTGGGTGCAGCAGGAAGCCCCCGAGGCGGTGAACGAGATCATCACAGAATGGCTGCCGCCGGCATGACCGGCGCCGCAAGGAGACGGCCGCTGAGGAAAGCCCACCGGAAATATCGGGTCAGGTCTTCGCCCGATCAGGCGATTTGCCGGAACGGCAGCTGAACTGCTTTCCCATCCATCTGCTGCGACCTTGCCGCGCCGCCACCTTAGCCATAGCGTTCTGGCATGACGAAACTCACGCCCGTCGCCGCGCTGGCCGTATTCTGGTTCATCGGCATCATCGCCGGGAAGCCCGGTATCTGGTTCCCGATCGGCGTGCTGGCGATGATTGCCGTCGCGATGTTCCAGAAGCGCCAGGGCTCGTCCGGGCTATAGCAAGATCAGCGCGCGATGACGTTCCCATCGCTGCGCGTCACTTCATGCCATCAGCGCCAGTGCGTCGCAGTCGATCGCCTGCGCGCAGCCGCCGCGGGCCATCGCCAGGAACATCGCGTCGCCGCGCTCCGTCCGCTTGGTGGAAGCAGAGGCGAAGACCGCGGTGGACACGCCGGACAACAGGGTCAGGCGGTAATCGCGGTAGAGATCGTCATAGCCATAATCGCTGACGCCATAGCCCCGCAGTTGGTCGAGATAGTATTCCAGCAGGTGCCGCTCGTGCGCCCGGCGATCCTCGATCGATAGTGCGAGACCCAGGAAATAGGCGACGTCGACGGCGCCAAGCCCGATCGACGGCGATTGCCAGTCGAGCACCGCAAGCGGCACCTCCCCGCCGCGCGCGTCGAACAGCATGTTGTCCAACCGGAAATCGCCGTGGGTGAGCGTGAAGCTGGTGGGCTGCGGCATCGGCGCGCTCGCCAGAAGCGCGCCGTAGCGATCGCATACTGCCATATATTCCGGCTCAAGCACGCCATCATAGCGGCGATGAAACTCGGCGAGGCAGTCCGGGAAGACGCTGATGACGAAGTCGCGCGCCCCGCTGGTATCCAGGAATGCATGGTCGCGAAGCGTTGCATCGTTCCAGCGCGGCCCATGCAACGCGGCGGCCTGCTCCATCGCGCGTTCGGCATCGGCGAGCCCGCAGCCCGTCAACTGGTTGCCGGGGCGGGCCGGCGTCAGATCCTCCATCAGCAAGGCAAAGGTGCCGTCCGAGGGATCATGTTCGATCGAGATGGACTTGGGGGACCGGATCGCCACCGTGTCGGCGACATGGCGGTAGAAGCCGACTTCGCGTTCATAGAGGCCGAAGCCGGCACCTGTCTGCCGGCTGGTCGGATCAGCGCTGGCGAACTTGCCGACGAACGACGCAGGCGCGCCCTCGTCACGGTCATATTCCACCACGAAACGGATTGAATCGCCGAGCATGCCGACGCCCACCGGCGTCGCCTCGACCGACGAGACGCTCGCCTCGCGCAGCACACCGGCGCCGCGCAGCCGGTCGGTCAACCAGGCGGCGTCGACTGCGCTCCCCTCAAGATCCGCGGCCATCAGCAGCCACCATCGCAGCGGATTACGGTGCCCGTGACGAAGCTCGACGACGGGCTCGCCAGGTACAGGGCGCTCGTCACGATCTCTTCCGGGCGGCCGGGGCGGCCCGACGCGCTGTCGGTCTTCTCGCGCGCTTCCTCGGTCCACGCCTTGGCGATATCGGTCAGGAACGGCCCGGCGGCGATGGCATTCACGCGCACCTTCGGCCCGTATTCATGCGCCATGCTTGAAACCATCGCGTTCAGCGCCGCCTTGGCGCCGGCGTAGGGCACCACCATCGGCGTCGGCCGCAGCGAGGCGATCGAGGAGGTGGCGAGGATCGCGCCGCCCTCGCCTTGCGCCATGCGGTTGGCGATGTTCGCCATCAGGCGGAACGGGCCCTTGAAGTTCAGGCCGACGACGCTGTCGAACAAGGCTTCCGACACTTCGTGGCTCGGCACCAAGGGCCCCATGCCGGCATTGGCGACCAGGATGTCGAGCGTGCCGAACGTGTCCCAGGCGGCGTCCGCCAGCCGGTCCATCTCATCCCATTTGCCCGCGTGGGCGGGGATCGCCGCTGCGCGCCGGCCCTTCGCCTCGATCTCCGCGACGACGGCCTCGCATGCTTCCGCCTTGCGGCTGGAGACGATCACATCCGCGCCGGCGTCGGCGAAGGCGAGCGCCATTTCACGCCCCAGTCCGCGCGAGCCACCAGTAATCAGCGCGACCTTGCCCGTCAGATCAAACAAGGGGTGGGGTTCGGCCATGCATCATCTCCTCGTGCCGCCGATCGTAAGCCGGCTGACTTAGCTGCTGTTAAGCCGATTGCGCGGCGCGCTGCAAGCCAGGCCCCCGATTCCTACATGGAAGACGATGGGAAGAGTGAAGCGCAACCGGGGCCTTGCAGAGGCCGCAGCCCGGCAGGCGGCGGAAGCGGCGCCGCCGGCATGTGCGCTGTGCGAGCGGCCGCTCGGCACCCGGATCGAGTGGCATCATGTCGTGCCGAAGAGCGAAGGTGGCCGCGAAACGGCGCCGCTACACCCGATCTGCCACCGCGCGATCCATGCGGCCGAGGACAACGCGCAGCTGGCGCGGCTCGGCTCCCTCGAAGCGGTTCGCACCCTGCCCGCCATGGCGAGGTTCCTGCGCTGGATCGCAAACAAGCCCGCAGACTTCCACGCGCCAACGCGCAAAAATATGTCGCGATAACTATTGCGCACAATCTAGTATTGCAATATATAAATGGTGAGCGCGATGCTTATCATCCGCCTCGAAAGGAGATGTCATGAGCCACCTGTACACGACCAAAGTCACCGCCGTCGGCGGTCGCAGCGGCACCATCAAGAGCGAGGACGGCATCCTCGACCTCCAACTCGCCATGCCCAAGGAACTCGGCGGCAAGGGCGGCGCGACCAACCCTGAGCTGCTGTTCGCCGCTGGCTATGCTGCCTGCTTCGAGAATGCCGTGATCCACGTCACGCGCGGCAAAGCGGACAAGGTGCGCGACAATGACATCGAAGTGACCGGCGAAGTGGGCCTGCTGCCGACTGACCAGGGCGGCTTCGGATTGGCCGTTACGCTCGACGTCACCATCGCCGGGGTGGATCAGGCGAAGGCCGAAGAGATCGTCCAGGCCGCACACGCCGTTTGCCCCTATTCGAATGCGATCAAGGGCAATGTCGACGTGAAGCTGAACGTTTCGACCCGTTGATTGGCCGCGTGACGGCGCCGCCCAGCCGCGCCGTCACGTCGCCAGCAGCGAATCCCCGCGCACCAGCGTGCGCAGCGCAAGCCCCGCTTCGCGAGCGCGGTCGAGCGCAAGCCGTGTCGGCGCGGAGATCGTCGCGAGCAGCGGGCATTCGGCGAGCACCGCCTTCTCCACCAGCTCATAGGAACAGCGCGAGGTGAGCAGCGCGAAACCGCCGTCCCACGTGAGGCCGGCGCGCATCATCGCGCCGATCAGCTTGTCGAACGCATTATGCCTGCCGACATCTTCGCGCACGAGGCGGATGACGCCCTCGCGGGTACAGGCTGCCGCGCCATGCACCCCTCCGGTGGCCGCATTCAGCAACTGCGCCGAGCGAAGGTCCTGATAGGCGCGGAACACCGCCGCATCGTCACCATCCCAAGTCGTGGCGCCCGGCAGCGGCCGCAGCGCCTGTGCCAGCGTCTCCACCCCGCAAATGCCGCAGGACCCGTCCGATGTGCGATGCCTGACGCGATCGCTGATCCGCGTGGCGACGCGATTGGCCAGCGACACGCGGGCGACGATCCCGCCGCTGGTCACATGCAGATCGACCCCGCGAACATCATCGGCGTCGTCGATCAGCCGTTCGCTGCGCGCGAAGCCATAGGCTAGATCCTCGATATCTGCTGGCGTCGCCATCAACACTGCATAGGCGATGCCGTTGCACTCGATCGCGACGGGCAATTCCTCGGCGACCGCGCGCTGAGTCGCGCTGTCACCGCCGTCGACCGCCACGCGGCGAAAGTCCTGCGTGGCGGCCGAGGCCGGGATCGCACTATCCGTCATAGCCCGTACATTGGGGATACGGACCGGTGACGGCAAGCGCCAGGCTCAGCCGGCGAGATCATCCTCCAGCGCCTGGATCAGCGCACGGTTGAACGCGGGGATGTCGTCGGGCTTGCGGCTGGTGATGAGGTTGCCATCGATCACCACCTCTTCGTCCGCCACATCAGCGCCGGCATTTTCGAGATCGGTGCGGACCGAAGGCCAGCTCGTCACCCGCCGCCCGTCCACCACATCGGCCTCAACTAGCAGCCACGGGGCGTGGCAGATGGCGGCAACGATCTTTTCGTCGTCCATGAACTCGCCGACGATCGAGACGGCGCGATCCTCCATGCGCAGCTTGTCGGGGTTGCCGACGCCGCCCGGCAAAAGCAGCGCGTCGAAATCCTCCGTGTCGACCTGATCGAGCGTCAGATCCGGAGTGATGGTGCGCGTGGGATCGCTGTCGTGCTTCACGCCCTGGATAGGGTCGGTCTTGATCGAGGCGAGCGTTACCTTCGCGCCCGCGTCGAGCAACGCCTGGCGCGGCTCGAACAATTCGGAATCCTCGAACCCGTCGGTCGCGAGAATCAGCACCCGAGCCTGGGAAAGATCGGACATGTTGGGGGCAACTCCTGTGTCTGGAATGGCGCCTCAACCAACTGGCGTCGTTCCGCGTTCCGGAACCCTGCGATGGCCCGCGCATTTCCCGAGCCACGCGGAGGTAGCAGGTGGAAACGTCAAGGATCGTCTATCACGACGATGAAGAGCCCGGCATCACCCGACGCAAGATGCGCTTCGGCTGGGCCTATTTCGATCCCGATGGTGCGCGGATCACCGACCGCGAGGAGATCGACCGGCTGAACGCCATCGGCCTGCCGCCGGCCTATCGCGATGCGTGGTTCTGCCCGGATCCGCACGGGCACATCCAGGCAGTCGGCTGGGACGAGAAGGGCCGCAAACAATATCGCTATCACGCCGATTTCCGCGCCGCGCGGGAGGACGAGAAATACAATCTGTGCGCCGCTTTCGGCCGTGCGCTGCCGAAGCTGCGCGAGCGGGTCGAGGCCGATCTGCGCCAGCGCGGCCACAGCAAGGAAAAGACGATCGCCGCGATCGTGAAGCTGCTCGACATCGGGCATCTGAGGGTCGGGAACGAGATCTACGCCAAGAGCAACAAGAGCTTCGGCGCGACCACGCTGCGCGATCGGCACGCGAAGATCCGCGGAAGTACGCTGAAGCTCCAGTATCGCGCGAAATCGGGCAAGCTGAAGACGCTGACGATCAATGACGGCAGCCTCGCGCGCTTCGTGAAGAAATGCCAGGATCTGCCGGGCCAGAAGCTATTCCAGTACGTCGACGCCGATGGATCGCCGCGGCCGGTCACCTCGTCGGACGTCAACGCCTATATCAAGGAAGCGATGGGCGAGGCGTTCACCGCCAAGCACTTCCGCACCTGGGGTGCGAGCGCGATCGCCTTCGAGGCACTGGCGCAGGCGAAACAGGACCTGAGCCTCAAGACGCTGCTAGCCCCGGTGACGGAGCGGCTCGGCAATACGCCGGCGATCGCGCGGAAATCCTATGTCCACCCGGCGCTGATTGCGCTGGTGAAGGATGGTCAGGCGGCTTTTCGTGCGGCACTGAACCTGCCGCGCTCGACAAGATGGCTGAGCCGGGCGGAACGCGGCCTCATCGCGTTCCTTGAAACCGGTGAGTCGCAAGGCGAGCGAAAAGCGGCGTAGAAGAGGTATATGGCAGCCAAGAACAAGACCGATCCCCTGCCGGACATTTCGGCGGATGAGATCCAGCATCAGGTTCACACCTTCTGGACCTCCAGCGCAGAGTGGATCGGCGATCACTGGCTGCAAGTGGCCATTGCGATTGCGGTAGGCACCGGCGTCGCGCTCGCGCTGTTGTGGCTGCGCAGCCTTGGCCCGCGGCTGGCGCATCGGTCCGCCTCCGGCGCCGGATGGTCGGCGATCCTCGGACGCGCGATCCAGCGCACCGGCACCTTCTTCATCATCATGGTCGCGGCGAAGCTGGTCTCCGGATACACCGATCCGCCGCTGATCGTCACCAAGACGATCGATTTCCTGTTCACGCTGGCGGCCGTCTTCCAGGCGGCGATCTGGGCGCGCGAGCTGATCCTGGGCGCGATTGAGCATCGCACCAAGTCCGAGAATTACTCGGGCGAGGCGCTGATGAACGCCATGGGGCTGATCCGCCTTCTGGTGACGATCGTCGTGTTCGCGATCGCGCTGGTGGTGGTGCTCGACAACCTTGGCGTGAACGTCACCGGCCTTGTCGCAGGTCTGGGCGTGGGCGGTATCGCGATCGGTCTCGCGGCGCAGGGGATCTTTGCGGATTTGTTCGCGGCGCTGGCGATCATCTTCGACCGCCCGTTCCGGCGCGGCGATTCTATCAGTTACGACAGCAGTTCGGGGACGGTCGAGGAGATCGGTCTCAAGTCAACGCGGGTGCGCGGGATCAACGGCGAAGAGCGCGTCATCTCGAACAAGAACTTGCTCGACAAGGAAATCATCAACAATTCGCAGCGTGAGCGGCGCCGTACCAAGCTGGCGATCGGCGTCGCTTATGAGACCGATCCCGATCTTCTCGATCGACTGCCCCAGATCTTGCGCGAGGTTGTGGAACAACAGGACGAAGTGTTCGTGCGCTGCGGGTTCGTGCAGTTCGGCGCGTCGTCGATCGATTTCGAGCTGGAATTCGATACGTCGCATGCCGATTACCAGAAGGCCTATGACGCCCGGACCAAGGTGGGATTGGCGGTTTTCCGCCGTTTAGGAGCGGAAGGGATCAGCATCCCCTACCCGACGCAGACCACCTTCACGGCCGCGCCGGACGGCCGGTTGGTGCTCCCCTACCCCGATGTTTTGCCGGTCAAAGATGTGGGTAAGATGGCGCGGCATGGCGAACAAAGTGCATGAATGGTGGATCATGGCAGCATCATTTGCAGCAGGTGCAGCGCCTCGGTTTCCTTGTGAACGCCAAGTTTGGCGAACAGCGCCCGCAAGTGACTGCGCAGCGTTTCGCGGGTGATGCCACGCTGGGCGCAGATCGCCGCGCGGCCATGGCCGGCGCGAAGCAGCAGCGCGACCTCCGCTTCCGCGGTCGTCAACCCATGATGATCGCGTAGGAAGGCGATATCCGCCGCGGCGCTGCCGCCGCCGGGGCGGTTGACCACCAGGATCGCGAAGGGCGCGAAGCCCATGTTCCATTCGCGAGCCGGGAGACGATGGAGCTTCAGCACCATCATCCCCGCGCCGGTGCGCACGATGACATTGCCGAGCAAGGTGCGCTGCGCCGCGACCGCATTGCTGGCGGACGCCAGGCGCCGATCATCGGCCTGGACCGGCAATGTCACGCGGCCGCCCTCGAGCCGCATGACGCCGTCGCGCAGCAAGGCCTCCGCCGGGCGCGTCATGGCGTGGACGGTCATCCGCTGATCGAGCACGAAACAGGCGATATCCATCGCCTCGAAACTTCCGGCAATCAGCTGGTGCGCCTCCTGCTCGAGCGAGGTCTGCAGCGCAGTGGCGGCGGCGGCACTGTCGACGGCGCGGGCGAAGATATCGATCGCCTCGGGCGTCGTCGGCCCGGTGCGGTGCGAGCGCAGCAATGCAAAGCCGATCAGACCGCGAGCATCGACCCGCACGTTCGTCTGGCAGCCGAACGGGATATCGAGATCGCGGCATAGATCGAGATAGCGATCGTCCCGCAGCAGGGGCGTCACCGCCTGATAGCGATCCTCGCGGATGATCTGGCCGACGGGCGCATCGAAGCCAGCGGCGACGCGAAAGTTCGTGTCGGGCGAGACCATGCCGTCGGCGTCGGCAAGCTGCCGCTCCGCTTCCGTCAGGCCGTTGGCCCAGTTGAAGCCGAGCGAATAGCCGGGGCCGATTCCGATCAGCTGGGCGTGATCGGAACCCGTCGCGTCGGCGAGAAGTTCGAGTGCATCGATCCAGCGCTGCGGCTGAACTGCCGCGGCGAGGAATGTATCAGTGATCGCGTTCCACTGCCCCACAAGCGCTCCGCCCGAATGTCTTGCGCTACCGCAAGAGCCGACGCAGCGCCAGTAAGACGAGTTGCTTAGCGGCGTCCGAACATCTTGTTCATGAAAGCATCCGCCGCCTGGCCGAACGCCTCCGCAACTTGATCAAGATTGGCAGTGCCGCCCTGACCTGGTTGCTGAGGATTGTTGTTATGACAGGCGGCGGGCTGGGCATCGGCGGCGGCGGCCGGCGACGGCCTGGCCGCACCACGCGCCTGCTTCGCCGCGACGGCGGCCGCGGCCGACGCCGCCATGGCAAGGCCCGAGGCGAGCGCCTGGCGACCGGCAGGCGTGTTGACCTTCTCGATCAGCGCCTCGCCCGCACGGCGTGCTTCCTTCGGCACCTTCACCCCCCCGATTTCCTTGGGGATGCGGAAACCCTTCTTGCCCTTCTTCGCCATAGCGGTCCTGTCCATGAGGTGTGTCGCGGATATAATACACGCAGGCAAAGCTTCAATACGGGCGCGTCAATAGTCCCGCACTTTGCCGCGCCCGGCCTTCACCGCGCTGCGGCCCTTCTTCTCGTCCACCCGCTTCGCCTTGGCGGCGCGAGACGGCTTGGTCTTCACCCGGCGCGCCTCCCGCTCCTCGGCCTTCGCGAGCAGCTCGGCCAGCCGCGCGCGGGCATCGGCGCGGTTGCTTTCCTGCGTCCGATAGCGGCGCGCGGTGATGACCAATGTGCCGGATGATGTGAGCCGTGACCCCGCCAGCAGCTTCAGCCGGCGGAAGGTTTCGGGATGAAGGCCAAGCTTGAAGACATCCACCCGCAGCTGGCAGGCGGTGGCGACCTTGTTGACGTTCTGTCCGCCGGGGCCGGTCGCGGCGAGGAAGCGTTCCTCGATAGCGTCCTCCGGCACCTCAGCCATCGGCGCCCGGCGCCGCGACGTCTGCTTCCGAGAAGCCGACTTCGGAGAAGCGCGGCGGCCAGGGCGCCTCGGCGCTGACATCGGGCTTGCCCGGACGCGGCACGATCAGCGTCGCCGCGTGCAGCATCATGCCGGCCTTGTGCGCGCGGCCGTAGACGGGATCGCCGACCACCGGAACGCCAAGCCCCTCCAGCGCATGGACGCGGATCTGGTGCGTGCGGCCGGTGGCAGGGCGGAATTCGACCAGCGCGCGATCGTCGCGCACCTTGAGCAGGCGCCACGTGGTGCGCGCGGATTTGCCCGCGGCATCGCGCGTCATCCGCCAGCCGCGCTCGGCACTGGAGATCTTGCCGAGCGGGAAATCGATATCGCCGCCCTCCCCTTCCGGCACGCCATCGAGGATCGCGAGGTAACGCTTCGTCACCTGCCCTGCCTCGAACGCCTGCTGCAGCCGGGCGTGCGCCTTGGGATTGCGCGACAGGAGCAGGCAGCCGCTGGTGTCGCGATCGAGGCGATGCACCGGCTGCGGCCAGCGGCGGAAGCCGAAGGTGAGGTTCGCCATGTGATTCTCGAGGCTGATCGAGCCATCACGCGGCCGATCGACCGGCAAGCCCGCCGGCTTGTCGATCACCAGCGCTTCGCCGTCGAGGAAGAGTACCCGGTCACCTATCATGCGCCCGCCCTTGCCATCGTGGGGCGCCGGAGGCCAGAGAGGGTGTCGATGCGCCACCTGTTTCTTGCCCTGATCGCGGTTGCCGCACCGGCCCAGGCGCAATTGTGCGACGGCGCGAACGTCGCGATCGGCAAGGACGGCCGCGCACTCGGGCACCTGCCCTATGGCGATGCCGCGCCGGGGGCACTGGTGAGCGCGCCCACGGGCCTTTCGATCTATGGCTGCCAGCTGCGCCCCGAGGCGATGGCGGACCTGCAGAGATTGCTGGCGGCGGCGCAGGGCGACCCGGCCGTGCAGGGGCAGCTTTATGCCCTGTCCTGCCATCGTTCGATCGAGCGGCAACAGGCGACCTTTTGCCGGACGAGGCTGAGCGCGAGTGGCGAGGATCGCGCGATCTCCGCCGCGCCGCCGGGGCATAGCGAACACGCCACGGGCTATGCGCTGGATTTCACGGTGCGGCCCGCCGATGGCTGCCCGGATGCCGAGGCGTGCATGGCGGCGAAGCCCGCGTTTCGCTGGCTGGCGAAGAACGCGCCGCGCTTCGGCTTCGAAATGTCCTTCCCGCCGGGAAACAAGCAGAATGTGAAGTGGGAGCCGTGGCATTGGCGCTGGGTGGGCGCAAATGCGAATGTGCCCGGCGCGCAGCGGGCACGGTTCCTGTTCCGCCGCGCGCGGGCGGAGTTTCCCGCCGATCCGGCGATCGACCCGGTTATGCCGAAGGTGACGCCGCCGCCGGCGGTGCAGACGATCGCGCCGCCTCCGCCGGAAACCCGCAAGCAGCGGCGGGAGCGGGAACGGCGCGAGCGGCAGGAAGAGAAAGCGCGGCGCAAGGCGCAGCGCGGGTAGGCCAAGCCGGGTCCCCGCGCCGGCTGCCACCCCGGCATCGTACCCGGGGTGGCGGGGTTCGCGATCAGCCCTTCAGCTTGGCGGCCGTCTCGGCAATGCGCTTGCCCTGGTAGCGGGCGCCGCCAAGGTCGATCTCGCTCGGCTGGCGGCTGCCGTCCCCGCCGGCGAGCGTGGTGGCGCCATAAGGCGAGCCGCCGTGGATCGCCTCCATGTTCATCTGCGCCTGATAGCCATAGTCGAGGCCGATCACCGTCATGCCGAAATGCAGCAAATTGGTGATGATCGAGAATAGGGTGACTTCCTGGCCGCCATGCTGGGTAGCGGTGGAGGTGAAGGCACCGCCGACCTTGCCGTTCAGCGCACCCTTTGCCCACAGGCCGCCGGCCTGATCGAGGAACGCGGCCATCTGGCTGGGCATGCGGCCGAAGCGGGTCGGCGCGCCGATGATGATCGCATCATAATCGGCCAGCGCATTCACGCTTTCGATCTCCGGGTGGGAATTGTCGACGCGGAAGCCCGCGGCCTCCGCCACTTCCTTCGGCGCCGTTTCGGGCACGCGGCGCACATCGACCTCGGCGCCGCCGGCCCGCGCGCCCTCGGCGATGGCATCGGCCATGGTGGCAAGGTGGCCGTAGGACGAATAATAAAGGACAAGAACCTTCGTCATGATGTGTCTCCAATGGCGCCCCTGCCGCGTGCGGGAGGGATCGGGGTTGGGGGCCTGTCACCAGACCCGGTAAACACGCGGGGGAGGATTTCGCCTCCCCCGCCCCTTCCGCCCACGCGGAAGGGCGTGCAGGTCACTCGGCGTCGACGAGAACCAGTTCGGCCTCTTCGGTTGCCGCAATCGTGTACGTACCGCCGACCAGCGCCGCGCCATCACGGGTGTTGATGGCCTCGCCGTCGATGGTGATCGCGCCCGTCGCCGGGACGAGATAGGCGTGCCGCCCCTCGCCCACGGTGTAGGTGACGGTCTCGCCAGCCTTCAGCGTGGCGCCCATCACCCGCGCATCCGCGCGGATCGGCAGCGCCTCGGCATCCTCGGCAAAGCCGCTGGCGAGCACCACGAAGCGGCCGGAGCGATCGCCCTTGGGGAAGGGCTTGGCGCCCCACGCCGGGCTGCCGCCCTTCGCACGCGGCTCGATCCAGATCTGGAAGAGCGTGGTGGTCTCGTCCTCCAGATTATATTCCGCGTGGCGAACGCCGGTGCCGGCGCTCATCACCTGCACATCGCCAGCGCCGGTGCGGCCCTTGTTGCCCATCGAATCCTGGTGGGTGACGGCGCCGGTACGGACATAGGTGATGATCTCCATGTCGCGGTGCGGGTGCGGCGGGAAACCGGTCTGCGGGGCGATCTTGTCATCGTTCCAGACGCGGATCGCGCCCCAGCCCATGCGGGCGGGATCATAGTAATTGGCGAAGCTGAAATGATGCCGCGCGTCCAGCCAGCCATGATCGGCGTGGCCGAGGCTTTCGAAGGGGCGGCGATCGATGCGGGAGCGGGTGTCGGTCATGGAAACCTCCGTTGTTGAGGCGGAGATAAGATGAAGCGCGGGTCGCGAAAACCGAAACGATTGAAACGGATTGTTTCAGATGATACGCCAGCATCATGCGGCTGCCTGATCTTGAAGCCTGGGCGATCTTCGCCACCGTTGCCGAGCATCGCTCGTTCACCGCTGCGGCGGATGCGCTGGGGCTGAGCAAGGCGACCGTCTCCAAGGCCGTGTCTCGGCTGGAGGCGGATCTTGGCCAGTCGCTGTTCCATCGTACGTCGCGGCGCCTGTCATTGACCGAGGCGGGGCGGCCGCTGGCCGAACATGCCGCGCTGATCCTAGCCTCCGCGCAGGCGGCGGAGGAAGCGGCGCGCGATGCGGCGAGCGCGCCGGCGGGGCGGATTCGGCTGGCCGCGCCGATGACCTTCGGCGTTTCGCATGTCGCGCCGCTGCTGGCGGAGTTCCTGGCGGCACATCCGGGGATCGAGGTGGAGCTGAACCTCTCCGACGCGCGGGTGGACATCGTCGCCGAGGGGTTCGACGTCGCGCTGCGCATCGCGGAATTGCCGGACAGCTCGCTGCGCGCGCGGCGGCTGTGCTCGATCAATTCCTACCTTGTCGCGGCGCCCGCCTATCTGGAGCGTCACGGCACGCCGACGCATCCCGGGCAGCTGGGGGACCACGCGCTGCTCGGCTATACCAACGTCTCCGGCCCGTGGCGCTTTCGGGGGCCGGAGGGGACTGAGGTTTCGGTGAAGGCGCAGGGGCCGATCGCGGCGAACAGCGGCGAGGCGCTGATGCCGGCGCTGACCGGCGGGCTGGGCATCGCGCGGCTGCCCGCGTTCATCCTGGGCGATACGATGGAAACGGGCGCGGTGGTCGAGATCCTGCCGGATTGGCGGCCGGCGCCGGTCGGCCTGCACCTGCTGACGCCGCCGAGCCCGCTGCGCCCCGCGCGGGTCGAGGCGCTGATCGCCTTCCTGTCAGAACGGCTGCGCGATTGATCGAGATCGTTGTGCGCTTTCCAAGAGGCGCTACCCCGCGGGCATGACCGGAAAAGCCGCCATCCTCATCATCGACGTGCTCAACACCTTCGATTTCGACGGCGGGGACGCGTTGAAGCAGGCGGCCGCGGCGATGATCGATCCGATCACGTCGCTGCGCGAGCAGTCCGCCGCGGCGGACGTGCCGGTGATCTTCGTCAACGACAATTACGGCCGCTGGCGCGACGAGTGGAGCGACCTCATCGGCTGGATCCGCGAGGGCAAGGGGGCGCAGATCGCGCAGGCGCTGGCACCCACGCCTGAGGATTATTTCGTCATCAAGCCCGAATCCTCCGGCTTCTACGCCACCACCTTGCCTGCGCTGCTGCCGCGGCTGGGGATCACGCGGCTGGTGATCTGCGGGCTGGCGGCGGACATCTGCGTGCTGTTCACCGCCGCGGACGGGCATATGCGCGAATATGACCTGTGGGTGCCGGCGGACGCGATCGGCGCGCAGGAGCCGCAGCGTGCGCGCTGGGCGATCGAGCTGATGGCGAACGGCATGAGCGCCAACACCAGCCCGACGGGCAAACTCACGCTCGCCGACTGGCTGGCGATGAAGCCCAAGGTGGGGATGGGCAGCGACGCCGATTGATCTGTTGCAACATCGGGAATTCTGCCACGTTCGTCGGTGATGAACCGGCTTGCCCCCGATGACGACGACGCGCGGTTCATCCGCCGGCTGTTCCTGATCCTTGTCGTCGGGGCGCTGGCCGCGGCGCTCTACTTCATGGGCGACCTGCTGATCCTCGCCTTCGGATCGATCCTGGGTGCGATCGTCATCCATGCCATCGCCGAGATCTACGAGAAGCGGTTGCGCATGCCGCAAAAGGCGGCGCTGGGCACCGCGATCATCACGATCCTGGCGATCATGGGGCTGCTGGGCTGGCTGTTCGGCGTCGAGTTTCGCACCCAGGTCAACGTGCTGGTGACCGAGCTGCCGGGCATCCTGGACGAGATCGGCGGACAGATGTCGCAATCGCCGGTTGGCGCGAAGGTGGTCGACGCCGTGCGCGCGGCCTTCGCCGGCAGCCGGATCGCGCAGGACATCGGCGGGCTGGCGGAAGGCGCCGGCGCGTTCGTGCTGAACGCCCTGCTGGTGCTGGTCGGCGCGATCTTCTTCGCGGTCGATCCCAAGATCTACGAGCGCGGCTTCCTGCTGCTGATGCCGCCGTCGAAGCGCGCCGTGGTGGAGGATGCGCTGCTCGACACCGCTTCCACGCTGCGGCTGTGGCTGCGCGCGCAGCTGATCCAGATGACGACCATGGGGCTGCTGATCGGGGTTGGCCTGTGGTGGATCGGCGTCCCCTCCTCGCCGGCGCTTGGCCTCCTCACCGGCATCAGCGAGTTCATCCCTTATGTCGGCCCGCTGGCGGCGATGATCCCGGCGCTTGGCCTCGCCGCCACCAAGTCCGTCAGCCACGTACTGTGGACGCTGGGCGTGTTCGCGATCGTCCGGGTGATCCAGACCAATTTCATCACGCCCTATGTAACCAGCCGGGTGATCGCCATTCCGCCCGCCGTGACGCTGTTCGCGATCCTGGGCATCGGTGCCGTATTCGGACTTTTCGGCCTGTTCTTCTCGGCTGCGTTGCTGGTGGTGATCTATACCCTGATCCGCAGCCTGTACCTGCGCGACACATTGGGCGAGGATATTCCCAGAAGCCGTCACCGATCACTGTTCACGGCCGACGGCACCGAGCGCGACTCGGCAGTTAAGCTGGATTAATTCCTAATTAACCTTTTGCGTTCATTCCTCGTGTGGTTAATGAATCGGTTGGGGCGCGGCGGTGTTGCCGCGGCGCTCGCAAACGGGGGAACGACTCATGCGAGTGCTGCTGATCGAGGACGAGCCGACGACCGCCAAGGCGATCGATCTGATGCTGTCCGCCGAAGGCTTCAACGTCTACCAGACCGATCTGGGCGAGGAAGGCTTGGATCTTGGCAAGCTGTATGATTACGACATCATCCTGCTCGATCTGAACTTGCCCGACATGCACGGCTATGACGTGCTGAAGAAGCTGCGCGTCGCGCGCGTCTCGACGCCGGTGCTGATCCTGTCGGGCGTGAGCGAGATGGATTCGAAGGTGCGCAGCTTCGGCTTCGGCGCCGACGATTACGTCACCAAGCCGTTCCACCGCGAGGAACTGGTGGCGCGCATCCATGCCGTCGTGCGCCGATCGAAGGGCCACTCGCAGTCGGTGATCAAGACCGGCAAGCTCTCGGTGAACCTCGATGCCAAGACCGTCGAAGTCGATGGCTCGCGCGTTCACCTGACGGGCAAGGAATATGCGATGCTGGAGCTGCTGTCGCTCCGCAAGGGCACGACGCTGACCAAGGAGATGTTCCTGAACCATCTCTATGGCGGCATGGACGAGCCCGAACTGAAGATCATCGACGTCTTCATCTGCAAGCTGCGCAAAAAGCTGAGCATGGCGTGCGAAGGCGAGAATTACATCGAGACGGTGTGGGGCCGCGGCTATGTGCTGCGTGAACCCGACGAGGTGACCGCCAAGGTCGCCTGACATCACGAGTTTACCGGCTCCCGCGTAAGGGGAGTGGGCCGCGGCATCGGGGGGTGCCGCGGCCCTTCTGCTTTATGGCGCGCCTACCTAAGCCTGGCGCCGCGCCACCAGCCCTTGCAGATGATCGCGCAAGGCAAAAGCATTCGCCTCCCAAGTGAACCCTTCCGCAAAGCGGCGCACATCGGCCGCTGCGGGCGGCGCGGCCAGCACATCATGGATGGCGGCGGCGAAGGCGGCGGCGTCGCGCGGCACGATGCGCCCCGCGACCGGCCCGGTCACCAGTTCGGCGGCGCCGCCGGCACCGGTGATCACCACCGGCGTGCCGCAGGCGAGCGCCTCGACCCAGGCATTGGCAAGCCCTTCGGACGCGGAGGCGAGCGCCATCACGTCCGCCCCGGCGATCAGCGCCGGCAGCTCGCCATGCGGCACCGCGCCGAGCAGCCGGATCCGGTCTGACGCGCTATGCCGGGCAATCGCCGCCTGTAGCGCGGCGCGCTCCGGCCCCTCCCCTGCGATCAGCAGCGAGACGCCTGGCAGGCGCGCCACCGCGTCGATCACCACGTCATGCCCCTTGCGCGGGATGAGCGCGCCGACGGAGATCACCAGGGGCCCGCTGATCCCCAGTGTCGCCTTAGCGGCGGCGCGATCGACCGGGGCGAAACGGGTGAGATCGACGCCGGTATGGTGGACGCGGACCTTGCCGGCAGGAATTCCGATCGCGGCCATGTCGTCGCGCATCGCGGCGGAGACGGCGAGCAGGCCCTCGGCCCCCTGCCCGGCCGCGAGCACCTGGCGCGCCGTGCCTGGCGCGTGGCCCCAGTGATGGATGTCCGCACCGCGCGCCTTGATCGAGACGGGCACGCCGAACCGCCGCCCGAGCGCAACTGCCGCGGGACCATCGGGGAAGAAGAAGGACGCGTCGATCACGTCGAACGGAAAGTCCGCGCCCAGCCGGCGAAGCACGGGCTCGAGCGTGCGCACCAGCGCCGGGGCATGGAACCGACCGCCCATTCCCGGCCAGACGGTGAAGCGCGGACGCTGGACCTCAAGTCCCTTCCATGTTTCGGCACGCGGCACCGTGGCGAGCGGGCGATAATGCGCGTGGCGCCTAAGCGGCCACGGCGGCAGGCCGATCGGCGCCACCACCCGCACCTCCACGTCCGGCAGCGCGGCAAGGCCGATCGTCTGCCGTTCGACGAACACGCCGAAATTGGGGCGGCTCTCGTCCGGGAACAGCGTGGAAAGCGTCAGCACGCGAAGCATCGGCCACCCCCTAGTTCCGACAGGTTAAGGCGACGCTTCCGCCAGACGGAGCAGCGCCACGCGGCCGTCCTAGCCTCGCTTCGCCCGCCCTGCTAATCAGCAACCATGGGTCATGCGCACCACGGCCACGGGCACCACCATGGGGATCACCACGGGGGCCACGATCATGGCCACCATCATCACCCCGCGCCGCCCGCGACCTGGGATCGCGCCTTCGCGATCGGCATCTCGCTCAACCTCGTCTATGTCGTGGCGGAGGCATCGGCCGGGCTGTGGACCGGTTCCGTCGCGCTGCTTGCCGACGCCGGGCACAATCTGTCCGATGTGCTGGGGCTGGCCGTCGCCTGGGCCGGCGCGGTGCTTGCGCGCACCCCGCCATCGAAGCGCTTCACGTACGGCCTGAAAGGATCGACGATCCTCGCCGCGCTGGCGAACGCGGTGCTGCTGCTGGTGGCGATCGGCGCCATTTCCGTGGAGGCAGTGAACCGTTTCGGGGAGCCGGCGACCGTACCGGGGCTGACCGTTTCTGCGGTGGCGGCGGTCGGCATCCTGATCAACGGGGTTACGGCGTGGCTGTTCGCGCGCGGGCGAAAGGGCGACGTGAACATCCGCGGTGCCTATCTGCACATGCTGGCCGATGCGGCGGTTTCCGCCGGCGTGGTGCTGGCGGGCATCGGCATCTGGCTGACGGGCGCATCGTGGATCGATCCCGTCGTCAGCCTCGCCATCGCGGCGCTGATCTTCTGGCAGACGTGGGGGCTGCTGCGCGAGACGGTGGAGATGAGCCTTGCCGCCGTGCCGCGGGCCATCGATTACGATCGCGTGCGCGCGGCGCTCGCCGGCCTGCCGGGCGTGGCGGCGATCCACGATCTTCATATCTGGCCGATGTCCACCACCGAGCCGGTGCTGACGGCGCATCTGCTGATGCCGGGCGGCCACCCGGGAGATGCGTTCCTGCAATCGGCGCAGGACATGCTGCACCATGATTTCGGCATCGGCCATGCGACGCTGCAGGTGGAGACCGGCGACGGCGCCTGCGTGCTGGAGCCGGCGGAGGCGATCTAGCCGGGTTTAGGTGCCACTCCGGAGTTGATCCGGGCGCCGCTGGATTGTCGGTGGTGTGAGCAGAAGCGGACCCCGGCTCGGGGCCGGGGTGACGACAGGTATCGGCGCCGCTCAGTAGACTCGTGCGATGGCGAATTCGACCGCCTCGATCATCGCGTCCTTGGCCTTGCCGCTGGCGAAGGGGCCAAGCGCGTCGATCGCGCGCTGGCCGTAATGGCGTGCGCGGGCGATCGTGTCGTCGACGGCGCGGGTGGCGCGGACCAGCTCGATCGCATGGGCGAAATCCGCGTCCGTGTCGCGCCGGCCCTCGACCGCATCCTTCCAGAACTTGCGTTCCTCTTCGCTGCCGCGCGCATACGCCAGGATCACCGGCAGGGTCATCTTGCCCTCGCGGAAATCGTCGCCCGCGTCCTTGCCCATCGTGCCCGCGTCCGACGTATAGTCGATCGCATCGTCGACCAGCTGGAAGGCGATGCCGAGGTTACGGCCGTAGGCGTCGAGCGCCACTTCCTCCGACTCCGGTCGCTCGGCCACCACCGCGGCGATGCGGCAGGCGGCGGCGAACAGCGCCGCAGTCTTGGCGTTGATGATCTCGAGATAGCGATCCTCCGCCGTATCGACGCGGCGCGCGGCGGTGAGCTGATGCACCTCGCCCTCCGCGATCACGGCGCTGGCGTTGGACAGGATCTTCAGCACCTTGAGGCTGCCGTCCTCCACCATCAGCTCGAAGCTGCGCGAGAACAGGAAATCGCCGACCAGCACGCTCGCCGGATTGCCCCAGATGATGTTCGCGGTGCGCTTGCCGCGGCGAAGATCGGACCCGTCGACCACGTCGTCGTGCAGCAGCGTCGCGGTGTGGATGAACTCGACCGCGGCGGCCAGCCGGTGATGGCGCGTGCCGGAATAGCCGAGCAGCTTGGCGCTCGCGAGCGTCAGCATCGGGCGCATGCGCTTGCCCCCGCCGGCGATCAGGTGACCGGCCAGTTCGGGAATCAGCGGGATCTGTGACTGCATGCGATCGAGGATCGCGGCATTCACAAGGTTCATGTCGCCAGCGACGAGCTGGATCATCGGATCAAGCGACGGCTGGCGGCCGGCGAGGCGGTGGATGGTGGCGCTCATCTGCAAGTGCCTCTACGGACGCGGGCGCAAGGCCGCAACCGCGGGATAGTGGGAGGACGCGAATGCCGGACGAGGTGCTGAGGGGTTATCGCAAGAGCATCGACAATATCGACGCGGCACTCGTTTGCCTGCTCGCCGAACGATTCAAGGTGACGCAGGCGGTGGGGCGCTACAAAGCCGAATCGGGGCTGCCCCCGGCCGATCCGGGCCGCGAGGAAGCACAGATCGCGCGGTTGCGCGCGCTGGCCGAGGAAGCCGAGCTCGATCCCGAATTCAGCGAGAAGTTCCTGCGTTTCATCATCGACGAGGTGATCCGCCACCACGAGCGGCTCCGCGGCTGATCATCGGGTAGCAGCGGATCAGGAACACCAGGGACGGCGGCGGCCTTCCCAGGGGCGCGCCAGCCCTTCCTCGATCAGCGTATCGCCGAGCGACTGGCCGTCACGCGTGACGATCGCGAGGCGGCGGCCGTAGCGATCGGTCGGGCGATCGGCATCGGCCAGCGTGACAGGGCCGGCGTTGAGCAATTCCTGCAACCGACGCGTCGCCTGTTCCCCCAGCGCCGCCTCCTCAGGACAGCGTGGCGGGTGGGTTTCGGGCGTGTCGATATCGGCAAGCCGCACCTTTTCGCCGCCGATCCAGATCGTGTCGCCATCCACCACGCAATTCTCGCCGCCGCCGGTGTGGCAAAGCGCGAAGTGGCGCGTCGTGGCTGCAGTGGCCGTGCCGGGCGCCGGCGTGTCGGCGACGAAAGAGACGCCGGCGGCGAGGCCGGTCGCGATCGCCAGCGCCAGCATCGCCGCGAACGGCAGCTTCCGCCGCCGACGCGGCTTCGGCCAGAAGCTGATCGGCGCGGGTGCGCGGCGGCGGGCGGCGGTGCGGTGGAACGAGCGGTCGTGGCGCATCGGCCAAGTCTGTGCCCGCCACCGGTAAGCGACCGATCAACCATCATCGTTAACAGGCGGCGCGGCGCCGCGGGATCATGGCCGCGGCGCCGCGTCGATGCATTATTTGCCGGTGAACTTCGCCGGGCGCTTTTCGAGGAAGCTCGCCATGCCCTCGCGGAAATCCTGGCTCTGGAACAAGGGCAGCAGCTGCAGATAGACGTGCTGCACATGGGTATCGAAGGTTTCTTCCATCCCCATGCGCATCAGCCGCTTGGCGCCCTGCACCGCCATCGGGGCGTTGGCCGCGATCTCCAGCGCGAGCTCACGCGCGCGCGCGGCGACCTGATCGGCCGGCACCACTTCGTTGACGAGCCGCTCCTTGAGGCAATCCTCCGCCGACAGCGTTCGGCCGGTGAAGACGATCTCCGCTGCCTTGGCCCAGCCGATCATGCGGGGCAGGAACCAGGTGCCACCCGATTCGGGCAAAACGCCGCGCTTCACGAACGCCGCGGCGAGCTTCGCCTCCGAGGCCATGACGCGGATGTCGCAGCCGAGCGCGAGATCCATGCCATAGCCGGCGGCCGAGCCGTTGAGCGCCGCGATCACCGGCTTGTCGAGCGCGTGGAGCACGGTGGGGGGCGTGTTGCGAAGGTCGATTGTCGCGCCGAAGGTGGCCGACGAAGATCCGATCCCCTCCCCCTTCGAGGCGGCGTTGAGATCGAGCCCGGCGCAGAAGGCGCGGCCGGTGCCGGTCAGCACGATCACGCGCACGTCGCGATCCTCGCCCGCCTTCACCAGCAGGCGGGTCAGCTCGTCCAGCATCGGGCCGGAGATGGTGTTCATCCGGTCCGGGCGGTTCAGCGTCAGCGTGGCGACGCTTTCGGAGACTTCGTAGGTTACGTCTTCGCTCATTCTTCCTCTCCCCTCACGCGGACCGCGGCAGGCGCGCGACCGTCGCTTCATATTCCGCCATCGTCTCGTCGAAGATCTGCGCGACCGGCTTCACCTCGCGGATGCGCCCCGCCACCTGCCCGGTGAGCGCAATGCCAGCCTCCAGGTCCCCACCGAAATAGACCGCCTGCGTATCGGCGAATTCGCCGAAGATGTTGGGCGTGCCTTCCTTCTCAATTCGGGTCGTCCGATCGGTGCGCAGCGCGCGGAGCGCCGGGCCAGGGCCGCTGCGGTTGAGGAACACGGTGTCGGTCGAATCCGCCTCGACGATCGCGGTCTTCCAATTCTCGTGCACCGGGCTTTCGGCCGACGAGAGGATGCGCGTGCCCATCAGCACGCCCTCGGCGCCGAGCGCGAACGCGGCGGCCATGGTACGCCCGTCCATGATCCCGCCGGCGGCGACGACCGGGACGTCGACCGCCTCGACCACTTGCGGCACCAGCACCATGGTGGAGACGTCCTTGGCGTTCTTGAACCCGCCGCCCTCACCGCCCTCGACGATCAGGCCGTCGACACCGGCCTCGACCGCGCGCAGCGCGCCGGCCAGGCTCGGGACGACGTGAAATACGGTGAGGCCCGCGGCCTTCAGCATGCCGGTATATTTCATCGGGTCACCCGCCGAGGTGGTGACGAAGCGGATGCCCTGATCGATCACGAACTGGATGATGCCCGGATCGCGCACGAATGCCTGGGCGACGTTCACGCCGAACGGTTTGTCGGTCAGTTGCCGCATCTTGAGGATCTCGTCGCGCACCGCGTCGAGTTCACCCGACGACGTCTCAATGATCCCCATCCCGCCGGCGTTCGACACGGCCGACGACAAATTCGACCGCGCGATCCAGCCCATCGCTGCCTGGATGATCGGCTTCTCGATCCCGAGCATCTCGGTGACGCGCGTCTTCAGCGCCATTTCCCTCTCCCGCAATTGCGATTCGAAGATCGGGTTCGCACGAGCAGCGCCTTGGCGCCAGCCCCTTTCAAACAGTGAGTGCGAGCAGCGCGAAGGTCGCCAGCCAGTGCGTCCCCATGTAATCGTCCGCGAGATGCGGCAGGCTGGCGGCGAGGTGATCGTCCGCCGCTTCGCGTGCGACCGGCGCGATCGGGTGCGCCGGCAGCGCGGCTGCGATCGAGCGCCAGCACCATGCGCGACTGAGGTTCAGCCCGTCGAGATGCGCGATCTTCCCGTCGCTGCGATCGGACACGGTGGCGGGCGTGAACAGGCTCTGCGGGCGACCGGCGACGGCGTCCGGCAGGAAGACGTCGAACCAGCCCGCGAAGCCGTCGCCGAGCACGCGGCTCATCAGCAGCGCCTCGCACAGGGCGGAGGAGAGGAACTCGTCGCCGCCCGGCTCCCATGCCTGGCAGCCGCGATCCTCGCCGAACCAGTCGCGCGCGCGCGCGTCGATCAGCGTCACCAGCGCGGGATCATGATCGAGCGCCCAGTCGCGCGCGAGCGTCAGCGCGAAGGCGGTGTTGAAATGGGTGCCGACGCGGATCGGATAGGTGAGCTTGGGCAAATGCTGGTGGAAGCGCTCGGCAAAGGCGCGCGCGAGTGGCTCCAGCGCCGTGCCCCAGGCCGCGTCATGCCGCACCGCCTCGCCATGCAGTGCCAGGACCCAGGCCCAGCCGTACGGCCGTTCGAACCCAGCCGCATAGGGCCGCGTGAGCACCGCCAGCTCCCCGGCGACTTTCTCCGGCACCAGCATCTCGTTGGCGCGGCGGCGAATCTCCGCGGCTTCTGCCAGGTCGGGGAACAGCCGCGCGATCGTCAGCAGCTGCCACCAGCCATGGACGCAGCTGTGCCAATCGAAGCTGCCGTGGAAGATCGGGTGAATCTCATGCGGCTCGCGCAGATCCTCCGGCCCAGTCAGCACCTGATCAAGCTTGAAGGGATAACGCTGCCCGACATGGCCCAGCGTGAGCCGGGCAAAGCCGGCGTTGACATCGGGCGTCAGGGTCATGCAACGATCCACCACAACAAAAGCACATTGAACACGAGCAGCGACAGCGCTGTGGGCACCTGCGCGCGGATCACGCCGTTGCGATCCTTCAGCTCAAGAAGCGCGGCGGGGACGAGATTGAAGTTCGCCGCCATCGGCGTCATCAGCGTGCCGCAGAAACCCGCCAGCATGCCAACCGCCGCGACCGGCGCGGGATCCGCGCCATAGGCCTGCACCAGCAGCGGAATGCCGACCGCCGCGGCCATCACCGGGAAGGCCGCGAAGGCATTGCCCATCACCATCGTGAACAGCGCCATGCCAAGCCCGAAGGCAAGCACCGCGCCGAGCACGCTGCCGGTGGGGATGGCGACGCCGACCAGCCGGCCGACCACCTCACCGACGCCCGCCAGCGCGAACACCGCGCCGAGGCTCGCCAGCATCTGCGGCAGCACCGCGGCCCAGCCGATATCGTCCATCAATGCACGGCCAGCGCGGAACGGCTCGGCGGGAGCGGGCCGGAGCCAGGCGTAGCAAAGCGCCAGCGCCAGCAGCACGCCTGCCGCCAGCGCCACCAGTGTCGCCTGCTTGCCGTCGAACACCGCCGGGAATTGCTTGAACACGAAGGTGCCGATCAGCGCGGTCGCCGGGATCACCAGCGCGGGCACGAACACCATCGCGCCGCGCGCGGCGGGCTCGCCGGCGGGTACGCGGCGCTTCATCCGCCCGCTCGCCGCGATCGCCACCAGCGCGAGGACGAGCACGCCATTGCCGATGTCGCCCAGCCAGTCGCCGGCAAGGAAGCTCGTCGCGACCAGCCCGTAGAAGCCGGTGTTCGCCCAGCGCCGCTCCGCGAGCGAGAGGATCGCGAAGGCGAGGAAGGTGAGCCCCGCGACGAGATAGACAAAATTCAGCCCGATCATGCGCGGCGCGCCTTGCGATCGAGCAGCCACAGCCGCGTGCCATGGATGGCGAAGGCGGCGATCGCGGTGGGGATCGCCCAGACCGACATGTGCAGCGGCTCGACGAAGATGCCGTAGCCCTCCAGCACGCCCTTCATCAGCAGGATCGATCCGATCGCGATGAAGATATCCTCGCCGAAGAACAGCCCGATATTGTCGGTGGCGGCGGCCATCGCCTTCACCTTTTCGGGATCATGCGCCTCCCCTGCCGCAGCCTCCGCCATCGGGGCGATCAGCGGGCGAACAGTCTGCGCCGGTCCCGCCACGGAGGTCAGGCCAAGCGCGGCAGTGATCTGGCGGAAGGCGAGATAGGCCATCAGCAGCCGCCCGGTCGTCAGCCCCTTCAGCCCGCCGACCAGCGAACGGGCCCGCGCCTGCAGGCCGTTGCGTTCCAGAAGGCCGATTACGGGGAGCACGATATAGATGGCGGTGACGTAGCGCGTGTCGTTGAACGCCTTGCCGAACGCGGCGAGGATGGCGACCGGATCGATCCCCGCGGCGAGCCCCGTAACGAGCGCGGAGGCAGCGATCACCAGCATCGGGTTGAAGCGCAAGAGAAAGCCAAGCGCGATGATCGCGATGCCGGCAAGGACGAGCATCAGCCGACCCCCCGCGCATCACTCCGCCGCCGCCCCGGGCGCCGCCATGTCATGGAAACCATCCGCCGATCTGTGCGGCAGCTGCGAGTGTGGGACAAGCCCGAAGCGGCGCCTGAGTGTGAGCAGCGGTTGCCTACCGCGCCGCATAGGCGATCGTTATCTTCATCACCACGTGCAGCCGACTGTCGGCTCGAGACAATTGCGGACGCTCAGAACAGGTTCCCGCTTTACGGGCGCAGGTGCCGAGTCGGGCGACGCGGCGTTCCGGAAATTAGGCTGGACACCTCGAGTCTGCTCTCGGTCACCTCAACGACGAAGGCCATTGATCAATCGACCGGCAGGTTACAATCTCTCGATCCTATCATTAAGTCGACTTTCCGGTTTTTGGTTAGTATTTCGTGATGAATGACAGATTTGTTTATATCGTATGCATCGACATCACGCTCCCATCGTGAGTGGGTGCGACTGCTTGCAAGCCAGCTTCATCTTCTCGGTTATGACGTGAAAATCGACGAGCAGGTCAATTATGGCTCCAGTCTCAGCGGTTTCATGCAAGAGGTAACTGATGCAACGCACGTCTTGCTGATTGTTGATGAAAACTACGCACTTCGGGCAGACACAATGCCGGAATCTGGCGTCGGTATCGAAAACAGGTGGCTCAGCAGAGCATTCAACAGCAAGCCGCCAAGTTGGCTATCTATCATCTTTGTGCGAAACCTTTCGCTCAAAGCTCCAGCTTGGCTCTCAAATCGTACTCCGAAGGGCTTTGATTTTAATTCAAGACCTGAGGAAAACGTCTTTCCAGGGTCGGCGCAGATCGACGAGATATGGCGTTGGCTTGAGGGACTGCCAGCCTCAAAGGCTAATGCCACGTCTCTGGCCGAGGTCCGCGCACGCGCAGCGCGGATCGAGCGCATCGACGCTCAACGCGATCCGGCCAACTATGCCAGCCCCGCGCTTCAGGGCCGCGTCACCTTTAAGCACAATGAGCACAGCCATTTTAGGGTCGGGCACGGAGAGTACGAGTTCAAGATCAGTTTCAGCAGCCGTTCGCATGATAGCGTATATGTTTACATCGACAACGGCCTCAAAGCCGTTGGCCTAATAACAGCTGCAAGTTACGATCCTCTATCCGTATCGTCATTCTTAACGCCCGCACGAACTGCAGAACCGATCGTTGGACAGAGCGTAGTATGCATGAATATCAATGGAGCGCTATGTGTGATTTCCATCGAAGAGGTGCAAGAAGAGGTAAATTCTCAAACCTATGTGGCTCCGCATGTGACATTTTCATATCAAGTTCTGATTGCTGACTAAAAGAAAGGGCCAAAAGGGAAAAAATCCTTATAGCTGACTACGGCACAGAATTTAATATAGCATGTTTGGGTGCGTAGCTGTCGTCCCGCTAAGACTCGGCGAATATCCAGCCCCCGCCTGCGAGGGGACATTCGGCCTCTTTCCTAAAGCGACGTGCACAATCCTGCTAGGCCCAGCATTCAGCGTCTGAACGCCCGGCGCAGCGCGGCAATGCGGGACTGGTTCGCCTCGCGCGTGATCGCCGCGTCGGGGGCGCCGTCGAAGCCGTGGATGGCGCCGGGCCAGATGTGGAACTCGGTCGGGACCCCGGCGGCGAGGAGGCGCTGGGCGAAGGCGATGTTCTCGTCGCGGAAAAGATCGAGGCTGCCGGTTGCGATATAGGTGGGCGGCAGGCCGGCGAGGTCCTTAGCGCGCGCGGCGGCGGCATAGGGTGAGACGCCCTCACCGCCCGGTGCTTGGCCAAGCATCGCATGCCAGCCGAAGCGGTTGCTCTCGCGGTTCCAGATGAACTCGCCCGTCAGCGGGTCACCTTCGATCACGCCGGTGCGATCGTCGATCATCGGATAAAGCAAGTGCTGGAAGGCGAGGCGATAGTCGCCGCGGTCGCGGGCGAGCAGCGCCAGCGCGGCTGCCAGCCCACCGCCGGCGCTTTCGCCCATCACGCCGATCCGCGCCGGATCGATGCCGAGGCGCGCGGCATTGGCGAAGGTCCAGGCGAGGCCGGCGTAGCAATCCTCGATCGGGCCGGGGAACGGCGTCTCCGGCGCGAGGCGATAATCGACTGAGACGATGACGCAGCCAAGCGCGGCGACCATCGGGCGCAGCCGCGCGGCGCTGCCCTCCGGCGTGCCGAGCACGAAGCCGCCGCCGTGCATGTGGCAGATGCCGCCGGCGCCCTGCACCGGCTCGGCCGGGCGGAAGATGACGAGACCGAGATCGGGTGCGCCGGCCGGGCCGGGCGCGGTGACCCGCTCCATCACCACGCCGTCATCGTCGGCGGGCTGCGGCGGGGCGGGCCAGCCGCGCGCCTGCTCCAGCACCTCCGCCGACATGGTGACCGCAGGCCACAGGTCGAGCAGCGGCAACAGTTCGGGATCGACCAGATGCCGCGTGCTCATGACGCCGTCTCCTGTAGCTGCTGCGTCCTTATGCCGGCTGGAGCAGGCCTTCGCGGGCGATCTTCTCGCGCCACACGAGCGGGGCGAGTTGGTGGACGTTGTTGCCCTCGCTGTCGACCGCGACGGTGACCGGGAAGTCCTCCACCTCGAACTCGTAGATCGCTTCCATCCCGAGATCCTCGAAGCCGACGACCTTCGATCCCTTGATCGCGCGCGCGACGAGATACGCCGCACCGCCGACCGCCATCAGATAGGCGCTCTTGGCGTCCTTGATCGCATCGGTCGCCGCCGGCCCGCGCTCGGCCTTGCCGACCATCGCGAGCAGGCCTTGGTCGAGCATCATGCGGGTGAACTTGTCCATGCGCGTGGCGGTGGTGGGGCCGGCCGGGCCGACCACTTCCTCGCCAACCGGATCGACCGGGCCGACATAATAGATCACGCGGCCCTTGAACTCGACCGGCAGCTCCTCGCCGGCATCGAGCATGTCCTTGATCCGCTTGTGCGCGGCGTCACGTCCGGTCAGCATCTTGCCGTTCAGGAGCAGGCGATCGCCCTGCTTCCACGAGCGGACCATCTCGGGCGTCAGCGTGTCGAGATCGACGCGGATCGCAGCCTTGTCCGGCGTCCAGTTGACCTTGGGCCACTCATCGAGCTTCGGCGTCTCGAGGTATGCCGGGCCGCTGCCGTCGAGCGTGAAATGTGCGTGGCGGGTGGCGGCGCAGTTCGGGATCATCGCCACCGGCTTGCCAGCGGCGTGGCACGGCGCGTCCATGATCTTGACGTCGAGGATGGTCGACAGCCCGCCGAGGCCCTGTGCGCCGATGCCGAGCGCATTGACCTTGTCGAAGATCTCGATGCGCAGCGCCTCGATGTCGTTCTTCGGGCCGCGCGCCTTCAGGGGGCCCATGTCGATCGGCTCCATCAGCGCCTTCTTGGCGAGGAGCACGCAATGTTCCGCCGTGCCGCCGATCCCAATGCCGAGCATGCCCGGCGGGCACCAGCCGGCGCCCATCTGCGGCAGCATCTCCAGCACCCAGTCGACGATCGAATCGCTGGGGTTCATCATCTTGAACTTGGACTTGTTCTCGCTGCCGCCGCCCTTCGCCGCGACGTCGACCGAGACCTTGCTGCCCGGCACCATCTCGACATGCAGCACGCAGGGCGTGTTGTCCTTGGTGTTGCGGCGCGTGAAGGCGGGATCTGCGAGGACGGAGGCGCGCAGCTTGTTCTCCGGGTGAAGGTACGCACGGCGCACGCCTTCATCGACGATTTCCTGCATCGAGCGATTGGTGTCGTCGATGCGGCAATCCATGCCCCATTTGACGAACACGTTGACGATGCCGGTGTCCTGGCAGATCGGCCGGTGGCCTTCCGCGCACATGCGGCTGTTGGTCAGGATCTGCGCGATCGCGTTCTTCGCGGCAGGGCCCTGCTCCGCCTCATAGGCGTCGCCCAAAGCGCGGATGTAATCCATCGGGTGATAGTAACTGATGAACTGGAGCGCATCGGCAACGCTCTCGATCAGGTCTGCGGCGCGGATCGTCGTGGTCATGACGCGCTGCACTATGGCGCGCTGGCGGCGAGTGCAACGGGGGCGTCGGGATGCGACGCGCGGCGGCTGCTAACTCTTTCCCAATCTTCTCAGTCTAGGGGCGTTTCATGGGATCGCTCCGTCGCCGTCTGTCTGCTTCCGCCACGCCGTCTCCCCGCCTCACCGAGGCGCTGGGGCTGGTCGCCACTGAAGACGATGCGCTGCACGACGCCACCGAGGCCCGGCTGGGCGAGGTGGCGGCGCTGTGGCCGGTGGTGGTGGCGGTGCTACTCGTCTCCTCCGCCGCGCTGATCGGCACGATTCTGGCGTGGCACGAGCCGGTCGCCACCGTGTCGGGGCTGTGTGCCGCGTTGAGCGGCCTTGGCCTCGTCACCTGGGGACTGCTGGAGTTGCCGGCGGCGCGCAGCATGGCCCCGCACCGCCGCACGGTGATGCTCTGTGCGCTGGCGGCGCTGCTCGCGGTCGGCCTGTCGATCCAGCTCGACCTCGCGCCCGACCTGCCCAGCGCCTCGCTGCGAGTCGCCGGGTTCGTCGTCGGCTTCGGCGTCATCATCCTGAGCGCGATCGCGCTTCACGCGGTTCGCCCGGCGAGCCTCGCCTTCGCCGGGACGCTGGCGCTGATGGTGCCCGTCACGTCCGGGATCAGCGTCGCGGCGGCGGCGGCGCTCATCCTCGCCGGCATGCTCGCGGTGGGCGTGGCGCGGGTCGCCCGGCGCGATCATGCGCAGCTTGGCGAGCGGGGCGAAAAGGAACAGGCGCAGCAGCTCGCCGCCCGGCTGGTGCGCGAATATGAAAGCCACGGCACCGGCTGGTTCTGGCAGACCGACCGTGCCGGCCATCTGACGTATCTTACCGACAAGGTCGCGCGCGAGCTTCAGGCGCTTGGCGTCACCCCGGTCGGCGAGCGGCTGGTCAACATCTTCCGCGTCGATTCGCAAATGGCGGATACCGAGCGGACGCTGACCTTCCACCTGTCCGCGCGCACCAGCTTCTCCGATTATTCGGTGCGCCCCGCCTTCCCCACCGAATCGGATCGCTGGTGGTCGATCTCCGGACGCCCCCTGCTGGACGATCTCGGCCGCTTCCAGGGCTTCATCGGTTCGGGATCGGACCTGACCGAAAAGCGCCGCGCGGAGGCGGAGATCACGCGGCTGGCGCTGTTCGACAGCCTCACCGGCCTTGCCAACCGCCAGCGCATGCGCCTGGCGCTCGAACAGACGCTGGCACCGAGCCAGGGCGTCCACACCACCACCGGGCTGTTCCTGCTCGATCTCGATCGCTTCAAGGCAGTGAACGACACGCTCGGCCACCAGATCGGCGACGAATTGCTGAAGCAGGTGGGCCAGCGGCTGCAGCGCAGCGTCAGCGACGCCGGGCTCGTCGGGCGGCTGGGCGGAGACGAATTCCAGGTCGTGCTGCCGCGCGAGGGCAATCGCGAGCAGCTCGGCAACCTGGCGCAGGAGATCATCGCCTCGCTGTCGCAGCCTTATTATGTGAAGGGTTCGTCGATCTCGATCGGCTGCTCGATCGGCGTTGCCATTGCGCCCGAGCATGGCGAGGACAGCGAGACGCTGATCCGCAACGCCGATCTGGCGCTCTACGCCGCGAAGGCTGACGGGCGCGGCGTCTATCGCTTCTACCGCGACGAGATGCTGGAGGGGGCGCAGAACCGCAAGCGGCTGGAGGACGACCTGCGCCAGGCGCTGTCCGGCAACGAATTGCAGCTGGCCTATCAGGCGGTGGTGTCGACCAAGACCGAGCGGATCGTCGGCTATGAGGCGCTGTTGCGGTGGAACCACCCGACGCGCGGCGCGGTGAGCCCGGCGGACTTCATCCCGGTGGCCGAGGAATGCGGGCTGATCGAGGCGATCGGCGAATGGGTGCTGCGCACCGCCTGCGCCGAGGCCGCGATGTGGCCCGAGAACGTGCGCGTCGCGGTCAACGTGTCGCCGATCCAGTTCGCGAACCCGGCGCTGCCCGCCATTGTCACCAGCGCGATCGCCTCGTCCGGCATCTCCGCCGCGCGGCTCGAGCTGGAGATCACCGAGGGGGTGTTCCTCAACGAGGACGCCTCGTCCGACAACATGTTCAAGGCGCTGAAGGGCATCGGCGTGCGCCTGGCGCTCGACGATTTCGGCACCGGCTATTCCTCGCTCGGCTATTTGAAGAAGGCGCCGTTCGACAAGATCAAGATCGACCAGAGCTTCGTGCGCGGTGCGATCCAGTCGGGCAACCGCAACGCCGCGATCATCAAGGCGATCGTCACGCTGGCAGATACGCTGGGCATGGAGACGACCGCCGAGGGCGTGGAGCAGCAGGACGAGATCGGGCTGATCCGCGATCTCGGCTGCAGCCATATCCAGGGGTACGTCTATGGGCGCCCCCAGCCGGCCGATGCCGTGATCGAGCAACTGCTGGCCGTGGGCGGCCAGGCAGCGCCGGTCGGCCCGCGGGTCAGCCGCGCCACGCGCGCCAAGATGCTGCGTTCGGCGCGACTGGAGATCGGCGACGAGACGGGCGAGGTGCGGATCCGCAACATCTCCTCCACCGGCGCGATGATCGACGGCGTCGAATTCCCGGAAGAAGCGATCGGCGTCGACGTGCAGATCGAGCTGCTGGAGAACCAGCTGTTCCCGGCGACGATCCGCTGGGCATCGGACGGCCGCGCGGGGCTGGAGTTCGCGCAGGACTTCAACCTCGACCGGCTGAACCAGCCTGCACCGAAGATGACCCGCAAGGCCGGCTGACCCGCCGGCCCGTCCACCGAATGGCGGGATGAAAACGGCCACCGCGGGCCTTCCGTGCGCAAGCGCGGCGAGGCGGAGTTTGTGCACCGATTTTTTTTCATTTCGGTTCTTCCGTCTTGCAATTCGCGAACCCCGCGGAAGTCCGCGCGTCGCGCCCCTGCCCCCTCGTCCATCCGCCTGCCCGGCACGACGAAACGTTGTTGCCGCCCTCTTGCCTCCCGATGAAGACTGCCACAATCTGTGGGGGTAAGCTTCAGGGGTGAACGCTAGAACTGGTAGAACAAGGGCTGCGACCCCATATCGCAGCTGCTGGCCGAGCGCCGTCTTCGCACAGGCGCGGTCACTTTTTGTTCTCACCCATCAGCGTCACGCCGGTGTAGCATGGGGGCTCGCCCCCGATTCGACGAGACAGGGATACGGCGGCGATGGATTTCAGGGACGCGAGCGAGGCGAACATGGCGACCGAGACTTTGCAGGCCGACACGGCGAGCACCGACACCGGCACGACGCCGGGCACGCTGCGCAAGCCCTATCCGGTCGAGGTCGATCATTCGCGCGACGCGCTGCTGACCGATTTCGGCAAGGACACGCTGAACGATCGCTATCTGCTGCCGGGTGAGACCTATCAGGATCTCTTCGTGCGCGTCGCGAGCGCCTATGCCGATGATGCCGCCCATGCGCAGCGCATCTATGATTACATCAGCCGCCTGTGGTTCATGCCGGCGACGCCGGTGCTGTCGAACGGCGGCACCGGGCGCGGCCTGCCGATCAGCTGCTACCTGAACTCCGTGCCCGACAGCCTGAACGGCATCGTCGACACCTGGAACGAGAACGTCTGGCTCGCGAGCCGCGGCGGCGGCATCGGCACCTATTGGGGCAACGTGCGCGGCATCGGCGAGCCGGTGGGCCTCAACGGCAAGACCAGCGGCATCATCCCCTTCGTGCGCGTGATGGACAGCCTGACGCTGGCGATCAGCCAGGGCTCGCTGCGCCGCGGATCGGCCGCCTGCTATCTCGACGTGTCGCACCCGGAGATCGAGGAGTTCCTCGAGATCCGTAAGCCGTCGGGCGATTTCAACCGCAAGGCGCTGAACCTGCACCACGGTGTGCTGATCCCCGATGCCTTCATGGAAGCGGTGCGTGACGGCGGCGAGTGGGAGCTGAAGTCGCCCAAGGACGGCACCGTGCGCGGCAAGGTCGATGCGCGCAGCCTGTTCCAGAAGCTGGTCGAGACCCGCCTCGCGACCGGTGAGCCGTACATCGTGTTCGCCGATCACGTGAACAAGAACATGCCCAAGCATCACCGCGATCTGGGCCTCAAGGTCTCCACCTCGAACCTGTGCAGCGAGATCACGCTGCCGACGGGCCGCGACCACCTTGGCAACGATCGCACCGCGGTCTGCTGCCTGTCCTCGCTCAACCTCGAGACGTGGGACCAGTGGAAGGACGACAAGCAGTTCATTGAGGACGTGATGCGCTTCCTCGACAACGTGCTGCAGGATTATATCGACCGGCACGAGCCGGGCATGGAGCGTGCGGCTTACTCCGCGGCTCGCGAACGCTCGGTCGGCCTTGGCGTCATGGGCTTCCACTCCTTCCTCCAGGCGCGCGGCCTGCCGATGGAAGGCGCAATGGCGAAGAGCTGGAACCTCAAGATCTTCAAGCACATCAACGCCCAGGTGAACCAGGCGTCGATGACGCTCGCGGCGGAGCGTGGGCCCTGCCCCGACGCCGCCGACATGGGCGTGATGGAACGCTTTTCCTGCAAGATGGCGATCGCGCCGACCGCGTCGATCTCGATCATCTGCGGCGGTACGTCGGCGTGCATCGAGCCGATCCCGGCCAATATCTACACCCACAAGACGCTGTCGGGCAGCTTTGCGGTCAAGAACCCGTATCTGGAAAAGCTGCTCAACGAGAAGAGCAAGAATTCGGACGCGGTGTGGAACTCGATCCTCGAGCATGGTGGCAGCGTGCAGCACCTCGATTTCCTCAGCGCGGAGGAGAAGGATTGCTTCAAGACCAGCTTCGAGATCGACCAGCGCTGGCTGCTGGAGCTTGCCGGGGACCGTGCGCCGTATATCGACCAGGCCCAGTCGCTGAACCTCTTCATCCCGGCCGACGTGGAGAAGTGGGACCTCCTGATGCTCCACTTCCGTGCGTGGGAGCTCGGCATCAAGTCGCTCTACTACCTGCGTTCGAAGAGCGTGCAGCGCGCGGGCTTCGCCGGCGGCGTTGAAGCGGACAACACGATCGAGAAGCCGCAGTTCAACCTGGGCGAGACGACCGACTACGACGAGTGCCTCGCCTGTCAGTGACGGGATGAGACACGCACCTCCGGCCGGCAATCGCTGCTCCGCCGGGGGGCAAGCGTCGTGCTACCTGATCATCCTCCGCCGCCGTGCGGGGCCTCGCAGCTCGGCAACGGCGTAACGTCCGGCGGGACAATCAACGCCGCCGGGGATTGCGCATGATCGCTGCGCGTCCGTAATAATCTCGACCACGTTGCTGAAATATCACGGATCCCGCGAAATCGCGGCGTGGCGCCGCGCCGCCTAAAACCATTCTCCAGATCGCGAGTTGTCACCGGCACATTCGCCAGGAGAATGGCCATGACGCGTATTGCGATGCTGCTCGGCTCGTCTCTCGCTTCGGTCATCGCGCTTGCTGCGGCTGGCGCGGCGCAAGCACAGGATGCTCCCTCCAACCAGGCGAGCGCGCCGCCCAGCGCGACTGACACCGCAGGCGATGCCGGCGAAGAGATCGTCATCACCGGATCGCGCATCGCACGCCCTGCGCTCGATAACCCGCAACCGACGACGACGCTGGATGCGACGACGCTCAACAACCGCGGCTATCCCGATATTGCCCGTGCGCTGAACGAACTGCCCGGCTTCTCCGTGCCGGGCAGCTCACCGATCGGCGACCAGGGGAACGGGTTCGGCGTGGGCCAGAACTTCGTCAACCTCTACGGCATCGGATCCCAGCGCACGCTGACGCTGGTGAACAGCCGCCGCTTCGTTGCCGCCAACCCGGCGACGATCTTCTCCTCGGCGGATGCCGGAACGCAGGTCGATCTGAACACGATCCCCACCAAGCTGATCCAGCGGGTCGAGACCATCTCGATCGGCGGCGCGCCGATATACGGCGCGGACGCCATCGCCGGCACCGTCAACATCATCCTGCGCCGCGATTTCGAAGGCCTGGAGGTGGATGGCCAGGCCGGCGTGACCGAGCGCGGGGATCTCGGCAACCAGCGCGTGCGCGCGCTGTTCGGCAAGAACTTCGCCGGCGGGCGCGGCAACATAACCGTCAACGCCGAATATAATCACGATGACGGGCTGCTCGGCAACCAGCGCTCGATCGTCCGGCGGCAGCTCGGCTTCATCGCCCCTCTGGATCCTTCGTCGCCGTTCGATCAGGTACTGGTCGACAACACCCGCACCTATCTCGGCACGACGGGCGGCATCGCCTTCATCCGGGATGCTGCGCGCCTCACGCCCGCGCAGGCAGGCGGCACGACATCGGTGGTGCGTAACGCTGCCGGCCAGATCGTCGCCTTCGACCCGAGCGGCAATCTGACACCGTTCAACATCGGCACGCCGACGCGCGATCCGACGACCTTTCTGGGCGGGGACAATCTGAATTTCGCCGACATCTCGAACCTGCGGGCGGAAACCAATCGGTTCAACGCCGTCATGCTGGGCAAGTATGAAGTCAGCGACGGCATCGAGGTGTTCGGCGAGGCCTGGTATTCCAAGACCAAGGCGACCAATCTTGCCGGCCAGCCGGTGTACAATACCAACTTCTTCAGCGCGAGCCCGCAGGGGACGTTCGACGTCAACGGCAATTACATCGTCCCGCTGAGCAACCCGTTCCTGACGCCTCAGGCCAGGGCGCTGATCGTCCAGAACCTGACGGCTGCCGGGCTGCCAGCGTCGGACAATGACGTATTCTATCTCGGCCGGGCGAACACCGATCTGGTCTCCGGCGTCGCGAAGCTGAACCAGGATCTGTACCGCTTCGTCGGCGGTGTACGCGGCGACTTCAACCTGGGCGAACGGAAGTTCGAGTGGGAAGTTTCCGCCAATTACGGGCGCACGAAGAGCAGGTCGCTGCAACCGTCGCTGGTGGAGCCGAACCTGCGACGCGCGCTGAATGCCGGCTTCGATGCCAGCGGCAACATCGTCTGCCTGCCGTTCAATCCCGATCCGACCAACCCGGCCTCGCCGCCGAACCTGCCGGAATATAACGGCACCATCTCCACCACCTGTGCGCCGCTCAACCTGTTCGGCAGCGGCGCACCGAGCCAGGCCGCGCGCGATTACGTGACCACCAACGCGCGGACCACTGCGATTACCTCGCAGCGCGACATCCTGGCGACGCTGACCGGATCGCTGTTCAGCCTGCCCGGCGGCGAGTTCGCCATCTCGGTCGGGTATGAGAACCGGCGCGAATATTCGCGTTTCTCGCCTGACCGCTTCTACACCGAGGCGCTGGGCCGTTCGATCCCGATCCTTGGGCTGCGCGGATCCTACACGACCAACGAGGTGTTCGGCGAATTCCGCGCGCCGCTCATCGGGCCGGATCAGAACATTCCGCTGATCCACGAGCTGGAGGTGAATGCCGCCGGCCGTTACGTCGACAATTCGGTCGCCGGGGGGGATTTCACCTGGACCGCTGGCGGACGCTGGGCGCCGATCGACGGCATCGCGATCCGCGGCAATTACACCCGCGCCATCCGCGCGCCCGCCGTCACCGAGTTGTTCGCCGCCAACCAGCCGGCGTTCGACGGCGGCTTCGATCCATGCGACCAGCAGAACCTGAACTCCGGCCCCAACCCCGCCGTGCGCCAGGCGAATTGCGCCGCCGCCGGCCTGCCGACCGACTTCTCGTCGCTGATCAACTCCGTGACGGTGCCAATCACAGTTCTCGGCAACCGGGACCTGCAAAACGAGCGCGCCAAATCCTGGACGGTCGGCGGGCTGATCACGCCGCGACAGCTGCCCGGCCTCGCGCTGTCGGTGGACTATATCAACATCAACCTGCGCGACACGATCGTCGCATCAAGCGCGGAGGACGTGTTGCGCGGCTGCTATGATGCAACCGACTATCCCAACAATCTCTATTGCAGCCTCATCACCCGTGATCCGACCGCGGGCGACAATTTCGGCCAGGTCGTGACGCTGCAGGAACCGTTCATCAACCAGGGCGGCCTCCGGTTCGAAGCGATCGAGGTCGAGGCCAGCTACACCCGCCGGATCGGTTCGGTCGGCGTGACGGCAAGCGCCAATTACCAGCACATCATCCGCGCCGATGAGCGGATCAGCGAGGCCACCCCGTGGTCCAGCACGCGGGGCGAGATCGGCAGCAGCATCGACCGGTTCAACATCAACCTGACGTTGGAGCGCGGGGCCTTCAGCTGGTTCAACCAGGTCCAGTATATCGGCCCGGCCGTGTTCGACGCGAACGACACGGATACTTCCCGCGATATCCGGCGGATCGGAAGCTACGGCATCTGGAACACCGCCTTCATCGTCAAGGCTTCCGACAATTTCGATTTTCGGTTCAACATCGACAATGTGACCGACGTTGGCGTCCCTTATCCTGCCACCGCGGGCACGGGCGCGTTCAACACCTACTACCAGGGCCTGGTGGGCCGATCGTTCCTGGTGGGCGCGAACGTGCACTTCTGATCAGCGGAGCGGCGCAACCTCTCCGCAGCGCCACGCACGCTGCCGCACCCCGGCCAGGGGGCGTGGCAGCACACGGCGATCGGCCATGTTTGTGCAGTGATGAAGGCGCACCTCGCGTCCCGCTTGGAACGGGAGGTGCGCGCATCAGGAATTGACCATCAACCGGCTGAGGGATTCGCCCGTCGCCAGTGCTCGTATAGCGCCGAGATGTCGCCGCTGGTCAGGATCGGCATTGCCTCCCGCAATTCGGCATCGCTCCAGTCCCACCAGCGAAGCTCCAGCAGCCGCGCGATATCCGCATCGTCGAACCGCTTGCGCAGCACCTTGGCCGGGTTGCCGCCGACGATCGCATAAGGCTCGACGTGCCTGGTGACGAGGCTGCGGGTGCCGATGATCGCGCCGTCGCCGATGCGCACGCCAGGCATGATCACCGCCTCCGATCCGATCCACACGTCATTGCCGATGATCGTGTCGCCGGCGGGCTGAAAGCCGTTCGCCGCCCCGGCGAAGCACGGCACGTCCGGCATCCAGAAGAACGGAAAGGTGCTGATCCAGTCGCTGCGATGGCCCTGGTTTCCGGCCATGATGAAGGCGGCGCCAGATCCGATCGAGCAGAAGGAACCGATGATCAGCCGGTCCACGCCCTCGTCGGGCAGAAGGTACCGCGCGCACTCGTCAAAACCGTGGCCGTGATAATAGCCGGAATAATAGCTGTAACGCCCCACCTTGATGTTGGGATTGGTGACGAGCCGATCGAGCGTGATGCCCTTGAACGGGCTTTCGAAAACATTGTGCATCATGAAGATCCGTGTCTGCGCACCGTGCATGCAACCAGTGTCCGGCTGTGCAGGTGGCAAGCGAGTACCGGCAGGACATCCAGCGATGCCTGCGCCCCGGCTTCCCTCGTCGCACACGAGGAAGCGCGATTCAGATGGTACTCGGCGTGATCTTCATCGGCGCATCATGCGGCATGCGGCCCGGGTTGCCAAGCGCGGCCGCCTAGAAGCCCGGGTCGCACCGCGCGGCTTAGTCGCCCAGCACCTTGTCGATCGCCGCCGCCGTCACCGGATGGTAGGTCGGCCGCGCCTTGGCATAGATGCGCCGTGCGATCGGCATGCCCCAATCGCCCTGCGCCTTCAGCCCCTGGTACAGCGGCCGCACCAGTAACGTGCGCCCGACGCTGGTGAGGAACTGCTCGATCGAGGGCACCGCCGGATCGTAGCGATTGGCGATGGCAAGCTCGAGCCAGGCCGAGCGGATATAGCCGTTGCTCTGCTCCGACAGGCGGAACGTGCGATCGAGCTCTGCCAGCCGCGCGGCGGGCAGCGTGCGCGGCAGGCGCGCGATGAAGCGCTGCCACAGCTGCGTCGACCAGCCCTTGGTGTCGATGGCAGAGGCCGGCCCGCCGGCTGCGAAGGCCGCCGCGTCCCGCTCCACCGCCGCCAGCGCGGGCGATTGGACATGCACGGCATTGTCCGGCACGCCCGGCTCGTACGCCCACCGATCGAGCTGCAGCTTCGCCTCCAGCGCCTTGTCACCGCGGATCAGATTGGCGCGCAGATCAGCGAGGAACCCGGCCGTCGTCTGCGGCTGGAAGGCATGGCGATCGAAATAGGAGCGCAGATACGCGTCCCACCGATCGCGGCCGACGGTCTCCTCGATCGTGCGCAGGAAGATCGCCCCCTTGGTGTAATCGACCTGCCCGCCTTCGGGATCGCCGTGCAGCCGCGTGCCGGGCGCGGTGCGTCCGCCAGCGGCGCGGAAATTAGTCTCCAGCTCGTCCCACGCCAGATCCGCTTCCACGTCGGCGCGCTCCTTGCCGTAGAGCCGCTCCATGATCCGGTTCTCGAAATAGCTGGTGAAGCCTTCGTTCAGCCAGCTGTCCGACCAGGTGGCGTTAGTGACGAGATTGCCGGACCAGCTGTGCGCCAGCTCGTGCGCCACCAGCCCGACATTGGCGCGATCGCCGGTCAGGAAGGTGGGGGTGAGGAAGGTCAGCGTCGGGTTCTCCATGCCGCCGAACGGGAAGGACGGCGGGAGCACCAGAAGGTCGTAGCGACCCCAGCGATAGGCACCGTAGAGCCCCTCCGCCGCCTCGACCATCTTCTCGGTATCGGCGAGTTCATAAGCCGAGCGATCGAGCATCGATGGCTCGGTCCAGACGCCGGTGCGCTTGCCCAGCGGCTTGAAGGCGAGGTCCCCCACCGCCAGCGCAATCAGGTACGGCGGCACCGGCTTGTCCATGGCGAAGCGGTACGTGCGCTGGCCGTTGGCGGCGGGCTCGCCGGCCGGCGTCAGCCGCTCGCCGCTCATTACCGCGACTAGGTCAGCCGGCACGGTGATCTTAGCCGTCCATGTCTGGCGGATGCCGGGGCTGTCCTGCGTCGGAATCCAGCTGCGGTTGTTGATCGCCTGGCCCTGGCTGAAGAGGTACGGCTTCTTCTTGCCGGCAGTAAGCTGTGGCGGCAGCCATTGCAGCGCGCGGGCGGTGGACGCCGCCTGATAGGCGATGACGATCTTCTTGGCGCCGTTCAGCTGGATGGTGAGCGGCGCGCCTTTATATTCCTCGCTCGCGCCAACCTTCCAGGCGAGCGCACGGCCCTTCCCGTCCGTGACGGAGCGGATGGTGAGGCCGTCAGTGTCGAGCACGATCTCCTTCGCGCCCGGCGCGGTGAGCACGTCTAGCTTCGCAATGCCGGCCATCGTCCTGGTGGTGAAATCGGCACTGAGGTCGAGGTCGACGTGCGTGACGCGCGCGATCTCCGGCCGGGCATAGGAAAGCACGTCCTTGGCGTCGGGCGTCGTGAGAATCGGGGAGGCAGGGGGCTGGTTCGGGGCGGCAGAGGCGATGGCGGGCGGCACGAGCAAGGCGGCGAGGATCGCGGGGGCAAGTCTCTTCATGCGCGCCCACGTGCCCGATGGCGAACGCGGCGTCGAGTTGCCTTGCATGACGTTGGCGCGCCGCGACCCCGTGGATAGCGGTGTCGGTCACCAGAACGGCCCTGATGAGACGGCTTGCCGAGGGCTCGGCCCGTCTCCCTGCGGTTGCGGCAACGTCGCTCGGGAATCGCAGGCGCGCGTGCTTCTCGGCCGCCGCCCGCCGGAACATACCAAGCACAAACCCGCGTGAGCGGCTGATAAACCCGGCGACGGCCGGTCGGTCCGGAAATCAAGATATTGCGGTTGGCAATCCACGTTCAGCGCAACATCTCGATTCTATCCACAGAAAAAAGTGGGTGCTTTGCATCGCAATCGGGGTGGCAAATCGCGCCCACTCTGGATACGATGCTGGCACAGGGTTCGCCGGTCTTTTTTCCGGTTTTCGGGGCGGCACCAGCGCCCGAATCGACGAGCCGGGGGCCAAAAGCGAGTCACGAACGATGCGCCATGGATATTCGATATATGGCTGCCGCGGCGTGGCGTCGCTTCGCCACATTCAGGCGTGCGTGAGCGGCAGTGCTCGGGTCGGCCGCGGCGTCCCGCGCCGCGCCTCGGCGCGGCGCTGAGGCACGCGGCGTGCGACTCGACGCGTATGACAAACGCGGCAACCGAGGCGCGCCGTCGCGCGCCCCGGCCATGTCGTGGATGAGCTTAGAGCGGCTGGCCGCCCTCTTCTTCCTCGAAGGTGATCGCGACGTCGGCATTGGCGGACAGCCGGACCTTGTCGCCCTCGACCTCGGCGACGAGGCCGATCGGCAGGTAGTGATGATGGTCGCTATGCCCGGTCGCGCCCTCGATCTGGGCCCCGGAATCCTTCTTCGTCAGCTTGATCCGGTCGCCTTCGACCTTGTCGACGGTGCCGACATGGACACCGTCCGCGCCGATGACTTCCATATGCTCCTTGATGTTGCTGTGATCGGCCATGCGAAGTCTCCTCGTTGGTTCGGCAACAGAACGACATATGCCGCAATTGGATGCGTGGGAGGGGCGGCGTGATACCATCGTATAGTTGCCAGGGACGTGGGACTGGTCGGGCGAGGCTGGCGAAGGCTGGCATGGTCAGTGCCATCCTGCTGCTTGCGGCCTGCGCGAAGCAGGTGCCGTCCGCGGTTGCCCACACGCCTGATACGCCCGGTTTCCTGCTGGGGCTGTGGCACGGTTTCATCTTCCCGGTTGCCTGGGTGCTCAGCCTGTTCATGCCGGATGTCGCCATCTATGCCGTGCCTAACAACGGCGGCTGGTACGACTTCGGCTATTTCGTCGGCATCGTCTTCCTCGGCGTCGGCGCGCGCAGCACCCGCACCGTCTATGTCACGCGCCGGGTGCGGCGATGAGCTGGCAGGTCGTCATCATGTATGCGGTCGCGCTGGTGTTCGCGCTGGTCGGCATCGGCCTGCTCGTCGCGCTTGCCCGGCCGCGCAGCCTGGGCCAGGTCTATGCCTTCCGCATGATCGGCATCATGGCCATCGCCGGCGGCGCCGTCCTCGCGATGAGTGCAACCGCCATGTGGCAGTGGAGCATGGAAGGGTGAGACCCCATCTATATGCCACGCGCCGCTTCTATCTGAATTTCGCCCATTTTCGTCCGGAGTAACCCATGCCCCTCCTCCAAGCCTCCAAGCAGTACAAGCCGTTCGAATACCCCTGGGCGTTCGAATACTGGAAGCGCCAGCAGCAGCTCCACTGGCTGCCCGAGGAAGTGCCGCTGGGCGAGGATTGCCGTGACTGGGCGCAGAAGCTCACCGATCACGAGCGCAACCTTCTGACCCAGATCTTCCGCTTCTTCACCCAGGCGGACGTGGAGGTGCAGGATTGCTACCACGAAAAGTACGGCCGCGTGTTCAAGCCGACCGAGGTCAAGATGATGCTGACCGCGTTCAGTAACATGGAGACGGTGCACATCGCGGCGTACAGCCACCTGCTCGACACGATCGGCATGCCGGAAAGCGAATATGGCGCCTTCCTCGAATATGCCGAGCTGAAGGACAAGCACGACTACCTTCAGCAGTTCGGCGTCGATAACGACGAGGATATCGCGCGCACGCTGGCGATGTTCGGCGGCTTCACCGAAGGCGTGCAGCTGTTCGCCAGCTTCGCGATGCTGATGAACTTCCCGCGCTTCAACAAGATGAAGGGCATGGGGCAGATCGTCAGCTGGTCGGTGCGCGACGAAAGCCTCCACTGCGAAGGCATAATCAAGCTGTTCCACGCCTTCGTGAAGGAGCGCAACTGCCTGACCAAGGCAGTGAAGGACGATATCGCCGATCAGTGCCAGACGACGATCCGGCTGGAGGATGCGTTCATCGATCTCGCGTTCGAGATGGGCCCGGTGAACGGCATGACCCCAAAGGACATCAAGAAGTACATCCGCTACATCGCCGACTGGCGGCTGGGGCAGCTGGGGCTAAAGCCGATCTACATGATCGACGAGCATCCCATTCCGTGGCTCACCCCGCTGCTCAACGGCGTGGAGCATGCGAACTTCTTCGAAACCCGCGCGACGGAATATTCCAAGGCAGCCACCAAGGGCCAGTGGAACGACGTGTGGGACGCGTTCGACAAGCGCCAGAAGGCGAAGGGCGTGCCCGCGGCGAACGAGGATCTCGGCGAGGAAGGCGACATGTTCTCGCGCGCCGGCGTCGCCGCGGAGTAATCCCGCCGTTCGCGACTGCCCTTATCCGTCATCCCCGTCGCTTCGGCGCGGGGATGACGGATTTCCGCCGCGCTGGGAATGACGTAGGGCGCGGCCATTCCATGCCGATCGCCCTGCTCCTTTCCCGATGATCCGCCGCCTCGTCCTCACCGACGTGCGCAGCCACGCAGACCTGGCGCTGGCGCCGGGCGCCGGCTTCGTCATCCTCACCGGGCCCAATGGCGCGGGCAAGACGAACGTGCTGGAGGCGGTGTCCCTGCTCGCGCCCGGCCGCGGGCTGCGGCGGGCGGCGCTTGGCGAGGTCGCGCGGCGCGATGGCCCCCGCGGCTTCGGCATCGCGGCGACGCTGGCCGACACTACCGAGATCGCCACCGGCGCACTGGCGAGCGCCCCCGAGAGGCGCGTGGTGCGGGTGAACGGCGCCACCGCTGCTGCCAATACGCTGGCCGAATGGCTCTCCGTCCTGTGGCTGACGCCGGCGATGGACCGGCTGTTCGTCGAGCCCGCCAGCGAGCGGCGGCGCTTCCTCGATCGCCTGACGCTCGCCCTCTCGCCCGGCCATGCGCAGGAAACGACGCGCTACGAGGCGGCAATGCGCGCGCGCAACAAGCTGCTTGCCGAACCGGTGCACGACCGCGAGTGGCTGTCTGCGCTCGAGACCCAGATGGCGCAGCATGGCGCCGCGATCGACGCGGCACGGCGCGAAACGGTGGCCGCGGTGGCGGAACGGCTCGCCATGGACGCGAGCGGGGATTTCCCGCGTGCCGGCCTCGCGCTCGATGGCTGGACGGGGGACGCGGCCGCGCTGCTCCACGCGCTGCGCACCGGGCGGGCGCGCGACGCGGCGGCCGGCCGCACGCTCACCGGCCCGCATCGCGCGGACCTCACCGTCCGCCACCTCGACAAGGACATTCCCGCCGCCCAGGCCTCTACCGGCGAGCAGAAGGCGCTGCTGCTCGGCATCGTCCTTGCCCATGCCGCCCTGGTCGGGGATCGCCGCGACCAGCCGCCGATCCTCTTGCTCGACGAGGTCGCCGCGCATCTCGACCCCGCTCGCCGCGCCGCGCTGTTCGATCGGCTCGCCGGCCAGGCACAGGTGTGGATGACCGGCACCGAGCCGGCGCTGTTCGCCGCGATCGACGAAAGCGCGACTCGCATCGCGCTCGGCTGAGCGCGCTTCCTTCGATCGACACACATCGCGGCTGGACGCCAGCCGTCACTGCGATACCATCACGCCATGGAGAGCGCTTCAACCGGACCGGCAAGAGCCGGCGAGTGGCGCCGCGGATGGCCGGTGGTCGTGGCGGCGATGACGGGAATCGGCTTCGGGCCGGGCCTGTTCCAGAACCTGTCGAGCCTGTTCGTCGTCGGGCCGGTCGCCGAGTTCGGCTGGAGCCGCGGCGATATCGCGACCGCGGCGGGCCTCGGCCTGCTCGGCGGCCTTGCCGTTCCGTTCCTCGGGCGTCTCGTCGACAGGGTCGGCGCGCGCGCGATGATCGTCGCGGCGATGCTGCTGCTGGCGGGTGTCTATGTTGGCATGGCGTCGATGACCGGGCCCCTGTGGCAATATCAGGCGCTGATCTTCGGCCTCGCGCTCGCCGTCCCCGGAACCAGCGCGATCGTCTACGGCAAGCTGATCGCGCAGCGGTTCGAGGCGCATCGCGGCATGGCGCTGGGCGTCGCCACCTCGGGCATCTCGATCACCTCGCTGGCGCTTGCGCCGCTGATCGGCATGGTCATCGAGGCCTACGGCTGGCGCATCGGGGTGTTGACGGTCGGGGTGATCGTGGGCGCACTGGCGCTTCCCGCGGTGCTCCTTCTGCTGCGCGGCACGCCCAGCGGCGCGACGCCGATCGATCCGCACCAGCGCGGCGCCACCGTGCCGATCGAGGGCATGACCGGCGCAGAGACGCGGCGCGACAGCCGCTATTGGCGGCTCGGGCTGTCAGCGGCGATGATCAACGTCGCCAGCGTCGGTCTCGTCACCTCGCTGGTGCCGCTCGGCATCGATCGCGGGCTGAGCGCGGCGGAGGCAGCACTGCTCGTCACCAGCTTCGCCGCAAGCCAGGTGCTCGGCCGCCTCGTCATGGGCGCGCTGGTCGATCGCTTCCCGCCGCAGGCCACCGCGGCGACTTTCGCGATGATCTCGTGCCTCGCCTTCGTCGCGCTGCAGCTTCCGGCGCCCGGCCTGCCGCTGCTGCTCGGCCTCGTCTTCCTCGCGGGGCTGATGAACGGCGCGGAGCATGATCTGCTCCCCTTCCTCACCGCGCGGCTGTTCGGCATCCGCGCCTATGGCGAAGTCTATGGCCTGCTCGTCATGATCTCGCTGTTCGGCACGGCGATCGGCGTCGCCGCATTCGGGCGGCTGCACGATGCGACGGGGGCGTACGATTCCGCGCTGATCCTGGCGGCGAGCGCATTGGCGATCACCGCGCTGATCTTCGCAACGCTGCGCGAACGCCCGCTGCCCCACGTTCAGGCCGCCGCCGTTCCGGCCTGAACCGGCGGCTCCGGCCGAGATCCCAGCGCGGTCGCCAAAGGGGCGGAAGGACAGCGACCCACGCCTGCAATTTGCTTTCGTTGCAGCGCCGCAATGCCTATATGATTGGCATGGCAGATCAGCAGAATTCGAACGACTACGGCGCCTCCTCGATCAAGGTGCTGAAGGGCCTGGACGCGGTGCGCAAGCGGCCGGGCATGTACATCGGCGATACCGACGACGGATCGGGCCTCCATCACATGGTGTTCGAGGTTTCGGACAATGCGATCGACGAGGCGCTGGCCGGCCATTGCGACCGGATCGACATCACGCTGAACCCCGACGGCTCGGTCAGCGTCACCGACAACGGCCGCGGCATCCCCACCGGCATCCATCCGGAAGAGGGCGTGTCGGCGGCCGAGGTCATCATGACCCAGCTTCACGCCGGCGGTAAGTTCGAAAACACCTCGAACGACAATGCCTATAAGGTCTCCGGCGGCCTCCACGGCGTCGGCGTCTCGGTCGTCAACGCGCTGTCCGAATATCTCGATCTGACCATCTGGCGCGACGGGGAGGAGCATTACATGCGCTTCACCCACGGCGATGCCGTCGCCCCGCTGAAGGTCGTCGGCAAGGCGCCCGAGGGCAAGAAGGGCACCCGCGTCACCTTCCTCCCCTCGCCTGCCACCTTCAAGATCACCGAGTTCGACTTCGAGAAGCTGGAGCACCGCTATCGCGAGCTCGCCTTCCTCAACTCGGGCGTCCGCCTGTTCCTCACCGACGCCCGGCACGAGGAGCCCAAGACCGTCGAGCTCTATTACGAGGGCGGCATCGCCGCGTTCGTGAAGTGGCTCGATCGCACCAAGGCCGCGCTGTTCCCGGAGCCGATCGCCATTTCCGGCCAGCGTGACGACATCGGCATCGACGTCGCGCTGCAGTGGAATGATTCCTATTACGAAAACGTCCTCTGCTTCACCAACAACATCCCGCAGCGTGACGGCGGCACCCACCTCGCCGCCTTCCGCTCGGCGCTGACGCGCACGCTCAATGCCTATGCGGACAAGTCGGGAATGCTGAAGAAGGAGAAGGTCTCGCTTACCGGCGACGACATGCGCGAAGGGTTGACCGCGATCGTCTCGGTCAAGCTGCCCGACCCGAAGTTCTCGTCGCAGACCAAGGACAAGCTGGTCAGCTCCGAGGTTCGCCAGCCGCTCGAAAGCCTGCTCGCCGACAAGATGGCCGACTGGCTGGAGGAGAACCCCCAGAACGCGCGCCAGATCATCCAGAAGGTGATTGACGCCGCGGCGGCGCGCGAGGCTGCGCGCAAGGCGCGCGACGCCAGCCGCAAGACGGTGATGGGCTCGATGGGCGGCCTTCCGGGCAAGCTGCACGATTGCCGCGAGAAGGATCCGGCCAAGTCCGAACTGTTCATCGTGGAGGGCGATTCGGCCGGCGGCTCGGCCAAGTCGGGCCGCAACAGCGAGTTCCAGGCGATCCTGCCGATCCGCGGCAAGATCCTCAACGTCGAGCGTGTGCGCGAGGATCGCATGCTCTCGTCGAAGGAGATCATCTCGCTGATCCAGGCGATGGGCACCGGCATCGGTCGGGACGAGTTCAACCTCGAGAAGCTGCGCTACCACAAGATCGTCATCATGACCGACGCAGACGTTGACGGCGCGCACATCCGCACGCTGCTGCTGACGTTCTTCTACCGCCAGATGCCCGACCTGATCAGCGCCGGGCACCTCTATATCGCCCAGCCGCCGCTCTATAAGGCGACGCGCGGCAAGGCCGTGGAATATCTGAAGGATGAGGCCGCGCTCGACGATTACCTCGTCCGCAACGGCACGCAGGCGACGACGCTCGATGGCGTCGGCACCGGCGCGCCGCTGTTCAACCTCGTCGATCACGCGCGCCGCATGCGCACGCTGATGCGCTACGTGCCGCGCCGCTACGATCCGGTGATCATCGAGACGCTGGCGCTCGGCGGCGCGCTCGATCCGCAGATCGCGCCGGAGGAACGCGCCACCCGCCTCGCGCAGGTGACCCGCCGCCTCGATCAGGGCGATCCCGAGGCACGCTGGACGGCGCAGATGACGCCGGAGGGCGGCTTCCACTTCCAGCGCTTCTGGCGCGGGGTGACCGATCACCACATCGTCGAGGCAGCGTTCGTCTCCTCGGCGGAGGCACGCAAGCTCCACGGCCTCGCCGCCGAACATGCGGACCTCTACGACAGCGCGCGCAAGCTCATCTCGCTCAAGGCCGGTGACCGCACCGAGGAGCCGGCGCCGGACGCGACGCTCGACGGCGCGATCGTCGATGAGGGGGAGGCGGATGAGGCGCTGGTGATCGGCAAGGGCGAAACGCTCGTCGCTCGCCCGTCGCAGCTGCTGGAGGCGATCCTCGCCGCCGGCCGCAAGGGTCTCGCGATTCAGCGCTACAAGGGCCTTGGCGAAATGAACGCCGAGCAGCTGTGGGAAACGACGCTCGATCCCAACAACCGCTCGATGCTGAAGGTCGCGATCGACCAGGCGGACGTGGCGGACGAGATCTTCACCCGCCTGATGGGCGACGTGGTCGAACCGCGCCGCGAGTTCATCCAGGAGAATGCGCTGAGCGTCGCCAACCTCGACGTCTGAGCAACACGGGCGGCGGCCGGAGCGGCCGTCCACCGCCACTCAAAAAGAAAGGGCGCCGGGGAGATCCCCCCGGCGCCCTTCTCTTTACCGGCTGCGGATCAGTGCAGCGCCAGCTCGTTGCGGCCCACCACCATGTGGTGCACCTCGTCCGGGCCGTCGGCGAAGCGGAGGTGGCGCACGTCGGCGTACAGCTCGGCCAGCGGGGTGAACTGGCTCATGCCATAGGCGCCGTGGATCTGGATCGCCTGGTCGATGATCTGGCAGGTCTTCTCCGGCACCATCGCCTTCACCATGCTGACCCAGACGCGCGCCTCGCGGTTGCCCAGCACGTCCATCGCCTTGGCGGCCTTCAGCACCATCAGGCGCATCGCCTCGATCTCGATCCGCGCGCGGCTGACGAGCTCCAGGTTCTTGCCCAGCATGATCAGCGAGCGGCCGAACGCCTCGCGCGAACTGCCGCGCTTCACCATCAGGTCCAGCGCGACTTCCGCCTTGCCGATCGTGCGCATGCAATGGTGGATACGCCCCGGCCCGAGACGGACCTGCGAGATCTCGAAGCCGCGGCCCTCGCCCAGCAGGATGTTCTCGCGCGGCACGCGCACGTTGTTGAAGCGCAGATGCATGTGGCCGCGCGGCGCGTGATCCTTGCCGAACACTTCCATCGCGCCGATGATCTCGACGCCCGGCGCATCCATCGGCACCAGGATCTGCGATTGCTGCTGCGACGAGGGCGCGTCGGGATTGGTGCGCACCATGGTGATCATCACCTTGCAGCGCGGGTCGCCCGCGCCCGAGATATAGTGCTTCTCGCCGTTGATGACCCATTCGTCGCCGTCGAGCCGCGCGGCGCAGCGCACGTTCTTCGCGTCGGACGAAGCGACATCGGGCTCGGTCATCGCGTAAGCCGAGCGGATCTCGCCGGCGAGCAGCGGCTCGAGCCACTGCTTCTTCTGCTCGGGCGTGCCGACGCGCTCCAGCACTTCCATGTTGCCGGTGTCGGGTGCCGAGCAGTTCAGCGCTTCGGAGGCAAGCGGCGACTTGCCCAGTTCAGCGGCGATGTACGCATAATCGAGGTTCGACAGCCCCTCGCCCGTCTCCGCGTTGGGCAGGAAGAAATTCCACAGGCCCGCAGCCTTCGCCTTGTCCTTGGCGCCCTGCAGCAGTTCCAGCTGGCCCGGCGCGAAGCTCCAGCGATCCTCGCGCTCTTCACCGAGCCGCTCGAACTCCGGATAGATCGGATCGACGTGGTCGCGGATGAACGCCTTCACCGCGTCGAATAGCGGGCGCGCGCCTTCCGACATGCGCAGATCGTCAAGTTCGGGAATCGTGAAGATATTGGACATCGGGCCCCACTCTGGTGCTGGAAAGCCCTGATCCTACCGCTGCCGGGATCATCAGTGGTAATGATCATCCACGATCGCTGGCATGAACCGCGTGCATGGCCCTCACGCGCCGGCGATATGCTCCTGTACGAGCTGCCGCAGCCAGATATTGCCAGGATCGCGCTCCGCCGCGGGGTGCCACAGCAACTGCAGCGGCCGCGGGGTGATCGCGAACGGCAGCGGCAGGATCTGGTTGTCGGCCACCGGCAGCAACGTCGCGGCATGGGTGCCGAGCAAGGTCAGGATCAGGTCCGACTGGGCGACGACCTGCCATGCCGACCAGATGTTCTGGCAGCGGATCGCCACCCGCCGCGTCTCGCCCAGCGCCGCCAGTCCCTCGTCTTCCAGCCCCGGGCCGGAGCGGCGCGGCGAGGCCTGGACGTGATCGGCGGCAAGATAGGCGGCGAGGTCGATGGTGCCGGCGATGTTCGGGTGCCCGCGGCGTGCGGCGACCACCATCGTATCGGTCTGCAGCGGCACGGCGCGCAGCCCGATGGTCGCGTCACTGGCGACGTCGATCGCCAGATCCAGGTCCCCGCGCGCCAGCTCCTCCGCCACGTCGCTGCGGCGGAAGTTGACGCTGGCCAGCGTCACGCCCGGCGCCGCGCGCACGACTTGCGCCACGATCCCGGCGAACACCCGCGCCTCGTTCGCCTGGCGCAGCCCGATGCGGAAGGCGCGCGTGGAGGTCGCCGGATCGAAGCGCGCCGCGGCGACCAGCGCCTGCTCCACCCCCTGCAGCGCATCGCGCACCGGATCGATGATCGATCGCGCCAGCGCCGTCGGCACGATCGCATTGCCCACTCGCACGAACAATTCGTCGTCGAACGCGACGCGTAGCCGGGCGAGCGCATGGCTGATCGCCGATTGCGACAGATGGAGATGCCGCGCCGCCGCCGTCACCCCGCCATGCGTATAGATCGCCTCGAAGGTGCCGAGCAGATTGAGGTCGATGCGGTTGATCGGCCTTATCGCGCGTCTCCCGGGGTAACCCGCGCGGGATCGAACGCCGGCCGCGCCATGGTGAAGGTGTCAGTGTTGCGCAGATAGGTGCCCGCCCCGTGCAGCCGCCCGATCAGCTGCATCGCGGCGGTATCGATGTGGAGCTTCGCAGGATCGGCGATGAATTCGTCCCGGATGTGCGTGACGAGGATCTCGCCGACCGCGATCACTTGCCGCGGGCCGATCTCCAGCACCTCGCGCTCCACGCATTCGAAGCTCACCGGCGCGGTCGCGATCAGCGGCGGCGCGACACGCGTCGCCGGCCCGGTGGCGATGCCGGCATAATCAATCTCGCTCACCTCGCGCGGCGCATCGACGCACGAGAGGTTCATCGTCTCGGCGTCCTGCTCGCTCACGAGGTTCACGACGAACTCGCCCGTCTCGATGATGTTCGTCGCGGTATCCTTGTCCGCGCCGTTCGCGTCCTTGAGCAGCCCCAGCACCAGCAGCGGCGGATCATCGCCCATAGCGTTGAAGAAGCTGTAGGGCGCCGCATTCACCACGCCGTTCCTGCCACGCGTCGTCACCCATGCGATCGGCCGCGGCGTGACGGTGGAGACCAGCAGCTTGTAACGCTGCCGCGGCGGCAGATCGGCCATCACGAATTTCATGGCCCACGCCGTCTCACCAAATGCGTCGCCAGGGAAGCCCCACGGGCGCGCCGCACCTCAACTTGACCCGCCGCGCCTGCGTAGAATCCCGCATGTCCCCCCTCCCCCACGCCCCGTAGAGCAAGGCAGCGGAAGGGAGAGACATGACGCGATCCATCCCGTCTCCAGAAGAGCGTGGCGCCTTCTCCGACGCTTCGGCACCCGATGATGCGGCCGCCGGCCCGGAACACGAACCGGGCGAGTGGGACGCGATCGAACGCTATTGGCGCGCCGCCAATTACCTCACCGTCGGCCAGATCTACCTTCGCGCCAACGCCATGCTGCGCGAGCCGCTGACGGCCGAGCACATCAAGCTGCGCCTGCTCGGCCATTGGGGCACCAGCCCGGGGCTGAACTTCATCTGGGCGCACCTCAACCGCGTGATCCGGCAACGCGACGCCGACGTGCTGTTCATCTGCGGCCCCGGGCACGGCGGCCCGGCGCTCGTTGCCAACAGCTGGCTCGAGGGCACCTGGACCGAGACGTACCCGGAGGTCGGCGAAGACGAAGCCGGCATGACGCGGCTGTTCCGCCAATTCTCCTTCCCCGGCGGCATCCCCAGCCACGCCGGCCCGCACGTTCCCGGATCGATCCACGAGGGCGGAGAGCTTGGCTATGCGCTCAGCCACGCCTTTGGCGCGGTGCTCGACAAGCCCGATCTGATCGCCGCCTGCGTGGTGGGGGACGGCGAGGCGGAGACCGGGCCGCTCGCCGCTGGGTGGCACGGCACCACCTTCCTCAATCCGTCGTCGGACGGCGCGGTGCTGCCGATCCTTCACCTGAACGGCTACAAGATCGCCAATCCCACCATCCTCGGCCGCATGCCCGACGATCAGCTGCACGCCTTCGTCACGGGCCTTGGCTATGATCCGCTGATCGTCTCGGGCGAGGAGCACGAGCCGATGCACGCGCGCATGGCGCATGCGCTGGACCGGGCGTTCGACCGCATCGCTGCGATCCGCGAGGATGCCCGAGCCGGCCGCGGTGATGCCGTGCCCCGCTGGCCCCTCATCGTGCTGCGCAGCCCGAAGGGGTGGACCGGACCCAAGACACTCGACGGCCTGAAGGTCGAAGGCTTCTGGCGTGCGCACCAGGTCCCCCTGCCCGATCCGCTGCACGATCCTGCGCAGCTCGCGCAACTCGCCGACTGGATGCGCAGCTATCACACCGCCGATCTGTTCGACGAAAGCGGGTGCCTGCTGCCCGAGCTGAAGGCACTCGCCCCCACAGGCACGCGGCGAATGAGCGCCAACCCGATCGCCAATCCGGGCCGCTCGTTCCTGCACAAGCCCGACTGGCGCCACTTCGCGCTCGACGTGCCGGCGCCCGGCGCCACCACCGCCGAATCACCCCGCGCGCTCGGCCGCTACCTCGCCGAGGTCATCCGGCGCGACGGTGCCGGCACCTTCCGCCTGGTCGGGCCGGACGAGACGACGTCGAACCGGCTGGGCGACGTATTCGCCGCCACCAACCGAGTGTGGGCCGAGCGGATCGAGCCCTATGACGATCACCTTGCCCGGCACGGGCGAGTGATGGAGATCCTCTCCGAACATTGCTGCCAGGGCTGGCTGGAGGGGTATCTGCTGACCGGGCGGCACGGCCTGTTCAGTTGCTACGAGGCGTTCGCGCCGATCGTCGATTCGATGGTCAACCAGCATGCCAAGTGGCTGAAGCTGTCGCGCGAGCTGGAATGGCGCAAGCCGATCGCGTCGCTCAACTATCTCCTCACGAGCCACGTCTGGCGACAGGATCACAACGGTTTCAGCCACCAGGATCCGGGCTTCATCGATCACCTCGCCAGCAAGAAGGCGGATGTCGCGCGCATCTATCTGCCGCCCGATTCCAATTGCCTGCTGCGGATCATGGATCACTGCCTGTCGACCTATGATCGAATCAACGCGGTGGTCATCGGCAAGCAGCCCGCCCCGCAATGGCTGACGGCGGAGCAAGCGGACATGCATTGCGCCGCGGGGCTCGGCATCTGGGACTGGGCCGGCAATGACCGCGACGGCGTGGAGCCCGATGTGGTCCTCGCCTGCGCCGGCGACGTGCCGACCATGGAGGCGCTGGCCGCGGCGGACCTCCTGCGCCACTGGGTGCCCGAGATGCGCGTGCGCTTCATCAACGTCGTCGATCTGATGGCACTGCAGGATCCCGACGATCATCCGCACGGCCTGAACGAGCAGCGCTTCGATTCGCTCTTCACCCGCAGCCAGCCCATCGTCTTTGCCTTCCACGGCTTCCCGCACCTCATCCACCGGCTGCTCCACAACCGGTCGAGTGCGCTGAACTTCCACGTTCATGGCTTCCGGGACGAGGGCTCGACGACCACGCCGTTCGACATGGTGGTGCGCAACAAGGTGGATCGCTTCCACCTCGCCATCGCCGCCATCGATCACACCGGCTGGGGGCCGCGCGCCGCCCACGCACGCCAGCATTTCGCCGCCCAGCTCGTCAGCCACCAGGCCTATGTGGTGGAGCATGGGGTCGACATGCCGGCGGTTGCGGACTGGCGCTGGGCCGGCTGAATTCTCGCGGCATGCGCGGCTGGTGCCGGCGCTATCCGCAAACATACGGACAGCAGCGGCGCTACGGATGACGCAGGATGTGCCGGAAGGAGATCTCCATGTCCGATGCCGCGCGCCCGCGCCACATAGTCATCCTCTGCCATCCGGAGCAGGACAGCTTCAACGCCTCCGTCGCGGACCGCTATAGCCGGACCGTGCGGAGCGAAGGGCACGAGGTGTTCGTGCGCGATCTGTACGCGATGGGCTTTGATCCCGTGCTGCGGAACCTCGAACAGCCGGGGCCCACCTTCAAGCAGTTCCGAGACATCCAGGACGAGCTCGATATCATCCGCGGCGCCGACGTGTTCGTGATGGTCTATCCCTTGTGGTTCGGCACGCCGCCGGCGATGCTGAAGGGCTATATCGATCGCGTGCTCGGCAGCGGCGTCATCCCCGCAGCGGTGCAGGATCGTACGGCACAGGGCGTCCTCACCGGAAAGCAGATGGTCAGCTTCACCAGCTCCGCCGCCAACGAGGTATGGCTCGATGTGCAGGGCATGCTGAGCTCGCTGGAAACGATCTTCGATCGCTACATCAGCCATGCTTTCCGGATGCTGCCGCCCAGGCATTTCCATTACGGCCTGATCACCCCCGACATCGACGAGCTCACCGTGCAACGGCACTTGGGCGACGTGGAAATGCATGCGCGAAGGGTGGTGCAGGAACTGGCGGACCGACGGGCGGCGGCGACGGCCTGACGGTGCTGGCCTTGTCGCGGACGACGACGGCGTTGTTCGCCCCCCGCACCGCGCTGTGGCTCCGAAAACCCGTTTCGCTGTCCTACAGCGCCCCCGCCGTGCGACAATCAGGCCATGGTCAGCCGTTTCCCGCTCCCGGCACGCTCTGCTTGGCAGGTCCCAATGTTGAAGGTTGTTGGAGAAAAAAGCGCCAGAGCCTCAACTTCCTCAACATTCGCGCCAACATCAACGCGCGCCATCGCGGCGACCGGACAAGAAAAAACCACCCCGGTTGCGGCCGGGGTGGTTCAATTCTCGTCCGTCCCGATGGAATCAGCGGGGCTGGGCGCCGCCCGGGGGCATGCCGGGAATACCACCGCCCATCATCTGCTGCTGCTGCATCTGGCGCAGCACGGCCTCTGGGATGAAATCGAGCAGTTCGACATCGAACACCAGCGTCGAGTTGCCGGGGATCGGCCCCTTCGTCTCGGCGCCATAGCCAAGCTCCGGCTTGATCCAGAAGCGATACTTCGCCCCCTTCGGCATCAGCTTCAGGCCTTCGGAAAAGCCCGGAACGACGCCGGTCACCGGGAACGGCGTCGGCTGCTGCGACTTGTCGAACGTGGTGCCGTTAAGGAGCTTGCCCTCGTAGTTGACGAGCGCGACGTCGGTGTCGGTCGGCTTCGCGCCCGAACCAGGGCTCAGCACCTGATATTGCAGGCCGGAGGCGGTGGTCACCACCCCCTTCGTGCGGGCATTGCGGGTCAGGAAGTCATCCCCCTGCACCGCCAGCGCCGCGGCGGCCACCACGGCAGCGATGATCCCGGCGATCAGCCAAAGGACATAGCTGCGCTTGACCGGGGCGATCGGAACGGCGGTAACGGTCGACATAACGGTCCCCGGTCAGGCCGGATGCGGCATCTGCGCATCCGGTGGCACCAACAGAATTTGAAAAACGGTCAGGTGAAGGCGCGGATCTTACCGTGCGCCGTCACGCTCCGCACGCTTGCGATCGAGCTTGCGAGCGCGGCGAACGGCGGCCGCACGCTCGCGAGCGCGCTTTTCCGACGGCTTCTCGTAATGCCGGCGCAGCTTCATCTCGCGATACACGCCTTCCCGCTGCAGCTTCTTCTTGAGCGCGCGGAGGGCCTGATCGACATTATTGTCGCGAACGATGATCTGCATAAACCGACACTTCTCCGAAATCTAAAACGGCTATGGCGGCCGCGGACATTGGCCCGCGCCGTGAACCCCTCGCCTCTACCACTCGCTGTTGGACCGCGCAACCCGCAGTGGCACCTACGCCCGTCATCCGCGTTTGCCGCCGGCCAGCGGGCCGTCTAGTGGCGAACGAATGATGCCGCTCACGCTTTACGACAGCCTGTCCCGCTCCCTGCGCGAATTCGCGCCGCTCGATCCGGCGCTTGGCGTGCGCGTCTATTCCTGCGGGCCCACTGTCTACAATTACGTCCACGTCGGCAACCTGCGCGCCTATGTCTTCACGGATACGCTGGCGCGCGTGCTGACGTGGAAGGGCTATGACCTCAACCACGTGATCAACATCACCGATGTCGGCCACCTTACCTCCGATGCCGACGCCGGCGACGACAAGATGGAGGCCGCCGCCAAGAAGGCGGGCCAGGATATCTGGGCGATCGCAAGGCATTACACCGATGCGTTCAAGCAGAACCTCAACGATCTCAACATCCGCACCCCCACCCACATGCCCCTCGCCACGGATCATGTCGACGGCATGATCGAATTCGCCAAGGCCATCGAGGCGAAGCATTGCTACCGGCTGGAGACCGGCCTCTATTTCGACGTCTCCACCGTCCCCGATTACGGCCGGCTGGCACGCTCCGCCGACGATATCGGCGAAAGCCGGATCGATCCGGTCGAAGGGAAGCGGCACGCGCAGGATTTCGCGATCTGGCGCACCTCGCCGCCGGGCGAGAACCGGCAGATGGAATGGGATTCGCCCTGGGGCCGCGGCGCGCCGGGCTGGCACCTCGAATGCTCGGTGATGAGCCAGAAGTATCTCGGCGAGCGATTCGATATCCACACCGGCGGGATCGATCACCGGGAGATTCATCATCCCAACGAGATCGCGCAGAACCAGGCGCATTGCGACTGCGCGGACAGCGGCGCGAACTTCTGGATGCACAACAACTTCCTGATCGAACGCGGCGGAAAGATGAGCAAATCTTCCGGCGAATTCCTGACGCTGGGGGCGCTGGTCGATCGCGGTTTCCACCCGCTGTCGTATCGGATGCTGTGCCTCCAGGCGCATTATCGCAGCGAGCTTGAGTTCACCTGGGACAACCTCGTCGCCGCGCAGGTGCGCCTGAAGCGACTGGTGCAGAACATCGAGGCGCTGCGCGCCCGCAGCGATGAGCCTTCCAAGGGCTCGGCTGCCGCTTATCGTGACCAGCTCGATGCTGCCGTGTCGGACGATCTCAACACGGCGAAGGCGCTGCCCGTCCTCGATTCGCTGGTCGCGGACAAGAAGGTCGCGCCCGCCGACCGGATCGCCGCACTGGCGGACTTTGTGGCGGTCCTCGGCTTGCCGCTCGATCGCCTCACCCGCGCCGATCTCCGGGTGCGCCCCGCCTCGGCAACGATCGACGCCGAGGCGATCGAGGCACGGCTCGAGGAACGCCGCGCCGCGCGCGCCGCGAAGGATTTCGCTGCCTCGGACGCGATCCGCGACGATCTCGCCGCCGCGGGCGTCGAGGTGATGGACGGCGATCCGCTCGGTTGGGACTGGCGACCGGCGCTCCCGACCGCCTGACCGGCGCTACTTGCCGAGCGCCTGGTCCCGCGCCGCCAGGATCGGCGGGGTGTAAGGCCCCGGCGTGGACGGGATCGCCGCTGCCGTCGCGCGCATGGTGGCGATCCGCTTGGCGGTCGCCGGGTGCGTGCGGCTGCGGAAGACGCCGCCGTCGATGTCCCCGCCATGCGCTTCCCAGAAGCGCGCGGCGGAGTTCGGATCGTAGCCCGCGTTGCGCAGCAGCACGACGCCAAGCTCGTCCGCCTCCAGTTCGGTCTGCTGCCCCAGCCGCGCATTGCGGCCGATCTCGCCGAGCAGCCCGCCCTTCACCCCCGCCGCCTCCAGCCGGTCCCGGTGGCGCAGGATGATGTGCGCCAGTTCATGCGCCACGATCACCGCCGTCTCTTCGTCGCGATATCGCTCGAAGAAGCGCACGCCGATCTGCACGATCCTGGCATCCGCCTGCGCCGTCATCTGCGGCCCCAGCAACACCTCGAACCTGGCACGGCATCCCATCGGCGCAGCGATCGACACATCCTGCCGCTTGCCCTCACGCTCGATCGTCACCGCGACAGGCGTCCCCTGCCGCTCGAGCACATCAAGCGCCTTGTCCCGATCCGCACTGGAGGGCGCGGCCGCCTCAGCCGACAGCATGGTGCCGCCAACCGCCGCGACGCCGTCATTGTGGCGAAGCCCAGCCCGCGCGGCCGCGGACGAGGGAACCACCGCCTCGACTGCCACGGGGGTGGCGAAGCCAAATACCTCCCGCGCCGTGCCAGTGGTCGCTGCATCATATTGGTTCACCGCGTGCAGGACGACCCCGGTAGCGGGCGTGAGTTCGCGGCAGAGCGGCGCATTCGCCGTGACCAGCCGGTGACCGATCGTCGCCAGGCGAAGGTCGATAGCACGCAGGGTCTGGAGATCATTGGCGCTGAGGCCGTCTGTGGCCGGCGCCGCTGCCCCCGCGGCGGCGGTCATTGCAATGGCAAGGATGATAGTCACCCAAACACCGTAGGCGAGGCGGGAGCGACGCGCTATCACCTCCTGCATGAAGGCCGTTCTCCCCGCACTTGCCCGCCCTCTCCTCGAACCAAACCTGCCGCAAGACCTCGAGGTCACCTGGTGGGCGAAAGCTGCCGAGGCGAAGGAGGCTGTGGTCGACGCAGACATCGCGTGGATCGACATGCAGCCGGCGCGGCTGATGGATGAGGCTTTTCGCGCCGCAGGCCCGCAGCTGAAGTGGGTGTCGACGATCTACGCCGGCCTCGACGCGTTCCCGCTCGACGTGCTGCGCGAGAAGGGCACGATCCTGACCAACGGTGTCGGCATCAATGCCATCGCCGTCGCAGAATATGCCGTGATGGGCGTGCTGGCCGCAGCGAAGCGCTTCGACGAGGTGATCCGGGCCCATGATCGCGCGGAATGGCCATCGGATGCGCCCGGAAAGATCGAGCTTCAGGATTCTAAGGCGATTGTGATCGGCCTTGGCGCGATCGGCAAGCTGATCGCCGAGCGGCTGCAAGCGTTCGGTGTCGAGGTGACGGGTGTCACCCGCTCCGGAAGCGGCGGCACGCTGACGCCGGATGCCTGGCGGCAGCGGATCGGCGAGTTCGACTGGGTGATCCTTGCCGCCCCCTCGACCGGTGAAACCAAGGCGATGATCGGAGCCTCGGAACTCGAAGCGATGAAGAGTAGCTCATGGCTGATAAATATCGCCCGCGGCGACATGATCGACGACGACGCGCTGCTCGCCGCGCTTCATGGCGGCACGATCGGCGGCGCATTCCTCGATCCGACCAACCCGGAGCCCCTGCCTTCCGATCATCCGCTGTGGAAGGCACCAAATTGCATGATCACCATGCATCTGTCGGGTCGTAGCCAGACTAAGATGTTCCAGCGCGCCGCCGCCATGTTCCTGCGCAACCTGGAAGCGTTCCGCGCTGGCGCACCGATGGAGAATGTCGCCGACCTGGACCGGGGGTATTGAGCTAGGCGCTGCGCCGCCCCGGCAACCCACGTGGCGGCAGACGAAGATTATTCTAGCAAGTCATCCCCATGGGCGGCGAGCACGCGGCCCATGGCGTCGAACAGATTGTCCATCGCGACGGGCTTGAAGATTACGTCGTCAGCGCCGGCGGCGATGCAGCGTTCGCGAAGGTCGATCGCGGTGTCCGCGGTAACGACGATGATGGGCACCCGGCCCTTCGCATCCTCACGCGCCCGCACGTGGCGGATGGCGGTGATGCCGTCCATGCCAGGCATGCGCAGATCCACCAGCAGCATGTCGTAATCATTGATATCGACCAGGCGCAGACCTTCTTCTGCGCTCTCGGCCTCTTCCATGTCCGCCCCGGCAACTTCCAGCATATCCCGGACGACACGGCGATTCATCCGGTCATCCTCGATGAAAAGCACGTTCATAAGTGGAGCCCGGACAGGCAGCTCATTCGTTCCATGTTGCCTACCATTATCGCGTCATGCCGCTTCGGGCACAAGAGCGGCGGCATCCGAATCTGTAGTGAACAATGCTTTAACCAACGCTTCCTTGCCAATCGGCTTTGCGACGAAACGGGTAATGCCTGCTCTGGCGAGACTTGCTCGCTCCACCGGCTCCAGTGCGGGCCCCAGCAAAGCGATCGTCGCCTGAGGCGAAGCGGCCGCCAGGGAGGCAATCGCCGAGAGATGATCGTCCCACCCGCGCATCGTGGTATCATCGATGAGCAGCGTCGCGGCAGGTGCGGTCGCCAGCGCCTCAAGCGCGTCCGGCGCGGTGGCGGCAAAAGCCACCGCACCGCCGACAGGGCTGAGCAGCGCCTTGAACATGGCGCGTGTGATCGGGCTTCGATCAATTACCAGTACGCCGCGACCCTGCCCGCCTGCTCGGGCCGGTTCTTCGATCGGCTCATAGGGCAGATCAAGCGTGAAGGTCGCCCCGCCGTCCAGTTCACTTGCCACCGTGACGTCGCCGCCCATCGCACGGGAAAGATTGCGGCAGATCGACAGGCCAAGACCGGTCCCGCCGAATTGACGGGTCGTGCCTGCATCAGCCTGGCGGAAAGCTTCGAAAATTATCTCCTGCTTGTCCGCTGCAATGCCGATGCCGCTATCGGCAACGACCAGGCTCCAGCGCCCGTTCGTAGTCGACGAGGTGACGGTTACATGGCCGGACGGCGTGAACTTCACCGCGTTGGACAACAGGTTGAAGACGATCTGGCGCAACCGCGTGGCGTCGATCATCGAGTTACCGGGGCAGTCCATCAGATCGAGGCTGAAATTGAGCCCCTTCGCACGCGCCTGATCTTCCCACATGCGCGCTGATTCAACGATCGTCCGGCGAACGTCGGCCGGCGCGTTCTCGATCAGCATTTTGCCGGTTTCGATCTTGGCGACGTCCAGGATGTCATCGACCAGCGCGCGCATGGTGGTGCCCGCGCCGTGCACCACCGACAGACGATCGCGCGTACCCGGCTCGAGCTTCGGATCCGCGAGCATGACCTGAGTCATCCCCAGGATGCCATTGAGCGGGGTGCGAATCTCGTGACTGGTTGTCGCGAGGAACTCCGTTTTCGCAGCCAAGGCCTTCGCCAGAGCTTTATTCGAGACGGCAAGCGCATTGCGGCTGCGACGGATCGTGAAAAGGCCGAAGGCAAGCAGGCCGATGATCAGCAGAGTTACGGCCGCCACGCCGACGAAAATCTGCCGCTGCGTGCGCGCACGCGCTTGCTCGAACGCGACGTCCTTTTGCAGATCGGCCGCCTTGAGCTGCGCAATCCGCAGTTCCTGGTTGGCAAAATCGAACCGTGCTGCAGCGATAGCGGCGCTGTTCGACCGGGCGATCTCCGTTGCCTGGTCATCGAGCCGCTTCAACGCAGCGAGGTGTTTCAGCGCAAGATCGGGGCGCCCGACCCGCTCATAGATTTGGTATGCCGTTGCGTGCGCCGGACGATCTGGAGGTAGCGTGGCTTCGAGGTCGACTGCCCGAAACCGTTCTTCGATCAGTTGCCGCGCCCGGGCAACATCACCGCGGTCGAGCGCTAGCTCTGCGGCAAGAGCGATAAAGATGGGTCGATAAGCAGCAGCGTCAGACTTTGCCGGGAAGCCGAGCCCCTCCGTGATATAGCGCTGAGCCCCCACGAGGTCCTTACGCTCCAGACAAATGTCGGCAGCGTTGGACAGGACCTGAGCATAAAGCAACGGGCTGTTCATCGAGCGAACGGCGCCGAGCGCCTTCCCGATTTCCGCTTCAGCGGCAGGCAATCGCTCAAGCTCTTTCAGTGCGCGCGCGCGACCGTTGAAGATAGCGACAGACAGTCCAGGATCGGCGCGATGCGCTTCGATCGCTTCGCCAAAGTAGCGCAGCGCCGCGTTATGATCGTTCGCGTTGGCGTGCACCAACGCGATCATGATCAAGGCCTTCGCCTGACTGCGCGTGTCTCCCGAAGCCTGGAACATGGCATGAGCACGACGCAGGTTGGTCAGTGCGGGCCCTATCTGCCCTGTAGCGCTCAGCACCCCCCCTTCGGAGAGCAGGATGTCAGCGTTCAACTGCGTGCCGGGCGCCGTCTTTTCAACGATGCGCCGCGCATCTGCGAGAACCCTGGCGGCTTCCTCTGGCTCGGCCACTCGACTCTTCGCTTCGCCGAGCAACCACAGCGCAATCGCTTCCATACGTCGAGACTGAGCGCGCCGGGCGAATGCGAGGGCTTGTTCCGCACCCCCGACTGCGCGCGCCGGATCGGTGAGCATAGCTGCCTTCACATCCGCGGCCATGACATCGAACTTTGGATCGCTTACCGAACGGCTCGGAGGCGCAGCAGCCAGCAAAAGCGGGGCGACCAAGAGGGCTGCAGACGCGCAGCGGCGGAACTGTATCAACCGCGCTTCCAAGCGGTTGCAAGGCGGTTAAAGGATGCTCGCGTATCCTCGGGCGCCTGGTGGTGCCGGTCTTCTTCCAGGTACGTCATCAAAGCCTCGACCGCGATTGGACGGCTGATGAGGAAGCCCTGAACCATGTCGCATCCCATGACGGTGAGCAACGCCAGCGCGGCGTGAGTCTCAACGCCTTCCGCAACGACTTCCATCTCAAGCGCATGCGCGAGGTCGATCGTCGAGCGGACGATGAGCGGGTCGCGGTTCGAACTCGTCAATTGCGTCACGAACAGCTTGTCGATCTTGAGTTCGCGCGCGGGAAGCTGCTTCAGGTAAGCAAGGCTGGAAAGACCGGCCCCGTAATCGTCGATCGCGATGACGATGCCGATGTCCGCGAATCGCTGAAGATTGGCGATCGCAGACTGCGGATCGCGAATGACCGAAGTCTCTGTCACCTCAAAGCCGAGTTTCGCATCTGCCTCCGCAACCAGGTGACAAGCTGCATCGACAAACGCATTGTCGGCGAGCAGTTGGCCCGAGATGTTGATGAAGACGCGTAGATCGTGGCCGGCGGCCGAAAGGCGACGCTGATCGGCGATCGCCTGACGGATCGTCCATAAGGTCAGGAGGTCGATAACCCCGCCATTCTCAGCGGCCGCGATGAAGTCACCCGGGAGGACAAGCCCACGTTCCGGATGACGCCACCGAACCAAGGCTTCGGCGCTGCCAATCTCCTGCCGGCGGACATGCACCTTCGGTTGATAAAGCAGCAGCAATTGGTTTTCGGCGATCGCGACCCGTAGCTCATCTGCCATCCGGCGCAACTCGCGGGCGCCGGGTCCGGTAACATCGTGCTTTACGGCGCCATCTGCCCCTCGCGCCTCCAGCAGGGCCGCTTCCGCTTCCTCCACCAGCCGGACGTCATCCGTCTGCGAGGCGCGGCCTACCGCCGCGCCGAAGACGGCCTTTAATCTATGCTCCTCACCCTCGAGGTTAAACGGAGCATCGCAAAGCTCTCGAAGGCGCTCCAACACCCTATCGAGATCGCTTGCTTCGCCGCTCTCCATCGTCAGCTCCACCATGCTGCGGCTTGCCGCGGATAGGCGCGCATCAGGCAACGCGGCGGCAAAGCGCGACACTACATCCGCGGTCAGTAGATCAGCGCGGGCACATCCAAGGTGCCGACGCAGCGCCGCGAAGTTGGTGATCTCGGCCAGCACCATGAAACACCATGCCGGTCGCTCCGCCGGCGACAACGGTAGGGCGTCGTCCGCATGATTCGTCGCTGCGACATGCATGGTTTGGGAGCCCGAGCGAGACATGGCTCCTCGATACGCCGGCATCTCTGAAGATACCTTAAACGTGCACCGTACCGGCACAGATTGTTTGGTTAATTTTGTCTTAAACTGTTTGCTAGAAGGTAAACAAATCGTTAAAGGAGTAGCTGCGTTTCCGTCGCGCACCAACTAGGGAGACTAAAATGCTCGCTTTCATCCTCGCGCTTATCCACGGCGCTGAAATCAAGCCTTGGTAACTGCTTGGCAGTGGTCGGCGTCGGACTGTCATGTTGCGGCTAGGCTTCATGACGGGAAGATCGCAATGGCGCTGCCGCAGTAATATTAGGGTCGCGACAATCCATTTTGGCTAGTCGCGTTTAAAAACAGAAAGACCTCGATCTGCCACCAGATCGAGGTCTTTTTGCTTTCGAAGTAAGATGATGAGCGAACAGCGCCGCTCCCGTGTGGCCGCTACCGCAAGCTCTCAGCCACCGCTTTGTTAACGATTTCGCCGGCGTGAATGTTGAGACCGTCCATGAGCCCGGGATCGTCGTCGCACGCCGCCACACCCTTCGCGGCGAGCGCAAGGCCGTAAGGAAGCGTGGCGTTGTTGAGCGCGTGGCTCGATGTAAGCGGCACCGCGCCTGGCATGTTCGCGACGCAATAGTGAATCACCCCGTCCACCTCGTAGGTGGGGTCAGCGTGGGTCGTGGCGTGGCTCGTCTCAAAGCACCCGCCTTGATCGATCGCGACGTCGACCAGCACGGCACGTTGCTTCATGTGGGACAGCATCGGACGGGTCACCAGCTTGGGTGCCGACGCGCCGGGGATGAGCACCGCACCAATGACAGCATCAGCCTCGCTGATCTCGTGTTCGATCGCCTCCAATGTGGAGACGCGCGTGCGCACCCGCCCCTGGAACAGTTCGTCAAGCTGTCGCAGCCGCGGGATCGAGCGGTCGACGATCGTTACCTCCGCGCCGAGGCCCACCGCCATGCGCGTGGCATGGGTACCCACCACACCGCCGCCGAGCACCACGATTCGAGCGGGCGCCACGCCCGGGACACCGCCGAGCAAAACACCGCGACCGCCGTTATAGGCTTTCAGCGCAGCGCCAGCGGCCTCGATCGAGAGGCGACCGGCGACCTCGCTCATCGGCGCAAGGAGCGGCAACCCGCCTGATCGGTCCGTCACTGTTTCATAGGCGACCGCGGTGACACCGGAGTCTATCAATCCCTGCGCCTGTTCGGGATCCGGCGCCAGATGCAGGTAGGTGAAAAGGATCTGGCCCTCGCGTAGCTGCACCCATTCGTTTGGCTGCGGCTCCTTAACCTTCACAACCATCTCGGCGCGCGCGAAAATCTCTTCGGCGGTCGCAACGATGCTTGCACCTGCGCCGACGTAGGCTGCGTCATCCGCACCGATGGCGGCTCCAGCCGTTGTCTCGATGATGACATCATGGCCGTGCGCGATGTATTCGCGCACAGCTCCTGGGGTCAGACCGACACGATATTCGTGGTTCTTGATTTCCTTAGGAACACCAACCAGCATTCATCTCTCCTGGTATCACCTGATACCACCTGAATTCGCCCTGCGCCCGCGGTTCCGAAATGACAAGGGGCCGCGCCGAACATTCGGCGCGGCCCCTCTCCCGCGTGACACTTCAAATAAAAGCCGCCTTAGATGTCGTCGCCAAGCGCGCCCTTCACCTTGCCGGCAAACTGCTGCGCCTTGCCTTTCATTTCCTGGCCGGCGCCCTCTGCAGCAAGCCGATCATCGGCTGCCGTACGAGTTGCAGGATCCTTGTCGGCAGCGGCTTGCTTGGCTTTGCCCAACGCCTCGTTGACGTTGCCTTTTACCTTGTCGATAAGCTCGCCCATATTCACCTCCTACTACTGCCAGGAAAACGGGCCCCGTCGCCGGTTTGTTCCGTCAGGCCCGGGGATGGGCGTGGCGGTACACATCCAGCAGATGAGCCGCGTCGACAGCAGTGTAGATCTGTGTTGAGCTCAGGCTCGCATGTCCGAGCAACTCCTGCAACGATCGAAGATCCGCGCCGCGACCAAGCAAATGCGTGGCGAATGAATGCCGAAGCGCGTGCGGCGTGGTGCGTTCCGAAAGGCCTAGCAGCCCCCGTGCCTGGCGAACCCGCGCTCGCACCACCCCGGGGGAGAGCGGCCCGCCGCGAAGGCCGCGGAACAATGGTTCTCCCCGATCCGCCAACCACGGCGAGATCGCCAGATACTCCTCAATCGCGCTTCTGACTGGGGGAAGCAGCGGGACAATACGAGTCTTGTCTCGTTTGCCCTGGACGATGATCGTTTCACCGAGCGGCAACACCGATCCGGTGAGCGCCAGCGCTTCACCGATGCGCAGGCCAGCACCATAGAGAAGGAGCAGCAAGGCCCAGTCTCGCTTTCCTACCCACGGCGTCTGCGCGGCCGCTCCCACCTCCTCGGCCAGCGCCACCGCTTCGTGTGGCGCGACAGGACGGGGAACACCCTTGCGCACGCGCGGCCCCTTAAAGCGAGGCGCCTTGCCATCTCCCGCTGACCAGCCGAGGAAGTGCCGCGCCGCCGAGAGTTCGCGCGCTGCGGATGAGTTGGATAGCCCTTCGCCGCGACGGTGGGCGAGAAAGGCCCGCAGATCTGCGGCGCCGACCTCCGCTAGGCGTAATCGCGTGGCTGGATCCCCCCAATGCGCGCGAAGGAAGGCGAGGAGGCGCTCAGCGGTCGCGCGATACGCTCGCACCGTGTGGATCGAGCGGCGGCGATCACGAACAAGGTGCGCGGCATAGAGGCTCGGAAGATCTTCCACGCGTAATCCATAGCGACCGCTTTCCTCCGAGTCGCCAACAACCCATATGCAGGCTCAATGTGCCGTGCTCGCGTCCTCGTCCTGAACTCCGCTCTTGGACCCTTAGACTACCGTGTTCCCGCCGGCATGAGCGTCGAACCGGGATCGGTGGTGGTCGCCCCACTCGGCCCCCGTCAACTGCTCGGCGTAGTATGGGAACCCGAACGGATGCCGTCCGAAGCCGAGGTCGGCGACAATCGCCTGCGCAACTTGCTTGGGGTGGTGGATGTCCCGCCGCTCCGTCCAGCGCTGCGGCGGCTGATCGAGTGGACCGCGAATTATTATCTTGCGCCCCCAGCAGCGGTCCTCCGCATGTCGCTGTCTTCTACGTCAGCATTGGAGGGCGCGAGAACCGCGATCGAATATCGGGCGACCGGCACCGAGCCGCCACGTCTGACGGCCCAGCGGGCGCAGGCGCTGGAGCGGATCGGTGACCGGCAAGGATTGATCCGCGAGCTTGCGATAATCGCCGATGTCTCGGACGGGGTGATCCGCGGTTTGGTGAAAGCCGGAGCGATTGAGCCGATCGAGGTCAACATCGACAGTCCGTTCCCAATGCCCGACCCGGACCACGCGCCACCAAGACTTTCCCAGGACCAGCGAGCGGCAGCCGATGCTCTCACCGCGGACGTGCGCACGCGCGCCTTCCGCCCCACCCTGCTGGACGGGGTCACCGGATCAGGCAAGACCGAGGTCTATTTCGAAGCGGTAGCAGAGGCGCTTCGGCAAGGACGGCAAGTACTCGTCCTGCTGCCGGAGATCGCGCTGACCGAGCCGTTCCTCAAGCGGTTCCACGATCGCTTCGGGTGCGAGCCGGTCGCCTGGCATTCGGGGTTGCGCTCCACGCAGCGTCGCCGGGCATGGCGCGCGATCGCCAACGGAGATGCGCGTGTGACGGTGGGCGCGCGCTCGGCACTGTTCCTGCCCTACGCCGATCTGGGGCTGATCATCGTCGACGAGGCGCACGAGACGAGCTTCAAGCAGGAGGACGGCGTCCACTATCACGCGCGCGATGTCGCGGTGATGCGGGGCAAGTTCGAGGGCTGTCCTGTGATCCTGGCGTCTGCAACGCCGGCCATCGAGACCCGCCAGCAGGTGACACTCGGCAATTACGCCGAGCTCAAGCTTCCCGGCCGCTTCGGCCCCGCACAAATGCCGGCGATCGAAGCAATCGATCTTCTCGAACACAAGCCCGATCGAGGCCGCTGGCTCGCGCCACCTTTGGTGAAGGCACTGGAGGAAGCGCTGGAACGGCGCGAGCAGTCGCTGCTGTTCCTCAACCGGCGTGGCTACGCACCGCTGACCTTATGTCGTCATTGCGGCCATCGCTTCCAGTGCCCGAACTGCACAGCGTGGATGGTGGAGCACCGCCTGACCCGCCGGCTTGCCTGCCACCATTGCGGGCACGTGGAGCCGATCCCGCGCGCCTGCCCGGAGTGCAGCGAGGAGGACAGTCTGGTAGCATGCGGGCCGGGCGTCGAGCGGATCGCGGACGAGGTATCGGCCCTCTTCCCGGACGCGCGCGTCGCCATCGTCACCTCTGACACCATTTGGTCACCGGCAAAGGCGGCGGAATTCGTCAACCGAATGGAGGACGGCGAGATCGATATCGTCGTCGGCACGCAGTTGGTGACGAAGGGATATCACTTTCCCAACCTGACGCTGGTCGGCGTTATCGATGCTGATCTTGGCTTGGAAGGCGGAGACCTTCGCGCTTCGGAGCGGACGTTCCAGCAGATCCGGCAGGTGTCCGGGCGCGCTGGTCGCGGCGAAAAGACCGGGCGCGTCTTTATCCAGACCCACAGCCCTAAAGCGCAGGTGATGCAGGCGCTCATCACCGGCGATACGGAGGCCTTCTATGCCGCTGAGACAGAAGCGCGGCAGGAGGCCGGCGCCCCGCCCTTCGGCCGATATGCCGCGATCATCGTGTCCAGCGAGGATCAGGGCTGCGCGAGCGAAACGGCCCGCCTCATCGGCCGAACCGCGCCGCAGGTGGACGGCATGCACGTCTATGGCCCGGCGCCTGCACCGCTGGCGATGCTACGCGGCCGCCATCGCTTTCGCCTACTCGTTCACGCCCGTCGATCAATCGATGTCCAGGATGCGATACGCGCTTGGCTCGCGAAGCTCGATTGGCCGGCAAAGGTGCGCGTTGCTGTTGATGTTGATCCGTATAGTTTTCTTTAGCGCGAACAGATCCGGGGCAGGAGATCCGGAATGAGGTCACAGGCCGTTGAGACGCCACAGGACGAGCTCACCATGATCCTTTGCGGGACGATATGGCAGGAGCTTTGCGACGTGATAGTTACTGCGCAATTCTTGCATCAGCACTCGTTCCTGTGACGGGTTCCGATCGCTCCACTGAGAACGCGCAACAGTGATGACCGTCCCCGGCCTGCGCGCCAATGCCGCGCGCAATTCATCAGCCGGATTGACACCAAGCGAGGGCGCCTCGCGCTGGGACCCGAGGTGAGCTGTGAATACGAAGCGCGTAACAAAGCAGGCCTTTGAAAGATGATAGTAGATCGGCGGCCCCTCATACATGAAGAGGCATCGCGTTCGGACGTCTACAGGCAGCGCCCCAAGTACCTCCGCCGCAATTGCTTGTTCGCGCTCGGTCATCCACCGGTTGACGTACAGCGAGTGGGCGAGCGGCCACGCCATAGAAAGAGCAAAGATCCACGCACCCCAGCGCTTTATCGCGAAGGCTGAAGCTATAAGCGGACAGCAGGCCAGCAATAGTGGCGCCGCATAATGTGGAAAATATCCACCTATCGCAATGAAATCGGCTAATGCAAGCACCATCCATCCGCAGAAGAACCTTGCATCGCCGTCGAATTTGGTAAACCGCACCGTACGGCGATGTAACCCGATGAGCATCAATATGAGCACAGGTGCGAACAGAACCTCGGTTTCGACAAAGGTCTGCGTCGCGAACTGATCAGTTGGTCGGCCTTTGGCCAAAACCGACAGCACATTCGCTTGCCACCAACTGCCGAATTCCCCGATGCAAAAGTAGAACGCCATCACGCACAGCGTTGGGATCGAACCGATAAGGGCCAACAACAAGATGCGAACCGGTGCTGAACGGCGATCAGCGCGCCACAGGGCGCAAGCCAGTACGCCGCCGAAGAACACAGCTTGAAAGGCGGCATTCGTCTTGATCTGGATTGCCATGCCGAGCAACAGCGTCGCTCCGACAGCAGAATAAAATCGCTTCAGCGGTGATGTACTTGCATGCAGCGTCAGCAACGCGGCGGCCACAACAAACAGATTGTAGAAAACGGACGCCTGAGTGGTTCCATCCCAGAGCTCGTTGAGCGCCGCGATGTAGAAGATGCCCGCCATCGTTGACGAAGCCCAAGAACATGAGCGTCGTGCTAGCCTCGCCACCCCAAAAGCAGTAGACGCCGCGAACAGCGTAGCGACTATCTGACCAGCAAGAACCCCATCACCGGGTAGAGCCGCGATCGCTGCGAACAAGACGAACAGCCCGAGCGGTTTACGATCCCAAATATCGACATACGGTAGATTGCCGCTCCACATCCGGTCACCGACCAGCAGATAGAATTGTTCGTCCAGGCCGGTAATTGCATTTCCGAAGAGGCCACCCCGCAAAATGAAAGCTGAAGCCAACAAGACAAAGGCGGCCAGGGCTGCCGAACCGCTGAGCGACAAACTCTGCTTCCGGACCACAAACGTAGCAGGATCGCGTGCATCATCGATGGTTGCGTAGACGGACAAAGGCTCCCCCAGCACGTAGCAGGATGAGCCTTTGCAGACTGTGGTTAAGGGATGGTTAGGCGGCGGTCAGCCGGCGTGTTCCGCCAGTACCGTCAAGCCGTTGGCGTTAACTTCCGCGAAACCGCCGCGGATCGCGATCGTCTCGGGGGCGGCGCCTTGAGTCTTCTGGACGAGCAGATCGCCGTCGCGGATCGTCGACATCAACGGAGCGTGGCCTTCCAGCACACCGAAGTCACCTTCAGTGCCTGGGACGGTGACCATATAGACGTCTTCGCTTCGGATGAGACGTTCGGGAGTGACGAGTTCGAAGTGGAGCATCTCTTCTTCTCACTCCCCTCCGCAGACGGGAGGGGTTTGGGGAGGCCGTTGCGAAGGGCACCGCACGGCACCCCTCTCCGGATCCCTCCCGCGCGCAGGCGGGAGGGGATCGGCTTAAGCCTCCTGCGCCAGCTTCTCGGCCTTGGCGACAACTTCGTCGATGCCGCCGACCATGTAGAAGGCTGCTTCCGGCAGGTGATCGTACTCACCATTCACCACAGCCTTGAACGAGCGGACGGTGTCCTCAAGCTGCACGAACTTGCCCGGGATGTTGGTGAACACCTCGGCGACGTGGAACGGCTGGCTGAGGAAGCGCTGGATCTTGCGGGCGCGGCTGACCGTCAGCTTATCCTCTTCGGACAGTTCGTCCATGCCGAGGATGGCGATGATGTCCTGCAGCGACTTGTACTTCTGCAGGATCGTCTGCACGGCGCGTGCCGTCTCGTAATGCTCCTGACCGACGACGCGCGGCTCGAGAACGCGGCTGGTCGAATCCAGAGGGTCCACCGCCGGATAGATACCGAGTTCGGAGATGGCGCGGCTGAGCACGGTCGTCGCGTCAAGGTGAGCGAACGAGGTTGCCGGCGCCGGGTCGGTAAGGTCGTCCGCGGGAACGTACACGGCCTGAACCGAAGTGATCGAACCCTTGTTGGTCGAGGTGATGCGCTCCTGCAGCGCACCCATGTCGGTCGACAGGGTAGGCTGGTAGCCCACGGCCGACGGAATACGGCCGAGCAGCGCCGACACTTCCGCGCCCGCCTGCGTGAAGCGGAAGATGTTGTCGACGAAGAACAGCACGTCCTGACCTTCCACGTCGCGGAAATACTCGGCGATCGTGAGCCCCGACAGAGCGACACGGGCGCGGGCGCCGGGCGGCTCGTTCATCTGGCCGAACACGAGTGCCACCTTCGAGCCTTCGCTGGTCGGGTTGCCGTCGGCGTCCTTGGCGATGACGCCGGCGTCGAGGAACTCGTGATAAAGGTCATTACCCTCACGAGTACGCTCGCCAACGCCCGCGAACACCGAGGTGCCGCCGTGGCCCTTCGCGATGTTATTGATCAGTTCCTGGATGAGCACGGTCTTACCCACCCCGGCGCCGCCGAACAGGCCGATCTTGCCGCCCTTCGCATACGGCGCGAGCAGATCGATGACCTTGATCCCCGTCACGAGAATCGCGCTCTCCGTCGACTGATCGACGAACAGCGGCGCCGGCGCGTGGATCGGCGCCTTGTGCTCGGAGTTGACCGGGCCACGCTCGTCGATCGGCTCACCGACCACGTTCAGGATTCGGCCGAGCGTCGCCGGGCCCACCGGCACGGTGATCTGGGCGCCCGTGTCAGTCACGTTCTGGCCGCGGGTCAGACCCTCAGTGGAGTCCATCGCGATCGTGCGGACGGTGTTTTCACCCAGGTGCTGAGCAACCTCAAGAACAAGGCGCTGCCCGTTGTTCTCGGTCTCCAGCGCCGACAGGATCGCCGGCAGGTGATCCTGCTCGAACGTCACGTCGACAACGGCGCCGATCACCTGGCTGATGCGGCCCACATTGTTGCTGCCCGAAATGGTCGGGCGATCATCGAGGACGGTGGCCATGTTCTGCTTCCTGCTTTCGAAACTTAGAGCGCTTCCGCGCCGGAAATGATCTCGACCAGTTCGGTCGTGATCGCAGCCTGACGGGTACGGTTATACTGGATGGTGAGGCGATTGATCATGTCGCCGGCGTTGCGCGTTGCATTGTCCATCGCGGTCATGCGGCTGCCCTGCTCGGACGCGGCATTTTCCTGCATCGCGCGGAAGATCTGGATTGCAACATTGCGGGGCAGAAGCTCGGCGAGGATCGCTTCCTCGTCCGGCTCGTACTCGACCGCAGCGCCGCCGTCGTTCGCGGTCGAGACCTCGCCGACAGGCACCGCCACCGGGATGATCTGCTGACCAGTGGGGATCTGCACCAGTGCCGACTGGAACTTGGCGAAGAAGAGATGCGCGACGTCGAACTCGCCAGCCTCATACCGGGCAATCAGATCGTCGGCGATCTCACGTGCCTGATCAAAGCCGAGTACCTTGTGCTGGCCTAGCTCGTGATCCGCAGCGATTCCGTTCGGGTAGAAGCGGCGCAGCACGCGGCCCTTCTTACCGGCAAGATAGAACCGAACCGTCTTGCCGGCCGCTTCGAGTTCCTCGGCCTTGCGGCGGGCGGCGCGAACGATGTTCGTGTTGAACGCACCAGCGAGGCCGCGCTCCGACGTCGCGACGACGAGCAGATGCACCTGATCCTTGCCCGTGCCGGCAAGCAACTTCGGGCTGTTCTCGCTCACCGTCACCTTGGACGCGAGGCTGGCCATGACCGCCTCAAGCCGCTCGGCATAGGGCCGGCCGGCCATCGCCGCTTCCTGCGCACGGCGCAGTTTGGCGGCGGCGACCATTTTCATCGCCTTGGTGATCTTCTGCGTCGACTTGACCGAGCCGATGCGGATCTTGAGGGCCTTGAGGCTTGCCATTCTACTTCTTCACCGTCCCCTCACTCGTCGCACCGGCCTTGATCCGGCATCCCGCGTCTCCTCATGGATCGAAGCGGAACCCCGGCTCAGGCCGGGGCGACAATGTGTGTTGCCCTGTTCGTTACGCGAAAGTCTTCGCGAACGCGTCGAGCGCCGCGACGACCTTGCCCTTGGCTTCGTCGCCGAGGTCGCGGGTGTCGCGGATCAGCTTCAGCGTGTCGCCATGCTGGTCACGCATGAAGGCAAGCATCGCCGCTTCATAGCGGACGACGTCCTGCACCGCGACACTGTCAAGATAGCCGTTGGTGCCCGCAAAGATCGACACCGTCTGCTCCTCGAACGGCAGCGGCGAGAACTGCGGCTGCTTCAGCAACTCGGTCAGGCGTGCGCCACGGTTCAGCAGCTTCTGGGTCGAGGCGTCGAGATCCGAGCCGAACTGCGCGAAGGCCGCCATTTCGCGGTACTGCGCCAGCTCCAGCTTGATCGAGCCGGACACCTTCTTCATCGCCTTGGTTTGCGCCGACGAACCCACACGGCTCACCGAGAGACCCACGTTGATCGCCGGCCGGATGCCCGCGAAGAACAGGTCGGTTTCCAGGAAGATCTGGCCGTCGGTGATCGAGATCACGTTCGTCGGGATATACGCCGACACGTCGCCCGCCTGCGTCTCAATGATCGGCAGCGCAGTCAGCGAACCATTGCCGTTCGCGTCGTTCATCTTCGCCGCACGCTCGAGGAGGCGCGAGTGGAGATAGAACACGTCGCCCGGATAGGCTTCGCGGCCCGGCGGGCGGCGCAGCAGCAGCGACATCTGGCGATATGCAACGGCCTGCTTCGACAGGTCGTCGAACACGATCACGGCGTGCATGCCGTTATCGCGGAAGAACTCACCCATCGCGGTGCCGGTGTACGGCGCCAGGAACTGCAGCGGCGCCGGGTCCGAAGCAGTTGCGGCGACGATGATGGAATATTCCATCGCGCCATTCTCTTCCAGCGTGCGGACGAGCTGAGCAACGGTCGAACGCTTCTGGCCCACTGCGACATAGACGCAGTACAGCTTCTTCGATTCGTCGTCGCCCTTGTTCACTTCGCGCTGGTTGATGAACGTATCGATCGCGATCGCCGACTTGCCGGTCTGACGGTCACCGATAATCAGTTCGCGCTGGCCACGGCCGACCGGCACCAGCGCGTCGATGGCCTTAAGGCCGGTCTGCACCGGCTCGTGCACCGACTTGCGGGGGATGATGCCCGGCGCCTTCACTTCGACGCGGCGACGCTCCGTCGACACGATCGGGCCCTTGCCGTCGATCGGATTGCCGAGGCCATCGACCACGCGACCAAGCAGGCCCTTGCCGACCGGAACGTCAACGATGGTGCCGGTACGACGAACGGTGTCGCCTTCCTTGATCTCGGCGTCCGAGCCGAAGATCACGACACCAACGTTGTCGGCTTCGAGGTTGAGGGCCATGCCCTGCACGCCATTGGCGAACTCGACCATCTCGCCTGCCTGGACGTTGTCGAGGCCATAGATGCGCGCGATGCCGTCACCGACGCTGAGCACCTGGCCAGTCTCGCTGACTTGGGCCTCGGTGCCAAAATTGGCGATCTGGTCCTTGATGACCTTCGAGATTTCTGCGGCGCGGATATCCATCACTTAGCCTTTCATCGCGCTGGCGAGCGCATTCAAGCGGGTACGGATCGACGAATCGATCATCTGAGAACCGATGCGGACGACGAGCCCGCCAAGAAGCGCGGGATCGACCGCCAGATCGACCGACACTTCGCGGCCGACGCGTTGACGGAGCTGCTGCTTCAGCTGCTCCACCTGGTCGTCGGTCAACGCGTGCGCGCTGGTCACTTCGGCGGTGACTTCGCCGCGATGACGTGCGGCGAGCGTGCGAAAGGCGCGGATGATCGCGGGCAGCTCCGCCAGGCGGCGGTTCTGCGCCAGCACGCCGAGGAAGTTGCGCGTCGTCGCGTCGACACCCAACTCGTCCGCGGTGGCAAGAACGGCCTTGCTCGCCGCTTCGCGTGCGACCACGGGCGACGTCGTCAGCGCCTTGAAATCATCCGATTGATCGAGCGCGGCGCGAACCTTTGCCAGGCTCGCCTCCACCGTATCAATTGTCTTCGCCTGTTCGGCGAGGTCGAACAGCGCGGTCGCGTAACGCCCGCCCAGGCTCGCCTGGATGCTGCTGCCTAGATTACCGCTGGAACCATCCACGCGATTCGATCCCCGTTCGCACTAAGAGTAACCCCCATGCGAAAACACGGCGCGCGAGCGGCGCCGTCGCTTGGGTTGGCGGGCGCGTAGCAAAGGGGTAGCGCAGATGCAACAAAAGCTAACGGAGAGATGGCGATGAACGGCGACGGGATCGGCGGCGGCCAGACGGGAACGGGCCAAGCGGGCACAATGGTCCGCATGACGATGAGCGATGGCGCCGAGATCGCGGTCTATCACGTCGATCCACTAGGTGATCGGCGCGGTGGCGTCGTGCTGGTACAGGAGATCTTCGGCGTCACCGATCATATTCGCGACATGGCTGATGATTTTGCCGCCGAAGGCTATGAAGTGCTGGCCCCTGCCCTGTTCGATCGCGAGCATCCCGGCTTCGAGGCCGCGTATGCCGGTCCGGAGTTTGCCCGCGCGGTCGAACTGGCGCGCGAGCTTCATCCGTTCGAGCTGTCACTGAAGGACACGCAGACTTGCATCGACGCGCTGCGCAACAAGGGCCCGGTGTTCGTCGTCGGCTATTGCTATGGTGGCTCGGTAGCCTGGGCAGCGGCGACGAAGCTTGATGGGGTGGCGGCAGCCTCCGCCTATTACGGAAGCATGGTACCGGTGCTCGCAGAGGACGCGCCGCCGCGAGTGCCGGTGATCGCCCATTTCGGCCGCTTCGACAGCGGCATCCCGATGGAAGGCGTCGAGAAAGTAATCGCGAAGGAATTCCCGCTGGCGGAGGTGTTCGTCTATGAAGCGGGGCACGGCTTCAACTCCGATCGGCGGAAGGATTATCACGAGCCGTCCGCCGACCTGGCGAGTGAGCGCACTCTAAAGCTGTTCCGCGCCAACGGCGGCTGAGGACCGGTTTCGCTTACTTATCAGGGGCTACCTACTCCTTCGCTGCGTCTCCAGCCGTGGGGGGCGCCGCCAGCGTGATCACGTCGCGCCCCTTCTTGCCGGCATCGAGCGCGGCGATCATCAGGCTGGCCGGATTGTTGGCCTCAGCATGAGGGTGATAGGCGACCGGACGTAGCAGCGCCTTGGCCTCATCCACTTCGTTCGCCGCGATCCGGGTGATCGCAGCCGCGAGGCGCACCTCTCCGTCCTGCGGCACGAGCTCCTGAGCCTTGTAGAGGCCTTGGATCGATGAGGCGATCGGCTCCCTCCCCTGCATCCCGAAGCTTTGCCAGTACCACCACAGGGGCTGGGCATTATCAGGCTGCGCACGATTGGCGGCGACGATGCTGGCGCGCGCATTCCCCCACGCCGCATTGTCCGTCGATTTCTCCCGCTCGAGCCGGCGCAGCTGCACCATCCCGCGATAGAGCAGCGCCTGAACCGATGCGGGATCCTTAGCCAAGGCATTGGCAGCCGCTTTCTCCGCGGCTGCGTCCTCATCGGCATCATGCGCCATCTCGGCGAACCAGCCTTGTACGATCGGGTCGTCCGGGTGGCGCACGGCCACAGGCGCAGCCTTGGCGTAGAGCTTCCGCCCAGATTCCTCATTGACGCCGCGAACCGATTCCATCCGCATTGCGATCATTGCCGCCTCACCCTTGGATAAGGGTCGAATCGCGACCGGTGGCACCGCTGCGTCCCCATAGCGCATCGAGACACCGCTCAGCCGGCTCTTCTTCAAGTAAGCGGAAAGCTCGCGATCGAGTTGGCGCATGTCGCCGAAAGCCTTTTGCGCTGCCAGGAGGTTTGGCGAGCCGCGATTCACCTCAGCGATGTAGCTGCGAAACTTCTCGAACCGTGCGGGATCGAACGTCATATAGTGGGTCATCAGCCAGCTTCGGCCATAGAAGCTGTCCATCTCGCTGGCGGTCCAGCTTTTCTTCGTCGACGGCTCGAATACCTGCTCAGCGCGAAGGCGGTCGCCCAGAACCAGTGCATAGGCCCGGTGCTGCGCAGGATAGCCGATGACGGCACGCTCATCCTCGATACGCGTGGTTGAAGCCAGTTCGGCAAATCCTTCCGAAAACCACTTCGGAAAAGCCAGATCGAAGCTGCCGAGCAGAAAATGATGCGCATATTCGTGGAACAGCACCAACCTGGATCCGTCCTGAGCAGTGCTCCAGCCGCCATTACCACTGAATGCGATGGAGCCGCTCACACGCGAAATATAAAAGCCCGCTGCGTTGCGGCACCGGCACAATCGCCGAATATCGTCGTCATCGACCAGAAAGACGGTGAGCTTGCGTGACGCTATTTCCGGCTCGTCCGGCGTGGACATGAACCGGCGAAGGCTCCAGTCGAACCGCTCCAGTTCCTCCGCCTGCCGTTTCAGCGTCGCCTGGTTGCTGTCGGCATAAAGTATAAAATGGCGCGACTTGGCTTCGAGCCATTCCGCCTTAGATGCCGACGTTCCCAGAAGACTGGCCATCAGCAGCAGTACGCCGCGCCAAATCATGTAACCCCCGCCTGTAAACTGTCCCCTTGCAGTCACTTACAGGGATTGGAGGTGAGCGGAAGTAGCTATTGCGTTCGCCTGCGCGCCTGCACCGCAGCACGGCGTGCCTCGACCGCTTCCGGCGTTACTTGGCGATTTGCCGCGGAAGACCGCTCGTGTTCCAGCGCGAGAGCCTCACCGAACGGAAGCGCAAGGCCATCGTCGATCAGGCGCTTGTATGCAGAAATGAAAGCCGGATCGATGCTGGCAATGTCTGCTGCCAAGCGTTGGGCAGTCGCCACGAGTTTGTCAGCTGGAACGACCCGGTTAACGAGGCCCCACCGCTCCGCCGTCGCCGCATCGAGGAAATTGCCGCTCAGCGAAAGTTCCTTTGCGCGGCTGATGCCAATCAGGCGCGATAGCTTCTGGCTGAGCCCCCACCCGGGCATCACGCCGACGCGCGCGTGCGTATCTGCAAAGCGCGCCCGATCACTCGCGATTAGTATGTCGCAGGCCAGCGCGACTTCGAAGCCACCGGTGATGGCGACCCCATTGATCGCGCCGACCACTGGTTTGCGGCAAAGCTCAATGGCGCGGACAGGATTTTCATCCGCACCGGTCGCGTTCGCGGAACCCAGCGCACCCGGCTGCGACCCGAGTTCCTTCAGATCCAGGCCGGCCGTGAACGCGCGGTCTCCGGCGCCCGTGAGTACGACGGCGCGGACCTCGTCATCAGCATCGATCGCGGTCATCACTTCGTAGAGCCGCGCGCGTAGCGCCTTGGACAGGGCGTTCATCGCATCGGGACGGTTCAGCGTAACCGTGGCAATCCCGCCCGCCTTTTCCATCAACACCAAATCATTCATTCATCCACTCCTTTTTTTGATCGCAAATCGCGGGATGCCCGCGCTCACGCCTTCGCCTACATCACGCCCATGACCGAGGCCATCGACACCAATGCAGCCTGGCAGGCGTTTGAGCGGCGCGACCGGGCGGCGGATGGGCGCTTCGTCGTCGCGGTGCGAACGACCGGCATCTACTGCAAGCCAAGCTGCCCGGCGCGGCATCCGAAGCGCGAGAATGTGACATTTCACGCCGATCCCGCCGCCGCGCGGACTGCTGGTTATCGCGCCTGCTTGCGGTGCAAACCCGATGAGCTTGGCCGGGACCGTATCGCAGTTGCCCAAGCGCTAGCATTTATCGACGCTGCAGAGGACGTTCCGCCGCTTCAGGTGCTCGCTGCGCATGTCGGCTATGCGCCGCACCATTTTCACCGCCTGTTCAAGCGCGCCACCGGCGTCACCCCCGCGGCGTACGGTCGCGGCCTGAGGGCGCGGCGCGCAGCTGCCGCGCTGAGCGGTGACGGGAGCGTGACGGAGGCGATCTATGCGGCGGGCTACTCCGCGCCTAGCCGCTTCTACGATCATGGCGTCCGACGGCTGGGAATGAGCCCGAGTGCATGGAAGCAGGGCGGTACTGGCGTAACGATCCGCTGGACGATTGTCCCTTCCAGCCTTGGCCCGATGCTGATCGCGGCCACCGATCGCGGGCTGTGCCGCATCGCCTTTGACGAGGACGCGGAGGATTTGGCAATGCGATTTCCTCGCGCTGAGATCATACCCGGCGATGCACGTCTGGCGAATTGGGCGGCAGAGGTGGTGGCGGCAGTCGAATCGCGGGAGCGCGATCACAACCTGCCGCTCGATGTGCGTGGCACCGCCTTCCAGGAGGCGATCTGGCAAGCATTGAAGCGCATTCCGGCGGGAGAGACCCGCAGCTACGCGGAACTAGCCGCGACGGCCGGGCAGCCCGGGGCCGTGCGCGCGGCCGGTTCCGCATGCGGCGCAAACCACCTCCCCGTGCTCATTCCCTGCCATCGGGTTACTCGATCCGGCGGCGAGCTTGGTGGCTACGCCTTTGGTCCGGAGCGCAAACGGGCGCTGCTCGCGCGGGAGCGGGAGAGCTGAGACAGCACGCCGGCCAGGGGAGCTGCCGCTAGGTATATGGCCGTTAAGCATTTTGAAAACCGTTCCCCGTAGCGTCCGATGAACGACCAGCAGGACAGGAAGCGGACGTGAGCGCATTCGGGCGTCGAAGTGCAGTAGGTTCGGCCACGCGACCTGGCTTTGGTGTTGCGCGCCCCATGCAGGGCGGCGGACCTCGGCCAGAGGGCGGGGATCAGTTTCCTCCGCTCGACACGATCGCAATGCCGGGCGAGCTGCCTGCGCCGGACGTTATGCCCTTGATGGGGGGCAGCCAGGGTGACGCGATGCAACGCCTCGCCGACCGGCAGGCAGCGTCAGGAGAGGCCGGCAACAGCCGTGTGGAAGGGTTCGAATCCTCGATCCACAAGATCAAGGAACAGGTGCTCCCGCGCCTACTCGAACGCGTCGACCCGGAAGCCGCCGCCACGCTCGGGAAGGATGAGCTGGCCGAGGAATTCCGGCCGATCATCGGCGAAGTTCTCGCTGAGCTGAAGCTCACCCTAAACCGCCGCGAACAATTCGCGCTGGAAAAGGTGCTGGTCGACGAACTGCTCGGCCTGGGGCCGCTCGAGGAGCTGCTGGCCGACCCGGATATCTCGGACATCATGGTCAACGGCCCTGAACAGACGTTTATCGAAAAGAAGGGCAAGCTGCAGCTGGCGCAAATCCAGTTCCGCGACGAGGAGCATCTGTTCCAGATCGCGCAGCGCATCTGCAACTCGGTCGGCCGCCGCGTCGACCAGACGACGCCGCTTGCCGACGCCCGCCTGAAGGATGGCAGTCGCGTCAACGTCATCGTTCCGCCGCTTTCGCTGCGCGGCACCGCCATTTCGATCCGTAAGTTCTCCGCCAAGCCGATCACGCTCGACATGATGGCGGGCTTCGGCAGCATGTCGCCCAAGATGGCGACTGCGCTGAAGATCGCCGGCGCTTGCCGCTTCAACATCGTCATCTCGGGCGGCACGGGCTCGGGCAAGACGACGATGCTGAACGCCCTGTCGAAGATGATCGACCCGGGCGAGCGCGTGCTGACGATCGAGGACGCGGCCGAGCTTCGCCTGCAGCAGCCGCACTGGCTGCCCCTCGAAACGCGCCCCGCCAACCTTGAGGGTCAGGGCGAAATCTCGATCCGCGACCTCGTCAAGAACGCGCTGCGTATGCGGCCGGACCGCATTATCCTGGGCGAAATTCGTGGCGCCGAGTGTTTCGACATGCTCGCCGCCATGAACACCGGCCATGACGGCTCGATGTGTACGCTCCACTCCAACTCCCCGCGCGAGGCACTGGCGCGTATGGAGAACATGGTGATGATGTCCGACATCAAGGTGCCGAAGGAGGCGATCAGCCGTCAGATCGCCGATTCGGTGGACATGATCATCCAGGTGAAGCGCCTGCGGGATGGTTCGCGCCGGGTGACCAACGTGACCGAGGTGATCGGCATGGAAGGCCCCGTCATCGTGACGCAGGAGCTCTTCAAGTTCGAGTATCTCGACGAGAGCGCGGACGGGAAGATCATCGGCGAATATCGGGCGATGGGCCTTCGCCCGTACACGATCGACAAGGCCAAGCAATATGGCTTTGACCAGGCGTTCCTGGAGGCGTGCCTCTAAGCGGGAATGGTGGGCGCTGACGGGTTCGAACCGCCGACCTACTCGGTGTAAACGAGCCGCTCTACCAGCTGAGCTAAGCGCCCCTGTCGGGAGAGCGGCGGTTTAGCGACCTTTTCGGATCGCACAAGACACCACCATCGATCCGTGAACCGTGAGTCAGACCAGCGGCAGGCCCATGGCGCGGATCGAGGACACGTAACGGCTCATCGCCGTCAGCCCGGCATCGGTGAGTGACATGAAGGCACGGCGGCGGTCGAAGGGATCGGGCGTGCGCTGGAACAGGCCCGCATTCGTCAATCGCGCGATCCAGCGAAGCGCGGTCGTCGGCGCGACGGCGGCGGCGATGCAGAGGCTGGATACCGACACCTGAGCGCGCTCCAGATGCGCGGCGTAGAGATCGAGCATCATGTCCCACGCCGGATCCTCGAACATACCCTCGCCGAAATGACGATCGCGCATCCGGCGCGCGCGGACGATCTGCCGCACTTCGACCGGTGAGACCTGATGCAGTTCCACCGGTTCGACGCCGTAGCCCGACAGCTTAGGCTCGTTGATCGCGGCGGGCCGGATGGGGGTTTCGTGCCGCGTCAGATTGGCGAGCACATTAGTGATCCGCGCAACTTCCGCATTCAATTGGGCGATGCGGCCGATGTTGCCTTCGCTCACCCGATCATGAAGCACCAGCGGGTCGGCCAGGTGCGCGGTGGCGAGTGCGGTAATCCAATCGGCTTCGGCTGGGTCGCAGAGGATTTCATAGCGCGATTGCACGAGGCCCGCGGCCGCCAGATCGATCTGATGCTCCGTGATCCCGACGATCAGCGCCAGATCGCGCCCCGCCGCCAGACCATCCAGCCGGGCAAGCGCGGTTGCGAGCGCCTCATCGCCCAGCGCGGCCGCCTCCATCAGGATGATGGGCCGCGCCGACATGGCCGTGATCCGCTCGACCGCATCCTGCCAGTCGACCTGGGCAACGACCCGGCCGCCGCAGGATTCCACCGCCGCTACAGGGCCCGTCGGCGCGCCCAGCGAAGCCTCTCCAATGATGAGGGCCTCTACCCCCGCGCTAATTCCCGCCCGTTGCTCATGATTCAACAAGTGCATGTGTTCCTCCGATCCGCCCCAGGACCATGGGATTGGCGTGCAGCCCGCAGTTGATCATAAACATCGAGAATGGAGCGGCTATCCGCAGAATCGGGCAACAGTCTCCATTATGGACAATAATCCATCAGTCCAATGCCTTTACGATCTCCTCCACCATCTTCTTCGCGTCAGCAAGAAGCATCATGGTATTGTCTCGGTAGAATACCTCATTGTCGACACCGGCATAACCAACGCCGCCCATCGAGCGCTTCACGAACAACACGGTCTTTGCCTTTTCCACGTCGAGGATCGGCATGCCGTAGATCGGCGAGGACTTGTCCGTCTTTGCAGCGGGGTTGGTCACGTCATTGGCGCCGATGACGAAGGCGACGTCGGTCTGCGAGAATTCCGAGTTGATGTCCTCAAGCTCGAAAACCTCGTCATAAGGCACGTTCGCTTCCGCCAGCAGGACGTTCATGTGGCCCGGCATGCGTCCGGCGACGGGGTGAATCGCGTATTTCACGCGAACGCCCTGCTCCTTCAGCTTGTCCGCCATCTCACGCAGCACGTGCTGAGCCTGGGCGACGGCCATGCCGTAGCCCGGAACGATGATGACCTGTTCGGCTTGGCTCATGAGGAAGGCTGCGTCCTCCGCCGAGCCGCGCTTCCACGGGCGATCGATCTTCGCGGCGCCGTCACCCCCACCGCCGCTTTCGGCACCAAAACCGCCGGCAATGACGCTGATGAAGCTGCGGTTCATCGCGCGGCACATGATGTAGCTGAGGATCGCGCCGGACGAGCCGACCAGCGCGCCGGTGATGATCATCGCGGTGTTGTGCAGCGTGAAGCCCATCGCCGCGGCGGCCCAGCCGGAATAGCTGTTCAGCATCGACACCACGACCGGCATGTCTGCCCCGCCGATCGGGATGATCAGCAGGAATCCGATCGCGAACGACAGGATGACGACGATCCAGAAATCGAGCGGCGCCTGCGTCATCCAGAAGGAGAAGGAGAACCACACGATCATCAGCGCGACGCCGAGATTGATCGCGTGGCGCATCGGCAGGAGGATCGGCGCGCCACCCATGTTGCCGTTGAGCTTCAGGAACGCGATGACCGAGCCCGAGAAGGTGATCGCGCCGATCGCGACACCAAGGATCATCTCGATCCGGCTGACCGGATCGATCGAGGCGAACGGCTGGCCGATCATCGGCGTCACAAGATCGGCGATCCCGAAGGCAAGCGGATTGAGGAAGGCAGCGACGGCGACGAGCACCGCGGCGAGGCCGACGAGGCTGTGGAAGGCAGCGACGAGCTGCGGCATCGCCGTCATCGCAATACGGCGCGCAATGAGGATGCCGATCGCCGCGCCGAGCCCGATCGCGGCCAGAATCTCGATCACCGCGAGCGTATCAACGCGCTGCATCAGTGCGACCTGATTGTAGCCGGCGATCTCACCCACCGTGAGCACCGGCATGGTCGGCACATGCGTCAGCAGCGTGGTGACCATGGCGATGGCCATGCCGATCATGCCGTAGCGATTGCCGCGGCGGCTGCTCTCGGGGCTCGACAGCCCTCGCAGGGCCATGATGAAACACACGCCCGAGATGAGGTAGGCAAGCGCCACCCAGGGATTGTCCGCGACGTGTTCCACTACCCTCTACCCCTTTAGAAGCTGAAGCGCGCCGCGTGATCGCGGCCGCGCCCGATCAGTGCTTGGCGACCGCTGGCCGCTCCTTCTTCTTGTACATCGCCAGCATGCGCTGGGTGACGGCGAAGCCGCCGAAGATGTTGATGCTGGCGAGGACCACGCCCAGCAGGCCGAGCCATTTCGCACTCGGGCTGCCGCTTGCCGAAGCGGCGATCAGCGCGCCGACGATGATGACGGAGGAGATCGCATTGGTGACCGCCATCAGCGGCGTATGCAGCGCCGGCGTGACCGACCAGACGACGAAATAGCCGACGAAACAGGCGAGCACGAAGATCGACAGGATCGCGATGAAGCTCAACTTCCCCTCCTTGTGCGGCGCGAATGTTGAATAAGTTGAGGCGATCGCGCGTTTTTCTCCAACGCCTCAACTTTCGCCGCGCCGACCCAGGAACCATGGTCGAAAAGCGGCGTGTAGGACAGCATCAGCCCGCGAGCAGCCGCGGGTTCACCACCTTGCCATCCCTGGTCAGCCGCACCGCGTCGCCGATCTCTTCATCGAGCACCGGGCGCCCCTGTTCCTTGTCCCAGAAGGCGGACAGAAAATTGAACAGGTTGCGCGAGAACAGCGCCGAGGCATCCGCCGCAAGCCGCGAGGGCACGTTGCGATGGCCGACGATCTTGACGCCGTGCCGCTCGACGATCTGGCCGGCGACCGCGCCTTCGACGTTGCCGCCCTGCTCCACCGCGAGATCGACGATGACGCTGCCGGGCCGCATGGTCGCGACCTGCGCGTCGCTGATAAGGCGCGGCGCGGGGCGCCCGGGGATCAGCGCGGTGGTGATCACGATATCCTGCTTGGCGATGTGCGACGACACCAGTTCGGCCTGAGCCTTCTGATACTCCTCGCTCATCTCGGTCGCGTAGCCGCCCGAGCCCTCGCCCTCGATCCCCTTCACATTCTCGACGAAGATCGGCTTGGCGCCGAGCGAGAGGATCTGTTCCTTCGTCGCGGAGCGCACGTCGGTGGCCGACACCTGCGCGCCCAAACGGCGCGCGGTGGCGATCGCCTGGAGGCCAGCGACACCGACGCCCATCACGAAGACCTTGGCGGCCGAAATCGTGCCCGCCGCAGTCATCATCATCGGGAAAGCGCGATCATATTCGCCAGCCGCGTCCAGCACGGCCTTGTAGCCGGCGAGATTGGACTGGGAGGACAGGATGTCCATCGATTGCGCGCGGGTGATACGCGGCATGAACTCCATTGCCAGCGCCTCGAGCCCGGCGGCGGCATAGGCATCGACCCGCGCGCGCTCGCCGAACGGGTTGAGCCCGGCGACGAGCCACGTGCCGGGCCTGGCGCCGGCGATCGAGGCCGGATCCGGCCCCTGCACGGCAAGGATTATGTCGGCATCTGCCAGCACGCTGGCGCGATCGCCGATGACCGCGCCGGCATCGGCATAGGCCTGATCGGCGATCGAAGCTGAATGTCCGGCGCTCGCTTCTACGGCGAGATCGGCCCCCAACGATGTGAACTTCTTCACCGTCTCCGGTGTCGCCGCCACTCGTCGTTCGCCGTCCGCCCCCTCCTTAAGGACAGCGATCTTCATGGCTCAGGCGATCAGCCAGATAACGATAGCGACCAGAATGACGCTGGCCACCGTTCCCCACTTGAGCAGGCTCATCACACCTTCATAGGTTGAGACATGCGCCTTGATATCACCGGGGTTCGCGCCCTGATCGGCCATGGTGGTCCTCTTCGTAGATTGTTCCGCGTCCGTCCTTATCCGGCGCCGTCATGACCCTCAACCCTGCTTAAGGGCGCTTTTACTTGCGGCCACTAAAGCTAAGCAAAGGGACGGAGACGGGATACGAGATGACGCGAAACGGCCAGCGCATGCTGATGCTGATCGACGACGAACCCGCGCAGCGCCGGCTGGTCGCGGCACTGGCCGCGCGCGGCGGCTGGCGGACCTTGTTTGCCGGCGATTCGGAGACGGCGATCGCAACCCTGGGAACGCAGGACGGGATGCGTCTCGACGCGATCCTGCTGGATCATTGGGGCGAGGATGCCGACGCGTCCGCGCTGATCGAGGAATTGCGCGTGCGCCGCCCCGCGCTGCCGATCCTGGTGCTGACGGCCAATGGATCGGTGAGCCACGCGGTCAACGCGATGCGCGCGGGGGCAACCGACTTCCTGGTGAAGCCGCTGGCGCCGGAGCGGCTGCTGCGGGCGCTGGACGCGGCGGTGGCCGATACCGCGGCGGGGGAGCTTCGCCCGCTGACCGAGAAGATCCCGGCAATGCTCGGCTTCGACGAGATCGTCGGCTCCGCGCCCGATTTCCGTGCAGCGCTGGCGGTGGCGGCGAAGGCGGCGCGAGCGCGAGTCGCCGTGCTGATCGAGGGCGAGAGCGGCGTCGGCAAGGAAGTGGTGGCGGAGGCGGTTCACGCCGCCAGCCCGCGATCGAAGAAGTCGATGATCCGGGTGAATTGCGGCGCGCTGCCCCCCAACCTCGTGGAAAGCGAGCTGTTCGGCCATGAGCGCGGCGCCTTTACCGGCGCGTTCGAACGCAAGATCGGCAAGATGGTGGATGCCGAAGGCGGCACGATCTTCATCGACGAGATCGGTGAGATGCCACTGGATGCGCAGGCGAAACTTCTGCAATTTCTGCAGACCAGCGAAGTGCTGCCGATCGGCGCGCGCCATGCGCGCGAGGTGGACGTTCGCGTGATCGCGGCGACCAACAAGCGCCTGATCGAGGAAGTGGAGGCGGGCCGCTTCCGCGAGGATCTCTATTACCGGCTGAACGTCGCCCAAGTGACGATTCCGCCGCTGCGCGAACGGGCGCAGGACATCCCTGCCCTGTCGCGGCACCTGCTGGCGCGGATCGCGCAGCAGCCGGGGCTGAAGGAGCTGGGCATCACCGACGATGCGCTCGCGCTGCTGACCGACTATGATTGGCCCGGTAATGTCCGCCAGCTGCAGAACGCATTGTTCCGTGCGGCGGTGCTGTGCGAGGGGGATGCGCTGACCCGCGCCGACTTCCCGCAGATCGCCGGTTTCAACGCGCGCCGCACCCGTATGCCGCCGCCGCAGCAGATTGCGACGTCCGGCGGGGTGATGCTGTTCCGCCCCGACGGCAATCTCAGGACGCTGGACGAGATCGAGGCGGACATTATCCGGCTGGCGATCGGCCATTACCGCGGCCGCATGACCGAAGTGGCGCGGCGCCTGGGGATCGGGCGATCGACGCTCTATCGCAAGCTGGGTGAGCTGGGGATCGACAACGCGGCCTGACCAGCACGCCGATCGGGCAACGGTTCGTCGCAAAAAGGGCAGACAACCTCACCTAAGTCTAGCCACATGCGTGTTACTGGATTAACACGGCCGGCATGATCATCGGGACGAAAGCCGCGCCTGAGGACGATAATTTGTCCTACGGCACGCCGACACCGAGCGGCACGGTCGAAGAAGACGCTTTCCGCCTTCCCGCCGCCTATCTCGACATGATGTTCGGTGATCTTCCCGCTAGCCGCGACGAAGATGCTGGCAAAACCGCGCCAGGCCCCAGGTTCGAGGCGGCAGCCCGCTAGAGCGTCGCGATCCACGCCGGCAGTTCGGCCAGCGACGACAGTTCCCGGAAACGATCCGCATCGGCTGGCGGCGGTGCGGCCTCGTGCGACCAGGCGCCTTCCTGCGGGATGAACGCTGCCCAGGCGCCGGCGGCAAGGGCCGGAAGCACGTCGGAGCGCATCGAATCGCCCGCCATAAGGGCCCGATCCGGCGTGACGCCGTAGCGCGCGAAGAGCTGCGCGAAGGTGTCGGGGTTCTTGTCGCTGACGATCTCGACACCGTGGAACCGCTCGCCAAGACCGGAGGCGGCGAGCTTCATTTCCTGGTGCAGCAGATCGCCCTTGGTGACGAGGACGAGACGGGCATGCTCGCCCAGCTGGTCCAGCGTTTCCTCGATATCGTCGAGCAGTTCGACCGGGTGCGCCAGCAGCGCGCGGCCGGCGGCGAGGATCTCCGCCACTGCGCTTGCCGGCAACGTCTCGCCGACAAGCTCGAGCGCGGTCTCGATCATCGAAAGGGTGAAGCTCTTCGCGCCATAGCCGTAGAGCGGGAGGTTGCGGATCTCGACCGAGGCAAGCGCGTTTCGGGCGATGCCGGCATCGGCGAAGGGCGCAAGCATGGCAACAAACGCCTCCTCCGCCGCGGCGAAGAAGCGCATGTTGTGCCACAGGGTGTCATCGGCATCGAGGCAGACAAGGTCGATCGGCATAGTCGCCGTGCGCTAGCAGCAGGAGCCGGGCGGCGTCACCGGGGAACGACCAGAATGCGCCGGATCTGCCTTGACCCGGAGGCGCGGCTCGCTTATTGACAATATTGTTAATAAGGAGATCGATGTCATGGCGGCGACGCTTCCCCCCTTCCCCGGAACCACCGGCCAGCGCGACTGGCGGACGGCATTCGACGCGATCAAGAAGCTGCTGAACAACGGCGACGACACGGTGCAGGTGTTCCGCATCATGCGCGCGCTGAACACCGGCAGCACCGAATGGGGCTATGCTAAGCTGCTCGCGACGCCCGAGGGCGGGCGGATCGCTCTGGAGAAGGCGGAGCTTGCCGAGCGCTTTTCCGATCGCGCGTGGGTCGACAGCTTCGCACCCGGCACGGTGGGCGCGGCCTATCGCGACTTCCTGGATGCGACGGGCTATTCCGCCGACGGCCTCGTCGCGGTGAGCCGCGAGGGGAATGACAATGTCGAGATCGAGCATCCCTATGCGTGGTTCGGACGCCGCACGCGGGATATCCACGACATCTGGCACGTGCTGACCGGCTACAAGGCCGACGAAAGCCTGGGCGAAGCGGCGCTGGTGGCGTTCAGCTATGCGCAGGTCGGCGGCCTCGGCTGGGCGTTCATCGGCAGCGCGGCGGCGCTGAAGAGCCTGCGCGTGACCAAGGGCACGCTGTTCGCGCGCGCCGTGGCCGAAGGCTATGAGCGCGGCCGCAAGGCGAAGTGGCTGGCGGGAGAGGATTACCTCAAGCTGATGGACGAGCCGCTGGCCGATGCACGCAAGCGACTGAACCTGACCGAGCCGGTGCTCTACAAGAAGGCGCAGCACGAGCTTGGCGAGGAAATGGCCTCGTATTTGAGCGCGCGGCGCGACGAAGCGGCGGCGGCGGAACCGCAGCGGCTCGCGGCCTGATCGACAAGCCTGGGCGCGCGCTTCCTTTTGGGGGGCAGCGCGCGCTTTAAACCCGTATCAACCGTAACTTTCTTGCCCCAAACTGGCTGCGTGCTATGCGCAACGGCATGGCAGATACCCCGCTGAGCCCGCCGCCGAACGCCGCAGCCGACTGGACCGTGCCACAGGACTGGTCGCACTATACGGCCGAGGAACATGCCACCTGGGACACGCTCTTCGCGCGACAGGCGAAGCTGCTGCCGGGCCGCGCATCGGACGCGTGGCTGCGCGGGCTGGACGTGCTGAAGCTGTCGAAGCCCGGCATTCCCGACTTCGCCGAACTGTCGGACCGGCTGATGGATCTCACCGGCTGGCAGGTGGTGGCGGTGCCGGGCCTCGTTCCCGACGGCGTGTTCTTCGACCATATGGCGAACCGCCGCTTCGTTGCCGGCAACTTCATCCGTCGCCCGGATCAGCTTGACTATCTGCAGGAGCCGGACGTTTTCCATGACGTGTTCGGCCATGTGCCAATGCTCGCCGACCCGGTGTTCGCCGACTATCTGGAGGCATATGGCCGCGGCGGGCAGCGCGCGATGCAGCACGACGCGCTGAAATATCTGGGACGGCTTTACTGGTACACGGTGGAGTTCGGGCTGATCGCCGAGCCCGAAGGGATGCGGATCTACGGCTCGGGAATCGTATCGAGTTATGCCGAGAGCCGCTTTGCGCTCGACGATCCTTCGCCCCACCGGCTGAAGTTCGATCTCGCGCGGGTAATGCGCACCGATTACCGGATCGACGATTTCCAGCAGAACTACTTCGTCATCCCGAGCTTCGACGAACTGCTGCGCGTCACCGTCGAGACCGACTTCGCGCCGCTGTACGATGCGATCCGCGACCTCCCCGAGATCGCGGTGGCGGAGATCGTCAGCGAGGACGAGGTGATCACTCGCGGTACGCAGGAATATGCGCGCAGCAAGGCACATCGCCCCGTCTGAGGCGCCCGCTGAAGCGCCCGATCAGATATCGAGCGCCCAGCCGTCCCGTCCCTTCGGATCGGGCGGGGTGAGGGGCACGTAGCGCTGCGGCCCAGCGGCAAGGCGAAGGATCGTCCAGTCACCGCGCTGGTCCGCCACCTCAAGCGTGCAGCCGCATGCCTCAAAGGCGGCGACCACCTTCGCGCGCTGCGTCTCGAGCAGCCCGGCGAGCACGATCACCGCACCCGAATCCGCGATCGCTGCAAGCTCCGGCGCCATCGAGACGAGCGGGCCGGCGAGAATATTGGCGATCACCAGATCATAAGGCGCGCGCGCGGTGATGGCATCGCTGAGCGCGCCATCGGCAACGACGAGTTCGACGCGCTCGACACCGTTGGCCTCCGCATTCGTGCGGGTGACATCGATCGCGGCAGGATCGATGTCGGTCGCCACGATCTCCGCATCGGGCCACAGGAAGGCCGCGGCGAAGGCGAGCACGCCGGTGCCGGTGCCGACGTCGATGATCCGCGCGAAGCGGCGATCCGCCAGCCCGTCGAGCATCGCAAGGCACCCGCTGGTCGTGGCGTGGTGGCCGGTACCGAAGGCGCGGCCGGCATCGATCAGCAGCGCGCGGCCGCCCGGCGGCGCTTCCACGGGATGCGCGCTGGTATGCACGACGAAGCGGCCCTCATGGATCGGCTCCAGCCCTTCCTGCGACAGCGCGACCCAGTCTTGCGCAGTAAGCGCGACCACCTGCGGCTCGATCGCGGCAGCGCTGGGGACGAGCGCACGAAGCGCGGTCAGCATCGCCTGGTCCGGCTCGTTCTCCATATACGCGTCGAGCCGCCAGCGCTCGACATCGTCCTCCACCTCTTCGGTGGTCATCAACACGGCGTCGATCACCAGATCGTCGGCGGCATCGATCGCCTCGGCCTCTGCGCGGGTACACGGCAGCGTGACGCGCCAGCTGTCGGGGGCGGTTGCCGTTTCCTCAGCGGACATAGCTTGCCCCGTTCACATCGAGCACCGCGCCCGTCATGGAAGCAGGCGCATCGAGCGCGAGCCAGCGCGCCATCTCGGCCACTTCGTCAGGCATCGCCACACGGCCGAGGGGAATGTCGGCCAGCAGCTTGTCGCCGCCGCGGCTCGCCAGATAATCGTCCGCCATGCCCGTCATGGTGAAGCCGGGGCAGATGGCGAAAGCGAGGATCTCGTCCTTGGCATAGCCGCGCGCGATCGTCTTGGTCATCGCGACCATGCCGGCCTTTGACGCGGCATAATGCCAGTGTGCGGGGCTGTCCCCGCGATAGGCAGCGCGGCTCGCCACGTTGACGATCCGGCCGGCCACGCCGCGCGATTGCCAGTGCTTGATGGCGAGCCGGCACAATTCGGCGGACGCGGTGAGATTGATACGCATCGTGCGTTCCCACCCCGCGCGCCATGCCTCGTCATCGGCATCAATCGGGTTCGCTTCGAACACGCCGGCGTTGTTGATGAGAACGTCGATCGTGCCGAGCCGGTCAAGCGCGGCCTGCCACAATTCCGCGGCGGCACCGGGTTGGTCGAGATCGATGCCGATCGTGTCTTCGGCATCACGGCTGGCGTGGCCGACGACCCTGGCGTGCGGGGCGAGCGCGGTGCGGATCGCTGCGCCGATCCCGCGCGAGGAGCCGGTGAGAAGGATGTTCGTCATCCCCCCGCCATAGGCAGGCTGGTGCCGCCGCTCAATCACGGCCTGCGTGCGAGCGCGCCACCCGCGATCAGGCCACCTTCGCGCTGAAATCCTCCGCCGCCGAGCGCAGCGCCACGAGCCGCTCGTCGACCGCGACGAACTCACTGCTCAGGCGATCATAGTCGCGCGCGAATGCCTGCCCCTCGTGCATGATCGCCGTCATGTTCCCCGCGGTTGCATCCGCGGCCATCGCCGTCTCGTCGATCGCGGCGGTAATCGCGGTCACCGTCTGGGCCTGAACCTCCATCGCGTGGCGGATCCTGGTGGCGGAGGTCTGCACCTCTCCCACAGTCGCGCGGATGCCGGTGCTCGCCTCGACCGTTACGCTGGCGGCCGACTGGATCGCATTGATCTGCGCCGCGATGTCATCGGTGGCACGCGCGGTCTGGTTGGCGAGGCTCTTCACTTCCTGCGCCACCACCGCGAAGCCGCGCCCCGCATCACCAGCGCGGGCAGCCTCGATCGTGGCGTTCAGCGCGAGGAGGTTCGTCTGCCCGGCAATGTCGCGAATGAGGCCCAGGATCGATTCGATCGATTTGGCATGGGCACTGAGCGCTTCGCTGACGCCCACCGCGCGATCTGCCTGTTGCGACGCGCGGATCGCGACCTCGGCCGCGCTTTCCACTTCCGATCGCGCATCCTCGATCGCACGGATCAGACCCGCAGCGGTGGACGCGGCATCGCGCATCGCGGCAGCGGTCTGTTCGGCGGCGGCGGCGACTTCGGCGCCCCGCCCGATCATGGCGCTCGCCGAGCGCGCGGCGCTGCTCGCCTGGGTGCGCAGATGCTGGCCGAGCGAGGCGGCACCGTCGATGGCACCGGCGATATGCTCCCGAAAGGCCTCTGCGTGGGCGGCGCGTTGCTCGCTCACCCGTGCACGATCGCTTCGCGCAAGATGCGCGGCCATCACGTCCGCCTCGATCAGCGCGAGCCGCTGAACGACGTCCGCCAGCCGCCGCATCCGCGTGACATCGCCCTCGACGCGCGCTTCAAGGATAGTGAGCGTACGGGCATGGGAGAAAGCGAGCGCGGCCGTGAGCGCCGCCAGCGGCACGCCGCCCTTGCGCGTCATCTCGGCATGCTTGATCGCTGCCGCCTTCCACGCCTCATCGAAGGGCGCGGCATGTTTGATGCGCATATAGTGCGCGCTGCGCTCGATCTGCCGCCGGCGCGCGGACCCGTCGAGCATGGCAGCGATATGCTGCGTCGCCGGCAGGGACAGATAATGGTCCCAGAAGGCAGACGCGATGGTCTCGCAATCCGACGCTGTCAGCAGCGCGTCGATCTCTGCCGCGCCGGGGCCGATTGCATCGTCCCAATTGTATTCGCCGACATGCGCCGCGATCGGCCGGGCACGCCCGCCCCATTCCCCGGGGCTCGTGCTCGTCTGCTGCGCCATGATCCTCTCCTCCCTCGCGCCGCTGACGGGCGCTTACCCTTATCCTCAGGCCGCGACGCGCGCGGCGAACTCCCCGGCACTGCCGTTGAGAAGGCCAAGCCGCCCGGCGAGCCGGTCGAACCCGGCACCAAGCGAATCGATTTCGCCGGCAACCGCCTCGGTATCGGCATGGATCGCCGCGATCGTGCCGGACATCGAGTCGGCGGCAAGCGCGGTCTCGTCCACTGCGGCAGTGATCGCAGTGACCGTCTGTGCCTGTACCTCCATCGCGTGGCGGATGCGGGTGGCGGACTCCTGCACCTCCCCGATGGTGGTGCGGATGCCGGCGCTTGAATCCACCGTCACGCGAGTCGCCGTCTGGATCGCGGTGATCTTGGCGGCGATGTCATCGGTCGCGCGTGCCGTCTGGTTGGCGAGGCTCTTCACCTCCTGCGCGACAACGGCGAAGCCGCGGCCGGCATCCCCTGCCCGCGCCGCCTCGATCGTGGCGTTGAGCGCGAGGAGGTTGGTCTGGCCGGCAATGGCGCGAATGAGGCCGAGGATCGATTCGATCGACTTGGCATGATCACTCAGCGCCTCGCTGACGCCGACGGCCTGCTCCGCCTGGCCCGCCGCGCGCGTCGCGATCTCGGCCGCGGCTTCCACTTCGGCGCGGGCATCCTCGATCGCACGGATGAGGCCGGCTGCAGTGGAGGCGGCATCGCGCATCGCCACCGCCGATTGCTCGGCCGCGGCGGCCACTTCGCTCGCCTTGCCCAGCACGCCGCGGGCGGAGGACGAGGCGCCCGACGCCTGGATGCGCAAGTCGCCGCCCTCAGCGGTCGCTTCCTCGACCGTGGCGGCGATGCCGTTGCGGAAATCGACCGCCAGCCGATCGCGGAAGGATCGCGCACTGTGCATGAGATATTCGTTGTAGATCGCCGCGGTCAGCTCCCCCTCCAGCGCCGAGAGCCGCATCAGCGTCTCGATCATCACCGGCAGGCGCGCATCACCCGGGGCAACGCGGCGCAGGAGCACGCCAAGCGCCGCTCGGTCGCTCGCGCTGATCATCGACAGGAGCGCCATCGGTGACACCCCGGCGGCATAAGCCGCGGCGACCGAACGCTCGACCGATTCGACCCAGGCGCGTCCGGCGGTGTCGAGAAAGCGGTTGCGCAGGAAGACGCAGCCAAGATCGATCATCTTGTCGGTTTCAGCCGGTGCCCAACTGCGCTGATCGTTGAAGCAGCGCAGCCATTGCTGCCAATAGGCCTCGGAGACGTCGCGGACCTCCGGTTCGAGCACCGCCCAGACTTCCCGGCTGGCGCTTTCCAGCGACCCGTCGAAGTCGAACACCCTGAGCCGCGTCTCCAGATCGACGTCGCGAGCGATGGCGCCGAGAACTGGCAGATCTTCTTGCAAGGTGGTGCGCTCCCCGTTGGTGTCGGGGACGCATTACGCGCTTAGTGGTTAAGCCCCGGTTAGGTGCGGTGCTGCAAGCGATTCGCAGTAAGCCCCTCGCGCTTGCATCATCGAAGGCTGCGCCTCATAGACCGCGCCGATCCGTCGGCTCACCGCAGGAAACCACGCTTTGGCCTCCAAACCCGCCCGCCCGAGAAGCCCTCACCTCTTCAGCGGCCCGCTCGCGCTCCATTATCACTGGAGCCCCGCGATGACCGTGTCGATCCTCCACCGCGCCACCGGCAGCGGCATGGCGACGGTCGGCGCGATGCTGCTGGTCTGGTTCCTGGTCGCGCTGGCCTCCGGCGCCGAGGCATATGCGACCTTCGTCGACGTGTTCACGCTGTCCGACGGGCGGCTCAACATCCTGGGTTGGGTGGTCGGCGTTGGCCTCACCTGGTCGCTGTTCCAGCACATGATGAGCGGCATCCGCCACCTCGTGCTCGACACCGGCGCGGCGTTCGAGCTGACGCTGAACCGGCGACTCGCGCTGCTGACCTTCGTCGGCTCGACCATCCTGACGCTCGCCTTCTGGCTCTACGTGGGGACCAAGTAATGGGTACGGGAACCTCGATCGGCCGCGTCCGCGGCCTCGGCAGCGCGCATGAAGGCGCGCATCATTGGTGGCACCAGAAGATCACCGCGGGATCGAACATCCTGCTGATGAGCTGGCTGATGATCTCGCTCGCGCGCCGTCCGGCCTATGACTTCGGGACGATGCGCGAGTGGATGTCGTCGGCCTGGGTCGCGATCCCCATGATGCTGCTCGTCATCTCGGTTTTCTACCACTTCCGCATCGGCCTTCAGGTGGTGATCGAGGATTATCAGCGCCACGAGCGCCGCGTCGCCGCCATGGTGGTGCTGAACCTGTTCGTTGCCGCGATCGCCGGCACCGCCATCTTCGCGATCCTGAAGATCGCCTTCGGAGCAAATTGATGCCCGCCGCTTACCAGATCATCGATCATACCTATGACGCGGTCGTCGTCGGCGCCGGCGGCTCTGGCCTGCGCGCCACGATGGGCATCGCCGAGGCTGGCCTCAAGACCGCCTGCATCACCAAGGTGTTCCCCACCCGCAGCCACACCGTGGCGGCGCAGGGCGGCATCGCCGCGAGCCTGGGCAACAATTCGCCGGATCACTGGTCCTGGCACATGTACGATACCGTCAAGGGTTCCGACTGGCTCGGCGACCAGGACGCGATCGAATATATGGTGCGTGAAGCCCCGGCCGCGGTGTACGAGCTGGAGCACGCCGGCGTGCCGTTCAGCCGCAACGAGGACGGGACGATCTACCAGCGTCCGTTCGGCGGCCACATGCAGAACATGGGCGAAGGCCCGCCGGTGCAGCGCACCTGCGCCGCCGCCGACCGTACCGGCCACGCCATGCTCCACGCGTTGTACCAGCAGTCGCTGAAGTATGACGCGGACTTCTACATCGAATTTTTCGCGCTCGATCTCATCATGGAGAACGGTGCGTGCCGCGGCGTGATCGCGCTCAACATGGAAACGGGGCAGATCCATCGCTTCCGTGCCCATGCAGTGGTGCTGGCAACGGGCGGCGGTGGCCGCGTGTACCAGTCGGCGACGTCGGCGCACACCTGCACCGGCGACGGCAACGGCATGGCCCTGCGTGCCGGCTTGCCGCTGCAGGACATGGAGTTCGTGCAGTTCCACCCGACCGGCATCTACGGCGCGGGCGTCCTCATCACCGAAGGTGCGCGCGGCGAAGGCGGCTACCTCACCAATTCCGAGGGCGAGCGCTTCATGGAGCGCTATGCGCCGAGCGCGAAGGACCTTGCCAGCCGCGACGTCGTATCGCGGTCGATGGCGGCGGAAATGCGCGAGGGCCGCGGCGTCGGCAAGGACAAGGACCACATCTTCCTTCACCTCGATCACATCGATCCGAAGGTGCTGGCGGAGCGCCTGCCGGGCATCACCGAGACGGGCAAGATCTTCGCCGGCGTGGACCTTACGCGCCAGCCGCTCCCCGTCACGCCGACGGTCCACTACAACATGGGCGGCATCCCGACGAACTATCACGGCGAAGTCGTCCAGCTGAAGAACGGTGATCCGGACGCCGTTGTGCCGGGCCTGTTCGCGGTTGGTGAGGCAGCCTGCGTGTCGGTGCACGGCGCGAACCGCCTCGGCTCGAACTCACTCATTGACCTTGTCGTGTTCGGCCGCGCGACCGGTCTGCGCCTCAAGGAGACGCTGAAGCCGAACACGCCGCACAATCCGCTGCCCAAGGGCTCGGAAGAGATGGCGCTCGGGCGGCTCGACCACTTCCGCAACGCAAGCGGCGGCTCGCCCACGGCGAAGATCCGCGCCGAAATGCAGAAGACGATGCAGCGCCACGCCGCGGTGTTCCGCGACAGCGAGCTGCTGTCCGAGGGCGTGACCAAGATCGACGCGATCTACAAGTCGATGGAAGACGTCGGGATCAAGGATCGCTCGCTGATCTGGAACACCGACCTCGTCGAGACACTGGAGCTGGACAACCTCATCAGTCAGGCGGTCGTGACGATGCGCGGCGCGGAGAACCGCAAAGAAAGCCGCGGCGCGCACATGCACGAGGATTATCCGGAGCGCGATGACGTGAACTGGATGAAGCACACCATCGCGACGTTCGTTGGCTGGGGCGGCAAGGGCGGCAGCTGCTTGCTCGATTACCGTCCGGTGCACGATTACACGCTCACCGACGACGCCGAGTACATCAAGCCGAAGAAGCGGGTGTACTGATCGCGGTGAATGATGCTCTCTCCGGGGCGCCGGTGCGCCCCGGACGTGCTCATGTGATCGCCCGCTGGTGGCGATCGCGCGTGGTTGGCGACGTCCACCACGAAGCCGTCATCACCAAAATCTCCGCCGAATCCGGCTGGAGCGGCGCATATCTGTTCGCGATCGTGATCTCCGCGGGGATCTCGATCCTCGGCCTGCTGCTGCCGTCGAGCGCAGTGCTGATCGGTGCGATGCTGATCTCGCCGCTGATGATGCCGATCATCGGCCTCGGCTTCGGCATTGCGACCTTCGACCTGAACGAGATCAAGCGTGCCGGCTGGGCATTGCTGCTCGGCTCGCTGATCGCGGTCGCCCTATCCGCTGCCTTCGTGGCGGTCTCCCCGATCCAGACGGTAACCAGCGAGATCGCGATCCGCACGCGGCCAAACCTGTTCGACCTGCTCGTCGCGCTGCTCTCCGCGGTCGCCGGCGGCTATGCCCTGATCCGCGAGCGTTCGACCACGGTCGTCGGCGTTGCGATCGCCATCGCGCTGATGCCGCCGCTCGCGGTGGTCGGCTTTGGCCTTGCGACGCAGAACTGGACGGTGCTGGGCGGATCGCTGCTGCTGTTCCTCACCAACCTCATCACCATCGCGCTGACCGCGGCGACGGTGGCACGGCTCTATGGCTTCGGCGCGCACCTGTCCCCGGCGCAGACGCGGCTCCAGGGCCTGCTGATCATCGTCGGCCTCGCGGCGCTGGCGATCCCGCTGGGCCTGGCACTGAAGCAGATTGCGGTGGAGAGCCTTGCCCGGCGGCAGATCCGCGACGCGGTGCTGCAGCCGTTCGAGCGCGACGCCCGGATCAGCCAGCTCGACATCAATTTCGATCGCACGCCGGCAGTGGTTCGCGCCATCGTGCTGACATCCAAGGTCGTGCCGGGGGCGGATGCCGCGGCCGTCGCGCTGGCCAAGCGCTCGGTGAGCATCCCGCTCGACCTTCACGTCGACCAGATCCGGGTGGGCATGGAAAGCGGCGCGGGCGAAGCGGCGCAGATCGCGGCCGCGCAGGGCGGTGCCGGCGCCAGCTCCGCGGCGCGCAACGATCGCAACGCCGTTGCCGAGCGCATCGGGCTTATCGTCGGCGTGCCGGAAACGAACGTCATAGCCGATCCGGTGCTCAAGCGCGCCACCGCCCGCCCGGCCGCCCTGCCCGGCGCCGGGTTCGCCACCTATCGCGCGATTGAACAGCGCGCCGAAGCTGCGGTGCCGGGCTGGAGCGTCGAGCTGACGCCGCCGGACGGAACGCTTCCGCCGGTGCCGATTGGTGAGGATGGGCCCGATGCCAAGGCGCTCGACGACGCCATCTGGGCCGCGCATCGGCTAGGCCGCGCGCTGACCGTGTCCGGGCCGGCCGAGGCGGTCGCCACGGCGATGGAGCGGCTGTCGAATGCCGGGGTAGCGGCGGAGGAAGGCACCACGCGGCGCGGTGACACGCTGACGCTGGCGTGGCTGGAGACTCAGGCGGATCGCTGAGCCAGGATCGCCGCACGGACCAGCGGTATCCGATCATTGCCGAAATACATGTCGTCACCGCCGACGAAGATGGTGGGCGATCCGAACCCGCCGCGCGCGATCAGCTCGTCCGTGTTCGCGCGCAGCATTGCCCGGGGCCCCTCCCCCGCAATGGCCGCAAACAGCGCATCGGCATCCACACCGGCGCGCCCCGCCACGTCGGCGATCACCGGATCCTGCGAGATGTCGCGGTTCTCCGTCCAATAAGCGTGGAAAGCGGCGCGCGCGAACGACACGCAATCCTGCCCCAGCCAGCAACAGGCGCGCATCACCTTGACGCTGTTCACCGGGAAGACGGCGGGCGGAAAGTTGATCGTGAGGCCTTGCAGCCGCGCCCAATCCGCAAGGTCCTTTTGCATGTAGCGTGCCTTGGCGGGAACCGGGTTCCTGCGGCCTTCATAGACGCTTGCATTGACTGCATTGAACACGCCGCCGACCAAGATCGGCCGCCACACGATCTCCGCGCCCAGTTCTTCTGCCAGCGGCTGGATGCTTTCGAGGCCGAGCCAAGTCCACGGGCTCGAACAGTCGAAAAAGAACTCGATCACGGCCACTCTCCCCTGAACCAAAGTCTTGGCGAGGCGCGCGACAAGTATCAAGTGATTGACAGCGGCCAAAAGCAATCGTGAGATGCGGGCTGATGAAGAAGCTGATCACGCTGCTGCTTGCCACGGTCGCCGGCATGGCCCCGGCGCAGACGTATCAGCCACCGCAACACACCCGCCCCGTTCCCCTTGTCGCGCGTGGCGGGGAAGCGGAACTGGTTCAGTTGGCCGACCAAGGGGGCGCGATCGAGCATGACCGTTCGGCCGCCTGGCTGCTGGCCGAGCATCGCCGGCTGGCAACGACACTGGCCAAGATCCAGCCGCAGCGGCGCGGGACAGTGGATGCCTATGTTGTCGCGGCGGCGCTGGACAGTGACCCTGTCTTTGGTCGCGAGGCACGCGAGGCGGGCCGCGTGCTCGCACAGCGCTATGGCGCCGAGGGCCGCACCATCGTGCTGGCCGGCACTGACGGCAGTGCCGACAGCAACCTGCCGATGGGATCGCCCGCCAATATCGACATGGCGCTGGCCCGGGTCGCGGAGTTGATGGATCCGGTCGAGGATGTGCTGGTGCTCTACACCACCAGCCACGGCGCGCGCTTCGGCATCGTCTACAATGATGCGGACCAGGGATTTGGCGCGATCTCGCCGACGCGGCTGTGGACTACGCTGTCGCAACTGGGCATCCGTAACCGGCTGATCCTGATCAGCGCCTGCTACGCGGGCGTGTTCGTACCGCTGCTGTCGAGCGACACGACCGCGATCGTGACCGCCGCATCGTCGACCAAGACCTCGTTCGGTTGCCAGGCCGACAATGACTGGACGTTCTTCGGCGACGCGCTGGTCAATCACGCGCTGCGCAAGCCGCAGCCGCTCGCGGCGGCGGCGGACGAGGCGGTGAAGACGATCGCGAGCTGGGAGCGTGACGGGCGGCTCGAACCTTCCGAGCCGCAGGTTTCGATCGGTGCCGGCGCCGCACGCTGGCTGGCAGCGCTGGACGCGCGCGCGCCGCGGGTGGCGAGTGCGCCGGTGGGGCGTCCGGCAAACGCCGTTCTGACCACGGCGAAAGCGGGGCGCTGAGCAATCCAGCTGAAGGGTTTCGCGGGTAGCGCCGGCGACGGCCCGAGGCGGCGACACATATATTAACGCGGCACCGGAACTGTCTTCCCCCGCCCGTGGTTCGGCGCGCCATGACCAACAACAACGCCATCAATTATCCGCTGCTCGCCAACCCGCAGATCCAGCTGCACGGGACGGTTGACGACATGATGTACAACAATTTCAAGGATCAGCTTGCCAACGCTTCGGGCAACGGGCCGCTCGTCGTCTCGATCACAACCTTGGGCGGTGACCCGGAAATGGCCCGCGCAATGGGCGATACGATCCGGATGCTGCGGGAATATACCGGCCGCGAGACGCTGTTCCTGGGAAAGGTGGCGGTCTATTCGGCGGGGGCGACCTTCATGTCCGCCTTCCCTGCCGACAAGCGCTTCCTGACGCGCGGCAGTCGGCTGATGATCCACGAGCGGATCATGAACTCCACCGTCCAGCTCTCCGGCCCGCTCAACACGCTGGCGCCGGTGCTTCTCGCCAAGCTGAACGAGATCCAGGATTCGATCCGTATCCAGGACGAAGGCTTCGCGGCGCTGGTGCAGGGCACCAACGTGTCGCTCGACGAGCTTCGCGCCAAGGCGCCGTCCAACTGGTATATCGAGGCGGAAGAAGCACGCGACCTGGGGCTTGTCCTCGACATCATCTGACGGCTGCGGCACCAAGGCGGTAGAAAAGCCGAAACGAGGTGCTGCTTGAGGATCGAAGGCCCGACCCCGGGGCGCAAGCTGGGCATGGCGATCCTGATCGCCCTGCTGCTCGCGATCCCGCTCTTCGCCGTCTACCTGCTCGTATACGATCGGCAGGAGCAGTCGAACACGGCGCGCGCCTCGATCGCTGCCGGATGGGGTGGGCCGCAAACGATCGCCGGGCCGGTTCTGATCCTCCCCTATCAGGCGGAGACGACCGAGACCGTCAACGAGGGCGGGCGACAGGTGGTGCGCACCAGCATGGTGTGGCGCGAGTTGACGCTGGCGCCCGAGGTGGCCGATCTCAAGACGCAACTGACCCCCGAACGCCGGCGTCGCTCGATCTATGAAGCGGTGCTGTTCGAGGCACTGGCCAGCGGCATGGTGCGCTTCCGGCTGCCAAGCGATCTCGCCCGGTTCGGGATTACGGCGGACCGGCTGGCCTATGACCGCGCGGAGCTTCGCTTCGGGCTGAAGGATGCCCGCGGGCTGTTCGGCAAGCCGCCCGAGGTAACCGCTGACGGTCGCCAGCTGGCGTTGCAGCCCGGCAAGGGGACGCCGGCGACGAACGGCTCCGGCTTCTTCACCTGGCTGGATGCGGGCACGATCCAGAGCCGGCCGATGACGGTGAGCTTCCGCTACAGTTTCCGCGGCAACGGCTGGCTGGCGCTTGCGCCGCAGGCGGGCGACACACGCTGGCAGGTGACGTCGGCATGGCCGCACCCGAGCTTCCAGGGCGGCTTCCTGCCGACCGCGCAGAAGGTAAGCGACAAGGGCTTCTCGGCAACGTGGCGGGTCGGCAACCTCGCGCTTGGCCGCAGCCTCGTCTCCTCGGGCGATGTCGTGCCCGAGTCGCGCCCGGATGTAACGGATCGCTACATTACCGCCATTCCGGCCGGCGACTATGAGGCGCGGGTGGATCTGATCTCGCCGGTCGATCTCTACAGCCAGGTCAACCGATCGGTGAAATACGGCTTTCTGTTCATCGGCTTCACCTTCGTCGCCTTCCTCATGTTCGACGTGATCGGCGGCGTGCGCGTGGCAACGGTGGAGTATCTCCTGGTCGGCGCCGGGCTGGTGCTGTTCTTCGTCCTGCTGCTCGCCTTTGCCGAGGTGATCGGCTTTGCCGCGGCCTATATCGTCGCTGCCGGCGCGATCATCGCCCTCTTGGCGGCCTATTCCGCCGCGGTGCTGCGCAGCTGGCGTCGGGGCGGCTATATCGCGGCGCTTCTGGCCGCGCTCTATGCCCTGCTCTACGTGCTGCTGAGCCTGGAGGCGTATTCGCTGCTCATCGGATCGCTGCTTCTGTTTGCGGCCTTGGCCGGTGTTATGTATCTGACGCGCAACCTCGACTGGAGCGGCCTTCGTTCCCAGTCACCAACCGACTGAAGCGGGAACGGAAAATGGCCGAATTCACCCTGCCGGCGAACAGCAAGATCAAGGGAGGGCGCAAGATCCCTTCGCCCGAGCCGGGCGGGACGATGCGCAACTTCAAGATCTACCGCTACGATCCGGACAGCGGCGAGAACCCGCGTTACGACACGTTCGAGGTGAATCTCGACGAGTGCGGCCCGATGGTTCTGGACGCGCTGATCAAGATCAAGAGCGAGCAGGACTCGTCGCTGACGTTCCGCCGCTCGTGCCGCGAGGGTATCTGCGGTTCCTGCTCGATGAACATCGACGGCAAGAACGGCCTCGCCTGCACCACCGCGATCGAGGACGTGAAGGGCGAGGTGAAGATCACGCCGCTCCCGGCGATGGACGTGATCAAGGATCTCGTCCCCGACTTCACGCACTTCTACGCGCAATATGCCTCGATCCAGCCGTGGCTGAAGACCGTCACCCCGCCGCCCGCCGGCAAGGAGCGGCTGCAGTCGCCGGAGGACCGCGCGAAGCTCGACGGCCTGTACGAGTGCATCCTGTGCGCCTGCTGCTCGACCTCGTGCCCGAGCTATTGGTGGAATTCGGACAAGTTCCTGGGTCCGGCGATCCTTCTCCAGGCCTATCGCTGGCTGGCCGACAGCCGTGACGAGATGACCGGCGAGCGGCTCGACAGCCTGGAGGATCCGTTCCGCCTGTATCGCTGCCACACGATCATGAACTGCGCGAACACCTGCCCGAAGGGCCTGAACCCGGCGAAGGCGATCGCCGAGATCAAGAAGATGGAGGTCGAGCGCGTTCTCTGACGCGCTCCACCATTCCCTCCCCCGTTCGTTTCGAGCGAAGTCGACGAACGGGGTCACGAGCGCTGCGCTTCCCGTGTCTCGACTTCGCTCGGCACGAATGGAGAATGTGTGGCGCAAGTGGCTGTTGACTCCGAACCGAAGCCGGAGTTCCTCTACGAGGATCATCCGGATCATCCCGGCTGGAAGCGCTGGGGCCTGAAGAATTCCGATCGCTACAACACCTTCCTCGGCGACATGATGGTGCGCGTCGAGGAGGGTATGTGCCGCGTCCGCATGCTGCCGGAGCGGCGCCACTCGAACCTTGGCAACAACGTCCATGGCGGGGCGATGCTGGGATTCATCGACGTGTCACTGTTCGCCGCCGCGCGCAGCTTCGGCCTGATCGAGGCGGGTACGGCGGTGACGCTCGACCTCAACACCCACTTCGTTGGCGCCGGCAAGATCGGCGAGCCGCTGGAAGCCCGCGTGGAGCTGCTGCGCGAGACTGGTCGGCTGCTGTTCATGCGCGGTCTGGTGATGCAGGGCGATGGCCCGGTCACGGAATTCTCCGGCACGATCCGGAAGCCGACGAAGCGCTGATGCACCGTCGGCGCGCCGACTGGCTCGGCTGGCGCTTGTCGTGGCGGCGTCTTCTGGCCTACCGGGGCCGGTGACACGATGTTGGCGGCGTCCTGCCGCACCCGTCCAATCCCGGCGTTCAGCCGGGTCCATGCGGCCGCACATCTATTGCGGCCTCGCACCGGGCGTGCCCGCCCGCCGACCGATGGATCCGGCTGAAGACCGGGATGATTTGAGGGTCAAGCAACATCCGACGATGACCGGAGTATCTGCGTGGCCGCTGTTCTTTCCGCCTATGAAGCCCTGATCGCCGCCGGGGAGCTTCGCTCTGATCCCGAACAGGCCGCGGCCGCGGCGAAGCTCGACGCACTCGCGCACGAGCTGGAGAACCCGCGCACCACCGGCTTCTTCCGCAAGAAGGTAATTCCGCCGCGCGGCATCTACATGTGGGGCGACGTGGGCCGCGGCAAATCCATGCTGATGGACCTGTTCTTCGCCAACGTGACGGTCGCGAAGAAGCGCCGCGTGCATTTCGGCGAGTTCATGCTGGAGGTGCACGGCCGCATCGCGGTGGAACGGCGCAAGGAACAGGGTGACCCCATCCTGCCCGTCGCCGCTGCTTTGGCCGAGGAAGCGCAACTGCTCGCCTTCGACGAGATGATCGTCAACAACTCGCCCGACGCGATGATCCTTTCCCGCCTGTTCACCGCGATGATCGAGGCGGGCGTGACGGTGGTGACGACCAGCAACCGTGCGCCGAACGAACTCTACAAGAATGGCCTCAACCGCGAGCACTTCCTGCCCTTCATCGCGCTGATCCAGGAGCGGCTGGACGTGCTCGCGCTGAACGGCCCGGTAGATTACCGCCGCGATCGGCTGGGCCAGCAGGATACCTGGCTCGTCCCTAACGGTCCGGAGGCGACGGCGCAGCTTTCCGCCGCCTTCTTCCGCCTGACTGACTATCCGCCGGAAGATCGCGCGCATGTGCCGAGCGAGGACATGATCGTTCAGGGCCGCACGCTCCGCGTCCCCAAGTCGTTGAAGGGCGTCGCCGTCTTCAGCTTCAAGAAGCTGTGCGGCGAGGCACGCGGCAGTGCCGACTATCTCGCCATTGCGCGGCGCTTTCACACGGTGATCCTTGTCGGCATCCCCATCCTTGGGCCGGAGAACCGGAACGAGGCCGCCCGCTTCGTCAGCCTGATCGACGCTCTTTACGAACATAAGGTGAAGCTGCTGGCCGCGGCGGATGCGCAGCCCGACGCACTTTACCCAGCAGGCGACGGACGCTTCGAGTTCCAGCGCACGGTCAGCCGTCTGGAGGAGATGCGATCCGAGGATTATCTCGCCCAGGGACACGGCACGTCCTGAGGGTTGAGCCGCTTATTGCTATTGCGAACGTTTATCTTTAATATCTTCCCGCTTCGGCTTTATTGGGTTGCCCGCTGCGCCCAAACGGCGTACGCGACCGAGCCATCACGACCCAGTATCGACGGAAGGGGATTGGATGGCCCGCAAGAAGATCGCGCTGATCGGCGCCGGCAATATCGGCGGCACGCTCGCGCACCTCGCTGCCCTGAAGGGGCTTGGTGACATCGTTCTGTTCGACGTGGTCGAAGGCGTGCCGCAGGGCAAGGCGCTTGACCTGTCGCAGTGCGGCCCGGTCGAAGGGTTCGATGCCAAGATCATCGGCTCGAACGATTACAAGGACATCGCTGGCGCCGACGTGATCATCGTCACCGCCGGTGTCGCCCGCAAGCCGGGCATGAGCCGCGACGATCTGCTCGGCATCAACCTGAAGGTGATGAAGGCCGTCGGCGAGGGCATTCGTGACAACGCGCCCGACGCATTCGTGATCTGCATCACCAACCCGCTCGACGCGATGGTCTGGGCGCTGCGCGAATTCTCGGGCCTGCCGCACAACAAGGTGGTGGGCATGGCAGGCGTGCTCGATTCGGCCCGCTTCAGCCACTTCCTTGCCGACGAGTTCAAGGTTTCCGTCAAGGACGTGAACACCTTCGTGCTGGGCGGCCACGGCGACACGATGGTCCCCGTCCTCGAATACTCGACCGTGTCGGGCATCCCCGTCAGCGATCTGATCGAGATGGGTTTCTCCACCAAGGAAAAGGTGGACGAGATCATCAAGCGCACGCGCGGCGGCGGCGGCGAGATCGTCGCCCTGCTGAAGACCGGTTCGGCCTATTATGCGCCCGCCACCAGCGGCATCGCGATGGCAGAGGCCTACCTCTACGACCAGAAGCGCATCTTGCCGGCCGCGGCTCACCTGACCGGCCAGTATGGCGTTGATGACCTGTACGTGGGCGTGCCCGTCGTGATCGGCGCCGGCGGCGTCGAGAAGGTCGTGGAAGTGAAGCTGTCGGACGAGGCGAAGGCGAACCTTCAGGTCTCGGTCGATGCGGTCAAGGAACTGCTCGTCGCCTGCAAGGGCATCGACGAGAGCCTCGCATAACAACTGAATGGCGCATCCGGGAACGGCGGGGCCAGGTGGCCCTGCCGCTTTCCGGTTGATTGGATTGGAGAGCCAATGAGCATTCTCGTCGACAAGAACACCAAGGTCATCACCCAGGGCATGACCGGCAATACGGGCAGCTTCCATACGCAGGCGGCGCTCGATTACGGCACGCAGATGGTTGCCGGCGTCACCCCGGGCAAGGGCGGTGGCACCCACCTTGGCCTGCCGCTGTTCGATACGGTGGCCGAAGCCGTCGAGAAGACCGGCGCCGATGCCTCCGTCGTGTACGTTCCGCCGCCCTTCGCCGCGGACTCGATCCTCGAGGCGATCGACGCCGAGGTTCCCCTGATCGTGTGCATCACCGAAGGCATCCCGGTGCTCGACATGGTGCGCGTGAAGCGCGCGCTGTCCGGCTCCAAGTCGCGTCTTATCGGCCCGAACTGCCCGGGCGTGCTGACGCCGGGCGAGTGCAAGATCGGCATCATGCCGGGCAACATCTTCAAGAAGGGCTCGGTCGGCGTCGTCTCGCGCTCCGGCACGCTGACCTATGAGGCAGTGTTCCAGACCTCGAACGCCGGCCTTGGCCAGACCACCGCGGTCGGCATCGGCGGCGATCCGGTCAACGGCACGAACTTCATCGACGTGCTTGAACTGTTCCTCGCCGATGATGCGACCGAGTCCATCATCATGATCGGCGAAATCGGTGGCAGCGCCGAGGAAGAAGCAGCCCAGTTCCTTCGTGACGAAGCGAAGCGTGGCCGCAAGAAGCCGATGGCGGGCTTCATCGCGGGCCGTACGGCACCTCCGGGGCGCCGCATGGGCCACGCGGGTGCGATCGTCTCGGGCGGCCAGGGCGGCGCCGAGGACAAGATCGCAGCGATGGAAGCGGCCGGCATCAAGGTGGCGGCTTCCCCCAGCGAGCTCGGCTCCACGCTGCTGGAAGTGCTGAAGGGTTGAACCGTTGATGTCCTCTCCCCTTATCGGGGAGAGGATACGAAGCCCGGGCGACACGTTGCCTAGGCGGAAGTTTGGAGCGGGGTCGCGCGGTGTCGCGCTCATCCGGGTTTCGCACGGAAACCGGTTACCCCTCCTCCGGCTGATCGAGGCCGCGCTGGCCAAGATCTGCGCACCCCTTTGCCCCGCGTGACGCGGGCGTGAGGGAAAAGTGAGGCGGCAATGGGCTACGAAGGCCAGGATTTCACGGATATCGCAGGCGGCGTCTCGCCGGCGTTCATCGATGCGCTCTATGCGCGCTACAAGACATCGCCGGACAGCGTCGAGCCGGGCTGGCGGGGGTTCTTCGAAGGCCTGGAAAGCGGCGCCTCGGGACCCAGCTGGAGCAGCGATCGCTGGCCGCTGACCACCACCGACGATCTGACCGCCGCGCTCGATCCGACGCAGATGGAGCCGGCGCCCAAGCCGGCCAAGGGCAAGCCCGCACCTGCCCCCGCGGCGCCCGCCCCCACCCTGTCGCAGGACGAGATCGTCCGCGCGGCGGGTGATGCGATCCGCGCGCAGCTGCTGGTGCGCACGTACCGCGTGCGCGGCCACCTCGCCGCCAATCTCGATCCGCTGGGCCTGAACGCTACGCGTGAGCTGCCGGCTGACCTGCGCACCGAATATCACGGCTTCACCGACGCCGACATCGATCGCCCGGTATACCTCGGCGGCACGATGGGGCTGCAATGGGCGACGATCCGCGAGCTCGTCGACATCCTGCGCGCCAATTACTGCGGCAACGTCGGCCTTGAATACATGCACATCGCCGATGTCGAGGAGCGCCGCTTCCTCCAGGAGCGCATGGAGGGCAAGGACAAGGCGATCGAATTCACGCCCCAGGGCAAGAAGGCGATCCTGAACAAGGTCATCGAGGCCGAGCAGTGGGAGAAGTTCCTCGGCCGCAAGTACGTCGGCACGAAGCGCTTCGGCCTCGACGGCGGCGAATCGATGATCCCGGCACTGGAAAGCGTGATCAAGTACGGCGGCGCGGCCGGCGTGAACGAGATCGTGTTCGGCATGGCCCACCGCGGCCGCCTGAACGTGCTCGCCAACGTCATGGGCAAGCCGCTGCGCGTGATCTTCCACGAGTTTGCCGGCGGCTCCGCCAATCCGGACGACATTGGCGGTTCGGGTGACGTGAAATATCACCTCGGCACCTCCACCGACCGCGAGTTCGACGGGATCAAGGTCCACATGTCGCTCGTCGCCAACCCGTCGCACCTCGAGGCGGCGGATCCGGTGGTGCTGGGCAAGACGCGCGCGATCCAGACCATCGCCAACGATCTGGAGACCCACTCCAAGTCGCTGCCGGTGCTGATCCATGGCGACGCGGCCTTCGCCGGCCAGGGCATCGTGTGGGAGTGCTTCGGCTTCTCCGGCATCCGCGGCTACAACACCGGCGGCTGCGTCCATTTCGTCATCAACAACCAGATCGGCTTCACGACGAGCCCGCAGTTCGCGCGCTCCTCGCCCTATCCGTCGGATGTCGCGAAGGGCGTTCAGGCGCCGGTCTTCCACGTCAATGGCGACGATCCCGAAGCGGTGACCTTCGCCACCAAGATGGCGATCGAGTTCCGGCAGAAGTTCCATCGCGATGTCGTGATCGACATGTGGTGCTACCGCCGGTTCGGCCACAACGAGGGCGACGAGCCGGGCTTCACGCAGCCGCTGATGTACAAGGCGATCCGCAATCACCCGCCGGTGAGCGAGATCTATGGCAAGCGCCTGATCGAGCAGAAGGTAGTCGACAAGGCGTGGATCGACGAGAACGTCAAGCAGTTCACCACGCTGCTCGAAGGCGAGTTCGAGGCGGGTGCGAGCTACAAGCCCAACAAGGCCGACTGGTTCGCGGGCCGCTGGTCCGGGCTGTCCGCCCCGGCTGACGCCGAGAACGCACGCCGCAGTGTCGACACCGGCATCGAGCAGAAGCTGTTCGACGCCATCGGCCGCACGCTGACGACCGTTCCCGAGGACCTGGCGATCCACAAGACGCTGGCCCGCGTGATCGACGCCAAGCGCAACATGTTCGCGACCGGCGAGAATTTCGACTGGGCGACCGGCGAGGCTTTGGCCTTCGGCTCGCTTTTGTCGGAAGGCTTCGGGGTGCGCCTGTCGGGTCAGGACTCCGGCCGCGGCACCTTCTCGCAGCGCCACGCTGTCTGGGTCGACCAGAATGACGAGCGCAAGTACGTGCCGCTCCACAATCTGGAGCATGGCCGTTTCGAGGTGCTCGACAGCCCGCTCAGCGAATATGGCGTGCTTGGCTTCGAATATGGCTACGCCCTCGCCGACCCGAAGACGCTGGTGCTGTGGGAAGCGCAGTTCGGCGACTTCGTGAACGGCGCGCAGATCATGATCGACCAGTTCATTGCGAGCGGCGAAGCCAAGTGGCTGCGCGCCAACGGCCTCGTGATGCTGTTGCCGCACGGCTACGAAGGCCAGGGCCCCGAGCATAGCTCGGCCCGTCCGGAGCGCTTCCTCCAGCTGTGCGCGCAGGACAATATGCAGGTCGCGAACTGCACTACGCCGGCGAACTATTTCCACCTGCTGCGCCGGCAGATGCACCGCACGTTCCGCAAGCCGCTGATCATCTTCACGCCCAAGTCGCTGCTGCGGCACAAGCTGGCGGTGTCGAGTGCCAAGGATTTCGTCGGCGACGCGCACTTCCGCCGCATCCTGTCGGACACGAACGGCGCGCCGGACGAGGCGACCAAGCGGCTGGTGTTGTGCACCGGCAAGGTGGCGTACGACCTGATCGAGGCGCGCGACGCAGCGGGTGACGAGAACACGCAGATCGTTCGCGTCGAGCAGCTCTATCCCTTCCCGACCGAGGCACTGGCCAAGCGCATCGCGCGGATGCCGAACCTCGAAGACGTGGTGTGGGCGCAGGAAGAGCCGCGCAACAACGGCTATTGGTTCTTCGTCGAGCCGTTCATCGAGGAAGCGCTGGCCCAGGCAGGCTGCGCGATCAAGCGCGCACGCTATGCGGGCCGCGCGGTCGCCGCATCGCCGGCAACCGGCCTCATGAAGCGGCACCAGGCCGAACAAGGTGCGTTGATCGCGGATGCGCTCGGCCACAATGTGCGTGAGGAAATCCGCCGCACGCGCTCGGCGGAGACGACGAAGAAGGCTGGCAAGGCGGCGAGCTGAGCCAATAGCATCGCGGGCAGCCCCGGCGGCGCGCCGGGGCGGTTCGCGGAACAGATGTAACGACGCATCGCGTTCTTCACCGAACGCCGCGCAACTGGGCCCCGGTCTTTGGCGGGGTGGAAGGAAACGGGAATGGCAACCGAAGTTCTGGTCCCCACTCTGGGCGAATCGATCACCGAAGCGACGCTGGGCGAGTGGCTGAAGCAGCCGGGCGACAAGGTCGAAGCTGACGAGCCGATCGCCAGCCTGGAGACGGACAAGGTTTCGGTCGAAGTTCCGAGCCCCGTCGCCGGCATCATGGGCCAGCACGCCGTTGCCGTTGGCGACACGGTCGAGGTCGGCGCGATGCTTGCCACGGTGGAGGCAGGCGACGGCGCGCCGGCAGCCACCCCGGCGGCACAGCCTGCGGTGACCGCGTCTCCGGCTACGGCGCCGTCCGAGCCTGCTCCTGCAGCCGGCGGCTATGGCAATCACGGCGCGACGCCGGTCGGCAGCGATGCGCCGGCCGCACTCAGCCCTTCGGTGCGCCGCGCGGTGCTGGAGCATGGAGTCGATCCGGCGACGATCCGCGGCACCGGCCGTGACGGCCGCATCACGAAGGAGGACGTGGCGACCGCCGCCTCCTCGCGCCCGGCATCAGCCCCTGCCCCGGCGCCGACGGTCGCGCCGACCACCCCGTCGGTCAGCGCCTCGGGCGGGCGCAAGGAAGAGCGCGTGCGCATGACGCGCCTGCGCCAGACGATCGCCAAGCGCCTGAAGGACGCCCAGAACACCGCCGCGATGCTGACGACGTTCAACGACGTCGACATGAGCGCGGTGATCGAGGCACGCGCCAAGTACAAGGACCTGTTCGAGAAGAAGCACGGCGTTCGCCTCGGCTTCATGGGCTTTTTCGTGAAGGCCGCCTGCATGGCGCTGAAGGACATCCCGTCGGTCAACGCATCGATCGAGGGCGATGAGATCGTCTATCACGATTATGCCGACATCTCGGTCGCGGTCTCGGCACCCAACGGCCTCGTCGTGCCGGTCATCCGTGACGCGCAGGACCTGTCGGTTGCCGGCATCGAGAAGACGATCGGCGACTTCGGCAAGCGCGCCAAGGAAGGCACGCTGAAGATGGACGAGATGAAGGGCGGCACCTTCACCATCTCCAACGGCGGCGTGTTCGGCTCTCTGATGTCGACCCCGATCATCAACCCTCCGCAGTCGGCGGTTCTCGGCCTCCACCGCATCGAGGAGCGCCCGGTCGTCCGCGACGGCCAGGTCGTGGTGCGCCCGATGATGTACCTTGCGCTGAGCTACGATCACCGCCTGATCGACGGCCGCGAGGCGGTGACCTTCCTCGTCGCCCTGAAGAACGCGATCGAGGATCCGACCCGCATCCTGATCGATCTTTAAGTCGTGACGCATCGGCCCGCCGGAGATCCGGCGGGCCGCTTGCTTTTTCACCTTCGGCCCTAGGCGCGCTTTAGAAGCCGCGCTGTTTCGCCAGATCGCGAAGCTCCTCGTGCCGGCCCGGCGCCAGTTTCTCCATCCGCTGCTCGAAGGCGTTCACCAGCGCCTCCCCTGCCCGCTCCGGCGAGCCCGCATCGAAAGGCGGCGCGGGATCATATTCCAGGCTCAGCTGAACCATCCGGGCGTGATCCTCACCACGAATGAGGCTGGTCAGCGTCAGGCCGAAGTCGATCCCCGCCGTCACGCCGCCGCCCGTCACGCGGTTGCGATCCACCACCACACGCTCGGCAACGGGAATGGCGCCGAACGCTGCCAATTTCTCCCGCCACGCCCAGTGGCTCGTGGCGCGGTGACCGCGCAGCAGGCCGGCCGCGCCGAGGATCAGCGATCCGGTGCAGACGCTCGTCACCCACCCAGCGTCCCCGCCGATCCGCGCAACCCAGTCCATCGCCGCATCATCCGCGATCACGCGATTCACACCCACGCCGCCGGGAACGCACAGGATATCGGCCGATGCCACATCGTCGAAGGTGGCGGTGGGAAGGATCGAGAAGCCGGCATCGGTCGGCACCGGATCCAGCGTCTTCCACACCAGATCGAGGCGCGAATTGCCTCCCAGGCGGGCGAGCACCTGCGCCGGGCCGGTCAGATCGAGTTGCGTGACATTGGGGAACAACAGGAATGCGATACGCATCGGGCCTCTCCTTCGGCTGAAGACATGCCCAGGCGCGCGGCGTCGATCGAGCACGCTCCCCCGCGGTGATCCGCGCATGCGCCAGTCACGTGATCGTGGACCGAGGCTAGACCGGAAACCGATCCCCGATCAATCGCCCTCCTGAACGGACGATGACCCGCGCGTCAGTACTTGCTGAGGTCGACCGTCGCTGCCTTCTTGCGCGCCTGCGCGTCGGCACGCGCGCGCCGGGCCTGTTGCACGAAGCAGCCGGTCTGGCCGCCCGCACCAACCGTCGAGCAGGATCCGACGCCGACGGCGCCGACGTCCTGATTGGCCTTCTCACGGGCAGCCCAGGTTTCGTTCTCCGGCGTCACTTCAAAAGTGCGGACTTCCTGCGGGATGCGGAACTGCTCCTGCGCGCTGCGGCGCTGGCAGACGACGATTTCCTCGCCGTTGTTGTTCGTCGGGCAGCGTTCGTTGCCGTAGAGCACCAGCACGCCATTCACCGGCGCGTTGCGCGAGGTTTCGGTGGAAACCGTCTGGCGGCTGGCGCGCGGGGCACCCGGCAGCGCAACCTTCGCCGGCGGGGGAACGATCACGACGTTCGGTGCCTTCACGGGTGCCGTTTCAGTCTCCGGCGTCTGCGCCGCCGCTGCCGGGGCGGCGATCAGCATGGCGAGAACGATCGATCGTGTCAGTCGCATTCCTTCTACTCCGTCACACCCGCTTGGCGGTGGCGATCGCCACGCGGCAGCCGAGCCGGATCACCGCCGACAGCAGGGGGTAACCGCGGGCATTTTCTGCGCCGCTCGCCAGCGCGATGTCGCGATGCTCCAGCTCCTCGGCCTGAAATTCGAGCACGGCGCCGCTCAATTCGGGATCGTCATTGCCGAGTTCAACGAGTTGATCGGCATAATGTTTGTCGATCTCGGTCTCGACGGCTGCGGTACAGGCCATCGCCGCCTCGGGCCCCATCGCAGCAGTCACCGCGCCGAGCGCGAAGCCGGCGACCTTCCAGATCGGCTGCAGCAGCGTCGGGCGGACGCCGCGCTCCGCAATCATTCGATCGAAGAAGGCGCGGTGCCGCTCCTCCTGCAGTGCCATGCCGGCGATCTCGCGCGCCATCGGCGAGCGGTGGCCCATCACCGCGAGCTGCCCGGCATAGATGCGCGTGGCGCCATACTCGCCCGCCTGGTCGACGCGGATCATGGACTTCGTGTCGCGCCGGCGATCACCCGGTTTCCAGCTCATCTCGCTCTCCCGATCAGCCAGGCGATCACCGCTGCACCGCCAAGGGACAGGATCGCGTTGAAGCCTGCAAGGGAAACGCCGAACAAGGTCCATTGTGCCGCATCGCACCGGATAACCGGCGCTGCGAGGATCCGGCGCAGCATCTCGTCGGTCGAGATCCCGTCGCCACTCACCATGGTGGAGCAGGCGGTGATGCCCTGCCACCAATGATATTCGACGCCGGCATGGAACACCCCGATCAGGCCGGAGATGGCGATCAGCACCGCGGCGACCGCGATCATTGTCACCTTGCTCGATCGCCCGGGCACGATGAACGCGAATGCCGCCGCGACCACGGCACCGTAATGCGGCCAGCGCTGCCAATGGCACATCTCGCACGGCACGAGCCCGCCGATCAGTTGCGATCCCCAGGCACCGGCCAGCAGCAATAATGGGAGGAGAAGGGCGATCAGCCGCGCCCGCGATTGCGCCTCGGTCACTTGGCGGCGACTTCCTTCTTCATCGATGCGGTCACCGCCGCCACCTGCGTCGGCCCACCAATACGCGCGATCGTCTTCAGCGCATACCAGAGCTGGAAGTCCTCGATGCCCTGCTTCTCCAGCGCCTCGGGCGTCGCGGTGAAGCGCGGATCGTCCTTGGTATCCTCTTCGAGAATCTTGTCGTCGGCCTTCACCTCGTTGATCAGGTGACGGCGCAGGTCAGCCTCGCGGAACACCGGGCGGGACTTGTAATCGGGATCGCTGATCTGCGGCACGCGGATATCGGGCTCGATCCCGCCTTCCTGCACCGACCGGCCGGACGGCGTGTAGTACCGCGCGGTCGTCAGGCGGAGCGCAGTGGTCGGCCCGAGTTGCAGCAGCGTCTGCACCGATCCCTTGCCGAAGGTGCGTTCACCCATGACGAGGCCGCGGTGGTGGTCCTGCAGCGCGCCGGCGACGATCTCGGACGCGGACGCCGTGCCCGGATCAGTGAGCACGATCACCGGCAGGCCTTTCGCCAGATCGCCGGGCTTCGCATAATAACGTTCGACATCGTTCTTGCCGCGGCCGCGCTGCGAAACGATCTCCCCGCCTTCGAGGAAGATGTCGGACACCTCGATCGCCTGGGTCAGCAGCCCGCCACCGTTCGAGCGCAGATCGATGACATAGCCGAGCGGGCGGCGCCCGAGTGCTTTCTCGATCGCCATGACGGCAGCGCGGGTGTCGGCGCCGGTCGTCTCGGAGAAGGTGTTGATGTTGATATAGCCGACGTCGCCCTTCACTTCCCACTTCACCGGGCGCTGCACGATCACCTCGCGGGTGAGCGACAGCTCCATCGGCTTGTCTCGGCCAGGGCGGACGATGGTGATGGCAAGCTTCGTGCCCGGCTTGCCGCGCATCTGGCTGACCGCCTCGTCCAGCGTCCCGCCGTAGATCAGCTTGCCGTCGATGTGGGTGATATAGTCCCCGGTCTTGATCCCGGCGCGCCACGCGGGCGAATCCTCCTGCGGCGCGATCACCTTCACCGCGCCATCCTCCATCGAGACGGTGAGGCCCAGACCGCCGTAATTGCCCTCCGTCTGGATGCGCAGATTCTCGTAATCGGATGCGTCAACATAGCTGGAATGCGGATCGAGCGCCGAGAGCATGCCGTCGATGGCGCCCTTGATCAGCTGCTCGTCGGTGACCTTGTCGACGTAATCGGCCTTCACCCGATTGTAGACGTCCATGAAGCGCTCCATCTCGCGATAGGCGCCGGAATCGACCGCAGCCATCGCACCCGTGCTGAGTGGCACGAGCGCAAGCGTCGCGGCCAAGGCAGTAGCGGAGAGCAACGGATACTTCATGCGTGCACGTCCTCGGGGGATGCGGATCGGCGTGATGTAGCGGTTTTCACGAGGTCGAGCAAAGCAGTAGGCGAGGTGAACCGCAAATGAGTGGGCGGGCAATCGAAACCGTAGAGCGCACGTTCAGCTCATCAGCGCGGCGGCATCCACCGGCCGGCCGCGGCGGCGAAGCTCGACCGTCACTTCCGCGTCTCCGCTCCTCACCGAACGCCCGATCACCTGCCCCGCCTTGACGGATGCGCCGCGCCCGACAGCGGTGCCCCCCAGCCCGGCAAGCAGCGTCGTCCAGCCGGCGCCATGATCGATAATCACGACCGTGCCGAAGCGGCGAAACGGACGCGCGAAGATCACCCGGCCCGCCGCTGGCGCGTTGACCGCAGTATTGCCGGGGACGGCAAAAGTAAGGCCGCGCGCGCGCACGCCATTGTCCGATATCTCGCCGAAGCCCGTCACGAGGCGCCCCGTCACCGGCAGGCGATATGCGGGGGGCGTATTCGATATCGCCGGATCGGACCGCGGGGGGCCGGCGAGCCCCGACAACTCCTCCAGCGTCGCCTGTGTTTCGCCCAGTGCCGCCATGCGATCGACGATGTCGCGCGCCGCTTCCCCCATTGCGATCGCCCGGTCCGACTGCACCAGCGCGTCGCGATCGAGCCGCACCGCCGCATCTGCGTGACGGGTGCGGAGCGCCGCGAGCTTCTGCCGCTCAGCGACGAGCGATCGGCGGCCTTGCGCCAGGCTCTCTTCCGCCAGCGTGGCACTGGCCTGCAATGCACGCGTACGGGCCAGATCAGCCCGCAGGCCCGCGGTTCGTTCGCGTACCGCCGGCAGGGCGCTGCCGAGCACAGCGCGGACGTGGACGAGATCACTGATGGAACCGGGCTGCACGATCGTCGCCGTTGCCGGCCGGCGGGCAAGCGAGGTGATGGCGGCCATCAGCCGTGCGATCGGCTCCTGCCGGGCGCCGAGTTCGGCGCGTTGCCGCGCGAGCAGCGCTTCGACGATGGCGACGCGGGCGCGCGCGGCGTCGATATCCGCCTGCGCCCGCCTGATCCGGGCTGCGACCGCCGCTTCCTCGGTTCGTGCCTTGCGGGCCGCGTCGCGTTCCTCGTCGGCGCGGCGCTGGAGCTCGACAGCGCGTGTCGCGGCGGCGCGCGCATCGGCCTTGGCCGCGGTCAGCCGCTCGCGTTGGATGGCCAGAGGATCAGGCGCAGCGGTGGCACTGGCAAGCGGCACCGCCGCTGCCACAAGCATCGCTGTCGCCCACCGCCCCATCCGGCGTCAGCCTTCGCGATGATAAGGGTGATTGGCAAGGATGGAGGTGGCGCGGAACAATTGTTCCGCCAGCATCGCACGCGCCAGCATGTGCGGCCACGTGGCGCGGCCGAATGACAGCAGGAGATCAGCCCCGGCCCGTTCTTCGTCGTCGAAGCCATCGGCGGCCCCGATCATGAAGCGCGCCTCGCGCACGCCGTCGTCGCGCCACCGCTCCAGCACCCGCGCAAACTCGACCGAGGAGAGAAGCTTCCCCGTCTCGTCCAGCATCACCCGCCGGGTGCCCGGCGCCATTTCGGGCACCTTGCCGCCCCGGTCGGGCAATTCGCTCACGCGGGTCGGCCAGTTGATCCGCTTCAGGTAGCGATCGACGAGCTCCGCCTCGGGCGATCGGGCGATCCGCCCGCGCGCGACGATGTGAAGGATCAGATCAGGCGTTCCCGGGCGATGGCGCAGCCGGGGCGTCGCCGAACGACCACATGCGCTCCAGATTGTAGAAGGAGCGCACCTCGGGACGGAACAGATGGACGATCACGTCCCCGGCGTCGATCAGCACCCAATCCGCCGTCGGCAGGCCCTCGATCCGCGGCGACTTGCCGGTCTCGCCCTTGATCTTCTCGGCGAGCTTCTGGGCCATGGAGGCGACCTGGCGGGTCGAGCGGCCGCTCGCGATCACCATGTGATCAGCGATCGACGACTTGCCCGCGAGCGGGATCGAGATGGTATCGGCGGCCTGATCGTCGTCCAGGCTGTCGAGGACAAGCTTATGCAATGCCGCGACGCTGTCAGCGTCAGGGGATCGATAGGCGTTGGCGGAAGCGGGCAAGTTCACTCCTGGGTGGAAGGTTTGGCTGCAGATATGGGAAGCGTATAGCGTTGATGCCAGGCAGGATCTGCGGCGCGCAGCTGCGTCGCGGAGGTCGGGTCAGGGCGGAAACGTAGCAGCACCAGGGCTGGCACACTCCACTCGGTCCAGTTCTTCGCCTGGCTTGCGGGCCTCTGGAAGCGCCGCAGCCAACCCATCGCGGGTGCCGCGCGGGCAATGCCATCATAGCCTGGCCGCGCGATCACTGCAATCGGCACCGTGCGCGCGATCCGCCGCCATGCCCGCCAGCGATCGAATTGCTGCAGGTTGTCAGCCCCCATCACCCAGATGAAACGGTGACGGGGATAGCGGCGCACCAGCGCCGCCAGCGTATCGACGGTGTAGCGGGTGCCGAGCCGCGCCTCGATGTCGGTCGGCCGGATGCGCGCGGCACGGGCCATGCGCCGCGCGGAGGCGAGCCGTGCGGAGAGCGGCGCCATGCCAACGGCAGGCTTCAGCGGATTGCCGGGGGATACCAGCCACCACATCTCGTCCAGCCCAAGCGCCTCGATCGCCGCCAGGCTGATGCCGCGATGACCGGTATGGGCCGGGTTGAACGAGCCTCCGAGGAGGCCGATTCGCCGGGGCCGGCGGCTCACCAACGCCGTTCGCCCGGGGCCCGGGCCCCTTGGCCAGCGACCCTCAGAAGCTCAGCTCCTCATACACCTTCGAGACGTCGCCGCCCCACACGCCGTGGTAGCGATCGAGCAGATCCTGCGCCGGCACCTTGCCGGTGCGGACGATCTCGCGCAGCGGATTGAGGAAGCCCGTCTCGTCGTCACCCGATGCACTCAGCCGCGCGCGCGCCGCAAGGCCGCGCCCCGCGATGTCGAGCACCTCGCCCGCGATATCACGCAGCGTGCCGCGCCCCGGCACCGGCGCGTCGAGGCCCAGCTTCGGCACCAAATCGCGCAATGCCTGGCGCGCTTCCATCGACCAATGCTTCACCAGATCCCACGCCGCGTCGAGCGCGCCCTGATCGTAGAGGAGGCCCACCCACAAGGCCGGCAGCGCGCAGATCCGCCCCCAGGGGCCGCCGTCGGCGCCGCGCATCTCAAGGAAGGTCTTCAGCCGCACTTCCGGGAAGGCGGTCGACAGATGGTCGTTCCAGTCGTCGAGCGTCGGCAGCTCACCGGGCAGGACGGACAGTTCACCCTTCAGGAAATCGCGGAAGCTCAGTCCTGCGGCGTCGATATATTTGCCGTCCCGATAGACGAAGTACATCGGCACATCGAGCATGTACTCGGCGTAGCGCTCGTAGCCGAAGCCCTCCTCGAACACGAAGGGCAGCATGCCGGTGCGCGCCGGATCGGTATCCGACCAGATGTGGCTACGGTAACTGAGATAACCGTTGGGCTTGCCTTCGGTGAACGGCGAATTGGCGAAGAGCGCGGTGGCAAGCGGCTGGAGTGCCAGGCCGACGCGGAACTTCTGCACCATGTCCGCTTCGGTCGCGTAATCGAGGTTCACCTGGATCGTGCAGGTACGCAGCATCATGTCGAGCCCCATCGTGCCGACGCGCGGCATGTGGCGCAGCATGATGGCGTAGCGGCCCTTCGGCATGATCGGCAGCTCGCCGCGGGTCTTGTCCGGCCACATGCCGAGGCCAAGGAAACTGATGCCGAGCTTGTCCCCCGCCGCCTTCACCTGATCGAGGTGGCGGCCGGTTTCAGCGCAGGTCTGATGCAGGTTATCGAGCGGCGCACCGGAAAGCTCAAACTGCCCAGCCGGCTCCAGGCTGACCGATCCGTCCGCACCGGTCAAAGCAATGAGGCTGCCGTTTTCCTCCACCGGCTTCCAGCCATGCTGCTGCAGTTCGGTCAGCAACGCGCGAATGCCACCGGGCTCGTCCCAGCTGGGCGCATGATGATCCGACCGGGCGTAGACGAATTTCTCGTGTTCGGTGCCGATCCGCCAGCGGTCTTTCGGCTTCTCGCCCCGCGCGAAGCTGGCAATCAGCTGATCACGCGACTCGATCACGGGCGAGTTGCTATCCGAAACTGTCTTCGTCGTCATGGCGCGCCCTTAATCGGGGATGAAGGCGGCGGCTAGAGCGCTCGTTTAGCGCTCCATCGCCTTGCGCATGGCGGACCGCTGGACCTGGGCCGATACGCTATCGGGTGCGGCATAAAGTGCGCGCAGGAAGGCGCGGTCGTTGTCGCTCAGGCCGGCGACGCTTGAGCCCTGGTCGAACACCGACAGGATCGAACCCTCCGGCGCGTTTGCCTCAAGCGGCGGGCGGGCCAGCACCACCATCGCAAGATAGTCGCCGATCTGCCCCAGCGAGAGGCCAGCAAGCTGCTCCGCGTCGACGATGACCAGCATGTTGTCCAGCACCGTGCGCGTGCTCTTCTGCAACGGCGAGCCCGAAAGCCTGCCGACGCCGATCGCGCGCCCGGCGCCGTTCGCAAGACCGTTGGCATCCTTCACCGGGCTACCATCGAACGGCAATTCCGCCACCTGGCTGATCCAGCGAACGGGCTGCGTTGTGTCGGCGAAGTGCCTCAACCGCGCGCGCCCCTCCTGCCCCAGCGTTCGTGGATAGCGGGACCGCAGACGAGCGGCGATTTCCTCGGGGTTGCGCGTCACCAGCACGACGGCATTTGGGCGGCATCCTTTTTTCCCGACGGGGTAGCCGATGGCGCGGGCGGTCTCCTCGATCCGTCCGTTCAACACGACCGCATGTTTCGGCGCCAGCCCCACGATCCCGGTGCACAATGGCAGGTCCCATCGCGGCACCTGGTCGCTGCGCGCCGGGTCCGTGAGGTTCTGCACGAACTGGTCAATCACCGTCCGCTCACGCGCGGTAACGACGATGTCCTTGCCGCCGGTCGCGGGCGCGGGGGATTGGGAAGGCGCATCCTGCGCTACCACCGAAATCGGCAGCGTGACGAGCGCCGCGGCAACGAGGCTAAGGTGCACCCTCATCATTCCCCCTCCAGTCACCGGCCACCGCCATCCAGATCGCGATGGCTGCGGCGGCCGCTGTGTCCGCCCGCAGAATACGAGGTCCAAGGGATATGCCAAGTGCCTGGGGAAGCGCCCGGATCGCGGCGCGTTCGCCGTCATCGAAGCCGCCCTCGGGGCCGATCAGGATCGCCGCCGGCCCAGGCTTCATCGCCTCGCGCGCAGGCGCGCCGCCAAGCTCGTCGGCGAAGTACAGCGCGCGATCGGCCGGCCAGTCGCGCAGCAGCGCGGTTAGCTTCACCGGCTCCGCTACCTGCGGCAGCGCGGTTCGCCCGCATTGCTCGGCCGCCTCGATCATGTGCGCGCGCAGCCGATCGACCTTCGGCTTGTCGACCACGGTGCGATGCGTCAGCACCGGCACCAGACGCGCGACGCCCAGCTCGCACGCCTTTTCCGCCATCCAGTCAACCCGGCCCTTCTTCAGCGGTGCGGCAAGCAGCCACAGGTCGGGCACCGCCTCACGCTCGGCAAGCTTCTGCGTGATGTCGAGCGTCAGGTCTCGCTTGCCGGCAGCGGCGACGATGGCCAGCCATTCTCCCGTGCGATCATCGAACAGCCGCACCGGATCGCCCGGCTTCACCCGCATCACGCCAGCGAGATAATGCGCCGCAGGTCCATCGATGCGCAGCGGCCCGACATCGAGCCGCTGATCGACGAACAGCCGCGGTGTCGAGCGCGGTGGCCAGGCAGGCGTGGCGATCATTGACCTCTGGTCCGCGCCCGGCCGCGGGCGATCGCCCAGCGCGCGATCAGGAACAGCACCAACCCAATCAGGGCGACGCCAAGCACCACCCCGGTGATCGCCCCGGCGACCCGCAGGATGGCGTAGAACAGCGCCTCCACGAAGCGCCCGATCGCAACCGACAAATGGATCATTCAGCGCACGCGGCGCCACGTCTGCGATTTGCAGCCGAAATTGGCGAACAGACAGCCCGTGCCGACGATCGTGTCGCGATCGACCTGCTCGATCGTCCCGTCAAAGGTCTTGTCGATATCGGGCACATAGACCTGACCGTACCACAAGCCGTCATCCTCGCGGCGGAAATCGTGGAACAGCTGCGTGCCGATCAGCCGATCGGTGCCGCCGGCGGCGGCATCCGCCTTTGCCTTCTCGCTTGCCTGGACGACCGTGCCGCACAGCCCCTGTCCGCATCTCGCGACGCGGATGCGCACGCTGTCGGCATTGTTGCGCCAGATGCCTTCCCAGCCCTGCGCTCGCTGCGCTGCGGCGGGGGACGCGAGCATGACCGCGCCGGCCCCGACACCCGCCAGCACGAGGGCGGCAGCGGCGGCGCGCATTGATGCGATCGTCATGATGCTCCTCCATCCCCGGGTGAGTCCGGGCCTTCCCGGAAGCTGCGGGCAAGCTCCGCCACGTCCGCCCCTTCCGGCACCACCAGCCATTCACCGGGGCGCCGACTATCCACCACGGTCACGGCAGCTTTAGGGCAGATGCCAAGGCACCTCGTCTCGACCACGCCGATGTCCGCCTTGCGCCCCTTGCCGAAACCCGGCTCCCCGCGCAGTGCCTTTGCGAGGCGGGTATGCCCCTTGGGCCCGAAACCGCCATCGATCTTCTTCGAACATTTGCCGCACACCAGGATGGCGCCGGTCCAGTGCGAACGCGCACGCTTCACGCCGGCTTCCAGCTCCGTCGCTCCTCGGCGGCGCGCAGCACTTCATAGGCCGCCTGGATACCCTGGAAGCGCTTCGCCGCCTCGGCATCGCCTGGGCGGACATCGGGATGGTTCGATTTCGCCAGCCGCCGCCACGCGGTGCGCACGTCCTCGAACGTCGCGTCGCTCTCCAGTTCCAGCACCTCGAGCGCGCGCATCTCGTCACGCGATCGCGATCCGTCGCCCGGGCCGGCCCAGCCATGGTGACGCGACTGTTCGTAGCCCGATGCATCGCGCCGCTCGTCGCGCTCGCGTGCCGCCGCTTCCTCGGCATCCAGCCCTTCGAAGTAATTCCAGCCGCGGTTGTATTCCGCCGCATGGGCCTGGCAGAAATACCAGCGCTCCGGGCTGTTGGGCGATTTCGGCGCGGGGCAATCGCCGGGTTCCTCGCAGCCATGGCGGTCGCACAGCCGAACCTTCGTCGCCTCGCGCGCCGCACCGTAGGGTCGCCAGCGGGGAAATCCCCAATCGTTCGAACGGGTAGAGCGGGCCATTGCCCACCATCTAGCGACTGATCGGCCGCGGTTAAAGGTGACACCAGAGGGCCTGTAAGCCGGGTTCTGTCCACCCGTTGCCGGGATGGGCGACCATTCATCTAGGCGAACCGTCGCCGGCACGCTCAAGCAACCAACCCGGGCGACGGGCGGGAACACGCCCCTATGCCGCCCCTATTCGGTTTTGCTCCCGGTGGGGTTTGCCATGCCGCCGCCGTTACCGGAAGCGCGGTGCGCTTTTACCGCACCCTTTCACCCTTGCCTGGCCGAAGCCTTCATCCGAAGATTGGGCGGTCTGCTCTCTGTGGCACTTTCCCTGGGGTCACCCCCGGCGGGCGTTACCCGCCACCGTTGTTCCATGGAGCCCGGACTTTCCTCGGCATGCGAGAACGCATGACGCGGCCGCCCGGCCCTCTGATGTATGGCGGGCTGTAGCGGGGGCGCGGGCAAATGCAATTGCCGCCTGTTTGTGCGAGCCGGAAGCGCCCCTCATCGCTCAGGCTTGCGCCCGAAGTAGAGACTGTAACGACTACCTCGCTCGGCGGCGCCGAAGTGCCCCGCATAAGGCTCGAGGCCGAAGGGGGCGAGAGCCTCGTGGAACGACCCGCCCTGAAGCGCAAGCGCCGCTGCATTCTCCTGTTCCTGTCCAAGCCCGGGCGCGAAACCCCCGGTCACCTCGCACAAGGTAGCGGCGCAGCTGACCCGCACCTGCTCGTTCCCGCCCAGGTTCGGGATGGCGGCGAGCGCCGCACCGATCGCCCGTTCCGATCGCGTTGCCCATTCCCTGTCCCGCGGCTGGCTGCGGATCTTGGTGTAGAGCGTGCGTGGATCGATCCCCGGCGGCGGCAAGGCCGCTTCCATTGCCGGATCCCGCGGGACAAGTTCTTGAAGAACCGGCGCCCCGCCGCTCGGCTGTGCCGCCAGGACAGAGCCGTCTTGCATCGACGCATCACCAGTGGCGGCAGCCCCGGGTTTGGCACGAACGACCCTAATCGCACCAACTTCGCTACGCGTTGGCGCTTCTTGCCGCGAAGACGAAAGAATAGCGCTCCCGATCAGCAGGATCGCCACCAACCCAGCCACGGCAAGCCAAGTCGCGCGCATCGTGGAATATTGCCCCTATCATTCATGAAAGGCGAGGCAGTATTCATCATCGTGGTGAATGGAGCCGGAGCTTGCGTTGCTCCCACCAGCCGGGGCGGCGCGACAATTGGATGATCAATCATCCCCCTGCGGCTTGGGCAGTAGCAGCGCGAGCAGGATCATGCGGCACTCGGCGTCGATCTCGCCATCGACCAGCTCAGGGCGGAAGCGGCGCTGGAAGGCGATGATCGCGGCGATCTTGTCGGTCACGTCATAACCGAAGCGTTCCAGCGCCAGCAGGAAACCCGCCTCGCTCCACATCGGGTCCATCAGGTTCTTGGTCGGCCGCGGCAAGGCAAGGCGCAGCCGGGCGAGTTTGCCCCAGGGAAACAGCTCACCCGGATCGCGCTTGCGGGCTGGTGCGATGTCGGAATGGCCGACGATGTTACCGCGCGTGATCTGGTACCGGTCCTTGATGTCGTGGACCAGGCGGATCACCGCCTCGATCTGCTCGTCCGGGAACGGCCGATACCCGAACTCGTGGCCGGGATTGACGATCTCGATCCCGATCGACGCGGAATTCACGTCATCCACGTCGCGCCAGTGTGATTGGCCGGCATGCCAGGCGCGCTTGTCCTCGGGCACCAGGCGAAGCACGGTGCCATCCTCCGCAACCACATAGTGCGATGAAACCTTTGCCCCCGGATCGCGCAGACGGGCGATGGCGGATTCGCCGTCGACCATGCCGGTATAGTGCAGCACGATCATCGTGATCGGCAGCGTCCGGTCATCGAAATTGGGCGACGGTGCCTCGATCAGCGTCATTGATGGTCCTCGGCGCGAGCGATGCGATAGGTCACGGGAACCGTCCTATCGCGCCCTTGCCGCCTCGGCCAGCATGACGAGGCCCGGAGCGCGCCGGTCAGTGCGCGGCATACGCCGGCGGAACGTCCCCGGGCCCGGCCACCTCATAGAAGCCGCGCAGCCGCTTGCTCGGCACGAACCGGTTCGATTGACCGATCACCGTTTCGCCGGCCCCCAGCATGAGGATGCCGTGGGGGCGCAGGCAGGCAGCGAATGTATCAAGCACCTTCGCACGCAGGTCTGGCGCCAGATAGAAAAGGACGTTGCGACACAGCACCGCATCAAACTGCCCCGGCGCGGGATCGGCAACCAGGTTTTGCCGCCGAAAGGTGATACGCCGCAGCAAGTCGTTGCGCGCCACCCAGTCGTTGCCGTCCTGCTCGAACCATTGGAGCATCTGCCGTACCGGCAGGCCGCGCTGGATCTCGAACTGGGAAAAGCGCCCAGTCCGCGCCCGGCCGATCGCGGCGGCTGAAACGTCAGTGGCGACGATCTCCGGCAACGGCCCGCCGCGTTCGGCGAATGCCATGGCGAGCGACAAAGGCTCCTGCCCCGTGGCGCAGCCCGCGCACCAGATGCGCGGGTTTGAACGATCAAGCGAAGCGATCGCCTCCGCGGCACCCGCGATCGCCTGGGCGTCGCGAAAGAAGGAAGTCTCCTGGTTGAGGAGAGCGTCGACCACCCGATCCGCAAGTTCCGGGCTGCTGCCGTCGAGCACCAGCCGGACAAGATCGTCAATCGTTGTCGCCCCGCGCTCCGCGGCGATCGGCCGCAGCGCGGTGTCGATCCGCCACGTCCGGCTCGCCGCGATACGCTGCCCGGTGCGCGCCTCGAGCAGCGCGGCGAGCACGTTCACCGCGCCCGGGCTGGCGTCATTTGCGCCCAGCGTCTGGGGCACGGTCATGCGTCCGGACTCCCGGCGGCGGCGGCGATGAGGCTGCCGATCTGCCCGGGTGGCATGATGGCATCGGCAAGGCCCGCGGCAGCCACGGCGCCCGGCATGCCCCAGACCACCGAACTCGTCTCGTCCTGCACCACCACTCGTCCCCCCGCGGCGCGCACCCTGCCCGCGCCTTCAAGCCCGTCCCGGCCCATCCCGCTCAGCACCACCGCCAACAAACGGGGGCCGAAACATTCGGCGAAGGACGAGAACATCGGATCGACGGAGGGCATGTTGCCGTTCGCTACCGGCTCACGCGACAGCCGGATCGCGGCGCGCCCGCGCGGCAAGCGAACAGCGACAACATGCGCGTCTCCCGGCGCCACTACGATCGTGCCGTCACGAAGCGCCATCCGATCGCGCGCCACCTCGCAGGGCCGGCCGGTCGCGGCCGAAAGCTGGCCCACGAAGAACGGGACGAACGCCGGGGGCAGATGCTGCGTCACCACGATCGGGGCGCGGAACGAGGCCGGAACCGCCTGAAACAGATGCATGAGCGCATGAATGCCGCCGGTAGAAGCCCCGATGGCAACGAGATCGATGTCGCGCTCCGGCAGGCTCGCCGGCGTGACGGCGCGAGGTGCCACAACGCTCCGCTCGCCCAGCCGGATCAGTTTCTCGACCAGATTGCGTGCGAACTGACTGGAAGACATGCTGCCGCCAGGTTTCACCAGCGTATCGGCGGCGCCGAGCGCCAGCGCCTGCACGGTGGCGGCCGCGCCGTCACCCGCCGCCGAAGACACGACCAGCACGCGGGCTCCCTGTCCCGCGGCAATCAGGGCAGGAAGCCCAGTCAGCCCGTCGACGCCCGGCATCTCAAGGTCGAGCAGGATGACGTCGACACGTTTGCGGGCCAGGACGTCGAGCGCACGGCCCACGTCCGGCACTGCCCCCACCACTATGCTGCCGCCGGCCTCCGTCGCGATGCGGGTCAGCACCGCGCGCGCTACCGTCGAATCGTCGACGATCAGCAGCCGCTGCGGCGCGTGATCCGCCGGTGCGAACACGCTTGCGGGCGGAGGGGCAGCCACTGAGGCCAACTGCGGTGTCAGGCGACGCCGACGATCTGGAGCTTGCTTTCCAGCGTCTCGCGGTCAAACGGCTTCATGACATATTCATCGGCACCCGCTTCGATCGCGGCGCGGATATGAGCCATGCCGTTCTCGGTGGTGCAGAACACCACCTTGGGGCGCGAGCCGAGCGGCGTTTCGCGAAGCGCGCGAAGGAAATCCATGCCGCTCATCACCGGCATGTTCCAATCGAGCAGGATCACATCGGGCGGGCTGGCGATGCAGCTCTCCAGTGCCTCGCGCCCATCGGCTGCCTCGGCGACGGTGAAGTCGAGCCCCTCCAGAATGTGCCGGGCCACCTTTCGGATCACCTTCGAGTCGTCCACGACCAGACACGACTTCATGACGCTAACCCCGCAACTATCTGTATGGCGATCGTTTCTACCCACGAAGGGTAAGGACGGCGTTAATCTGCCGCGGCGAGCGTGCCGACCAATCGGACGAGATCGATCACGAGCAGCGGTTCGCCATCGCGCTCCGCCGCCCCGATGGTCACCGCGGCCCAGCGCCGGCCGAGCGCCAGGCCCCCGGGAAGCGGCTCGACCTCCAGCGGCGCGACGTCCTCCAGCGAATCGACCAGCACCGCATGGTGATGCCCGTCGACGATGGTCAGGATCGCGCGTTCCGCATCATCCGGGCCGGGCGGCAGGCCAAGGACCTGCCAGGTATCGATCACGGTAACGACCCGGCTGCGGAGGGCTGCAAGCCCGCGCACGGCCGGGTGCGCACGCGGCGCCGGCACGATCGACGTCACGTCCACCACGGAATCCACCGCTTCGCACGGTACGGCAATGGCGCGGCCGCCGACGTGGGCCAGCAAGTGGAGCGTGCTCATCGGCCCGACCCTGCCTTGCTCGCCACGCTTAACGCTCCGGCGATCAGTTCGAGATCGATCCGCGGCCGCCCGGTGGCGGCATCACGCGCCAGCTGGATCACATTGGCGTCGGCAAGTGCATCCTCGTCGGTGGAAAAGGTGATCGCCGCGCATTCGCCGGGCTCCAGCGAATGCGCGACGCGATAGCCTGCGGCCTCGATCGTGGGCCGGAGGAACGCCTCCATCCAGCCAGTCTCCGCGCCCTTGAGAAGGCAGATCGGCGGCGCTCCGCTGTTCGTCGCGGCATTTGCCATCAGCCGTAGCGGTTCCACCACTTCGACCGGCTCACCGTCGATCACGGCGACGCCGATCACTGCCCGCGCGCCGTGGGCGGGCAGCAATTCCCCCGTGAGCGTCACGATATCAATCGCGCAACGGACCAGATATCCCCACTGCTCGCCGCCGTGGCTGAGCAGCAGCATCGACAATTTGTCGTCGCCCGCCGGCGGCGCCTCGCCCCGCAACAGCGGCACCATGCCTTCCCGGCCCAGCACCCAGCGCCGCCCACCCGCCTCTCGCAGCGCTTCCCGCTCCACCGTTTCGATATGATCAATCGCGGAAAGCGCAACCGCGCGACGCGCCCCATCCAGCCCCTCGAACAGCAAGGCGGCGGTTCCTTCCGGCGCCGCCTCTTCGGCCTCCGGTTCGACGTCGACCACCCGCTCGAAGGACACGCCAGCGGCAGCGGCCACGCCGGCGCAGTCGATCAGCAATAGCGGCCGGCCGGTATCCGGCAGCATCTGCCCGGCATAGATGCCGGCCGCCATCACCGCCGGCGCCACCGGCTTCACCACCAGTTCCTGTGTATCGGTCACCGCGTCCACCGCCAGCGCGAACATCCCGCCCGGCAAAGTCACGATCATCAGCATCGGCGCCGCGCGATCGCCCTGCCCCAGCACATCACCCAGGACCACCAGCGGCAGTCGCCGCCCGCGCACCGTGGCCAGGGCGCTATCGCCTACGCGGTCGATCCGCACCGCCGATGAACTCGCTGCGACGATCTCCTCGACCGCTTGCCGCGGCACGGCGTAGCAATGGCCGCCCACCTCGATCAGCACGACCGACACGATCGCCAGCGTCAGCGGCACCTCGATCGTGGTGGTGAGGCCCCGGCCGCGGCGATTATCGAGCCGGATCGATCCGCCGGTCTGCTCGACGTTGGTGCGTACCACGTCCATGCCAACGCCCCGGCCGGACAATGCGGTCACTTCCTCGCGCGTCGTCAGGCCGGGCTCGAAGATGAGGTCCAGCCGCGCGCGTTCAGTCAGCGCGTTGAACTCCGCCGCGCGCGCCGGTTCCTGCGCGATCCGTCTTTCCACCAGCCGGGCTGTATCGATGCCCTTTCCGTCGTCCGCGATCTCGACGAAGATACGGTTGCCGGACTGGCGCGCGACGATCGACAGCCGTCCCGTCTCGGGTTTGCCGGCACGACGCCGCTCCTCAGGCGATTCGATCCCGTGGTCGAGCGCGTTGCGAACGATATGGACCAGCGGATCGCGCAGCAGCTCGATCATCTCGCGATCGAGCTCGACGTCCGAACCATCGATCGACAGCGCCACCTTCTTGCCCAGCGAGGCTGCGGTGTCACGCACCAGCCGCGGGACGGCACTGAACAGCGAATCGATCGCCTGCATCCGCGTGCGCGTCACCGTGTCGCGAAGCTCGGCGACGGTCAGCGAAAGGCGGTCGATCGCCGATTCGAGCGTGGGGTCCGCCGTTTCGCGCAGCCGCCGCGCCAGCTCGTTGCGCGCCAGCACCATTTCGGACACGCCGTTCATCATCCGGTCGAGCAGGTCCACCGATAGGCGAATGCTGCGTGTCGGCGCGCGCGGAGCGCTGGAAATTGGGGCGGCAGACGGTGCAGACGCCGGTGCAGCCTGACCATCCAGGGCGGCAAGCAGCAGATCCTCGGTCGAATCATCCAGCGCCGCGCCGGCATCGATCGCCTCGACGATCTCGCCGATACGGTCAACGATCGCCAACACCGCATTCACCAGTTGCGGATCGGGCACCCGCTCGCCCGAGCGGACGCTTTGCAGAACATCCTCGGCGGCATGGCTCAAGCGGGCAAGGCGCGGCAGATCGAGGAACCCGCAGCTGCCCTTTACGGTGTGCACGAACCGAAAGATCGCATCCAGCCGCGCGCGATCCGCGGGATCGCTCTCCCAAGCGACGATCTCGCCTGACAGTGCGGCCAGCGTTTCGCGCGTTTCCGCGATGAATTCCTGCAGCAGATCGTCCATCGCCGACGATCTGTGCAGCAAAGCAGTAAAAAGGATGTTTACCGCACTCGATGAGATCGATGCGCAATCACCGCATCTTACTGCGCGCGCATCGCCGCCCCGAACAGCAGCACATTGTCCGCCGGCGCGCTCACCAGCACCTTGCCGTCCGCCCCCGCCACCATCTCGTGTACCAGGAAAGCTGCGGCGGCGCGCGGCGTCACCGCGTCGCTGGCGAAGCCATCAACCAGGGTCGCACGCAGTTCGTCGTCCAGTGCGATCCGCGGCCCTTCGGCCTTCAGCACGATTTCGATCGCGCCGTCGTTCATCTCGCCGCCGATATCCAGCGTACCGCCTCGCACCAGCGAATCGCCCGCGATCATCGCCATGTTCAGCAGCACCTTGATCGCCGTCTTGGGCAGCAGCGGTTCTTCGACCATCCAGTTGATCGTCAATCGCTTGTTCTCGCCGAACAGACCCTCGATCGCGGCCTGGGCCTCACGCGAATCCACCGATTCGCCAAAGCCGCCGGCCGCGCCGAATGCCAGCCGGAAGAACTTGAGCTTCGCCGCGGACGTCCGCGCGCTCTCCGCCAGCAGCTCCATGCAGCGCTCGCGCATCGCCGGATCGGTCTCGTCGGCGAGCAGTTCGAGGCCGTTGTTCAGCGCACCGATCGGAGAGAGGAGATCGTGGCAGAGGCGGGAGCAGAGCAGGCTGGCGAAATCAACGGGATCGATGGTCATGGCCGTTCCATGACGCAGCCGACTCTAGGGTGCAATGGCGAGGGTGAGCGGATCGAAGCGCCCGTGCACCGCTCCGTCGCTGACCGCGCGCCAGGCGGTGATTTCACCCCTTGCCGTGATCAACCAGACCGCGCGATCCGGCGCCGCTGCCGCCGCATCCGCCAGCGAGGGCGCGGCAATGCCTGACGGGTGCGAGTGGTAATGGCCCAGCACCTTGGGACCGCCCTGCCGTGCCGCGCGCAACGCCGCGAACAGCGCCGCGGGATCAAGTTCGAACCGGACGGCGGGCGTGGCATCGACGTTGCGGCATGGCCGCGCCTCCTCGATCCGGTCGCCGTATCCGAGCAGCAAGCCGCATATTTCGTCGCTCGACCGGTCAGCTTCGGAAACGATCCGTTCCAGCAACGACCTTGAAATTCGCACCGTCGTACCCATCTAGTACACCTAATGGACCGGGGGGTTTCCATCATTCAAGCGACGATCGCACCGGCTGCCGATGGATGGCGGCTCGATCGTGCGTTGGCAGATGCTGTGCCGACCCTGTCGCGCGAGCGGCTGAAGGTGCTGATCAATGCCGGCCAGGTCCAGCGCGACGGCCTTTTGGTGCGCGATCCGGCGAAGCGCGCGAGCGCCGGCGACATCTTCGCGATCGCGGTGCCCGCCCCCGCCCCTGCCCATAATGAGGCGCAGGACATTCCGCTGGTGGTGGCTTTCGAGGACGAACACCTGATCGTGATCGACAAGCCCGCCGGGCTCGTCGTCCACCCCGCCGCCGGCAACCTCGACGGCACGCTCGTCAACGCGCTGCTGCATCATTGCGGCGGATCGCTCTCCGGCATCGGCGGGGTCGCGCGCCCCGGCATCGTCCACCGTATCGACAAGGATACGTCCGGCCTGATGGTCGCCGCGAAGACCGATCGGGCGCACGAGGGCCTCGCCAAGCAGTTCGCCGCGCACACCATCGACCGCCGCTACAAGGCGATCGTCAACGGCCGGCCGATGCCGCCGGAAGGCAAGGTCGATGCGCCGCTCGCCCGCTCGCCGCAGAACCGGAAGAAGGTTGCGATCGTCGCCAACGGCAAGCGCGCCGTCACGCATTTCCGCACGCTGGAGCGGCTGCGCGACGCCGCGCTTGTCGAATGCCGGCTTGAAACCGGCCGGACGCACCAGGTGCGCGTGCACATGGCATCGATCGGTCATGCCTTGCTGGGTGACCCGGTCTATGGTAGAACAAAACAAGCTCACAAGCGTGTGCTCGATGAACTCTCGTTCCGCCGCCAGGCGCTGCACGCCGCGCGGCTCGGGTTCGTCCACCCGATCACAAGCACCGCTTTGTCGTTCGAAAGCGCGATGCCTGCAGACATGCAGGAACTGTTCAGTCAACTCTACGTATAGGGTGAAAGCGCCACGCTGCTATGCGAGACGGCGCTTCTCCGGAAAGGGAGATTAGGTAATCATGGCAAGCGGCAACGTCCCTGCGACGATCCCCGCACTCGGCGGCGAGCAGAGCCTCAACCGCTATCTCGCCGAGATCAAGAAGTTTCCCATCCTGGCGCCCGAGCAGGAATATATGCTCGCCAAGCGTTTCCAGGAGCATGGCGATCCTGAGGCGGCAGCCCAGCTCGTCACCAGCCACCTGCGTCTCGTCGCGAAGATCGCGATGGGCTATCGCGGCTATGGGCTGCCCGTGTCCGAGCTGATCAGCGAGGGCAATATCGGCCTGATGCAGGGCGTGAAGAAGTTCGAGCCCGATCGCGGCTTCCGCCTCGCGACCTATGCGATGTGGTGGATTCGCGCGTCGATCCAGGAATTCATCCTGCGCTCGTGGAGCCTGGTGAAGATGGGCACCACCGCCGCGCAGAAGAAGCTGTTCTTCAACCTGCGCCGGATGAAGGCCCGCCTCGACGCGTTCGAGGACGGCGATCTGAAGCCGGAGGACCTGACCAAGATCGCGACCGACCTCGGCGTCAGCGAGGCGGACGTGGTCAGCATGAACCGCCGCATGGCGATGGGCGGCGACACCTCGCTCAACGTCTCGATGCGCGAGGATGGCGAAGGCCAGTGGCAGGATTGGCTGCAGGACGATTCTCCGCTGCAGGATCAGGTGGTGGCCGAAGCGCAGGAGGCGGACGTCCGGCACGACATGCTCGTGACCGCGATGGACAACCTCAACGACCGTGAGAAGCATATCCTGACCGAGCGCCGCCTGACCGACGATCCCAAGACGCTCGAGGAACTGAGCCAGGTCTATGGCGTCAGCCGTGAACGCGTCCGCCAGATCGAGGTGCGCGCGTTCGAGAAGCTGCAGAAGGCGATGATGAAGATCGCCGGCGAGAAGCGCTTGCTGACCGCCTGATCGGCACATCCGAAGCTTGCCAGCCCCGCCCCTCCCCGCCATCGTGGCGACGGAAGGGCGGGGCTTCGCATGTGGCAGGATATCAAGCGTCTCTACGCGGACAGCCTGGCTTTCGCGCTGGCGCTGCCGATCCTCTTTTCCATCCCCGTTCTCATCGAATTTGCCCAGCATGTCGTGGAGATCGACACCGGCATGTATCGCCTCGGCGTCGAGGCCGCTTGGGGAGACCAGCGCCGCCTGACGCTGGGCTTCGCCAAGGTGCTGGCGATGATCCTGCCGGGCTATTGGTTCGTGCGCTACATCGCGTGGAACCGCGACGCGGATCGCGCCAAGCGGATCGAGCGGCCGGCGGCGACGCTGTTCGGCATCATCTTCGCGTTGCAGGCGCTCGCCCAATGGTACGGCCTGTTCGGCCCGCCGATCGCCGTGTTGCTGGGGCTGGAGGGGCGGCTGGCGCAATATGCCACGCTGACCGCCGGCATTCTGGTGAGCGTGATCGGCGTGTATCTCACCGCCTGGTTCGTCGCCTGGCCGCTCGGCAACGCCCGGATCGGTCCCCTGCGGTCGATCGCGATCATGGCCGGCAGCTTCTGGCGCTCGGTGGCCTATCTCATCGCCGGATCGGTGCCGCTGATGGCGATTCACTATGCGCTCGGCTACGGCGCGCTCGGCCGGCCCGAGTGGCTGGTGTGGCTGATGATGACGATCGACGCGCTGGTGGTCGGCTTCCTGGCGCTGACCGGCGCCGGCGCCGCCTATCTAGCCGCGAGATACGCCGCCCGCCGGAGCGACATTCCGCTTGAGCCAGAAGCGCCGGCGCGGCGGTAGGAGCATCCGGGCGGGTGCCTCACCCTCCTCGCCACACATGGGCGTCCTCCATAGGGGCAGTTAAGCGAAGCGGGTCGGATCGGCCGGCTCGCGACCTATCGGTCATTGGCCCTGTGGCGGCATATGCCAAGCCGCGTCCCTCGCCCGCTTGCACCACTTCAACGCCCCATACGCGCGACGATATGTCGGCGAAAGGTGCTCTAGGGGCGGGCACATCATCGATCGTTGGTTCTTCGTCGCGATGTTGGCGAGATTTGCCGGCTTTGCGATCGACTCCGCGGGCTTGCGCCAGCGTTTGGTGAACGAAGGAGCGCCAACCGGATGATCCGCCCCGTAAACGATGATTGCGCGACGCTACGCTGCCCAGGCGTTACGCCATCTCCCGCCCGCCCTCACCCGCGAAGCGCCAGTTCCCCCAGCACGATCGCGCCCAGCGGCCCGGCATTGTTCCCCAGCGCCGGCGGCACGACGAACGTGTCGACGTCGTCCACCTCGGCAATGGCAATATAGCCGCCGATCGACTGGTGGAGCGCGGCGCGGATGCGCGGGAACAGGAACTGGCTGCCCACCATCACACCGCCGCCCATCACGATCCGCCGCGGCACGCCGGTCATAACCACCGCGTGCAGCATCTGCGCCAGCGCGTGGACGACGCCGTCCCAGCCGGGATGATCGGCGGGCAGCTCCTGCCCCTTGATCCCGGTGCGCGCCGCGATCGCCGGCCCCGCGGCCAGCCCTTCGACACAGGCGCCGTGGAACGGGCACACGCCCGTCCAGTCGTCCCCCGCCATCCGCTGCGGCCGGATATGGCCAAGCTCGCTATGCGTCAGCCCGTCGACCGGCTGGCCATGCGCCACCAGCCCGACGCCAATGCCGGTACCCACCGTTACATAGGCGAGGTCCGCCAGCCCCTGCGCCGCGCCCCAGCGGGCCTCGCCCAGCGCCGCGCCCACCACGTCGGTATGGAAGCCGGTCGGCACGTCGTATCGGCTGGCAAAGCGCCGCGCGATGTCCGTCCCCGCCCAGCCGGGCTTCGGGGTGGAAGTGATGCGCCCGTAATCGGCGGAGCTGCGGTCGATCGAGATCGGGCCAAAGCTCGCGATGCCCAGCGCGGCGAACCCGCGCCACCCGTCGATCACCGCCTCCAGCGCCGCCAGCGTCTCGTCCGGCTTGGTCGTCGGGAGTTCCACCCGCTCATGGATGGCATCCGGCCCGCTCGCCAGGATCGCGATGCATTTCGTGCCGCCCAGTTCGATCCCGGCGATCAGCGGTGCCTCGGCCATGCTCATTCCTCCAGCGCTGCTTCGTCGATCCGACGCAGCATCGTAACGAACCCGTCCAGTTCGTCGCGGCTGAAGCGCGCGAAGATGCGGCCCTCCAGCTCCAGTGCCTTGGGCGCGACGCTGGCGTACAGGTCCCGCCCCGCCGGCGTCAGCGACAAATGGTGGGATCTTTTGTCGGTCGGGTTCGGCGCCCGGCCCAAGAGGCCACGTTCCACCAGCGCGATCGCCGCCCGGCTCACCGTCACCTTGTCCATCCGCGTGCGCTCGCCGATCTCGGCCTGGGTGATCGTCTCCACCTCCGCGATCACCGCGATCAGCCGCCATTCCGGAATGGTGAGCCCGAACAGCGATGCATAGGCGCGCGCGATCCGGTCGCTCACCAGGTTCGACGTGATCGACAATCGATAGGGCAGGAACCGGTCAAGCACGAGGTGGTTGGTCATGACGCTAGCGGTAGCATTTGACACGATCCGCTCAAGCCGCGATGATCGTATCAATTGTTACGATGTAAAGGTGCCGTCATGTCCCTCGACAATCCGTCCAGCAATCCCCTGGGCCTCAACGGCTTCGAATTCGTCGAATTTACCTCGCCTGATCCCGAAGCGATGGCGAAGCAGTTCGAGCAGCTCGGCTTCGTGCCCACGCACCGTCACCCGACGAAGAACATCACCCGCTACAAGCAGGGCCGAATCAATTTGATGCTGAACCGCGACGAGGCGGGCCGGGTGAAGCAGTTCCGCAACGAACACGGCGCCTCGGCCAGCGCGATGGCGTTCCGCGTCGCCGATCCAAAAAAGGCGCTGGAATGGGCGCTCGCCAACGGCGGAAAGCCGACCGAGGAAGACGACACCGTCATCATGGGGATCGGCGGCTCGTACCTCTATTTCATACAAGACGGCATCGACCTGTATGAGAATTGGGCCGAGTTCGACGGCTGGCAGGAAGCCGAGGCGAAGAACAACGTCGGGCTCGATCTGCTCGATCACCTCACGCACAATGTCCGCCGCGGCCAGATGCAGGTGTGGAGCCAGTTCTACCGCACGCTCTTCAACTTCGAGGAGCAGAAGTATTTCGACATCAAGGGCAAGGCGACCGGCCTGTTCAGCCAGGCGATGATCGCGCCGGACAAAGCGATCCGCATCCCGCTGAACGAAAGCCAGGACGACAATTCGCAGATCGAAGAATTCATCCGCGAATATCAGGGCGAAGGCATACAGCACCTCGCGCTGACCACCGACGACATCTACGACACGGTCGAGCGCCTGCGCGCCCGCGGCGTGAAGCTGCAGGACACGATCGAGACCTATTACGAACTGGTCGACAAGCGCATCCCCGGCCACGGCGAGGATCTCGAACGGCTTCGCAAGAACCGCATCCTGATCGACGGCTCGGTCGAGAACGGCGAGGGCATCCTGCTGCAGATCTTCACCGAGAACATGTTCGGCCCGATCTTCTTCGAGATCATCCAGCGCAAGGGCAACGAAGGCTTCGGCAACGGCAACTTCCAGGCGCTGTTCGAAAGCATCGAGCTCGACCAGATCCGTCGGGGCGTGATTAAGGTCGATGCGTAAGCATCGACCGAGTACGAGCGCGAAGGCGCTCGGCCCCGACCGGCCAGCGCAGCAAAGCCGGCGCACAAGGCGCGGCTTTGCCGCGTCTGACGCGCCGGTGGCCGACAACACCCGACACTCCTAACCAAAACAAGACCCGCCCGAGGTGAGGATGCCCACCGACACTGCCACCCCAGCCTACACTCCCGGCTTCGGCAACCATGTCGCGACCGAGGCCGTGCCGGGCGCCCTCCCCATCGGCCGCAACTCGCCGCAGAAGCCGCCCTTCGGCCTCTATGCGGAGCAGCTCTCCGGCACGGCCTTCACCGCGCCGCGCCACGAGAACCGCCGCTCCTGGCTGTATCGCCTGCGCCCTTCCGCCGAGCATCCGCCCTTTACCCGCTACGAAGGCGCTGCACGCTTCGCGCCCGGCACCGTCAAGGAACCACTCGCGCCCAATCGCCTGCGCTGGGATCCGGACGCCGGTGACACCGACGTCGACCTCATCGACGGCATGACGACGATGCTTGCCAATCGCGACCCCGCCGATCTCGAAGGCGTCGCGATCCACCTCTACGCCGCCGATCGCGACATGGAGAACCGCGTCTTCGTCGATGCCGACGGCGAATTGCTGTTCGTGCCGCAGGAAGGCCGGCTGGCGCTCCTGACGGAGCTTGGCCGGATCGACATCGCTCCGGGCCAGATCGCGCTGGTGCCGCGCGGCGTGCGCTTCCGCGCGCTGCTACCGGACGGCTCCGCGCGCGGCTATGCGCTGGAAAACCATGGCGCCATGTTCCGCCTGCCCGATCTCGGTCCGATCGGTGCCAATGGCCTCGCCAATCCGCGCGATTTCGAAACGCCGAACGCCTGGTTCGAGGATCGCGACGAACGTATCGAGGTGATCCAGAAGTATCTCGGCAGCCTATGGCGCACGGAGCTGCATCACTCCCCGCTCGATGTCGTCGCCTGGCACGGCAATCTCGCACCGTGGCGCTATGATCTGGCGCATTTCAACGCCATCAACACCGTCAGCTTCGACCATCCCGATCCGTCGATCTTCACCGTGCTGACCTCGCCCAGCGACGTGCCGGGCCGAGCCAACGCCGATTTCGTGATCTTCCCGCCGCGCTGGATGGTGGCGGAGGACACGTTCCGCCCCCCCTGGTTCCACCGCAACATCATGTCCGAGGCGATGGGCCTCATCACCGGCGCCTATGACGCCAAGGCCGAAGGTTTCCGCCCCGGCGGCCTGTCGCTCCACAATCTGCTGAGCGGCCACGGGCCCGACAAGGCGACGTGGGACGCCGCGTCCAACGCCGATCTGAAGCCGCACAAGATCGGCGGCACCATGGCCTTCATGCTGGAAAGCTGCTGGCCCTATCGCCCCACCGCGTTCGCGCTGGAGCACGCCCAGCCCGATTACGACGCCTGCTGGGCCGATTTCCCCAAGGCAAAGCTCCCCTGACCGAGCGTCTTACCGCCACGCCGTCCGGCATCGCGCTCGGCCCGCTCGATCAGATCGCGGACGGCGCCGCGCGCAGCTTCGTGATCGAAATGCGCGCCGGCCGCTTCCACGGCTTCGCGGTGCGCCGCGGCGACCGGGTGTTCGGCTATGTCGATCGCTGCCCGCACATGGGCCTGCCGCTCGCGCAGAAGCTCGACGATTATGTCGCCGCGGATCGCATTGCGTGCAGCTGGCACGGCGCGCTGTTCGATATCGCAAGCGGCGCGTGCCTTGGCGGCCCCTGCCCCGGCACTGCCTTGACGCCATGGCCGCTTCGGGTGGAGGCTGGTGCGATAATCCCCGCCTGAAGGAGAGGCCATGAAGGCGCGCGCGAACGGCATCGAGCTGGAATATGAGTCGTTCGGCAATCCCGCCGATCCCACCATCCTCCTCATCATGGGCCTTGGCGCGCAGCTGACGCTCTGGCCGCTCCCGTTCGTCGAGGCGCTGGTAGAACGCGGCTTCCACGTCGTCCGCTACGACAATCGTGACGTAGGCCTTTCGACGAAGCTCGACCACGCCCGCCCGCCGCGTATTGGCATGCTCGTGCTCCAGCGCCTGCTTCGCCTGCGCCCGCGGGTACCCTATACGCTCGGGGACATGGCGGCGGACGCCGCCGGCCTGCTGGATGCGCTGGGGATCGAGAAAGCCCACATCGTCGGCGCCTCTATGGGCGGGATGATCGCGCAGATCTTCGCCGCCACCTATCCCGATCGCACGCTGTCGCTCACCTCGATCATGTCCACCACCGGCAATCCCAGGCTGTCGCGCGCCTCGCGCGAGGCGATGGACGTGCTCGTCAACCGCCCGAAGACGGACGATCTGGAGGCGCTCGTCGCCCATGGCGTCCGCGCGTCCCAGGTGCTCGCCGGCCCCGCCTTTCCCGTCGCGCACGACGTGCTGGAGGCCCGGGTCCGCGAAACGATCCAGCGCTCGAACTACCCCGATGGCTTTGCGCGGCAGCTGGCGGCGATCGTCGCCGACGGGGACCGTCGCCAGCGGCTGAAGGCGATCAAGGCGCCCACGGTCGTCATCCACGGCAGTGACGATTCGCTGGTGCCGCTCGACGGCGGGCGCGACACCGCCGCAAGCATCCCCGGCGCGCGGCTTGTGGAGGTCCGCGGCATGGGCCACAACGTGCCGGTGGAAGTCATTCCGCAGATCGTCGATGCGATCGAAAGCGTCGCGCGATGACCGGCCGCACGCTCCGCATCGATTTCGTCTCCGACGTCGTCTGCCCCTGGTGCCTGATCGGCCTCGCCAATCTCGAACGCGCCCTCGCCAGCCTCGGCGACGAGGTACCGGTGGAACTCGTCTTCCACCCGCTTCAGCTCAACCCCGGGCTACCGCCAGAGGGCGAGCTGGCGGCCGACAACATCGCCCGCAAGTATGGCATCACGCCCGAACAGGCGCGCAGCCGCGGCGGCGGCGTTCGGGCGGCGGCAGAGGCAGCCGGCGTGTCGATGGCTGGCCGACCGGATCGGCTCTACGACACGTTCGACGCGCATCGCCTGCTTCATTGGGCGGGGCGCGAGGGTCGCCAACTGGCGCTCAAACATGCGCTCCTGCGTGCATATTTCGACCAGGGACGCGCAATTTGCGACCATCAGGTGCTGGCCGATGCCGCTGCTGGTGCAGGATTGGACAGGGAAACGGCGCTCCAGATCCTCGCCCGCGGCGATTTCGCGGTCGAGGTTGCCGATGACGAGATCGAATGGCGGTCCGAAGGGATCGCTTCCGTCCCCACCATGGTGATCGACCGCGAGTTCGTCATCAACGGCGCTCAGGAACCGGATCGCCTCGAACGCGCGCTGCGCAAACTCGCAGCTCGCTAGCCCAGTGTTCGGTCGATCATCGCAGGGACGCGGGCGTTAGAACGGCGCCGCCCCGGCCTTCTGCGCCTCTTTCGCTCGCGCGAACCCGTCGCGCTCCTTTAGCCGCTCCCAGTAAGCGGCAACCTGCGGCGGAAAGCCATTGTCGATCTTCAGGCTCTTGGCGAGCAGCAGCGCGTAACCCACGGAAATGTCTGCCACCGTGAAACGCCCGCCGACCAGGTATTCGCGATCGCCCAGCGCCCGCTCCACATGCCGAAGCCGCGAGTGGAACCACTGCGCATAATCGTCCGCCGCCTGCGGCAGGCGCCGCTCCGGCGGCTCCAGCATGCGATACCGCAGCACCAACGTCTGCGGGAAGGTCAGCGTCGCCTCGCCGAAATGTAGCCAGTTGAGCCACGCGCCATAGTCGGGCGAGCCAGGCTCCACGACCAGTTCGTTCGGCCCCGCACGGGTCGCGAGATACTGAACGATCGCAGCCGATTCCGTCATCCGCGTCTCACCGTCCACCAGCAGCGGAATGGTGCCGAGCGGATTGACGTCGAGGTACGATGGTTCGCGCACGCGCGGCGGAAACGGCAGCAGGTGGAGCTTATAGTCGAGGCCAAGCTCCTCCAGCGCCCATAATGCGCGGAAGGATCGCGCATCGGCGCAATGGTACAGTTCGATCATCGTGTCCCCCAAAATCACCACGTATCGATGTAGCGGCCGGATCGGCGCGCCGGGGTCGAGGCGAGCCCGCGCAGCAGCCAGGTGCGTGTATCCGCCGGGTCGATCACCGCGTCGATCTCCAGGAACTGCGCCACCGACACAGCTTTGCCGCGCTCGTAGGAATGCGCGACAAGCTCCTGATATCGCGCCTCTCGCGCCTCGGCATCCTCGATCGCCTCCAGCTCCTTGCGATAGCCGAGCCGCACCGCCCCTTCGAGCCCCATGCCGCCGAACTCGCCGGTCGGCCAGGCAACGGTGAACGGCCCGGCATGGAGCGATCCGCCCGCCATCCCCTGCGCGCCAAGCCCGTATGCCTTGCGCACCACGACCGTGAAGATCGGGACAGACAGCGCCGCCCCGACCACGAACATGCGCGAGGCACGGCGGATCGGCGCGGTCTTCTCCGCCTCCGGCCCGACCATGAAGCCAGGCGTGTCGCACAGCGAGACGATCGGCACGCCGAACGCGTCGCACAGCTGAAAGAAGCGCGCCGCCTTGTCCGCACCTTCCGCGTCAATTGCGCCCGACAAGTAGCGGCAATCATTGGCAATCACGCCCACGGCACGGCCGTCCAGCCGCGCCAGCCCGGTGATCATCCCCTTCGCCCAGCCACCGCGCAGCTCGATGAAGGAACCAGTGTCGAACAGCCCGTCGATCGCGCGGCGGATGTCGAACACGCGCAGCCGATTCTCTGGCACCACGTGCCGCAACAGCCGCTGGTCCGGCGCATCTCCGCCCGCCACCCGCCCCTGGAAAAACGACAGCAGCCGCCGCGCGGGATCGGTCGCCTCCGCCTCATCCTCGGCCAGCACGTCGATCGCACCGCTGTTCCAATGCACCTCGACCGGCCCGACTTCCTTGGGCGAATAGACGCCGAGCCCACCGCCCTCGATCATTGCCGGGCCACCGACGCCGATATGCGCGTCGCGCGTGGCGATCGTGATGTCGCAGCTGCCGAACAGCACGGCATTGCCCGCAAAGGAATAGCCGGACGTGATCCCGATCCTCGGCGCAACACCGGACAGCGCGGCAAAGCGGCTGAACGTCGGCACGTCGAGCCCCGTCGCGCCGACCGAATCGACGTCCCCCGGCCGTCCCCCGCCGCCCTCGGTATAGAAGACGATCGGCAGCTTCAGCTCGCCCGCAATACCGAGCAGCCGATCGGTCTTGCGGTGGTTCATATCGCCCTGCGTGCCCGCCAGCACGGTATAGTCATAGGCGAGGCCAAGGCACTTGGCGGCTTCCTCCCCATGATCCGCCGCGTTCACCGTGCCGATCCCGCCGATCAGGCCATCGGCGGGCGTGTTGCGCATCAGATCGTCGAGGCTCCGCCGGCGGCGCTGCGCGGCGATGGTCAGCGCGCCATATTCGATGAAGCTGCCCGGATCGAACAGGTCGTCGATATTCTCGCGCGCCGTGCGCTGGTTGGTGCGCCGCCGCCGCTCCACGGCTGCCGGCCGGTACTCGTCGAGCCCTAGCGCATGGCGCGCGCGCACCTCGGCAAGATCGTCCCGGATCAAGTCGAGGTCGAGCTCCGCAGCTTCAGCCGCCACATCCTCGTCATCGTCGGCCGGCTCGATCGAGACGAAAATATTGCCCTCGTCGATCACCCGCCCGGGCTCGACCACGACCGCCCGCACCACACCGCCGTGCGTCGCCACAACGGCATGCTGCATCTTCAGCGCCTCGATCGTACCCACCTCGGCGCCACGCGCCACCCGGTCGCCCGGCCGCACGCCGATCGCCACCACGACGCCAGCCAGCGGCGCGATGACGACCTGGGCGTCGATCGGCGCGGCAGGTGCTGCGGCGACCGCAAAGTCACCCACGTTGCGATCGAACCAGCCGGTGTCGACCTTGCCGGCCGCCACCTCCTCGCGCGCCAGCAGCGCCGCGTGCAGCGGCAGGTTCGTCGCGACACCCGCGATCTCGAACTCCGCCACCGCGCGTCTTGCCCGCGCGATCGCCGCGTCCCAGTCCGGCGCATGCACGATCAGCTTGGCGAGCAGCGAATCGAACCGCGGATTGGCCGCCATGCCCGCCTTCAGCGCGCCGTCGACGCGGATGCCCGGCCCGCCGGGCACCTCGACATTGCTGATGGTGCCGCCCGACGCACGCGGCATGCCGTCGGCACCGATCGTCTCCGCGTTGATGCGCAGCTGGATCGCCACCCCGCGCGTTCCCGGCCGCTCCGCCGGCACGCTGCCGCCCTCGGCGAGACTAAGCTGGAGGGCCACAAGGTCCAGCCCGGTCACCTCGTCGGTCACCGTATGCTCCACCTGAAGCCGCGGGTTCACCTCGAGGAAAGCGAACGCCTCCGGATCATCAGCGGCGCGCTCCTTGTCGACCAGGAACTCCGCCGTCGCCAGGCCGACATATCCGGTGTCTTCCAGCAGGCGTTCCGCGGCGCGCTCGATCCGCTCGGCAAGTGCTGGCTCGATCGTCTGGGCCGGCGCGATCTCGATAAGCTTCTGGTGCCGCCGCTGCACCGTGCAGTCGCGCGTGCCCAGCGCCATCACCCGGCCGTCCGCATCGGCCGCCAGCTGAATCTCTATATGCCGCGCCGCGGGGATGTAACGCTCAACCATCACTTCGGCCGATCCGAACGCCGCCAGCGCTTCGGCGCCCGCGGCCTCGATCTGCGCCGCAAGCGTCGCGCGATCCTGGACCACGCGGATCCCGCGCCCGCCACCGCCAGCCAGCGCCTTCACCACCACCGGCCCGCTTACGTCCGTCCCCTCGGCCAGCACCGGCACGCCCACCGCCCGCGCGTGACGCTTGGCGAGGGCCTTGTCACCGAACAGCGCCAGCAGACGCGCCTCCGGTCCGACGAACAACAGCCCGGCCTTGGCACAGGCCTCGGCAAAGGCCGCATTCTCGCTTAGGAAGCCATAGCCCGGATGAACCGCGTCACAGCCGGCGTCACTCGCCGCCGCGATTACCGCATCGATCGCCAGATAGGCGCCCGGCCCTTCGCCGCGGAGCGGCACCGCCCGATCAGCAGCGCGGACGTGTGGCGCTTCGGCATCGTCGGCGGAATGAACCGCGACCGTCTCGATGCCCATGGCAGCAGCGGTGCGCGCGATGCGGATCGCGATCTCGCCGCGGTTTGCGATCAACAGGCTTCTGATTGGCCCTCTCCCTTCACCTTGTCCTTTCGAGCCATCCTGCCCTTTGCATCAACCCCTTTTTGCTGGCACGCCGCTGCCAGACCGATCGGGCGGAGGCGCGCCGCATCGGGCAAGGGGGTCGAAGACACGTGCTACCGGAAACTGCTGGCGTCCTGCGCGCGCCGCTTCCCTGGTATCGGCAATTGTACGTTCAGGTGCTGGTCGCGATCGCGCTCGGCATTGCGATCGGGCATTTCTATCCGTCTGCCGGCGCCGCGCTGAAGCCGCTGGGGGACGGCTTCATCAAGCTGGTGAAGATGATCATCGCGCCGGTCATCTTCCTCACCATCGTCACGGGTGTCGCCGGCATGCACGATCTCGCCCGCGTGGGAAGAGTAGCGGCCGAGGCATTCATCTACTTCCTTTTCTTCTCAACGCTGGCCCTGATCGTCGGGCTCATCGTCGCCAATGTCGTTCGTCCGGGCGAGGGCCTCAACATCGATCCCGCCAGCCTCGATGCGGGCGCCGTCTCGGGCTATGCCGCCAAGGCGCACGAGACGACGCTGACCGGCTTCGTCCTCTCCGTCATCCCGGAAACGCTCCCCTCCTCGCTAACGCAGGGGAACATCCTCCAGGTGCTGCTCGTCGCGATCCTGTTCGGCATCGCATTGGTGTCGGTGGGCGAGCGCGGCGCCAAGGTCCTGTCGTTCCTGGAGGACGTGTCGATCGTCGTCTTCCGGATCGTCTCGATCCTGATGCGCGCGGCTCCGATCGGCGCGTTCGGCGCGATGGCCTTCACCATCGGCACTTATGGCGTCGGCACGCTCGCTAACCTCGCCTGGCTGGTCGGCACCTTCTATCTCACCTCGCTGCTGTTCGTCCTGGTCGTGCTGGGCACGGTCGCGCGGCTCGCCGGCTTCTCGATCCTGCGCCTCATCGGATATCTCAAGGCGGAGCTTCTGCTGGTCCTCGGCACCTCTTCCTCCGAGGCTGCGCTGCCCGCGCTGATCGAGAAGATGCAACGTGCCGGCGCGCCCAAATCGATCGTCGGCCTCGTCGTGCCCGCCGGCTATTCCTTCAACCTCGATGGCACGAACATCTACATGACGCTCGCCGCGCTGTTCATCGCCCAGGCAACCGGGATCGACCTGTCGCTGGGCGAGCAGGTGCTGCTGCTTGGCGTCGCGATGCTGTCGTCGAAGGGTGCGGCGGGCGTCACTGGCGCGGGCTTCATCACGCTCGCCGCGACGCTCTCGATCGTGCCTTCTGTGCCCGTCGCCGGCATGGCACTGATCCTCGGCGTCGATCGCTTCATGTCCGAATGCCGCAGCCTCACCAACTTCATCGGCAATGCCGTGGCGACGCTGGTCGTCGCGCGGTGGGAGAACACGCTCGATCGTGAACAACTCGCCGCCGCGCTGGCCGGCCGCTTGCCGCCGATCGAGGATCTCCCGCCCGGCGAGGTCGAGCCATGAACCCGCGCCTCAAATCGATCATCGGCGGTTCCACCGGCAACCTCGTCGAATGGTACGATTGGTATGCCTATGCCGCCTTCACGCTCTATTTCGCGCCGCACTTCTTCCCGGAAGGCGATCAGACCGCGCAGCTCCTGAGCGCGGCGGCGGTCTTCGCCGTCGGCTTCGTCATGCGGCCGATCGGCGCCTGGGTCATGGGCGTCTATGCCGATCGCCGCGGCCGCAAGGCCGGCCTCACCCTGTCCGTCACATTGATGTGCGCCGGCTCGTTCCTGATCGCGATCACGCCGGGCTATGAGACGATCGGCGTCTTCGCCCCCGCCCTGCTGGTCATTGCCCGGCTGATGCAGGGGCTGTCGGTCGGCGGCGAATATGGCGCCAGCGCGACGTACCTGTCAGAAATGGCCGGACGCGATCGCCGCGGCTTCTTCTCCAGCTTCCAATATGTGACGCTGATCGCAGGCCAGCTCACCGCGCTCCTCGTCCTTCTCGTGCTGCAATCGGCGATGAGCGAGGCCGCGCTCGACGCCTGGGGCTGGCGCATCCCCTTTGCGGTCGGCGGCGTGCTGGCGATCGTTGTCTTCCGCATCCGCCGCGGGCTCGCCGAAACGGAGAGCTTCAAGCGCGCGGAAGGGCCAAAGTCGGGCTTCTGGACGCTCGTCACGCACCATCCCCGCGAAACGCTGACGGTGATGCTGCTCACCGCCGGTGGCACGCTCGCCTTCTACGCTTACTCGATCTACATGCAGAAGTTCCTGGTCAACACCAGCGGCTTCGATCGCCAGACGGCAAGCCAGATCAACGCCGCCACCCTTTTCGTCTTCATGTGCCTTCAGCCGCTTGCGGGGGGCCTCAGCGATCGCATCGGGCGAAAGCCGCTGATGATCGGCTTCGGCGTGCTCGGCGTGCTCGCCACCTACCCGATCTTCGCCACGCTGGAGACGGTGCGCAGCCCGATCATTGCCGGCCTGCTGGTGATGGCGGCGCTGGTGATCGTTACCGGCTACACCTCGATCAACGCGGTGGTGAAGGCGGAACTGTTCCCGGCCAACATCCGTGCGCTGGGGGTCGCCCTCCCCTATGCGCTCGCCAACACCCTGTTCGGCGGCACCGCGGAATACGTCGCTTTGTCGTTCAAGAACGCTGGCTGGGAGCGCGGCTTCTACTGGTATGTCACCGGCATGATCGCGGTGTCGCTGGTGATCTACATCCGCATGCGCGACACGCGCGCGACGAGCCGGATCAGCGAGGACTGAGCGCCGGCACGCTCTTCGCCGCCTCCGCGGGGTCGATCCCCGGTCTGGTGGTGGTCGGCAAGGTCTCGTCGCCACGTGCGGCGCTCGCCGCGCGCTGGATCGCCTCCACTAGCCTGGGGTAGATGCCGCAGCGACAGATGTTGGTGATCGCGCGGCGGATCTTCGCCTCCGACGGGTCCCGGTCGTTCTTGATCAGCACCGCGGCCGCCATGACGATGCCTGGGATGCAATAGCCGCATTGGACGACGTTGCCGGCCAGCAGCGCCGCCTGCACCGGATGCGCGCGCTCCCGCGACAGCCCTTCCACGGTGGTGACGAAGCTCCCTTCCACCTCCGCCAGCGTCACCTGGCAGGATCGGACGGCGCGCCCGTCGACATCGACGGTGCACGCGCCGCAGCTTCCGGTGCCGCAGCCATATTTGGCGCCGGTGAGGTTGGACGCATCGCGCAGCGCCCACAGCAGCGGCGTGGCCGGGTCGAGGCGATATTCGATCGCCTCGTTGTTGACGGTCAGTCTCGGCATGTCCCCGCTCTACCCGAACGCGGGCCCCGCTCAATCCAGATCGAGCGGGTCGTCCGGCGAGATGATCGTCACGCGCACATGGTCGCTGAGGCGGAACAGGTCCGCCACGTGATGCGCGGTGGCATCATCGCCGGCGCGCACCACCCAGACGTTGCCGTCACGATCCTCGGCGGAGGTCAGGTAGTGCGCGCTCGCCACCATCATTTCTCTCCCTCAATAACCCAGCGCCGCCACCTCGGCATCGTCGAAGCCGAGCTCGCGCAGAACCTCCGCGTCCCGGCGCTCGCCGCCCAGCGTCGGCGCCACTGTCTCGCTCTTGGAATAACGCGGCGCCGGCGCGGGCTGCTTGATCCCGTTCACCTCGGTGAAGGTGCCGCGCGCCTTGTTGTGTTCATCATTGTAGGCGTCGTCGAAGCCCAGCACGGGCGCGAAGCACACGTCGTGCCCCTTGAACGCCGCGACCCATTCGTCGCGCGTTCTGGTCTTGAACAGCGCGGTCAGCTCCTCCTTCAGCGCCGGCCACTGGCTCGCATCCATCTGCGCGGCCCATTTCTCGTCGCTCAGCCCCATGACGTTGCGGAACTCGGCGTAGAATTGCGGCTCGATCGCGCCGAGCGAGATGAACTTGCCGTCGCTCGTCTCATAGGTGTCGTAGAAGTGCGCCGCGGTATCGAGCAGATTGGTGCCGCGCTCGTCGCTCCACCGGCCCATGCCGCGGAAGCCCCACATCATCGTCATTAGCACCGCGGAGCCATCGGTCATCGCCGCATCGACCACCTGCCCCTCGCCGGTCCGCGCGGCATGGAGCAGCGCCGCCAGCATGCCATACGCCAGGAACATGCCGCCGCCGCCGAAGTCGCCGACCATGTTGATCGGCGGCGTCGGCTTCTCGCCCTTGCGGCCGAAGGCATGAAGCGCGCCTGAGATCGCGATATAGTTGATGTCGTGGCCCGGCTCCGGCGCCATCGGGCCATATTGGCCCCAGCCGGTCATGCGGCCGTAGACGAGCTTCGGATTGTCCGCGAGCAGCACGTCCGGCCCCAGCCCCAGCCGCTCCATCACCCCCGGGCGATAGCCTTCGATGATCGCGTCCGCGCCCTTCACGATCTTGCGCACCGCCTCGATCGCCTTGGGGTTCTTCAGGTCCATGCCGATCGACTTGCGGCTGCGCAGCAGCGGGTCCTTGCTGTCGATCGAAATGCCGCTGCCGCCCTTCACCGGGCGGTCGATCCGGATCACTTCCGCACCATGGTCCGCCAGCATCATGCCGGCGAACGGGCCGGGGCCGATCCCGGCGAACTCAACGATACGAATGCCGGCGAGTGGCGCGTTGCTCACGATGTCTCTCTCCCGATTGATTTGCCGGCAGGCGTATCGCGCGGCGGCGGTGAGCACAACAAAAGTTATGCCGCCTCGGGGAACCGCTCGGGCCAACCCTGCCGAAGCCCGCGCCAACCGGCACCCGCGGCTCCGGCTTGGTCGGAGCGTCCGACTATCCCCGCACGAGCGGCGGCGCACCCTTGTCCAGCGCCAGATCCGCGCCGGAGAACTGGATCGGCGTGCGCAGCCCTGCGATCGGCCGCGTGTCGTTCACCGGCAGCACCATGCCGCGCGCCTGCACCTGCGGGTCGTTCAGCGCCTGTTCCACGGTGTTGATCGGCCCCGCCGGCACCCCCGCCGCCTCCAGCCTGGCAAGCAGGTCATCACGCATGAAGGTGCGGCAGCGCTCCTCAATCAGCGCGAACAATGGCGCGCGATGCTCGATCCGCCCGGAATTGGTGTCCCACCGCGGATCCGGTCCGATCCCGACGATGGCGGCGAAGCGGTGATATTGCGCGTCATTGCCCACCGCCAGAATGAACCAGCCATCGCTGGTCGGGAACACGGCATAGGGGCTGACGTTCGCATGGGCATTGCCCATCCGCGCCGGGTTCTCGCCACTGGCGAAATAGTTCGCGGCCTGGTTGGCGAGCACCCCAACCATCGTGTCGAGCAACGCACAATCCACCTGCTGGCCCCGCCCCGTCCGCGCGCGCATCATCAGCGCGGCCTGGATGCCGATCGTGGCATACAGCCCGGTCATGATGTCGGCGAAGGCGACGCCGATCTTCTGCGGCGCGCCGTCCGGCTCGCCGGTCAGCGACATGATTCCGCCCATGCCCTGGATGATGAAATCATAACCGGCACGGTGCGCATAAGGCCCGGTCTGCCCGAAGCCGGTGATCGAGCAATAGACGAGCCGTGAATGATCGGGCGCGAGGCTCGCGTAATCGAGCCCGTATTTGGCGAGCCCGCCGACCTTGAAATTCTCTATCACCACGTCCGCGTCGGCAATCAGCGCCTTCACCCGTGCCACGTCCTCGGCCTTCGTGAAGTCCGCAATGATGCTCGACTTGCCGCGGTTACAGGCATGGTAATAGGCCGCGGCGCGGTCGCCGTCATGCTCGACGAACGGCGGGCCCCAGGTGCGGGTATCATCGCCCGCGGGGCTCTGCACCTTGATCACCTCGGCGCCGAGATCGGCCAGGATCTGCCCCGCCCAGGGGCCGGCGAGGATTCGGGCAAGCTCGACGACCTTGATGCCCTTGAGCGGGGTTTCCTTCATGTGCCGGCGCTCAGAAGGCGGCGATGCCTGTGATCGCGCGGCCGAGGATCAGCGCGTGCACGTCATGCGCGCCCTCATAGGTGTTCACCGTTTCGAGGTTCATCACGTGGCGCATCACCTGATATTCGCCCGAGATGCCGTTGCCGCCGTGCATGTCACGCGCGACGCGGGCGATATCCAGCGCCTTGCCGACATTGTTGCGCTTCACGATCGAGACCATCTCCGGCGCGAACCGACCCTCGTCCATCAGCCGGCCGACCCGCAACGACGCCTGAAGACCGAGCGCGATCTCCGTCTCCATATCCGCCAGCTTCTTCTGATACAGCTGTGTCGCGGCGAGCGGCCGGCCGAACTGGTGGCGATCGAGGCCGTACTGCCGCGCGGCGTGCATGCAGAATTCCGCCGCGCCCATCGCGCCCCAGCTGATGCCGTAGCGAGCGCGGTTGAGGCAGCCGAACGGCCCCTTCAGCCCCTGAACATCGGGGAGCAATGCATCCTCGCCCACCTCGACATCATCCAGCACGATCATGCCGGTGATCGACGCGCGCAGCGAAAGCTTGCCCTCGATCTTGGGCGCTGACAGCCCCTTCATGCCCTTCTCGAGCACGAAGCCGCGAATCCCGCCGCCATGCGCATCGCTCTTCGCCCACACGACGAACACGTCGGCGATCGGCGCATTGGAGATCCAGGTCTTGCTGCCTGACAGGCGATAGCCGCCGTCGGTCTTCACCGCCCGGGTCTTCATGCCGCCCGGGTCGGATCCCGCATCCGGCTCGGTAAGGCCGAAGCAGCCGATCCACTCGCCGCTGGCGAGCTTTGGCAGATACTTACGCTTCTGCTCCTCCGAGCCATAGGCATGGATCGGGTACATCACGAGGCTGGACTGGACGCTCATCATCGAGCGGTACCCCGAGTCGATCCGCTCCACCTCGCGCGCGACCAGGCCGTACGCGACGTACGAAGCGCCGACGCCGCCATACTCCTCCGGGATCGTCGGGCCCAGCAGGCCAAGCTCGCCCATCTCGCGGAAGATCGCGGGATCGGTCACTTCATTGGCGAACGCATCGATGATCCGCGGCGCCAGTTTCTCCTGCGCATAGGCACGCGCGGTATCGCGCACCATCCGCTCGTCTTCGCTCAGTTGCTCGTCGAGCAGAAACGGATCCGCCCAATCGAACGCGCCCATGCCGGCCATAATCTACTCCACCATAGTGCCAGGAGCGAAACGCCCCGCCCCGTTCGGGCTGAGCCTGTCGACACCCGTGCCAAGCAGCGACGGGCCGAACGACACGCCCGTCGACAAGCTCAGGGCGAACGGAGATGATCCGGATGGCCTATAGAGCTTCAGGCGGGCGCGCCAAGCGTATGGGCATATTTCGGCTGGTCGATCGCGATCGTGTCCAGCGCCGTTGCCTTCAGGTGCGCGACCAGCGCGGGATCGTCCGGGGCGATCGCCCCGCTGCGGATCGCGGCGACCAGCGCCGCGTCCAACTCGTCACGCGTGCCGTCACGGTGCAGCAGCGCACGCATCCGCTCCACCGCACGCGCATCCGCGGCGGGGCTCAGCGCCATGTCACGCGCGGCGATCTCCAGCGCGTTGCGCGCCACGCGCAGGCCAAAGACGCTGGCGCTGCCATCGACCGGCAGCCATTGCGCGACGCCCGCCACCAGTTCCTGCGCCGTCGGATGCGTGATCATGCCGCGTTCCTTTCGATGATCGCCACGATGTCAGCCTCCGTCTCCGACAAACGGCGGCCGATCACGCCGCGCTCCGGCCCGGCGCTCGGGTCGGAGGCGAAGCTCGCGTACATGCCCATCGTCATGACGCCCCACTTGAGACTGCCGAGCATCGACCAGAAATCGACTCGCGCCGCGCTGATCGGCTCGCCGCCCGCTTCGGCATAGCCATCGAGCAGGTCCTGCACGTCGCCGAAGCCACCGACATAGCGATCCGGCCGGCCGAACTTCCAGCTGTTGGTGCACAGCCAGCCTAAGTCCTCCGCCGGGTCGCCGACATGCACCAATTCCCAGTCCAGCACCGCGACCAGCCCCTCGTTCGGATCGACCATGATGTTGCCGTTGCGGAAATCCCCGTGGACGAAGCGGGACGTCACCTTCTCCTTCGGCAGCCTTTTCTCGAGCCACCGGAACGCCGCCTCGATCGTGGGCCGCACCGCGCCGGTCGCCCGCCACATCGCCTCGTAATTGGCGAGCGTCGTCTCGGCGTCAGTCTGGTCCAGTCCATCGAGCGGCTCGACCGAATGGATCCGCGCCAGCGCCGCACCGCATTGCCGCGCGAGCTTGCCGCGTGCCGGCTCGAACGCGGGATCGCTGGTGATCTTCTTGCCCAGCGTCTCGCCGGCGACACGGTGCATGACATAGGCCTCGTCCAGCCCGTCTGCCTCCTCGTCGCAGACATAGGTCACGATTGGCGCCGGCACGCCGGCCTCAACCGCCAGCGCGATAGCCTCAGCCTCCCGCCGCAGCGGCGGTTTCGAGACGGCGGAGTTCATCACCATCCGCGTGCGTCGCCGCAGGATCAGCGGCGTCTTCGCATCCCCCGCCCCCACCGCATCGAACGCCCAGGTTTCCATGCTGGCGCCGCCCGTCAGGCGTACCAGATTCTCAACCCGCTCCGCCCCCGGGGCCATGCACGGTGCAAGCGCGGACAACCGCCGCGCCAACTCGTCTTTCGAAAGCCTCTCCGCCATCGCCCCTCGGCTTGTTTGATTTAGGGGCTGTAAATCCTGCCTGAGCGCGCTACGCAAGTTAAAAGGATCGACTTAATTCGGGAGAGGGCCATGGATTTCGGTTTGCCGCAGGATCTGCTCGACTATCTGAAGGAGCTGGACGCCTTCATCGAAGCGGAGATCAAGCCGCTCGAGGAAGCCGACGATAACGTCCGCTTTTTTGACCACCGTCGCGAATATGCCCGCACCGATTTCGAGAACGACGGCCTGCCGCGCCATGAGTGGGAAGAGCTGATGCGGGAGGCGAAGCGCCGCGCCGACAAGGCGGGGCATCTGCGCTTCGCCATGGATCCCAAGTTCGGCGGCAAGGGCGGGTCGAACCTGTGGATGTGCGTGATCCGCGAGTATCTCGCCGCCAAGGGCCTGGGCCTCCACAACGATCTGCAGACCGAGCATTCGATCGTCGCCAACAATCCCTTCGCCAAGATGTTCGACGATTTCGGCACCGAGGAGCAGAAGGAAGAGTTCATCACCGGCACGCTGAACGGCACCCGCCGGGTGACCTTCGGCCTGACCGAGCCGTATCACGGCTCCGACGCGACCCATATGGAAACGCGCGCGGTGCCGGAATCGCGCAACGGCGTGCCCGGCTATGTCATCAACGGCGAAAAGATGTGGACGACGGGCATGCACGTAGCGACGCATTGCGCGCTGTTCGCCCGCACCAGCGGCGAGGATGGCGCGGCGAAGGGCATCACCTGCTTCCTGGTGCCGACCGACGATGAGGGCGTGAAGGTCGAGGAATATCTCTGGACCTTCAACATGCCGACCGATCACCCGCGCGTCAGCTTCAAGGACGTGTGGGTGCCGGAAACGACGATCTTCGGCGATCCGGAGAACGGCCTTCCCGTCGCTCAGGCCTTCGTGCACGAAAACCGTATCCGCCAGGCGGCGTCATCGCTGGGTGCCGCGACCTACTGCATCGAGGAATCGATCCGCTACGCGCGCCAGCGCAAGCCCTTCGGCGAGGATCTTGCCCGCAACCAGGCGATCCAATTCCCGCTCGTGGAGCTCGCCACCCAGGCCGAAATGCTTCGCCTGCTGATCCGCAAGACGGCGTGGGAAATGGACCAGATGCCGCACCACGAGGTGGAGAAGCGCCTCTCCGACAAGGTGTCGATGTGCAATTACTGGGGCAATCGGCTCTGCTGCGAGGCGGCGGACCGCGCGATGCAGGTGCATGGCGGCATTGGCTATTCGCGGCACAAGGCGTTCGAGCACATCTATCGCCATCACCGCCGCTATCGCATCACCGAAGGCGCGGAGGAGATCCAGATGCGCAAGGTCGCCGCCTTCCTGTTCGGCTACCTCGGGCCCCGGCGCCAGGAGTTCAAGGAACTCGACTGGAGCGACGTCGACTATCGCAACAGCCAGATCCGCCCGCGTTCGGGGAAGCAGGCGCTGGGCAGCGTCTTCTGATCGCCCGGCCAGCCAGCCGTCCTCCCGGCGGGGAGCCGGGCGGGCGGCCGGCGGCAAGGCTTGCGACGCCATTCAGATCAGCATAACATCTGTTACGTTACCCCGCCGACTGCGGCGGCCCAGGGGAGAGGCAAATGCTCAAGACACGGTTCACCGAAACGTTCGGGATCGATTATCCGATTGCACAAGGCGGCATGCAGTGGGTCGGCAAGGCGCAGCTCGTCGCCGCCGTCGCCAATGCCGGCGCGCTCGGCTTCATCACCGCTTTGACTCAGCCGTCGCCGGAGGAACTGGCGAAGGAAATCCAGCGCACCAAGGATCTCACCGACAAGCCGTTCGGCGTGAACCTCACTGTGTTCCCGACGATCAACGCCCCCGATTACAACGCTTATGCGCAGGTGATCATCGATTCGGGCATCAAGATCGTCGAGACCGCCGGCACCCCAGCGGTCGCCGAGCAGTGGGAGATGTTCAAGGCCGCCGGGGTCAAGATCATCCACAAATGCACCAGCGTCCGCCACGCGCTCTCCGCTGAGCGCAAGGGCGTCGATGCCATTTCGATCGACGGCTTCGAATGCGCCGGTCACCCGGGTGAGGACGACATCCCCGGCCTCATCCTGATCCCGGCCGCCGCCAACAAGGTGAAGATCCCGATGCTCGCCTCGGGCGGCTTTGGTGATGGCCGCGGCCTCGTCGCCGCGCTCGCGCTCGGTGCGGACGGCATCAACATGGGCACGCGCTTCTGCGTCACGCAGGAGGCGCAGATCGCCGACAGCTTCAAGCAGAAGATGATCGAGAACGACGAGCGCGCGACCAACCTCATCTTCCGCACGATGCACAACACCGCGCGCGTGATGAAGAACGCCGTGTCCGACGAGGTGGTGAAGATCGAGCGCGCCGGCGGCGCCCAGTTCAGCGACATCCAGCACCTCGTCGCCGGCAAGCGCGGCCAGGATGCAATGCAGGCCGGCGATACCGATGGCGGCATCTGGTCGGCCGGCATGGTGCAGGGCCTGATCGAGGACGTGCCCACCGTGAAGGAGCTGGTCGACCGCATCGTCGCCCAGGCGGAAGACATCATCGAGAACCGCTTGCAGTCGATGGTCAGCCGCTACGCCGCAGCGGCGGAGTAAGCCGCTTTATTAACATAGATCAGTTGCACCGCTCGCGTGCGTGCGCCATGCCTCTTTGATCCGCGTTGAGAAAGAGGGTCATGGCGGCGCATAGCGAGCGGGCCATGCCCGACCTGACGGATTGCGATCGGGAACCAATCCATATCCCCGGGGCGATTCAGCCCCACGGTTTGCTGCTGATCGCGGCGCCAGACACGTACCGCGTCGTCGCGGGTGCCGGCGATCTTGAAGGCACCTTTGGCTATTCCTGGCGCGGCGCCAAACTTGATACCCTGCTTTCCCAGGACGTCGCGGCGCGGCTCGGCACGATCGCGCCCGGCTCGGGCGGCACGATCCGCGCCGCCGGTGTTCGGCTGCGCGATCGCAACTATGACGTGGCGATCCATCGCGGCAGTGATCGGCTGATCGTCGAGCTCGAGCCGGCCGCTGCCGAACCGATGCTCGCGGGTGACATGCTCGCCTGGATGGACTCGATCGCCGCCAGCTTCGAACGCGCGCCCACGCTGCAGGCGCTGTGCGCTCGCGCCGCCAGCGCCTTCCGCGCGCTCACCGGCTTTGATCGCGTGATGGTCTATCGTTTCCTCGACGATGATGCCGGCCGCGTCGTCGGCGAGGACCGCGATCCGGCCCTCAGCAGCTTCATGCATCACCATTTCCCGGCCGGCGACATCCCGCGCCAGGCCCGCGCGCTCTATGTGCGAAACCGCGCCCGCGTCATCCCGGACGTGGATTATGTCCCGGCCCCGCTCCGCCCCGCCCCTTTTGCGGATGTCGATCTCAGCGACGTGGCGCTGCGCAGCGTCTCGCCGATCCACGTCCAGTATCTCAAGAACATGGGCGTCGGCGCCTCCGCCTCCATCTCGATCGTCAAGGATGGCGTGCTGTGGGGCCTCATCGCCTGCCATCACCGCACGCCGATCGCCATGCCGCTCGACGTGCGGCTTGCCGGCGTGGCGCTTGCCGGCGGCCTCGCGCGCCAGATCCGCGCCAAGGAAGAGGCGGAAAGCTACCGCGAGCGGCTCGCCCTGCGGGCCGCCGAGGACTCGCTCGTACCGTCGCTTCGGCCGCCGCTCACCAGCGCCGTCGCTGCCCGCGCCGACGACCTGCGCCGCATGTTCGATGCCGATGGCGTGGCGGTGCTCCATCCCGGGGGGATCGACTGCTACGGCCGCTGTCCCGATTCGGATCATATCCGCGCGATCGGGGACTGGCTGCGCGAGCGCAACTCGACCGAGGCGTTCGCGACGCATCATCTCTCCAGCGTGCTGCCCGCCGCGGAGGGCTTTGCCGATCGCGCCAGCGGCATCCTCACCCTGCCGGTGCCCGAGGAGCAGGCGACGCTCGTCTGGTTCCGCGTCGAACAGATCGAGGAAGTCGAATGGGCCGGCAACCCGCACAAGGGCACCGGCATCGGCGAGGGTGAGATGCTCACCCCGCGCACCTCGTTCCAGTCGTGGAGCGAGACGGTGCGTGGCCGCTCGCGCCGCTGGACGCTCGAACAGGTCGAAGCCTCGCATCGCCTGCGCCGTGTGCTGCGCGAGGCAGGCGACGCGCGTGAGCGCCAGCGCCTCTATCACGAGCTCGAACGCGCCTCGGCCGAAAAGGACGTGCTGCTCGGCCAGAAGGACGTGCTGATGAAGGAGGTGGACCATCGCGTCCAGAACAGCCTCCAGCTCGTCGCTGCCTTCCTGTCGCTTCAGGCGCGTGACGCTGGCCCCGGCCCGGTCGCGGATCAGCTGATCGAGGCACGTTCGCGGCTTTCCGCTGTCGCCCTCGTCCACCGCCGCCTGTACCGCGACGATCAGATTGAGACGATCGACCTCGCGCGCTACCTCGAGGAGCTGATCGGCGACATCAAGAACTCGCTCGGCCAGAACTGGGCATCGCAGATGACGGTCGATCTCATGCCGATGCTGATCCCCACCGATCGCGCGGTCAGCATCGGGCTGATCGCGGCTGAACTCGTCATCAACGCCACCAAATATGCCTATCCCGGCGGCTCGGGCCCGATCGACATCGCGCTGGAGCAGCACCGCAATCGCCTGCGCCTGATCGTCGCCGATCAGGGGCAGGGCCTGTCCGGCGATCGCCGCGGCTTCGGCAGCCGGATGATGGATGCGATGATGGCGCGGCTCGATGGCGAGCTGGAACAGGTCGATAACCATCCGGGTCTGCGCACGATCGTGACGGCGCTGATCGAGGACAAGACGCGTTAGGTGGCGGCGATGGAAATAGGACAATTTGTCTCATCGCGGTCGCCCGCGCGGCTCCCTACCTCCCGCGCATGACAGATGAACATGTATCCGCGCGCGCGCCGCTGAGCGGTGAAGCCAAGTTCCGCTGGATCATGAAGTGCGGCTGGAAGGGCCTTTGTCCTCGCTGCGGCCAGGGAAAGATGTTCCGCTCCTGGTTGAAGCTTGCCGATCGCTGCGACAATTGCGGGCTCGACTATCGCTTCGCTGCGCCGGACGACGGCCCCGCCTTCTTCTCGCTGTGCATCATCGCCCTGCCGCTCACCGCCTTCGTGGTCTGGCTGCAGGTCGCGTTTGATCCCCCCGCCTGGGTCCACCTCCTCACATCGGTTCCGGTCATGGTGATCGGCACGCTGCTGCCGCTCCAGCCGATCAAGGGCTGGCTGGTCGCCTCGCAATTCGTCAACCGCGCGCAGGAAGCGGGAACCGGCGCCTTATGGTCGAAGCTGCACGGAACGGACGACAAAACCAACGATTTCGATCAGTGACGGCCGCTCACGCAGCCCGCGCGGCAGCGGCATAAAGATCGAACGTCTCGAGCGCACCGGCGACCAGCTCCTCGGCCCAATGCTCGCCCTTCCCCTCTCCAGCCGCGTCGATCGCGGAGCGGATGTCGCGCCATTCGCCCGGCGCGTGAGTCGCGGCCAGATAAGCGGTCGGCAGCCCGCCGCCCACCTGCTTGGCCAGCATCCCGCCGCCCAAACGCGATCCTTCCACCACATAGAGCGCGCCCCACGCGCGCGGATCGTCATTCGCCGCGCGCGGTGTGGCCACCACTGGCCCCTCATGGCCCAATTGCGCGAGATCCTCGGCCAGTAACGGCACCCGCGGGCGAAGATCCGGCCAGACTGCCGCGGCTCTCGCCTCCGCAATCGGCAGCGCCTTGGCATGCGCCGCCAGGAAGCGCGTATAAGCCTCCCGGTCGAGCAGATCGAACCCGCCAAAGGCAGCGTCGACCGCCTCGTGGGCGGCAGCGGTTCGCGATCGGAGAAGGGAAATCGATGACATCGCCGCACGCGATGCCCGATCCGGCGGCCGCGGTCGAGGGACCAGCGTGGTACGGGCGGTCGGACTCGAACCGACATGTTGTCACCAACGGCGGATTTTGAGTCCGCTGCGTCTACCATTCCGCCACGCCCGCGTGTCCGGGCGGCGGCTTTGGCATGATTGGGGCGGGCCCGTCTAGCCCGGCGTTGATGGCGCGTCGTTTAGCCGGGGAAGCGGAGCGGCTTGGGCGAGTCGTCGCTCTTGGCTGTGCCCACCGGCTTGCGCGCACGTTGCGGATCGATCTGCCGGTCGAACGCGATCCCGGCGCGTCCCTCGGTCTGCCATGCGACCCGGCCCTTGATCTTGCCGACGCCGCGAAGATCGATCTCCACCGCACTGTCGGGTGATACCGGCTCGGGCAATTCGGCCATCAGCCCGCCAGCGGAAAGGTTGCGGACGCGGACTGGCATCGCCTCGGCCATGCCTTCCACCTTCAGGCTCGCGAGCAGGAACAGGCTGTCACGGCCACGCGCCCCGCCGTCGGCAGGCGCTGCCTCGAGGAAGACGTTTTCGCGGGCAGGATCCATGGCTTCTGGATACGACCGTATTTCTTGACGAATTACGAAGACGCGTCCGCAATGGCGCCACCTGCGCGCGCTTTATTCCTCGCGCGACACCTTTTCCTGCCGCTCGTGCCGCTCCTGCGCCTCGACCGTCATGGTGGCGATCGGCCGCGCTTCCAGCCGACCCAGGCTGATCGGCTCGCCAGTCACTTCGCAATAGCCATATTCGCCGTCATCGATCCGCCGCAGCGCGGCCTCGATCTTGCCGATCAGCTTGCGCTGGCGATCACGGGTGCGAAGTTCGATCGACCAGTCGGTTTCACTTGAAGCGCGATCGTTGAGATCGGGCTCGCGGATCGAATCGATCTGCAATTGGGAAAGGGTGCCCTGCGCCTCGCGCAGGATCGCTTCCTTCCATGCCAGCAGCTTGTTCCGGAAATACGCCTGCTGGCGTGGGTTCATGAAGGGCTCGTCAGCATGTGGCCGGTAACCATCGTCGCCGTCATTGGCCGCGAAGCCGGATACCTCAGTCTGATCCACGCGATTGTACGCCGTCGCCATCGACCTGTCTCCCCGCCGGCGTCACAGCGTTTCTCAAAGCACCACTGAGCGCCCCAGGCGCGCCCTATAGTCGCGCCTTAACTAACGGACAAGCGCTCCTGCACTCGACTCACCAATAAGTGTGAGCATTCCATCCACGAGAACGGGGGGAATTCATGTTCGCAGCCGCGGCAAGTTCCGTCCCCTACTGGCACGTTAACCATGATTTTGTCAGCAAACCTGCGGGAAATACGATCTTGAGACGGTGAATCGCACCGAATCACGTTGCGCTTAATGCTTTGTTTCGCACTTTACGGTGATAGCAGCCCCTCGTCGTCGCGAGGGGCAATGCGGCGGTAACGTCGTTCTTGATTGAAAGAGACATCATGTCGGTGCGGATGGCTTTGGCGAAACTCTGCGCGTGCACGGTCGGTGGCGCGATCGTCGGTGGGGGCGCTGTGCACGTGGCGGAAACGCAGAAGGCGCGCACGTCCTTCACCAAGAAGTCGACGCCCGTGAAGCGGGTGGCGAAGCGCCCGCCGCCGCCGCGCACCAGGGTCCGCACGATCGTGAAGAACACCACCACCACCTGCGCGCCCGCAGTGGTGACGGTCGCCAGTCAGGCTGCCCCCATTCCCGTGCCGCTGCCCGCAGCAGCGCCGGTCGTCTCGGGCGGCGGCGCGCCGGTGGCAGCGCCGATCATCGGTGGCGGCGGCTTTGGCGGCGGCGGCTTCTTCGCTGGCGGCTTCTTCGGCGGCTCGGGCGGCAGTGGCGGCTCGGGTGGGATCGTGGTCTCCTCGACGTCCAGCTCCAGCGGCGGATCGACCTCGACGTCGACCGGCGGCTCGTCCACCTCGACCGGTGGTTCGTCCACCTCCACCTCGACGGGTGGTTCGTCGACATCCACGTCGACCGGCGGCTCGTCGACCTCCACGTCCAGCTCGACCAGCGGCTCGACCTCAACCTCCACCTCTTCCTCGACGTCCAGTTCGTCCTACGGCTCGTCATCGAAGGGCTGGGGTTCCAGCCACGGCTGGGGCTCGAACCATGGCTGGTCGTCGAACGGCGGGCACAGCAGCAACAGCAGCGGCAATCCCTCGCCGGTGCCGGCCCCGCCGATGGTGCTGCTGTTCGGCGCCGCCGCAGCCGCGCTCATTGCGCGCCGCCGCCTCGCCAAGAAGGCACCAGTCGCGGCCTGATCTTACCATCGCGCCACCAGAAAGGGCCCGCGCGACACCATCGCGCGGGCCCTTTTTAATGCGACTCGGCCGGCTCAGGCGTTCAGCAGCGCCTGCTCGATGTCCGAAATGGGGTGGCCGGTCAGGTCCTTGGAAAGCTCGCCCGCAAGCCGATCGCTCACTTCCTTGTGGTAATGCTTGCGCAATTCGCCCAGCGTCTTGGGCGGCGCGACCACGATCAGCTTCTCATATTCGTTCGACAAGGCGCGCTTCTTCAGCAGTTCCGCCGCGTCGGCCGCAAAGCGATCCTCTTCCAGCTGATGGAAATCCGCCTCGCCCAGCGTGCCGCGCGCCGGGGCGAACTGCGCGCCGCCGCCGCGGGCGTGCATCGATCCGTTCTGCGCCACCGCCGGCGCCCCCGGGCCACTCTGCGTCGAGGAAGCCGCGCCTGCCGCATCCGTCTTCTGGTCGCGGTCCGCGGGGTTGCTCTGCTCCTCCGCATATTCCACCGTCAGGTTCGGATATTCGCCGTCACCTTCATTACGCAGGAACAGCAGCTTGCGGCCGTCCGCCACCAGAACGACGGCGTTGTGCGGAACTTGCATGTTGATACCTCCTTGCATGCCGTATTTGCCGACCAACGCGCCGTCACCCACCCGGGTTGCCTCGCTGGTCGCTGCCCGGCATAGCGCCGCGCCATGCTCGACATTCGCCTGATCCGTGACGATCCCGCCGCCTTCGACGCCGCCATGGCGCGCCGTGGCAAGCCGGCGGACGCCGCCACCATCCTCGATCTCGATCGCCGCCGCCGTGAGGTGGTGACGGAGCTTCAGGTCGGCCAGGCGCGCCGCAACGAGGCGTCGAAGGCCATCGGCGCCGCCAAGGCCAAGAAGGACGAGGAAACCGCCGCCGCGCTGATGGCGGAAGTCGCCACGCTGAAGCAGCGGCTGCCCGAGCTTGAGGCGGAGGAAGCACGGCTCGGCGGCGAACTCGACAGCCTCCTCGCCGGCCTGCCCAATCTCCCGCTCGCCGACGTGCCCGACGGCGCGGACGAGAACGACAATCAGCTCGTCCACGAACGGGGCCAGCGCCCGACGTTCGATTTCGCGATCAGCGAGCATGATGCGATCGGCCCTGCGCTCGGTCTCGACTTCGAAACCGGCGCACTGCTGTCCGGCGCGCGCTTCACGCTGGTGCGCGGCCATGTCGCGAAGCTCGCCCGCGCGCTTGGCCAATATGGGCTCGACGTGCTGACGCGCGACTATGGCTATGAGGAAGTGATCCCGCCGCTCCTCGTACGTGACGAGGCGATGTTCGGCACAGGCCAGTTGCCCAAGTTCGCCGAGGATCTGTTCCGCACCACGGACGGTCGCTGGCTGATCCCGACGAGTGAGGTCAGCCTCACCAACATCGTGCGCGAGAAGATCCTGTCGGCGACCGATCTGCCGCTGCGCTTCACCGCCCTCACCCCCTGCTTCCGCTCCGAAGCGGGCGCCGCGGGGCGCGATACGCGCGGCTTCATCCGCCAGCATCAATTCGACAAGGCCGAGATGGTCTCGATCGTCGAGCCCGATCAGTCGGAGGCGGAGCATGAGCGGATGACCGCCGCGGCGGAGGACGTGCTGACCCGGCTGGAGCTGCCGTTCCGCCGCATGAAGCTGTGCACCGGCGACATGGGCTTCTCCGCCGCCCGCACCTATGACATCGAAGTGTGGCTGCCGGGGCAGGATCGCTATCGCGAGATCTCGTCCTGCTCCACCTGCACCGATTTCCAGGCGCGCCGCATGAACGCCCGCTTCCGCCCGGAAGGCGAAAAGGCGACCCGCTTCGTCCACACGCTCAACGGCTCCGGCCTGGTGATCGGCCGGACGATCGTGGCGATCCTGGAGAATTACCAGCAGGCCGACGGCTCGGTCGCGGTGCCCTCGGTGCTGCAGCCGTATCTCGGGGGCCTGAACCGACTGGAGCCGCGGCCCGTCCAGGGTTAATGCAGCGGTAATGACGAACCGTATCCCGCTTGCGCTGCCGCTCGCGATCGCGTTGGCGGGATGCATTCCCTCGGTCGACCGCCCGGCGCGGCCCACTCCGCCGCGTCCCGATACGGGCGGCAGTTATCCGCCACCCCGTCCCGGGCCGCGGCCGCAGGAGCAGGTGGATCAGCTTCCCGCCCCGCCGCCCGCGTGGGAGCAGCGCGGAGTGGCGGACGATGCGCGCCAGGTTCCGGATCAAACCTATGTCGTGCGTTCCGGCGACTCGCTGCGCGCCATCGCGGAGCGGACCGGCGCCGGCTCCGAAGCGATAGCGCGCGCCAACGGCCTGTCCGCCCCGTTCGTCATCTACGCCGGCCAGCGGCTGCGCATCCCCGGCGGCCGCTATCACCTCGTGCGTTCCGGTCAGACCGGCATCGCGATCGCCCGCGCCTATGGCGTCGAATGGTCGCACATCGTCGCCGCGAACAACCTCAGCGAGCCTTACATCCTGCGCACCGGGCAGCGGATCCTGATCCCGGGTGACACGCGCCCGCGCAGCGCTGCTGAGCGCGCCGCCGCCTTCCGCCTCGACATCGATGATATCATCACCGGCGGCGAGCCCGCCATCGCGGAAAACCAGGCACCGGCGAAACCGGTCGCGACGCCGCGCCGCGTCCTTCCCGCCACTGCGGCGGTGGCGCCGCCCACCAGCAGCCCGGGCCGCTTCATGTGGCCGGTCGACGGCCGCATCGTCGGCCGCTTCGGCGCCGGCGCCAGTGGTCAGCGCAACAACGGCATCAAGATCGCGGTGCCGACCGAAACGCCGGTCCGCGCCGCCGCCGACGGCACCGTCGCCTATGTCGGCGACGGCATCGCTGCGCTCGGCGGCCTCATCATCGTCCGCCACGGCGAGAACTGGACCAGCGTGTACGGTCACGCCTCCAAGCTGCTCGTCCAGCGCGGCCAGGCGGTGAAGAAGGGCCAAACGATCGCGCTGTCGGGCGACACCGGCTTTGCCGATCAGCCCGAACTGCACTTCGAATTGCGCAAGGGCCGCAACCCGGTCGACCCGACGACTCAACTGCCCAAGCGTTAGCCGCGACGCCCGGCCCGCTTGCGGGCGCCGCCCGGTGAGGGCATGTGCCGCTCCACTATGACCGAAGCAAAGTCCGATCTGCTCCGCGTCCTCACGGACCGCGGCTACATCCACCAGATGACCGATGCGGCGGCGCTCGATGCGCTCGCCGCCCGCCAAGTGGTGCCGGGCTATATCGGCTTCGATCCGACCGCGCCGTCGCTCCACGTCGGCAGCCTCGTCCAGATCATGCTGCTGCGCCGCCTGCAGCAGACCGGGCACAAGCCGATCGTCCTGATGGGCGGCGGCACCGGCAAGATCGGCGATCCGTCGTTCAAGGAAGAATCGCGTCAGCTGCTGACGGAGGATCGCATCGGCGCCAACGTCGCCTCGATCCGCCGCATCTTCGAACGCTTCCTCACGTTCGGTGACGGCCCGACAGACGCGGTGATGGTCGACAATGCCGACTGGCTCGACAAGCTCGAATACATCCCCTTCCTGCGCGAGGTCGGGCAGCATTTCTCGGTCAACCGGATGCTGTCGTTCGATTCGGTGAAGCTCAGGCTCGACCGCGAGCAGTCGCTCAGCTTCCTCGAATTCAACTACATGATCCTGCAGGCCTATGACTTCCGCGAGCTGTCGCAGCGCCACCGCGTGCGGCTGCAGATGGGCGGCAGCGATCAATGGGGCAATATCGTCAACGGCATCGAGCTGGCGCGCCGCATGGACGGGACCGAAGTGTTCGGCGTCACCACGCCCCTGCTCACCACCGCCGACGGGCAGAAGATGGGCAAGACCGTCTCGGGCGCCGTCTGGCTGCACGAGGATCAGCTGCCGCACTTCGATTACTGGCAGTTCTGGCGCAACACTAACGATCGCGACGTCGGCCGCTTCCTGCGCCTGTTCACCGATCTGCCGGAGGACGAGATCGCCCGCCTCGAAAAGCTTGAGGGTGCGGAGATCAACGAGGCGAAGAAGATCCTCGCCAACGAGGCCACCGCCATGTGCCGCGGCCGCGAGGCAGCGGAACAGGCCGCCGAAACCGCGCGCAAGACCTTCGAGGAAGGCGCCAGCGGCGACGCGCTCCCCACCTTCGCCGCCAGCGGCGAGGTTGCGCTGGTCGACGTCCTCGTCGGCCTCGGCTTCTGCGCCTCGAAGGGCGAGGCCCGCCGCCTGATCAAGCAGGGCGGCGCGCGCGTCGCCGGCGAGAAGGTTTCGGACGAAGCCGCCACCGTCACCGCCGGCGGCGAGCCGGTCCGCATCTCCGCCGGCAAGAAGCACCACGGCCTGCTCGTCGCCGGCTGACGCGGGGCCCTACTGATCCACGATCCTCCATCCGCCGCCTGCCACAATCACCGGCAGGCGGCAGGACGCTCGTGCCCTTGTCCTTGCATTAGCACACACTACATTAGCTACTTCTAACGGAGTAGCGACGATGCTGAAGCCGCCAATGGATCTGGCGACGTTCGAACAGAAAGCGGTGCAGGTCGCCGACACGCTGAAGGCGATCAGCAACGCACGCCGGCTGATGCTGCTGTGCAAGCTGGTGGAGCATGGCGAAGTGACGGTCACTGGCCTCGCCCGCGACGTCGGCCTCTCGCAATCCGCCTGTTCGCAGCACCTCGCGAAGATGCGCGACGAAGGCCTGGTTACCTTCCGGCGCGAGAGCCAGACCCTCTGGTACGCCATCGCCGATCCGCGCGTCGAAACGCTGCTCGCAACCCTCTACCAGCTTTACTGCAAGGACGTTGATTGATGCTTCCCACCCTGTCGTCGCACGATGTGCGCCTGGCCCTCGACGGCGGCGCCCGGCTGGTCGACATCCGTGGCGCCGACGAACATGCGCGCGAGCGCATTCCCGGCGCGGTTAACCTGCCGCTCGATCGCATCGCCGCCTTGCCGCGCGATGAGCGCCCGGTGATCTTCCACTGCAAATCGGGCATGCGCACGGCCGCCAACGCGGGCGCCCTCGCCGCCGCCGCGGCAGGGGCCCCGGCCTATATCCTGGAAGGCGGCATCGATGCGTGGCGCTCGGCCGGTCAGCCGACCGTGATCGACCGCGCCCAGCCGCTGGAGATCATGCGGCAGGTACAGATTGCTGCTGGCATGCTGGTGCTGGCCGGCGTTCTGCTTGGCGTGTTCGTCGCGCCCGCCTTCCTCGGCCTGTCTGCCTTCGTCGGTGCTGGCCTGCTGGTTGCCGGGGCCACCGGCTGGTGCGGCATGGCGAACCTGCTACGCATCATGCCCTGGAACCGGCGCTGCGCGCATTGAGCCGATGATGACCGCCGCACTTCGCAGCGACTAGGGCGTCCCGCCGAACTGGAACGGCCGGGCCGGCCTGAAGTCCTTGTTGGCCATGCCGGAGAAGATGTTCCTCTCATTCGGCCCAAGGTCGAGCTTCATCACCTTGCCACGGCCGGGCGAGAAATCGATCTTGTCGAGATCAACCCAGAAGATGTTGGGCGTCATCGCCGACTCGAAGAAATACGGCCTGCGCTTCTGGTCGGAAACGGTACGCCAGCGTGTCGACGATATGTTGGGCTGGTTCGGCGTCTTGACGCCAATTGGCACCGAGACATTGCGGATCACGCTGAAGGCAGTGGCGATCGTCTCCAGCGAGTCCGATGTCGGCGGGATGGACCTCACGGAGAAGGAAGCGCGGGCGAAGCGGTCTGCGGCGCGGCTCGTCCCCGGCAGGAACACCGTGCCGCCGACCTCTCGCCAATATTCCTCCATCGCCAACTGCCGCTCGAACGTCGGCGAGTTGATCACGACCTGATAGTCCCGGCTGTGATGGATGACCTGCCGGCCGCCGACATATTCGATGATCGCGCTGTCGCCGCTCGGGTCCGACAGCGACAGGTGGAGGGTCGCGGTTTCCTTGGTGCCGGGCACTGGCGCGGCGGCGATGACGAAGGGTTCCTTGGCGAGCGCGTCGACTGCTCCTTGCACCGTCGTGAAATTGTCGAGCACATATTGCGCCCAGGCCGCGATGCTGAGGCCCGGGTTGGCGCCGCTGTTGGCCGGATAACGCGACTCCGCCAGCCACAGGATGTTCGCGACCAACCCTGCCTCGTTCATCCCGTCTGACGTGAATTGGTCATAGGCAGCGGCGATGACGCTGCCATAGCGAGAGGTCCACCGGATCGAATTGGGGCCCGCCCCGCCCGTACGCGCCATCCCGCGGGGAAATACCCAGAGGTTGGTCGGAATGTCGCTTTCCCAGTCCATCGACCGCGCGGTGACCACCTGGTCGTCACCGCCCAGGTTGACGACCCGCGTGCATGCCTGCACCGGTGGCGGCAGAGACATTCCGGCAATCAGCAACACGCCCAGGCAAAGCCTCAACGAGGCGATCGTCGTTCCGGACATGGCCACCTCCAGCGGCCGCTTGATAAGACCCGGGAGAGTCGACGTTCCATACGTAGATGACCGGTGGACCGTCGCCACGCCGTCTGCCCGGAGAGCAAGCCAGTCGCGCGACATGACCGGGGGATGCGCGGTCGCGCGCCCGGGCTGCCCGGTGCTACTGCGGTTATCAGCCCGATCGCAGCAGCGCGACGCCGGCATCCCGCTCGAACAGATACAGCGCCACCCGCGCCGCCTGCCCGCGTGGGCCGGAAAGCCCGCCGTCGCGATCGATCAGCAGCCGCGCATCATCATAAGCGATCGGCAGCAGCTCGTTGAGCAGTTCCGGTGTCGCCAGCCGGAACGCCGCCTCGCCCGATTGCCGCGTGCCGAGCAATTCGCCCCCGCCGCGCAGTCGCAGATCCTCCTCCGCGATCCGGAAACCGTCATTGGTCTCGCGCATCAGCGCCAGCCGCGCGCGCGATGTCTCGCTCAACGCCGCGCCGCGCATCAGCAGGCAACGCGATTGCCCGCCGCCGCGCCCCACGCGCCCGCGCAACTGATGCAGCTGCGCCAGGCCGAAGCGGTCGGCATGCTCGATCACGATCAGCGTCGCGTTGGGCACGTTCACGCCCACCTCGATCACTGTCGTTGCCACCAGCACGCCAAGCTCGCCGCCGGCGAAGCGCGCCATCACCGCGTCCTTTTCCGCCGGCCGCATCTTGCCATGCACCAGCCCGACGCGATCCCCGAAGCGCCCCGCCAGCGCCGCCGACCGCGCCTCGGCGGCGGCAAGGTCGCTCTTCTCGCTCTCCTCCACCAGCGGGCAGACCCAATAGGCCTGCTTGCCCTCCGCCAGATGCCGGCCAAGCGCATTGACCACCTCGTCCAGCCGCTCCTCGCTGATGACGCGCGTTTCCACTGGCTCGCGCCCCGGCGGCATCTCGTCCAGCCGGCTCTGGTCCATCTCGCCATGCTGCGCGAGGACCAGCGTTCGCGGGATCGGCGTCGCAGTCATCGCCAGCAGATGCGGCGTCGTCTTGCCCTTGGCCGACAGCGCCAGCCGCTCCGCCACGCCGAAGCGATGCTGCTCGTCCACCACGACAAGGCCGAGGTCACGGTAATTCACCGCATCCTGAAAGATCGCGTGGGTGCCGATCAGGATGTCGATCGATCCATCCGCCAGCCCCATCAGCACGCCCTCGCGCGCCCGGCCCTTGTCGCGCCCGGTCAGCACCGCGATGTTCACCGGCAGGCCGGCCAGCGTCTCGCGCAGCGTGTCGTAATGCTGGCGCGCCAGTATCTCGGTCGGCGCCAGCAGCGCGCCCTGCGCGCCCGCCTCCACCGCGATCAGCAGCGCGAGCGCCGCGACCAGCGTCTTGCCCGATCCCACGTCGCCCTGCAGCAACCGAAGCATCGGCGCGTCCTGCGCCAGGTCGCCCTCGATCTCGCGCGCCGTCCGCGCCTGTGCGCCGGTCAGCGCATAGGGCAGCCGAAGCATGTCGCGCAGCCGCCCGTCCCCCTTCAGCGCGCGACCGCCGCGTCGGCGTGTATCCTGCCGCACCAGCGACAGCGCCAGCTGGTTGGCGAAGATCTCGTCATAGGCGATCCGCGCCCGCGCCACCGCATCGGCCGGATCGGCATGGACGCGCGCCAGCGCCTCCTTCCACCCCGGCCAGTCGCGCTGTGCCAGCAGTCCCGGCTCGATCCATTCACCAAGCTCCGGCGTCCGCGCGATCGCCTGATCGACCAGCCCGCCCACGCGGCGCGAAGTGATCCCTTCCGACAGGGGATAGACTGCCTCGCGCTCGCGGAAGCTGTCCTCCCCGTCGACGATCTCCGGGTGGATGATCTGCAAGTCCTGGCCGTATGTCTCCAGCTTGCCCGAGACGCGCACCGGCTCGCCCACGGTATAGAGCTTGCGCACCATCCCGCTCGATCGCCCGAAATAGACGAGGCTGACGATATTGCCGTAGCCGTCCGCCGCCTGCACCCGCGTCGGCCCGCGGGGCGAGGAGGAGACGCGGATGTCGCGCACCGTAAGTGTGATCGCGATCGTGCGCCCGGCGTCCTGCGCCATCAGCTCATCGCGCGGCAGCCGGTCGATCCAGCCGCTGGGCAAATGGAACAGCACGTCCACCACCCGCGCCAGCCCCAGCCGGTCAAGCGGCTTGGCCAGCCCTGCCCCGACGCCCTTTAGCGCGGTGACTTCGGCGAACAGTGGATTGAGGATATCGGGTCGCATGACTATCTCTTGCGCCACGCCTAGCCGTTCGCATCGATCCTGTCAGGCGAGCGGGTGAATAATCGTAGCCGACCGTGCGAAACCACGGCCGGCCAAGTGTCGTTGGAGCCCTGATGGATCACGAAACTCGTTTGCGGCGCACCCGCTTCCGCGCCTGGCACCGGGGCACGCGCGAGGCCGATTTCATGATTGGCGGCTTCTTCGATGCGCATCACGCCAGCTGGTCCGAGGAGCAGCTGCAATGGTTCGAACGCCTGCTGGAGGAGCAGGACGTGGACATCATGGGCTGGGCGATCGGCTCCATCCCCTGCCCGCCTGAATGGGAAGGCGAGATGATGCAGACGATGCGCCGCGTCGACTTCGCGCTCGCCACGCCCGGCAGCCAGCCCGGCGCCTGACCCGCCCCCACCTGCCGCCGCCCGATACGAACGGACCCGCACTTGCCCGATCTGAAGACGATTCTCTCCGTCACGACGCCGCTCACCCTCTCGGGCGTGCCGACCGGCTTCCTGCCGAGCCTCCTTGCCGATCTCGCCCGCGCGGCCAAGACCCGCGCAGTGTTCATCGCGCCGGACGAGGCGGCGATGCGCGCGATCGCGGGCACCGCGCGCTTCTTCGCGCCGGAGATCGAGATCGTCGAATATCCGGCCTGGGATTGCCTGCCCTATGACCGCGCCTCGCCCTCCCTGCGCGTCATGGCTGAGCGGATCGGCGCGCTCCACAAGCTGCAGGCTACGCCCAAGGCGCCGCAGCTCGTCCTCACCACCGTCAACGCCGCCACCCAGCGCACGCTCACCCCGTTCCGCATCCGCCAGCTCGTCGCGAACCTGAAGCCGGGTGAGCGGATCGCGCGCGACAAGCTCGCCGCGCTGCTCTCCGCCAACGGCTACGTGCGCACCGATACGGTCCACGACGCCGGCGAATATGCCGTCCGCGGCGGTCTGGTCGATCTGTTCCCCTCGGGTGAAACCCAGGCGCTCCGCCTCGATTTCTTCGGCGACGAGATCGAAAGCGTCCGCACCTTCGACCCCGCCGACCAGCGCACCACCGGCAAGATCCCCGGCTTCACCCTCCTCCCCGCCTCCGAGGCGCTGCTGGACGAGGAAAGCATCAAGCGCTTCCGCAGCCGCTATCGCGAAACCTTTGGCGCCACCGCCACCGGTGACCCGCTCTACCAGGCGGTCAGCGAAGGCCGCCGCCTCGCCGGCATGGAGCATTGGCTCCCGCTGTTCGAGGAGCGTCTCGAGACCCTGTTCGACCATATCGGCGAGGACGCGCTGGTCGTGCGCGACGGCGGCGTGAAGGCCGCGGGCGAGGCGCGGTTCGAGGCGGTCGCCGACTATTACGAGAACCGCAAGCGCGCCGAGGCGGCGCAGCCCGGCAGCTACCGCGCTCTTCCCGCCAAGACGCTCTACATGCCGCCCAAGGAGTGGGAGGAAGCGCTCGCCACCGCCACCGCGCACGTCACCACCCCGTTCCACGAGCCCGAATCCGCCACCGTCGTCGATTTCGGCGTCGACGGCCCGCGCGATTTCGCGCCCGAGCGCGCCGCCAGCACCAACGTCTACGAAGCGGTGGTCGATCACCTCCAGAAGCTGCGCAAGGAGGGGCGCACCCCCGTCCTCGCCAGCTATTCCGCCGGGGCGCGCGATCGCCTCGGCAATCTCCTCAAGGATCACGGCCTCACCGGCGCGAAGCCGGTCGACACGTGGCAGGAGGCGCAGGGCGTCGGCGAGACGCAGGTCGCGCTCATCGTCCTGCCGCTCGATCACGGCTTCACCGCCCCCAAGGTCGCCGTCCTCACTGAACAGGACATGCTGGGCGACCGGCTGATCCGCCGCGCCAAGCGCCGCAAGTCGGCCGACGCCTTCCTGGCCGAGCTCGCCACGCTCTCGCCCGGCGATCTCGTCGTCCACACCGATCACGGCATCGGCCGCTACGTCGGGCTCACCCAGGTGCCCGTCGCCAAGGCGCCGCACGATTGCGTGCAGCTGGAATATGCCGGCGGCGACAAGCTCTACGTGCCGGTCGAGAACCTCGAGGTCCTCTCGCGCTACGGCGCCGGCGAGGAAGGCGCCACGCTGGACCGGCTCGGCGGCGAGGCATGGCAGCGTCGCAAGTCGAAGATGAAGGAGCGCATCCGCGAAATCGCGGGTGATCTCATCGCCACCGCGGCGCTGCGCGCGCTGCGCCACGGCGAGGTCGCGGCGCCCGACGCCAGCGGCTATCCCAGCTTCGTCGATCGCTTCCCCTATCAGGAAACCGACGATCAGGATCGCGCGATCGAGGAAACGCTCGCCGATCTCTCCGCCGGCAAGCCGATGGACCGGCTCATCGTCGGCGACGTCGGCTTCGGCAAGACGGAGGTCGCGCTGCGCGCCGCCTTCGTCGCGGCGATGGCCGGCATGCAGGTCGCGGTCGTCTGCCCGACGACGCTGCTCGCGCGCCAGCACCACCTCAACTTCACCCAGCGCTTCGAAGGCTATCCGATCGAGATCGGCCGCCTCTCCCGCCTCGTCCCCGCGGCGGAGGCGAAGCGCGTCAAGGAAGGCCTCGCCAGCGGCACGATCGACATCGTCGTCGGCACCCACGCGCTCCTCGCCAAGAACGTCGATTTCAAGCGCCTCGGCCTCGTCATCGTCGACGAGGAGCAGCGCTTCGGCGTCACCCACAAGGAACGGCTGAAGGCGCTGAAGGCGGACGTCCACGTCCTCACCCTCACCGCCACGCCCATCCCCCGCACGCTGCAGATGGCGATGTCGGGCCTGCGCGAGCTTTCCGTCATCCAGACGCCGCCGGTCGATCGCCTCGCGGTGCGCACCTATGTCATGCCCTGGGATCCGGTCGTCCTGCGCGAGGCGCTGCTGCGCGAGCATTATCGCGGCGGCCAGAGCTTCCTCGTCACCCCGCGCATCGCCGATCTGCCCGACATCGAGGAATTCCTGCGCAAGGAAGTGCCCGAGGTCCGCTACGTCGTCGCGCACGGCCAGATGGCGCCGACCGAGGTGGAGGAGCGCATGTCCGCCTTCGTCGAGAAGAAGTTCGAGGTGCTCATCTCCACCTCGATCATCGAAAGCGGCATCGACATCCCGTCTGCCAACACGCTGATCGTCAACCGCGCCGATCGCTTCGGCCTGGCGCAGCTATACCAGCTGCGCGGCCGCGTCGGCCGGTCGAAGACGCGCGCCTACGCCTATATGGTCACGCCCCCCGAACGGCAGATGACGGACGCGGCGGAAAAGCGCCTGAAGGTGCTCTCCGATCTCGACAGCCTCGGCGCCGGCTTCCAGCTCGCCAGCCACGATCTCGACATCCGCGGCGCCGGCAACCTGCTGGGCGACGAACAGTCCGGCCACATCAAGGAAGTCGGCTACGAGCTCTACCAGTCGATGCTGGAGGAAGCGATCATGGACGCGCGCGCCGGCGGCCTCGCCAGCCGCCCGCGCGACTTCTCGCCGCAGATCACCGTCGATGCGCCGATCCTCATCCCGGAGGATTACGTGCCCGATCTCGATCTGCGCATGGGCCTGTACCGCCGCCTCAACGATCTCGATACGAAGCCCGATCTGGATGCCTTCGCCGCCGAGATGATCGACCGCTTCGGCCCCCTGCCGGAGGCGACGGACAATCTCGTCAAGGTGATCGAGATCAAGCTGAACGCCAAGAAGGCCTGCGTCGCGAAGATGGACGTCGGCCCCAAGGGCGCGCTCGTCAGCTTCCACGACGATACGCCGCCCAACGTCCCCGCGCTCCTCGCCTATGTCGAAAAGCTCGGCCCGATCGCAAAGCTGCGCCCGGACTCGAAGCTAGCCCTGACACGCAACTGGGCCGACCCGGCCGCGCGGCTGCATGGCGCGTTGCAATTGTCGAAGGGGCTGGCGAAGGCGGCAGGGTAAATAATAAGTCTGATGGTCGGATAAGAGATTAGTTCTCATCGCCGATGCCAGAATAGCATTGGAAGTGGTTGATTATTCTGAATCGCTCACGTTAAGGTCGGTTTCTTCGAACGATAAACGAGGCGAACTTGGCCCAAGGACCGCGGACTGCACATCGGTTTGGAGGTGTCTGGACGGAGATAAAGCTTAACGCGTTGAGCGAGTACCTTCGCTTTTACCAGAATGCTTTGAAGAACATGGACTTCGAAACCTGGTACATCGATGCGTTTGCAGGAACAGGCGATCGCCATGCGGAGATGAACGAGGGAGGTCTCTTTGAAGGCCGCCCTATCGAATATGTCGAGCGAACCGTCGATGGTAGTGCAAGGAAAGCGCTTAAAGTCGATCCTCCGTTCTCTCACTACTGGTTTTCCGAACAGCATGCTGGTCGCGCGATCCGGCTGGAACGCTTAAAACAGGAATGGCCATACGACATTCAAGTTCAGCGTGGCGAAGCGAATACTGCTCTGCGATCTTTGTTTGTCACTGCGCCCTGGGCGAAGAGCCGTTCGTCTTCCCGTCAGCGCGGGGTCGTATTTCTCGATCCATATGGGATGAGCGTTGATTGGGAGACGCTGGAAGTGCTGGCCGCGACTAAACGGGTTGATGTTTGGTACCTGTTCCCCCGAGCTGCTGTGATCCACCAGCTTGCCAATGACATGAAGGGCATCGATGAAGGTAAGCGCAGGGCGCTTGCCAGAATTTTTGGGGGAAATGACTGGGAAGATGAGTTTTACAGCTCAAAGCCCGTCCAAGCGTCAATATTCGACCTTGCACCCGAAAATAGCAAAAGTCGTCATGCCACCCCCGAACAAATAGCGTCTTTCGCCAGAAAACGGTTCGGGAAGCTGTTCTGCTACGTCTCTGATCCGCTGCCACTCATGATCAAAAACAATAGATACTTTGAACTTTACTGTTTATCGAACAATTCTAGGGCGATTACATTAATAAAGAGAGGGGTTAACCACGTAATTAAGAAATACTCGCCGGCATCGCATCGTAAGTACTACCCCCAAGAAGTCGACCGCTAGCCTTCTTATTTACTCCACCCCACTGCTTGAAGAAAAATGCGGTCTTAGACCGATCGCAAAGACGCTTGAGCGCCCACACCCATTCTTCTTCCATGCCACGTGCCTTGGGGCCGGATTCGCCGCCAACGATGGCCCACGCAATTCCGTCTAGATTCACCTCATGAATTGGACCGATGAGCGGTTCGAAACTGATAAAGCGAATGGCGGCCGGCGTAGCCTGAAGATGGACGATCCGGTCGACGACAGCGGGACCCTCTACGCTAGTCCCAAGCCAGGCGTTCGATAAAATCTTGAAATCACCGCTCGTGAGCACATTGCGCATCCGGTCAGGACGCTTCGTCAGAAGTTGGTACTCATGACGCGGCGTTTCCTCCATCACGCGCCAGACCTTTCTGATAAAGTCGACTGGCACATCTGGATGAAACAGATCCGACATCGAGTTCACAAAAACCTTACGCGGTCGCCGCCACCGATGAGGCACATCCAGTGCCGTCTCGTCACACCGAATATTGCCGGTCCATTTCGCACGGCCGCCAGATTTTCGGGTTAGCCCGCTATACTTCGCGACGCCCATGGCTTCGAGACGCGCTGCCATCCGCATGGCATAGCAATTTGTGCACCCTGCGGATGCAATACTGCACCCGGCTACGGGATTCCATGTCGCGTCCGTCCACTCGATAGGTGAATTCTCGGCCATTGCTCGTCCTCGCAGCGGTGCGCCGGCACGCGCCAAGCTGCTTGAATCATACAGGCGCCGTTCGCGCAATCTGTCTGCGGGTTTAGAGTCTTGCGACGAGCATTCGGGTAACCCGTCGGCGCCTCCGACGCAGGTCTTGAATTGTCAGATGCTGCCGGATGTCGACTCACTGCGCGTTTCTTAACCCCCTCACCCCCGCCGCATCCCCGTCACCAGCCCCACAACCACCAGCACCGCCGACACCGCCGTCGCGCCCGCCACCAGCGCCGCCTCCTGCCCGCCGGCCGCGAAGATCGCCGCCAGCGCCCACAGGAACACCAGCGCATAAGGCAGATTGCCGCGCCCGCGGATCAGCGCGGTCGCGGCGATGACGCCCGCCGCTACCACCACGGCGCCCGCGATCATCGGTGCCGCCGCGCCGCCCTCCACGCCGTGGAAGCGCAGGCTGGCGGCGATGTTCACCGTCGTCGCCACCGTCAGCCACGCGGCTAGCGCGCTCAGCGGCACATAGGCAAGCCAGCGCTCACCGGTGCCAAGGCGCGCGCCCTCGAACACGCGATAGATGGCGACGAGGCACGCCAGCGTCAGGATGATGATCGATACCGAAATCGCGCTCAGCCCGAATACCTGGGTGTAGGCCGCCCACAGGCCGTTGCCGAGGAACGCGCCCGCCGCCGGCCAGCGGATGCGCGCGATCAGCGGATTGTCGCGTTGCGCCGGTAGCAGCTGGTAGATCGCGAACAAGGTCGAGCCGAGGTACAGCGCTCCCCAGATCGAAAAGGCCCAGCCCGCCGGGGTGATCAGGGTGCGCACGGCATCGGACTGGTCGCCGATCGGCCTCCCCACCCCCAGCTGCGGCAGCAGCGGCGTCAGGATCTGGAACGCCGCCGCCAGCAGCACGGCGATGGACGCGGCGTTCAACGTGCCGCCGGCGGGGGAGTGGATGCGGGTTGCCATTGGCGCTGAACGCCCGTCCTGCCCGCACGGTTCATCGCCGCTTGCCCCCTGCACCCGCGCCACCCTGACGCCACGCACGCCTCCCATCCGCCCCGCCGCGCGCCCGGTCCCGGGCACCCCGCGGCGCCGATCCGCCTTCCTGTCCTACATGCCCGCCGGGGCGTATCATCCCCGCCATGATCCCTGCGCCCACCCACCCCGCGAATGTTGAGGCTGTTGGAAAAAAACGCGCTATCGCCTCAACTTCCTCAACATTCGCGCGCAGGCATTTTTCAAAAACCACGGTTTTCCGCCGTTTTTCGCGGGCACGTTCCTTTTCGCACTCGGCCCGCCTAAACGCCCCTCCATGACTTACGACATTCACGTCATTGGCGGCGGCCTCGCCGGAAGCGAAGCCGCGTGGCAGCTCGCCGAAGCCGGCTTCAAGGTCCGCCTGTCCGAAATGCGCGGCACGGGAGAGAATACCCCGGCGCATCACACCGATCATCTGGCGGAGCTCGTCTGTTCCAACAGCTTCCGGTCGGACGATGCCGAAAGCAACGCCGTCGGCCTCATCCACCAGGAAATGCGCGCGCTTGGCTCGCTGATCCTGCGTGAGGGGGACGCGCACAAGGTGCCGGCGGGCTCCGCGCTGGCGGTGGATCGTGATGGCTTTTCCGCGGGCGTCACCGCCGCGCTCGCCGCGCATCCCAACGTCACGATCGTGCGCGAGCGGGTCGATGCGTTGCCGGAAGGGCCGGCGATCATCGCCACCGGGCCGCTGACCGCGCCGGGCCTGTCGCAGGCGATCGCCAGTGAGACGGGGAAGGACGCACTCGCCTTCTTCGATGCCATCGCGCCGATCGTGTACCGCGATTCGATCGACATGGAGAAAGCGTGGTTCCAGTCCCGCTGGAACAAGGGCGACGGCACCGATTACATCAACTGCCCGCTCAATCGGGAGCAGTATGAGGCGTTCGTCGAAGGGCTGCTCGCCGGCGAGAAGAGCGTGCCGCGCGAGTGGGAGAACGTGCCCTATTTCGAAGGCTGCATGCCGATCGAGGTGATGGCGGAGCGCGGGCGCGATACCTTGCGCTTCGGCCCGATGAAGGGCGTCGGCCTCGATGATCCGCGCACCGCGACGCCGGAACATCCGAACGGCCGCTGGCCCTACGCCTGCGTCCAGCTGCGGCAGGACAATGCCGCCGGCACCCTGTGGAACATCGTGGGGTTCCAGACGAAGCTGAAGCATGCCGAACAGGTGCGCCTGTTCCGCACCATCCCGGGGCTGGAAAAGGCGGAGTTCGCCCGGCTCGGCGGCCTCCACCGCAACACCTTCTTGCGCTCGCCTGAGCTGCTCGATCCCGAACTGCGGCTGAAATCGCGTCCGAACGTCCGCTTCGCCGGGCAGATCACCGGCTGCGAAGGCTATGTCGAAAGCGCCGCGATCGGGCTCCTGGCCGGCCGCTTCGCGGCGGCCGAGCTTGGCGGCCGCCCGATGACGCCACCGCCGGTGGAAACCGCGCTCGGTGCGCTGTTGAACCACATCACCGGCGCCGCGGTGGCGGAAACGTATCAGCCGATGAACGTCAATTTCGGCCTCTTCCCGCCGATCGAGGGGCGCACGAAGAAAGCGGATCGCAAGAAGATGTACACCGACCGCGCCCGCACGGCGCTGGCCGAATGGATGGCCGCCTGACATCCCGGGGCCGCCCTCACCCCGGCGCGCCGGGTCAAGGTCGAGGGCGGCCGCCCGTCAACCGCGTTCGTCCCGAGCATCGCCGAGGGACGTGAAGTGCTAGCCCCCGCGCTTAGCTGTCGTCATCCGCGCTGCGCACCGGCGGGCACTCGGGTTTGCGCGCCGATCGCAGCGGGGTCTTGCGCTTCACCGCCGTGGTGGCGAACTCCGCCCGGTCCATGGCGCCCGATTTGTCTCGGTCGGCGCTGGCGAACTTGGCGGTCGTCTTGGCCGCCCATTCGTCGAACGACAGCCGCCCGTCGCCATTGGTGTCGAGCTTCGCAAACGCCTTGCGACGCGAGGCGAGATATTCCTCGCGCGTGATGCTGTCGTTGCGATCCTTGTCGTATCGGTCGAAGCGCTTCTCCTCCCGCGTCCGCGCGCTGGCTTCCGGCACCGGCGCATCGGCCACTTCGTTGCCAGCAGTGCGCTGCGCCGAGGCGGGCGGCGGCGGTGCGGACGGGATGATCGGGTCGCTCGTCGCCCGGGTCGAAAACAGCATCCAGCCCGCCGCCACCATCAGCAGCGCCGCGACACCCCCTGCCAGATACCGCCACATGCCCCTCTCCCCCTGTGGAGCCCGTTACCGCCCCGTCAATCGATGCCACGCCAGTCGCGCTACCCGAGCCGGCGCCCCAACCGGTCGCGCCCCCGCCAGGTCCGCCCGCGCGACATGCACCAGTGCCCCCAGGAAGCGCCCCGCCGAACTCCAGCGCTGCCCCGCCGCCCGCGCCAGCAACGGCGCCGCCAAAGCCCGCGACCGGTTCGCCACCGCCGGATCAGCCGTGATGCCGGCCAGATCAGCCAGCGCCCAGCCAGCGCCAGCGTCGGCGACGTTGTCTGCAGCGCCAGCCAGCCGCCCCGCCTCCCGGAACACGCCCGCCCGCGCGGTCGCAAACGTCATCAGGGCTGCGTCGTCCGTCTCCCCAAGCAACTGTTCCCAACCCACCTCAGTGGCGGCAAGCGCCGCGCCATCCGCCCCTGCCTCGGTCAGCACCTGGAGGATCGGCTGCGCGGGTGCCGGCGCTGCATGGAGCGCCATCAGCGCCTCGTACCACCAGGTCAGCCGCAGCTGCGCCACCATCGGATCGCGCGTGCCGAGCGCCAGCTTCGCCAGCGTCGCATCGAGCGCGAACACCGCAAGCACCCCCTCGCGCCCGGCCGCCGGCGCGTAGCCGAGCGCAAGCGCGCGCTCCGGATGGCCGCCTCCAGGGTCGATCCCAAAGGTTCGAGGGTCGTTAACCATGTCGCTTGATCGTAGTTTAGAAGCTGCACGTCATAACAGCCCGCTAGAACATAAACAATATTTGCGGGGACAGGGGCAACATGAAGCCGTCGGGCGTTGCGCCAAAGACTTTTCTCAAGCGACTTGGGCAAGACACGCGGGGCAATGCTCTGGCGATCATGGCCATCGCAACTATCCCCGTCACGGCTCTCGCCGGTTCGGCGATCGATACCTCGCGAATGTATTTCGTGAAGGTGCGCCTGCAGCAAGCTTGCGATTCCGGTGCCCTGGCCGGCCGCAAATTCATGGTCGACACCACGTATTCCGCCGATGCGAACCAGAAAGCGGAAATGTTCTTCGACAATAATTTCAAGGTCGGGGTGTTTGGTACAAAGTCCCGCACTCGCATATTCTCCAAGACGTCGGACAATCAGGTGCGCGGAACCGCATCCGCGGTCGTGCCGATGACGCTGACCAAGATGATCGGCGCCGGCGACGCCACGATCAATGTCACCTGCCAGGCGAAGCTCGACATCCCGAACCTCGACGTGATGTTCGTGCTCGACACGACGGGATCGATGGGCCTGACGAACCCGTCCGACAGCGTCAGCAGGATCAGCGCGCTTCGTTCCTCCGTCGTCAGCTTCTATGACGCGCTAGAGGGATCGAAGACCAATTCGAGCCAGATCCGCTACGGGTTCGTGCCCTATTCCTCGACCGTCAACGTCGGCATGCTGCTGAAGCGCGACTGGATGGTCGACAGTTGGACATACCAGTCCCGCGCTCCTGCCGACATCACGGAGAAGACAAACACCTCGACCCAAGGCGAGTGGAATGCGTCAACCTATAGCGGCTGGACCACATTGTCCGGCAGCACCGGGACGTTCGTGACCTATGGCCTGCCGGAGAATTGCTTCGCGCCGCCGAACACGCAGAAGACCGCCAGTTCTTCGACCAGCTGGACCACCAACCCGAACGGATCACAGGGTCGAACGACGACTGAGACAATTACCGGGAGCAGCTTTTCCGCTAGTTTGTCGAACGGCGTCTGCAAAATCACGGAGACGCGGTACAACAATCTGAAGCGCAGCCGCGTCGAGACCCGCACCAAGAACCCGAACTGGGGCAGTACATCAAGTTCCACGGCCAAGACCTATTGGTGGAACTATCAGCCGGTAACGTTCGACGTCAGCGGACTGAAGGGCAACGGCGGCTCCGGGTTGATGGCGGGCGGCACCTTCCAGGCGATGATCAATGGCGGAAACGGCTCGCAATGGTCGAACCGTGCGATCACGTGGAACAGCTCAAGCGCCTGCATCGAAGAGCGGGCCACCGTGCGGCAAAGCGATTATCCGAGCATCCCTACCGACGCTTACGACCTCGATGTCGATATGGTGCCCAGCGCCAGCGATCCTGCCACCCAGTGGAGGCCCTGGCTCCCGCAACTCGTCTACGCGCGCCGCTACACAAGCTACTCTAACCCGACCACCTCTACCGCCAACTGGCCCGCAAGCACGACGGCACCGGTGCGGCACAACGGCGACTACATCAACCTCAGCGGCTATCCGAATGATTATGCTGCCTGCCCGTCTGCCGCGCGAAAGCTTGCCGCGATCAATAAAGGCACGCTCACGTCATATCTGAATGGATTGAAGGTCGCGGGGCGCACCTATCACGACATCGGGTTCCTCTGGGGCCTTCGCCTGCTGTCGCCCGACGGCCTCTTCGCCTCGGAGAACACGACTGCCCCGAATGGCAGCGCGATTGCCCGTCACGTCATCTTCATGACCGATGGCAAGACGGAAACAAACTTCGGCGATTATGATGCTTACGGACTGGCGGGCATCGACCGGAGGCGCACCGACGCCTCCCGACTGCCTTATGGCGACGCCGAACAGAATACGCTGGTCGAGAAGCGGCTGACCGCGCTCTGCCAGGTGGCGAAGAACAAGAACATGACAGTGTGGGTGATCGCGTTCGGCACGTCACTCACGCCCCTGCTCAGCGATTGCGCGTCCTCGGAGAGCAACTCGTTCGAGGCGAAGAATGCCGCCGAGTTGAACAGCGCCTTCGCCAACATTGCGTCGAACATCGCGAAGCTTCGGGTGTCGGAGTGAGACATATTACTCCAAAGCGCCTGACCGCGGACAGCCGAGGCGTAACGATCGTCGAGTTCGCGCTGGTCGCGCCGGTGATGCTCCTCCTCCTCATGGGTGTGATGGACCTCTGCTACCGGCTCTACGTCCAGTCGATCCTGACGGGCGCCGTGCAACGCGCGGGGCGCGACAGCGGGCTTGAGACCGGCTTGTCCAAGGTAACCGAGATTGACGCCCGCGTCGTCTCATCGGTTCGGGCTGTCGCGAAGGATCTCACGTGGAACAGCCAGCGGTCCGCCTATTCCAATTACACCGCGATCGGCCCGGAGCCCTTCACCGATACCAATGACAACAAGGTCCGCGATCCGGGCGAGTGTTTTGCCGATCTCAACGGCAACGCGCAGTGGGACGCCGACCCCGGAAAGACCGGCCAAGGCTATGCCAATGACACCGTCGTCTACACGATGAACATTCGCTATCCGCGGCTTTTCCCGCTGGGAAAGATGCTTGGCCTCCCGCCGAACCAGGACGTGTCCGCATCGACACTGCTGAAGAACCAGCCGTACGACAAGAGCAGCAACTCAACTCCGGCAACGATATGCACGTGATACAGACGTTCCGCAGCCTCCGGCGGGATCGCCAGGGCCTTGCGATGCTAGAATTCGCCCTGACGCTGCCAATCCTCGTGCCGGTCGGCCTCTATTCGATCGAGCTCGCCAATTTCGGCATAACCCAGATGAAGGTCAGCCAACTCGCCCTGGTTTTGGCCGATAACGCCTCCCGCGTCGGCGCTGATACGTCGCTGCAGACGCAGGAGCTGCGCGAGGTCGACATGAACGACGTTCTGCAAGGCGCGCGTCTGCAGGGTCAGGCGATGGGAATCACTCAGACGGGGCGGATCACCGTGTCGAGCATCGAGACAACCAACTCCGGCGGCCAATATATCCATTGGCAGCGCTGCGTCGGTCTAAAGCGGGGTGCGAACTGGGACTCGTCCTATGGCAACGAAGGCGATGGCAAGTCCGCCTCATATTCCTTCACCGGTATGGGGCCGGCCGGCGCCAAGGTCATCGCACCGCCGGGATCGGGCGTGATCTTCGTGGAGATCAACTACGATTATCGCCCGCTTGTCTCGAACTACTTCATTGGCGAGACGCGGCTGCACCATATCGCAAGCTTCATCGTTCGCGACAAACGTGACTTCGGCAAGGGCATCACCAATCCCAGTCCGGCCGCACCGCGCATGACGTGTGACAAATACACGGCATGACGCAGCCGGACTGGGAGTGGTACATCAGCCCCGATAGGTTACCTTGCGAACCGCCTCGACGATCTTCTCGGACGAGACGAGCGCCAGCTTCTCGAGGTTTGCGGCATAGGGAAGCGGCACATCCTCGTTACATACGCGCATCACCGGGGCATCGAGATCGTCGAAGCCTTCCTCCATGCAGATCGCGATGATCTCGCTGGCGATCGAGCAGGTCGGCCAGCCTTCCTCAGCCACCACCAAGCGGTTGGTTTTGGCGAGGCTCTTGAGCACCGTATCCTTGTCGAGCGGACGCAGCGTGCGAAGGTCAATCACTTCGGCTTCTACACCCTCGCCTGACAGCTGCTCAGCGGCTTCAAGCGCCAGGCCGACCCCGATCGAATAGCTGACGATCGTCACGTCCTTGCCCTCGCGCATCACGCGCGCCTTGCCGATCGGCAGTACCCAGTCGTCGAGCTTGGGGACTTCGAACGAGCGGCCGTAGAGCAGCTCGTTTTCGAGGAACACTACAGGGTCCTCGCTACGGATGGCGGCCTTCAGCAGGCCCTTTGCGTCCGCAGCATCATACGGCGCGATGACGATCAGGCCCGGCACGCTAGCGTACCATGGGCCGTAGTTCTGGGAGTGCTGCGCCGCGACACGGCTGGCGGCACCGTTCGGCCCGCGGAAGACAATCGGGCAGCGCATTTGCCCGCCAGACATGTAGTTCGTCTTCGCAGCGGAGTTCACGATGTGGTCGATCGCCTGCATCGCGAAGTTGAACGTCATGAATTCGACGACGGGCCGGAGGCCGCCCATTGCCGCGCCTGTGCCGACGCCGGCAAAGCCGTACTCGGTGATCGGCGTATCGATAACACGGCGATCGCCGAACTCGTCCAGCAGCCCCTGCGTCACCTTGTACGCGCCCTGATACTGCGCGACTTCCTCGCCCATCACGAACACGCGCTCGTCAGCGCGCATTTCCTCGGCCATCGCATCGCGAAGCGCCTCGCGGACGGTCACCTTCACCATCTCGGTGCCTTCGGGGATCGCCGGATCGGTCACTTCAGCGTCGTGCCTCGCCGCCTCGAACATCTGCCGGGCGCCCGTCTCGACCTTCTCCTGCGCCGGGTGCGCGGAGTCCTCGACCTCGTCAGGCTTCTTCTCGTCTGCCTTCGCTTCAGGCGCCGCGGTGTCTTCCTTGGTCGCAGCCGGATCGCTGGTGCCCGCAGGGGCTGCGTCAGCGCCCTCGCCCTCCAGCTGCATGATCACCGTGCCGACCTTCACATTGTCGGTGCCCTCGGCAACAAGGATCTTGCCGACGACACCTTCGTCGACTGCCTCGAATTCCATCGTCGCTTTGTCGGTTTCGATCTCGGCCATGACGTCGCCGGACTTCACGGTGTCGCCTTCCTTGACGAGCCACTTGGCGAGCGTGCCCTCCTCCATGGTGGGGGAGAGCGCCGGCATCTTGATGTCGATCGCCATCTCAATACTTCTCCACCAGCACGTCGGTATACAGTTCCTTGGGGTCGGGTTCAGGGGTGCTCTCGGCGAAATCCGCGGACTCGTTCACAACCTTGCGGATTTCGGTCTCGATCGCCTTCAGCTCGTCTTCCTTGACGCCCTGCGCATCAAGCAGCTTCTTCACGTGCTCGATCGGATCGGACTTGTCGCGCACCGCCTGCACTTCCTCGCGGCTGCGATACTTGGCCGGATCCGACATGGAGTGACCGCGGTAGCGATAGGTCTTCATCTCGAGGATGATCGGCCCCTTGCCGGCGCGCACCCAGGCAAGCGCCTCTTCGGCCGCGCCGCGTGCGGCCAGCACGTCCATGCCGTCCACCTGGATTCCCGGGATGCGGAAGCTCTCGCCACGCCGATACAGCTGGTCCTCGGCGGAGGCGCGGTTGACGCTCGTGCCCATCGCGTACTGATTGTTCTCGATGACGAAGATCACGGGCAGCTTCCACAGCTCCGCCATGTTGAAGCTTTCGTACACCTGCCCCTGGTTCGCTGCGCCATCACCGAAATAGGCAAGGCAAACGCCGCCATCGTTATTGTACTTGTGCGCGAAGCCGAGGCCCGCGCCGAGCGACACCTGCGCTCCGACGATGCCGTGCCCGCCGTAGAACTTATGCTCGACGCTGAACATGTGCATCGAGCCGCCCTTGCCCTTCGAAATTCCGGCCTGACGCCCGGTCAGCTCCGCCATCACGTCCTTGGGCGGGATACCACAAAGCAGCATGTGGCCGTGATCGCGATAGCCGGTGATAACCGAGTCCTTCTCGGTCAGGGCCGATTGAAGGCCGACGGCGACTGCTTCCTGGCCAATATAGAGGTGGCAGAAACCCCCAATCAGGCCCAGACCATAAAGCTGTCCCGCCTTCTCCTCGAAGCGGCGGATCAGCAGCATGTCCTTGTAGAATTTAAGCAATTCGTCTTTCGAGGCCGTATAGGGCTGCGGCTCGTTCGGGCGCTCGCGGTTGGAGACGGGGGGTTCGGCGCTCTTCGCGCGGGCTGTTCTTGCCACGGGGGTTGACCTCGTAGGTTCCTGGGGAAGGGGAGCAGCCGCCTATAGGCCCGGAAACGGTGACGGCGCAATTCCTCGCCAATGCCTCGCATAGATCGGGTTTCTTGTGTGTGGCCATCAGCCGCCCTAAGCCACGAGCCGCATGTCGACCTCTGTCCATCCGCTCAGGATCTCGAACTATCGCAGCTACTGGCTGGCACGGCTGGCAAGCACGATCGCGCAATCTGCACTCGCGATCGTCCTGGGATGGCAGGTCTACAGCATCGCGCGAGAGACAATGGACATCCGAGAGGCAGCGTTCCTCCTCGGTATGATCGGCCTGGCGCAGTTCTTGCCATTGTTTCTCCTCACGCCCGTCGTGGGCCTGATTGCGGATTCAATCGATCGCCGGTGGATCGTTCGCGGCACCACGACCTTGCTCGCCGCGACGACCGCGATGCTCGGCTTCGCCACCTGGGAGGGGTGGCTCGGGCTGCCGATCCTGTTCAGCGCGGCTGTGTTCGTGGGTGTGGCGCGCGCCTTTGCCGGCCCGGCCTATTCCGCGCTCGCGCCCAATCTGGTTCCGCGCGAAAGCCTGCCGACGGCAATCGCGCTGGGCTCGATCGCGATGCAGGTTGGCTTCATCGCGGGACCGAGCGTCGGCGGGCTACTCTTCGCAATCGGGCCGATCGTGGCGTATTGCGGCATGACGCTGTTCTTCGGCGTCGCACTCCTCCTGCTCCTCACCATCGGCCGGGTGCCGCAACCAGCCGCCCAGAAGGACCGTCGCCCCCTCGCCCGCATCGCCGACGGCTTCGCCTATGTGAAGCGCAACCGCCTCGTGCAGGCGGCGATCACCCTGGACCTGTTCGCCGTTCTGCTTGCCGGCGCGACCGCCCTGCTTCCGATCTACGCCCGTGACATCCTGCATGTCGGCCCGACGGGTCTTGGCTTCTTGGCCGCAGGCATGGGCATCGGCGCATCTGCGACCGGCATCTTGCTGTCGTTCCGCCCCATGCGCACCGATGTCGGCCGCAAGATGTTGATCGCGGTGGTCATCTTCGGGCTTGCGATCCTCACCTTCGGCATCTCCAAGAACTTCTTCCTGAGCCTCGCCGCACTGATCGTTGCGGGAAGCGCCGACATGGTATCGATGTACGTGCGCGGCTCGCTGATCCAGCTTCACACGCCCGACGAGATGCGCGGCCGCGTGAGCGCGGTAAGCCAACTCACCATTTCGGCGTCCAATGAACTCGGCGAAGCGGAAAGCGGCCTCATGGCTTCGCTGCTTGGGCCGGTAGGCGCCGTGGTTATCGGCGGTGTGGGCGCAATCGCCGTCACGTTGCTATGGTCACGGCTCTTCCCGGAACTGAAAAACGCCCGAACGTTTGACCCACCAGAGACACCTCTTTCGGTTATCCCACCCGAAACCCAGCACGGAGTGAGCCAGCCATGAAGGCGAACACGATCCTCGACACGATCGGCAACACGCCGCACATCCGCGTCCAGCGGCTGTTCCCCGGATCCGAAGTGTGGATCAAATCAGAACGGTCGAACCCGGGTGGTTCGATCAAGGACCGCATCGCACTTGCCATGATCGAGGCGGCGGAAGCGTCGGGCGAGCTGAAGCCTGGCGGCACGATCATCGAGCCGACCAGCGGCAACACTGGTATCGGCCTTGCGATGGTCGCGGCGGTGAAGGGCTACAAGCTCATCCTCGTCATGCCGGAAAGCATGTCGCTCGAACGTCGCCGGCTGATGCTGGCCTATGGCGCCACTTTCGACCTAACGCCGCGTGAAAAGGGCATGAAGGGCGCGATCGAACGGGCGCTGGAGCTGGTGTCGACCACCCCTAATGCCTGGATGCCGCAGCAGTTTGAAAATGCTGCCAACATCGACGTCCATGTGCGCACGACGGCGCAGGAGATCCTGAACGACTTCCGCGACGCGCCGATCGACGTTCTGATCACAGGCGTCGGCACTGGCGGCCATATAACCGGCGTCGCGGAGACGCTGAAGAAGGAATGGCCGGATCTGAAGGTCTATGCAGTCGAACCGGCAGCCTCGCCGGTGATCGGCGGCGGCCAGCCCGGCCCGCACCCGATCCAAGGCATCGGCGCTGGCTTCATTCCGGCGAACCTGCACACCCAGTCGCTTGACGGCGTGATCGAAGTCGACGCCGCGGTCGCCAAGGACATGGCGCGTCGTGCCGCGCGTGAGGAAGGCATGCTGGTCGGTATTTCGTCGGGCGCCACGCTCGCGGCAATCCTCCAGAAACTGCCGGATCTCGCGGATAACGCACGCGTCCTTGGTTTCAACTATGACACGGGTGAGCGCTATCTTTCCGTGCCGGACTTCCTGCCTGAAGCTTGATCGGAAATGCCGTGTCGTCGCCCGGCGACACGGCGGAACCGGATCATAATGGTACCAGCCGCCATTGATGCCACTTCGCCCGGCTCGTAATTTCCATTAAGCGCCCGCGCCGTGACTAAGCTGCGCCCGCTTCATTTTCTTCTTGGCCTGATCGCAATCGTCGCGCTTGTTGCGCCGCTTGTCGTCGTGCACCTCATTCCTACCGTTGCGCGCGAGGCCGGAGTTCCCGCGCTGGCCAAGAAGCGCATCATTCCGGCGCGCGTTGCGCCGCCACCGGTCGAACCCGTGGAATTTGCGGCGATCAATCCGGAAGACGCCCGCGCGATCAACGCTGCGGTTCCCTTCGTCAAAGGCCCGGTGCCGCCTGCTAGACCCTTCCACTTCATCGGCGGGGCCGCAGACTTCAGCCGGGCGACCGACTGCCTCGCGGCAGCGGCTTATTATGAAGCCGGCGATGATGCGGTTGGCGGGCAAGCGGTTGTCCAAGTCGTGCTTAATCGACTGCGACATCCAGCGTTTCCAAAGACGGTGTGTGGTGTCGTATTCCAGGGATCGGAGCGTTCCACCGGCTGCCAATTCACCTTCACCTGCGATGGCGCTTTGGTACGCCAGCCTTCAGCGGCCGCCTGGACTCGCGCTCGCGACATCGCAACCAAAGCGTTGCGCGGCGCCGTTTACAAGCCGGTCGGCTGGGCGACGCATTATCATACGGACTGGGTGGTGCCGTACTGGAGCACCAGCCTCGACAAGATTGCCGAAGTCCACACCCATTTGTTCTTCCGCTGGACGGGCTGGTGGGGCACCGGCCCGGCCTTCAACCGCGGGCAGCAGCCGGGCGAAATGGCGATCGCGAAGCTCGCTGCAGTATCGGATGCGCACCGGCTCGCACTTGGCGCGGGAGACGGCGACACGGCGGTGGCCGAAGCCGTGCCGTTCTTTGGCCGTACGCCGCTGCCGCTCGCGAGCGACCAGAGCACGTTCCTGACCATGCTGAACCCGGCGCAGGCGGACAGCTTCACCGGCATGGCTCTTGCCTCCTGCGCCGAGCGGCCGCGCTGCAAGTTCATGGGGTGGACGGAGCCGAACGCAATGGCTTTTACCCTTCCTCTGACGCCCGAGCAGCTGAACGCCATGTCGTTCAGCTACATCCGTGATCGAAGCAGCGGCTTGGAGCGTACGCTCTGGAATTGCGATGAGTTCAAGAAGCGTTCGCCCTGCATGAAGCGGATGACGCTGCGCGCGAACCCGGTCCCAAAGGAAGAAGGTCGCGGACCGACGGAGTTGGACGGTGTGCGCCGCAAGTCCGATCTCGGCGAAACCGGGACGCAGAACAGCACCGGAGTGGAGTGACGCCCTGCTGCAGCGTCATTGCGCAAGTACAGAAATGGCCGGCGAAGCATAGGCCCCGCCGACCTTCTATTTGATCAAATCGAGAACTGTCCGCCTCAAGCAGAGCGGAACATCTCGGGCGGCAGCGCCATCAACGCCTCGGCGCCGCCCTCGATCTGGCGACGGTAGGAGCCCGCCTCCGGCAGCACGCGCTCGGCGAAGAAGCGGGCCGTCACCAGCTTCGCGTCGAGGAACGCGGAATCCCCCTGGCCTGCGTCCTTCAGCGACGCAGCAGCCACCGCCATGCGCAGCCACATCAGGCCGACTGACACCACGCCCAGCAGGTGCATGTACGGCACGGCGCCCGCGCCGATGTTATTCGGGTTGGAAATGTTCCCCATGAACCACATGGTCGCCGCCTGAAGCTCGCCCAGCGCCTTTTCGAGGCGCGTGGCGAAATCGGCCGCCGGCCCGCCCTTCGCCGCGGCGCATTCCTCCGCGACGATCTTGAAGAACAGCTGGATCGCGCGGCCGCCGTTCATCGCCAGCTTGCGACCGACGAGGTCCATCGCCTGCACGCCATTGGTGCCTTCGTAGATCATCGCGATACGGGCATCGCGCACGTACTGCTCCATCCCCCATTCCTGGATGTAGCCGTGGCCGCCATAGACCTGCTGCGCGTCGGTCGCGATCGCATAGCCCTTGTCGGTGCCAACGCCCTTGATGACCGGGGTCAGCAACCCGATGAGGTCAGCCGCCTCCTGCCGCGCAGCCTCATCCTCGGCGCTATGCTCGAGGTCGACCTGAAGCGCGCCCCACAGGCACAATGCGCGCAGCCCCTCGAGCCACGCCTTGCCGTTCATCAGCATGCGGCGAACGTCCGGGTGGACGAACAGCGTATCAGCCTTTTCGTCGGGCTCCGCCGCGCCGGTCAGCGCGCGACCCTGGCGACGGTCCTCGGCGTACTGGACGGCGTTCTGATACGCCGTCTCGCCCACCGCGAGACCCTGAAGACCAACACCGAGCCGTGCCGCGTTCATCATGATGAACATCGCCGCCAAGCCCTTCATCTCCTCACCGACAAGCCAGCCCGTCGCGCCGTCATAGTTCAACACGCAGGTCGCGTTGCCGTGGATGCCCATCTTGTGCTCGATCGAGCCGCAGGACACCGCGTTGCGCTCACCCAGCGAGCCGTCGTCGTTCACCATGAACTTGGGCACCACGAACAGGCTGATGCCCTTCGAGCTGTCCGGCGCCCCCGGCGTCTTCGCAAGGACGAGGTGGATGATGTTCTCGGTCAGGTCATGCTCGCCGGCCGAAATGAAGATCTTGGTGCCGGTGATCTTGTACGAACCGTCCGCCTGCGGCTCCGCGCGGGTGCGGATGAGGCCCAGATCGGTGCCGCACTGCGGCTCGGTCAGATTCATGGTGCCGCCCCATTCGCCGGACACCATCTTGGGCAGGTACTTCTCCTGCTGCTCGGGCGATCCCTTCGCCACCAGCGCCGCGATCGCGCCATGCGCGAGGCCCGGGTACATGGCGAACGCCATGTTGGAGGAGATCATATACTCCTGAAACGCGGTCGAGATGACGTGCGGCATGCCCTGACCGCCGAACGCCTCTGGCGCGGACAGCGTGCCCCAGCCGGATTCAACGAACTGCTTGTACGCTTCCTTGAAGCCGGCCGGCGTCGTGACCGAACCGTCCTCATGCCGGGTGCAGCCTTCCTGGTCGCCCGACTGGTTCAGCGGAAACAGAACCTCCGCCACGAAGCGTCCGCCCTCTTCCAGCACCGCGTCGACGGTATCCGGCGTGGCAGCCGAAAAGCCCGGCACATTCGCATAGCGGGAGAGGCCAACGACATGCTCCAAAACGAAGCGGGTGTCGCGCACCGGCGGGGTATATTGCGGCATCGGAAATCAGTCCTTCTGATCTGACTGGTCAAGCAATTGAACGAACTGGTCGAGTTCGGCGATGGCGGCGTCGATGTCGCGCTTTTGCGCCTCGAGTGCCTCAATCCGCGCGCGGCAGCGGGCGACCGTCACGGCGCGCTGCGTGTTCCGGCCATCCCCAATGTCGTAGAGGTCGATCATCTCGCGGATCTCGGCGAGGCTGAACCCCACACGCTTTCCACGCAAAATCCAGGCAAGCCGGGCGCGATCGCGATGCGAATAGATGCGTGCCGTTCCACGGCGATCGGGTGCGATCAGCCCCTCATCCTCGTAGAAGCGAAGCGCGCGAGGCGTGACGCCGAATTCCACCGCCAAATCCGTGATGGTGAAATGCGAGCGATCCTCGCGTGGGGGGATCGAGTCGAAGGCTGCTGCAACCGACATAATCGTTGCTAGGTACGTTCCGCTTACGTGAACGTCAATTGCAAAGCTGTTGACCGTTTGGGCCACGCATTGCGCGCGCTTCGCTCTCCACGCCGCTCAAGCGCGGAGCATTGAGCGCCGAAAACGAGGCTCGACCGGTGCACTTTCTATCGCATGCAGCAGGCACTGCGGCGGGGAAGAAGAGCCGCTCCCCGTCGAAACGCGCCTCGAACCGGCAACCTTCGCCGAGATCGACGCGCAGGCGCACCCGCCCGGTGGCCACCCCTCGCGCCGCGCATCCATGGCCCTCGCCATAATCGACGACAGCGGCAAGCCGCATCTGTCGATCAGCGCGAATGACGCATACGCGGTCGGTCTCGGATGCGTAGGCACCAACCGGGTCGATGACCGATGGATCCGCGACAATCCCCCCTTCCATGGCGGCGCGTTCCAGCATGCCCCCGGCTGCATTGCCGCCCGAATCGCTGGGAGCCGGGCTCTCACAGCTCAACAGGGCAAGCAGAAGCAGCGCTGCAACGCCGCCGTTCTTCAATCGACCGGCTCCAGACCATCAGGCCCTATCCGCCGATAAAAGCACGAGCGCGCGCCCGTGTGACAGGCAGGCCCAACGGGATCGGCGATGATCCAGATCGCGTCCTGATCGCAGTCGATCCGCATCTCGCGGACGTTGAGGACGTTGCCGGACGTCTCGCCCTTCACCCACAGGGACTGGCGGCTACGCGACCAGAAGGTCGCCTTGCCCGTCGCCCGCGTGGCAGCAAGTGCCTGCGCATTCATGTGGGCGACCATCAGAAGCTCGCCGGTCTCGCTGGCAGTTACCACTGCCGTGACGAGGCCCGCCGAATCGTACTTGGGATCGAGGATGCTTCCGGCTTCGCGAGGGTCTGACATATGGCCTCCTTACAGAGGCTAAGCTCGGGATCGAAGCGCGCTGTTTACGTGCGCGCCACCGGCCATGCCAGTTGGGGACAGATGCCCCCGGGCACCCTTCGCTTATTTGTGGTTGCGGATCGCTTCGACCAACTCAGCCTTGCTCATCTTGGAGCGGCCCTCGATGCCGATTTCCTGCGCCTCCTCGTACAAATCGTCCTTGGTCCGGTCCTCGAGGCGGCGGCCGCGATGATCGAGCGTGCGCGCGGCCTTGGCATTGGCGATCCGCGCCGCCTTTTCCTTCGACTCGCCCTTCTTTCGAAGGTCCTCGTACAGCTTGTCGTCCTTGATCTGTGCGCCGTAGTTCCTGGGCATCACCGCCTCCTGTATCCTCCCGCCAGAACCCTTCGGCCCGCCAATCGCTCCAAGCCGATGACATTTCAGCGACAGTCGCTATATGGGCCGCGCACGACGTGAGCCCCCAATCACCATGCTGACTACAAATCCCTTCGACGATGACCATCTGCACGAGGAGTGCGGCATTTTCGGAGTGTCCGGCTCCGACGGCGCTGCTGCTCTGGTGGCGCTCGGGCTTCATGCCCTGCAGCACCGCGGCCAGGAAGCCGCCGGTATCACCAGCTTCGACGGCACGAACTTCCACACCAAGAAAGCGATGGGCCACGTTGCCGGCAATTTCGACAGCGAGGCGGTGATCGCCAGCTTGCCGGGTTCGGTCGCGTGCGGGCACGTGCGCTATTCGACCACTGGCGAGACGGCACTGCGCAACGTCCAGCCGCTGTACGCGGAGCTTGCGAGCGGCGGCTTTGCGGTGGCGCACAACGGCAACATCTCCAATGCGATGAAGGTGCGCCGCGAGCTCGTCCGCCGCGGCTCCATCTTCCAGTCGACCAGCGACACCGAGACGATCATCCATCTCGTCGCGACGTCCAATTACCGCACCCTGCTCGATCGATTCATCGATGCGCTGAAGCAGGTGGAAGGCGCCTACGCGCTGATCGTGATGACGCCGGAGGGGATGATCGCCTGTCGCGACCCGCTCGGCATTCGCCCGCTCGTGATGGGCAAGCTCGGCGATTCGGTGATTTTTGCCAGCGAGACGGTGGCCCTCGACGTCGTTGGCGCCGAATTCGTCCGCTCGGTCGAGCCCGGTGAACTGGTGATCGTCCAGGGCACGGAAACCCGCTCGGTCCGTCCCTTCGCCCCGCTGGCGCCCCGGCCTTGCATCTTCGAGTGGGTCTATTTCTCGCGCCCAGATTCGATCGTGGACGATCACTCCGTCTATTCGGTGCGCAAGTCGATCGGGCAGCAGCTTGCCATTGAATCGCCGGTCGATGCCGATCTGGTGATTCCAGTGCCCGATTCGGGTGTGCCCGCGGCGATCGGCTATGCGCAGCAAAGCGGCATACCGTTCGAGCTTGGCATCATCCGTTCGCACTACGTTGGCCGCACCTTCATCCAGCCCGGCGACAAGGTCCGCCACCTGGGTGTCAAGCTGAAGCACAACGCAAACCGTGCGCTGATCGCCGGCAAGAAGGTCGTGCTGATCGACGACTCGATCGTACGTGGCACGACGAGCCTGAAGATCGTGCAGATGATGCGTGAGGCTGGGGCGGCGGAAGTCCACATGCGGATCGCCAGCCCTCCGACCAAGCACAGCTGCTTCTACGGCGTCGATACACCGGAGCGCGCCAAACTGCTCGCCGCGACTCATGACCTAGGTTCGATGACCGACTTTATCCATGCGGATAGCCTCGCGTTCATCTCGATCGACGGGCTGTACAAGGCACTGGGCGAAGCGAAGCGCGCTGCCGTTCGCCCGGGCTATTGCGACGCCTGCTTCACCGGTGATTATCCCACCACGCTGACCGATCACGACGACATCGGCGAGGTCGATCAGTTCGCCATGCTGGAGGAGCGCGTCGCCTGACGCGCCATAGCAGCGCCGGGCTGATCGGGCTTGTCCCGACAGCGGGCGTGCCGCACTAGTCGCAGATAAGGGTTCACGGGGCGCTCGATCCCGGAACAACTTCGGGGTCACGATCTTGAACAAGCCACTTCAGAACCAGCTCGCGCTCGTCACTGGCGCAAGCCGCGGGATCGGCGCCGCGACCGCCATTGCCCTCGCGGCGCAGGGCGCACACGTCGTGGTGACCGCGCGCACTGCCAAGGCGCTTGAGGACGTTGAGCAGGCGATCTTCGATGCCGGCGGCTCCGCCACGATCGCGCCTTTGGACCTGACCGAGAAGGATGCAATCGCCCGGCTTGCGGTGGCGATCGGCGAGCGCTGGCAGGCGCTGGACCTGATGGTGCTGAACGCCGCGACCCTCGGCTCTCTCGCTGCGGTGCCGGCGATCGATCCGAAGGAACTGGCCTCCGTACTGACGCTGAACGTGTCCGCGCAGGTTGCCCTGATCCAGGCGTTCGACCCGATGCTGCGCCAGTCGCAGGCGGGGAAAGTGATCGGGATCACATCCTCGGTAGGCCGGAAACCCCGTGCATATTGGGGCGCTTATGGCGCCTCAAAGGCAGCGTTTGAGACATTGCTGGGCGCTTATGGCGACGAGATGCACGAAATTAGCCGCGTTCGTACAGCGGTTGTCGACCCCGGCGCGACCCGCACCAATATGCGTGCGCGCGCCTATCCGGGAGAGGATCCCGCATCGGTGAAGCCGCCGGAGACGGTTGCGGAGCGGATCGTCTCCCTGGCAGTCTCCGGATTCGAGACCGGCCACTTCGAGCGCGTCGAGGCCTGATCCGGCCAGTCAGCGCCCACGCGCTGCGGCGAACAACCGATCCAGGAAGGCGTGGCGTGCCTGGCTCAAGGCCGGGTCGCTTGCCTTCGGCCACGCACTGACCATTGCGATCACTGTGCGCGTCTTCGGATCGACGGTGATGCTCTGGCCGAAGATGCCAACTCCGCCGAAGCGATCTTCGGGGTACGTCCACCATTGATAGCCATAGCCGAAGCCGAGGCGACCGGTGGAAGCATGTGCCTTGGTTGCGTCAGCGAACCAACCCGGCGGAACAATCCCTGCCCCGCCCTGCATCGCGAGCTGGCCCATCCGGGCATAGTCACGCAACGACACCGAAAGGCAGCAGCCCGCCACTTCGCGCCCCGTGGCGTCGACCATCCAGAAGGCGTCCCGCTCCATGCGGTAGGGCTGCCACACCTTCTCGCTGAGATACGTGGCCAGGGGTTTCTTCACGGCATTGGCGACCAGCACGCCGATGAGGTTGGTCTCGCCCGTCTTGTACACCCACTTGGCGCCAGGCACGCTCTCGCGCGGCAGCGTACGCATATAAGCGACGGTCGGGTCCATCCCCGGTGGCACAGCGACCGAGAACATCCGCGCCACGTCCGACTGCGGATCGGTATAATCCTCGTTCCACTTCACGCCTGACGTCATCGTCAGCAACTGAGCGATCGTTACCCCGTCATAGCCACTGCCGGCCAGATCCGGGATGTATTTGGTCACCGGTTCGTCGACCGACTTGATGAAACCGTCTCGGATCGCGGCGCCGACCAGCGTCGAGGTGAACGACTTGGCGACCGAGAAGCTCGTCCAGCGACCATCGCGGGTCAGCCCGCGCGCGTAACGCTCCAGGCGGACAGCGCCGTCCTGTATCACGATCAGGCCGGCGACATTGTTCGCCGCGATGAAGGCGTCCACCTCTCCGGCGGGCACGGGGAGCGGCGGGCCAGCAGGCAGTGCCAAGGGCTTGCGGCTGGCCTTCACCACGTGGCCGGGAAACACGCTTTCCATGTGCGGGAAGTTCTGGTCTCGCTGCTCCTGCGACCAGAACAGCACTTCCGCGCCGACCTGCTGCAGCTTGGCTCGGTTGGCATCGGTGATCGGCACACCGGCGGTTTGGGCTTGGGCTGTTCCCTCTTGCGGCTGGGCGGACGTGGTGGCGCAGCTCGCCAGCGCCCAGGCGCCGAGCGTCAACCAGATGGCGTGCTTCATTCCCCCTCCTTCACGAGGGTGATCTGCACGACGTTGATTCCGCCGCCTCGAAAGCCCCCTTCGCAATACATCAGGTAATAGCGCCAAAGATCAATGAACTTCGCGTCGAAGCGCGATGGCAGACGCGATTCCGCCACCGCAGTGTCGAAGCGTTGGCGCCACAATCGAAGCGTCTCGGCATAATCCAGTCCGAAGGCGTGGCGATCCTGCCAGCTTAACCCGTGTGCGTCGGCCAGCGCCCGGAACCGCGGCTCGTTGATCAGCATACCGCCGGGGAAGACGTATGCCTGAATGAAGTCGACGTTCGTCGAATAAGCCGGCCAGATATCGTCCGCGATGTTGATGAACTGGATCGCGGCACGGCCACCGGGTTTGAGGGCGCCAGAGACGGCCGCGAGATAATCCCGCCAATAGGCTTCGCCCACCGCCTCCACCATCTCGACCGAGGCGACCGCGTCATACTGGCCGGTGACGTCGCGATAGTCGGTGAGCGAAACGGCCACCGGCAGGCCGCGGGTGCGCTTGGCCACGAAGCGCTGTTGTTCCGCGGCAAGGGTGATCGCGCGCACCTTGATGCCGCGGCGAGCGGCGGCCTCGGCGAGGGCGCCCCAGCCGCAGCCGATTTCGAGCAGCGTCCCGCCCGCCGGCACGGCTGCGCGGTCAAGTATGGCGTCGATCTTGCGGCGCTGGGCGCCCTCGAGTGGTTCATCGCCGGCAAACAGCGCGCTCGAATAGGTGAGCGATGGATCAAGCCAGGCGTCGTAGAAGTCGTTGCCGAGATCGTAATGCGCCGCGATGTTCCGGCGTGCGTTGCGGCGGTCGTTGCGGCGCAGGAGGTGCATTGCGCGCGCAGCCAAGCGGGCGCCGCGTTTTGCGCGCGCGACGTTGCCCAACGTCGTGCGGTTTCGCATGAACAGATCAAACAGCGGGACGGGATCTGGGCTGGACCAGTCGCCGGCCGCCCAGGCTTCATACCAGCCGATCGAACCGCCCATCACTAGCCGGCGCAGCGCGCGCCAGCGGGTGACCGTGACGATGGCAAGCGGGCCATCGTGCCGACCGCCGAGCAGCCGCCGGGTGCCATCAGGAAGAGCGGCCTCGATCGCACCTTCCTCAAGCCCGGCGTCGATCCGATCGAGGATCCGGTGGAACACGGGCGCCATACGGCGCGCCCACACACCGCCCGCGGCGGGAAGATCGACCATGCCATGCATCGCCTGCGCTCATGCACCGGGCGCAGCCGGCACGAAAGAGGGTCAGCGCACGGCGCGCCCCGCCGCAAGCGCGCGCTCGCGTGCCTCGCGGTGACCGATGATCTTCGGCGGATAGCCGTCCGGGCGGCAGCCTGCAGCGTCCGGATCGTGGATCGCCCCATCGGGCAGATCCCGCAACTCGGGCACCCATTGGCGGATATAGTCGCCGGCGGCAAACTTCTCCGACTGGGCAAGCGGCGCCATGATGCGGCCGAACATGTTCGAATCCGTCCCTGTGCCGGCGACCCACTGCCAGTTCACGCTGTTGTTGCCGTAATCGGCATCGACCAGCGTATCCCAGAACCAGCGCTCCCCTTCGCGCCAGTCGATCAGCAAATGCTTCACCAGGAAGCTGGCGGCGATCATCCGCACGCGATTGTGCATCCAGCCGCTTGCCCACAGCTGACGCATGCCGGCATCCACGATCGGATAGCCGGTGCGGCCCTGCTGCCACGCCTTCAGCTCGCTGGGCGCGCGGCGCCACTTCAGGCGATCGAAGCGCGGCCGGCCGTTCTCGTCGGCGTAACGTGGCAGCGCGAGGATCACGCCCGAGGTGAAATCCCGCCATGCGAGTTCGCGGCGAAAGGACTGCACGCCGGCACTCCGCCCGCTGAGCGCCGCCCAGACCGTTTGGGGCGAAATCTCGCCGTGGTGAAGATGGGGCGAGAGGCGCGAGGTGCCTTCGGTGGAGGGAAGGTTTCGCTGCTCCTCGTAATCCGTGCTGATCGACACGAATGCGTCGAGCGCGTCCTGTGCCCCTTCCTCGCCGGGCGACCAGATCTCGAAGCCCTTTGCCCAGTTCGGCGCGGTGGGAAGCAGCTTCCAGCTGGCGAGCGTGTCGCTCTTTGGCCAATGGCCGGGCGCCGGGATCTTCTCGGGCGCAGGCATCGGATCTTCCGGCGGCATCGTCGCGGACAGCGCCTTCCAGAAGGACGAGAAGATCTTGAACTGCCCGCCTGCCCCGGTGGTCACATCACGCAGCGGACGCAGGTGATTGCCGTCGTGCAGGGTGAGGAGGCCGCCCAGTTCTTCCTCTGCCGCGCGCCACCAGGGTTCATAATGGCGAATGGCGTGGATCTCGGTCGCTCCAGTCTCCTTCGCCAGCCCCTTCAGCACCTCGGCGGCGGGGCCGCGGCGGAGGATGAGGCGGCTGCCCTTTTCGCGCAGCGCGTCGTCGAGCGCGGTGAGGCTGTGGTGCAACCACCAGCGTTGCGCGCCGCCGATGCGCCAGTCCCCGGGGCCCTCATCATCGAGGACATAGACCGGAATGACCGCGTCGGCCGCGGCGGCGGCGCATAAGGCGGGTTGATCGTGGAGGCGGAGATCCTGGCGGAGCCAGAGCAGCGTTGGCATCGCTGCTCTACGCCCGCCTCAGGAATGATGTTCCGCGCCGCAGCACCGGTTGGCGGCGGCGACGCGGAAACAGGATCAGATGACGTGCGGCTGCTTGTCGACCATCCAGGTCTGCCCCTTGGAGAGCAGCTTCTGGAGATCGGGCTTCTTGCCTTCGCTCGCCTTGGCGTTCTGTTCGACCACGGCGCTCTCGAACGTCGGTGCTGGATCATCGAAGATCACGCCGAGCGCCATCGGGAAGACACCGAACGGCATTTCCACCAGCATGTGCGCGAGGCCACGGTTCGTCTGGTCATGGACGATGACGCCGGCCGACTGCCAATCATCATCCGCCACGTCGACGACCTTGAGCGTCAGGCGCTCGGCATCCATGGCGAGGCCCTTCTTGCCGCCATCGAACAGCAGCGGCTTGCCGTGTTCGACCCACAATTGGTTCGGCCCGGCATTGGGCTTCGCCGCGAAGGGCGCGAACACCTCGTCGTTGTAGACGATGCAATTCTGGAAAATCTCGACGAAGCCGGTGCCCTTGTGGGCATAGGCCGCCTTCAGCACGTTCGGCAGGTTCTTGTGAACGTCGATCCCGCGGGCGATGAAGCGCGCGCCGGCGCCGAGCGCGAAGGCGCACGGGTTCGCGGGGCGATCGACCGAGCCGAACGGCGTCGACGGCGACTGGGTGCCGACGCGGCTGGTGGGCGAATACTGTCCCTTCGTCAGGCCGTAGATCTCGTTGTTGAACAGGAGGACCTGGCAATCAAGGTTGCGGCGGATGAGGTGCATCGTGTGGTTGCCGCCGATCGACAGCGCGTCGCCGTCACCGGTGATGATCCACACGTCGAGTTCCGGATTGGCGAGCTTCACGCCCGTCGCCACCGCCGGCGCACGGCCGTGGATGGTGTGGAAGCCGTAGGTTTCCATGTAGTACGGAAAGCGCGACGAGCAGCCGATGCCGCTGACGAAAACGGTGTTTTCCGGGCGCGCGCCGATTTCCGGCATGGTGCGCTGCACCGCCTTCAGGATCGCATAGTCGCCGCAGCCCGGGCACCAGCGGACTTCCTGATCGGTTTCCCAGTCCTTGGGCTTCGTCGCGACGATGGGAGTCGTGTCGTTCATCGAACTGCCTTCTTGCAGCGAATGTTGAGGAAGTTGAGGCGATAGCGCGTTTTCTCAACCGCCATGATCATGCCGATTGCGGCGAGTGGACATCGCGCAGCGAACCATCGTCGTGGCCGGAAGCCGGCTCCGGAAGCTGCGTCTTGTCGGCCGGCAGCGTGCCGCCTTCGTTGCCCGCCACGTCATCGAAGAAGGTCGCGATGGCGGCTTCGATCTCGGCGATGCGGAAGGGCTGACCCGACACCTTGTTGAGCGGCCTTGCATCGACCAAGAACTGATCGCGCAGCACCGTCTTCAACTGGCCGGTGTTCATCTCGGGCACGAGGATATTGTCGTAGCCCTTGAGCAGCGCGCCCAGGTTCGCCGGCATCGGCCAGATGTGGCGCAGGTGGATGTGGCTGACGTCATAGCCGCGGCGGCGCATGCGGCGCACCGCCTGGTGGATCGGGCCGAAGGTGGAGCCCCAGCCGACGACCGCGAGCTTGCCGCTCGTCTCGCCCACTTCGACCTGCTGATCCGGCACCTTGATGTTCGCCACCTTGTCGCGGCGCGACTCGGTCATCGCCTGGTGATTGGCCGGCGAATAATCGATGTTGCCGGTGCCGACCGCCTTCTCGATGCCGCCAATGCGGTGGAGCAGGCCGGGCGTGCCGGGCTTCACCCACGGGCGGGCGCCCTTCTCGTCGCGACCGAACGGCTTGAAGCCCTCCTCCGGCGCTTCCTCGAGGAAGGCCTTGGGGAACGGCTCGAGCGTGCTGATGTCCGGCACCTTCCACGGCTCGGCCGCGTTCTGGAGATAGCCATCGGTCAGCAGCATGACCGGGGTCATGTAGGTCGTGGCGATGCGCACGGCCTCGATCGCGACTTCGAAGCAATCCGACGCCGAACGCGCAGCGATCACCGGCAGCGGTGCATCGCCGTTGCGGCCGTACACCGCCTGGTAGAGGTCCGACTGCTCGGTCTTGGTGGGAAGGCCGGTCGACGGCCCACCGCGCTGCGCGTTGACGACGACGAGCGGCAGCTCGGTCATGATCGCGAGGCCGATGGCCTCGGTCTTCAGCGCAATGCCGGGGCCCGAGGAGCAGGTGACGCCGAGCTGGCCGGCGTAGCTGCCGCCGATCGCGCTGGCGACCGCGGCAATTTCGTCCTCCGCCTGGAAGGTGGTGACGCCATATTCCTTCAGGCGCGAGAGCGCGTGAAGGATCGCCGAGGCGGGGGTGATCGGATAGCCGCCGAAGAACATCTTCAGCCCGGCAAGCTGCGTGCCAGCGACGAGGCCGAGGCTGATCGCGTCCGCGCCAGTGACGGTGCGGTAAAGGCCAGGCTCCGCCGGGGCGGCCGGAAGCGCATGCTGCTTCATCGGGCCGGCAAGCTCCGCCGTCTCGCCATAAGCATGGCCGGCGTTCAATGCCGCAATGTTCGCCTCTGCCAGCGTCGGCGCCTTGGCGAACTTGTTCTTGAGCCAATCGACGAGCGGCGCGCGATCACGATCGAACATCCAGAGCGCGAGCCCCAGCGTCCACATGTTCTTGCAACGCAGCGCTTCCTTGTTGCCGAGGCCGAACGGCTTCACGGCATCGAGCGTCAGTTGCGAGATGTTGAGGCGGATGACCTGCCACTTGCCAAGGCTGCCGTCGTCGAGCGGGTTCGCATCGTACTTCGCCTTGGCGAGATTGCGTTCGCTGAACTCGCCCTCGTCGGCGATGATGAGGCCGCCGGGGCGAAGCGCCTGGACGTTGGTCTTGAGCGCTGCCGGGTTCATCGCGACCAGCACGTCGAGTTCGTCGCCGGCGGTTTCGATCTGGGTCGAACCGAAATTGATCTGGAAGGCGCTGACCCCGAACAGGGTACCGAGCGGCGCACGGATCTCCGCCGGGAAATCCGGGAAGGTCGCAAGGTCGTTGCCGGCGAGCGCGGTGGACAGGGTGAACTGGCCCCCGGTGAGCTGCATGCCGTCACCCGAATCGCCCGCGAAACGGACAACCATCGACTCGGCGGGCGGATTGGACGACGCCTCTTGCGGCGTCACTTCATGGGCGGCGGTCGCCATATGTTTTCCTGCAGACTTCCCTAGATGAGGCGCTGTTACGCGCCGGGGCCCCTTGAAACCAAGGTAGAATGATCCCGCGTCGCTGCAACCCACGCTTTTTCATAGATGCGACCAAGCCGCAGTATCCCGTCGACATGACGACGCGCGATCGCGACGACATCATCACCGTATCCGCCGCCAACCGTGCTGGCGATCGGGATACGGCGGGCGAGCGCGAGCGTCGCGACCACCTCGTCGCGGCGCGCCAGCCCTTCATCGGTGAGCGCGAGTCGGCCGAGCCGATCGCCCGCAAAGGGATCCACGCCGCCCTGGTAGAGAATGAGATCAGGCGCGACCTGATCGATCAGGGGCGCGAGCGTGTGAGCGAGCGTATCACAATACTCCTCGTCGCCGGTGCCGTCGCGAAGCGCGACGTCGAGCGTCGAACGGGCCTTGCGCGCGGGGAAGTTCTTTTCGGCGTGGATCGAATAAGTGGCGATGTTCGGCTGGCCCGCGGTCAGCGCGGCGGTGCCGTCGCCCTGGTGAACGTCGACATCGACGACGAGGACGCGAACGCCTTCCGCGGCCAAGCGCGCGGCAGCGACGGCGAGATCGTTGAACACGCAATAGCCCGCACCGGTGTCGGCGAGCGCATGATGGCTGCCGCCGGCGGTGTTGGCGGCAAAGCCATTGGCAAGGGCGAGCCGCGCGGCATGGTACGTGCCACCGGGAACGAGCTGCGCCCGCTGCGCGACGATCGGCGTGACCGGGAAACCGATGCGCCTTTCCTTCTCACGCGGAACGGCGGCGGCGAGCACCTCGGCGACATAGGCCGGATCATGGACCGCCTCCAGCCAGCCACGCGGCGCCGGATCGGGCACATGCCAGGCGATCCCCTGCCCTTCGCTGACCAGAATGTCACGGATCGCACCGTTCTTGCCCCAGCGGTAACCAGTGCGTGCGGGCGCCTCCACGACGTAATCGGCATGATGGACGACGGCGATCATCTGCGCCAAGATAGGTAGCAAAAGCGAACCTGAGGAGAGTTACGGCATGACCGACACGCTGATCCGCGATGCTGGCACTGGAAATGCAGCGTCCGACGGGCCCTATGTACGCCCCGACGTGCGCGGTTTCCTCGATTATCTGAACAGCGTGCCCGGCCCGAAAACCCATGAGGGCACCGCGGAAGCGGCGCGCGCGATGTACCTTGCGATGAAGGACGTGGCCGACCTGCCGCTGGGCGAGTTGGCGACGATCCGGGACCTCACCATCCCGGGGCCGGCGGGCGACATCCCGGCGCGCCTGTTCGATCCGCGCGAGAGCCGCGAACCGGGCCCGGTGGTGGTGTTCTTCCACGGCGGCGGCTTCGTGATCGGGAACATCGACACCCACGCGAGCTTCACCGCCGAGATGGCGCGGCAGCTGGACCTGCCGGTGGTGTCGGTCGACTATCGCCTGGCGCCGGAAGCGAAATGGCCCGCCGCACCAGAAGATTGCGAGGCGGCAGCACGCTGGGTTGCCTCTAACCCGGCGGAGCTTGGGCGGATCGCGACCGGCCTCGTCCTCTCCGGCGACAGCGCGGGCGGCACGCTGACCATCACCACTGCCATGGCGCTGCGCGACGAGCCCGCCGCCGTGCCGGTGATCGTGCAGGCCCCGATCTATCCGGCGGCGGACATGAACAAGGAATATCCCTCGTTCAACGATTATGCCGAAGGCTTCCTGCTGACGCGCGACACGATGATCTGGTTCGCCGACCATTATCAGGCGGACTTCACCCACTTCCGCGGCTCGCCAATGATCGGCAACCTCGTCGGCCTGCCGCCCGCAGTGATCGTGACCGCCGGGCTCGACCCGATCCGCGACCAGGGCCGCGCCTATGCCGCCGCGCTGGTGCTGGCGGGCGTACCGGTGACGTACCGCGAGGCAGTGGGCAACATCCATGGCTTCATCACGCTACGCCAGGCGGTGCCGTCGAGCGCGGGTGACGTGGCGGGATACCTCGCCGCCGTGAAAGATGCGGTGGTCGAGGCCGAGGGCCAGCGGGTGATGGTGCAGGCGGCTGGCTGATTATCGCCTGAAGAGCGTGTCCCGGGCCAGCGTCTGGGGCACGTGCTTCGCGGCTGAGTCCGCCCTCATAGTGTGACAAAGAAAAAGGGGCGGGCCTTGCGGCTCGCCCCTTTGTCGTTTCGCGCGATCGCGTGAGCAATCAGTAGCGGTAATGGTCCGGCTTGAATGGGCCTTCCACCGGCACGCCGATGTAGCCGGCCTGCTTCGGCGTCAGCTTCGACAGCTTCACGCCCAGCTTCTCGAGGTGAAGCGCGGCGACCTTTTCGTCGAGGTGCTTCGGAAGCACGTACACTTCGTTCTTGTAGTTCTCGCCCTTGGTCCACAACTCGATCTGAGCGAGCGTCTGGTTGGTGAACGAGGCGCTCATCACGAAAGACGGGTGGCCGGTGGCACAGCCGAGGTTCACAAGCCGGCCCTTGGCGAGCACGATGATCTGCTTGCCGTCCGGGAACTTCACCAGATCCGTGCCCGGCTTAACTTCGGTCCACTCGTAATTGTCGAGCGCCGCGATCTGGATCTCGCTGTCGAAGTGGCCGATGTTGCAGACGATCGACATGGGCTTCATCGCCTTCATGTGATCGGCAGTGATCACGTCGGCGTTGCCGGTCGCGGTGACGAAGATGTCGGCGCGCTTCACCGCCTCGTCCATCGTCACGACCTCGAAGCCCTCCATCGCCGCCTGCAGGGCGCAGATCGGGTCGATCTCGGTCACCAGCACGCGGGCGCCGCCGTTGCGCAGCGACTGGGCCGAGCCCTTGCCGACGTCACCGAAGCCGGCGACGCAGGCGACCTTGCCGGCGAGCATCACGTCGGTCGCGCGGCGGATCGCGTCGACCAGCGATTCCTTGCAGCCGTAGAGGTTGTCGAACTTCGACTTGGTGACCGAGTCGTTGACGTTGATCGCCGGGAACGGCAGCTCGCCCTTCTTGGCGATCTCGTACAGGCGGTGAACGCCAGTGGTGGTCTCTTCCGAGACGCCCTTCAGGTTCTTGACCGTCTCAGTGAGATAGCCCGGCTTCTTGGCGATGAACGCCTTCAGCGCGCGCTGGAATTCGACTTCCTCGGCGTTCTCCGGCTCGCCGAAGCTTTCGCCGCGCTCGAGCTTCGCGCCCCACAGCGCGAACATGGTGGCATCGCCGCCGTCGTCGAGGATGATGTTGGCGGTCTGGCCGTTGCCGTCATCCCAGTCGAAGATCGAGCCGACATAATCCCAATAGTCGGCGAGGCTTTCGCCCTTCACCGCGAACACCGGGATGCCGGCGGCAGCGATCGCCGCAGCGGCATGGTCCTGCGTCGAGAAGATGTTGCAGGTCGCCCAGCGCACGTCGGCACCGAGAGCGACGAGCGTCTCGATCAGCACCGCGGTCTGGATCGTCATGTGCAGCGAGCCGGTGATACGTGCGCCCTTCAGCGGCTGCGACGCGCCATATTCCTCACGCAGCGCCATCAGGCCGGGCATTTCGGTTTCGGCGATGTTGATTTCAGCGCGGCCGAAATCAGCAAGGCCGATGTCCTTGATGACATAATCAGTGGTGGGGCGATCGAGAACGGTGGCCACAACGGGTCTCCAGGAAAGTGACGCCGACCAAGGCATATCACCGGCCGACATGCCCGCCACATAATCGGGCGCGGCATCGAATACAAATATAAAGATATCTTTATATCTGCTTTGTTACTCGTTCCGCCGCCCTTCAACGCGGGCGGCCACGGTCGCGCCCCGTGCCCTCACGCGTGTCCGCTCTGCGTGCCGAGGAGGCGTGGATCGATGCCGGCGGCGTTGAAGCCGCGCGTCCAGCGATCCGCGATCCCGGTATCGAACAGCATCGCATCATCGTCGCTGACGTTGAGCCAGCCGTGACGGGTCATCTCCTCGTCGAGCTGCCCGGCGCCCCAGCCGGCATAGCCGAGCGCGACGAGCCAGCGCGACGGACCGTTGCCGCTCGCGATGGCGCGCAGCGCATCGAGCGTGCCGGACAGCGCCCACTTGCCCGCCACGTCGATCGTGTCCTGGCCGCCCCAGTCCAGCGTGTGGAGGACGAAGCCGCGACGCGTTTCCACCGGCCCACCGAAATGGATCGGCGCATCCGAAGTGTCGCCAGGATAGATATCGACCTGCTTCAGCACGTCATGAAGCCCCAGCCCGGCGATCTGCGCGCCGATCCCGATGCCGAGCGCACCCTTCGCATCGTGGGCGCAGACGGCGATCACCGCCTGCTGAAAGCGCGGATCACCGATCCCGGGCATGGCGAGAAGGAACTGACCAGTGAGAAAGCTCGAGGTTTCCATGACTTCTATCTAGGCCGCAGCGGCGCGCATCGCCACGCTTGAAAACACGGGCGAGCCTTGCGACGTAGCCGCCGCCGCACCTTTGCGCGCTTGAGGAGACATTCAGAGATGACGATCAACGTCGGCGACAAGCTGCCCAAGGCGACCCTCGTGAAGGCGACCGAGAATGGGCCGGAAGCGGTGGATACCGAAGAATTCTTCAAGGGCCGCCGTGTGGCGCTGTTCGCCGTGCCGGGTGCGTTCACGCCGACCTGCTCCGCCAAGCACCTGCCGGGCTTCGTCGAGAAGGGTGACGAGCTGAAGGCGAAGGGCATCGACGAAGTGGTCTGCACCTCCGTCAACGATCCGTTCGTGCTGGGTGCCTGGTCCAAGTCCGCCAATGCCGGCGACATCACCATGCTGGCGGACGGCAACGGCGACTTCGCCGAGCAGCTGGGGCTGACCATGGACGGCTCCAAGTTCGGCATGGGCAAGCGCAGCCAGCGCTATTCGATGGTCGTCAATGACGGCGTCGTCGAGCAGCTCAATGTCGAGGCCCCTGGCGAGTTCAAGGTGAGCTCGGCCGACCACCTGCTCGGCAACCTCTGACAAAACGAGGCGTTGGTCTGGCGGCTCTGACAGGAGGTTCATGCCATGACCAACGCATCGCAGAACAAGACCGTAGCATCCCACTCCGGGTCCGAAGACACGGGTTCGCTGACCGAACGCGCCCGTGACGCGGCGAGCGGCGCCGGCGACAAGATGACGGCCGCCGCATCGTCCACGATGGAGAAGGTGAAAAGCCATCCCTATGCGGCGGCGGGCATCGTCGCTGGCGTTGCCGCCGCCGTCGGCGGGGCAGCGTTTGCAGCAAGCAAGCTTGGCGGATCCCACGGCCAGTCCAGCCACGGATCGCACGCGGGCTGACCATTGTCGCTTCCGCCGTGTCGGCCGTAGCTGGCGCGGCGGGGGGCATTGTCTTGCCAGAGTCATCGACCCGACCTAACCATCCGCGATGACTGCACATGAGATCGTTGCCGAACTGGATCGGCTCTACACCGGCGCAGTGGCGCGCCTTCAAGCGGCCCTCGACACCTATATCAGCACCGGCACCCCGCCATCGCCCGAGTCGCGGCGGGACGGATCGTTCGCTTACCCGGAGATCCGGCTGAGCTTCCGCGGCGGCATGGATCGCCCTGCCCCGCTGCGCTCCTACGGCCGGCTCGTCACCGAGGGCGAATACCGCATCTCCGTCACCAAGCCGGGGCTGTTCGCGGACTATCTCGTCGAGCAGCTGACGCTGCTGATGGAGGATTATGACGTCATCGTTTCCGCGGTGCCGGGCGCAACCGAGATTCCCTTCCCTTATGTGATCGATGCCGGCCACGCGCTGAGCCTCGACGAGGTTTCTGCGGCGGAACTGGCGCGGCACTTCCCGGCGACCGAGCTGGCGCATATCGGCGACGAGATCGCCGACGGCCTGTGGGCGTCGATCGACGGCACGCGGCCGCTCGCACTGTTCGATGGCCTGCGCACCGATTTCAGTCTGGCGCGGCTGCGGCATTATACCGGCACGCCGCCGGAGCATGTGCAGCGTTACGTGCTGTTCACCAACTACCACCGTTATGTCGACGAGTTCGTCCGCTGGGCGGCGGCGCAGGTGGGGGCGGAAGGAAGTCGCTTCACCGCTTTGTCCGGGCCGGGCGGCGTGCTGTTCGAGCCGGGTGATGATCCCGCGATGCTGGACGACACGGCGTGGCGGCGACTGCAGATGCCGGCCTATCACCTGATGGCGCCGGATCGCACCGGCATCACGCTGGTGAATATCGGCGTCGGGCCGTCAAACGCGAAGACGATCACCGATCACCTTGCCGTTACCCGTCCGGATGCCTGGATGATGATCGGCCATTGCGGCGGACTTCGCCCGTCGCAGCGGATCGGCGACTATGTGCTCGCCCACGCCTATCTGCGCGACGACCATGTGCTGGACGACATGCTGCCGCCGGAAATTCCGGTGCCGGCGATCGCCGAGGTGCAGCAGGCGCTGGCGCGCGCGGCCGAGACGGTGAGCGGCCAATCGGGCGAGGAGCTGAAGCGCCGGCTGCGCACGGGCACGATCGTGACCACCGACGATCGCAACTGGGAACTGCGCTATTCGCGCTCGGCGTTGCGCTTCTCGCTGAGCCGCGCGGTGGGCATCGACATGGAATCGGCGACGATCGCAGCGCAGGGCTTCCGCTTCCGTGTGCCCTACGGGACGCTGCTGTGCGTTTCCGACAAGCCGCTGCACGGCGAGCTCAAGCTGCCTGGCCAGGCGAACCGCTTCTACGAGCGCGCGATTTCCGAGCACATGCGGATCGGGATCGAGACGTGCGAGGAGCTTCGTCGCGAAGGGCAGAAGCTGCACAGCCGCAAGCTGCGCGCGTTCAACGAGCCGCCGTTCCGCTGAGCAGCGCCGGCGGGCGGCTCCCGTTGCGTCGAGGAAACGTTTCGGCCAGTCGAGACGTTAGTTCGCGATCCATTCGACAAAGGGGAGCAGATCATGGCCGAGAACGACGACACGCCGCCCGCCGCATCGCCCAAGCCACCGGCGCGCCGCGCGCCGCGCAAGGCCGCTGCGCCGAAGAAGCCGGCGGCTACCGCGACCGACAAGCCTGCTGCCCCCAAGCGCGCCCGCAAGACCGCGGCGGCAAGCGCCGCCAGCGGCGGCGCGGCGACGACCAAGGCAACGACGAAGGTGCCGCCCAAGCCGCGTTCCAGCAAGCGGGCGACCCCGCAGCCGCGGCGCACCAAGCCTGCCGCTGCCGCCGAGCCGGCGAAGAAGGATGTCGGCTGGCGCAACAAGGCCGCGATCGCTGGTGGGCTGGCCGCGGTCGGCGCGGCGGCGACCGCCGCGCTGCTGTCGCTGCGCGGTTCGACGCCCAAGAAAGGCGCTGACGGGAAGGAAGCGGAGGCGGCCAAGGAGCCTGCGGCCGCCGCAGCAACGCCGAACCACGGCCATGCGCACATGCCGGACGGCAAGGATGCAACCGCATCCTTCGAGGCCGGGATCGCTGACGAGAATGTGATCCCGGAATGACGGATTGCTGCTCCCCCGGCCGGGGGAGCAGCTAACCTAAAACCCCCGGGGCTGGTGCCCCGGGGCGTCGGATTACCAGCCGCTCGGCTTGCCCTTGTTCTGCTGGTCGAGCCACTTCTTCAGCGGCGCGAAATAGGCGAGCATCGGCTTGCCCGACATTTCACGCGTGCCGGTGAAGGCCTGCAGCGCGTCCGGCCACGGCTTCGACTGCCCCATCTTCATCATCGCATCGAGCTTCGCGCCGACGGCCTTGTCGCCGAAGAAGGAGCAGCGATGGAGCGGCCCCTTCCAGCCCGCCTGGCGGCAGGCCGCCTCGTAGAACTGGAACTGCAGGATCCGCGCGAGGAAATAGCGCGTGTACGGCACGGCGGCGGGCACGTGATACTTTGCGCCCGGATCGAACTTCGTCTCGTCACGGGCGACCGGCGGGACGATGCCCTGATACTGCAGCCGAAGCTTGTCCCAGCCCCCCTGCATCTGGCCCGCGGGGATTTCGCCCGAGAACAGCTGCCAGCGGTATTTGTCGACGAGCAGGCCGAACGGCAGGAAAGCGACCTTGTCCATCGCCTGGCGAAGCAGGAGGCCGATGTCCTTGTCCGGCGAGGGCACCTTCGCCTGATCGAGCAGGTTGATCTTCACGAGGTAATCGGGCGTGATCGACAGTGCCACAAAATCCCCGATTGCTTCATGGAAGCCGTCGTTCGCGCCGTTCTTGTAGAGATACGGCTGCTGATTGTAGGCGCGCTGGTAGTAATTGTGGCCAAGTTCATGGTGGATGGTGATGAAATCATCCGAGTTCACCTTGGTGCACATCTTGATGCGCAGATCGTCGACATTGTCGACATCCCATGCGCTGGCATGGCAGATCACTTCGCGATCCAGCGGCTTCACGATCTGCGAGCGCTGCCAGAACGTTTCAGGCAAGGGCGCAAAGCCGAGCGAGGAATAGAAGCCCTCGCCGGTCTTCACCATCTTCACCGGATCGTACTGCTTGGCCTTCAGCAGCTCGCCGATGTCATAGCCAAGATCGCCGGCGCCCGGGGGAGCGACGACGTCATAGATGTTGCCCCATTCCTGTGCCCACATGTTGCCGAGGAGATCGGCGCGGATCGGGCCGGTCTTCGACTGTACCGCATCGCCATATTTCTCGTTCAGCTTCGCGCGGACATAGGTGTGCAGCGCCTTGTAAAGCGGCTCCACCTCGCTCCAGAGCTTGTCCGTCAGGGCGGCGAACTGATCGGGCGTCATGTCATAGCTGGACCGCCAGAGCGCGCCGGTATCCTTGAAACCGAGCTCGACCGATCCTTCGTTGGCGAGCGCGGTCATCTTGGCATAGTCGCTGCGCATCGGCGCGCCGACACTGTCGTGCCAGCTGACCCACATTTCCTTCAGCTTGGCAGGATCGCGGCTCTCGCCCATGGCCGCCTCGATGTCGGAGCCGTTGATCGGCTTGCCGTCCAGCGTACCGCGCCCCTTGCCGTAGAACGACGACATCTTCGTCGTGAGCGTCGACAGTTCCTCCGCTGCGCCCGGGCGCATCGGCGCCGGCAGCGTCAGGCCGCTCGCCAGGATGTTGAGCTTGCGCTTGGTGTCGTAGGAGAGGCCGGGGAGCGAGCGGTACTTTGCGGCCTCGTTGGCGAGGCGCACCGACATCTCGGTCAGTTCACCGCCCGACTTGGCGGCGAGCGCGTCGGTGTCCTCGGTGATATAGGTGGCGTTGACCCAGGCGATCCGCGCACCATCAACGCTTGCGTCGGCAAGTTCTTTCTCGGCCGCGGCAACGAATGCATCGGCCTGCGCAACGGTCGGCGAGCCGGCTGGTGCGGTGGCCGGCGCGGCCTGCTGAGCGGCGACGGGATGCACGACCAAGGCCGCCGCCAAAGCGGCGAGCGAAATCAGGGGGCGGGTCATGAAAGGTCCTCGGTGTTTCGTATCTCGTTACAACTGGAACCACCGGGACGTGCGGTCAAGCGGCGAGGAACTCCGCAATTGCCTGCCCCAGTTCGGGCTTCGTGACCGCGCTCATATGGCCACCGGGGATCTCGACAAGGCGCGCATCCGGCAACAGGCGCGCCAGATCCGCGGCAGAGCCGTTGTCGAAATCCTCGACCCCGTTCACCACCAATGTGGGCTGGGTGAAGCCTGCGACCACATCCTGCGGCGTCGAGACGAAGGTGTCGATCACGCGGAGAAGCGCGACGGGATCGCCCCCAGTGGTCTTGAGAAATGCCTCTGCGAGCCAGGCCGGGCTGCCGCGTTCATGCTTTCCGAGGTTGGTGAGGATGTTGCGGAAGTGATCGGCACGACGTTCGGCGCTGGTCAGCCCCTCCAGCCCCATGCCGGAAAAGATCACGCGCCGTGGCGTGGCGCCGGTGGCCAGCATGCGTGACGTGGTGCGCGCGCCGAGCGAATAGCCGCCAAGATCGTAATCGGTGAGGCTGAGGTGCGCGATCAGGGCGTGCCCGTCCTTCGTCAGCGCGTCCGGCGGATAGGCGGCGGGATCGTGCGGCTTGTCGCTTTCTCCGTGTGCGCGCAGATCCGGCATGATCACGCGGTAGCCCTTGGCGGCAATCGTGGCGGCATGGCCGTAGCGCACCCAGTTCGTCTGGGCGTCCGAGAAATAGCCGTGAATAAGGACGATCGGGCGACCCTCCCCCAGTTCGTGCCAGGCCAGCCGCGTGCCATCGAAGCTGGTGAAGTGATGCGTCTCAGTCGGGTATTTTGCCACAGGCCTCGATCCAGCGTTGGTTGACGCTCTCATTCTCCTCACTGCGCATCCGTGGCAAGTCGCGGGTGTCGATCCACGCCTCGTGCATGCTCTCGACCGCGTAATGATGCGCGGGGCGGAAGCGCGAAGGATCGTCGAAGCTGCCGACGGTGAGATCGATGTTCTCGCCGTTCTCCAGGAAGGCGAAGCCGAGCGGGGTGCCGCAGGTGGAGCAGAACGGCCGGTGCGCGATCGGGGACGACTGATACCAGTCAGGGCCGGATTGCCACTCGATGCCGGCCACCGGAACGTTGACGAAGGCGATCGAGACGCCGCCGGTCGCGCGCTGGCACATGCGGCAATGGCAGAGATATGCCTCGTCGCTCTCAACCTCCGCCGAATAGCGCACACGGCCGCACTGGCAGCCGCCCGTCATCCTCGTCATCCCCGCGGCTCCTTGTCCAACAGTTCAAGCGGCGGAACGCTCCAGACCGCCGGCTGCTCCAAGCGGAGAAGTTGTATCGAGCGGTGGGGCAGACCTTCCATTATATAAGCATGCTTACTATACGTGGGGTATGGCAGATAGTTTCGGGTTCCTGCTCAGCGATACTGCACGCCTCGTGCGGCGGCGTTTCGACGAGCGGGCGCGGCAGCATGGCGCGACTCGTGCGCAGTGGAAGGCGTTGCTGGGGATTAGCCGGCACGCCGGGATCAACCAGGGCGGCCTCGCGGACCTGCTGGAAGTCGAGCCGATCACGTTGTGTCGCATGATCGACCGGATGGAAGATGCCGGACTGGTGGAGCGTCGGCGCGATCCGAACGATCGCCGCGCATGGCAGCTGTTCCTGACCGACAAGGCTCATCCGATCATCGAGGAGCTGCATTGCACCGCGGCTGACCTGATGGCGCAGGCGCTACGCGGCGTCCCGCCCGAGCAGCTCGAGGCGGTGACCGGGACGCTGAACCGGATCCGGCAGAACCTTATCGATCCCGCGCCGGATGCGGCGGCACAATCCCAAGCTTCCGAGGAGGCGGCGCGTGGCTGATGCCGATCCCAAGCGCGACTTCGTCGCCGACAGTGAAATCGATCTGGCACCAGATGTGCCGGCAGCAGCGCCGCGCCAGAAGCGCTGGGGCCGGATGCTGCTGCTGTTCGGCGTGCCGCTGCTGATCGCGGCGCTGGGCGCCTATTTCTACCTGACGTCGGGCCGGTTCATCTCCACCGACAACGCCTATGTCCGGCAGGACGTGATATCGGTCAGCCCGGACGTGTCAGGCCGGATCGTGGCGGTGAACGTACGAGAGAACCAGCGGGTGAAGGCGGGCGACGTATTGTTCCGCATCGACCCCGAACCCTACCGCATCGCCCTTGCCCAAGCCGATGCTGACCTTGCCGCGGCGCGTGTTCAGGTTGCGACCATGGCCACCGATACCGGAAGCGCCGCGGCCGATATCGAGAGTGCGCGCGCCGAGCTGACGCTGGCACAGGCGACGTACGAGCGGCAGGACGCGCTGATGAAGCGCGGCTTCACGACGCGCGCCAGCCTCGACGCAGCCGTGCAGGACGTTGCCGCCGCGCGGGCGAAGATCGCCACGGCGCAGGCCGCGGCCGCGCGCGCACGCCAGCAGATCGGATCAGGGGGCGGATCGGGCATGCCCGCGCAGATCCAGGTGGCGATGGCGAAACGCGAACAGGCAGCCATGAACCTGGAACGGACCACCGTGCGCGCACCCAAGGACGGCGTCGTCAGCCAGACGAGCCGGCTTCAGGTTGGCAACATCACGCCGTCCGGCGTCCCGGCGCTGAGCCTGGTCGTCAGCGATGCGGCGTGGGTGGAAGCGAACTTCAAGGAGACCGACCTTGACCACATGCGCGTCGGCCAGCCGGCAGAGTTGTCGTTCGATGCCTATCCGGGGCTGAAGGTGACGGGCCATGTGCAGTCGATCGGGGCCGGCACCGGCAGCGAATTCTCCGTGCTGCCGGCACAGAATGCCAACGGCAACTGGGTGAAGGTGACGCAGCGCGTGCCGGTGCGGATCGCGATCGACGGCAAGCCGCCGCGCGCGATGATCGCCGGGCTTTCGACCGACGTGAAGATCGACACGGGCGCGCGCTGAGGTGGCATCGCGCGCTCTGCCCGGGCGGCCACCCGCCTCCCAGGCGCCCGCCGCGCCGGCGCCGGGCAAGCCGCTGCTTCATACCAACAACCGCGCGCTGCTGACGGTTGGCATCATGGGTGCGATGATCATGCAGATCCTCGACACCACGATCGCCAATGTCGCATTGCCGCACATGCAGACCAGCCTTGGCGCGACGGTGGACACCGTCACCTGGGTGCTGACGAGCTATATCGTCGCGACCGCGATCGCCCTGCCCGCGACGGGCTGGCTTTCCGACCGGTTCGGCAGCCGCAACCTGTTCCTGATCGCGGTGGGGGGCTTCATCATCGCATCCATGCTGTGCGGCATCGCCACCAGCCTGGAGGAGATGGTGATATTCCGCGTCTTCCAGGGTGTGTTCGCGGCCTTCATCAACCCGCTGTCGCAAACCTCGATGCTGGACATCAACCCGCCTGAGCGCGCCGCCAAGGCGATGGGGGTATGGGGCATGGGCGTGATGGTGGGCCCGATCATGGGGCCGGTGCTGGGCGGCTGGCTGACCGAGAGCTACAATTGGCGCTGGGTGTTCTACGTCAACGTGCCCGTCGGCCTGGCGACCTTTGCGATCCTGTGGTTCCTGCTGCCCAGCCGACCCAAGGCGACCCGATCGTTCGACCTTGCGGGCTTCGTCTACCTCGGCGTCGCGGTGGCCTCGTTCCAGTTGATGCTTGACCGTGGCCAGAGCGAGGATTGGTTCGAAAGCTGGGAAGTGATCATCGAGGGCCTGCTGGCGCTCGCCTTCACCTGGATGGCGATTATCCACTTCATGACGGCCAAGAATCCGCTGTTCGACCGGGCGATCTTTGCCAACCGCAACCTCGTCACCGGCCTGTTCTTCATGCTGGTGGTGGGCATTTCCACCATGGCGCCAATGGCCCTGCTGCCGCCGATGCTGCAGAACCTGTTTGGCTATCCGGTGATCGATACGGGCGTGATGATGGCGCCGCGTGGCGTCGGCGTGCTGGCGACGATGTGGCTCGCAGGGCAGTTGATGGGTCGGGTCGACACGCGGCTGGTGATCATGACGGGGCTGGTGATCTTTGCCGTCTCGCTGCGCCAGATGGCGGGCTTTTCGCTGGAGATGGACTTCTGGCCGGTAATCACGGCTGGGTTCGTACAGGGGCTTGGCATGGGGCTCGTCTTCATGCCGCTGAACGCCTTAGCCTTCGCGACGCTCGACAATCGCTATCGCACCGACGGCGCGAGCCTGCTCAACCTGTTCCGCTCGATCGGCCAGTCGGCCGGCATCTCGATGGTGACGGTGCTGCTCGCGCGCAACATTCAGACGAGCCATGCGGACTTGTCACAGCATGTGACGCGCAACGTGATGGCGGGGTTCGATCTTGGCATGCTGGCGCAGCTCGGCACGCTGTCCGACGCGGCGATGTCGATGGCAGATGGCATGGTCAACAAGCAAGCGGCGATGATCGCCTATCTCGACGATTTCTACCTGATGAGCTGGATCTCGTTCGCCGCGGTGCCGCTGGTGCTGCTGCTCCAGAAGCCCAAGGGCAAGGTGGAGGTGGTGCACAGTGAGTAGGCGGTTCGCCTATCGCTGAAGCGCCGCCGCGAGGTCCTCAAGCGGTGCGGCCTCACCCCATTGCGGCACATTATCTGGCAGCGTTACCCAGCGCTGGCGATAAGCGGTGAAGATGTGGGCGCGGCAGTCCAGTTCCTCGGAGCGGTCGAAGGTGCCGGCGCGCACCACCGCGATCCCCGGCCGCCGCGTGTTCGTATTGTAGATGCGCGCGTGGCAGGTGCCGCAGAAACGCTGGGTCGAGGTGCGGTCCTCAGTCGTGATCTGGTGGATCACGACCGGGCCCGAGACGGTCAGCAATTCCTCGCGGACCAGCGCCTGGACGCTGAACGCGCTGCCGGAGGCGCGCTGGCAAATGTGGCAGTGACAGGCATAGACTGGCGGCAGCGCATCAAGCGCCAGCTCGTAGCGGCAGGCGCCGCAACGGCAGCCGCCGGTGATCGTCACGCCGCCTTCTTGAGGTGGCGCCGGCCGAGCAGCTCGGCGATCTGCACCGCGTTCAGCGCGGCACCCTTGCGAAGGTTGTCGCTGACGCACCAGAGCGCGATGCCGTTGTCGACGGTGGGATCGTCGCGCACGCGGCTGATATAGGTCGCGAATTCGCCGACGCATTCGATCGGCGTGACATAACCGCCGTCCTCACGCTTATCGACCAGCATGATGCCCGGCGCCTCGCGCAGGATCTTCTGCGCGTCCTCGGCCGACAGCTCATTCTCGAACTCGATGTTGATCGCTTCGGAATGGCCGACGAACACGGGCACGCGCACGCAAGTGGCGGTAACCTTCACCTTTGGATCGAGGATCTTCTTCGTCTCGACCACCATCTTCCATTCTTCCTTGGTCGAACCGTCTTCCAGGAAGCTGTCGATATGCGGGATGACATTGAAGGCGATTTGCTTGGTGAACTTCTTGGGCTCGGCAGGATCACCAACGAAGATGTTGCGGCTCTGCTGGAACAACTCGTCCATGCCGTCCTTGCCGGCGCCCGATACTGACTGGTAGGTCGAGACGACGACGCGCTTGATCATGGCGGCATCGTGCAGCGGCTTCAGCGCGACGACCATCTGCGCCGTCGAGCAGTTCGGGTTCGCGATGATGTTCTTCTTGCGATAGCCGTCGATCGCATCGGCGTTCACTTCCGGCACGATCAGCGGCACGTCCGGATCCATGCGGTAGAGCGACGAATTGTCGATCACGGTGCAGCCGGCGGCGGCGAACTTCGGCGCATAGACCTTGGTCGCCTCACTGCCGATCGCGAACAGCGCGAAATCCCAGCCGGTGGGATCGAAATGCTCGATGTTCTGGACCTTCAGCATCCGGCCCGTGTCGCCATATTCGAGCTGTTCGCCAACGGAGCGCGACGAGGCGAGGAGCGCGATCTCGTCGGCGGGAAACTCCCGCTCGGCGAGGATGTTGACCATCTCGCGACCGACATTGCCCGTCGCGCCTGCGACCACTACCCGGTAACCCATCTCACTTCGTCCTTCATTCGATCGCGCGGGCCATACCGCCCCGGCGCGGGGCGTGCCAGCAAGCTTTACTTTCGTCCGCCCCTCACTTCGCGGCTGGCTTCTTCACGTGCTGGTCGAGGAAATCGAGGATCGTCGTCCAGGGATGGATGTCGCGGACCGCGCCATGGGCCTTGCCCGGGTATAGCATCATCTCGAACGGCTTGTTCGCCGCCTGCATCCGGGCGGCGAAGGCGGTCGCATTGTCGAGGAACACATTGTCATCCGCCATGCCGTGCATGAGGAGCAGCGGATCGCTGGTCTTCGCGGCGTCCGGCAATGCGCTGGAGGCGGCATAAGCGGCCGCATCACGCGTCGGATCGCCCATGTAGCGTTCGGTGTAATGCGTGTCGTAAAGCGCCCAGTCAGTAACCGGCGCGCCGGAAATACCGGCCGCAAAGACGCCCGGATGGGCCTGCAGCATCTTCAGCGTCATATAGCCGCCGTAGGACCAGCCGTAGGTAGCGATGGCGTCCGGATCGACGAACGGCAGCGTCTTCAGATAGGCGGCGCCGGCAAGCTGGTCCTCCACCTCGACCGAGCCCATGGCGTGCCAGATCGCATCCTCGAACGCCTTCCCGCGGTTGGCGGAGCCGCGGTTGTCGATCTGGAAGACGATCCAGCCCTGCTGCACCAGGAACTGCCGCAGCGGCATGTTGCCCGGCCAGTCGCGCGCCACTTCCTGGCTGTGCGGACCGCCGTAGTGCATGAAGAACACCGGATAGCGTCGCCCCTTCTGCAACGGCGGGGTGATCATCTCCCAGTGCAGCGTCGTGCCGTCCGCGGCCTTGATGGTGCCGAACTCGGTGGGGCGATGCGCGGCGCGATACGGCGCATATGGGTGCGCGCCGGACACGGCATTCTCGTTCACCCAGGCAATCCGCTTGCCGGTCGCATCTGCGAGATAGACCTGCCGGGGCTGGGCGGGGTTGGAGCGCGACACGATGAAGCGCGACCCCTGCCCGTCTGCCGCGGCGCTGGCGTGCCACCAGCCCGGCTCCGTCAGCCGCGTGACGTCGCCTGGCCGGGCGAGATCGACCGAATAGAGGTGGCGCTCCAGCACGCCGTCACGGTTGCCGGTGAAGAACAGCCGCCCCGCCTGCTCGTCCACCGCGACGAGCGATTCAACCGACCAGTTGCCCTTCGTCAGCTGGGTCCACTTGCCCGCCTGCCAGCGATAAAGATGGCCGTAGCCGTCGCGTTCGGAGCGCCAGATCAGGCTGCCGTCCTTCAGCGGGCGATAGGCGTCGGTGAGGTTGATCCAGCTCTTTTCGCCGGCGCGCTCGGTGAACATCACCCTGGATGCGCCGGTGGCCGGATCGACGACAAGCATGTCGAGCGTGCGCTGATCACGCGACTGGCGCTGGACCAGCAGCGCCGAGCCGTCCGGTGTCCAGTCGACGCGCGCGAGATAGATGTCGGGATCAGGCCCGAGATCGACCTTCACCTGCCCCGAACCGTCCGGGTTCATGATGAAGAGATCGACCAGCACATTGGGCGTGCCGGCGGCGGGATAGCGCTGCTGATAAATGCTGGTACCGCTGGCGCCGATCGCGGCGCGGGTGAAGGTGCGCACCGGCGCCTCGTCGAAGCGCTCGACCGCGATCCTCTTGTCATCGGGCGACCACCAATAGCCGGTGCGGCGGCCCATTTCCTCCTGCGCGACGAACTCCGCCTCGCCGAAATGAACCGTGCCACCGCCGTCGCGCGTGATAGCCTGCGCCGGGCCATTGGCGGTACCGACCCACAGATTCTGATCCCGCACGAAGCTGACATGGCCACCGCGCGGCGAAATCACCGGATTGAGCGCGCCCTTGGTGCCTTCGAGCTTGCGCACCGAGCCATCGAGCGAAGCGACGAACAGCTCGCCGTCGATCGGCACCAGGATCGACTTGCCGTCCGGCGACCAATCATAATCGAGGATGCCGGTCTTGCCCGTCTTGGAGCGATCACGTTCGCGCTGCATCTTCTCGGCTTCGGAAAGCTCGGCGCCGCTGCCGATCTTCTTGGAATCGACCAGCATCCGCCACGTGCCGGTGCGCGTGTCCATCGCCCACAGATCGAAGCGATTGCGCTCGTCCTCGCGCGGGCGGACCGATGTCAATAGCGTGCCATCAGGCGACAGGCGGAGCGCCTGCGGCTGATCGCCGGCGAGATCCGGGCTGGCGAAGACGCGTTGCAGCGTAAGCTTCGCCGGCGCCGGCGAGGGCTCAGCCATTGCCGTTGCCGACCAGATCGCCAGACCCGCCCCGATCGCCGCCATCCATATTCGCATTCACTCTTCCCGGCTGATTGAACGATCCGGTTAGCGGCGCGCGCCGCGGAGCGCAAAGGTCAGCGCTCCATCCTCGGCCCGGAGGGAGGAGCGGCACGACGCGTGCGTGACTTCCGATACAACAGGCGCTTAGGTGGCGCGATGCTGCGCCGCCTCCGCCCGAACAAGGATCTGCACCTGCGCCGCCGCAGCAGCCTGCCGGACTGGGCCAGCCTTGCGTTGCGCGTGGCGCTGGCCCTGGCGCTCGTGAGCATCGCGCTGGGCGGCCACTGGCTCGACCGCGAGGGGCTGCGCGACAATATCGATGGCCATATCAGCTTCAAGGACGTGCTGTACTTCACCATGATCACCGTCACGACGGTGGGTTATGGTGACATCGTGCCGGTGACGGACAGCGCGCGCATGTTCGACACCTTCATCGTCACGCCGATCCGGTTGTTTGTGTGGCTGATCTTCCTGGGGACCGCTTATGACTTCCTGCTCAAGCGCACGTGGCAGCGGTGGCGGATGTCAGTGATCCAGCGACAGCTGACCGGCCATGTCGTGATCGCCGGCTATGGCACCAGCGGCACCGAGGCGCTGCGCGAATTGATCCGGCGCGGCACCGATCCGGCAACGATCGTGGTGGTCGACCGTGGCACGGAAGCGCTCGAGCATGCGGAGCAATGTGGCGCAGTGGTGCTGGATGGCGATGCAACGCGCGACAAAACGCTCGAAGCGGCGCGAATTGCGCGTGCATCGACCCTGATGGTCTCCGCTGGCCGGGATGACACAACGATCCTGATCGTCCTGACGGCGCGGCGCCTTTCCAAGGACGTGCGGATCAGCGCGGTGATCCGATCGGACGACAACGAAGCACTGGCGCGGCAGGCGGGCGCCGACGTGGTGATCAACCCGGCGAGCTTTGCCGGGCTGTTGCTGGCCGGATCGACCGACGGGCCGCATGTGGCCGACTATCTGACCGATCTTGCCGCAACCCATGGCCGGGTGGCGCTGCGCGAGCGGGATGCAACCGCGGAGGATGTGGGGCGACCGTTGATCGGCTTGTCCACGGGGCTTGGCGTACGGCTGTTCCGGCGCGGCGCGTGCATCGGCTTCGACCAGCCGGGTGCGCAGCGCGTGGAACTGGGCGATCGGATCGTCGAGATCGTCAAGGGTGACGCGCTGACCTAGAAGGGCACGGATTGTCCATCACGCGCGCGACAGACAAGCGAAAGGCGCCGGCGGTTTCCCGCCGACGCCTTTCCTCAAACCCTTGCGGTTCCGACCGATTACTCGGCGGCTTCGGTCTTCGCCGGGCGGTTGTCGCGGCGCTCGGCGATACGCGCCGACTTACCGGTACGACCACGCAGATAGTAGAGCTTCGCACGACGGACGGCGCCCTTGCGGACCACCTCGATCGAGTCGATGTTCGGCGAATACAGCGGGAACACGCGCTCCACGCCCTCACCGAAGGAAATCTTGCGGACGGTGAACGACGAGCCCATGCCCTTGTTCGAACGCGCAATGCACACGCCTTCGTAGTTCTGGACGCGGGTACGCTCACCTTCGACCACCTTCACGCCGACCTTCAGCGTATCGCCGGGGCGGAATTCGGGGATCTTCTTGTTCGCGGTCAGCTTCGCGATCTGCTCGGCCTCGAGCTGCTGGATCAGGTTCATCTCAACTCATTCCCGTTCATCGCCGCGCGCCAGAGGGCGGTTGACCCGAGCGCCGACGTGGCGCTCCCACAGGTCCGGCCGCCGTAGCCGTGTATCTTCCTCCGCCCGGCGCTGACGCCAGGCGGCGATCTTCGCATGATCCCCCGATCGCAGCACTTCGGGGATCGTGCGCCCTTCCCATTCAACAGGTCGGGTATAATGCGGATATTCGAGCAGGCCGCTTTCGTGGCTTTCCTCGACCCCGCTTGAAGCGGCGCCCATTACGCCGGGAAGCAGCCGAACGCAAGCATCCAGCAGCACCAGCGCAGCCGTCTCGCCGCCGGAGAGAACATAGTCGCCGATCGACACTTCCTCAATGTCGCGGCCTTCGAACAGCCGCTCGTCGAACCCTTCGAACCGGCCGCAAAGAACGACGGCTCCGGGACCCGCAGCCAGTTCCCGAACGCGGGCCTGCGTCAGCGGCTTGCCGCGCGGGGTCATGGCGAGGATCGGCCGCCCCTGCCCCTGCGCGTCCACCGCAGCGGCGAGGATGTCGACGCGAAGCACCATGCCCGCGCCGCCGCCCGCGGGCGTATCATCCACCGTCCGATGGCGGTCAGTGGCGAAATCCCGGATGTTGACGGCGTCGAGCGACCATCGCCCCTCTGCCAAGGCCCGGCCGGCAATGGCAAAGCCGAGCGGCCCGGGAAACATCTCGGGATACAGCGTCAGGACGGTGGCATGGAAAGTCACGGCGCGGCGGTAAAGCTCAATACCTGAAGACTCAACGCCGGCGTCGGTGCACGCTGCACGCGGCCAGCGACCTTGCCGTTCGCGCACTGCCAAATGAAGGCGCCCTCCATGGCAGAAATCGGCGCGATCGCGGCGTCCGTCCGGCAGGCGCCGACCTTCTTCTTGAGATCGGCAATATCCTTGCGCCGACGCGCGAGATCGCGATCGGGCACGACATTGTTAGCGAGCGGCGCGCGCGCCGGATCGCCAGTGCGCCACACCTCGCGCATGATGTCATAGGCGCGGGCGAGATCGGGCGAGACCGGCACGGTGCGATCGGCCAGCCCCGCACTGCGCAGGGCATAGAGCGACTGCATCACCGGCAGGCTCGGCCCCGCATAGGTGCGGTTCGCGAAGGCGAAGACGCCGACGCCGGCGTCCGGCAGCATCATCACGATCGAGCCATAGCCCGGGTAGCCGCCGGAGTGAGTCACGATACGTCCGACATCGCAATCGTTCACGACCTGCCAGCCCATGCCGTAGGCGCTCGACACGCGGCACTGATTGCCGGAGGGGCCTGTGCGCTCGGCCGTGTTCACGAAGTTCAGGCCCTCGACAATCTCGCGCACCGTGGCGCGCTTCACCGGGCCCTGATCGGGATCGTCGCGCGCCGGCCAGCCTGACAGCAGGAACGAGACCCAGCGCCAGTAATCATTGGCGCTCGTCTGCACGCCGCCCATCGCGCCAAACGTGCCGTCGGCCATGTCCGGCTCCCGCACCCAGGCATCATCCTGCCAGCGATAACCCAAGGCGCGCTTGTCCTGCGGGCCGTTCAGCACGTCATAGCCGGTCGACTCCATGCCGAGCGGCGCCATGATGTTGGTGCGGATGTAATCCTGGTAGCGCTGGCCGGAAACATTGCTGATGATCCGGCCGAGCAGTGCATAGCCGAGGTTGGAATATTCCATCTTGAGCCCGGGCGCCTGCGCGAGCGGCACGCCCGCCTTCAACAGGGCGGTGAACGCGGCCTCCGACAAGGGCTGCTGACGATCGCCCCAGGGATTGTCCTCGACGAAGCCAGCGGTGTGGTGGAGCAGATCCTCGACACGGATGCGACGACTGTCCGCGCTGGGATATTTCCAGCCGCGCATTTCGGGAACGTAGCGCTCCGCCGGCGCGTCGAGCAACAGGCGATCCTCGTCGCGCAGCTTCAGGATGGCGAGGGCGGTGAAGGCCTTGGACATGGAGGCGATGCGGAACAGGCTGTCGGGCGTGACCGGCTGCTTTGTCGTTACGTCTTGCACGCCGAGGCCGCGCACGAGCACCAGCTTGCCATCCTTCACCACGCCATAGACGAGGCCGGGGACGTGCGCGTTCCTCATCCAGCCGTCGAAATAGCCGGTGAGTTGCGGCTCCAGCGCCGCGACTTCGAGTTGGGTTGGTGCCGGCACCGGTGCGGTCGGCGCCGCCTGCTGCTGAGCGACGGCGGCCGCTGGAGCGGCGAGCAACAGGGCGGCAGATAGAGCGCGGATCATGATCGTCCCCCAAATCCAGTGGCGGAAGCGATACTTTGCGGCGCCTGCCCGTCAACCGCGCTGGAACGCGCGCACCGCGACGACGGCGGTGGGGAGGCCGATCAGCACGCTCGCCATCAGCCCGTAGAACCAGAACATGACGATCGAGAAGATCACCATGCCGAAGCTGCCGCGATGCGCGTCCGGCGCGCGTTGCGCGAATTGCAGCGCGATCAGCAGTGCCGCGATGACCGCCGTGACGATCGGTACCGACGCGGCAGAAAGCAGGATCTGCCCGAGGGTGGACGTTGCGAGGCCGCGGACGACGACGAGCCTTGCGGCCCCCATCGTTACCGCCGCGATCACCAGCGCGGTCACGATCAACCAGCCCATCGGCGCCTCCCTTTCCAGTGGGAACCACCTTCGGCTTGAAACGCTCCGGACGCCATGCACGACTGCGTCATTATTGGCGGGGGCCCGGCGGGGCTGACGGCCGCCATCTATCTCGCCCGCTTCCACCTTGACATCGCATTGTTCGACAATGGATCGAGCCGCGCCGCGTTGATCCCTTGCACGCACAATCATGCGGGGTTTCCGGGCGGGATCAGCGGCAAGGAGTTGCTGGCGCGGATGAGCGAACAGGCCGCCTCGTTCGGTGTGCGCACCCATCGCACCGATGTCACCGCGATCGAGCCGGACGGCGAAAATTTCATCATTCGCACCTCCGACATGCAGGTCGACGCGCGCACCGTGCTACTCGCCACGGGCGTGGTGAATAACCGGCCGAAGATGGACGATGCGCTGCACGACCGGGCGCTCGCCGACGGCCTGCTGCGCTATTGCCCGATCTGCGACGGCTATGAAGTCACCGACAAGAAGGTGGGCGTGATCGGCACTGGCGGGCATGGCATGCGCGAAGCGCTGTTCCTCAGAGGGTATTCGCGCGACGTGACGCTGATCGCCCCGGATGCCGAACATATGCTGGACGACGAATGTGCCGCGGCGCTTGATGCGGCCCGCATCGCCCGGGTCGACGGGCCCTGCGGCGGATATGCGATCGAGGAAGGCCGGCTCGCGCTCGATACCCCGGAAGGGCGCGTGGCGTTCGACAGCATCTATCCGGCGTTGGGATCGAAGGTGCGATCGGATCTGGCGCTGGCCGCCGGGGCGCGGGGAACGGACGACGGGTGCATCGTGACGGACGAGCACCAGCGCACTACCCTGCCCGGCCTCTATGCCGCGGGCGACGTGGTGCGGGGGTTGGACCAGATCAGCCACGCCATGGGCCAAGCGGGCGTTGCCGCGACGACGATCCGCAATGAACTGAGCGAGCGCCGCCCGCTGCGACGCTGAATAGAAATAAGGGCGGCGGCTATTCCGCCGCGAAGGCCGTAGCGACGACGAGCTTCTCGCCATCCCACTCGGGCACCGCTTGCTCGGTCATCGGCACCATGAAGCGCTTGCCGGTCGGACGCTCGATCTCGACCACATCGCTGGCGCCGAAATTCTCCACGGCCACCACCTCGCCGAGCGGCTCACCCTCAGTCGAAACGGCGGGAAGACCGATGAGATCAGCGTGGTAATATTCGCCCTCCTCCAGCGGCGGAAGGGCCGATCGCGGCACCGAAAGCTCCGTGCCGCGCAGCGCCTCGGCCGCGGTGCGATCGGACACTTCGGCGAAGCGCGCGATGTTGCCCCGGAGCGATTTCAGCGTCAGCGCCCCGCCGTTGAACGAGGCGTGCGCCGCCACGTCGTCCGCGAAGAGTTTCAGCTTCACTTCCCCGCCGATGCCGTGCGCGCCGGTGATCGCGGCGAGCACGACGCGCGGCTCACCCGCCGGGGGATCCTTCCTCGGCAGGGGGGGTGTCATCGCCGCCTTCGGCCGGCTCGGTGCTCGAGACGCCTTCGTTGCTGGCGAGGTCTTGATCGTCATCGGCGGCAGTCCGCGGATCGGGATCGTTGGTCATGGCACGCTCCTTTCGAACAAAGGAACGCGCCATGATCCGATCGGATGCTTATTCGCTTGCCGCTTCGACTTCAGCCGCCATCACTGCTTCGGTCTCAGCCTGCGAGGCCTCCTCGGCTGCCTTCAGCTTCTCGGCACGCTCCTCGGCGCGCTCCTTGGCCTTCTCGCCCGGCTCGGCCTTCTTCGGGTTGTTGCGGGCTGCACGCTCGCGAACGCCGGCGAGATCGAGGAAGCGGGCGACGCGGTCGGTCGGCTGCGCGCCGTTGCTCAGCCAGTGCTTCGCACGCTCGGCATCAAGCACCACGCGCTTCTCGTCATCCTTGGCGAGCAGCGGGTTGTAGTTGCCGATCTTCTCGATGAACTTGCCGTCGCGCGGGCTGCGGGCGTCCGCGACGACAATGCGGTAGTACGGACGCTTCTTCGAGCCGCCACGCGACAGGCGAATGCTGAGTGCCATTGTAGTCTCTTCCTTCTAGATATCGGTAAAACGTTACTTCTTGAACTTCGGAAATCCGGGCGGGAGCGCTCCGCCGCCACCGCCAATGCCCGGCAGGCCAGGAAGCCCGCCGCCGGCCTTGCCGAGCATGTCGCCAAGCTCCGGCCCGGCGAGCGCGTTGCCCAGCCCGGCCATGCCGCCGCCAGGACCGCCCTTGCCCAGCATCGAGAGCATGCCCTTGATGCCGCCCATCTTGCGGATCTTCTTCATCGCAGTGGACATTTCCTGGTGCATCTTCAGCAGCTTGTTCACGTCCTGAACGGTCGTGCCGCTGCCCTTGGCGATACGGATCTTGCGCTTGGCGTTGATCAGTTCGGGCTTCACACGCTCCTTGGGCGTCATGGAGGTGATCATGGCGTCCATGCGCAGCAGGATTCGCTCGTCGACCGCGCCGTTAGCCATCGCCGCCTGCGCCTTCTTCATACCCGGGATCATGCCGGCGAGCGCGCCAAGGCCGCCCATGCGCCGCATCTGCGCCAGCTGCCCGCGCAGGTCGTTCATGTCGAACTGGCCCTTGGCGAGCTTCGCCGCCATGCGCTCGGCGTCTTCCTGCTGGATCGACTCCGCCGCCTTCTCGACGAGGCTGACGACGTCACCCATGCCGAGGATACGGCCGGCGACACGCTCGGCATGGAACGCCTCGAGCGCATCCATCTTTTCGCCGACGCCGGCGAACTTGATCGGCTTGCCCGTGACGGCGCGCATCGACAGCGCCGCGCCGCCGCGCGCATCGCCGTCCATCCGGGTCAGCACGACGCCGGTGAGCGGCACCTGCGCCGAGAAGCTCTGCGCGACGTTGACGGCGTCCTGGCCGGTCAGCGAATCGACGACGAGCAGGATTTCCTGCGGCGAGGCGATTTCGGCCACCGCCTTCATTTCGTCCATCAACGCCTGGTCGACGTGGAGACGACCGGCGGTGTCGAGCATCAGGACATCGAAGCCCTGCAGCTTCGCCGCCTGAAGCGCGCGGCGGGCGATATCGACCGGCTGCTGCCCCGGCACGATCGGCAGCGTCTGCACTTCGATCTGCTGGCCGAGGGTAGCGAGCTGTTCCTGCGCAGCCGGGCGATTGACGTCGAGCGACGCCATCAGCACCTTCTTGCGATCGCGGCCGCCCTGGCCGCCCGACAGGCGCTTGGCGATCTTCGCGGTCGTGGTGGTCTTGCCCGAGCCCTGCAGGCCGACCATCATCACCACCGCGGGAGGCGTGACATCGATCTTCAGTTCGGCCGCTTGGGGATCGTCGCCGCCGAGCATCGCAACGAGGGCGTCGTTGACGATCTTGACCACCTGCTGGCCAGGCGTGACCGAACGAAGCACGTTCTGGCCGATCGCCTTCTCGGTCGCCTCGTCGACGAACTGGCGCGCGACCGGCAGCGCAACGTCTGCCTCGAGCAGCGCGACGCGGACTTCGCGCATCGCCTGACGCACGTCCGCCTCCGTCAGCGCGCCGCGGCCGCGCAGACGGTCGAACACGCCACCAAGACGATCGCTCAGGCTGTCGAACATCGCGTCAAAACTCCTTCATCCGGCCCCAAACGCAAAAGCGCCGGCGGGCGAAACCTCGCCGGCCAGCGTGCACCACATGGGCGCTTGTCTTCAGCGTTCAACAACGGAACGTGCGCGGCCAGTAGCGGGGAATGCCGCGGAAGGCAAGTTTACGGCCGTTAACTCCTTCTACACCGATGGCCTCCAGAATGTGTCGGCTATGGAGGACGAACGGCATGGTGGAGCAGGCGCGACGCGCCGCTGACAAACGCGCCGGGAACGGCAGCGCGGCAGGGATCGTCACTGCCGCGGCCGTCGCGCTGTTCGTCATACTCGCCGGAATGGTGGCGAGCACCCTTCTGCGCCAGTCCTTCGGCTCCCCCGAGGAGCTCGACCGCACCATCGTCATCGCCCTGTTGCTGAACGTCGCGCTGATCCTGATCGGCTGGCGGCGGCATCGCGAGCTGGCGAAGACTGTGGGGGATCACGTCGCCGCCTCCGAGCGTGTGCGCGTCCTCTCGAACTGCGATCCGCTGACCGGCTTCCTCAATCGCCGCAGCCTGGTGGAAGAAGCCGCGACCATGCTGCATGACGCAGGCCGCCGCGGCCGCGCCGTCGCGCTGCTGATGCTGGACCTCGACCGGTTCAAGACGGTCAACGATCTTCACGGCCATTCCGCTGGCGACGCGCTGCTCGCCCGGGTGGCGAGCGAGATCACCAGCATCCTGCCGAGCGGGGCGCTAACCGCGCGGCTGGGCGGCGACGAATTCGCCTGCGCATTCATCTTCGATCCGCGTGACCCATCGGTGGTACAGCGAATCGCCGAACAACTCGTCAGCCGGCTTGCCCTGCCGATCGAGATCGACGGGCAGCAGCTTCACGTCTCGGCCTCGATCGGCATTGCGCGTTCCGATGTCGAGCGTGGTTCGATCGACGCACTGATGCGCGCCGCCGATATCGCCATGTATGCGGCGAAGGACGGTGGGCGGAACCGACTCGCCTGGTTCGATCCCGCCATGGCGCGTGCGCTTCATGCCCGCAACGAGCTGGAAACGGGGCTGCGCCACGCCATCCCGTCTGGTCATATCGTGCCCTATTTCGAGCAGCAGATCGATCTGGAGACCGGCCGGCTGTGCGGCTTCGAGGTGCTGGCGCGCTGGGAGCATCCCGTGCACGGGACAATCCTGCCCGACCGCTTCATCCCGATCGCGGAGCAGAGCGGCCTGATTGCCGACCTGTCGATGATGGTGATGCGCCAGGCCTTCCTGGCGGCCCGCGATTGGGACCCGGCGCTGACGCTGTCCGTCAACATCTCGCCTTATCAATTGCGCGACGCCTGGCTGCCGCAGAAGATCATCAAGCTGCTGCTGGAGACCGGATTCCTGGCGCACCGGCTCGAGATCGAGGTGACCGAAAGCGCGCTATTCGAGAATCTGTCGCTGGCGCAGACGATCGTGGGCAGCCTGAAGAACCAGGGCATCCGCATCGCGCTGGATGATTTCGGCACCGGCTATTCCAGCCTCGCGCACCTGCGCGCCCTGCCGTTCGACCGGATCAAGATCGACAAGAGCTTCGTGCAGGCGATCGCGGACAATCCCGACAGTGCGGCCATCGTTGGCGCGATCGCCAGCCTTGGCACGAGCCTGAATCTGCCGGTGACGGCGGAAGGCATCGAAGACGCCGAGATCGAGGCACGCGTGCGCACCATCGGCTGCGCGCGTGGCCAGGGTTATCTCTATGGCCGGCCAATGAGTGGGGCCAACACCCGCCGATTGCTGGCCGAGCGCCGGATGCTGGCCACTGGCGCTGGGCCGACCGACGAGCGCCGGCTGGCGAGCTGATCGCCGCGCTGCGCGTCAGGCGCGGGGCGGCTGCCGACGATAGCTGAGCGCTTCGGCGATATGGATGCGCCCGACCTCCTGCGCACCCGCCATGTCGGCGATCGTCCGCGCGACCCGCAAGATCCTGGTATAGGCGCGCGCCGACAGCCGCATCGCCCCCGCCGCCTGCGCCAGCAGCGCGCGGCCCGCCTCGTCCGACATGCAATGCGCCTCCAGAACGTCTCCCTCAGCTTCCGCATTGGTTCGGATCGGGTGATCGGCGTAACGCGCTGCCTGCACGTTGCGTGTTGACGCGACGCGCGCTGCGACTTCCGCCGAGCCTTCAGCAGGAGCCGGCAGCATCAAGTCCGCAGCACTAACCGCCTGAACCTCGACGTGCAGATCGATCCGGTCGAGCAGCGGGCCGGAGACCTTTGCTTGATAGTCCGCCGCGCACTTCGGTGCCCGGGCGCAGGCGAGGCTCGCATCCCCGAGATAGCCGCAGCGGCACGGATTCATCGCCGCGACCAACTGGACGCGCGCGGGGAATGTGACGTGCGCATTGGCACGCGCGACGCTGACCGTGCCCGATTCGAGCGGCTGGCGCAGCGAATCGAGGACGGCGCGCTGGAACTCGGGAAGCTCGTCGAGGAACAGGACGCCAAGATGCGCCAGGCTGACCTCGCCTGGCTTCACCTTGAGACCGCCGCCGGTCAGCGCCGCCATCGAGGCGGAATGATGCGGCGCCCGGAACGGCCGGGCGCGCGTAAGGCGGCCACCCTCCAGCGTGCCGGCGACCGACTGCACCATCGAGACTTCGAGCGCCTCGGCGGCATCGAGCGGCGGAAGTATGCCCGGAAGGCAGGACGCCATCAGCGATTTGCCGGCACCCGGCGGGCCGACCATCAACAAATTGTGCCCGCCCGACGCCGCAATCTCCAGCGCACGCTTTGCCGTCTCCTGCCCGCGTACCTGCCGCAGATCCGGGCCCGAGCCCGCCGCGATCACGTCGCCAGCAATGGGTGCGGAAAGTAGGCCATGTCCCTTGAGATGATTAATTAGCGAGAGAAGATCGGGGGCGGCCACCACCTCGATTGATCCGCTCCACGCAGCCTCCGGACCCTGGGCGGCAGGGCAGATCAGGCCCTTGCCCGTCTCGGCGGCATGGAGCGCGGCGAGCAGGACCCCAGGCGAGGGCGCGAGCCGACCATCCAGTGTCAGTTCGCCGACGATCACGTACTCCGCGAGCGTCTCGGCATCGACTACGCCCATCGCGGCGAGCAGGCCGATGGCGATCGGCAGATCGAAGTGCGATCTTTTCACGTATTCCCCAGAACCTATCAATTCGCGCTCTCGAAGGTGCGTGGCTGGATCGAAATAAATTGCCACCATCTTCCCGAAAGACCGAGAGCGAGCCAATCAGGATTCCTTGCATTAGACGTCCGTTCAACGAGGCGTCGCTCAGGCTTCTGCTCGGCCCGATCTCAGGCTCCATCGTACGCTACGCAGGTCATGTCCGTTATAAATCCTGCAAAAACTTCCAACGTCCAATTCACATTTTAATTACATGCAGAGAAAATAGGACACTACACCTCATTGGATCGGACATGACGTCCTTTACAGGGAGCGAATTCCAGGTTTCTTTGGACATTTGTTATTATCGATACGAGACGTCCGACTCTCTTTTATGCATTTCTCGCATGATTTTGGCGGGTTGAATCTCATTTTTTACAACTTTATGCTTCTAGCGGTTTTTGATGGATTGGCCATTCACTCCATCACCGAACGGAGTTAAGTTGTGGCGAACGGCTGGCTAAGTGAGGGGGAGTGCAAGAAGCGCTGGAAAGCGCTCAATGAGCCGAACACCGATCCCCATCAAACTACACCTGTCGTCGGGGAGTCCATCAGATTCGGCGGAGATTTTTATCAGTTCAAGTCGCTCGTGCCGTTATTTGGCTCGGCGTTTGCCTTTCCCCTCCTCATTCACTTCACTGATGCCTTTTACAGCTTTGCCTCAAGTGGCAACGCTAAGCGCTTGCTAGCGCTGCGCCATTTCTTCGAATGTGTTGCGATGTCTGCGCTTAAGGACCCGACGAGTACGGCTGGAAAGGTACACCAGCAGCTCTCCTCAAAGGTGAGCCCATGCGCTGACGATATGAACGCACTCGCCGCAGAGTATGGAGACATCATTCGCGATTTCAGCGACATGTCAATTCTGGCGTCTAGCGACAAAGTATACCGCGCAACTCATCTGGAAAGCGTGTCGGCGGCGCTTCGGAGTCTTGCCCCATACGGATTGTGGCCTTTGATCCATCCCATACGAAGGATCGACGATCGGGATGGCGGACACATACCAACCCTGGGACAACTCGGCCCGGGCCGTACCAAAGTCGTTTTTGAGGGCGCGGATGCATACACACGAAGCGTTGAGGCATCCAGAATTCGCATGGCCTGAACCGCGCCGGGTTTGCCGGAGGCCGTTGGATGTGAGTCACGCTGCCATATCGATGATGTCCGCGGCAGCATAGTATTGCTCCTCGGCTTCGGCAGGCGGGATGTTGCCGATGGGTTCGAGCAG
>JAESGJ010000048.1_pt1 | contig 264282 bp, 253 predicted proteins | sample 9266241 | NCBI WGS metagenome assembly JAESGJ01 (sample SAMN14514841, study PRJNA621669) | algae metagenome | isolation source: Brasilonema octagenarum HA4186-MV1 and co-occurring heterotrophs from wet... | place: USA: Manoa Valley, Hawaii | collected 2009-07-20
TGCTCCTCCGTCCGCTTCGACAGATCGTCCGCACCGGTGTTGATCTCGCGCGCCGCAAGACCGACATCCCCAGAGGTCGCCTGGATCGTCCGCACCGTCGCAGACAGACGCTCCACCGTCTCGTTGAAGTCGGTGCGCAGCGTCTCGTAGGCTGCCGGGACGGCCTCGTCGATGCGATGGGTCAGGTTTCCGCGCGAAAGCTCGGCGAGGCCGGCGGCCAGCGCTGCGACGACCCTTTCGAGTTCCTGCGCCTGGTCGAGCTGCTGCCGGGCCGCCATGCTGCGTTCGGATTCACTCGCCGAGCGCGTCTCGTCCATCAGCCGGGCCTGCACCGCCGCTTCGCCTTCGAGGCGAACCTTCTCGATCGTCGCATCGCGCAAGACGCCGACGGCATCCGCCATCGCCTCGATCTCGTCACCGCTCCGGACAACCGGGATCAGGGTTTCGATGTCGCCGGCGGCCAAGCGATGCATGACCTCCTTCAACCTGGCCAGCGGCTTGAGCATGCGGCGCAGGATCAGGAGCAGCACGAGGCCGCTGGCGAGCGCGATCGCGATGCCGGCTGCGATGTTCTCGACGATCATGTCGTCGATCACCGCGAGGAACTCGGCCTGCTTGATGCCGACGAAGAGGATGCCGACGATCCGGCCATCGGACTTCTGGATGATCGGCTCGTAGATCGTGAAATAGGGCTGGCCGAGGATGTCGGCCGCGCCGGAATAGGTCTTCTTGTCCTTGAAAACGCTGTCATAGGCCGGTCCGGCCGCGAGCTTGGTTCCGACCGCGCGAGAACCGTCGGGCTTCTGCACGTTGGTCGCGACGCGGGTGTCGCCCACGAACACGGTCGCGACGCTTCCCGCCAGCGCCTTGACCTTGTCGACGGCGGCGAAATTGCCGTTGGCCAGCTCGCTGCCGAAATAGAGCTTGTCGCCGTCGAGCCGCGGCTCGCCCTTCGCCGTCACGAGATCGCGCAGAAGATTGATGTTCACCTGCAGGCTCGACTGGGCCCGCTCGCGCATCGCCCTGTCGGCCGCGCGGATCGACAGCAGCACGGAGGCAGCGACGGCCGCGCCGACGATGAGGACGCCGACGATGGCGAGACGGGTCGCGATCGGCAACCGGATCGAAAAGAGCTTCTTCATGTCTGGTGCTGGTGCTTGAGCTTGCAGTCGGAGGACGGCGTCGAGGCCATGGATGATTCAATTTGCGATGGAACCGTGAAAACTCGATTAAGCGAACGCTTTCGACCAAGAGCCGGCCAGACGAGGCGGAAACTATACGATGCTGACCTGTCCGCGCCCGACGCCAGCGTGACAATGCTGTCTGCGCTCGCAAGATTCATCTGTCGGTACAACCGCTTCTCCGCCGGTTCGACGCTCGCGACGGCCCGGGCGACGACCCTGCTGGTCGAGGGATTCCAATTCCGCCGGCAGCCCGTTGTTGCGGATTGGCCACATCTATCCAGCGACACCATCTCGCCACAAACTATCCACCCCGCGGCCATCTCGATTGCCTTCAAGAAACATGCGTCCGGTTCTTGGAACACGGGCGTTCCTCACCCGTTGTCATCCGCCCGCCCGCCGCGAATTCCAGAGCCCCTCACCCATGTCAGCCATCCCCCCCGCCCTGTCCGATCTCGCCCGCCCGTCAAGGCGCCTGTTCGCAGCCATGCTGCCGCTCGCGCTCGCGGCTTGCGTCAGCAACCCACAGGAGCCGTTCGAGGTCGCGCATGCGCCGGGTGTCAGCGCCGAGTATCTCGCCATGTATGGCGACATGCCGGACGAGACCTATCCGCTGCCGGCGACGGACGTCTCAGAGGTCGATCCCAAGTTCCTGAGGCGCGTCGTCGCCTATCCGACCCGCGAAGCGCCGGGCACCATCGTCGTCGATACCGACAACCGCTTCCTCTATCTCGTGCGCGAGAACGGCCGGGCCATCCGCTACGGCATCGGCGTCGGCAAACAGGGCATGTCCTGGCGCGGCCGCGCCACCGTCGCCCGCAAGGCCGTCTGGCCGCGCTGGACGCCGACCGCCGCGATGGTCGCGCGCGATCCCGAGAAGAACGGACCCTGGGCGGCCGGCATGAATGGCGGGCTCGAGAACCCGCTCGGCGCGCGGGCGCTCTATCTCTATCAGGGCAGCCGCGACACGATGTACCGCATCCATGGCACCTCCGAGCCCTGGTCGATCGGTCAGTCGGTGTCGAGCGGCTGCATTCGGATGTTCAACCAGGACATCATCGACCTGCACAGCCGGGTGCCGACCGGAACCACCGTCGTCGTGCTCAACCGCGGCCAACTCTTCCCGGCCGATGACGGCGACGAGTTCGGCGCAACCGGGTTCTAGCGGAGGGCGGCGGACGCCGCCTTGATACCGTCACACGGCCACACCACCTCTTGATGCGGCGGCGCGACCGCGCCGCCCAAAACGAGAGGAGATGACGATGACGCCGCAAGAACGCGACGTGATCGCCGGGATTTTCGACCGCCTGAAACAGGCGGCCAATCAGCCCCGCGACCCCGAGGCTGAACGCTACATCTCAGACCGCCTGCGCGAGCAGCCCTATGCGCCCTACGCCATGGCGCAGGCCGTCTATGTCCAGGAACAGGCGCTGACCAACCTGCAGGCGCAGGTCGAGGATCTGCAGGCGCAGGTGCGCGATCTGCAGAGCAAGGCTCCGGCGGATGCGCCCGCGCAGTCGGGCGGCTTCCTCTCCGGAATTTTCGGCGGTGCGCCGAAGCCGGCCGAACCGGCGCGTGCCGGCTCCGTGCCGGCCTTCGGCCAACGCCCTGCAGGCCAGCCATCCTCTGCCTGGAATACCCCGCAGCCGGCACAGATGCAGGCCGCGCCGATGCAGCAGCCGGGGATGGGGCAGCAGCCCGGACCCTGGGGCGGGCAGCCTGCCGCGATGCAGCAGCCCCCGCGCGGAGGCGGCTTCATGGCGAGCGCGCTGACCACGGCGGCCGGCGTCGCCGGCGGCATGATGCTCGGCAATGTGCTGACCAACGCTTTCGGCGGCCACAAGGCCGGGGCTGAGGCGAAGCCGGCCGAAGCGTCGTCCGGCCCTGGAACCAGCCTTGCCGACAGCGTCCCGTCCGACAACACGTCGAGCGGCTCGCAGCTCGCGGGAGACAGCTCGAACTACAATGACGGCTCGTCCGATCCTGCCAACTACCAGAACGCGAACAATGGCGTCCAGGCGGATGACGGCTACGACGACGGCTCGAGCTTCGCCGACAGCGGCGGCGACGACGACAGCTGGGCCTGAAGCCTGGCGCAAAACCGAGACGAATTCCGCATAAGACGAAGCCCGCCCGGCACAAGCCGGGCGGGCTTTTCTTCGACCGGCCGACTGCTTGGCTGTCAGATCACCAGCACCTTGGCGCCGACACGGACGCGGCCGTAGAGGTCGGTGACGTCGTCATTGGTCATGCGGATGCAGCCCGACGAGACCGCCTGTCCGATGGTGTGCGGCTCGTTGGTGCCGTGGATGCGATAGAGCGAGGAACCGAGATACATGGCGCGCGCGCCCATCGGGTTCTCGGGGCCGCCCGGCATGAAGCGCGGCAGGTCGGGACGGCGCTTCAGCATCTCGGCCGGCGGCGTCCAGGTCGGCCATTCGGCCTTGCGGGTGACCGACTTCATGCCGGCCCATTCGAAGCCCGGACGACCGACGCCGATGCCGTAGCGCAGGGCGCGGCCACCGGACTGGACCAGGAAGAGGAACTTCTGGTTGGTGTCGATGACGATCGTGCCCGGCGCCTGCCGGCCGTCATACTCGACCTCCTGCTTGCGGAAGCGCGGATCGATGACGCGCTCGATCGGACGCTCCATCTCGACCGGCTGGCCGAGCGCGGCGACCCGGCGCGAGGGCTGGGCCGGCGCGGCCGCCGGAGCGAAGGGATCGGCCCCGTAGCCATAGGCCGAATAGCCGCCTGGCCGATTGTAGACGGCGCCTCCGCGCGGCGCGGAGCCCGGATCGCGGCCGGTCATCAGCATCTCGATGAACCCGCCGCCATAGTTGCCGCGCGCCGTCGAGGCAGTGACCATCGGGTCGGCCGGCAGCGGCCGGGCGTAGTTCTGGGCAAGCGCCGGCCCGGAGAGGACGGCGAGTGAAACGGTGAGGAGGAATGCAGGACGCATGACGCAACTCTTTCGGGATCAACCTGCGAAAGAGCCTGCCGGCGAGCGCGAGAAGGAATGGTGAATCGTTGACTCTGACGGCCGCCTTTCGGTCTTAACCCAGCGAATTCAGCGAATTAACCTTAGCGATCCGGCAAGGGACAGGGTGAACGAAGCGTTGTCGCGTCTCGATTGCGGCTTCATTTGCCGCAGCGCACGAAGACCATGGTGCCGTATCGGTTGGCGACGCTCTCCTCGGTCCAGCGCAGCACCAGCGTCCGCCCGTCGAAGGAAAGGATTTCGCGATCCTTGGCCCCGCTCAAGTCTCCGACGGGGCCGATCAGGCTCTTGCCGAGCAGCGACGACCTGATGATGTGTTCGCTCGTGCGGCTCTCGTCCGGTCGGTGCAGCATGACGCCGCCTGTCGGCCCTCTGGCGATGGCATAGGGCGCTCCGCACTGTCCGGCAGCCGCCGCCCGGACTTTCGCCGCATCCGCCTCGCGGAAATAGGAGGCGAGGCCCCAACGTCCGACGAGCTGGTCGGCGGTCTGGGCGAAGGCCGCCGGCGCAGCGAGGAGGCCGGCCAGCGCGACCCCGACAGCCATGGATCGTGATATCCTCATCCGCACTCTCCCCCGTCCTGCCCGGCGCCGGCCTTCAGACGCGCCGCCTTGCCCTTGCGCATCAGCCACCAGAAGCGCAGGCCGGTGCGGCAGCGCGCGACGTCGCCAGCCAGCATGACCGCCACATAGACACTCGCGCCGACGACGATCTGTAGCGCGAGCTCGACGGGCGCGGCAAACCGGTTCCGCAGCGGCCAAAGCAGCAGCGCCATCGCCAAGGCCGCGAGCCCGATGAGCGCGCAGTCGCGCCCCGACGGCCGGACCGGCAGGGCCCGCAGCGAGGCCGCGGCGGTGACCGCCAGGACGACAAGGAAAGCGGCGCTCTGGGCATAGGCGTTGGCCTGGGGACCCAAGCTCGCCGCGAGCGCGAAGGTGAACGCGAGGTTGACCGTCAGCCCGATCACCGCCGCGACGGTCGCGATCCCCGTGCGCTTGCCGACGAGGAAGACCGGATAGAACGCCGCCTGGAAGATCGTGATCGCGGCGAAGCCCGGCAAAAGGATCGCCATATAGGCGGCGAAACGGCCCTGGAAGGCCGGCGGCACGATCAGCCGGTCGAAGGCCGGCAGCGCCAGCCAGAGCCCGACCGCGACCGGGACCGCGACCATCAGCACGAGCGGGATGTTCTGGGCGATGCGCTTCAGCGCCGCCTCTCGCCCGCGCGCCTCGTCGAGCCGGATGACCTCGCGCAGCAATACGATCTCCAGCGTCGCGCCGAGCGCGCCGAACAGCCGCAGGCCCATGTCCGAGGCGAGCGAGAAATAGCCGGCCTCGGCATAGCCATGCGCGTTGGCGAGCAGCGAGCGGTTGAGCAGCGGGATCAGCGAATAGATCGCGTTGCCGGCGACGAGCGGCAGCGCATAGAGGAGGAAGCTCCAAGCGACGTCCTTCCGTGCCGCTCTGATCGAGAGCGGCGCATCGGCCAAAGCGCGCCGCACCGTGACCAAGGCGACCGCGACGCTGAGCAGGCCGCCGAACAACACCACCGTCGGATCGCGCGTCAGCCAAGCGCCGCCGACCATCAGGATCAGCGCCATGACGTTCTTGACGATGATCAGCCGGGCATAGGCGGCGTCAAGGAAACGGGCCCGGGCGATCGCGCCGTGGTAGTCGAACAACCCCGCCCCGATGCCGGCCGCGACCGCGGCCGCGAGCAGCATCGCCGGCAGCTTGACGTCGATGCCGGCGGCGACGGCGGCGATCAGCAGGCCCGACAGCGCGATGCTGATGCCGGCGGCCAGCAGGTCGAGCGTGGCGCGGATCTCGGGATTGGTCTCTCGGGTGGTCAGCGAATAGAAACGGATCGCCGAGAGCTTCAGCCAGTCGAGCAGCGCGGTGTTGACGAGTACGATGATGGCCGCGCCAATGGCGTAGAGGCCGAACTCGGCCGGGCCGAGAAAATAGGCGATGAGCAGACCGAGGACGAAGTTCAGCCCGGCATTGATCACGAAGGGCACAAGGACGGTCATGTCGTCTCGGTCACGGGGGCGAACGACTCGGAACTGGAAAAGAAGGACCCTGCCCTGCCGTAGCCGGCTGCCCGACGTTTTCCAAGGGGAAGCGACCGGCGACACCGTATCGTTCTCGCGCTGATGCCGACCGAGCCTCTGTTCTACCTCGTCGGCTGGGTGACGACGCTTCTGATCGCGATCGGCAAGAGCGCCTTCGGCGGTGGCCTCGCCATCCTCGGCATCCCGCTGCTGGCGATGGTGACGGAGCCGCTCGACGCGGCGATCATGGTCTCGCTCCTGGTCTCGCTGATGGACCTGATGGCGCTGCAGGGTTTCGGCCGCGACACCTGGTCGAAACCGGACCTCATCTGGCTGCTGCCAGGCCTCGTGACCGGGATCGGCATCGGATATCTCGTCTTCGTCAGGGTCGATCCGCGCATCGTCACGCTGGTGATCGGCCTGACCACGCTCGGCTTCACCGCGCACTGGTTCCTGAAAGGGCAGCTGGCGCCGGCTGGCGCGCGACCGGTCTCGCCCGGGCTCGCGCTGCTGGCCGGCACCGCGTCGGGCTTCACCACCTTCGTCGCCCATGCCGGCGGGCCGCCCGTCGCGATCTATCTGCTCGGGCGCGGTCTCGACAAGATGAAGCTCGTCGGCACCACGATCGTGCTGTTCACGCTCGGCAACTGGCTGAAGCTGCCGCCCTATCTCTCGCTCGGGCTGACGCACCGGGAGGCATTGTGGGGCGCGCTCGCATTGGCGCCGGCCGTCCCGGTCGGCATCTGGCTCGGCCGGATCGTGCATCGCAGGCTGGAGCAGAAGACGCTGCTCCTGTGGTGCTACGGGCTGCTGGCGGTGGCAGCCGCGAAGCTGACGGTCGATGCAGGGCTGGCGCTGCTGCGGTGAAGGCATGCGGGGCGCGCTCCGGCGTCCCTACCGGAACGCGGCGGCAGGCCGTATGGCCATAAGCCATGACGATGCCTCTCCCGCCGATCCGCGACGTCCGCGACAGCGATTCCGAGCCGCTCGCGGCCCTGATCGCGGCGAGCTTCGCCGAATACCCGAACTGCAATTTCGCCTGGGACGAATTTCCCGAGCTGCGCGCGCCGGCGAGCCATTACGCGACCAAGGGCGGCCGGCTCTGGGTCGCGGAGGCTCCCGGCGGCGGCAACGCCGGCTCGCTCGGCGTCGTGCCGGTGCCCGAGCAGAACGCGGCCGAGATCGTCAAGGTCTATGCCGATCCGGCGTTTCGCGGCTCCGGCCTCGCGCAGGCCCTGTTCGGGAAGGCGCTGGGTTTCGCCGAGGCCGGCGGTCATCGCGAGATGATGTTGTGGTCGGATACGCGCTTCGCCCGCGGCCACCGCTTCTACGAGAAGCTCGGCTTCCTGCGCTGGCCGCAGATTCGCTACCTCGCCGACGTCTCGGCGACCTGGGAATACCATTTCCGCAAACCGCTCGCCGGCCTAGCGCCATGAGCGTCTGGACGGCGCTGCGCGCCGTGCTCGGCATCGCCCTGCTGACCGCGATGGATGCGGTGATCAAGGGGCAGATGCAGCAGCATCCCTTCATCATGGCGCTGTTCATGCGCTTCGCCATGGGCGGGATCTTCGCGGTGGTCGTCGTGGCGCTCGTGCGCCCGCCCTTCCCGACCCGCGCGAGCCTGATCGGAAATTCGCTCCGCGTGCCGCTCGTCGTGGTCACGGCGGGGAGCTTCTTCTACTCGATCTCGCAATTGCCGCTGGCGGAAGCCCTGACGCTGTCCTTCCTGGCGCCCGTCTTCGTCGCGCTGCTCGGCGGGCTGCTGCTCAAGGAAAAGCTCGACCGGCGCATCATCGCGGCGCTGGGCTTCGGCGTCGCCGGCATGCTGGTGATCGTCTGGCCGCGGCTACAGGGCCACGTCACCAGCGCCGAACTCGGCGTCGCCGCGGCGCTGTTCTCGGCCGTGACCTACGCCTTCAACATCATCCTGCTGCGCAGCATCGCCCAGAAGGAGCATCCGGCGATCATCGTGCTGTTCCAGAACGGCGGGCCGGCGCTATGCCTCGCCGTTCCGGCGGCGTTCGCCTTCGTGCCGATGACATGGGCCGATCTCGGGGCCTATGCGCTGGCCGGCCTGCTCGCCGTCTCCGGCCATCTGGTGTTGACCTCGGCCTTCGCCCGCGCGCCGGCATCGCGGCTGGCGCCGATCGAGTACACGGCCCTCATCTGGGCCAGCATCCTCGGCTATCTGATGTTCGGCGAGGTGCCGCTGATCACGACCTATGCCGGCGCGCTGCTGATCGTTGCGGGAGCCATCGCGGTCAGCCGGAAATAGGTCGGGCGAACGTATCTCAGCCCTTGGCCTTCGCTGGAAAGATCAGGCAAGTCTCGGTGCCGTGCGCCAGCAATCTGCCGCGCGCATCGACGAGCCGGCCCTCTGTCGTCGCGACCGTGCCGCCGCGATGGATCAGCTTGCCCTCGCAGCGCACGGGGCCGCTCTCGGGCATCGCCGGCCGGACATAGTTCAGCTTCATCTCAAGCGTGGTGTAGCCCTCGCCGGCCTTCAGCGTGCTGTGGGCGGCACAGGCCATGGCGGAATCGAGGATCGTCGCGGTCCAGCCGCCGTGGATGGTGCCGAGTGGGTTGAAGAAGCGCGGCGACGGCGTGCCGACGAAGACGACGCGGCCCTCCTCGACCTCGGCGAGGTCGAGATCCATCTCGGCTGCGAAGGGCGCACCGGGATGGCGCCCCGCCATCATGCCCCGCAGGAAGTCGATGCCGTCCTCCGCCAGCAGGACGTCTTTCGCGACCACGCCGATCTGCCGATCCATCGCCATCTCCCCATCGTGCAGATACACGTTAGAAGGTTCGCGCCACTGCGGTCAAGCGGCGGGAGGACCGTTCAGGCAGGCTGGCGGGCGACCCGGCGCAGGGCCTTTAGCCCGTCGCGCGTCGTGTTCCAGCGCTCCTCGCCGAGACCGCCTTCGATCCGGTCCTGCGCCGCGCGCCAATAGGGGATCGCCGCCTCGATCGCGGCCCTGCCCTTCTCGGTCACGGCATAAACCGAGGCGCGGCCCTTGCAGCAGACCGGCTCGACCAGCCCTTCCGCGGCGAGCAACTGGAGATTGCGCGTCAGCGAGGTGCGCTCCAGCGCGAAGCGCTCGGCGAGCTCGGTGACCGATTTCCACTGGCCGGTGCTCAGCGCCGAGAGCAGCACGAACTGGGTGATCTTCAGCCCGCTCGGGCGCATCGCCTCGTCATAGGCGCGGGTGACGGCGCGCGCGGTCATGCGCACATGCAAGGCCACGCAGGAGCGGCCGATCTCGTCGAGCCTCGGATCGGGGGCGGTCGTCGTCATCTCGCCATGGTAACGTGTTCCAAGCGGCTTGGCAGCACGCTTTGCCGCCGAGGCGCCCGCATTCACTTTGTCGAGGCTTCGTTCCTTGACTCGTGACGGGAGCGGGCCTATCTCCGCCTCGCCCGTTGGCACTCAACCTTCGAGACTGCTAACAGGCTCACTCGCGGGAGCCCGAGACGGCGATCCGCATCGAATTCGATTTGAGAGGAAGACAGAACCATGAAGTTCCGTCCGTTGCATGACCGCGTCGTGGTCCGCCGCCTTGATGGCGAAGAGAAGACCAAGGGTGGCATCATCATCCCCGACACCGCCAAGGAAAAGCCCCAGGAGGGCGAGGTCATCGCCGTCGGCCCGGGCGGCCGCGACGAGGCCGGCAAGCTGACCCCGCTCGACGTCAAGAAGGGCGACCGCGTCCTCTTCGGCAAGTGGTCCGGCACCGAGGTCAAGATCGATGGCCAGGACCTCCTGATCATGAAGGAATCCGACATCATGGGCGTCATCGGCTGAACGCCTGAGACCGCTCTTCCCGTCATTTCATAAGGAGTTGCTCTCATGGCAGCCAAAGACGTCAAGTTCTCCACCGATGCGCGCGACCGGATGCTGCGCGGCGTCGAAATCCTCAACAACGCCGTCAAGGTGACGCTCGGTCCCAAGGGCCGCAACGTCGTCATCGACAAGTCGTTCGGCGCTCCCCGCATCACCAAGGACGGCGTCACCGTCGCCAAGGAGATCGAGCTCTCCGACAAGTTCGAGAACATGGGCGCCCAGATGGTGCGCGAAGTGGCCTCGAAGCAGAACGACGCCGCCGGCGACGGCACCACGACCGCGACCGTTCTCGCCGCCGCCATCATGCGCGAAGGCCTGAAGTCGGTGGCCGCCGGCATGAACCCGATGGATCTGAAGCGCGGCATCGACCTGGCGGTCGAGGCGATCGTCTCGGACCTCAAGAAGAACTCCAAGAAGGTCACGACCAACGCTGAAGTCGCGCAGGTCGGCACCATCTCGGCGAACGGCGACGAGTCGGTCGGCAAGATGATCGCGACCGCGATGCAGAAGGTCGGCAACGAGGGCGTCATCACCGTCGAGGAGGCCAAGACGGCCGAGACCGAGCTCGACGTCGTCGAGGGCATGCAGTTCGACCGCGGCTATCTCTCGCCCTACTTCATCACCAACTCGGAGAAGATGGTCGCCGAGCTGGAAGACCCCTACATCCTCGTCTTCGAGAAGAAGCTGTCCTCGCTCCAGGCGATGCTGCCGATCCTCGAGGCCGTCGTGCAGACCGGCAAGCCGCTGCTCATCATCGCCGAGGACGTCGAGGGCGAGGCCCTGGCCACGCTCGTCGTCAACAAGCTCCGTGGCGGCCTGAAGGTCGCGGCCGTCAAGGCTCCGGGCTTCGGTGACCGCCGCAAGGCCATGCTCGAGGACATCTCGATCCTGACCGCCGGCCAGATGATCTCGGAAGACCTCGGCATCAAGCTCGAGACCGTGACGCTCGCCATGCTCGGTCGCGCCAAGAAGGTGCGCATCGAGAAGGAGAACACCACGATCATCGACGGCGCCGGCAAGAAGAAGGACATCGAAGGCCGCGTCCAGCAGATCAAGGCGCAGATCGAGGAGACCACCTCGGACTACGACCGCGAGAAGCTCCAGGAGCGCCTGGCCAAGCTCGCCGGCGGCGTCGCGGTCATCCGCGTCGGCGGCGCGACCGAAGTCGAGGTCAAGGAGAAGAAGGACCGCGTCGACGACGCTCTGAACGCGACCCGCGCGGCCGTGGAAGAAGGCGTCCTGCCGGGTGGCGGCGTCGCCCTCCTGCGCGCTCTGTCGACCGTCAAGTCGATCAAGACCGCCAATGACGACCAGAAGACCGGCGTCGAGATCGTCCGCAAGGCGATCATGTCGCCTGCCCGCCAGATCGTCGACAACGCTGGCGATGACGGCGCGGTCGTGGTCGGCAAGCTGCTGGAGTCGAAGGAATACGCCTACGGCTACAACGCCCAGACCGGCGTCTATGGCGACATGGTCAAGGCCGGCATCATCGATCCGACCAAGGTCGTGCGCACGGCGATCCAGGACGCGGCTTCGATCGCGGGCCTCCTGATCACCACCGAGGCGATGATCGCCGAGGCGCCGAAGAAGGACTCGCCGATGCCCCCGATGGGCGGTGGCGGCGGCATGGGCGGCATGGACTTCTGAGGAAGTCCAGACGCCCACGACGCCAAAGTGCCAAAACCGGGCAAGCCCGGTTTCGGTGGCGGCATGGACTTCTTATCCAGCTATCCAGCTCACACAGACGAGAGGCCCGGCGCAAGCCGGGCCTTTTTCGTTAGCCAAGCCCTCATTCTAAGGAGCGCTGCGGGGATAGCGCGGGAGCACGTCTCAACGTCACGCAACCGACACGCCGCCGTAACCGCAGCGACGTACCCGCGGAGCAGGCTTCCGCTCCCTGATCCAGGAGGCGGATATGCTTACGCGTCGCATGATGGTCGCCGGTTTCGGCGCGCTCGCAATCTCTCCCGCCTTCGCGCAGGCGGACTGGCGCACAACGATCAAGGAAATCCGCTTCGGCGTCTCGTCGGCCGAAAACGAGGCGGGCGCGATCAGCCGCAACCAGCCGGTCGTCGATTATCTGACGCAAAAGCTCGGCGTTCCCGTCAAGCTCTATCGCGTCAGCGACTATGCCGGCCTCGTCGAAGCGATGCGCGCCGATCAGCTCGAATTCGCGCGCTTCGGCCCGGCGGTTTATTCGCTCGGCCGGCGCGTGCTTGGCGACAAGCTGCAGCCGCTCTTCCGCGACGTCGATCTCCACGGTCAGGAGGGCTATTTCTCCGTCGTGCTCGTGCGCAGCGACAGCCCCTATGCGACGATCGCAGACCTCAGGGGCAAGAGCTTCGCTTTCGCCGATCCGAACTCGACCTCCGGATTCGCCTTTCCTTCGTACTTCCTGCGCAATCAAGGCTTTGAGCCGCAAACCCTGTTCGGCGGCACGGTCTTTTCCGGCGGCCACGACAATTCAGTGCTCGCGCTCGTGCGCGGCCAGTTCGAGGGTGTCGCGACCTATCAGGTCAACGAGACTTCCGGCGTGGCGCAGAGGCTGGCCAATCGCGGCATGATTCCGCAAGGCTCGACACGCGTGATCTGGACCTCGCCGCTGATCCCGGCGAGCCCGTTCTCGACGCGGGCCAACCTGCCGCAGACGCTCAAAGACGATTTCGTCGCGGCGATGATGGCGATGAAGGACGAAGCGCCCGACGTGTTCAAGACCTTCACGGACGGGCAGGTCTCCCGCTACGTCCCGGCGCGCCACGAGGATTATCTCGATGTGATCGCCGTGACCGAGGAGCTGGAGTCGCGCCGTAAGCAAAAGCCCGGCGGTTGATCGAAGCGCTTATCCCGTTCACAAATCGCTGATCTCGCGAGCCCGGCCTTGAGCCGGGCTTTCTTGTCTGTTGCGCTGCACTGGACCATGGTTCGAATCGCGGTGTCCGCCGCGACCCAATCCCGCCAGGACAGCCTCATGCGCCCCTTGAGTTTCGCCGTCGCCGTGCTCGCCGTGATCGCGCTCGTCGTCGGACAGCAGACCGGGAGCGCCGGGACGATCGGGATGGGCGTGGTTGGGCTCCTGCTGGCCGTCGCGACCTTCCGCTCGACCGAGATCGACTTCTTCCTGAAAATCTTTTCGGCGATCTTCGGCACGGAATATGTCGTCTTCGGCGCCGGCGCCCTGCTGAATCAGCTCGGCTGGTGGCCGCAGGACTGGCAGGCAGCCGCTCCGCCGACCAGTCTCGCGACCACAGTCGCGGTCTTCGGCGTGCTGATCTACGCGATCTCCTTCGTGCCGGTCATCCGGCGCGTTGCGCGCATCTCCTCGCCCTATTTCCTTTCCGGCGAGGCGACGGAGGCCCATCTGTGGCCGTTCGGGCGCTACCGGGTGAAGCTCGGCCATCTCGCGGTGGCGCTGATCGTATTCCTGATCGTGCTCAACCAGGCGCAGGTCGGCATCTCGCTCAGGCTCAACTTCTTCTACCGCGACTTCTACAACGCGCTGCAGGAGAAGAACGCCGCCGCGTTCTGGGAGCAGCTCCTCTGGGTGTTCTGCGTCTGGGCGGCGATCTCGGCGATCTCGAACCTGATCGAGATCGTGGCGCAGTCGGTGCTGCTGATCCGCTGGCGTGAATGGATCGCCGCCGATTATGGCCGGCGCTGGCTCGAGAGCGGCACGCATTACCGCATCTCGCTCGCCGGCACCGCCGACAACCCGGACCAGCGCATCTCGGAGGACACCCGTTCTTTCCTGAACCAGACCTACCAGTTCTCGCTGACCATGCTGACGCAGGTCTCGACGCTGGTCTCGTTCTCGATCATCCTCTGGAACATCCCCGTCGCGATCCCGATCCCAGGGACCGGCATCGTCATCCCCGGCTTCATCTTCTGGGCGACGCTGATCTATGCGGCGATCTCGACCTGGATCACGCACTGGATCGGCAAACCGCTGATCGCGCTCGATTTCGAGCAGGAGCGGCGCGAGGCGAATTTCCGCTTCTCGCTGGCTCGCCTGCGCGAATATTCCGAACAGATCGCGCTCTCGCGAGGCGAGCCGGCCGAGCGTCAGCATCTCGGCCGGAGCTTCGCGGCAATCGTGGCGAATTTCTACGACCTGATGTGGCGCAAGTTGAAGCTCACCACCTTCACCCTGTCCTACAACCAGGCCAACGTCGTCATCCCCTATGTTCTGCTGGCGCCCTATTACTTCGCCGGCGCTATCACCTTCGGCGTGCTGAGCCAGGTCGCCTCGGCTTTCGGGCGGGTCGAGACGGCGATGTCGTTCTTCATCAACAGCTACCAGTCGATCGCGAGCTACCTCGCCTCGATCAACCGCCTCACCACCTTCGAGGCGGCGATCGCCCAGGCGCAGGCCGCCACTGCCGGCGAGAAGGGCATCCACGAAGCCGCCGCTCCCGGCGAACTCGTCCATGTCGACGACGCCACGCTCGCCTTGCCCAACGGCCAGCCGATCCTGCGCGTGAACGACCTCGATCTCGGCAGCGCGCGGCGTACGCTGGTGGTCGGACCCTCGGGCTCAGGCAAGTCGACGCTGTTTCGGGCCATCGCCGGCATCTGGCCATTCGGCCAGGGCAAGGTCGGAATTCCGACGGGTGCCGACATCATGCTGTTGCCGCAGCGGCCCTATCTGCCGCAAGGCTCGTTGCGCGCGGCGATCTCCTATCCGTCGCAGGCCGACGTCTATCCCGATGCCGCCATCAAGGCGGCGATGCATGCGGTCAAGCTCGACCATCTGGAGGACAGGCTCGACGAGATCGATCTCTGGGGCCAGCGCCTCTCGGGCGGCGAGCAGCAGCGGCTCGCCGTCGCGCGCGCCCTGCTGGCGAAGCCGGACTGGCTCTTCCTCGACGAGGCCACCGCCTCGCTGGACGAGAAACTGGAGAGCGAGATCTACGGCGCGATCGACAAGGCGCTGCCGGAGACGAGGATCGTCTCGATCGGCCATCGCTCGACCTTGCGCGAGATGCACGACGCGCTCGTCGTGATGGAGCCGAACGATGACGGCACCTTCAGCCCCAAGGCACGCCAGTTGGCGGCGGCCTGAACCGCCGTCAGATGCCGCGGTCGAAGGTGACCTCGCCGGCCGCGCCCTTGACCACGAGCTTGCCGTTGACGAGGTCCCAGTTGCGGGCGGCGCGCAGCGCCGTCAGGAACGAGCGCTCGAAATCGAGCATGCCCTTGTCGCAGGCGCGCTTGGTCAGCGCCACCGGGCCGACGGCCAAGCCCTGCTGCTTCAGCGGATAGGCGGAGGCCGAGAAGGTGTTGCAGCCTCCGAAGCCAGTGCCGCGCAGGTTCTGGTCGACCTGGAAGGTGGCGCGGCGGTCGGCGATCGACTTGCCGTTCAGCGTGGCGGCCGACCAGGTGGCGCCAAGCGGGAAGGTCTTCTCCTGCTTCTCGGGGATGTACTGGTCGGGCTGGGGCGGGCGCTGCCCGCCGCCCCTGCGGCGCTGCGCCTCGGCGGGCAGAGCCGTCAGCACGACGAGCGCGGCGAGGAGAGCGGCATGGAAAGCGGCTTGGCCAAGGCGTCGGTTCATCACAAATCCACCTGCGGTCTCGATCGGGCGGCCGAGCGTCGCGCCCTCCCTGGAAGAAGCGCGTAGCGACCTATCGTCCCGGGATCAACATCAAGCTGAAGGATATGGCCGATTTCAGGTCGGCGCAGGCCAGCTCGAAACGGATTGGAAAAAGTCACGGCGCTCCCGCATCCGCGGCGGCGCACCGCGCGTATCGGGTCGAACGTCGGGCGACACGACGGCATGCGCGACGCGTCCCTCCCCCGAGACGCGACCGCACCATGAGAGGCCGCCTTTCCCCCGAGGCGGCCTCTTTTTCGCGATGCCGACCCCTCAGATGCGCGCGAGCAGCCTGTCGGTCAGCGGATTGGCGCGGCGGAAGACATAGGCCGGCGCGCTGACGACGATGTCGTCGGCGCCGGCCTGGCCGAGATGCTCGACCAGGGCGAAGACCTGCTTCTCCGGGCAGTGGATCACCTGCACAGCGCCCGCGCCGGCGACGCCGAAGGGCAGCCGCGCGCCGAAGCGCTCGCCGAGTTCGCGCAGAGCCTCGGCCGTGCCGTCGACGGCGCGCGCCTTGATCTCGCGGACGGTACGCGCCTCCTCCTCCGCTGCGATGCGCGACAGGATGGCGGTCGCGGCGCGGCGCGCCGTCTCGCTCCAATCGGCCCGGACCGAGGCGACGAGATTGGCCTCCGACGCCAGCATGGTGCCGTCGTCGAGCACCTTCAGCGCGTTGCCGGCGAGCGTTGCGCCTGTGGTGGTGATGTCGACGACGATCTCGGCCGTGCCGGCTGCCGGCGCGCCCTCGGTCGCGCCCAGGCTCTCGACGATGCGATAGTCGGCGAGCCCGTGCTGCGCGAAGAAGCGGCGCGTCAGATTGACGTATTTCGTCGCGACCCGGAGCTTGCGGCCATGCCGCGCCCGCATCAGCGAAGCGACGTCGTCGAGATCGGCCATGCTGCGCACGTCGATCCAGGCCTGTGGCACCGCGACGACGACATTGGCGTTGCCGAAGCCGAGCGGGGTCAGCATCTCGACCGTGGCATCGGCATCCGAGAGCTGCTCGCGCACCAGATCCTCGCCGGTGACGCCGAGATGGGCCGCGCCCGAGGCGAGCTGCGCGACGATCTCGGAGGCCGAGAGGAAGGCAACCTCGACGCCACCGAGGCCCGCGATCGTGCCGCGATAGTCGCGCGCGCCGCGCGACTTGACGAAATCGAGCCCGGCGCGGGCGAAGAAAGCGGTGGCGTTCTCCTGGAGCCGGCCCTTGGAGGGCACAGCGAGTACGAGCGGCGAAGTGTTGCTTGCCTGCGGCGCTTGCGTCATGAGCGTGCTCCTCCCGCCAGCCGGTCGAGCCAGAGCGAGGCGCCGACCGCGGGCGTCGCGGCTTTCGCGCCGAGGCGGCCGAGCACCTGGTCGTAGCGGCCGCCGCCGGCGACGGGCTTGCCGTCGGCACGGGCGGGATCGTGCAGCTCGAAGATGAAGCCGGTGTAATAGTCGAGATTGCGGGCGAAAGCGGTCGAGAACGCGATCCGCGAGACGTCGACGCCGCGCGCGGCAAGGAAGCCGGTGCGCTCGTCGAAAGCGTCGAGCTCGGCCGCCAGATCGAGCGAGGCGCGCCCGGCCAGCGCCCGCAACGCCGCAGATGCCGTGTCGGGATCGCCGCTGACCGCGAGCGCCTCGGCGAGAACGGTGCGGACGTCGTCGTTGACCGGGTTCTCGCGCTCGGCGGCGCGCGCCAGGAAGCGCTCGGCGATGTCCGAGGCCGAGCGCCCGCCGACGGTCGAGATGCCGGCGATCGAGAGCACGTCCTCGACGAAGGCCTTCGCCGCGTTGGGATCCTGTCCTTCCAGCGCCTTGAGCAGGCCGGCATGGGCGGCGTCACCCTCGGCCTTGGGCGCATCGAGGGCCGAAACGGCATCGGCGCCCCTGCCCTGCACGACGGCCCGCATCAGCCGGCGGCGGGCGCCGGGCGGAACGGCGAGCCCATCGAGCAAGGCGTTGAGCAGCGCGACATCGCCCATGGCGATCCGGGGCTCGGCGAGACCGAGCGCAGCAGCCGCCTCGATGGTCAGCGCCATGATCTCGGCATCGGTGGCAGAGAAGTCGTCGCGGCCGAAGGATTCCAGCCCGGCTTGCGAGAACTCTCCAGGCTCGCCCGCCCGCATCCGGAAGACCGGGCCGGCATAGGCATAGGCCGCGGGCTCAGGCGTCCCCGAGGCGATGTGGTCGAGCGCGACGGGGATGGTGTATTCCGGCCGCAGGCACCAGTCTCGGCCTTCCGCATCCTGCGTCATGAAGATACGGCGGCGGATGTCCTCGCCCGACAGATCGAGAAAGACATCGGCCGGCTGCAGGATCGCGGGCTCGGCGCGGCCATAGCCTTCGCGCGCAAACAGCGCGATCACGGTCTCGATGGTGGTGGCGCTGGAGGGCACGGGCGGAGCGATCCTGTTGCGGGCGTTGTCCTAGCAGCGGCGCAGAGCGTTTTCGAGGGATTTGAGGGAATTGGGTGAATGGGATTTCGCAGGGCGCGCGTCGTGCGCAGGCTTGACCCGAGCATCTCTGGACTGAAAGGCGCCGGAATCGCGGGGAACCCTCTCCCGTAGGGAGAGGGCAGGGTGAGGGGTCGGCCGTTTGACACTGCTGCCGTGACCTCACCGCCGCTGCGGTCAGTTTTTCACTTCGCTGGTCCATGGGCCGACACCTCTCCCCTGCCCCTCTCCTTACAGGAGAGGGGTTCCCCGCGCTCTACTGGTAGCGCGCGAGCGCCCGCTTCACCCCCTCGACCAGCCCCGTCGCCGGCACGGCGAACTGCGCCTGCGCCTGCCGCTCCTTGTGCTCGGCGGAGTCCTTGACCTCGCGCCCGGCCGCCGCGAGTTCGGCGCCCAGGATCAGGTCCTTGACGATCACCGTGCCGGCCTCGCGCTCGGACGAGCCCTGGATCACGGCGCAGACCGCGCCGCGCCGGTCGGCATATTTCATCTGAGCGTTGAAGCCCGAGGAGCCGAGATAGAGATCGGCGCGGCAGAGCGGCTTGCCGTTGTCGTCCTTCGCTTGGCGAAGCGCGGAGACCATCGCCTGATAGGCCGGCATGTGCTCGGGCGACTTGTTGTCCATCGCGGTTACGACGACGAGGGGCAGGTCGGCCTTCGCATCGACGATCGGCGACTTCACCGCCTTCAGCGCCGAATAGAGTCGGGAGACGCCGATCGAGAAGCCGGTCGCCGGCACCGGCTCGGGTCGGAAGCGCCCCACCAGCCCGTCATAGCGCCCGCCGCCGGCGACCGAGCCGAAGCGGACGACCTGCCCGTCGTCGTTCGTGACCGGGAAGGTGAGTTCGACCTCGTAGACCGGGCCGGTGTAGTATTCCAGGCCGCGGACGACGGAGGGGTCGATGCGAATGCGGTCGGAATAGCCGGACGCTTCGATCAGTGCTGCGATTGCGCGCAGCTCCTCTGCGCCTTCAGAGCCCGTCTGTGTCGAGATCAGCTCGTTGGCGATCCGTTGTGCCGTAGCGGCGTTGTTCGGCTCGTCATAGCTGAGAATAGACAGCACCCGGTCGATTTGCGCAGGCAGTAGCCCGGCGCCCTTGGTGAAGTCGCCACTCTCGTCGCGGCGACCTTCACCGAGAAGCTTGCAAATGTCGTCCAGCGAGAATTTGTCGGCCTTGTCGATAGCGCGCAGCACATGGATGCGGGTCGGCTGATCGATGCCAGCCGTATCCATCAGGCCGTCAAGCACCTTGCGATTGTTCGCACGCACGACATAGTCGCCGCGCTCGATCCCAAGTGCCTCCATCGTATCGGCCGCGAGCATGCAGATCTCGGCATCGGCCGCGACCGAGCCCGCTCCGACGATGTCGGCGTCGAACTGCATGAACTGGCGGAAGCGGCCCGGCCCCGGCTTCTCGTTGCGGAAGACGTATCCGGCGCGGTAGCTGCGATAGGGTTTCGGCAGCGCGTCGTAATTTTCGGCGACATAGCGCGCGAGCGGCGCGGTCAGGTCGTAGCGCAGCGAGAGCCACTGCTCGTCGTCGTCCTGGAAGGAGAACACGCCTTCGTTCGGGCGGTCCTGGTCGGGCAGGAACTTGCCGAGCGCGTCGGAGAACTCGACGAAGGGCGTCTCGACCGGCTCGAAGCCGTAGCGCGAAAAGCTGTCGCGGATGACGGCGAGCATGCGCTCGGTCGCGGCGACATCGGCCGGGCCGCGATCGACGAAGCCGCGGGGCTGGCGGGCCTTGAGTTTGTCGGGCTTCGACATAGGGCGTTCGTTTCTCTGGTCGCGGGGCATCCGTGGACGCCGGAAAGCTGTCGCGCGAGGGGTTAGCCCGCTGGCGCAGGCGGGGCAAGCGGGCGTGGCGGTATGTGAAGGGGCAAGGCTGCGCTAGGATCGCAACCAGAACGGGAGACAACCGATGCGCATATGGCTGCGAACCTTTGTCGTTGGCATCGTGATCACCATGGCGCTCGCGGCCTGCAGCCCGAGCGAGAGCGATCAGCGCAAAGCCTTCATCGCCTTCCTCCAGGCCGAGGTGCTGGCCAAGCAAGGCGTGCGCCTGCCGAAGCCCGATGCCGAGAAGCAGAAGTCCTTCGGCGACTATGCCGGCCATTACGCCGTGATCACGCGCTTCCACGAGCGCATGGACGCCTCCGTGGCCAAGCCGATGCAGGAGAACCTCGCCAAGAGCATGCCGCGCTCGATCGAGGAGGTGGTGGCGCGCAAGGCCGACATCGCCGCGGTGCGCACCGGCTTCACCGGGATGCGCGGGGCGCTGGAGCAGACCCTGGCGACGGCCGCGACCGAGAAGGCGGCACTGAAGCAGCCCGAAGACCTCGCGACCGTCTACACCGCGGCGTACGACAAGCTGGTGATCCAACCGGGCACGACCTTCAAGGAGGTCTTCCCGACGGCCGACGACGCTTTCGGGGCGATCCTGGCGCTGGCGGACCTGATCGAGGCCAATCGCGGCGCGATCAAGCTCAGCGGCTCGCAGATGGAGATATCCAACGCGGCCTTGCGTGGACGGGTGCAGGCGGCGCTGGAGGCGATGAACGCCAAGCAGCGCGGCATGAACGAGGCCCAGCAGAAGCTGCGGCGCGTGATGTACGGGAGTTGACGCCCGCTCAATCCGCCGCGACGAGCCTCGGCGCCGGTACCTCAGTGATCCCCGCCGCCGCGAGCTTCTCCGGCAGGGGTCCGCCGGTCGCCCAGTCCAGCAGTTCAGCGGTGTGGACGACCGGGATCGCCGAGCCCGCCTCGGTAAACCCCTTCGCCAGTTGAGTCATGCAGCCGATATTGCCGGTCGCGACCAGCACGGGCCTGGTCTTGGCTATGTTGCCGACCTTGCGGGCACGAAGCTTCCCCGCGATCTCAGGCTGGAGGATGTTGTAGACGCCGGCCGAGCCGCAGCAGATATGGCCCTCGACCACCTCCTTCACCTTGAAGCCGGCCGCAGACAGCAGTCGCTTGGGCCCGTCCTTGAGCTGCTGGCCGTGCTGCATCGAGCAGGCGGAGTGATAGGCGATCTGGTGGCCGGTCTGGCGGACATGCCGCAGTTCCAGCGTCTCCAGCACCTCGGTGACGTCCCTGGCGAGCGCGGCGACCTTGGCCGCCTTCTCGGCATAGGCCGGCTCGTTGCGGAACATGAAGCCGTAATCCTTGATCGTGGTGCCGCAGCCGCTCGCGGTGATCACGATCGCGTCCAGTCCCTCGCCTTCGATCTCGGCCGTCCAGGCGTCGATATTGGCCCGCGCGAAGCCGAGCGCGTCGTGCTCGCGGCCCATATGGTGGACGAGCGCGCCGCAGCAGCCCTCGCCCTTCGGCAGCACGACCTCGACGCCATGGCGCGTCAAAAGCCGGATCGTCGCCTCGTTGATGCCGGGATCGAGTACCGGCTGGGCGCAGCCCGAGAGCAGCGCGACGCGCTTGCGCCTGACGCCGGTGACATGGAAGGTCGCGGGGCCTTCCATGGCGGAACGCGTCGGCAACCGCGCCGGGGCGAGCGCCAGCATCGCCTGCAGGCGCAGGCCGATGCTGGGCAGCACGCCCAGGAGACCGGCGAAGGGCTTGACGATCAGTGCGCCGAGCATCGCCAGCCGAAAACGTCCGGGATAGGGCAGGATCGCGCCCAGCAGGCGGCGCAGCGCCTTGTCGGCGAAGCCCCGGTCATAGGTCTCCTCGATATGGGCGCGGGCATGGTCGACGAGGTGCATGTAGTTCACGCCCGATGGGCAGGTCGTCATGCAGGAGAGGCAGGAGAGGCAGCGGTCGACATGCTTCACAACCTCCTCGGTCGCAGGCTTGCCGTTCTCGAGCATGTCCTTGATCAGGTAGATGCGCCCGCGCGGCGAATCGAGCTCGTCGCCGAGCAGGAGATAGGTCGGGCAGGTCGCGGTGCAGAAACCGCAATGCACGCAGGTGCGCAAAATCTTCTCCGAGGCCGGAAGGCGCGGATCGGAGGCGAGATGGGCGGGGGCGAAGTTGGTCTGCATCAAATCCCCGCATACATCCGGCCAGGCTCGAAGATGCCGGCGGGATCAAAACTCTGCTTGATGCCCGCCGTCACCCGCATCAGCGGCTCCTGCAACGGCTCGAAGACATCGACAGCGGCGCGCAGCGGATCGGGCGCGCGAACCAGCGTGGCATGGCCGCCGAGCGGACGGATCGCGGCTCGGATCGCGGCCGCGCCGGCGTCGCCCTCCGCGGGAGCCGCGAGCCAGACCAGGCCGCCGCCCCAATCATAGAACCAGCGCGCCTGCGTGATCGTGCCTGCGATCGCGGCCGTCGCCTTCGGCCCATTGGTCGGCGAAAGCGAGAGCCGCCAGACCGCCTCGTTCGTACCGGCGAAGGGCGCAGCGTCGCGGATGTCGCGCCAGAGCGCAACGGAGGCCTCGCCCTCCAGCATCTCGGGCGCAACATGGCCGGCGAGCAACGCCTGCAGTTCGCTACGGCGGTAGTCGATCGAAACGGAAAAGTTCTCCAGCCGCAGCAGCGTGCGCGAACGCTCGCCTGCGATCCCGGCCGGCAGATGGGCGGCGGCGAAGGGCTCGAACGGCGAGCCGAGCGCGGCGCTGAGCAGCGCGATCCCGGCATCGTCCGACAGCCCGTTCCAGGCCAGCGTGACGATGCGTTCCGGCTTGGGCAGTACGCGGAAGGTCACCTCGGTCAGGAAGCCGAGCGTGCCGAAGCTGCCGGAGACGAGTTTGACCAGATCGAGCCCGGTGACGTTCTTCATCACCCGCCCGCCCGACTTGATCGCCTCGCCGCGGCCATTGACCATCCTGATGCCGATCAGGGAATCGCGCGCCGCGCCCGCATTGATCCGGCGCGGGCCGGAGATGTTGCCGGCCGCGATCGCGCCGATCGTTGGTTCGCCGTCCGTGCCGAACAAGGCGCGATGATCCATCGGCTCGAAGGGCAGCATCTGGCCGCGTTCGGCCAGCGTCTCCTCGACGAGCTTCAGCGGCGTGCCGGCGCGCGCACCGATCACCATCTCGGCCGGTTCATAAAGCGTGATGCCGGTCAGGCCTGCGCTGGAAAGCGTGCTCGCGGCCTGCGAGGGACGGCCGAGACGGCTGCGCGTGCTACCGCCCCGGATCGAGAGCGGCGTCGCCTTGTCGAGCGCCGAGACGACGATGGCGCACGCCTGCGCCTCGGTGGTGGGCGTGTGGACGATCACGCCGCCACCCTCCCCTCCAGCGGGAACACCTTCGCCGGGTTGAGCAGCCAGTGGCGATCGAACACCGCGCGCACCCGCATCTGCTGGTGCAGGTCCGCTTGGTTGAATTGGAAGGTCATCAGGTCGCGCTTCTCGATGCCGACGCCGTGTTCGCCGGTGAGGCAGCCGCCGACCTCGACGCAGAGCTTGAGGATGTCCATGCCGGCATCCTCGGCCTTCTGCGCCTCGACCGGATCGTTGCAGTTGTAGAGGATCAGCGGATGGAGATTGCCGTCGCCGGCGTGGAAGACGTTGGCGACGCGCAGGCCATAGCTCTTCACGATCTCGTCCATGCGGCGCAGCACATGCGGCAACTGCCCGGTCGGGATCGTGCCGTCCATGCAGATGTAGTCGGCGATACGGCCCGTCGCCCCGAAGGCGGACTTGCGGCCCTTCCAGATCGCGGCCGACTCCATCGCCGACTGGCTTTCCTTGACCGTCTTGACGCCGTGCTCCCTGGCGATCGCGACGATGCGGGACAGCTGGGCGTCCATCTCGGCGTCGGAACCCTCGACCTCGATGATCAGCAGCGCCTCGACATCCATCGGATAGCCGGCATGGGCGAAGGCCTCGCAGATTTCGATCGCCGGCTTGTCCATGAACTCCATCGCGACCGGGATGATGCCGGCGCCGATGATCGCCGCGACCGCCTCGCCGGCCTGCTCGCTGCTCGGGAAGCCGAACAGCACCGGCCGCGCGCCCTCGGCCGAGCGCAGGATGCGGACCGTCGCTTCCGTAACGATACCGAGCTGGCCTTCCGAACCGACGACGAGGCCGAGCAGGTCGTAGCCGGGCGCGTCGAGATGGGCGCCGCCGATCTCGCAGACCGAACCGTCGAGCATGACCAACGTGACGCCGAGGACGTTGTTGGTGGTGACGCCGTATTTCAGGCAATGCGCGCCGCCGGAGTTCATGCCGATATTGCCGCCGATCGAGCAGGCGAGCTGAGAGGACGGATCGGGCGCGTAGAAGAAACCCTCGGCCATCACTTCGCCGGTGACGGCGAGGTTGGTGACGCCGGCCTGCACCCTCGCGACGCGGTTGGCATAGTCGATCTCGAGGATGCGGTTCATCTTGGAGACGCCGATCACGACAGCGTCCTCCTGCGGGATCGCGCCGCCCGCCAAGGAGGTTCCGGCCCCGCGCGGAACCACCGGCACGCCCTGTTCGCCGCAGTACTTCAAGACCGCCGCGACCTCCTGCGTCGTCGAGGGCAGAACGACCGCCAGCGGCAGACGGCGATAGGCGGTCAGCGCGTCGGTCTCGTAGGGGCGGCGCTCGTCGGCCGAGGTGATCAGCGCGTCCGACGCGACGAGCCTGCTCAGGCCAGCGACGATCTGGTCGCGCCTGGCGATGATACTCTGATCTGGCGTTGGAAAGGCGATGGCGGACATGACGGCTTCCTTCGCGGGGCGAGCGAACCCTAGACCAATTCCAACTGGCTTGCAGTGCGACCAACGTCCATGATTATTTCCGTTTCGGAAAAGATGGAGGCCGCATGGACCGGTTCGGCGATCTCGACGTCTTCGCCCATGTCGTGACGGCCAGGAGCATGTCGGCGGCCGGCCGGCAGCTCAACCTGTCTCCGGCGGTGATCTCGAAGCGGATCAGGCGGCTCGAGGAGCGGCTCGGCGTGCGGCTGCTCCAGCGCACGACGCGGCAATTGTCGCTGACAGGAGCCGGCCAGGGCTTTTACGAGCGAGTCGTCTCGATCCTGTCCTCGATCGAAGATGCCGAGGCCTGGGTCGCGAGCGGCGCCGGCCAGGCGCGCGGGACCCTGCGCGTCTCGGCGCCGACCTCCTTCGGGCGGCTGCATATCGCGCCGCATCTCAAGGCCTTCCTCGACGCCAACCCGCTGGTCACGGTCGATCTGGTGTTGAGCGACGAATTCGTCGACATCGTCGGCGGCGGCTTCGACCTCGCAGTGCGCATCGCCGACCTCCAGGATTCGAGCCTCGTCGCCAAGCGCCTCGCGCCGAACCATCGCGTGCTCTGCGCCACACCGGGTTATCTCGCTGAGGCCGGCACGCCCGAGACGATCGAGGCGCTGCAGCAGCACCGGCTGATCGCCCACAACACCGATCACTGGCGGCTGGAGGGGCCGGGCGGCCCGGTCTCGGTCAAGGTCGCCGGCCCCTTGCGGACCAATTCCAGCGAGGTCGTGCGCGAGGCGCTGCTCGCCGGCGTCGGCATCGCGCTGCGCTCGACCTGGGACGTCGGGCCGGAGCTGAAGTCGGGCGCGCTGCGGCAGGTGCTACCGGCGTTTTCCGTCGGCAAGCGCGTCGCGGTGCATGCGGTCTATCCGAGCCGCCGGCACATGGAGCAGAAGGTCAGGGCCTTCGTCGACTATCTCGCTGATCTTTATGGCGCGACGCCCTACTGGGACGAGGGTCTGGCGTTGTGACATACCGCGCCATCATCAGAGTTTGAGCAGCAAGCCTAGGAAACCAATCATGTTCGGCGTTCTCGACGGCACCGGCGTCACCGTGCTCGATCCGCGCTTCCACCGCATCGTGCCGGGCTCGGCGCGCGTCGAGCGGCTCTGGACCGGGGCGCGCTGGTCGGAGGGGCCGGCCTGGTTTGCCGCCCACAACACGCTGGTCTGGTCCGATATCCCCAACGACCGCATGCTGCGCTACGACGCCATGACCGGCCAGACCGGCGTCTTCCGGCAACCGGCGCGCAATTCCAACGGCAACACCGTCGATCGCGACGGCCGGCTCGTGACCTGCGAGCATGGCGGCCGGCAGGTGACGCGGACCGAGCATGACGGATCGATCACCGTGCTCGCCAGCCATTTCGAGGGCAGAAGGCTGAACTCGCCCAACGACGTCGTGGTCAAGTCTGACGGCTCGATCTGGTTCACCGATCCGGACTACGGCATCCTCAGCGACTATGAGGGCGACAAAGCCGAGAGCGAGATCGGCCGCTGCCTGGTCTACCGGATCGACGGGCGAAGCGGCGCGCTCAGCGTCGTCGCCGACGATTTCGTCAAGCCCAACGGCCTCGCCTTCTCGCCCGACGAGAGCCTCCTCTACATCGCCGACACCGGCGCGAGCCATGATCCTGAGAATGGGCCGCGCCACATCCGCGCCTGCCAGGTCCACCCGGACGGCGCGACGCTCGGGCGGTCTAGAGTGTTCGCGATCTGCACCGCCGGACTGTTCGACGGCTTCCGGCTCGACGTCACCGGCCGGATCTGGACGAGCGCCGCCGACGGCGTCCACATCTATCACCCGGACGGCACGCTGATCGGCAAGATCGCGATCCCCGAGATCGTCGCCAATGTCTGCTGGGGCGGGCCCAAGCTCAACCGGCTGTTCATCTGCGGGACCACGTCGCTCTACGCGGTGATGACCCACACGAATGGGGTTACCTGGCCCAAGGGCTGAACACCCCCCGCGCTGACGCAATCGTCATCGCCGCGACGGCGACGCTGGCACATGGCTTGCTGACCGGCATGCATCTCGACCCCGCAAAGGTGCATGCATGTTCAAACGCTTGGCAGTCCAGCTGGCCATTTCCGTTGCGCTCGCCGTCTCGCTCGCCAGCGCGGCGCAGGCCGAATCCGTCGTCCGCTACGGCATCTCGCTCGCCGACATACCGCTGACGTCGGGCCAGCCCGACCGCGGCGCCGGTGCCTACAAGTTCACCGGCTACACCCTCTACGACCCGCTGGTCGCCTGGGAGATGGATGTCGCCGACCGGCCGGGCAAGCTGGTGCCGGGGCTGGCGACTTCGTGGACGGTCGATGCCACCGACCAGAAGAAATGGCTGTTCACGCTGCGCGACGGCGTGAAGTTCCATGACGGCTCGACGCTGGACGCCGCCGCCGTCGTCTGGAACCTCGACAAGGTGCTGGACGAGAAGGCGCCGCATTACGACCGTCGCCAGGCGGCGCAGGTCAAGCCGCGCCTCCCTTCGGTCGCGAGCTGGCGCGTCGTCGATCCCAAGACCGTCGAGATCACCACCAAAGCGGTCGATTCGTTCTTCCCCTACCAGATGCTCTGGTTCCTGGTCTCGTCGCCGGCGCAATACGAGAAGGTCGGCAAGGACTGGGACAAGTTCGCGATGACCCCGTCGGGCACCGGGCCGTTCAAGCTCGACAAACTCGTGCCGCGCGAGCGGGCCGAGCTGGTGCGCAACCCCGATTATTTCGACAAGAAACGGCTCGCCAAGGTCGACCGGCTGATCCTGCTGCCGATGCCGGAGGTGCTGGCGCGCACCAACGCACTGATCACCGGCCAGGTCGACATGATCGAGACGCCGGCGCCCGACACCGTGGCGCAGCTCAAATCGGCGAAGATGCGGATCGTCGAGAACGTGACGCCCCATGTCTGGAACTATCATCTCTCGGTCGCGCCGGGCTCGCCCTGGGTCGATGTCCGCCTGCGCAAGGCGCTGAACCTCGCCATCGACCGCGAGGGCATCGTCGCCCTCCTGAACGGGCTCGCGCGTCCCGCCAGCGGCCAGGTCGATCCGACCAGTCCCTGGTTCGGCAAGCCGTCCTTCCAGATCAAATACGATCCCGAAGCCGCCAAGAAGCTGCTGGCGGAGGCCGGCTATTCCAAGCAGAAGCCGCTGAAGACCACCTTCGTCATCGCCCAAGGCGGCTCAGGGCAGATGCAGTCGCTGCCGATGAACGAGTTCATCCAGCAGAACCTCAAGGATGTCGGCATCGAGGTCGAGTTCAAGGTGGTCGAGCTCGAAGTGCTCTACACGCGCTGGCGCAAGGGCGCCAAGGACGAGATGAACGCCGACGTGACCTCCAACAACATCGCCTATGTCACCTCCGACCCGCTCTACGCGATCATCCGCTTCTTCCACTCCAACCAGGTCGCGCCGGTCGGCGTGAACTGGGGAACATGGTCGAGCCCGGCGGTCGATGCGTTGCTGAACGAGGCCTCGACGAGCTTCGACGTCGCCAAGCAGGACGAGCTGCTCGCCAAGGCGCACAGCCTGATCGTCGACGATGCCGTGCTCGGCTGGGTGGTGCACGACACCAACCCGCACGCGCTCTCGCCGAAGGTGAAGAGCTTCGTCCTGGCCCAGCACTGGTTCCAGGACCTGACGACGGTCGGGGTGGATTGACCCCCTCTGTCATTCCGGGGCTTCGCGAAAGCGAAGAACCCGGAACCCACGACTGGGCGAGCGCCTGTGATCAGCCTCACATAAGTGTCTCACTCGGTCGTGGGTTCCGGGTTCGGCCTTTGGCCGCCCCGGAATGACAGGGCTTGGCCCTCTCACCCCCTCGGCGGCTCGGCCTTCAGCTTCGCCACGATCAGCGGCATCAGAAGCCCGAGCAGGATGAAGCGCGCGAGGTGATGCGCGCCGACATAGAGCGGGTCGAGCCCCATGGCGAAGGCGAGCATCGCCATCGCCTCCAACCCGCCCGGCGCGAAGGCCGCCATCGCGGTCGCATAAGGCACGCCGGCGAGCCAGGCCGCCGGCCAGGCGAAGGCGAAGGCGACCGCCATCGAGACGAAGAAGCCGCCGATCGCGAGCGGGAACAGCGCCGCGAGCTCGCTGCGCTTCACGTTGGAGACGCGCCCGCCCATCACGGCGCCGAGCAGCACCAGCACAGCGATCTGGATCGATTGCGGCAGCGTGCCGTGGACGAGGCCGGCGCCATGGAGCACGGCGCTCGCCGTCGTCGAGCCCAGGATCAGGGGCGCGGTGACGCCGAGGCGCTCGAAGATCAGGCCCGCGACGAGACCGGCGACCAGCACCAGCAGCATCGCGCCCGGGCCGGCGACGAGCGCGGCCGGCGGCTGCCCGACCACGCCGTCTCCCGTCGCCTGCATGATGCTCGGCAGGAGGGCAACGAGCACGAGGATGCGGAAGAGCTGGACGACGGCGATCTTGCCGATGTTGGCGCCCTTGGCCTGAGCCACCGCGATCACCGCCGAGAGCGCGCCGGGCGCTGCCGCCAGCAGCGCGTCGATCCAGGACCAGCGCGCGACGTAGCGGAGATAGGCGCCGGTCGCGAGCATGATCGCGGCGAGCCCGACGAACAGCACCGCAAGCGAGCCCGGATAGCGCGACGCAGCGGCGAGCGCATCGGGCGTCGCGGCCGAGCCGATCAGCGCGCCCGACAGCAGCATGGTCGAATCGAACCAGGGCTTGCGCAGGTCCGGCAGCGGCCGGATCACTCCGACGATCGCGACCAGCAGCATCGAGCCCGAGAGCCAGGCGGCCTGGATGTCGAACAGCGCCAGGGTCCCGCCGCCGCAGGCTGCGAGCGCGATGACGGCCGCCTCGCGCCGCAGGATCGCGATCCGGGTCGAGGGATATCCGAAGAGCGACATGGCATCCGAAAGCTGCCGGCGGGACGAAGCGGCGTGGCCGCACTCATGACGGCCCGCCCCCGCGCGGTCAATTTCGCAGGTGGCTTTCGACGTGCAGGGCGGTCTTGCGGCAGCGTCAGAGCGTGGCGAGCGCACCCTGCAGCCGCGACACAACCTCGACCAGGTCCGAAGACTTGCGTGCGAAGCACAGCCGCAAGCCGGTCTCGCCGCCGGGGCCGAAGGCGGTTCCCGGCGCCAGGCCGACATTGGCCTTGTCGACGAGCTCGATCGCCAGCGCGCGCGAATCCGGGCGGCCGTCGACCGAGAAGAACTGGTAGAAGGCGCCGACGGGGGCCGCGAGCGAGACACGGTTCGTCGCCTTGAGGCCCTCGGCGATGATCCGGCGGCCTTCCGCGGCCCGCGCGATCTGGTCGGCGACGAAGGGCTCGCCCTCGGTCAGTGCCGCGATCGCGGCGCGCTGCGAGAACACCGGCGCGCCGGAGGTCGAGTACTGGATCAGGTTCTCAATGACCTGGCCGAGCGCTGGCGGCGCCTCCAGCCAGCCGATGCGCCAGCCGGTCATCGCCCAGTTCTTCGAGAAGGTCTGGACGAAGAGGACGCGATCCTCCGGCTCCATAACGTCGTGGAAGGAGGCGGCGCGCTCCGCGCCATCATAGACGAAGCGGCCATAGATCTCGTCGGCGACGATCCAGATGCCGTGTTTCCTGGCGAGCGCGAGCAGGCTCGCGACCTCGTCCCGCGTCGCGGTCCAGCCGGTCGGGTTCGCCGGCGAATTGATGACGATGGCGCGGGTCTTCGGCGTGATCGCGGCGCCGAGCCGGTCGAGGTCGAGCGTGAAGCGCCCCTCGGCCAGGTCCATCGGCACGCAGACGACCTTGCCGCCGGCGACGCCGACGGCCGCGGCGAAATTCGGCCAGGCCGGGGTCGGGATGACGATCTCGTCGCCGGGCCCCGAGATCAGCCTGACGGCGATCTGGACCGACTGCATGCCGGAGCCGGTGACGAAGAAGCTCTCGGCACTAAAGGGGCGGCCGTAGAGCTTCGCATGATAGTCCGCCAGTGCCTGGCGGAGTTCTGGGATGCCGCGCTGCCAAGTATAGAAGGTCTCGCCGTCGGCCAGCGATTTGTTGGCTGCACGGATGATGAAATCCGGTGTGGCCAAGTCGCCTTCGCCGACCCAGAGCGGGATCAGGCCGGGCTTGAGCCGGCCGTGATTGACGACCTCGACAATGCCGCTCTCCGGCGCGCTGCGGGCCTCGGGTCTCAGATCGGCGATCAAGCTCGCGCCCGGCAGCGTCGTCGTCATGGGGTCAGGAACCTCGCGAAGGGGAGGCCCCTGTTTAACCGATGGCGGCCACCAGCGGCATGAAATCGCGAGATCGGGTCGATCGGTCGCGGTGATGAATCGCCGCGACCGGCAGGACCGGGATCAGACCGTCTTCTGCTTCAGCAGGTCGCGGATCTCGGCGAGCAGGACGACGTCCTCCGCCGGCTTGGCGGGCGGCGGCGGAGCCGCGTCCTCCTTCTTCTTGAGCATGTTGATGCCCTTGACGACGACGAACAGCACTGCGGCGATGATCAGGAAGTTGATCGCCACGGTGACGAAGTTGCCATAGGCAAGCACCGCGCCCTGCTTCTTGGCGTCGACCAGAACCGGCGCCGTCACGGCCTTGTTGAGACCGATGAAGTAGTTCGAGAAATCGACGCCGCCGAGCGCGCCTATGAACGGCATGATGATGTCGGTGACGAGCGAGTCGACGATCTTGCCGAAGGCCGCGCCGATGATCACGCCGATGGCGAGATCGACGACATTGCCCTTCAGCGCGAATTTCTTGAACTCCTCGATCATCCCAAGCCCCCTTTAAGTCTCGCCGCAGCACTGCGGCAGCGTAGCAAGGGTAACGGCTTTCGGCGAGGGTTAGAACCCCGATTCGGGCCTTCCCGACATCGAAAGCGCTCTGGCGGCCGGGCGGCGGCGCGGCTAGGGTCACCGCGCCGAACTCGGCAGGCGCTGGAGACGATATGATCGCATGATGCCCGCCTGGTCCGTCATCCTGGTGGCTCTGGCCTATCTGTGCGTGCTGTTCGCGATCGCGCATGTCGCCGACGCCTCCGGGCGGAAGCTCATGACGGGCAAGGCGCGCACGACGATCTACGCGCTGGCGCTCGGGGTCTACTGCACCTCCTGGACCTTCTACGGTTCGGTCGGTTTCGCGGGCCGCGCCGGCTTCGATTTCCTCGGCATCTATGTCGGGCCGATTCTGGTGATCGGGCTCGGGCACCGTTTCGTCGCGCGCATCGTCGGGATCGCGAAATCGCAGAACATCACCTCGATCGCCGATTTCGTCGGGGCGCGCTATGGCAAGAGCGAACGCGTCGCGGCGTTGGTCTGCATCGTCGCGGTGATCGGCGCCCTGCCCTACATCGCTCTTCAGCTCAAGGCGGTGGCCAACTCGCTCTCCGTCTTCCTGACCGCGACCGGCGGCAAGGCACTGACGCCGGAGATGCCGGTGCTGAGCGACCTCGCCTTCCTCGTCGCGCTGGTGCTGGCAGGCTTCGCTTGCGCCTTCGGGACGCGCCACATCGATGCCACCGAGCATCAGGACGGGCTCGTGCTCGCGATCGCGGTCGAGTCCCTGATCAAGCTCGTGGCGTTCCTCGCGCTCGGCGTCTTCGTGGTCTACGGCCTGTTCGACGGCGTGCAGGACCTGTTCGCCAAGACGGCGAAGCTACCCGATGGCGGGCCACCCCTGTGGGAGCGGACATCGAGCTGGCCGATGTTCCTAACGCTGACCCTGCTGTCCTCCTGCGCCTCGCTGCTGCTGGCGCGCCAGTTCCACATGACGATCGTCGAGAACCGCGACGCCGGCGACGTCCGCCGCGCGGCCTGGATGTTTCCGCTCTACCTGATCCTGATCAACCTCTTCGTGATGCCGCTCGCCATGACCGGCGGACTGTTGATGCCCGGCGCGGAGATCGACCGCGACATGACCGTGCTGCTGCTGCCGCTGCAGCGCGAAGCCGGCCTGCTGGCGCTGTTCATCTTCGTCGGCGGATTGTCGGCCGCGACCGCGATGGTGATCGTCGCCTCGGTCGCGCTGGCGATCATGATCTCGAATCATCTCGTGATGCCGCTCCTGCTGCGCGGCCGCGGCGGTCTGAGCGACCCCGAGCGCTCGATGGCGATGCTGCGGACCCAGCGCGAGCGGAGCGGCCCGACCGGCGGCGATCTCGGCTCGCAGGTCGTGATCATCCGGCGCATTGCGATCCTGATCGTGATCCTGCTCGGCTATGCCTATTACCGGGCCGCCGGCGAGGCCGCACTGGTCTCGATCGGGCTGCTCTCCTTCGCGGCCACCGCCCAGATCGCGCCGGCCTTCTTCGGCGGGCTGGTCTGGCGGCGGGGCACGGCGCTCGGCGCCGTCTGCGGCCTCGCGATCGGCATCGTGACCTGGGCCTACACGCTGCTGCTGCCGAGCCTCGTCCATGCCGGCAGCGCCTGGGACGTCATGGTCGACGAGGGACCGCTCGGCATCGCGGCGCTTCGGCCGGAGGCCCTGTTCGGGCTGGACCTTCCGGCCCTGCCGCATGGCGTGGTCTGGAGCCTCGGCCTCAACATCCTGGCCTATGTCGGCTTCTCCCTGCTGCGCCCGGCCAATGCGATGGAGCGGCTGCAGGCCAACGCCTTCGTCGAATCCGACCGGGCGACGATGGCGCAGTCCTTCGCGCTGTGGCGCTCCAGCGTCACCGAGGCCGAGCTGCAATCGACGATCGGGCGCTATCTCGGCCAGGACCGGACGCGGCGCGCCTTCGAGGATTTCGCCAACGGACGCGGCGAGGCGCCCAACGGCAACCGCGAGGCCGACATCCACCTGCTGCGCTTCGGCGAGCATCTGCTCTCCTCGGCGATCGGCGCGGCGTCGTCGCGGCTGGTGCTGTCGCTGCTGCTCAGGCGGCGCAACCTGACGACGGAAGCCGCCTTCAAGCTGCTCGACGACGCCTCGGCCGCGCTGCAATACAACCGCGACATCCTCCAGCACGGGCTCGACCATGCCGGCCAGGGCATCACCGTGCTCGATCGGGATCTGCGCCTGCTCGCCTGGAACCAGGCTTTCATCGCACTCTACGACCTGCCGGCCCCGCTGGTGCGCTTCGGCACCGGGCTCGACGAGATCGTACGTTACAACGCGGCCCGCGGCGCCTATGGCGACGGCGAGCAGGACGACCTGATGGCGGCCCGGCTGGAGAGCTTCGTCAACGACCGCGAGCCCGTCCGGCTGAAGCTCTACCCAGCGAAGAAAGTGATCGAGATCCGCTCCAATCCGCTGCCCGACGGCGGCCTGGTCACGACCTATACCGACATCACCGAGGCCGTCGCGGCCCAGGAGGAGATGGAGCGCACCAATGAGAGCCTGGAGCGCCGTGTCGCCGAGCGCACCGAGGAAATCCTGCGCGTCAACGCCGAACTACAACGCGCCAAGGGCGAGGCCGAAGAGGCCAATGCCTCGAAGACGCGTTTTCTCGCCGCGGCCAGCCACGACATCCTGCAGCCGCTCAATGCGGCGCGGCTCTATGCGACCTCGCTGGTCGAGCGTGACCGGACGCAGGGCCATCCCGATCTGGCCGAGAACATCGACGCCTCGCTCGACGCGGTCGAGGAGATCCTGACCGCGCTCCTGGAAATCTCGCGACTCGACGGCGGCGCGCTCAAGCCGGAGATCACCGCCTTCCGGCTCGACGAACTGGTCCGCCAGCTCCAGCGTGAATTCGAGCCGAGCGCGCAGGAGAAGGGGCTGAAGCTCGTCTTCATGCCGACGGGCCTGGCCGTGCGCTCGGACCGCAGGCTGCTACGCCGGCTGCTGCAAAACCTCGTCTCCAACGCGATCAAATACACCCCGAGCGGCAAGGTGCTGGTCGGCTTCCGCCGGCGCGGTGCGCAAATCGGCATCGAGGTGCTCGATACCGGCCTCGGCATTCCCCAGAGCAAGCAGAAGACCGTGTTCCGCGAATTCCAGCGCCTCGACCAGGGCGCGAAGGTGGCGCGGGGCCTCGGCCTCGGCCTCTCGATCGTCCAGCGTATCGCGCGCGCGCTCGACCACAGGCTGACGCTGATCTCGCAGCCCGGCCGCGGCACACGCTTCTCGGTGCTGGTGCCGCGCGCCTCGCCCCTGCCGGCGATGACGACGGCCACCACGACCCGCCATGCCCCCGCCGGCCAACTCGCCGGGCTCAAGCTCCTGATCGTCGACAACGAGCCGACGATCCTCGACGGCATGAAGCGCCTGCTCACCGGCTGGGGCTGCGCCGTAGAGACGGCACCGGGCCTAGACGAGGCACAGGCGCTGCTGCGCAAGGCCGAGCCGGACGTCGTGATCGCCGACTACCATCTCGACCACGGCAACGGGCTGAGTGCGATCAGCGCGCTGCGCGAGCGCTCCAGCGTGACCCTGCCGGCGATCCTCCTCACCGCGGACCGGTCGCCGCAGGTGCGCGAGGCCGCCGCCGCGCTCGATGTGCATCTGCTCAACAAGCCGCTCAAGCCCGGCGCGCTGCGGGCGCTGCTGGCGCAATGGCGCGCGACGCGGCTGGCGGCGGAATAGCGGTGAGCGACGAGCCATCCCAGGACCGGCGCGACGCTCCGCGCGATCATTCGTCCATCGACAATGCATCACCGAGACAGTTTCGTTCCGCGCTGATCGGCGGTGCCGGAACCGCTATCGCGATCGGCGTGATGGAGGCGGCGGCGACGCGTTTCTCCACCCCCTTGGCGTTGATCCCCTTCGTGACCTCGATCGTCCTGGTGCTGTGCCTGCCGGATGCCGAACCGGCACGGCCGCGCGCACTGGTCGGCGGCCATGTCGTCGCGAGCCTCGCGGGCTATCTGGTGCTGGCGACGCTGGGCGACACGCCGGTCGCGGTCGCACTCTCGGTCGGACTCGCTGCCGCCGCGATGCATCTGACGCGCACGATGCACCCGCCGGCCGGCATCGACCCGCTGCTGATCGTGCATCAGCAGCTCGGTTTCGATTTCCTCGCGTTCATCGTCGTGCCGGGCGCGCTGGCGCTCGCACTGTTCGCGGCCTTGTGGCGACGGCTGTCGCGCAATTCAGCGCCCTGAGACGCCGACCTCGCGCATCGCGTCCTCGGCGGCCAGAAAGGCGACGACATCCGGACCGGGGTCAGGACTGACGATCGCGGCGCCGATCTCGTCCATCAGCCGCTGGACCGGCACATAGCCCTTCGCGGCGCGATCATAGAGCGCGGCGCGAACCAGCGCGACGGCCGCGACGATCTCGGCGCCGTCGCGGCCGCGCGACAGGACCCGGTGCTGCATGACGAGCCAGTTCTCCTGCCAGCACAGGATCGTCGTTTCCAGCCGGAACGACCTGAACAGCCTGAGTTCGCGGCGGAAGCGGATCGCGCCTGCATTGACCACCGGCACCCAGCGATGGCGCAGCACCGCCCGCCACAGGCCGGTGCGCAGCATCAGGTCGGTGCGGCCGAGGTCCATCAGCGACCAGTAGCGGCCGTTGTTCATATGGGCGCTGGTGTCGAGATCATGCGGCCAGACCCGGAAATCGAGCAGCGAGGCATCAGCCAGCGGTTGCAATTGCGGCCGGAACGGCGTCGTCAGCAGGAGCCAGAGCAACCGGAGCCAGAGATTCATCGGATGTCCCCGCTTCGCCGCCTGTTCGATCGAAGCGCTTCTAGCGAGGTCGCCGGCAATGTCGATAGGATCGCGGCGATGCCGCCTGGAGGATTGCCGCCGATGCCGACCCTGCACGTCTCCTCGCTGTCGCGCCTGCACGATACCGTGGCGGCCGTCGGCGCGAGCCATGTCGTCACGCTGATCAACAGCAATACCGTGGTCGAGCGGCCACCCGGCATCGCGCCCGAACGGCATCTCTTCCTCGGCATGTCCGACATCGTCGTGGCGATGGACGGTCACATCCTGCCCGCCGAGGACCACGTCGCGCGATTCCTCGCCTTCGTGGAGGACTGGGACCAGGCCGCGCCGCTGGTGATCCATTGCTGGGCCGGCATCAGCCGCTCGACGGCGGCGGCCTACATCGCCGCAAGCGCGCTCAATCCGGAATTGGACGCGGACGAACTCGCCGCCGCCTTGCGCGCCGCCTCGCCATCTGCCACCCCCAACGTCAGGCTCGTCGCACTAGCCGACGACAGGCTGCGACGCGGCGGCGCGATGGTGCGTGCCATCGCCGCGATCGGCCGCGGCGCGGATGCCTTCGAAGGTGCGCCGTTCGCGCTCGCCTGGCGCTGAGCGGTGGTCCATCGCTGACGAGCGCGCCGCAAATTCGTGCGGCAGCCTTCCCTGGAATCGATAAAGGCAGCGCAACTTTCCCGTTCGAGTGCAGAAAATTGCTTGCCTTCGCCGATTTTTGCGACAATGCATCGCGGCGGAGGACAAGCCCGGCACATGACCATCGAACTCGACTCGCGCGACCGCGCCATCCTGCGCATCCTTCAGGCCGATGGCCGGATCACCAATTCCGATCTCGCCGAGAAGGTGCATCTCTCGCCTTCGGCCTGCCTGCGCCGGGTGCGGCAGCTCGAAGAGAGCGGACTGATCCGCGGCTATGCGATGACGCTCGACGACAAGATCGCGGGCTTTCCCGGCACCGCCTTCGTCTTCGTCACGCTCGACCAGCAGGGCCGGGCCTCGCTGGAGGGCTTCGAGCAGGCGGTGCAGAACCTGCCAGAGATCCTGGAATGCCACCTGCTCGCCGGCGCGCACGACTACATGATGCGGGTGATCTATCGCGACAGCGCCGATTTCGAGCGCATCCACACCGACATCATCACGCAATTGCCGGGCGTCACCCGCGTCCAGTCGACGCTGACGCTGCGGACGATCAAGAAGACCTCGGCGCTGCCGGTCTGAGAGCATTCCGGGGTTGCGGCTCAGGGCAACCCGGCCGATATGCTGGGGCAAACAGGAATCAGCCCCGTGAGCGACTCTAAGCCGAACGCCGACATCGCCGCCCTGCCCTTCGAGGCCGCCCTGAAGGAACTGGAGGGCATCGTCGCGCGCCTCGAGCGCGGCGACGTCCCGCTCGAGGAATCGATCGAGATCTATACCCGCGGCGAGGCGCTGAAGGCGCGGTGCGACGCGTTGCTCAAACAGGCCGAGGCCCGGATCGAGAAGATCACGCTCGGCGCCGACGGCAAGCCGGCGGGAACGACGCCGCTCGACGTCGACAAGTAAAACGCAAATCAGACGGGGAGGTTTTCATGTCCGAACTGCCCGCCGAAGACCCCGTGCCGGGCGACGCCCGGTCCTGCCAGGCGATCGAGCAGGTCATCGTTCCTCGCGCCCGCGACCTCGGCGGCTTCTCGGTTCGGCGCGCCCTGCCCTCGATCGGGCGCAAGATGGTCGGGCCCTTCATCTTTTTCGACCAGATGGGGCCGGCCGAATTCCATGTCGGCGAGGGCCTCGACGTCAGGCCCCATCCCCATATCGGGCTCTCGACCGTGACCTATTTGTTCGACGGCGAGATCATGCACCGCGATTCGCTGGGCACCGCGCTCGCGATCCGGCCGGGCGCGGTCAACCTGATGACGGCGGGGCGCGGCATCGTCCATTCCGAACGCACCGGCATCGAGGCGCGCGCCGGCGGCCCGAAGCTCTACGGCATCCAGGCCTGGCTCGCGCTGCCGAAGGCGCATGAGGAAAACGCGCCGGAATTCGTCCACCACGCCGCGCCCGACCTGCCGCGGATCGTCGAGGGCGGCAAACGCATCAGCCTGATCATGGGATCGGCCTATGGCGAGACCTCTCCGGTCAGGATCCCGTGGGACGTGCTCTATGCCGAGGCCGTACTGTCGCCAGGTGCGATCCTGCCGCTCGATGCCGAGCATGAGGAGCGCGCGGTCTACATCGTCTCCGGCCGGATCGACATCGCGGGCGACGAGTTCGGCGCCGGGCAATTGCTGATCTTCAAGCCGGGCGACCGCATCTCGATCCTCGGCGTCGACCAGAGTCGGCTGATGCTGGTCGGCGGCGAGCCGATGGACGGCCCGCGCCATATCTGGTGGAACTTCGTCTCCTCCTCGAGGGAGCGCATCGACCAGGCCAAGGCGGAGTGGAAGGCCGGCCGCTTCGACACCGTGCCAGGCGACGAGACGGAATTCATCCCGCTGCCGGAAGGGCCGTGATCAGAGCGGCGCCGCCGGCATGACCTTCAGTCGCGGCATCGCCGAGGCGAGGATCGCGACGAGCGACAAGGCGAAGAGCACGATCGGCAGCCAGATCGCCCGCTCCAGCCCGAGCCATTCGCCGGCGAAGCCGCCCATCAACGCGCCGAGCGGGCGCATGCCGTACATCGCGGTCGTCAGCGTCGCGCTGACCCGGCCGAGCAGGGCCGGCGGCGTCACGGCCTGGCGCAGGCTGGTCTGGGTGATGAACCAGAGGATAGGCCCGAAACCAAGGAGCAGGAAGGCGAAGCCGAGCGAGGGCGCGCCGAGCGAGGGCGGCGCCAGCGCCAGGGCAAAGACGCCGACGAGCGAGACGGCGGGGCCGAAGATCAGCACGCCGCCGGTCGGCATCCGCGCGATCAGCGTCGGGCCGAAGAGCGCGGCCGCGATCGAGCCGATGCCGGCGATCGAGGAGGCCAACCCGATCGTTGCTGGCTCGAGCAGCAGTATGCGCGCGGCATAGGGCGCAAACAGCGCGGTGAAGGCAAAGAAAGCCAGATTCCAGGCCATGGCGCAGAGCGCGATCGGCCGGAGGAACGGATGGCGCAGGACGAAAGCGCCGCCCTCGGCGATCGCACGATGAAACGGCTGGCGCGCTGCCGGCGGCGGAACGACATCCGGCAGGTGGCCGGACAGGACGAGGATGGCGCTCGCGACCACGGCGCAGATGACGAGGCCGAGCGACCCCACCGCCTGCGCCACCGCCCAGCCGGCGATCAACGGCGAGGCGAAGCTCAACAGCGCACGTCCGAGCTCCATCCGCCCGTTGGCACGCGGGAGGTCGGTGGTCACGACCATGCGCGGCAGCAGCACGAAGATGGCGAGGGCGATGACGACCGGGCCGGTCGCCGCGACGAAGGTCGAGGCCGCGAGACCGGCGCCAATAAAGCCGAGGCCGAGAAGCACGGCGCCTGCCACCGACCCCGCCAACAGGGATGCGCCACCGAGCCGGATCAGCCGGCGCGGCGCCAGCCTGTCGGCGAAGACGCCGGCCGGCAGCGAGACCAGGAGCCAGGCAGCCGATTGCGCCGCGACCAGCAGGCCGACAAGGCGCGGGCTGGCGCCGGCTTGCGTCGCTGCGAGCGAAATCGTGTCGAGCGCGAGCTTGTCGGCGAATTGCGCGAGCACGCCTGTAGCGAGCAGAGCGAGTGGGAGAGGCGAAGACATGGCGGTCGGTTCCAGCTTGCTGATGCAGCCAGCTTTGCGGTTTGCCCGGCTTGGAACCCACCCGTTTCCTGCGTCGTCTCAGGCCACCATCGGCGGAAGCAACAGATGATGCTCCGTCGCCTGCTGCAAGGCCCAGCCGATGCGCAGCGCCGTCGCCTCTTCATAGCCCGGACAGCAGATCTGGAGCGAAAGCGGGAGGCCCTGTTCGTCGAAGCCGTTCGGCAGCGACAGCGCGCACATCTCCAGGAAGTTGCCGAAACGGGTGAAGCGCGAGGGCATCACGTCCTGGTCGACCTCGTCGAGTCGAATCGCCGCCATCGCGGTTGTCGGCGTCAGCAGCGCATCGATGCCGGCGAGCGCCGCCGCCATCAGCTTCTTCCATTCCAGTTGGCGCTGCTTGGTGACGAGATAGGCCTGGGCCGGCACCGTCGCGCCGGCGAGCACGCGAGCCCTGACCGAATCGTCGAGTATCGCGGCGGCATCCTCGGCCATGACGCCGTCGTTGAAATAGGCTTCGGCCTCGAGGATGGCCTGCGAGCGCAGGAAATCGGAAAAGGCGAACGGCAGATCGATATCGACGATCTCGGCGCCGAGGCCGGCGAGCGTCGAAAGCGAGCGATCATAGGCCTGCAGGATCGCCGCATCGACGCCCTGCCGCTCGGAAGCCGGCATGCGCGCCAGCCGCAGGCCGCGGACGCCGCGCTTCAGCACCGGCATCGGATCGACCGGCTGGATGCCGCGGGTGTTGGGATCGAGCGGGTCTTGTCCCTGCATGACGTTGTAGAGCAGCGCGAGATCCTCGACGTCGCGCGCCATCGGGCCCGGCGTGTCGAGCGAGGTCGAGAGCGGCAGGATGCCATGGGTCGAAGCGCGACCGATGGTGAGCTTCAGAGCCGAGATGCCGCAGAACGAGGCCGGCAGACGCACCGAGCCGCCGGTGTCGGTGCCGATCGCCCAGGGCACGAGCCGACCGGCGACAGCGACGCCCGAACCGTTGCTGGAGCCGCCGGGCGTGCGGTGGTGATCGGGATCCCAGGGATTCCAGGGCGTACCCATATGCTGGTTGGTGCCCCAGCCGCCGAAGGCGAACTCGACGGTGTGGGTCTTGCCGAGCACGATCATGCCCTGCGCGATCATCCGCCTCGCGATCGTCGCGGTGACCAGCGAGCGGCGCGTGCGCCAGTTCGCCGAGCCGCCGGTGGTGACGCGGCCTTCGAGCTCGATCAGGTCTTTCAGCGCGACCGGCACGCCATGCAGCGGGCCGACCGCATGGCCGGAGCGGATCGCCTTGTCGGCGCCCTCGGCCGCGAGCCTTGCATCCATGCCGTAGACGGCGATGAAGGCCTGCAGCTTCGGTTCGAGCTTGTCGATCCGCCGCAGCAAGGCATCGACGACCTCGACCGGCGAAATGCGCTTGGCCGCGATCTCGCGGGCCAGCACATGGGCCGGCTCGAAAGCGAGCTCGGTCGGGCGGCGGGCGGCGTCGTTCATGGCGTCCTCTCTGAGGTCATTGCATGCTCACGAGGGTCAAATCGACGAACCAGGACTGCGGCGAGACGAAACCCCTGACCTTGCCCGACATGGCGCGCGGGTTGAGATCATGGACGATGTAGAGCCAGGGCGGATCGTCGACGAGCCGTTCATGCGCGATCGCGGTCTGCTCGGCGACGACCTTCGGGTCGGTCGCGGCGGCGAGCCTGGCGAAGGCGGCCTCGAACGCTTCATCCTTCCACTGCGCGAAGTTGAAGCCGTTCGGTGGGGCGCCGGCGGCGGCGAAATAGCGCGCCATCACGCTCGGATCGGTCGAGGGCGAGCTGATGTTGAGCGAGAGCGAGCCGCCAAGCGCCGGCGCATCCGGCAGGGAGCGCATGTTGTTGAGCAGCACCTGCCATTCGGTGACGTTGAAATCGACGTTGACGCCGCAGGCTTCCTTCAGATTGGCCTGCAGGAACTCGTTCATCGGCAGCGGTGCCATCTGGCCGGAGCCCGAGGTCGAAATCATCACCTTGAAGGCGAGCGGCTTGGCAGCCGTGAATCCGGCCGCGGCCAGAAGCGCCTTGCCCTTCGCCGGATCGAACGCGTAGCGGTTCTTCGGCTTGCCGAAATCGGGATCGCTCGCCTTGAGCCAGCCGAAGGCGGGCTCGGCCGTGCCGTTGAGCAGTGCGACGATGCCGTCGCGGTCGACGCAGTAGTTCAGCGCCTGGCGGACGCGCACGTCCTTGAACGGGCTGCCCGTCGCGCCGATGCTGTAGAACCACGGCCAGACATGAGGATAGGAGCCGGTCGTGATCGCGAAGCCGGCCTGTTTCAGCGATGGGATGCCGTCGGCCGGAGGCACCTCGATCCAGTCGACCTGGCCGGTGCGGAGCGCCGCGAGGCGGGCATTGGCCTCCGGGATCGGCAGAAGCACGACCTTGTCGAGCTTGGCGCGCTTGGCCGCGTCCCAATAATTCTCGTTTCGGGTCAGTTCGACGCGCTCGCGCGGCACGACGCCCGTGATCTTGAACGGACCGGTGCCGGCCGAAGGCAGCATCGCCGTCTTCGCCCAATCTCGGCCGGCCTTCTCGAAGGAGGCGGGCGAGGAGAACAGGATCAGCGCGGTCATATAGGGGAAATACGAGGCCGGACCCGAGGTCGTGATCGCGATCCTGGAATCGTCGAGCTTGCGGTAGCCGGTCATGATCGGCGCACGGGCCCGGACGATGCCCGCCGCCGGCGGCTCGAACTGCGCCGCGTCCTTGTTGAAATAGCGCTCGAGGTTCCAGATCACGGCATCGGCATCGAAAGCCGTGCCGTCATGGAAGGTCACGCCCTTGCGCAGGTGGAAGATCCAGGTCTTCGGATCGTCAGCGGCCTGCTCCCAGCGCTCGGCGAGCCCGGGCCGCAGCGGCGCGAGCCTGTCGGTGGTGGTCAGGTCCCAGAGCGCCAGGCTTTCAAACACCGGATAACCGAGGAAGCGCATGCCTTCGAAGCCATTGTTGGGCATGCCCGTCGTCGTCGGGATGTCGGAAGAGGTCATGGCGATCCGCAGCGTTCCCTGAGCCGCGAGCGGATGCGCCGCAAGGAGCGCGCAACCGAGCCCGATGCCGGCGCACAGGCGGCGCAGGAGCCGAGGGTTGCGAAATCTCGCGGGGATCGGCGTCCGACGGGAACGGCGTTCGGGCATGGGATCTCCTTCAGCGATTGAGGCAGGGAGGACGGACAAGTCTCGCAATTTGCAGGCCAGCGTCGGCGTTGCGAAGGGGCTCGCCTCGACGAACCGTGCATAAGTGCCGCGCCGTCACGCCCTTGTGCCGGCCCGCACCGATGCGATAGACCGGAGCCCGTGACACAGCGCCCTTCGACCCCCCTGCTCGACCGCGTCGGCACCCCCGAGGATCTGCGCAAGCTGCCGGAAAGCGAGCTCAGACAGCTCGCCGACGAGCTGCGGCTGGAGACCATCGACGCCGTCTCGGTCACCGGCGGCCATCTCGGCGCCGGCCTCGGCGTGGTCGAGCTCACGGTCGCGCTGCATCATGTCTTCGACACGCCGAAGGACCGGCTGATCTGGGATGTCGGCCACCAGGCCTATCCGCACAAGATCCTGACCCGCCGGCGCGACCGCATCCGGACACTGCGCCAGCCCGGGGGGCTGTCCGGCTTCACCAAGCGCTCCGAGAGCGAATACGACCCGTTCGGCGCCGCCCATTCCTCGACCTCGATCTCGGCCGGGCTCGGCATGGCGGTCGCACGCGATCTCGCCGGCAAGCCCAACAACGTCATCGCCGTGATCGGCGACGGTGCGATGTCGGCCGGCATGGCTTATGAGGCGATGAACAATGCCGGTGCGCTGGGCTCGCGGCTGATCGTGATCCTCAACGACAACGACATGTCGATCGCGCCGCCGGTCGGCGCGATGTCGGCCTATCTCGCGCGGCTGGTTTCGGGGCGGACCTACCGCTCGCTGCGCGAGGTCGCGAAATACCTTGCCGAGAAGCTGCCGCGCTTCTTCCACGAGAAGGCCAAGCGGACGGAAGAATATGCGCGGGGCTTCTGGACCGGCGGCACGCTGTTCGAGGAGCTCGGCTTCTATTATGTCGGGCCGATCGATGGCCACAATCTCGACCATCTGCTGCCGGTGCTGCGCAATGTCCGCGACGCGGAATCCGGGCCGGTGCTCGTCCATGTCGTGACGCAGAAGGGCAAGGGCTATGCCCCGGCCGAGGCGACCGCCGACAAGTATCACGCCGTGGTCAAGTTCGATCCGGTCACCGGCCAGCAGGCCAAGGCCCCGGCGAACGCGCCGAGCTACACCGGCGTCTTCGCCAATGCCCTGATCGAGGCTGCGCGCCAGGACGAGAAGATTGTCGCGGTCACCGCCGCGATGCCGTCCGGCACCGGGCTCGACGCCTTCGGCAAGGAATTCCCCGGCCGGACCTTTGATGTCGGCATCGCCGAGCAGCACGCCGTGACCTTTGCGGCCGGTCTCGCGACCGAGGGCTACAAGCCGTTCTGCGCGATCTATTCGACCTTCCTGCAGCGCGCCTACGACCAGGTCGTCCATGACGTCGCGCTGCAGAAGCTGCCCGTCCGCTTCGCCCTCGACCGGGCCGGCCTCGTCGGCGCCGACGGCGCGACCCATGCGGGTGCCTTCGACGTCGCCTATCTCGCCTGCCTGCCGGAGATGGTGGTGATGGCGGCCGCCGACGAGGCCGAGCTCACCCATATGGTCGCGACGGCGGCCGCCTTCGACGATGGGCCGATCGCTTTCCGCTATCCCCGCGGGGAAGGCGTCGGCGTCGAGATTCCGGAGTTCGGCGTACCGCTCGCGATCGGCAAGGGCCGCGTCGTCCGCGAGGGCACGCGGGTGGCGCTGCTCTCGCTCGGCACGCGGCTGGCGGAATGCTTGGCGGCGGCAGAGCAGCTCGGCCAGCGTGGCCTCTCGACCACCGTCGCCGATGCCCGCTTCGCCAAGCCGCTGGACGAGGCGCTGATCCTACGGCTGGCGCGCGAGCACGAGATCTTGGTCACGGTCGAGGAGGGCTCGGTCGGCGGTTTCGGCAGCCATGTGCTGCACCTGCTCGCCCGCACCGGCCTGCTCGACGGCGGGTTGAAGGTCCGGACGCTGACCCTGCCCGATCTTTACCAGGATCAGAACAAGCCCGAGGCGATGTATGCCCAGGCCGGGCTCGACGCCGCCGGCATCGTGCGGACCGTCGAGAGCGCGCTCGGCCAGCCCAGCGCGATCAGGCGCGCCTGATACCGGCCGGATCGACGCAGATGAAGCTCCGGGCCGATCAATGGCTCGTCGAGCGCGGCATCTTCGAGAGCCGGGCGCGGGCGCAGGCCGCGATCACCGCCGGCCTCGTCACCGCCAATGGGGCGGTCGTGCGCAAGGCCTCGGCAATGCTCGGCCCCGACGCGCAGGTCCGGGCCGTGGCGCCGCATCCTTACGTTTCGCGCGGCGGCCTCAAGCTTGAAGCGGCGCTCGATGCCTTCGCGATCGATCCGGCCGGGCGCGTCTGCCTCGACATCGGCGCTTCGACCGGCGGCTTCACCGATGTGCTGCTGAGGCGCGGCGCATCCCATGTCTTCGCCATCGACGTCGGGCGCGATCAGCTCCATGCCTCACTGAGGAGCGACCGCCGCGTCACCAGCCGCGAAGGCCAGGATATCCGGTCCATTGGCTGCGAGGCGCTCTCGCCCGCTCCGACGCTCGCGGTGATCGACGTCAGCTTCATCTCGCTGAGGCTGGTGCTGCCGGCGGCGGCGGCCCTCCTGACCGGGGAGGCCGCCCTGGTCGCGCTGATCAAGCCGCAATTCGAGGCCGGGCGCGCGGCGCTGAAGAAGGGCGTGGTGCGCGATGAGGCGGTGCATGCCCAGGTCTGTGCAGAGATCGTGGCGCTGGTCGGAGGGCTCGGTTTCAGTGTGTCGGGCCCGATGCCTTCGCCGATCGAAGGCGGCGACGGCAATCGCGAATTCCTGATCGGCGGATGGCGACTCAGCCTTTGAACAGGCTGTCGATCTCGTCCTGAAGCTGCTTGCCCATGATGGCCTCGATGTCGATACAGCCATTGGCGTTGATGAACTGGGTCGCGCGGCCGATCTGGAGGCGCAAGGTCACGCAGGCGTCGTCGACGATTTCGCCCGTTTCGTCGGCGGGCGGCATTTGCACCAGAAGCTCCGCCGTCGTCAGGATCAGGTTGTCCATCGTCCCGCACAGCACTTCGAAGGCGCCCCGGCGCTCGGCCGAAAGCCCATCATAAGCCCTGATAGCCGCCTCCTTGCAGCGCAATTGCGAGGCCTCGAAATGCGCCCGGTAGCCCAGCGGACGCCAGGTTCTGAGGTCGGCGACGACATCGCGATCGACCGATGCCATCTCGATCAGCATCAGCGCTTCGCCGTAGCGGTTGAGATAGTCGGTCGAGAGCTGCGCCGGCGCCGCATCGCGCGTTCGCTCGCCCGCCTCGACCATCGCCCGCATCGCCGAACCGGCCATCGCACACCCCGAAACCGCGTGGACTATGCCGGGGCAATGCCGAAGAAAGTGTTGATCGCAGCCACGAGGCCCGCCACATCCTTTCCGCCATGTGCGGACGCTACGCCATCACCCTGCCGCCCGAGGCGATGCGGGTTCTGTTCGCCTATCGCGAACAGCCGAATTTTCCGCCGCGCTACAACATCGCGCCGACGCAGCCGGTGCCGGTGGTGAGGCTGGAAGACGGCATCAGGCAGTTCATCCTGATGCGCTGGGGGTTCATCCCCGGCTGGGTCAAGGATCCGAAGGAATTTCCGCTGGTCATCAACATCCGCGGCGAGACCGCGCGCGAAAAGCCGTCCTTCCGCGCCGCCTTCATCCGCCGACGCTGCCTGATGCCGGCCGACGGCTTCTACGAATGGCACCGCGTGGGACAGGGTCGGCAGGCGGAGAACCGCGCCTTCCTGTTCCGCCGGCCCGATCGCGGGATGTTCGCCTTCCCGGCGCTGTGGGAAACCTGGCATTCGCCCGATGGCTCCGAGATCGACACCGTGGCGCTGGTCAATGGGCCGGCCAACGGGCTGATGGCGGCGATCCACGATCGCTGCCCCGTGATTCTCGATCCCGGCGATTACGATGCCTGGCTCGACCCGGCCGCGACGCCGGACGAGGCTGCGACGCTGCTCAGGCCGCCACCGGACGACCTCCTGGAAATGGTCCGCATCGGCAACGCCGTGAACAAGGTCGCCAATGACGGGCCGGAGGTGCAGGAACCGTTCGACCCGTCGCAAGCCGCAGCAGAGGTGGCGCCGGTGGCAAGCCATGCGCGCAAGGCGACCCGCAAGCCCGGAAATGATGGGCAAGGCAGCCTGTTCTGAACGGCGAAATGTGATCTGATCGCCGCAACGAAAGCCTGCGATGCAAGCGGGCGATGACTGCAAGGGATCGATTTCGATGCATGGCCGCCGCCCGACGATGAGCTCCCGCCACGGCGTGGTCGCCGCTGCGCATCCTATGGCGGCCCAGGCCGGCGCACGCCTGCTGATCCAGGGCGGCAACGCCTTCGACGCGATCGCGGCGACGGCGGCCGCGCTCAACGTGGTCGAGCCGTTCATGTCGAGCCTGTTCGGCATGGGCTCGGCGACGATGTGGGTCGCGGCCGAGAAGCGCGTGCGCGTGCTCGACTTCGTGCCGCCGATCCAGGCGAGCTTCCCGGCCGAGCGCTTCTCGAAGCGCTCCGATCTCGAACGCGGCGCGCTCTCGGTCGCGATGCCCGGCAATCTCGCCGGCTGGTGCGAGATCGCGTCGCGCTATGGCAAGAAGCCGCTTTCCGAGATCCTGGCGCCGGCGATCGCGCTCGCGCGGGACGGTTTCGCACTGGCGGAGTTCGGCGTCGCCGAATTCAACGAGCAGGCGCCGCTGCTCGAAGCATGGCCCGATCTCTACCCCAACTTCGCCGCCGCCTATCTGCCCGATGGCGGCCCGGTCGCGCTCGGGCAATTGCTGGGTCAGCCCGACCTCGCCAAGACGTTGACCGGCATCGCCGAGAACGGGCCCGACCATCTCTATCGCGGGCCGCTGGGCGAACGCATCGTCGCCCATCTCGCCACGCTCGGCGGCACGATGACGATGGCCGACCTCGCCGCGGTGACACCGCGCTGGCGCGAGCCGCTGAAAGCGCCCTATCGCGGCCTCGACATCCATGTGCCGCCGCCGACCTGCGAGGCCTTCCAGTTCCTGCTCTCGCTGCGGATCCTCGAAGGCTTCGACCTCGGCGCGCTGGAAAAGGACGGGCCGGAGCATCTCGACCTGGTCTATCGCGCGATCCGGCTCGCAGCCGGCGTGCGCATCGCCCACAACAGCCCCTCGCCCGACAAGCTCACCGAGATCCTGTCCGACGGCTTCGTCGAGGGCCTGCGCGCCCGCGTCCGCGACGGCCGGCCGATCGTCGGGCCGACCGAGCAATGGACCCCATCGGAGAGCGAGGACCCGGCCCACACCACCTCCTTCTCGGCCGGCGACGCCGAGGGCAACCTGATCTGCATCACCAACAGCCTCGGCAGCCCATTCGGCAGCGGCGTGGTGGTGCCCGGCACCGGCCTTTGCCTCAACAACTTCCTGTACTGGTCGGACGTCCAGACCGGCAGCCCAAACCGCTCGAAGCCCGGCGACGAATTGCCGATGTGCATGTCACCGACGATCTCGACCCGCTCGGCTGAGCCGGTGCTCGCGCTGGGTACGCCCGGCAGCTACGGGATCATGCAGACGCAGGTTCAGGCGATGGTACAGTATTGCGATTTCGGCCTGCCGCTGCAGGAGGCGATCGAGGCGCCACGCGCCCGGCTCTGGGACGGCACGTCGATCGAGGCCGAGAGCCGGATCGCGCCGGAGACGATCGTCGAACTGCAGCGCCGCGGCCACGGCATCGTGCCCTTCGACGTCGGCTGGACGATGCGCTGCGGCGGCATGCAGGCGGTCGCGGTCGATCCGGCAACGGGGATCATGACCGGAGCAGCCGATCCGCGCCGGGACGGCTATGTGATCGCGGTATAGCTCGCAGGCTCGCGGCAAAGGGAAGCGCTCTTCACCGCGCAGCCGCGAGCGCCTATGACAATCGGCGTAGAATATTCTTCTCGACGAGCCGAGCCGCGGAGCGAGCGCCATCATGACCGCCTTTCCCGTCCCGAATTTCGACCTCCCGATCGACCGCCGCGGCACCCATTCGGCGAAATGGGACAAGATGGAGCCGCTCTTCGGGGTGCCGTCCGCGGACGGCATAGCGATGTGGGTGGCCGACATGGACTTCCGGCCACCGTCCTGCGTGCAGGCGGCAGTCGAAGCCATGGCTGCGCATGGCGTCTACGGCTATTTCGGCGACGACCGGCCCAATCACGACGCGATCCGCTGGTGGATGAAGACGCGGCATGGCTGGGAGGTCGAGTCGGCAGCGATCTTCACCACGCATGGTCTGGTCAACGGCACCGCGCTCTGCGTCGAGGCCTACACCAAGCCCGGCGACGGCGTCGTGCTGATGACGCCGGTCTACCATGCCTTCGCCCGGATCATCCGCTCGTCCGGCCGCCAGGTCGTCGAATGCCCGCTTTCGCTCGCCGACGGACGCTACGTGCTCGACATCGCCGGCTGGGACGCCCAGATGACCGGCAGCGAAACGATGTTCATCCTGTGCTCGCCGCATAATCCAGGCGGGCGGGTCTGGACGCGCGAGGAGCTGCGCGCCATCGCTGATTTCTGCCGGAGGCACGACCTCGTCCTGGTCTCCGACGAGATCCACCACGATCTGGTGATGCCGGGACAGAAGCATCTCGCCATGCCGCTGGCGGCGCCCGAGATCGTCGACCGTCTGGTGATGATGACGGCGACGACCAAGACCTTCAACATCGCCGGCAGCCATGTCGGCAACGTCATCATTCCCGACGAGGCCCTGCGCAAGCCGTTCCAGGCGCGAATGAACGCGCTCGGCATCTCGCCGAATTCCTTCGGCATGATGATGGCGACGGCCGCCTATAGCGAGGCTGGCGCGGCCTGGGTCGATGCGCTCGTCGCCTATCTCGACGGCAACCGTCGCATCTTCGACGCAGCGGTGAACGCGATCCCCGGCGTGCGCTCGATGCCGTTGGAGGCGACCTATCTCGCCTGGGTCGATTTCGCCGGGACAGGGATGGCCGCGAGCGAGTTCACCGCCCGGGTCGAGAAGCAGGCGAAGATCGCCGCCAATCACGGACCGACCTTCGGACTGGGCGGCGACAGCTTCCTGCGCTTCAATTTGGCGACACCGCGCCCGGTCGTCGTCGAGGCCGTGGCGCGCCTGCGGCAGGCCTTCGCCGATCTGCAATGAGCGGCAGGATCAGACGACAGCCCCGGGGTTGAGGATGCCCCGCGGGTCAAGCGTCGCCTTCAGCGTCCGCATCAGCGCGAGCTCGACCGGGTCCTTGACGCCCGGCAGCAGGTCGCGCTTGAGGCGGCCGATGCCATGCTCGGCCGAGATCGAGCCGTGGAGCTCGGCGACGATGGCGTGGACCGCCGTGTTCATCTCGCTCCAGCGCGCGATGTAGCCGGCCTTGTCGGCCCCGACCGGCTGGCTGACGTTGAAGTGGATGTTGCCGTCGCCCATGTGCCCAAACGGCACCGGCCGGCAGCCCGGCACCATCGCCTCCACTGTGGAAATGGCGCGGGCGAGGAACTCCGGCACCGCATGCAGCGGCACCGAGACGTCGTGCTTGATCGAGCCGCCCTCATGGGTCTGCACCTCCGAGAGCAGCTCGCGCAGCTTCCAGAACTCGGCGCGCTGGCCGAGCGAGCCGGCGAGCGCCGCATCGGTGACGAGGCCCTTCTCGAGTGCCTCGCCAAGGAAGGCCTCGACCGCCTCGTCGAGCCCTGTCGCGCTCTGGCTCGAAACCTCCATCAGGACATACCAGGGCGAGGATTCGGACAGCGGATCGCGCGTGCCGGCTCCATGGCGCAGGACGATGTCGAGGCAGAAGCGCGACATCAGCTCGAAGGTCGTCAGCGTGCCGCCGGCGCCTGCCTTGGCGGCATTGAGGACATCGAGCGCCGCCTCCGGGCTCGGCACGGCGAGGAAGGCGGTGGCGCGGGCGGCCGGCAGCGGGAAGAGCTTCAGCACGGCGGCGGTGATGATGCCGAGCGTGCCCTCGGCGCCGATGAAGAGGTTCTTCAGGTCGTAGCCGGTGTTGTCCTTGCGGAGTTGGCGCAGGCCGTTCCAAATCCGGCCGTCGGCCAGCACGACCTCGAGCCCCATGCAGAGCTCGCGGGCATTGCCATAGGCCAGCACGGCGGTACCACCGGCATTGGTCGAAAGGTTGCCGCCGATGGTGCAGGAGCCTTCCGACGCCAGCGAGAGCGGGAAGAGCCGGCCGGCCGCTTCCGCTGCTTCCTGTGCCTTCTGCAGGGTCAGGCCGGCTTCCACGGTCATCGCGTCGCTCTGCGCGTCGACGGCGCGGATCCTGTCCATGCGCTGGAGCGACAGGATGATCTCGCGCCCCTCGGCGATCGGAATCTGGCCGCCGACGAGGCCGGTGTTGCCACCTTGCGGCACCAGCGTCGCACCGGTCTCGACAGCGAGCCTCACCAGCGCCGAAACCTCCTCGGTCGAGCCCGGGCGGATCACGGCGCGGGCCTTGCCGCGGAACAGGTCGCGCCATTCCTTGAGGTAGGGCACCATCGCGTCGGCATCGGTGACGATGTTTTTCGCGCCGATGATCGCGGCGGCCCGGTCGAGGATGTCGGTCATGGGCTCTCCGAAGACGTCAGCGCCGGCCAGCGCGCCTGAACACGCCGACGAGCTCGATATGGGCGGAATAACGGAACTGGTCGACCGGCGTCACGCCTTGCAGCGCATATCCGCCCATTGAGAGGATCGCAGCGTCGCGGGCGAAGCTGCCGGCGTCGCAGGAGACGTAGATGACCGTTCCGACCTTCGACGCCGCGAGGCGCTTGACCTGCGCCTCCGCGCCGGCGCGCGGCGGATCGAGCACGACCGCGTCGAAACCGTTCAGCTCATGTTCGAGCAGCGGCCGGCGGAACAGGTCGCGGACTTCGCTGGTGACCGGCTTCAAGCCTTGCGTCGCCGCGACCGCGCGTGTCAGGGCCAAGATCGCCGCCTTGTCGCTCTCGACGGCGTGGACCGCCATGCGCTCGGCAAGGCGCAGGGAGAACGGCCCGCAACCGGCGAAGAGATCGGCGACGCGCTTGCCTTTCGGCAATGCGGCCAGCACGAGGCCGGCGATCGCTTGCTCGCCGGCTTCCGTCGCCTGCAGGAAACCGCCGGGAGCGGGCGCGACCATCGCCTTGCCCATGCGCTGAAAGGGCGGCCGGCGCTCGACCACGATCTCGCCATGCATCGACAGGCGTGCCAGATCGAGCCGCCCGGCGGCGTCCGTCAGCGACAGCCGGAGCTTGTCGCCGGCCGGGCCGTGCCCCCGGATATCGACGTCGAGCCCGGCATCGGAACTGGTGACCTGGATGTCGAGCGGTTTGTTGGAGCCGCCGAGACGGTTCGCCAGAAGCTGGGCCACGGCCGGAGCGCGTGCCAGCCCCGGCGCCAGCACGGGACAGGTCTCGACCGCGATCAGGTCATGCGTCCTGGCCACCATGAAGCCGACCATCATACCCGCGCCTTCACGCCGCGCATGGAAGGTGACGCGGCGGCGGCCGGCGCCATGGGCATCGACGATATCGGCCACAGGAGCCTCGAGACGGGCGTGTTCCAGTGCGGTCACGACCTGCCGGCGCTTCCATTCGGCATAGAGCGAGGGCGACATGTGCTGGGCGGCGCAACCGCCGCAGCGGGTGAAGAGCGGGCAGATCGCAGCGATCCGCGAGTCCGACGGCGCGATGATCTCGACGAGCTGGCCGCGCTCGCCGTCGCGCACCGCGCGTACGGTCTCGCCCGGCAGCGCATAGGGCACGAAGACCTGCCCGCTCGCGGTCTCGCTGACCCCATCGCCGCGTTGGCCGAGCCGCGCGATGGTCAGCGTCTCGTTCATCGCAAGTCCTGGCTTGGCCTCGGCAGTCATGCGCGCCCGGTTGGTGATTTGTCGGCCGCTTTCGCCTATCAGGTCAGGGCGCAACAGGGAAATCCGAGATGACCATTCGCGACGGCGTGATCGAAGCCATCGGCAACACGCCCCTGATCAAGCTGAAGCGGGCCTCGGCCGAGACCGGCTGCACCATCCTCGGCAAGGCAGAGTTCATGAATCCCGGCCAGTCGGTGAAGGACCGCGCCGCGCTCGCGATCATCCGCGACGCCGAAAGGCGCGGCCTGCTCCAGCGCGGCGGCGTCATCGTCGAGGGCACGGCCGGCAACACCGGCATCGGCATCGCGCTCGTCGGCAATGCGCTGGGCTATCGCTCGGTGATCGTGATCCCGAACACGCAGAGCCAGGAGAAGAAGGACATGCTCCGGCTCGCCGGAGCGACGCTGATCGAGGTGCCGCCCGCGCCCTACGCCAACCCGAACAACTATGTGAAGGTCTCAGGCCGGCTCGCGGCCGAACTCCTCAAAAGCGAGCCGAACGGGGCGATCTGGGCCAACCAGTTCGACAACACCGCCAACCGCCAGGGGCACATCGAGACCACCGGCCCCGAGATCTGGGAGCAGACCGACGGCAAGGTCGACGGCTTCATCTGCGCGGTCGGCTCCGGCGGCACGCTGGCCGGCGTCGGCATGGCGCTCAAGGCCCGCGACCCGAAGGTCACGATCGGTCTCGCCGACCCGATGGGCGCTGCGCTGTATTCGTTCTACACCACCGGCGAACTCAAATCCGAGGGCTCCTCGATCACCGAGGGCATCGGCCAGGGCCGGATCACCCGCAATCTCGAAGGCCTCGCCGTCGACGCGGCCTTCCAGATCCCCGATGCGGAAGCGGTGCAGATCGTGTTCGACCTGCTTGAGCATGAGGGCCTGTGCCTCGGCGGCTCGTCAGGCATCAACGTCGCCGGCGCGATCCGGCTGGCGAAGCAGATGGGGCCCGGCCACACGATCGTGACGATCCTGTGCGACTACGGCACGCGCTACCAGTCGAAGCTGTTCAACCCGCAGTTCCTGCGCTCGAAAGCCCTGCCGGTGCCGGGTTGGCTGGAGCGGGATTCAGGGGGGCTGGACGCGGTCATGGCGCGGGTGCTGGCGGCCGCGTGAGCCTCGACCCGGCCTCGCCGCTCGCAAGACTGCTCGACGGGCCGCTGCGGCCTGGCCGTGTCGCCTGGATCGGCGTGCGGCCCGCGCGCCGCGCGCCGATGCAGGTTGTCGAGGCCGCGACACTCGATCCAGCCGAGGGCGTCGTCGGCGACCGCTATGCCGGCCGCACGGACGGCGCCCGGCAGGTCACGCTGATCGCAGCCGAGCATCTTGCCGCCATCGCCGCCTATCTCGGGCACGAGGCGATCGCGCCCGATCAGATGCGGCGCAACATCGTCATCTCCGGCCTCAACCTGCTGGCGCTGAAGGGCCGGCGCTTCCGGCTCGGCAGCGCGCTGCTGGAAGCGACCGGCGAATGCCACCCCTGCTCGCGTATGGAGGAGACGCTCGGACCCGGCGGCTACAACGCGGTCCGGGGGCATGGCGGGATCACGGCGCGGGTGGTCGAGGGTGGGGTGGTGAGGGTTGAGGATGAGGTGATGCGGGAGGTTTGATAAGCGGGGTGCGCCCCTTGCCGACATCAGACACAACCGGCACTATCGTTGAATGACGCATACTCGGATTATGACGAAGGCAGTCACCACCGCGATGTTGCTGGTGGCGGTGAGTTGGGCAGGGCCAGCTCAATCGACCGAAGATGTGTCGACCATACGCGCGTTTCGCCAGCTTCGAATAGGTATGACGGATATCGAAGCGGGTGCCATCATGCAGCGTCAGTTGCAGAACAGTTGCAGCCGAGATGGAAAGCCGATCGAGATCGTTCTTGATACGCAAAAACTTTCCTATCGACCCACAGTTCAGGGACGTATTTCTACGATTTCGATTAAGAACGCGATTGATCGAAATTTGGAATTGAGCCACCGCAATCTGTTCGAGGAGGCGAAAGCGGCAGAATGCTGGTTTGGAGAACCGGAAAAAGTCGACAAAACAGGAATTGGTTTTGTCAAGAATGGAGTTTTGACCGAAAAGATCGACGGCTTGTGCGCAGTTTGGCGAGGCGGCGAAACGACATTTTGTCTCGGAGAATCAATACGCGGTATTGGATCATTTACTGCGACGTGCTCGTGGACGTCACAGCGTGAGCTGCAGCCAATGAGCCCATCTGCATGTCCTGCCGAATATATATTTTGTAGACGGCCTAAATTTATTCAGGGAGGCGGGCGATTTTAAATTTCAAATTTAACCAACCAATACTTAGTAAATTACTTTCAATTGAAACATCGACCTCCACCGCCTTAAATTTCCGCTAACCCCTTCGGCGTCAGCAGCGCCGTCCCGTTCGGCCCCTCCTCGAACCAGCCGAGCGCGACGCCGTGCCGGAAGCCGTCGGCGATGTCGGTGGTCGTCCAGCCGTTCATCGCGGCGATCGAGAGCAGGTTTCCCATCGCCAGCGGCTCGCCGGGCTCGGTGTCGAAATGCGCGAAGACGTCGAGCACCAGCCTCGCCTTCTCGTCGTCCGTCGCTGACATGGTGTCCGATCTCGCCGCCGCCCCGCAGCCATAACGCCATCGCACCGCGAGCGAGGCAAGCGGCGGTCCATCGCGGCAGGAACATCAACTCGCCGCCAGTGCCCTATCAGGACGTCATCAGGTCGAGATAGCGCTCGAGATTGGCAGGCTTGCCGAGATGATAGCCCTGCGCGGCATCGACGCCGAGTTCACGCAGGGTCGTGAGTTCGGCCTCGGTCTCGACGCCCTCGGCGACGATGCGACAGTCGGTCTGGCGGGCGAAGGCGATCAGGGCGCCGGCCATGGCGCGGCGCTTGCTCTGCGCGTCGATGCCCCGGGTCAGGCTGATGTCGAGCTTGATGATGTCCGGCTCGACGTTGAGGATGTGGCGCATGCTGGAATAACCGGAGCCGGCATCGTCGATCGCGACCCTGAGCCCGGCGTCGCGAAGCGGCCGGAGCGCCCGGTTGAGCGAATCGTAGTCGTCGATCCGCTCATGTTCGGTGATCTCGAGCACGACCAGCCGCAGCGGCGCGTCGCCCAGCGCCTTCGCGAGGCCGCCATCGCCGATCGTCATCGGCGAGGCGTTGAGCCCGAGATGGAGCGGCCGCCGCGCCCAGACCGGCCGAAATGCGGCGAGCGCATTGGCGATCGCCTTCGCTTCGAGCTCGACCAGCGCTCCGATCTCGGCTGCCTCTGCGAACCAGCGGTCCGGCGAGCGGCGCGGTTCGCCGCCGAAGCGCGCCAGGGCTTCGGCGCCGTTCAGGCGCATGTCGGAGAGTCGGAAGATCGGCTGGAACACCATCGCCGGCTCCGGCGAGGCCAGGATCGCCTTGATCCGCTGCGTCTTCTCCTCGCGGATGCGGTTGTTGGCGAGGTCTTCGTCGAGTTGCTGGGCCAAGGTCGCTGCGAAAGCCCGCATCGTCCGCAGGTCGCGCAGGCCGAGCGTCGGATCGGGCTCGAAGCTGAAGCAGCAGAACGTGCCGTAGACTTGACCATTGGCGAGCCGGAGCGGCACGCTCAGATGCGACCCGATCGGGATCGCCCGCGTCTCCGGGATCGCCATTGCGTCCGGCACGCGCGCGGTATCCGGGATGAGCTCCGGCAGCCGGCCGTCGACCACCTTCTGGCAGTAGCCTTGATCGAGCGGGATGACCTGGCCCGCATGCAGCGGCCCGCGCGACGCATTGCTGTCGACATGCCGGATGACGCGCTGCTCGCCAATGAACTCCGAGACGAAGGCGACGTCCATCCCGAGATGCGCCCGCATCGACTTCAGGGCGTCGTCGACCTCCCGCGCCGACGATGCGGGAAACCACATCCGGGGAGGACTCTCTACCGACGTTGCTCGCTCGCCGCCTTCCCTCACCGACAGCACCCCTGATGCTCCCGAATCACCGCTGCACGATTTTTGATCTTTCGAGCCGATCACACAACCGGAGCGCCCCGTCTCGTTACGGCATTTCCAGCAAAATTTGGAGGCCTGGCAGCATAGAGGGGCGGCCTTCCGGACAACAGCCGTTCACGCCCGGTTCCAAACTGCGACGACAGCGGCGCATCGAGTAAAATCTCCGCCATATCGCGCCGATCCCGCCTTTAACAAAACCTTTACACTGAATTCATTGACTGGAGCGCTGGATCAGCCCTCTCGCCTCGGGAGATCGACATGGAGATGGCGGCGATAGAGGCCCTTCACGAACAGGGCCGCCTCGATGCGCTCGCGCGCTACGACATCCTGGACACGCCGCGCGAGGAAGCCTTCGACCGGATCACGCGCCTCGTCCGACGCATCCTGAAGGTGTCGATGGCGACGGTGGTGTTCCTCGACGGTCACCGGCAATGGTTCAAGTCGCGCGAAGGCGTCGTCGCCTGCGAAGGCCCGCGCAGCGACGCGCTCTGCAACTTCACCATCCGCAAAGGCGTGCCGCTCGTTGTGCCGGACACGCTGGCCGACGGGCGCTTCTGCAACAATCCGCTGGTCATGGGAGCGCCGCATCTGCGCTTCTATGCCGGCGTGCCGCTGCGCAGCAGCGACGGCCACAGCATCGGCACGCTCTGTGCCATGGACACCATCCCCCGCCGGTTCGACCCAGACGATCTCGAGACGTTGTCGGACCTGGCGCAGATCGTAATGAACGAGCTCGACCTGCGGCTGGTCGCGTCGATCGACAGCCTGACCGGCGCGCTGGCGCGCGGATCGTTCCGCGACGAGGCCGCCCGCGCGCTGGCGCTGGCGCAGCGCCATCGCTACGAGGCGAGTTGCATCGCCTTCGACCTCGATCATTTCAAGCTGGTCAACGACCGGCACGGCCATCCCTGCGGGGACGCGGTGCTGGCCGGCAGCGTCGCCGCCTGCCGGCGACTGTTGCGCCAGACCGATCTGCTCGGCCGGGTCGGCGGCGAGGAATTCGCGGTGGTCTTGCCACATACCGGCCTGCAGGCGGCATTGAACGTCGCCGAGAAACTTCGCGAGGGCATCGCGGCGCAGGTCTTCGAGGGCGCGGAGGGGCCGCTCGCGGTGACGGCGAGCTTCGGGGTGACGACGACGGCGCACACCACCTGCGACCTCGACGCGATGCTGCGGGCGGCGGACGAGGCGCTCTATGCGGCCAAAACCGCCGGGCGAAACCGCTGCATCGCCGGCCGGAGCGGCGACGGCGTCGATGCCGGCCTCGGCCGGCGCGTCCTGAAGGCGGGCCGGATCGTCTTCAACGGTGGCGGCTCGGTGATCGACTGTACGGTCCGGCGGCTCTCCGATCAGGGGGCGAACCTTGCCGTGATCAGCACGGCCGGCCTACCCGACCGCTTCAAGCTCGCGATCGAGAGCGACGCCTTCTCGCGGCTGTGCAAGATCGCGCGCAAGGCCGGCACCGAAATCGACGTGCAGTTCGCCTGAGCGCCCGGCGTCAGAGCCATTTCTTCCAGCGGAAGAACAGATAGGGCAGCACGGCGAAGAGGATCATCAGCCCGATCGCCATCGGATAGCCATAGGCCCATTCCAGCTCCGGCATCGCCTTGAAGTTCATGCCGTAGATCGAGGCGATAAGGGTCGGCGGCATCAGCGCGACGGCGACGACCGAGAACAGCTTGATGATCTTGTTCTGCTCGATCGAGACGAGACCCAGCGTCGCGTCCATCATGAACTGCAGCTTGTTGGAGAGAAAAGTGGCGTGTTCCTCGATGGCCTGGACGTCGCGGACGGCCGAGCGCCATTCGGCGGCGAAGCCCGATTGCGACTTCTTCGGGCGGGCATAGTTGGCCGAAAGGAAAAGCAGCACGCGCTCGACCGAGACCATGCTCTCGCGGACATTCGAGATGATGTGCTCGTACTGGCCGATCTTCTGGATCACGCCCTGATAGGCGCTGCCCTGCTCGACGTCCTGGCCGCGGCCGGAGAAGATGCGCCGCGACGCCTCGTCGATCTTGTCGCCGACGCCGCGGAGCACCTCGGCCGCACGGTCGACGATCGCCTCGATCAGCCCGTCGAGCACCGCTTCGGGCTTTATGCCGCAGCCGCCCGGCTTGGTGGCGCGGTTGAGGAAGATCTGGAAGGCGCCGGGCTCGTCGTAACGCACCGTCACCAACGCCGTCTCGGTCAGGATGAAAGTGACGTCGGCGAGCTTGGGCACGATCGTCTCGGACTGGCAGATGATCCGCGCGGTCATGTATTGCGCGTTGTTCTCGGTGTAGATGATCTCGGAGGGTTCGAGGTCATGCATCTCCTCGCGGGTCGGGATGGATATGCCGAGGTGTTGCTCGACCTTTTTGTCCTCCTGCGCGGTCGGGTTGAGCAGGTCGATCCAGATGGAATCCGGCGGGAAACTTTCATCGACCGCGATCGTTCGATGCCTGAGTTTGTCGCCGGTCTCGGGGCAGACGCCGTGGGTCAGGAGCATAGGGAGACTTTCGGGCTCGGCGACGCAATGAGGCTCGCCACCGCGCAGGAAGCCCAATCGCCGGGTGGTGTCAAACCGATGGCGGCGCTGTGCCGTCCATCGGCTTCGCCAGCGCGAAACGCCCGGGCTGGCCGCCGTCGCGATCGCCGAAGCCGTAGGTTCGAGCGAGGTCGGCGACGTGCAGCACCTGGCCTGCATGGCGCGCGACATCGGCGTCGGCCGTCAAGGCGGCGACGGCGCGGCCGGCATAGAGCGGGGTCTCCGTCGTCTCGGCAGCCATGCCGGCATCCGCCACGCGCTCGGTCAGGACATGGCCGGGCGAGAGACCGAGCGCCGTCACGCCGAAGGGCTTCAATTCCTCCGCCATCGCCAGCGTCAGCCGGTTCATCGCCGACTTGGCGAGATCGTAGAAGACGTCGCCGAGATAGCCGGCGCCGGTGTCGAAGCCGATCGTGACGATCAGGCCCTTGCGCATCTGCACCATCGCCGGCGCGACCGCGCGCGCCAGCAGCAGTTGCGCATAGACGCCACTCTCGAAGCTTTGGCCGAGCCGCGCCACCGGCCGGCGCCAGAACGGCGCACCGAAGGCGGAGCCGTCGGGGTAACGCTCGCCGTCATAGCCTTCATTGCCGCCCCAGACCGCATCGACGACCCCGTCGAGCCGGCCGAAGCGGCGCAGCGCCCAGGAGACGAGCTGGTCGACCTCACGCTCGCTGGTGTGATCGCAGCGATAGGGATGGCCCTTGCCGCCGGCCGCCTCGACTTCGCGGGCAGTGTCCTCGAAGGTCTCGGGCCGGTTGTCGGTGCGCGGTCCGGCCTCGCTGGAGCGGCCGGTGACGATCACCGTCGCGCCGGCTTCGCCCAAAGCCCGGGCGATGCCGCGGCCGAGTCCGCGCGAAGCGCCCGCGACGAGACAGATCCTTCCCGTCAGCGGGCGCGCTTCGCTCACGCGGCGAAGACCGCCGCAGCATCGGCGACGGCGCCCGCCCCCTCCGTGACCGCCAGTTCCAGCGCCGGCGCCTCGGTCGCGACATGCTCGGCGAAGAAGCGGGCAGTGGCCAGATGGGCGAGGCCACCCTCCTCGGAACGCAATGCGAGCGCCTTCCGCGCCAGGCCGGTGCCGCCCTGGGCCAGGGCGAAAAGCTTGAGATAGGGCGTCGCGCCCGCCAGCGCCTCGCCCTGGTTCGTCGCCATGGTGGCGAGCATCCAGTCGGTGGCGCGCTCCAGCGCATCGACCGCCGCCTTCAACCTGACCGCGCTGTGGCCGAAGCCCGGCGTGTTCGCCTGCTCGACCTCGGCGACGACGGCGCGCATCTCGGCGATCAGCGCCTTGACCGCCTCGCCGCCCGAGAGCGACAGCTTGCGCAGTACGAGGTCGATCGCCTGGATGCCGTTGGTGCCCTCGTAGATCGTCAGAATGCGGGCGTCGCGCAGATGCTGGGCCGCGCCGGTCTCCTCGACGAAGCCCATACCGCCATGGACCTGCACGCCGGTCGAGGCGACGTCGATGCCGATATCGGTGGCATAGGCTTTTGCGACGGGAGTGAGGATCGCGGCGCGCTCGGTGGCGGCCTTCTTGCGGGCAGCGTCCGGTTCGCGCTCGGCCCGGTCGAGCGCGGCGGCGACGCTGTAGGAGATGGCGCGGGCCGCTTGCGTCTTGGCGCGCATGTCGATCAGCATGCGGCGGACGTCCGGATGCACGAGGATCGGGCTCATCGGAGCGCCCTTGGGCGCATCGAGGGCAGCGCCCTGGCGTCGCTCCCCGGCGAAATGCAGCGCTTGCTGATAGGCGCGCTCGGCGATGGCGACGCCCTGCAGCGCGACGTTGAGGCGTGCGTTGTTCATCATCGTGAACATGCAGGCGAGGCCGCGATTCTCCTCCCCGATCAGCCAGCCGATGGCGCCGCCCTTGTCGCCATAGGCCATCGAGCAGGTCGGCGAGGCGTGGATGCCGAGCTTGTGCTCGATGCCGGAGCAGCGCAGATCGTTGTGCTCGCCGAGCGAACCATCGGCATTGACCAGGTATTTCGGCACGAGGAAGAGCGAGATGCCGCGCGTGCCGGCCGGCGCATCGGGCAGGCGCGCCAGCACGAGATGGATGATGTTCTCGGTCAGCCCGTGCTCGCCATAGGTGATGAAGATCTTCTGGCCGGTGATGCGGTAGGTGCCGTCGCCGACGGGCTCGGCCTTTGTCCTGAGCGCGTTGAGGTCGGAGCCGGCCTGCGGCTCGGTCAGGTTCATCGTGCCCATCCACTCGCCCGAGACGAGTTTGGCGAGATAGGTCGCCTTGAGATGCTCCGAGCCATGGGCGTGGACCGCCTCGATCGCGCCGACCGTCAACAGCGGTCCCAGTGCGAAGGCGAGCGCGGCCGAGTTCCACATCTCGGTGCAGGCCGATTGCAGCAGGACGGGGAGACCCTGCCCGCCATACTCCTCAGGGCCCGGCAGCGCGTTCCAGCCCGCGTCCGCCCAGGCGGTATAGGCCTCCTTCCAGCCCGGCGGCGTGGTGACGACGCCGTCCTTCAGGGTCGAGCCGTGCTTGTCGCCGACGCGGTTGAGCGGCGCGATCACGTCGGAGGCGAATTTCGCCGCCTCGTCCAGCACGGCCTCCGCGACGCCGTCGCCGAGTTCGGGGGTGAGACCCTCGTCGATCATGGCGTCGAGGCCCGCGACATAGCGCATGGTGGCGAGCATGTCCTCGACCGGCGCGCGATAGCTCATCGCCTTCTCCCTTGGTGCCGGTCGGACAGAGCCGCCGGTCTGTTTTCGACGTTGCCGCGATGGTAGCGAGGAACTATCCCCGACGCCAAGCGCCGCCGGCGCGACATTCTGGCGGCGAACAAATAGTTTATATGTAAACAATATGAGGTCAATCGTGCAGGCGGCGCGCGTCACGCAGCGTCTGGAGACCGGCTCGGCCGGCATCGCCCGAGCTGCCGAACTCCTGCGCGCGGGCGGCCTCGTCGCGCTGCCGACCGAGACGGTTTACGGTCTGGCGGCCGACGCGACGTCCGGCGAGGCCGTCGCCGGGATCTACGCCGCCAAGGAGCGGCCGAGCTTCAACCCGCTGATCTCGCATCTGCCGGACATGGCGGCCGCACAGAAGCAGGGCCTGTTCGACGCGAACGCGCTGGCGCTGGCGCGGGCCTTCTGGCCGGGGCCGCTGACGCTGGTCGTGCCGGTCTCGGCGGGATGCACGGTCAGCGAACTCGCGCGCGCTGGATTGCGTACGGTCGCGCTGCGTGTGCCATCGCATCCGCTGGCGCAGGCGGTGCTCCGAGCGACAGGGCGACCGGTCGCGGCGCCCTCGGCCAACCGCTCCGGCCGGATCAGCGCCACCAGCGCGGCGCATGTGCTGGCCGATCTCGACGGGCGCATCGACGCGGTGCTCGATGGCGGGCCGACGGAGGTCGGCGTCGAGTCGACCATCGTCGCCTGCCTCGACGCCGCACCCCGACTGCTCCGGCCCGGCGGCATCTCACGCGAGGCGATCGAGGGTGTGATCGGCCGCAGTCTCGTGTCGGCTGGCGAGGCAGGCGCTGCGCCGATCTCGCCCGGCCTGCTCGCCTCGCATTATGCGCCGGCGGCAAGGGTCCGGCTCGAAGCGGCAAAGCCGGAGCCCGGTGAGGCGTGGCTCGGCTTCGGACCGGACGAAGATGGCTTACCCGCCGGCCAGTTCTCAATGAATCTGAGCCCGACCGGCGATCTTTCTGAGGCGGCCGCCAACCTATTTGGCTTCATGCGACAACTCGACGAAGCCGGCGCCCGGACGATCGCCGTCGCGCCCATCCCCGTTCACGGCCTCGGCGAGGCGATCAACGACCGCCTCAGACGGGCGGCTGCACCGCGCTGAGCCAGACCCTGCTTGCATCTGCGCAAGATATCGGCTTGCCTGCCGGCGCTGCGGGGAGCTGCCGATGAACTCGAACCTAGCCTAGGACGATTTTCGCCTGGTCAAGGCGATCGCCGATCATGACGGGTTGACCGGGGCGGCGGCGGCGCTCGCGGTCAATCATTCGACGGTCTTCCGCCGGCTCGGCCAGATCGAGGAGCAGATCGGCGTCGCACTGTTCGAGCGGCGCAAGACCGGCTACGTGCCAACCGCTGCCGGCGTCGAGATGGCGGCGCTGGCTGGGCGCATGGACGAGGACGTCACCGCCTTCGGACGCAGACTCGCAGGCCGCGATCTCGCGCCGTCCGGCGAGGTCCGCGTCACCACCACCGACACGCTGCATCTCAACCTGCTGCTGCCGATCTTCGCGGCTTTCCGCCAGGCGCATCCGCTGATCCGGCTCGACGTCGTCATCGGCAATCAGACGCTGAACCTGTCCAAGCGCGACGCCGACGTGGCCATCCGTGCCAGCGATTCGCCGGGCGAGACGCTGATCGGCCGCCGCCTCGCGACGCTGACCTGGGCCATCTACGGCCGCAAGGGCGATGGGCCGACGCCGGCGGAAGCGGCCGACCCCGCCGTCCTGTTCGAGCGCGACTGGGTCGCGCTCGGCGACCAACTCGGTTACGTCAAGGCCGCGCGCTATGTCCGCGACCATGTGGCGCCCGAGCGGATCGCGCTGAAGAGTTCGGCCGTTCTCGGCATGGCTGAGGCGGTCGAGCAGGGCATCGGCATCGGCCCCCTGCCCTGCTTCATCGCCGACCAGCGCCCCGGGCTGATCCGCCTGCGCCCGCCCGATCCGGACTTCTCGACCGGCCTGTGGATCCTGACCCACCCCGACATCCGCAACGCGCCGCGGGTGCGCGCCTTTATGGAGTTCGTCGGCGGGGAGTTGGCGAAGCTGAAGGGGTTGATCGAGGGTGCGGCGTAGCTCACCCGACCTCGACCACCACCCTGCCGCGCACGTTGCCCTCGACGATCGCCTTGCCGGTTTCGATCACGCTCTCCAGCGGGATCGTCGTGGTCATCGCCGCGAGCTTGTCCTTGTCGAGGTCGGCGGCGAGCCTCTGCCACGCCTCGAGCCGGCGCGGCTTCGGGCACATCACCGAGTCGATGCCGAGCAGCGAGACCCCGCGCAGGATGAAGGGCGCGACCGAGGACGGCAGGTCCATGCCCTGCGCCAGGCCGCAAGCGGCGACTGCGCCGCCATATTTCGTCATGGCGAGCAGATTGGCCAGGGTGTGCGAGCCGACCGCGTCGACGCCGGCGATCCAGCGCTCCTTGGCGAGCGGGCGGCCGGGTGCGGACAGCTCGTTGCGGTCGATGATATCGGCTGCGCCGAGGTCCCTGAGATAGTCGGCCTCGTCGGCGCGGCCGGTCGAGGCGACGACGTGCCAACCGGCCTTGGCGAGCAACGCGATCGCGACCGAGCCGACGCCGCCGGCCGCGCCGGTGACGACTACCGGACCGTCGGAGGGCTTCAGGCCGTATCGCTCCAGCGCCAGCACACAGAGCATCGCGGTGTAGCCCGCCGTGCCGATCGCCATCGCCTCATTCGGATTCATGCCGGCCGGCAGCGGCACCAGCCAGTCGCCCTTGACGCGGCTCTTCTGGGCGTAGGCGCCGAGATGCGTCTCGCCCGTGCCCCAGCCGTTGAGGACGACGAGGTCGCCCGGCTTGAACCCGGGATGGTCGGAGGTCTCGACCCGGCCGGCGAAGTCGATGCCGGGAATCATCGGCCAGCGACGGATCACCGGGGCCTTGCCGGTGATGGCGAGCCCGTCCTTGTAGTTCACCGTCGAATGGGTGACGCGGACGGTGACGTCGCCCTCCATCAGGTCGCTCTCGGCGAAATCCGAGAAAGCGAGGCTTTGGCCGGCCTCGCCCTTGGTCGCGACGAGGGCCTTGAACGTGGACATGGGCGTATCTCCTGAACCTGCGGTGCAGGAGATACGCAGGGCGGCGCGCAGGGCAAGCCCGCGCGCCGTGCGTCTTTGGTCAGTTCCAGATCAGGCCGGCTGAGCCACCGGGCGCTCGACCGGCTTCTCGACGATCGGCAGGTTGATCAGCGCCGAGGCGATGCCGAGCGCGATCGAGAGCCACCAGACGACCTGGTAGGAGCCGGTCGCCTCGTAGAGCACACCGCCGAGCAGCACGCCGAGGAAGCCGCCGACCTGATGCGAGAAGAAGGCGAAGCCGTAAAGCATCGCCATGTATTTCGTGCCGAACATCAGCATGACCAGTGACGACGTCGGCGGGATGGTCGAGAGCCAGAACAGGCCGATGATCGCCCCGAACGCCAACGCCGTCGCCGGGCTCGGCGGCAGGATGATGAAGGCCGCGATCGCCGCTGCCCGGCCGAAATAGATCCAGGCCAGGAGATGGCGCTTGGGCATGCGCGTCGTCAGCCAGCCCGAGGCGAGCGAGCCCGCGGCATTGGCCAGCCCGATGATCGCCAGCGTCCAGCCGCCGACCCAGGCGGCCATGCCGACATCCTTGAGATAGGCAGGCATATGCGCGGTGATGAAAGCGAGCTGGAAGCCGCAGGTGAAGAAGCCGAGCACGAGCAGCACATAGGAGCGGTGCTGGAAGGCCTCGGTCAGCGCCTGCTTGATGCTCTGGCTCGGCAGCTTGGCCGCGGCCGCGACCTGCGCTGCATCGGGCTTGCGGCCCGCCAGCATCAGCGTGAACGGCATCACAAGCAGTACCGAGCCGGCGAACACGACGAGCGCCTGGTGCCAGCCGATCTGCTCGATCAGGATGTTGCCGATCGGCGGGAACAGGAATTGGCCGAAGGAGCCCGCCGCCGTGCCAGCCCCAAAAGCCATCGGCCGCCAGCCCTCGGGCAGGATCTTGCTGAAGGCGGCGAGTACGAGGTTGAACGAGCAGGCGGAGAGGCCGAAGCCGATCAGCACGCCGCCACCGAGATGCATGGCGAGCGGCGTCGAGGCATAAGCCATGACGACGAGGCCGGCCGCATAGAGCACCGCGCCGAAGCAAAGCACCTTCACCGTGCCGAATCGGTCGGCGACCGCGCCGGCGAAGGGCGCGCCGACACCCCAGAGCAGGTTCTGAATGGCAATGGCGAGGCTGAAGGTGTCACGGCCCCAGCCATATTCCAGCGTCATCGGGATCTGGAACAGGCCGGCGCTGGCGCGCGGACCGAAAGTGATCAGCGCGATCAGGCAGCCGGCGGCGACGATGATCTCGGGCGCGTAGCCGCGCGATGTCGAGGTGGTCATGGCATGTGTCTCCGGCCGATCAGGCGGAAGCGGAACGTGTGGCTGCACGATACCCAGCCTCACCGCAGCGCAACAGCGTCTTTTCGTTACGTCGCCCATCACGGCGCTGCATGATCGGACACGAGGGATCTCGCGAGCACCAAAAAGCGTCGCCGCATTAACCGCTGCTCAACCCTACCGGGGAGATAACGGGACGGTGCGGATTGCCGCGTTGCGTGGGGTTCGGGATCAGGTGCGTCTGCGGGAGCGTTCGAGGCGGAAACGCCTGCTGCGGTTGAAATGGATCGCCGCCACGGTCGCGCCCTGGGCGCTGGCCACGGGCCTGCTCGTCTCCTTCACCGCCTCGGCCGGCCAGACCTACGGCACCGACGCCCTGCCCTATTCGCTGGTCCAGCGCGCCCTGCCCGCAGCCGATTCCGAGCTGGAGGAAGGCCCGTCGATGCTGATCGCGGCCTCGGCCTTCCGGCTGCCGGGGCTGTCGCTGTCCTCGACGATCCGCCTGGCGCACCTCTCCTTCGACGATCCCGAGCGGCGCATGGCGCTCGATCCGCGCCTGCCGCGCGAGGACATGAAGCGCCAGGTCGCGAGCTTCCCGGAGGTCGACCGCAGCGCCAAGGGCGACCTGCTGCCCTCGCTGCGCCCGAGCCTGACGCAGGCGCCGCCTCGCGAGCTCGAACGCGTCGTCTTCGGCGACACCCAGCCCGGCCTGATCTCGGGCGGCTTCTCGCTGGAGGCGCTGCGCGAGGCAGAGACCATCGATGGCCCGCAGGTCGGCTTCGAGCCCTGGCGCAACGACGAGGGCCTGACCGACCCGGCGCTGTCGGACGCCTCTCCGAGCTCGGTCAAGCCGCAGATCGCCTCGCCGCGGCAGGCGGAACTGCATCTGGAGAGCATCGACGGCTCGACGCCGGCGGTACCGAAATCAGCCTCCGGCGGCTCGACCACGCCGGCCGTGAACTACAATGTCGCGACGCTCGCCCCGCCCGCGACGCCGGCCATCGCCTCGGCACCGCCGACGCGGCAGGCGCAGGTGGCGCGCGCCACCGCGCCGGCGACGAGCGCGATCCGCAAGGTCGAGCCAGGCCTGCCGATCACCCCGCAAATCAGCTATGCCGGCCTGATCGCCGAGGGCGACATGGCCAAACAGCAGCGCTGCCTGGCGGAGGCGGTCTATTTCGAGGCGCGCTCTGAATCGGATGCCGGCCGCGCGGCGGTCGCCCAGGTCGTGCTCAACCGGGTCAAGAGCGGGCTCTATCCCGACACGGTCTGCGGCGTCGTCTACCAGAACAGCAACCGCTACCTCGCCTGCCAGTTCACCTTCACCTGCGAAGGCAAGTCGCTGCGCATCACCGAGCCGGCGCCATGGCGCGACGCCACCCGCATCGCGCGGGAGGTCTATGACGGCACGACCTATCTCGCCGAGGTCGGCGGCTCGACGCATTACCACGCGAATTATGTGCGGCCGTATTGGGCGAAGAAGCTCAAGAAGATGGATACGATCGGTCAGCATGTGTTTTACAAGCTGAAGCCGGGGCAGACGTGACTGAATAGAACAGTCAGCGGGGCATCTGGATTTCGGATTTACCCGTCATTCGAGCGAGCGCAGCGCAGACTTGGAATGACGGAGAAGTTCGAGGGGCGTCATGCGATCATCGGACGAGTCGAAACTCCCTCGCATTCTCCCGATCCTTTTCACCCCCTCTCAACATCCATGAACGCCAAGCCCTTGAGCGCCATGGTTAATTTTACCTTGTTTGCGCGTTTACCTTGCGTTCATCAGTTCGATCCGGCTTTCTGATCCCACAAAGCGGCGCGGTGACGCCGCGGCACGGGGCGCAAGGTCAGACATGGTTCGCAAGGCTCTTTCCCTCTCGGCATTCGGAGCGGTCCTGCTGCTCGGCTCCGCCGGCGCTCAGGCCGGCTGCTTCGGCTCCTCCTGCGGTCAGCCGGCGCCCTGCAAGGGCTCGTCCTGCTACAACCTAGTCCAGAGCCCACCGGTCTACGGCACGGTCAACGAGAGCTATGTCGCCCGCCCCGAGCAGACCTATTCCCGCGTCGTCCCGGCGCAGTACGAATACCAGTCCGAGACGGTGATGGTGCAGCCGGCCCGGCAGATCCCGCATCACCGCCCGGCGCAGTATTCGACCGTGCAGGAGAAGGTGATGATCTCGCCCGGCGGCAAGCGCTGGGAGGTCTCGACCGACGCCTATGGCCGCACCACCGGCTGCTGGGTCTACGACAAGCCGCAATACGGCTACCAGACCCGCACCGTTCAGGTTTCGCCGGCCAGCGTCGACTACGAGACGATCCCCGCCGTCTACGCCCAGCGCCAGCGCAAGGTCATGGTCAGCCCGACCTATGTCGCCCGCGAGACCGTCCCTGCCGTCTACGAGACGCGCCAGCGCTCGGTGCTGGTCAGCCCCGGCTCGCAGTACTGGGCCAAATCCGGCTATTGAGTTCTACGCCTACCGAGTTTCTGGAAGACCCTATTCATCACGGAAATACCACTTCAACCCCGGCGCGAGCCGGGGCTTTTTCTTGCCGTGATGGCCGCTGGTCTTCCGCTCCCCGTCATCCCGGGTGAGCGAACCGCAGACCCGGGAACATTCATTGGGCATCGACGCCGTTCGACCGATCGCCCGACAGCGCCACCATGCAGTTCGTGGAAGACGCGAGGTCGTCGTGCCGCCTGAGATCGATCTGTAGGGGCGTCAGCCCATCCCGCCGAGCACCGTCAGCACGCCGACGCCGAGCACGAAGGCCGCGAGCCGGGCGGGCATGCCGATCAGCGTGCCGGGCGAGCGTTGCAGCGCGAGGCCCGCGCCGACCTCAACCAGTCCCAGGCCGAGCAGCACGATGACGAAGGGGGGCAGTGCGCCGCCCGGCGTCAGGACGGCGGCCTTGACGGCATAGGCGGTGAGCGCGCCGAGCACGGCGCCGCAACCGATGAAGAGGAATTCGGGCGTCGCGAAGCGCATGCGTGGCCCTGGCGCTCAGCGCCGGCGGAAATTCTGGCGCGGCGGAGCGGCGGGGCCGGGGCCGGCGGTCTTCTGGCGGAAGTTGATGCGGCCGCGATCGAGATCGTAGGGCGACATCTCGACGACCACGCGGTCGCCGGCGATGGTGCGGATGCGGTTCTTCTTCATCTTGCCGGCCGCATAGGCCAGGATCACATGGTCGTTGTCGAGCTTCACCCGGTAATTGCCGTCCGGCAGCACTTCGACCACCGTGCCGTCGAATTCGAGCAGTTCTTCCTTGGCCATCCTGTCGTCCTTCGTGTGCCCTTGGGCGCTGGGGTGTCAGGCCGGTCGCGAAGGACCGGCCCTGCCCTTTCTCGGCTCGCTCGCGCTCAGTTCGCGCGCCGCCGGGCGCCGTTGGTGCTTGGTTGCCCTGTTCTTTGCTGCAAGAACGCGACGCCGCCAAGTCCTTCCTTGGCCGAGCCACCGTCTTTTCGCTGACCCTGATGCTCGGAACGAGCCGGCCGGTCGTGGCGCGGCGCATCGTGCCTGGCCGCATCATGGCGGGCTTCCTGGCGCTGGCCGCCACCATGCGGCCTGCCGCCGCCCGCCGGCTTGGCGTTCTGGCGTTGGCCCTGTTCGCGGCCGCCGCCGCCCTGCTGGCCACGGCCGCCACGGCCCTGGTTCTGCGGCGGCTTCTTCGGCGTGCGGCCGTCCCAATAGGGTACGGCGCCGACCGGCGTGACCGCGACCTTGGTCAGCTTCTCGATCGCGGCGAGATCGCCGCGCTCTTCCGGCGTGCAGAAGGCGATGGCGACGCCGGCAGCGCCGGCGCGCGCAGTGCGGCCGATGCGGTGGACATAGGTCTCGGGCACGTTGGGCAGGTCGAACTGGACGACATGGCTGATGCCGTCGACATCGATGCCGCGCGCCGCGATGTCGGTCGCGACGAGGATGCGCAAGGAGCCGTCGCGGAAGGCGCCGAGCGCCCGCTCGCGCTGGCTCTGGCTCTTGTTGCCGTGGATCGCGGCCGAGGCGATGCCCGACTGCTCGAGCTGGCGCACGACCTTGTCTGCACCGTGCTTGGTCCGGGTGAAGACGATGGCGCGCTCCATCTCGGGAACGCTGAGCGTTTTCGCCAGCAAAGCCGGCTTGTCGCCGGGATTGGTGAAGACGACGCGCTGGTCGATCTTCTCGGCCGTGGTCGCGACCGGGGCGACCGCGACCTCGACCGGATCGGTCAGATAGGCCGAAGCGATCTCGCGGATCGGCTTCGGCATCGTCGCCGAGAACAGCAGCGTCTGGCGCTCCTTGGGGATCAAGGTCGCGATCCGGCGCAGCGCGTGGATGAAGCCGAGATCGAGCATCTGGTCGGCCTCGTCGAGGACCAGGAACTCGATCTCGCGCAGCGAGACGGCGCGCTGGTCGACGAGGTCGAGCAGGCGGCCGGGCGTGGCGACGAGGATGTCGACATGCTGGCCGAGCGCGCGGATCTGCTTGCCGACCGGCACGCCGCCGAAGATCACCGTCGACTTGATCGTGGTGAACTGGGCGTAGGTGCGGATCGAAGCCTCGATCTGGGCGGCGAGCTCGCGCGTCGGCGACAGCACCAGCGCCCGCACCGAGCGCGGCTGGAGCCGGCGCGGCTTGTTCAGCATCAAATGCAGCATCGGCAGCGAGAAGGCCGCCGTCTTGCCGGTGCCGGTCTGGGCGGCGCCGAGCAAATCCTTGCCCTGGAGGATGGAGGGAATGGCCCGCGCCTGGATCGGCGTCGGGGTCTCGTAACCTTCGGAGCCGAGCGCCTTGAGGAGGGGCTCAGCCAGGCCGAGGTCGGTGAATTTGGTCAAAACGGATCTTTCCGGGCGCCGCGATGCAGGGGGCACATGTGGATCTCGGCTGCGCCGCCATCCTGCATCCGGCCTTTGTCTTCAAAGGATCGGTCCCGCCGGCGAACCGCTAAGCCACAGCGCCGGCAGGTTTGTCGTGGACCGGGCGGGCGCGAGGCCCGTCCGGTCAGGAAAGCCTCAGGCGACGGCGAGGTTGCCGGCCGAGGACTTGCCGGTCTTGCGATCGGCGATCAGCTCGTAGGAGACGACCTGGCCTTCGCGAAGCTCGCGCAGGCCGGCGCGCTCGACGGCCGAGATGTGGACGAAGATATCCTGTCCGCCGTTCTCAGGGGTAATGAAGCCATAGCCCTTGGTGGCGTTGAACCACTTGACGGTGCCCTTGTTCATGGGGGTAGTCCTTCACGTTTCAGATCCGCGTCTTCGATGAGACCCATGGCTCGACGCGCGGACGCCTCGCCATGGTCTTGTAGCGATGAGTGGTGGATCTGATTCGTGCCCGCCGACCGGGCTTTGGCCCGCGCGGAGGATTGGCCAGAACCCGGCCGCATCTCGTCTTACATGGGTGGAGCTAGCACAATTTGCAACGTGGGTCCAGCAGAGCGCGGTTTTGCTTTGCGAAAAGGCTCCGATCAGGACGCAATCGCCCGCAGCAGCTCCATCAACCCGCCCAAATCAGCGATCCTGCGATACCGTGCGACCCCGAGCGGCTCCTCGGCATGCTCCAGCGCCCAGGTCAGCTCGTGGGGCACATGCACGGCCCAGGCGCCGGCCTCCAGCGCGGGCAGGATGTCGGATTTCAGCGAGTTGCCGACCATCATCGCGCGCTCGGGCCCATGGCCATGGCGGGCGAAGATGCGGCGATAGGTTTCGGCAGTCTTGTCGCTGACGATCTCGACGGCCTCGAAGAGTTCGCCGAGGCCGGATGCCGCGAGCTTGCGCTCCTGATCGAAGAGATCGCCCTTGGTGATCAGCACCAGCTTGTAGTCGGCAGCCAGCGCCTGCAGCGTCTCGCGCACCAGCGGCAGCGTCTCGACCGGATGCTCCAGCATCTCGCGGCCCCAGGCGAGGATTTCGCCGATGGCCGAGGTCGGCACCTGCCCGCGCGTGATCTCGATGGCGCTCTCGATCATCGAGAGTACGAAGCCCTTGATGCCGAAACCGTAGAAGGCGAGGTTGCGGCGCTCGGCGTCGAGCAGGCGTCCGGAGATTTCGGCCGCCTCGCCATGCTCGCCCAGCAATGCGACGAAACGCGCCTCGGTCAGCCTGAAGAACTGCTCATTCTGCCAGAGCGTGTCGTCGGCGTCGAAACCGATGGTCGTCAGGGCGCGGCCCGGCATGGCTTAGACCTTCAGTGCGGCGATGAAGGTTTCCAACTCGGCGTTGAAGCGTGCCGCATGCTCAAAATAGACCGAATGGCCGGCATCCGGCACGAGCACGAAACGCGCGTCCGGCGCCTGCGCCGCGACAGCCTCCAGACCACATGCCGGCACGACGAGGTCGTCGGCGCCCGACAGGAACAGGACGGGGCAATCCAGCGCAGCGATCTCTCCCGGAGAACGATGTCGCGAGAGGCCGAGACGCTGGCGCAACGCCGCCTTGTCGAGCCCCGCATTCAGCCGATCGATCGCCTGATAGAGTTCGTGGAGCGCGGGGGAACGCGTGGCGAATGTCTCGCCGCATGCCGGGTGGATGCCGGCCTCGCTCCAGCGCGGCATCGCCTCGTCCGCGCGCGCCTGCCAGGCAGCGAGCGCGGCGGAGATATCGCGCGCGCTCTTGCGGAAGTCTAGCATCCCGGTCGTGCAGGCCATCACGAGGCCCGCGACCTGGCCGGGATGGTCGAGCGCGTGGCGCAGACAGCTCCAACCGCCCATGGACTGGGCGACGAGGATGGGGCGTTCGAGCCCGAGATGCTCGATCAGGGCCGCGAGATCGCTGGCGTAATCATCCGGGTCCGGCCCGCCTTCGACGGGATCAGATGGGACGAAGCCGCGATGCGCGAAGGTCACGCAGCTATGCGTCCTGCCGAAATGAGCGACCTGCTGCCACCAGGAAAGATGATTGCCGCCGAGCCCATGCGCGAAAACGATCGGCGGTCCGCGGCCGGTGACCTCGTAGTAGAGCTTTCCGAATGGACGTGAGAGATAGCCGATCGTGGTCTGCATGAGCAAAGGCTAGCCCGGTCTGCCGATTCCCGGAAATGCCGATCGTCAATCGCGATCCGCTTCGAGAGCGGCTCAACCTTCCTTCTGCTTCACCGCCCCCAGCGCCGCCTGCGCGGCGGCCAGCCTCGCGATCGGCACGCGGAAGGGCGAGCAGGAGACATAGTCCAGCCCGACACTCTCGCAGAAGCCGATCGAGGCGGGATCGCCGCCATGCTCGCCGCAGATGCCGAGCTTGATGTCGGGCCGCGCCTTGCGGCCGCGCTCGGCCGCGAGCTTCACCAGTTCGCCGACGCCCTCTTGGTCGATGGTGACGAAGGGGTCGGCGGCGAGGATGCCCTTCTGCGTATAGGAGCCGAGGAAGGAGCCGGCATCGTCGCGACTGATGCCGAGCGTCGTCTGCGTCAGGTCGTTGGTGCCGAAGGAGAAGAACTCGGCACTCTCGGCGATTTCCTGCGCCCGCAGGCAGGCGCGCGGCAGCTCGATCATGGTGCCGACCTGATAGGTCAGCTCGACCTTGCTTTCGCCGATGACGGCCTTGGCCATGGCGTCGATGCGCGCCTTGACGAGGTCGAACTCCGGCACGCCCATGACAAGCGGGATCATCACCTCGGGGATCACCGGCTTGCCGGTCTCCTTGGCCGCGATCACCGCCGCCTCGAAGATGGCGCGGGCCTGCATCTCGGCGATCTCGGGGTAAGCGATGGCCAGGCGCACGCCACGGAAACCGAGCATCGGGTTGAACTCGTGCAGCTCGGTCGCGCGGTGCTTCAGCGCCTCGGGCGTGACGCCGAGCGCCTCGGCGACGGCGGCTATCTCGGCTTCGCCATGCGGCAGGAATTCGTGCAGCGGCGGATCGAGCAGGCGGATCGTCACCGGCAGCCCGCCCATGATGGTGAAGAGCTGGACGAAATCCTGGCGCTGCATCGGCAGGAGTTTTGCCAGCGCAGCGCGGCGGCCGGCATCGTCATGGGCGAGGATCATTTCGCGCATCGGCTGGATGCGGTCCTCATCGAAGAACATGTGCTCGGTGCGGCAGAGCCCGATGCCCTCGGCGCCGAATTCGCGCGCCGTCCTGGCGTCGTCCGGCGTCTCGGCATTGGCGCGCACCTTCAGGCGCCGGACCTTGTCGGCCCAGCCCATCAGCGTGCCGAACTCGCCCGAGAGTTCCGGCTTCTGCATCTTGATCTCGCCGAGCATGACCTGCCCGGCCGCACCGTCGATGGTGATGAAATCGCCGGCCTTCAGCGTCGTCCCGGCGACGGTCATCGTGCCCTTGGCGTAGTCGACGCGGATCTGGCCCGCGCCCGAGACGCAGGGCTTGCCCATGCCGCGCGCCACCACCGCGGCATGCGAGGTCATGCCGCCGCGCGTGGTGAGAATCCCCTCGGCGGCATGCATGCCGTGGATGTCCTCGGGGCTCGTCTCGACGCGGACCAGGATGACCCTGCGCCCGGCTTTCTTGGCGGCTTCCGCATCGTCGGAATTGAAGACGATCTCGCCGGCCGCGGCGCCGGGCGAAGCCGGCAGGCCGGTGGTCAGGATCCTGCGCTCGGCCTTGGGGTCGATCGTCGGATGCAGCAACTGGTCGAGCGCACCTGGCTCGACACGGCCAACCGCCTCCTCCTCCGAGATCAGGCCTTCCTTGGCGAGCTCGACCGCGATGCGCAGCGCAGCCTTTGCCGTGCGCTTGCCGGAACGGGTCTGCAGCATCCAGAGCTTGCCCTCCTGGATCGTGAACTCCATGTCCTGCATGTCGCGATAATGCTTCTCGAGGATGCCGTAGATGCGGCAAAGCTCGGCATAGGCCTCCGGCATCGCGTTCTCCATCGAGGGCTTGTCGGAGCCTGCTTCCTTCTTGGCGGCCTCGGTGATGTCCTGCGGGGTGCGGATGCCGGCGACGACGTCCTCGCCCTGAGCGTTGATCAGGAACTCGCCATAGAGCGCGTTCTCGCCGGTCGAGGGATTGCGGGTGAAGGCGACGCCGGTCGCCGAGGTGTCGCCCATGTTGCCGAAGACCATCGACTGGACGTTGACGGCCGTTCCCCAGGCGGCGGGGATGTTGTTGAGCTCGCGATACTTGATCGCGCGTGCATTCATCCAGGACGAGAACACCGCGCCGACCGCGCCCCAGAGCTGAGCCTCGGGCTCCTGCGGGAAATCGGAGCCGAGTGCCTTCTTCACGATCTCCTTGTACTTGCCGACGAGGACCTTCCAGTCATCGGCCGAGAGATCTGTGTCGAGATGGAGGCCCTTACGCTCCTTGTAGTCCTCAAGCGCTTCCTCGAAATCGCCGTGGTCGACGTCGAGCACGACGTTGGAATACATCGTGATGAAACGGCGATAGCTGTCCCAGGCGAAGCGGGCGTCGCCCGAAGCCTTGGCGACCGCCTCGACGGTGACGTCGTTCAGGCCGAGGTTCAGCACCGTGTCCATCATGCCGGGCATCGAGGCGCGCGCGCCGGACCGGACCGAGACGAGAAGCGGATTGGCGGGGTCGCCGAAGACCTTGCCGGTGAGCTTGGCCATGCCGTCGAGCGCGGCCTTGGCCTGCGCCTGGAGCTCGGGCGGGAAGGTCTTGCCATGGTCGTAATACCAGGTGCAGACCTCGGTGGTGATGGTGAAGCCGGGCGGCACGGGCAGGCCCAGATTGCTCATCTCGGCGAGGTTCGCGCCCTTGCCGCCGAGCAGGTTCTTCATCCCCGCCTCGCCTTCGGCCTTGCCGTCACCGAAGGTGTAGACCCATTTCCCGCTCGCCATCGCCAACGCCTCTTCATCCAGCCGGGCGCAGAAACGCCGCGACGATCCAAAAGTTTCCGGCGGAGCAGCGACGCGGCAGTGCGACGGCCCGGCGACGGGACGGCGCCGTCATGCCGAAAAGCCGCCGAACAATCAATCTGCGGCGATCATCGTGCCTTCGCCCGGCGCGGCCAGCGCAATGGCCAAGTGACGATGCGATCCGGCAGATCGTCCTCAGCGATCTCGTCTTCGGCGCCCGAGACCTTGCCGCGTACCGAGACGCCGGCCGCGACGACGGTCTCGGGATCGCCAGAGACCAGCGGGTGCCACCAGGGCAGATCGCGCCCCTCCGCCACCAGCCGATAGCCGCAGGTCGGCGGCAGCCAGCGCAGCGTGCGCACCGCTTCAGGCGTCAGCGTGACGCAGTCTGGCACGGTCGCGGAGCGGTTCGGATAGTCCTTGCAGCGGCAGGCGCCGGCGTCGAACAGCCGGCAGCCGACATCCGTCGCCAGAATCTTGCCGGTGTCCTCGTCCTCGAGCTTGATCAGGCAGCACCGGCCGCAGCCGTCGCACAACGATTCCCATTGCTCGCGGTCCATCGCGTCGAGCGGAGTGGTCAACCAGAAGGGGTCGGAGGCGGGCTTGTCGCTCATCGCCCCCGCTTATGCGCCGGAGCGGCACAGGAGGAAAGCCGATGCGAGGCCGCATCCATCGCAGGCTCGCGCCGACATCCCAGCGGGCAGTCGCGGCGCCGCCCGCAGCGACCGCACCTTCCGGAAGCGCGGCATAACCATTATCTAAGACGATCGATCGGATCATATTGCCAAGACGAGGCCGTCGCGGCAGGAGATAGCGCTCGCGTCTCGTCGAGGGTCGGCGATGGAGTTCCGCAAGGCAGGCTGGGGGACGAAGGCCAGACGCCTCGCGTTGGCGTTCGACTCATGGGTCGATGCCGGCCTGTGGGCGAGCGCCCGGCGCGCCGGCGAGCGTTATGAGCGCATCCGCAGCTTCGCCGATCGCTTCACCGTCTCGGGCGGCAAGCGCATCGCCGTCGAATTCGCCAGCGAAGGCCTGAATATCGGCATTTTGGCCGCCTTCTTCCTGTTGGCACTGGCGATCCCCTCCTTCCAGGAGGGCCGCGAGGAGGCACTGAGGAACCAGGTCTTCGCCGTGACCTTCCTCGACCGCTACGGTTCGGAAATCGGTCATCGCGGGGCGCGCCACGACGATTCCCTGCGTCTGGAGGAATTGCCGGACCATCTGCTCAAGGCCGTGCTCGCGACCGAGGACCGGCGCTTCTACGACCATTTCGGCATCGACATCATCGGCACCTTCCGTGCGATCACCGCCAATGCCCGCGCTTCCGGTGTCGTCCAGGGCGGCTCGTCGCTGACCCAGCAGCTCGCCAAGAACCTGTTCCTGACCAATGAGCGCTCGCTCGACCGCAAGATCAAGGAAGCCTTTTTGGCGCTCTGGCTGGAATACCGCCTGACCAAGAACGAGATCCTGAAACTCTATCTCGACCGCGCCTATATGGGCGGCGGCACCTTTGGGGTGGCGGCGGCGGCGGAATACTATTTCGGCAAGTCGGCCAAGGACGTGACGTTGGCCGAGGCGGCGATGCTGGCCGGGCTGTTCAAGGCGCCGACGAAATACGCGCCGCACGTCAACCTGCCGGCAGCCCGCGCCCGCGCCGCCGACGTGCTCAACGCCATGGTCGATGCCGGCTTCCTGACCGCTGGCCAGATCGACAGCGCCAAGCGCAACCCGGCGACGCCGGTCGACCGCAAACGCGATTCCAGCCCCGACTACTATCTCGACTGGGCCTTCGACGAGATCCGCAAGCTCGCCGACGAGGGCAAGATCGGCCCCGACCGGGTTCTGACCGTCAAGACCCCGCACGATCCCGCGATCCAGGAGCGGGCGGACGAGGCGATCGAGATGGTGCTGCGCCAGCACGGATCGACCTATCGCGCCAAGCAGGCGGCGACGGTGATCATGGATCCGGACGGAGCCGTGCGCGCCATGGTGGGCGGGCGCGACTACGGCGCGAGCCAGTTCAACCGGGCGACCTCGAGCCAGCGGCAGCCGGGCTCATCCTTCAAGCCCTATGTCTATGCGGCGGCAATGTCGGCCGGGCTCTACCGGCCGAACACCATCGTCACCGACCGGCCGGTCTGCATCGGCAACTGGTGCCCCAACAATTACGGGCGCTCCTATGCCGGCTCGATGCCGCTGACGGTGGCGCTGGCGAAGTCGATCAATACGATCCCGGTGCAGATGTCGATCGCGATCGGCAAGGCGGCCGGCGAATCGCACGAGGCCCGCGCCGCCCGCATCGGCCGGATGAAGATCGTCGAGACGGCGCACGCCATGGGCCTGACCACGCCGCTGACCGACACAGTCTCGCTGCCGATCGGCGCCGCCGAGGTCACCGTGATCGACCAGGCGGCGGGCTATTCCGTTTTCGCCAATGGCGGCAAGCGCGCCAAACCCTATGCCGCGATCGAGATCCGCAACTCGCAGGGCGACGACATCTACCGGCACGACCGCGACGAGCCGCCCCCGAAGCAGGTGCTGAGCAGCCAAGTGGCGCAGGACATGAACTTCATGCTGTCCAAGGTGCCGACCGAGGGCACCGGCCGGCGCGCCGCGCTCGACGGCGTCGTCACCGCCGGGAAGACCGGGACGACGAACGGCTACAAGGACGCCTGGTATGTCGGCTATTCCGGCAACCTCGTCGGCGCGGTCTGGTTCGGCAACGACGACTCGTCCGAGACCGCGAACATGACCGGCGGCTCGCTGCCGGCGATGTTGTGGAAGGAGATCATGCAGTTCGCCCATCAGGGCATGGAGCTGAAGCCGATCCCCGGGGTCGCCCCGCCCGAGCCGAAGCCCGCGACCGTCGCCAAGGCGGGCGCGCCCGCGACGGCGCAGGTCGCGCAGCCGAGCGGTCCGGGCGCAGGCCATATGCCGCGCCAATCCTTCGAAGTGCTGTCGGCGGTCGGCGCGATGTTCAAGACGATCGAGCCCGCCCGCACTGCGGGCGCCTCGACCCAACTCGGCATGCGCGACGCGCCGGGCGGGCGTGAGACACGCCTGCGCTGACGCCGCGGCCCGGCTCCCCGGTTGACGACTGCTCAGTCGGCGGCTCAAGTCGCGCCGATGCTTCGCCATCGGTTTTCGGAAGCGATCCCTTTGCGCGTTCTCGACCTCGCCTATGTGCTTGCTCTCGGTGCCGGGCTCGGCCTCGCCTCGGCGCAGATGTCGGTCGCCGGCCGTCCGGCGCTCGGCAAGGTGCGGATCGGCGCCTGGGACGCTTGGCCGCGCGGCGGCGGACGCGACGTCGACCCCTATATGCGCGGCTATCTGGCGCGCGGCATCCATCTGCCGCTCGGCGCCGGCGAGGGGCTCGACCTCGTCGCAGCGCAGGACGATGCCGGCCAGCCGCTCGACGCCCGCTGCCGCTACTTGATCACCGGCGCGACGCCGACGACGCGCGGCTGGACGCTGACCGCGACCGACATGCAGGAAGCCGCGCTTCGCGCGCCGCCGGAGCGCAGCGGCTTCAGCGACGCCGAGATCGTCCGCGACGAGAGCGGGGCGATCCGGATCGTCGCCGCTCCCGATCCGCAGGCCGGCAACTGGCTACCCCTGCCCGGCGGCGGGCGCTTCCAGCTCCGCCTGCGGCTCTACGACACGCCGGTGTCGAGCCAGGCTGGCGAGCTCCGCAAGGAGGCACTGCCCGCCGTGACGCGCCAGGACTGCCGATGAGCGCGCTCGACGAGGCCACGCCGATCGAGGCACCGCACAGGCGGGTCGCGCATCTGGGCTGGAAGGCCTGGCTCGCTGGCGCGATCCGGCGCTTCGCGCTCGCGACGCTCGCGGGTCTGGTGCTCGCCGGCATCGTCCACATCGTCGCGGTGCTGCTCGTCCCCGTGCTGTCGGAGCGGGACGCGACCAGCGCCTATGTCTCGCTCGGCGGCGGCGGCAAGGCCGAGCTGATCTCCGGCGACAAGGCGACTGCCGGCCTGCCTGCGTTGCGCGGGGCGGACCCCGCCGCCGTCACGGCCGTCTGCGGCTACGACCTCGGCGGCGGTCCGATGCGCGTGGTCGCGCGCACCGGCGCACTGCCGCTCGGCCTGACGCTGCACCGGCGCGGCGGCGGCGTGATCTACGCGATCACCGACCGGGCAGCGATCCGCGGCGTCGTCGAATTCCTGGTGATGACGGAGGAGCAGCGCGACGAACGCGCCGCCCGTGACGAGGAGGGCGAGACCTCGCGCGAGCTCAGGATCGTCTCCGACACGATGCAGGGCCTGATCGTGGCCCGCGTGCTGGCCAAGCGTCCGTCCGACCGCAGCGATGCCGAAGCGCTGGCGACCAGCGTCGCCTGCGGCCTGGCCGACTGATCAGTCCTTGTAGACCACAGGCCTGTCGGCACCCGCCGGCGCTCCCGAGCGGCCCCTGCCCTCGCCGAACACGCCGATCAGCGGCAGCTTGCACAACGGGCCGGCCTCGGCCTCCAGCGCCATGATCGCGCGCTCGGCCCGGATCGCTTCTCGCGACGGCATCTCGACCACGAGATTGGCGAGGGCATAGCGATAGCTCTCGATGCGGAAATTCACCCGCTCGCAGACCCAGAGCACCAGCCCCTCGTTCTCGACGACCCGGGCGAAGGCGGGATCGACCTTCTCCGGCGGCACCAAAGGCGAACCTTCCACGGCGCGCATGCGGACCCTGTCGGCCGCGACGACGCGCATCGCATTGCCGCGGAAGGGCGAGAGCAGCAGCCGGTCGGCATTGGCGTCTTCCGCGAGTCTCGCATAGCGCGAGGCCTGCGAAGCGTAGGATCCGCCGGTCAGCGCACGGAAATAATCCGAGACCTGGCTCGACTGCGCCAGCACCGGGAGGATGCGGGAATGAGCGAGATCGGAGACCTGCCGCTCGAAGAAACTGCGTTCATGCGCCGGCATGACGAAGCGCCAGGCGCGGTCGCGCAACTGATCCTCGTCGTCGGTCATGCGAAACCAGGACGCCTGTTCGCCGCGCGCGGTCGCCGACCAGAAGCCGATCTGCGGCGCGATCGTATCGCTCCAGAGATTGGGCCGGGGACGGCCGAGATCGCCCGTGCAGGCCGAGGCGGCCAAGGCGAACGCCAGGGCGAGCGCGCGACGCGGCCGACCGCCGCGGCTGCCTGCAGCGACAGAAGAAGTGGTCACACCGGCTGCCCGGCGCTCTTGGCGCGGCGCGGACGAGGGGCAGCGCGGCGCTTCGCGGCCGGGCGGGCGGCGGGTTTGGCGGGCTCGCCGTCGTCCTGGCGATCGTAGCGGACGCCGGTGAAGAACAGGATGTCCGCCGATGCCGATGCGGAGGCCCGTTCGGAGCGCTCCGAGGTCGACCGGCGATGCGGCGCGAAGGGAATGACGACGGCCATGCTCGCGCCTCCTTCGGCGCTCGGATTGCGGTGGTGGCGGGCCGCCGCGCTCAGCGGATGCAAACCCGCCGCGACGCTTAGGCGCTTCCTGATGTCCATCAGGCCTCGACATGGTTAACGCGCTATTAAAGCCTCGGGGATTACTCTGTGGGGCACGCCGATTTCAGCTTCAGAGTCTCTCAATGCCCGCACGAATCTCCGCCGAACTCGCCCAACTCGCCCGCCTCGCGCGCGATGGCGGGCTCGATCTCAGCCAGGTCTCGCTGCGGGTGAAGGCCGATCTCCTGCTCTCGCAGCCGCATCCCCCGGCCGACGACCTCGCCGCCTTCGCCGAGATGGCCGAGGCGCTGATCCCGACGATCGACGAGCCGACGGCAGTGATCCTGGCGCGCAAGCTCGCCGGCTGGCGTCATGCGCCGGCCAGCGTCATCGCGGCGCTGCGCGCGCATGGTGGCCCGGTGCTGGTCGCGCTGCTGCGCCATGGGATGCCGCTCGGCGAGGCCGATGCCGAGAGCCTGGCCGAACATGGCGGTGCCGAGATCGCGCTCGCACTGGCGGAACGGCCGGACCTGTCGGCCATGGCCATCCTGATCCTGGTCGACCGCGACGAGCGCGCGACCGACCTCGCCGTGCTCGCCAATCCGGGGCTGACGCCGCCGCGTGCGGCGCTCGACCTCTGCCTCGGCCGGGCGCGCGGCGACGCCGCCTATGGCACCGCCCTGCTGGCGCGGCGCGACCTGAGCAACGCAGACCTGACGCCGCTCTTCGTGCAGGCCGGGCCCGAGCGGCGCATCGCCATCCTCGAATCACTCACGGCGCGCGACGCCCTCGAGCCCGCCGAGCGACGCCTCAGCGTCCGCGAAGACGTCTTTTCCGGCTGGCTCGCAACCGTCAATCCCGATCCGGCCGGCGCCTTCGGCGCGCTCGCCAGCCATCTCGGCGGGGGCGCGGAGCTGGCCGAGGCGCTCGATACCGACCGCAGCCGCGATCTCTGCGCGCTGGCGCTGGTCGCGGCCGGGGTCAACGTCGAGGACGCGACGCGCTTCCTGATCAGACTCGGCGACGAGACCGCGCATTCGGTCGACCGCATCTTCGCGCTGGTCACGCTGATGCGGGCGACGCGACCAAGCGTGGCGCAGCGCCTGCTGCGCCAGGTCGCGGGCAGCCGCACGACTCAGCCGCGCAAGGGCCAGCACCAGCCGGCGATGGACCCGAGCGGTACGCCGGTCCGCACCGGGGCCGCCAAGCAGGACAACCATGCTTTGGTCGGCGGCATCATGCGCAAGCTCGGACTTAAGCGCGACAACGGCTGAGAGCCGTCCCGGAACGCTACTCTGCGACGAGTTCCAGCCGGGGATCGCCGGCGCGGTTCTCGATTTCGACCAGCCAGAGATCAGGATCGAAGCGGCGTTCGCGCTCGAACCGGTCTTCGACCGCGAGCGGGTCGGCGTCGAGGACGTGCTGGAAGCGGCGGGCACCGTCATCCTCCGCCAGCGCCTGCGGCGCGGGGCCGTAGAGCGCGGCCGTGCCGTCGAGCCGGTCGAGCTTGACGAAGATCGCGCCGGCCTCGGCCGCACCGCGCCGACGCAGTACCGCGACCAGGCCGTCATGCGCCGCCTGCCTGAGATAGGCGGAGACCCAGAACTCGCTGGTCAGCCGGTCCATGGCCGCGCCGTCGTCGCGGCTCAGTTCTCGGCCGTGCGGCGCGGCGTGCCGGATTTCGCCGTTGCGACGCCGCGGATCTCGCCCGGCGGACGCATGTCGCCATTGATCAGGTCGGCGATCGGATCGCGCGGGGCGGCCGCCGCGCGCGGAGCCGCAGGAGCCGGCGTGGGCGGGGCGGCGGCGGTCCGCGGTATGTTGGTCACCGCCGCCGGCGGGCGCGGCGCGGCGTCGCGCGCCGGCTGGGCGAGCGCGCCCGGACGCGCGGGCGGCACCGGCGCGACGGCCGCCTGTGCAGGAGCCGGCGCCGCGGGAGCGGGCGCAGCCGCCTGAACCGGCTCGGCCTTACGCTCGACGGCCCTTGCATGCGGCACCTGGGGCGCCGAGAGCATAGGAGCGGGATGGCGCACCTTCTGGAAGAACAGCGCGTTGGCGAGGATGACGCCGGCCGCGCCCGCGAACAGCAGCAGCGTCAGGCTGCGGCCTGGACGCCGGCCGACGCTGCGCATGAGGCCTGCCAGCCTGGACGGCTTGGCACGCTGGCCACCGGCGCGCTTCGCCGGGGCGGTGAGAACGGCGCCGGGATGGGCGCGGGCTGCGATCGTGGACATGGCTGTTCTCGTGTCAGGCGGTCAGGCGAAGCGGTTCTTTGGTCTCGAAGGCACGACGCGGCGCCCGCGAGAAGGTGGCGATCTTGACGGGCTGGGACATGGCCGCGACGCCGCCGACCGGCAGCCTGACGCTGACGCGCGTGCCGATGCCGGGCGCGCTCTCGATCGAGAGCTTGCCACCATGCAGCCCGACCAGCCCGCGTACCACGGACAGGCCGAGGCCCGTTCCTTCATGGGTGCGGTCATAGGAGCCCTTGGCCTGGAAGAAGGGATCGCCCAGCTTCGGCAGGTCGCCGGCAGCGATGCCGATGCCGGTGTCGGAGACCGAGAGGTCGACGACATCACCGTCGCGGACCAGCGCGAGTACGACGCGGCCGCCGGCCGGCGTGAACTTCACCGCATTCGAGAGCAGATTGATCATGACCTGTTTCAGGGCGCGCCGGTCGCCCGGCACGGCCGGCAGGCCGGGCCCGAGCACACGCTCGAGCGAGACGCCGCCGGTCTCGGCGCGCAGCGCGATCAGCGTCGTGCAATCCTGCGCCAGCGCGGCGAGATCGACCGGCTCCTGCTCGATCGTCATGGCGCCGCTCTCGATCTTGGAGATGTCGAGCAGCGTGTTGACGACGTCGAGCAGGTGATGCCCGGACTCGTGGATGATCTTGGCGTATTCCTCGCGCTTGCCGGAATCGAGCCAGCCATTGGCGTCGTTGGCCAGCATCTCGGAGAAGCCGATGATGGCATTCAGCGGCGTGCGCAGCTCGTGGCTGACCGTTGCCAGGAACTGACCCTTGACGTCATTGGCCTTCAGTGCCTCGGCATGGCCGCGGGCGCGCTCCTCTTCCACGGCGAGGCGGGTGGTGACGTCGCGCATGACGCAGACCACCGCAGCGCCGTCGCGCGGGCCGGAGTTCTCGACGCGATGCGCCTGCATCTCGAGCCAGAGCGCGACCGGGACGCCGCTCTCGCCTTGCGGGACGAACAGGGTGCGGAAGCAGGCCGTGGCGTGGCCGGCGCCGTTGGCGGCATCGTCGAGCGCCTTGAGGAAGAGCGGCCGGTCGGCGACATGGACGCGTTCGAACAGCCCGCGCCCGTGCAGTTCGCGCGGTTCGGCGCCGGCCAAAGCGCGCGCGGCGGCGTTGGCGAAGACGACCGCGCCGCCGGCATCGTGCCAGGTGACCAGGTCGCCGACATGATCGAGCAGGAGCTGGGCGCGCCGGTCGGCGGCGCGATGCTCGCGCGCCTCGTCATGGCGACGGCGCATGAAGGCGCTCGCGATCGCCATCGCGTGCAGGATGGCAGCGACGGCGAAGGCCGGGGTCAGATCGGCCGTCCAGGGCGCCGAAGCCGGGAAGGCGCCAAGATGCTGCAGCGCCATCATCACCGCCAGCGCCAGCGCCACGATGCCGCCGGCGCGGGCGACATAGCCGCGCGAACCGAAGAACATCGCCTCGGCCGGTACCGCCGCCAGCCAGATCAGGATCGGCGAGGCGGCTCCGCCGGTCATACTGGCAAACGCGCAGATCAGCAGGGTCGAAGCGACGGCCGAGAGGCCATGCGCGACATCGAGCCGGCCGGAGCGGGAGAGCGCGACCGCGGCGAGCGGCGGCAAGGCAACGGCAACCATGACGAGGATCTCGACCGTACCGAGCCCACCCCGCCAGGCGAAATAGGCCGGTGCGAGACCGAGACCCAGCGCACCCAGCATCAGCCGTGTCGCGATGAAGCGCTCATGCCGCATCCGCTCCAGCGAATGCGGCAGCACCGATGGATGGACCATCGCCGCCGCCTGTGTCCTGATCGCCGACATCGTCATGAAGGATCGCAACGCCTGAACCCGTGCGGGCTTCCTCTGCCCGTGTTGGCCACGATCCTCGCCGGCGCGATTTAAGCGCGACTTAAGGCGCGCCGGCGCAAAGCGCCGCGAGAACGAACAAGCGTCGAATATTTATCAACAATATCATTTACTTAAGTCCATTTTCCAGCCATGTGACCTGATGACCGCCATGTTTCCGGCAGGGTGAACGGAAGCTGAAGACGACGCAGCGCATTTGATTCAAAAGCGCGCGTTTCGGCAGACATGATCTTTCGGTTTGTCCGCTAGGCTTCGGGCAGGGTCGAACAGGCGGCCAGGTGCCGCGGGACGGATCGGAAGGGGTCATGGCTTACATTCTGCGCAGTCTGGCCGTGGTCGGCGTCATCGCGCTCAATTCGCCAGTCCATGGCGGCAAGCCGACCGATGGCGGCCTCATCGAGAACGCCAGGCAGGTCGCGCATGCGGCGACGCAGATCGACCCGCGCCACGCCGCCCAGAGCCTGACCGCGGCGCGCGAAACAGCGCAGATCATCGCCGGCCTGGATCCCGAAACGCGCCAGCGGCTGACAGCGCTCGTCATCAAGGCCGCGACGGGACCGGCCGAGAAGCCGCTTCGCTGAGGACCTCGCATCGTCGCCCCGCGCTTGACGGCGGCGGCCGGGAGGCGGAAGAGGCAGCCTCGCGCCCCTGCCCGGAGCGCGTGAGCGGACCTGCCATGAGCGCCAGCCTCGATGAGATCATCGCCAATTTCGACCTGCTCGATGAGTGGGACGACCGCTACCGCTATCTGATCGAACTCGGCAAGTCGCTGGAGCCGCTGGCCGAGGAGGCCCATAACGACACCAACAAGGTGCGCGGCTGCGCGAGCCAGGTCTGGCTCGAATCGCGGACCGATGGTGGGCCCGGCGGCGCGACGCGGCTGAGCTTCCGCGGCGACAGCGACGCCCACATCGTCCGCGGCCTCGTGGCGCTGGCGCTGGCGATCTATTCGGGCCGGACGGCGCAGGAGATCATCGCGACGGACGCCTTCGCGATCTACGAGCAATTGGGGCTCGCAGCCCATTTGACGCCGCAACGCTCGAACGGCGTCCGCTCGATGATCGAGCGGATCAAGGCCGACGCGCGCGCAGCCGCCGCCGGCTGAACCTCACCGCCCGGGCGCCGCCGGCATGATGCCCGGCCGCGCGCCGTCGGCATGCCAGCCGCGCGGAGGCGCGCCCACCCGGCAGCCTAGCGCGATGCCGTAATGCGTCGCCAGGCCGGACAGAGCGAGCTTCAGCATCAGCTTGGCGGAACGGGCGGGCCAGCCGCGCTCGCGCTCGACCCGGTCGAGCCCCTTCAGGAACCCGCAGACGTCGATCGCCAGCCCCGAGAGCTCGGGCCCGAGCCTGTCGCAGGCCAAACGGACGCGCTGGCGCGCCGCGAGCGCGGCGTCCGAGGCGGCGGCAGGTCCGCGCGCGCCCGGACCGCGATCGTCGGGCGCGGAAGCGGCCTGCCAGTTCATCGTCGTGCGCGGCAGCATCTTCGCCAAGGTCAGATCGGCGCGGAAGCGCTCGCCGGCGGCGAACTGCTCGGCCGAGATCTGCGGTTGTCCGTCCTTGCCCTTGCGGCGATGGAGCCAGAGCAGAGGGCTCTCGCGCTCATCGACCATCACCGGCGTGACGACGCCGTCGACCTCTACCAGGCGCGGCACGAGCGCGCGTTTCGGCTCGCTTTCGGAGGTGACACGCTCGAGCCGCCGCGACCGCCCCCGCCCGCTCCAGCGCAGCAGTCCCTCCGCGAGCAACGCCTCGGCCGCGGCGAGCGGGACATGGCCGGCACCGAGGCTGGTGCCGCCGACATCGCGAAACAGCGCGATGCGACCGCAGCCGAGCGGCGAGAGCGTCGCGAAAGCGCTTGCCTCGGCGAGATGGCGCAGCAGCCTGGTGCGACCCTCGACCGGCTCCCGTGTCGCGCTCATCGGCCTAGCTCCAGCGCCAATGATCCGCTCAGGGCGGCGAGGCCGTTCTCGACCGCGGTCAGCGCGAATTCCAACCGCGGATCGTCGCGGCGATCCTCGATCAAGGCGCAGGCATGGCGCACCGTCGAACGATCGCGGCCGAAGCAGATGCCGACCCGGGTAAACGACAATCCGAGGCCGACATGGGCGAGATACATGGCGAGCTGGCGGGCGCGGGCCGTCCGTTTGCAGCCCCGATGGCGTCCGCGCAGCCCGGCGATCGGCGCATCGGCAATCCTCGCGGCGGTCGTCTCTGCGATGCGGGCGGCCGCCGCGATCGGCAGCGGATCGAGGCGCTTGCTGTGCTTGATGTTCATGATATGTTCCATTTCCGATCGCAAGGAGGCATCGCCGCAACCAGCGGGAACAAGGTATATATTCCTAAAAAATGCTATGGCAAGCCGAACCGACCGAAATCTGTCAGCAGCGACCATGACTCAAACGACAAAGGCCGCCGGTATCCGGCGGCCTGTCCACAGTCGATCGATGTCGGATCGCAGGCTGGCGAGACCAGCCCCGCGGAGCCTCAGCGACGCTTGCGGCGCTGCTGACCGAGGCCCATCTTCTTGGCGAGTTGCGAGCGCGCCTCGGCATAATTCGGCGCGACCATCGGGTAGTCGGGCGGGAGGCTCCATTTGTCGCGATACTGCTCGGGCGACATGTTGTACTGCGTCCGCAGATGGCGCTTCAAAGACTTGAACTTCTTGCCGTCTTCCAAGCAGATCAGATAGTCGGCCGTGATCGACTTCTTGACCGCGATCGCAGGCTTGGGCGCCTCGGTCGGCACCGCCGGCGCGACACCGCCAACAACACGGCTCAACGAAGCATGCACATCGCTGATCAAGGCGGGCAGTTCGGACACCGGCACAGAATTGTTCGAGACGTAAGCAGAAACGATGTCGGCAGTCAGCTCGATGAAATCCGATCCGTCATTGTCGGCCATGTAGCATCACTCCTTTTGTGTTTTTGGATCAAACTCTTGGGAAATTGTATGCACGCTCGCAAGCGCCCATGCCTTCGCTGAAACAGACGCAGACCGGTCAAGAGACTGCGGCTTCAGAATCAGCCCTAGTCGATGTGACCTAAGGGACTGATCGAAACCCGCTGTAGTCCAAAGAAACGAACTTAGCAAGTCGAAAGCCGAAGCGAATACCTTCTTTTTCAGGGAATACTTCTACAACCAATTGATATGACAGAACACGTGGATGTTGCGTGTGGCGCGCATTCGCTGCAGCCGTCGTCGCCTTGTCAGCCCCGATGCCCATCTCTACCAGTTCCCGCGACAGGAGCTTGCGATGCCCGTGAAGACTTCGACACAAGCGCCGGCCTCTCCGGCGAAGCGGCGGAAGAGGCCGATCGCGCCCGTGGCGGAGGTCCGGACCGAAACCCGGACCGTGCATGGCGTCGACCTGCGCGACGACTATGCGTGGCTGCGAGCCGACAATTGGAAGGACGTGCTGCGCGAGCCCGATGCGCTGCCAGCCGACATCCGTGCCTATCTCGACGCCGAGAACCTGTATTGCAAAGCACTGATGGCGCCGACGCGGACGCTGCAGCGCGATCTCGTCAAGGAAATGCGCGGGCGCATCAAGGAAGACGATGCGAGCGTGCCGGAGCCCGACGGACCGTTCCTGTACTATTCGCGCTATCGCAAGGGCGGCGAGCATCCGCTGATCTGCCGCAAGCCCAGAACCGAGAATCGCAAGGCGAGCAAGGCCAAGGAGCAGATCATGCTCGACGCCGACGCGCTGTCGGAGGCCAAGGATTTCTTCGACCTCGGCGATGCGGTGCACAGCCCGGACCACAGGCTGCTCGCCTGGAGCGCCGACGAAGCCGGCTCGGAGCTGCACCTGATCCGCATCCGCGATCTCGCCAGCGGCGAAGACTTGGCCGATGCGGTCACCGACACGACGGGCGAGATCGTCTGGGCGCAGGATTCGCAGTCTTTCGTCTATGTCGGGCTCGACGCCGACCATCGTCCCTCGCGCGTCCTGCGTCACCGACTCGGCACGCCCCAGGGCGCCGACGAGTTGCTGCATGAGGAGGCCGATGCCGGCATGTTCGTCGATATCGACAAGACGCAATCCGGGCGTTTCCTGCTGATCTCGATCGGCGATCACGAGACCTCGGAGACGCTGACCCTCGATCTCGCAAGCGCAGGTGCCCGTCCGCGGGCGATCGCGCCGCGCGAGGTCGGACGACAGTACAGCGTCGAGCATCACGGCGACGACTTCCTGATCCTGACCAATGCCGACGGGGCGGAGGATTTCAAGATCGTGACCGCGCCCCTCGCCGCACCGGAGCCAGCCCACTGGCAGGATCTGATCACGCACGAATCCGGCCGGTTGATCCTCAGCCATGTCTGCCTGAAAGACCGGCTGATCCGACTCGAACGCGAGGACGGGCTGCCGCGCATCGTGATCCGCGATCTCGCCAGCGGCGCCGAGAGCCGGATCGCCTTCGACGAGGAGGCCTACGGGCTCGGCCTCGACGCCGGCTATGAATTCGACACCGACACGCTGCGTTTCATCTACGCTTCGATGGCGCGCCCGGCCGAGACCTACGACTACGACATGGCGACCGGCGAGCGCACGCTTCTGAAGCGGCAGGAGGTGCCCTCCGGCCATGATCCGGCCGCCTACAAGGTCCGCCGCATCTTCGCAACGGCCGGGGACGGCGCGCAGGTGCCGATCTCGCTGCTGCACCGGGCCGACTGCGCGCTCGACGGCTCGGCGCCCTGCCTGCTTTACGGGTACGGCTCCTACGGCTCGGCGATGTCGGCGTCGTTCCGGACGCGGCCGCTCAGCCTGGTCGACCGCGGCTTCGTCTACGCCATAGCTCATGTCCGTGGCGGCACGGACAAGGGCCGGCGCTGGTATCTCGACGGCAAGCGTGAGAAGAAGACGAACACCTTCACCGATTTCATCGCCGCCGCGGAGACACTGATCGCCGAGGGCTTCACACGCAGGGGCCGGATCGTCGCCCAAGGCGGTAGCGCCGGCGGCATGCTAATGGGCGCGGTCGCCAACATGGCGCCTCGGCTCTTCGCCGGCATCCTCGCCGAAGTGCCCTTCGTCGACGTGCTCAACACGATCCTCGACGACACGCTGCCGCTGACGCCGCCGGAATGGCCGGAATGGGGCGATCCGATCCGCGACGTCGCCGCCTTCCACACCATCCGGGGCTATTCGCCCTACGACAACGTCGCGGCTCAGGCCTATCCACCGATCCTGGCGATGGGCGGCCTCACCGATCCGCGCGTGACCTATTGGGAACCGGCGAAATGGGTGGCGCGGCTGCGTGCGACCATGACGGGCGGCGGCCCGGTCATGCTCCACACCAACATGGAGGCCGGCCATGGCGGCTCGGCAGGCCGCTTCGATTCGCTGAAGGAAACCGCCCTGTCCTATGCCTTCGCGATCCAGGCCGTCGGCGACGCCTGGCCGGACACGACGCTGAAGGCAGCCTGAGCGGCGGCTTGCCCGGTCACATGCCGAGCCGGCTCTTCTCACTGGCGAGATAGGTCTTCAGCTCGTCCATCGAGTCGAAGCGGTAGTCGCCATCGGGCGTCCGGGCCTGGATCGATCCATCCGCATAGATGGTGAAATGCGCATCGCCGACCTGATACGCGCCGATCACGCCTTCATCAGAGGTCGCGGGCGCAGACGGCTCGGACGGGATCTCGGACGCAATCTCTGCCGCAGTAGCCTGCGCCTCGTCCTTGGATGTCGCCTCAGCCACGATCGCAGCCGGCGCGGCCTCCGCCGGTACCGGATCATCGACGTGCTCCGGCGTTTCGGAGTGATCCGGCTCGGCGCTGATCGCCTGCGTCACCGGCGGCCAGGCCGGCGGCTCCCACATCTCGTCGGCGGCGCGATCGGGATCGTCGTCCCGGCGATGCGGCTCCTGAGCGGGAACGACCGGTTCGATAGCGACATCCTCTCGCATCGGCGACATCCAGGCGGCGGCATCGCGGATGTCGCCATCGTCGGTCCTCGGGCGCTCGGCTTCGTCGCGGCCAGGCCGGAGATGCGCCAGGCTGTCGCGCAGGAAATCGAACTCGCTGTCGCCGGCCGCGCGGACCGGTTCGTCCGGGCGCGGCGCAGCAGAGCGCAGATCGGCGTCGGCGAAGGGATCGTCGACGCCAGCCGGACTGCCGACTGCGGGGCTATCGGATCGCACGATTTCCGGATCTTCGGCCGCATCCACGGCGAGGTCCTTGCCCAAGGCGCGATCGAGCCAGCCGGCATCGTCGAAGGGCAGCAGTTGCGCCTCGTCCGCGACGGTCGGCACCGGCGCGACGACCTCGTCGTCGTCGACCGGAGCGACGGCAGGCGGAGCGATCACGCCGAACAGGTCGGCTTCGCCGGGCTTTTGCTCCTTCGAGGCTTCGGCTTCATCGGCGCCCGCGCGTGCCAGGGCCGCGCCGGCAAGTCCCGCGGCCGCCACGCCGCCGAGTACCAAACCCGTCGGAAGCGATGACAGGCTTTGCGCCGGCTCGCGCCGCGGCATCGGCTCCAGCGCGAAGGCTTCCGACAGCGCCGGCTCTTCACGCGTCGCCATCGAAGCGAGGGACGCCGCCATCACCGCATTGGACAGGGTCGAGCGGACGCGACCGAGCTCCGACAGAACCCGCGACAGCGCCAGCAGGATGACGCCGGCGCTGGCGAGCACGGTGCCGGCGATCACCTGCGTGAAACCGCGCTCCAGCACCATATAGGGCCAGCCTTCGACGACCAGGGCGACGCCGCCGCCAAGAAAACCGAGGCCGAGCAGGATGAAGATGATGACCAAAGCAGTATTCCCGAACCAGCGACCGCCGGATTCCCGGCAGCGCGCAACCTTTATCATCTAACGCATTGAATAAGGGAGCGTTTCAATCTCCTGTCCGGTAGACTGAGGAATCTGTCGCGAATGAGGCGCCTCGTTCGCAGGACATGGCGCGATCCCGGGATGGAGCGGTTGCCGGGCGCGCCGGCGCGGCTTAACTAACAGTCGGAACGGCGGGCCGCTTCCCGGAGTTACCCGAACCGAACCGTTCACCGGAAAGTCGTCCCGATTTTGCGCGATTTGCTCGTTTCAAGCGATTTGCCAGCCCAAGGAGAGGCACCCATGTCCTTCACCCTTCCAGACCTGCCCTATGCCCATGATGCGCTGCAGCCCTTCATGTCGAAGGAGACGCTGGAATACCATCACGACAAGCATCATCAGGCCTACGTCACCAACGGCAACAACGCGATCAAGGGCACGGAATTCGAGGGCAAATCGCTCGAGGAGATCGTCAAGGCTTCGCACGGCAAGAACCCGGCCGTGTTCAACAATGCCGGCCAACACTACAACCACCTCCACTTCTGGAAATGGATGAAGCCCAATGGCGGCGGCAAGCTGCCGGGCGCGCTGGAGAAGGCCGTGATCGACTCCTTCGGCTCGGTCGAGAAGATGAAGGAGGATTTCGTCGCCGCCGGTGTTGGCCAGTTCGGCTCGGGCTGGGCTTGGCTCGAAGTAAAGGGCGGCAAGATCGCGGTCAGCAAGACGCCGAACGGCGAGAGCCCACTGGTCAACGGCGCTTCGCCGATCCTCGGCTGCGACGTCTGGGAGCACTCCTACTACATCGACTACCGCAACCGCCGCCCCGACTATCTCAAGGCCTTCCTCGAGAGCCTCGTGAACTGGGAGTATGTCGCGGAGATGTACGACGGCGCCAAAGCCTGAGCCACAGCGCACGACATGAACATGGAAACGGGGCCTCGCGGCCCCGTTTTTTGTCGCAAACTGCTCTACGGCGCCTCAGGCGGCGACGCTGCGCAGGAACTGGTCGACCGTCGAACGCAGGCGCAGCGCCTGGGCTGCGACCTCGCCGGCCGCCCCCCTCACCTGGTCGGCCGAGCGCCCGGTCTCCTCGACGCTGTCGGCGAGCACGCTGAGATCGCTCGACACCGACAAGGCCGTGGAACTCGCCATGGCGACGCCGCTGGCGATCTCGCCGGTCGCGATGGCCTGCTGCTCGATCGAGGTCGCGACCGAATTGGCGAAGCTCTCGATCGCACCCATCCGGTCGGCGATGTTGCCGATCGCGCCGACGACCTCGCCGGTCGCGCCCTGGATGGCGCCGACCTGGGCGACGATGCGGTCGGTCGCGTCGGCCGTCTGCGACGCCAGGCTCTTGACCTCGGAGGCGACGACCGCGAAGCCGCGTCCAGCCTCGCCGGCGCGGGCAGCCTCGATCGTGGCGTTGAGCGCGAGCAGGTTGGTCTGGGCGGCGATGTCGCGGATCAGGTTGACGACCTCACCGATGGCGCGCGCGGTCTCGTCGAGCGCCCTCACCGAACTCGCCGTGTCGCGCGAGACCGAAGCCGCCTCGACGATCTCGGTGCGGACGCGGCGGACCTGGAACTCGACCTCGCGGATCGCAGCGCCCATCTCTTCCGCGGCCTGGGCCGCGCTCTCGACATTGCCCGAGGCGTCATGGGCGTTCTGGGCTGCGCGGGCGGCACGGCCGGACGATTCGGCGGCGACGCGCGCGAGCCCGTCGGAGGCCTCGCTCATCCGGTCGGCATTGCTTTTGAAAGCTTCGAGCGCGACGCCGACCTCGGCACGGAAGAGGCCGATCGCCTCGTCGACGCTTTGCTGGTGCTGACGCCGCTCGGCCTCGGTCAGATGCTGCTTCTCCTGCAGCGTTGCGCGTTCGGCCAGCCTGAGCTTGAGGACGCCGAGCGCATGGGCGATCGCGCCGATCTCGTCGCGACGGCCGACGGCGTCGATCCGCGTTTCGAGGTCGCCGTCCGAGATGCCGACGATGGCCTGCGTCATGTTCTTCAGCGGCTTCATCGTCCGCGACAGCGAGAACCAGAGCAGCGGCCCGAGCACGAGCAGGATGGCGAGACCGAAGCCGATCGTCATCACCTGCTCCCAGTTCGCCCGGGCGGCGAGCCGCGTCTTGTCGAAGCGGATGACGATGTAGCCGATCTGCTTCTGGATGCCGCCGACCTTCACAACATGAAGCTTGGTGACGTAGGTCTGGTCTTCGATCTCGGTCGCGGTCGTCGTCGCCAGCAGGTCCCAGGCTTCGCGGCCGAGCGCCGTCTTGAGGCTGCGCGGTGTCAGCGACAGGCGCGCATCCTCGGTCCGGCCGGCACTGGCCAGCGCCGAGAGATCGTCGGCGACGAAACCGGCGTCGAAATCAGGATCGCGGCGCAGCGATTCGAGGATGTAGCCGAGCGTGGTGGTGTCACGCGCCAGAATCAGCGCCGGGGAGGCGTTGACCACCATCGTCGTCAGCGCGTTCATCTTCTGCTCGAGATCGCCACGGGTCTTGGCGTCGTTGTAGCGCGCGACCGCGATCACGACGATGATGATCGCGACGGCGACGATCGCGACCGCGGCGCCCGCGATCTTGCTGCTCAGCGAGCCGGCGAAGCCGCGCTGCACGGCGAAACCCTGTGTCGACGGCGCGATGGTGCCTCGCTTGAAACCCAGCATCGCGTCGCTCTCTCCAAAGGCCCGTCGGCGCGCCGGTCGAGGCGCGCGGATTCGGTCGAGCGCGACTGTGACGGAACGAGGTAAAGAATCGATTGCGATGGATGGGCGGGCGGGCCTTTCAGCCGGCCTCGGACAGGGCCGTATAGCGTTTCGGTGCGAGCCCTGACGGGGGCACGAAGGCGAGCAGCACCGCATGCTCGATCGGGCGCGTCGCGACGACCGGATCGAGCCGGGCGAGTTCAGCATCAACGAAACCGGGATGGCACATCACGAGATGGATCGGACCCGGCGCCACGACGAAACGCGCGAGGTCGGCGGCGAAATCGCGGGTCGGATCGAACGGCGCGACGCCGGCGAAGCCGCGATTGACCGGGATGCCGAGGCTCGATGCCGCCACGCGCAGCCCGCGCGCCAGTCCGGCAATGATCAGGGCCTTGCCGACGGCGACGCCGCGGCGGCGGATCGCCACGACCGAATCGGCGGGATCGCGCAGATAGATCGAACCCTGCGGGTAACGTGCCTGCAGCGCCGACAGCACCGCCTTGCGCACCCCGGGTAGCACGTGGACGTGCTGATGGCCGTCGAGGAAGTCGGGCGGACGGCCCAATGCATCCTCGAAAGCGTCGAGCTGCCGGGCGATCTCGGCGGCGATCTCGGTTCGCGCCGCCTTTGAGGTCAGCGCGGCGCGCGCGACCTCGCCGAGCTTCGGGAATTCGCCGGAGGGCGCGAGCCGCGGCATCGGTGCGAGCGGCGCGGCGCAGGTCAGGTTGAGGTGGAGGCCAAGATCGGCGGCCGTACCATGCGGCGCCAGATCCGAGGCGAACCGGCGCCAATGCGGGCGATTCGTCATCGCGCCGGTGGCGGTGAGCTTGCCGTTCTCCAGGAGGGTCAGGATCGAGCGGCTGACACCCTCGGTCAGTGCGAAATCGTCAGCGCAGAGAATGAAGCCCGTAGCCATCACATCCGTCATTCCCGGTTCATCCGGGGTTGTGTAGAGCCGATGCTGCGGCGCGCTTTCAAAAGGCGCTGCGCGCATCGCGTTTCATGTGCAGATCGCGCCGCTCCTGTCGAGCCGGCCGGAACAGGGGTCGAGGGCCAATCTTGTCGAACAAAGCTGCCGCGCAGTCCGCGATCGAACCCGTCGCCACGCGCCCGGAGCTCTCGATCGTCGTGCCGGTCCACAACGAGGCCGAGAACCTGCCGCTCCTGGTCGAGCGGCTGGAGGCGGTGCTCGCTGATGTGGTCACCTCCTGGGAGCTGATCTGCGTCGATGACGGCAGCCGCGACGGCACGCTCGCGGTGTTGAAGCTTCTGAATGCTCGCGATCCCCGGATCAGCGCCCTCTCCTTCAGCCGCAATTTCGGCAAGGAGATCGCGATCGCGGCCGGGCTCGACCATGCCAAGGGCGACGCGGTCGTGATCATGGATGCCGACCTGCAGCACCCCCCGGAGACGATCCCGCTCTTCCTGGCGAAATGGCGCGAGGGCTTCCTCAACGTCTACGGCCAGCGCGCCGACCGCGAGGGCGAGAGCCCGCTCAAACGCAACTTCGCCAAGATGTTCTATCGACTCTTCGCCAGCTTCGGCGAGACCGAGCTGCCGGAGGGCGCCGGCGATTTCCGCCTGCTCGACCGCAAGGTGGTCGATGCGCTGCGCGCCTTGCCCGAGCGCGCCCGTTTCACCAAGGGGCTCTACGCCTGGGTCGGCTTCGCCTCGACCGGCGTGACCTTCGAGGTCGCCGAGCGCGAGCACGGCGTTTCGAAATTCCGCTTCGGCAAGCTGTTTTCCTTCGCCTTCGACGGGCTGTCGTCCTTCTCGACCGTGCCGCTCAAGATCGCGACCTGGAGCGGTGCGGTGATCGCGGTGATCGCAACCCTGTCCGCGGCCTTCTTCCTGTTGCGCACGCTGTTCTTCGGCACCGATCTGCCCGGCTTTCCGTCGCTGATCGTCTCGATCATGTTCTTCTCCGGCATCCAGCTCATCTCGCTCGGGCTGATCGGCGAATATGTCGGGCGCATCTTCGCCGAGGTGAAGCGCCGGCCGCTCTATCTGATCGGCGAGCGCGTCGGCTTCGACGCACGCACCGTCGACCACCCGCGTGGCGACGCCCTGCCGCCGCTGATCCGGTAGACGCGGCGGCGGCGATCTGGGATGAAGGCGTCGAATTCGGCCCTGACACCAGAAGAGCGCCGTCATCCCGGACAAGCCGCGTCAGCGGCGCCGCTCCGGGATCCATCGTAGGGCCGATCCTTGTCAGGCTCCGGCTCTACGATGCATCCCGGGTCTGCGCTTCGCTTGCCCGGGATGACGGGACGGTTCACGCGCACGAGACCGTTCGATCAGCGATGTTCCGCAAAATCCTTTCCGTCGGCGGGTTCACGCTGCTCTCGCGCATCTCGGGCTTCGTGCGCGACATCGTGCTGGCCGCCGTGCTGGGGGCGGGCGCGATGATGGACGCGTTCTCGGTCGCGCTACGCTTGCCGAACCATTTCCGCACCATTTTCGGCGAAGGCGCCTTCAATCAGGCTTATATCCCGGCCTATGCGCGGATCAGGCAGGCCTCGGGCGAGGCGGCGTCCGCGCTCTTCGCCGACCGCGTCTTCAGCCTGAACCTCGTCGTGCAGATCGCGTTACTAGGCCTGGCCCTGCCGTTCATGCCGGAGATCGTGCGGCTGCTGGCGCCGGGCTTCGCCAATGATCCCCTGCGTTTCGACCTGGCGGTCTCGCTGACGCGGATCACCTTCCCCTATCTTCTGTTCATCACGCTGGTGACGCTGCTTTCGGCCAATCTCAACGCGGTCGACAAATTCGCCGCGGCCGCGGCTGCACCGATCCTGCTGAACCTCTGCCTCGTCGCGGCGCTGACTGTGGCCTTCCTGTTCCCGAGCGCGGCCTATGCCGCGGCCTGGGGCGTGGCGCTGGCCGGCGTGCTCGAATGGCTGCTGCTGACCCTTGCCGCGAAGCGGGCCGGGGTCGCCGCGGCGCTGACCCGGCCGCGGCTCGACGGCGACGTGAAGGCCTTCCTGAAAGCGTTCGGACCGGCGGTGATCGGCTCGGCCGGCGTCCAGATCGCGCTCTTCGCCGACACGATCATCGCCTCGCTGCTGCCGGCCGGAGCCTATGCCGCGCTGTACTACGCCGAGCGGCTCTACCAGCTCCCGATCGGCGTGATCGCGATCGGCGTCGGCACCGTGCTACTGCCGACGATGAGCCGGCTGCTGGCGAAGGGCGACGTCGCGGCCTCCGACAAGGCCCAGAACCGCGCAGTCGCGCTGACGCTGGTGATGGCAGCGCCCTTCGCCGCCGCCTTCCTGGCGATCCCCGAACTGATCGTCTCGGGCCTCTTCGAACGCGGGCGCTTCGACGCGGCGGCGAGCCAGGCGGCCGGCGCGGTGCTCTTCGCTTATGCGGTCGGCCTGCCGGCGATCGTGCTGATCCGGACGCAGGTCTCGAGCTTCCAGGCGCGCGGCGACACCACGACGCCGATGCTGGTCTCGCTCACCGCTATCGCCGCCAATGTTGCGCTGAAGCTCCTGCTCTGGCGCGATTTCGGCGCTCCCGGCCTCGCATTGGCGACGGCGGCCGGGGCCTGGATCAATGTCGGGCTGCTGTTCGGGCTCGGCCTGCGCAAGGGCTGGACCCGGCCGGCGCCGGCGCTGGGCGGGCTCATTGCGGTCGTCGCTGTCGCCGCCCTCGCCGCCGGAGGGGCAGCGCGGCTGCTGCTGTCCAGCGCGACGGGCTGGACCGGCGCCCTGCCCGTCTCGCCGAAGCTGTGGGCGCTGGCGCTGCTCGGATTGGCGGCGGCTGCGATCTACGGCGCGATCCTCGCGGCAGGCCTCAGGGCTTTCCGGCTGACGCGGCTGCTGCGCTGAGCTGCCGGCTCAGGCGACGACGATCGCCGCCTTGCGCCGCAGCAGATCGGCCGCCTCCGCGACCATGCGCTCGACGATCTCGGCCGCCGGGGGCACGTCGCCGATCAGCCCCGCGGCCTCGCCGAATATCACGGCGGCCGCATCGGGATCGCCGGCCTTGAAGGCCTCGCGATAGGCCTCGGCCTCGCCGTCGATCGCGACCTTCAGCTCGTCGTCGCGGCCGGCCCATTTGCGGATGAAGGCATTGTCGGCGACGCGGATGTCGAAGGGTTTCGGCCAGTCGAGACGGCGGGCGATATCGGGCAGCGACGAGCGCGCCGTGCCGTCGCCGGTCGCCGCTACCGCGACCGCGTGATGGCGCGCGTGCACCAGCGCTTCGCGGCTTGCCCAGAAGCGGGTGCCGACCAGCACGCCGTCGGCGCCGAGCATCAGCGCCGCCGCCAGGCCGCGCCCGTCGGCGATCCCACCGGCGGCGAGCAGGAGCGTGTCCGGGCTCTCGCGCGCCAGAAGATCGGCGACTTCCGGCACGAAGGGAAAGGTGCCCCGACGATGGCCATGGCCGCCGGCCTCCGCCCCTTGTGCGACGATGATCGCGGCGCCGGCGTCGAGCCCCTGCCGGACATGGTCGAGCGACTGGCACTGGCAGATCATCGGCACCCCGGCAGAGGCGATCTCGGCGGCGAAGGGCGCCGGATCCCCGAAAGACAGCATCAGCGCAGCCGGCTCATGCGCCAGCACCTGCCCGAGCAGATGCGGCTGCTTCGCCAAGGACCAGGTGATGAAGCCGCAGCCGACCCGCATGTTGCCGGCCGCCTGCATCTGCGTATCGAGCCAGCCGGCGTCGCCATAGCCGCCGCCGATCAGGCCGAGGCCCCCGGCGCGCGTCACAGCCGCCGCGAGCGCCCCGCCGCCGGCCAGCGCCATCGGCGCCGACAGGATCGGGTGCTCGATGCCCAGCCGCTCCGTCAGCCGGGTGGCGAGGCGCGCCAAGCGTCAGGCCGCCTTGCTGTGGGCGAAGTCCATGTAGAGCTCGCGCGCCTTGCGGAACATCGGGCCGGGCTGGAGTGTGGTATTGTCGATGCGGATCACCGGCATGCATTTCGAGTAGTTGCCTGAGATGAAGATCTCGTCGGCCTGCTCGAAATCGGAATAGCGCAGGCTGCACTCCTCGACGGTGATGCCGTCCTCGCGCATCAGCCTGATCACGCGCTGGCGGGTTATGCCGTTCAGGAAGGTGCCGTTCGGCGCCGGCGTCCGGACGACGCCGTCCTTGGCGAGGAAGATGTTGGAGGTCGCGGTCTCCGCGACGTTGCCGAGCATGTCGAGCACCAGCGCGTTGTCGAAGCCGGCGGCCTTGGCGGCGCGCAGGATGCGGGCGTTGTTGGGATAGAGGCAGCCGGCCTTGGCGTCGGTGGGCATCGTCTCCATGGTCGGGCGGCGGAAGGCGCCCTGCGTGACCGAGAAGCCGCCGGTCGGCTGCGGCATCGGCGCCTCGAACAGGCACAGGCAGAACTGCGTCGAGTCCGGGTCGGGCATGATGGTCGAGGGGCCGTCGGCCTCGCCCCAATACATCGGCTTGACGTAGAGCGCCGTGCCGCCGCCGAACTTCTTGGCGCCTTCGAGCGTCTTCTCGATGATGAACTCTTCCGTGACGGTCGCCTTCAGGCCGAGCGCCACGGCCGAACGGTTGACGCGGGCGGCATGCTTGTCGAGATCGGGCGCGACGCCGTCGAAATAGCGCGCGCCGTCGAAGACCGAGGACGACTGCCAGAGCGCATGGCTGCGCGGGCCGACGAGGCCGGGATTGCCTTCATGCCAGGCGCCGTCGAACCAGCTCCAAGTCTGAGAATACCATGCCATCGTGGCGCTCCGTTTTAGTCAGTTTTGCTGACGCTCACCGTCTGCGCAGTCGCAGGCGTCGTCAACATGGCGGCGATGACGGGATGTGATGGATGCGATCGCAAGCACTGATCGATCGGATGCCTTGATCGATCAGAAGCCCAGCGCACGGGCTCCCGAGACCACCGCCATGCCGACGACCAGCGCCAGGAGTTCGCTGCGCCTGAACATCATCGAGCCGATCGCGGCGATCAGCGCCAGCGCCGCCGCGAGGCCGAGCCGCTCGATCAGCGGCAGCACGGTTGCGACGACGATCGAGCCCGGCATTGCCGCGAGCCCGCGCCGGACCGCCGGCGTCAGCGGGATGAAACCCATCATGACCACGCCGGAGATGCGGCAGAGATAGGTCGCGACCGCCATGGCGAGGATGGCGGCGAGCGAGCCCCAGCCTCCGAGCTCAGGCAGCGTCATTGCGCAGCGCCCCGACCAATGCTCCTGAGAGCGAACCGACGATGATGAAGGCGTAACCGTCGACCAGCTTGGCCGTGACCAGCGCCACGAGCCCGGCGACGACCCAGGGCACGGCGGCGCGCTTGCCGCGCCAGAGCGGCACGATCATCGCCGCGAAGAAGATCGGCATGACCAGGTCGATGCCGTAGCGGCGCGGATCGGCGACGAGCGCGCCGAGCAGATAACCCGGCACCGTCGCCGCGACCCAGACGAACCAGAGCACAACGCCGGCGCCGATCAGCACGCCGAGATCGCGACCGCCCTCGCCATGGTAGCGCGTGCCGATCAGCCAGTTGGCGTCGGTGAACAGGAAGAGATGGGCGGCGTTGACCGCTTTCGAATGCTGCGCGAACCAGGGCTGGAGCGAAGCGCCCTGCAGCACCATGCGGGCATTCACGGTCGCGGTGACGACGGCGAGGCCCGCGACCGCGCCCCATGTCCATTCCGGCCGCCAGAGCTCCATCGCGACGAGCTGGGCGACGCCGGCATAAACCAGCGCGCTCATCAGAACGGCATCGAGCAGGCTCAGGCCCTTGGCGGCGGCGGCTGCACCGAAGGCGACGGCGAAGACGACGACGCCCGGCATCAGCACGGAGACGCGGCGGATGCCGAGCAATGCGCCCCGCCGCGTGATCACGGCAGGTGCGGCTTTCGGGCTCGGTTGCGGCGAGTCGACCATGGCTTTTCAGAAAGCCAACGCCGGCGCAGGTCAACGGCCGGCAGCGGGGGCGGCGCATGAAGCGGGCGCAGGACAAGCGTCGCCGGCCCGGTTAGCCTGCGGCGATGATCTGGCTGAGCTCCGAGACCGAACCCGCACCGAGCCTGCCTGCGGTCTGGCTGATCGCGACGGGGGCCGCCCCGGCCAACCTGACCGAGCGCTCGGCCCTGCGGCGCGGGATCGCGCGCCGCATCATCGCCGCGCAGGCGAACCTCGCCGAAGCGGACGTCGCGATCGCGCACGACGCGCGTGGACAGCCCCTGATCGCCCATCCCGCCGGCACAGGGCTGCATCTGTCGCTGGCGACGCGTGCCGGGCTCGTCGCCGTGGCGCTGGCGCACAGCCCGGTCGGCGTCGATGTCGAGCGCATCGATCCCGTGACGGTGCCACCGCTCGCCGCGCTGCATCCCGATGAGCGGGCTGTGCTGCTCGCCTTGCCCGAACCCGCCCGGCCGCTCGCCTTCGCGCAGATGTGGGTGGGCAAGGAGGCCTATGTGAAGGCGCTGGGCACCGGCTTCGTGCATGCGCCGGAGAGTTTTTGCCTGACCCTGCTCGACGATGACAGGTTCGCGATCAATGACCCGGAGCGCGGACCCGCGACGGGTCGTGGCCGCATCATGCATAGCGGCGGCGAGGTTACCCTCGCCGCCGCCATCGTGGTTCTCGACTGAGCCTTACGCTCAGTGCGGCCGCGCCGCGCGTTCCTTGCGCCATTTGAAGAAGAAACCCGCCGCCAGCACGAAGAGCGCACCGACCGTATCGCTGAGATATTCGAGGATGCCGCTCGGCGCGCCATAGCGGCTGACGACCCAGGGGTCATTGGCGATCATGTCGCCGGCGATCCAGCCGAGCAGCGCCGCGCCGAGCCAAATCAGGATCGGGAAGCGCGTCAGCAGCCCCAGGATCATGGTCGATCCATAGATGATCAGCGGAATCGAGAGCACGAGGCCGAAGACGAAGAGCCAGACATTGCCATGCGCGGCGGCCGCGACCGCCAGCACGTTGTCGAGACTCATCACCGCGTCGGCGATCGCGATCGTCTTGACCGCATCCCAGAGCGTCGAGCCGGCCTGGACGTCGCCATGATCCTCCTCGCCATGGATCAGCTTGATCGCGATCCAGAACAGCAGGAGGCCGCCGCCGATCTTCAGGAAGGGGATGGCCAGCAGATAGGTGATGACCAGCGCGAACAGGATGCGCAAGCCGATCGCCGCGCCGGCGCCGAGCCAGATGCCGAGCTTGCGCTGCTCCTCCGGCAGGTTGCGGCAAGCGAGCGCGATCACGACCGCATTGTCGCCCGACAGCAGCAGGTCGATCCAGATGATCTGCAACAGCGAAATCAGGAACTGGGTCGAGAGGAAATCCATGCACCACCTTTGGTCATTGGCCGTGCCGCAGGATGCGGCACGGTCGATTTCATGCGGTCCTGGGCCGCCTCAATGCGCCGCGGCCTGCCGCTTCTTCATGAGATAGCCGAGGCCGACGACGATCAGCGCGCCGAGGATCGCCGCGGGATATTCTAGCTTGTGCAGCAGGTCCTCGCCGAAGGTCTTGATCAGCCACGGATCGGAATCGAGCATCTCGCCCGCGACCCAGCCGAGCAGAGCCGCGCCGGCCCAAACCAGGATCGGGAATTTCTCCAGGAGCCTGGTGATCAGCGAGGCGCCGACGACGATCAGCGGGATCGAGATGACGAGGCCCGCAACCAGCAGCGGAACGGAATCTTTGGCGACGGCGGCGATCGCCAGCACGTTGTCGAGGCTCATCACGATGTCGGCGATCGCGACGGTCTGAACCGCCTTCCAGAGCTTGTCGCTAGCGGCGATATTTTCGTCTCCCTCGCCGTCCTCGGCGATCAGCTTGACCGCGATCCAGAGCAGCAGCAGCGCGCCTGCGATGCGCAGGAACGGCGTGTTCAGCAGCGAGGCGATCAGCACCGTGAAGACGACGCGCAGCAGAACGGCGACGCCGGCACCGAGTACGATGCCCTTGGTGCGCTGCGAGGCCGGCAGACCCCGGCAGGCCAGCGCGATCACCACCGCATTGTCGCCCGAGAGGACGATGTTGAGGATGATGATCTCGAAGAGTTTGCCCCAGAGCAGCGGGTCGCTGAAGGAGATAGTCGACAGATCCATGGTTTCAGCGACCCTTTTTCATTTCGATCTGCTCTCCTAACCATTCCCGGCGGCCGCGTCGCCTGCCGGAACGGATTCAGCCCAGCGCCTGCTCGACCGCCTTGCCGGCAGCCTCCGTGCCGAGCGAACCGCCGAGATCGCGGGTGCGGGTGCGGGCATCGCCGAGGGCACGCTCGATCGCCGCCTCGATGCCTGCGGCGGCCTCGTGCTCGCCGAGATGATCGAGCATCATCGCGCCCGACCAGATCTGGCCGACGGGATTGGCGATGCCCTGGCCGTAGATGTCCGGCGCCGAGCCGTGGACCGGCTCGAACAGGGAGGGATAGTCGCCGGTCGGGTTGATGTTGCCCGAGGGCGCGATGCCGATCGTGCCGGTGCAGGCAGGGCCAAGGTCCGACAGGATATCGCCGAACAGGTTCGAGGCCACGACGACGTCGAAACGATCGGGGTTGAGCACGAAATGCGCGGTCAGGATGTCGATGTGATACTGGTCGACGGCGACATCGGGATACTTCTTCGCCATCTCCTTCACCCGCTCGTCCCAGTAGGGCATCGTTATAGAGATGCCGTTCGACTTGGTCGCCGAGGTCAGCTTCTTGCGCGGGCGGCGCTGGGCCAGTTCGAACGCGTATTTCAGCACGCGGTCGACGCCGACGCGGCTCATCACGGTCTCCTGGATGACGATCTCGCGCTCGGTGCCGCCATACATCCTGCCGCCGACCGAAGAGTATTCGCCCTCGGTGTTCTCGCGCACCACGAAGAAGTCGATGTCGCCGGGCTTGCGGCCGACGAGCGGGCCGGGCACGCCGGGCATCAGCCGGACAGGACGCAGATTGACGTATTGGTCGAATTCGCGCCGGAACAGCAGCAGCGAGCCCCAGAGCGAGACGTGATCGGGCACCTGGGCCGGCATGCCGACGGCGCCGAAGAAGATCGCGTCGTGGCCGGAGATCTTCTCCTTCCAGTCGTCGGGCAGCATCTTGCCATGCTTGGCGTAGTAGTCGCAGGAGGAGAAGTCGAACTCGTCCAAGCGCAGTTCGAAACCGTATTTCTTCGAGGCGGCCTCGAGCACGCGCATGCCTTCGGGCATGACCTCCTTGCCGATGCCGTCACCCGCGATGACGGCGATGCGGTAGACGCGATTTGTCCCGGTCATGACAACTCTCCGAAGAAGGCCTGGAATTCGGCCGCGACGAGATCGGGGATCTCCTCGGCCAGATAATGCCCGCCCGGCAGGGCCCGGCCTTGGACGTTCTCGGCGCGCTGCCGCCAGAGCGCAAGCGGGTCGAAACACTTGCCGATGATGCCGTTGCCGCCCCAGAGCGCGAGTATCGGCTGGGTCAGCCTGCGGCCGCCATCCGCGTCGTCATGGCGGATGTCGATGGTGGCGGCGGCGCGATAGTCCTCGCAGCTCGCGTGGATCGTCGCTGGATCGGAAAAGCAGCGCAGATAATGTGCCAGGGCCTCGGGCGCGAAAGGCGTCAGGCCCGCCGAGCCCGAGCCGCATTTCTTGCGCCAATAGGCCTCCGGATCGGCGCCGATCATCCGCTCCGGAAAGGGTGCGGGCTGGATCAGGAAGAACCAGTGCCAATAGGCACGGGCGAAGGCGTCGGTCGTGCCGGCATACATCTCGCGCGTCGGCGCGATGTCGAGCGTGGCGAGGCGGGCGACGCGGTCGGCATGGTCGAGCGCCAGTCGGTGGGCGACCCGGGCGCCGCGATCATGCGCGCCGATCATGAAACGCTCGTGGCCGAGCGCGCTCATCACCTGCGCCATGTCGAGCGCCATGGCGCGCTTGGAATAGGGAAAATGCTCGGCATCGGTCGGCGGCTTGTCGCTGTCGCCATAGCCGCGCAGGTCGGCACAGACGAGGGTGTAGCGATCCTTCAGCAGGCTCGCGACCTTGTGCCAGAGCACATGGGTCTGCGGATAGCCGTGGAGCAGGAGCAGCGCCGGCCCCTGCCCGCCCGTCCGCACCCGGATGCGCGCCCCCGAGGTGACGACATCGAGCAGGCGGAAACCGGGGAAGAGGCTGTCAGTGACGGGGAGTTCAGTGACGGTCATATGAGCAATGGTGCTGCAACAATCGGCAAGCCGATAGCCGGAAAGCGCAGGGATTGCGCGTATCGATTATTACACAATCCTGATCAATGGTGGCGGCACTTGCCGGCCATCCCGTCATGGTCGGGCTTGTCCCGACCATCCACGTCTCCATTCAGCAAGGGTGATGTTCGAGACGTGCATGCTTGCCGCGAGAGCGCGCACGACGAGGAGCGAAACCTAGCCTCGCAACGCTGCCCCGTAGCGCTTGCCCATCTCGGCGACGATCTTCGCGCCGACCGCCTCGATCTCGACCTCTGTCAGCGTCTTCTCGACCGGCTGCAGCGTCACCGCCAGCGCCACCGATTTCTTCCCGGCGTCGACGCCCGGCCCTTCGTAGAGATCGAACACGGACACATCCGAGATCAGGGCGCGGTCGGCGTTCTGCGCCGTCTTCGCCATGTCGCCGGCAGCGACCTTGCGCTCGACGATGAAGGCGAAGTCGCGCGTCACCGGCTGAAAGCCGGAGAGGACCAGCTTCGGCTTGACCTTGGTCGGCTTGTGTTTCGGCAGCGGCAGCGCATCGAGCACGATCTCGAAGGCGACCAGCGGGCCCTTGACGTCGAGCGCCTTCAGCACCTTGGGATGGACCTCGCCGAAGGCGCCGATGACGCCCTTGGGGCCGAACTGGAGCGTCGCCGAGCGGCCGGGATGGGCCCAGGCGGGACCTCCCGCGACCATCTGAAGGCCGCCGACCGGCACGCCCAAGCCGGCGAGCAGGCCCATCACGTCGGCTTTGGCGTCGAAGGCGTCGACGGATTTGGCGGCGGCGTCCCAATAACGGCCGGCGCCGTCGAGCCGGGCCGTGCCGCGGCGCAGGCCGGCGGCCGCGATCGTCTGCCCCTCGGGCTCGTCGCTGGCGAAGACCTGGCCGACCTCGAACAGCGCGACGTCGCCCTGGCCGCGATCGGCATTGGCTTGAGCCGAGCGGATCAGGCCGGGCAGCAGCGAGGGCCGCATGTCCGAGAGATCGGCCGCGATCGGGTTGGCGAGCACGAGCTTCGGCGAGCCGCCGCCGAACAGTTTTGCCTGGTCATGCGAAATAAAGGACCAGGTCACGGCCTCGACCATGCCGCGGCTGGCGAGCAGGCGCTTGGCCTGACGGGTGCGCTTCTGCAGCACGGTCAGGACCGGCTTGATCACCTCGCCCTTGATGCGCGGCAGCGGCGTCGCGACGACGCGATCAAGGCCGGCGATGCGGACGATCTCCTCGACCAGATCGGCCTTGCCGGCAACGTCGCCGCGCCAGGACGGCGCCGCGACCTCGACCCGCTCGCCCGAGCCCGAGACGTGGAAGCCGAGCGAGGTGAGCGCGCCCTTCATCTCGGCCTGCGGCAGATCGAGCCCGGTCAGGCGCTTGACCTCCGACCACGGGAAGTCGATCGCATGAGGGCTATCGGGCAGATCGCCGGCGAAGACCATCTCGGAGGGTTCGCCGCCGCAGAGATCGACGATCATCGCGGTGGCGAGGTCGAGACCGGGCCGGCAGAAATCGGGATCGACGCCGCGCTCGAAACGATAGCGCGCATCCGAGTTGATGCAGAGCGCCCGGCCGGAGCGGGCGATGTTGAGCGGGTCCCAGAGCGCGCTCTCGACCAGCACGTCGGTGGTGCCCTCGTCGCAGCCGGAGGTCTCGCCGCCCATGATGCCGGCGAGCGATTCGACGCCGTGGCCGTCGGCGATGACGACCTGCTCTTCGGTCAGCGTATAGGTCTTGCCGTCGAGCGCCAGGATCGTCTCGCCGTCGCGCGCCCGGCGGACGACGAGATCGCCCGAGACCTTGGCAGCGTCGAAGACGTGGAGCGGCCGGTTGCGGTCGAAGGTCATGAAATTGGTGATGTCGACCAGCGCGTTGATCGGCCGAAGCCCGATCGCCCGCAGGCGAGCCTGCAGCCAGTCCGGCGACGGCCCGTTCTTGACGCCGCGCACGAGGCGCAAGGCGAAGGCCGGGCAGAGCCCCTTGTCGGCCTCCACGAAGTCGAGCTTCACAGCGACCGGACAGGGAAAGCTGCCGCGAACGGGCTGGACCGAGGGCGTCTTGAGGGTGCCGCGCCCGGCGGCGACGAGATCGCGCGCGATGCCGGCGACGCCGAGCGCATCGGCGCGGTTCGGCGTCACCGCGATCTCGATCACCGCGTCGTCGAGCCCGGCATAGCTCGCATAGGGCTGGCCGACGGGGGCATCGTCGGGCAGATCGATGATGCCGTCATGGTCCTCGGAAATCTGCAGCTCGGCGGCCGAGCAGAGCATGCCGTTCGACTCGACGCCGCGGATCACGCCCTTGCCCAGCGTGATGTCCTTGCCGGGGATGTAGGTGCCCGGCGGAGAGAACACGCTCTTCATGCCGGTGCGGGCATTGGGCGCGCCGCAGACGACCTGCACCGGCTCAGCCCCACCGGCGTCGACCAGGCAGATGCGCAGACGGTCGGCATTGGGATGCTGCTTCGCCTCGATCACATAGGCGATGGTGAAGGCCGACAGCGCCTTGGCCTTGTCCTCGACGGCTTCGACCTCGAGCCCGACGCGGGTCAGGGTCTCCGTGATGGTGTCGAGGGTGTCGGAGGTGTCGAGATGATCCTTCAACCAGGACGATGTGAACTTCATGGGTGTCCGTCGCTTCTCAGATTGGCATGGGACAGGGCTGGCACGGCCGCATTGAGCTCATCCCCGCCATCCGTCTTGATCTTCATGGAATTGCCGCGCCAGCTCACGTCTCCGGCGACGAAGGCATAGGCCCAGATGCCGGGGAAGATGATGTCGCGTACCAAGAGCGCCGCCGGCATCCGCCAGGACAGATACCAGCCGACCCCGGCGCACAAGACGAGTTCGGCTGCGTACCACGGCAGCAGGACCAGCGCTGGACCTAGCCACGCCGGATAGCCGAGGCCCGCCGCGGCGAAGGCCGCCAGCAGCACCGGCAGCAGCGGCCCCGACAGGATTTCGGGCGCGAAGAACGGCAGGAATGTCACGCGCCTGAGCCGCGCCCAGCGGAACTGACGCTGCACGACGTCGCGCAGCAGGCGCTTGCCGAGCGGCTGCTCGAAGGGCTGGCCGACGAGATGGACGTGCCTGCCCGCACGATGGACGAGCTTAGTCGCCGCCGCATCCTCCGCGATCTCGGAGGCGAGCGCGGCGATCCCGCCATTGGCGTCGAGGAAGGGCTTGTTCCACAGCATCGACTTGCCTTGCGCGAAGCCGAAGCCCAGCGCCTCGCCGGCATATTGCCAGCGCGCCTGGAACGAATTCAGGAAGGCGCATTCGACCTCGGCGCCGAAGCAGCCCGGGCGCGACCCCGCCGGCGTCGAGCAGACGAGTCCGGTATCGGGGCGCCAGGAGGCCAGCATGCGCTGGATATAGTCCTTCGGCATCAGCACGTTGGAATCGGCCAGGATGACCCATTCGGTCGTCGCCGCTTCCCAGCCCTTGACGCAGTTGTTGAGCTTGGGATTGGCACTGACAGCGACATCGCCGGTGATCAGCGAGACGCGCTCTTCGCCATAGTGGCCGATCAGCTCGGCGATCAGCGGCACGATCGGGTCGTCGGCATCGGCGACGCAGAAGATGGTGCGGTAGCGCGGATAGTCGAGCTCGAGGCCCGAAACCGCGGTCTCGCGGCTGAACGCCTCGATGCCGCGCACCGGCCGCACGATCGTCACCGGCGGCAGCGCGTCGAGCAGCGCCGTCGGCTTGTCCTTGCGGCGCAGGCGGACGAAGGCGATCGCCTGGCAGAGCAGGTTCACCGCCAGGATCAGCGCCGCCAGCAGGCCGGCCCAGCCCGCGGGGCTCACGACGACAGCCCGCCGGTCAGGGTCGGCAGGTCGAGCGGACGAAAGCCGTAATGCTGGAGCCAGCGGACATCGGCCTCGAAGAACGGCCGCAGGTCCGGCATGCCGTATTTCAGCATGGCGATGCGGTCGATGCCCATGCCCCAGGCGAAGCCCTGATAGACCTCGGGGTCGAGCCCGCAATTCGTCACGACATTGGGGTGGACCATGCCGCAACCGAGAATCTCGAGCCAGTCATCGCCCTCGCCGAAGCGGATCTCGCCGTCTTTGCGTGAGCACTGGATGTCGACCTCGACCGACGGCTCGGTGAAGGGGAAGAAGGACGGCCGGAAGCGCATCTTGACCGTGTCGATCTCGAAGAAGGCCTTGCAGAACTCTTCCAGCACCCATTTCAGGTGGCCCATATGAGCTCCTCTGTCGATGACCAGACCCTCAACCTGGTGGAACATCGGCGTATGGGTCTGGTCGGAATCCATCCGGTAAGTCCGGCCGGGGCAGATGACGCGGATCGGCGGCTCCTGCGCCAGCATGGTGCGGACCTGGACCGGCGAGGTGTGGGTGCGCAGGAGCTTGCGCTCGCCATTGGAATCCGGCGCGAAGAAGAAGGTGTCGTGCATCTCGCGGGCGGGATGACCGACGGGGAAGTTCAGCTTGGTGAAGTTGAGGTCGTCGGTCTCGACATCCGGCCCCTCGGCGATCGAGAAGCCCATGTCGCCGAAGATCGCGGTGATCTCGTCGATGACCTGGCTGATCGGGTGGATGCGGCCCCGCGCCTCCGGCCCCTCGCGCACCGGCAGGGTGACGTCGATCGTCTCGGATGCCAGCCGAGCCTCCAGCGCCGCCTCGCCGAGCGCGTCCTTGCGGGCAGCGAGCGCGGCCTGGACCCGGTCGCGCAGGCCGTTGATCAGCGGGCCCTTTTCCTTGCGCTCGTCTTGCGTCATCGCACCGAGCGTCTTGAGCAGGCCCGAGATCGAACCGGCCTTGCCCAGCGCCGCGATCCTGACCTGCTCCAGGCCCGCCTCGTCCTGCGCGCTCGCGATCTCGGCAAGGAGGCTCGCGCCCAAGTGATCGATCTCGTTCATGCCTGCTCTGGTCCGTTTGCGAGGCATCTTCTAGGGTGTCGCCAGCACCGACGCTAGAGGCAATCACGCCGGCAAAGCAGCGCCGCGACGGTGAATCCGGAGGGTTTTCGCAGGATGGACGCGGTTGCATGACAATCATGTCGCAATGGCGGATTCTGGCGGCGGCCATCGCGCTGGTCGTGATCCCGGCCGTGTCGGCCATGGCCGAAGACGGCCGTCGCGTCAGCATCACCGGCGAGATCAGCGACACTTGGTGCACGATCAGCGGGCTGATGTTCGCCAAGGGCACGGCGCACCATCAATGCGCGATCTGGTGCGCGCTCGGCGGCATCCCGGTCTCGATCCGCGACGGCAAGGGCGATCTCTATCTGATCCTCAGGATCGGCGACGACGAGGACAGCGCCGCCAATCCGCGCATCGCCAAGATCGCGACGCATGAGGTCTCGGTCGACGGCGAACTGCTCGAACGCGACGGGGTGAAATACCTGCTGGTCGACAAGATCGCCGACGACAAGGGCGTGATCACCATGACCCACGAAGAATACGGCATCCAGCCGTTCGGGAACTGAGGCGATGGCGCGATCGCTTGCCATGGCAGCCCTGGCCGTCGCCACGGCGCTTGGCTTCTCGCCGGCCAATGCCAACGCCGCCGAAGCCTGGGGCATCCCGCACGAGAAGCCAGTAGTGCTGAAGGGTCGCGTCGTCGATGCGCTCTGCCATCTCAAGGGCCGCTGCGCGCCCGATTGCGGCGCGGGCAAGCGCCAGCTCGGTATCCTGCTCGCCGACGGCACGTTCCGGCTGGTCGCGAAGGGCAATGTCGACTTCGCCGCGGCGATTCCGGACCTGATCGGCTTCTGCGGACGCGAGATCGAGGCCGACGGGCTGCTGATCGAGAACCCCGCGATCACCCTGTTCTTCGTCCAGGGCGTTCGGGCCGATCCGTCGCAGCCTTTCGTTCCGTCCGAGCGCTTCAAGGCCGATTGGGAGACCCGTAACGGCAAGGCCGAGGAATGGTGGCGGGCCGATCCAGAGGCGAACCGCCTGATCGCCGAGGATGGACCCTTCGGCATCAAGAGGCTTTTGCCCAAGCCGGCGCCCTGACGCGATGGCGCGCGACATCGGACGCAGACATGTGCTCGGTGGTGTCCTTGCCCTGGTGGCGGCTCCCGTCCGCGCGCAGCAGGGACATGGTGGACATCATGGCGTCACAGCGTCGTCCAACAATGCGCAGGATCGGCTGGCGACGCAATTCGGCGGGCCTTTCTCGCTGATCGACCAGAGTGGCAAGCGCGTCTCGGACGCCGATTTCCGCGGCCGCTTCATGCTGGTCTATTTCGGCTTCACCCGCTGCATCGACACCTGCCCGATCGACCTGCCGGTGATCGCCCAGGCGCTCGACGCGATCGGGCCGCTGGCGGAGAAGATTGCGCCCATCTTCGTCACCGTCGATCCGGCCAACGACACGCCGGCCGTCATCGCTCCTTACGTCGCCGCCTTCCATCCGCGCCTTGTCGGGCTGACCGGCAGCGAGGCCGAGATCGCAGGCGTGGCGAAAGCCTACAAGGTGCATCGGCGCAAGCTCTCGCTGCCCGGGCACAGCAATGGCGACTACGCCGTCGACCACGGCTCGCTGACCTATTTGATGGACCGCGACGGGCGCTTCCTGACGCTGCTGCCGCACAACTCAGGGGCGGAGAAGCTGGCTGCGGTGTTACGGAAATACCTGACCTGAGCGATCGGAACAAAAAAAGGCCGGCATCGCTGCCGGCCTCTTCACAAACCACTCGGGCAAGAACAAGCTCAGGCGGCCTTGGCTTCCGGACCGAGCGCAGCCTTGACGCTCTCGACCACCGCCGCGAACGAGGCGGCGTCGTCGATCGCCATCGCCGACAGGGTCTTGCGGTCGAGCTCGATGCCGGCCTTGTTCAGGCCGTTGATGAAGGCCGAGTAGACCAGGCCGTGCTCGCGCACCGCCGCGTTGAGGCGCTGGATCCAGAGCGCCCGGAACGAGCGCTTCTTGTTCTTGCGGTCGCGATAGGCGTACTGCATCGAACGATCGACGGCAGCCTTCGCGGCGCGGATGGTGTTCTTGCGGCGGCCGTAGAAACCCTTGGCGGCCTTGAATGTCTTCTTGTGCTTGGCGTGGGACGTTACGCCCCGTTTCACGCGAGCCATGTGATGATCTCCGGAATGAGGGGGGCGTCAGCCGTTGGGGAGGAAATACTTCTTCACGTTGGCCGCATCACCCTCGAACAGGGTGGTGGTGCCGCGGTGATTGCGGATCTGCTTGTTGGTCCGCTTGATCATCCCGTGACGCTTGCCGGCCTGGGCGTAGAGCACCTTGCCGGTTCCGGTGATCTTGAACCGCTTCTTGGCGGCCGATTTGGTCTTCATCTTGGGCATTTCAGCTCCTCATAGGTCGCGAGCGCGCAAACTGCGCCGCTTCGATTTTGCTTGCTGGAAGCAAAGTACGACCGCCACGGCAGCCCTTATCAGCCGGGCGATCGAAGGCCGCGCGTATGACAGAAAAGGGCGGAGGTGGCAAGGGAGGCATCGGCCACACGGCATCACGCCGTGAACGACGCCGCTTGCCATGACGGCGATTGCGCATTTTAGCTGCCGGCATGGACCGAAGCGTAAAGCTCACTCTCCTCATCGCAGTCGTCGTCTTCGTCGGCGGCCTGATGCTGGTTCACAAGGAATGCGAGTCCAAGCGTACATGCGGGCGAAAGGCGCTGTCGTCCATCATGCAGCAGGGCGTCACGCCACCCTGAAGAAATCCACGAACGCCCTGAGCGCCGGCCGCATCTGGCGCCGGCTCGGATAATAGAGGTGGAAGCCGTCGAAGGGCAGGCACCAGTCTTCCAGCACCCGGATCAGCCGCCCGTCGGCGAGCGGCTCGCGGACATAGTCCTCGAACAGGCAGGCCAGACCCGCCCCACCGAGCGCCGCCTCGACGATCAGCAGGTCCTCCCCGAGGATCAGGGGGCCGGCGACATCGCAGACGAAGCTCTCGCCATCCCTATCCAGTTCCCAGCGATAGATCGTGCCGCTCGAAAAGCGCAGGCGCAAACAGGCATGGCCAGCGAGGTCCTCGGGCCGCCGCGGCTGCGGCCGCGTCGCGAAATAGCCGGGCGAGCCGACCACGGCGAGGCGGTGGCGCGGGCCTATCCGCACCGCGATCATGTCGCGCTGCAGGCTCTCGCCGAGCCTGATCCCCGCGTCGAGCCCGGCCTCGACGACATCGGTGAAGCGATCCTCGATCACCGGTTCGAGCACGATCTCTGGATAAGCGACGCAGAAGGCCGCGAGCCTCGGCGCCAGCAGCAGATGCGCCGCGGTGCGCGGCACGCCGATCCGGAGATTGCCGGCCGGCCGGTCGCGCTCCTCCAAGGCGGCGGCGAGCGCGCCGTCGATCTCGGCTAGCGCCGGCCGCAGCCGTTCGAGCAGGCGGGCGCCCGCCTCGGTCGGCGCGACGCTGCGGGTGGTGCGTGCCAGCAGGCGTACGCCGAGCCGCTCCTCCAGGCTCGTCACCGCATGGCTGACCGCCGAGGGCGCGATGGCGAGTTCCTTCGCCGCTCCGCGAAAGCCGCCGCAGCGGGCGACTGCGGCGAGGACGGCGAGCTGGGCGAGATGGTCGCGGCGCATTGATCGAAACTATCGCTCGGTCCGTGCGAGCGAAAGCGGATTATCGATCAATGGCAGAGGCGCCATTCTCGTCGCATCGCAAGGATGAAGGAGAAAGCGATGCAACAGCGCAAACTCGGAAGCGGGCTCGAGGTCTCCGCCATCGGCCTCGGCTGCATGGGCATGAGCTTCGCCTATGGCGGACAGGAGGAGAGCGCCGCGATCGCGACGCTGCGCCGCGCCGTCGAGATCGGCGTCAGCTTCTTCGACACGGCCGAGGTCTATGGGCCGTTCGACAACGAGATCCTGCTCGGCAAGGCGCTCAGGCCGGTCCGCGACCAGGTCGTGATCGCCACCAAATTCGGCTTCAGAATCAGCGACCAGGGCGTGGGCGCGGCGCGCATGGTCGGCGTCGATGGCCGACCGGAGCAGGCCAAGGCCGTCGCGGAGGCCTCGCTGAAACGGCTCGGCATCGAGGTCATTGACCTCTACTACCAGCATCGCGTCGATCCGGCCGTGCCGATCGAGGAGACGGTCGGCGCCATGGCCGAGCTGGTGCGGGAGGGCAAGGTCCGCGCGCTCGGCCTGTCGGAGGCGAGCGCCGCGACGATCCGCCGGGCCCATGCCGTCCATCCGATCGCCGCCGTGCAGAGCGAGTATTCGCTCTGGAGCCGCGAGCCGGAAGCCGAGGTCTTCGCCGCCTGCCGCGAGCTCGGTATCGGTTTCGTGCCCTACAGCCCGCTCGGGCGCGGTCTGCTGACCGGCACGATCGCGACGCCCGACGCGCTCGGGGCCGGCGACTGGCGCCACGGCCTGCCGCGCTTCCAGGCCGAGGCGATGGCGGCCAATGCCGCGGTCGTGGCGGTGCTGACGCGAATCGCGACTGAGAAGGGCGTCACGGCGGCCCAGCTCGCGCTGGCCTGGGTGCTGCACCAGGGCGATTTCATCGTGCCGATCCCCGGCGCGCGCAAGATCGCGCATCTGGAGCAGAATGCGGCCGCCGCCGAGATCGCCCTCGACCCGGCCGAACTCGCCGCGATCGGCGACGCGATGTCGCCGGACCGCGTCGTCGGCAAGCGCTACACAGAAGCCGCGCTGGCGCTGGTCGACGGCTGAACCGAAGGCCGGCCGCAGGGCCTACTTGCCTGCGGCCGGGACAGCGGTCTTTATCCTCGGGCAAAGCCCCGAGGATCGGCCCGCCATGACAAGCCCCTGCATCATCACCGTCGCCATCACCGGTTCGCTGCCGACCAAGCGCGACAACCCGGCCGTGCCGATCTCGATCGCCGAGCAGGTCGAGTCGACGCAGGAGGCCTTCGAGGCCGGCGCCACCCTCGCCCATTGCCATGTCCGCACCGAGGAGGGCACGCCGACCTCCGACCCCGAGCGCTTCGGCCGGCTGCTGGAGGGCCTGCGCCAGCATTGCCCCGGCATGATCGTGCAGCTCTCGACCGGCGGGCGCTCCGGCGCGGGGCGCGAGCGCGGCGGCATGATCCCGCTCAAGCCCGACATGTGCTCGCTCTCGACCGGCTCCTGCAACTTCCCGACACGGATCTACGAGAACAGCCCCGACCTCGTCGACTGGCTGGCCGCCGAGATGAAGGCGCATGGCGTCAAGCCGGAGATCGAGGCCTTCGACCTGTCGATGGTCTTCAAGGCGGTCGAGATGGGCGTTGCGGGCGCGATTCCCGGTCCGCTGCACGTCCAGTTCGTGATGGGCGTGAAGAACGCGATGCCGGTCGACCGGGCGGTGTTCGAATTCTACGTCGCGACGCTGAAGCGGCTCGCACCCGACGCGACCTGGACAGGGGCCGGGATCGGGCGCGACCAGATCACGCTGAACCGCTGGTCGCTCGAGCTCGGCGGCCATTGCCGCACAGGGCTCGAGGACAATGTCCGGCTCGACCGCGATACGCTCGCTCCGTCCAACGCCGCGCTGGTCAAGCGCGTGGTCGATCTCTGCCCGGAATACGGCCGGAGGCCTGCGACCGCCGTCGAGGCCCGCAGCCTGCTCGGCCTCGCCGCCTGAGGCCTATTCCGCAGCGCGCAGCGGCTGGACGACCTCACCCTCGATCCGGGCGCCGAGCCGCTCGATGTCGAGCAGCACCAGCATGCCGCCCGGTTGTCCGCGCACATCGCTGGCGGCGACGACGCCGAGCGCCGGGATGTCGGCCTTGGCGTTGAGATCGCGCAGCGGCTGGAGATCGCCTTCGGCGATCTCGGGGATCTGGCCGAGCGCATCGACGATCAGGCCGAGCAGCCGCGCGCCCGTGCGCACCACGACGATCTGCTGGTCTTCTGCCGACGCGTCGGGAATGCCGAGGAGGCGTGCCAGCCGCAACACCGGCACGGGCTGGCCCTCATGCAGCTTGTAGCCGGCGAGCAGCCCGTCGGCGGCCTGCTTCGCCGAAGGCTTTAGGCCGGCGAGATCGACGGCCTCCAGTACGTCGCAGGCCTTCACGCCGAGCCAGTGCCGGCCGATATGGAAGGTCGCGACCTCGAAGGCCTCGACACCGGCCCGCGGGCGTCGAACGGTTTCGCCGCGGCCGGCCTGCACGTCCTTCGTCGCGGCGGCCGCCGCGACCGCGCCCAGCGGCACGGCGCAGAGCGCCACGACCTCGGAGCTGTGCCCGTCGACGGTCTTGTATTCGCGATAGCCCTTGGAAAGGGCAGCTCCGAGCGCGACATGCTGGCCGTCGCGTTCGCGGATGCAGGCGAGTTCGCCGGTTTCGGCCAGCGCCTTGGGATCGACCGCGATCGGCGACGGCGCGCCGATGGCGAAGCGCGGATCGCTCGACGACAGAATGCGGCCGTCGGCGCCGACGAAAAGGGTGAAGGCGCCGCCGAGCGGTGCGCCGGTCTCGTCGGCCGGCAGGGAATCGGCGAGGATCGCCTGGAACTGCGGGGTGGCGTCGAACACGATGGCGATGCCACCGACCGGCCGGCCGCCGCCGGGCTGCTGGACCGCGGCCGTGTAGATCAACGTCGCGGCATCGCCATAGAGCGGCGAGGGCTCGAAGGCCGAGACGGCATAGTGCTGGCCCGAGCGGAGGCTGAGCGTGCGCTGCACCCATTCGGCCGTCAGGGCCTGGCCGAGGAGATGGCTCTCCGAAGGATTGGAGACGGCGACGATTCGGCCCTGCGCATCGAACAGGATCAGGTTGCTGTAGACGGTGTAGAGCGCGTTGATGGCGGCAAGAATCTCGCCGCAGAGTTTCGCGCCGTCGGGGCTCGGCGCGGCCAGCACGCGTGCGAGGCTCGCATTCAGCGCCCACCAGCGGCAATCATTGGCGCGTTCGTAGAGGTTGCGGTCCATCACGTCGATGGCGAAGGCGGCGCGCGAGCGGCACTTTTCCATCAGCGCGGCGACGACGGTGCGGTGCAGGTCGCCGATCGAGGCGTCGAAGACCGATTGCGTCTTGCGGCCGGCGTTCGAGACCTCCCAGAGCAGGATCTTCGAGAAGGCGGCATTGGCCGCGGTCGAGCCGGCCTGGCGGATCGAGCCGTTCCAGACCGAGCGGTTGAGATCGCGCTGGATCAGCGCGGCCTGACGCGAGACGGCGCGCAAATCCTCGGAGAACAGCGTCGAATGGGCGGTGACATCGGCGAGCAGACGCTCCTCGATGCCGGCGGCAAGTGCGTCGTCTCCCCCGGCGAAGGCCGCTTCCAGCGGCAGAAGGCCGACGCCGATCCAGCCCGGCCCGAGATAGCCCTGATAGCCCGTGCCGCGGCAGGCAACCGCGAGGTATTGCCGCCCACCCAGCTTGACGATGGGCTTGTCGCCGGACAGCGCCGCCGGCGACAGGGCCGAGCCGGCCGGAAGCTGGATCGCGCAGGAGCCGGCGACGACCTCGCCCTGCGGCGTGACGCAGCCGAGCACGGTCCAGTCGTCCTCCGGCAGGAGCTTGCGGAAGATGCCGGCCATCTCGTCGGCGAGGCGGAAGACCAGGACGAGGACGCCCAGCGGACGCCTTGCCTTGTCCTCGACGCGCCAAGCATAGACCAGCGCCTGCCCGTCACCGACGAAGTCGATCGCGCCGTAATGCTCGACATAGGCGCCGCTCGACGACAGCGCCTCGGCGACCAGCGGATGCTCGGCACGGCTCGCCGGATGCGGCTGCAGCCGGGCCCGGATCGTCCCGACGGCATCGATCAGGACGATGTCGGAATAAACAGAGTATTTCGCGACATAGTCGCGGAAGCGCGCCTCGATCGTCCGGCGCGCCACATCGTCAGCGCTCTCCAGCTCCAGCATCTCGCGGATGTCGGTGTCGGCAGCGAGGAAGCCGATGTCGGCGGTGCGCTCAAACAGGTTGCGCACGAGCACGTCGATCGCGTTCTGCGCCTTGGTGCGCAGGTCGGTGACGACCTTGTCGCGCGTCTCCTGGGCGAGATGGTTGAGCAGGCTGCCGGTCAGTTCCTCGAAGGCCGAGCGCGTGCCCGACATCTCCGTCGCATTGCCGGAGAGCTGGCCGAGCAGCGCCAGCGTATCCCAGGAGGCCTGGAGTCGGGAGAACGCCTCGCGATAGTCGTCGATCGCGTGCATGTGACGGATCAGGCCGGACAGGGCCGGATCGATGGCGATGCCTTTGTGGGATGTCTGCAAGGCCAGGCTCTTCCGCGCGTGCGAAGCTCGAATGCGCCGCAGGCGCGTCAGCGCGAAGAGAATCACGCAAGCGGCTGATTCGCATCAGCCGGGACGGTGCGACGCGCTCAAATTTGCAGCAGGATGGCGCTGTCGACGGCGCGGTCTCCGCCTGGGCGAAGGGAGGGAGCGCCGCCACTTTCGCAATTCGGCCTATGTGAAACATATGAATCATATGTCCGAATAAGACTTATATGTTTCATTCCTCGCGTCTTTGCGATAAGAGCCGTTTTCTATGGATCGCGGCGCACTCAAACAGGCCCTGGATTTGCAGCTCGGCAGCCTGCCGGCTCAGTTGCAGGCGGTCGCGCGCTGGATCCTCGACAACCCCGCCGATGTCGCGCTGCTGACGACGCGCGAGCAGGCGCGCCGCGCCGGTCTGGCGCCGGCCAGCTTCACCCGGCTGGCGCAACGGCTCGGCCTGCCCGGCTACGACGCGCTGCGCGCCGTCTACGCCGCCTCGCTGCGCCAGCGTCCGGACGATTTCAGTGGCCGCGCCACCGAGCTGCTCGATCGGCATGGCGCGGAGGGCGGCAGCGCACTGGCGCAGGACGTGTTCGCGGCGCTGGCCGAGCACATCCGGGCGCTGCGCGAGCCGGATTCGGTCGGCCGGCTCGAAGCGGCGGCCGCCGCCCTGTCGAGCGCCCGGACGGTCTATTGCTTCGGCCTGCGCTCGGCCTTCCCGGCGAGCTACATGCTCGACTACGTGCAGGCGTTGATCGGCGCGGCTTCGGTGCTGTGCGACGCGGCCGGCGGGCGCGGCGTCGACGCGCTCCGGCGCATTGGCCCGGGCGACGCGCTCTTCGCGATCTCGGTCGCACCTTATACGCGGCTGACGCTCGAGGCGGCCGCGTATGCGAAGGCGCGCGGCGCGCGCATCGTCGCCCTGACCGACAGCCTGCACGGCCCCTTGGCGGCGCTCGCCGATGCGGCCGTGCTGGTCAGGACACAGACGCCCTCCTTCTTCCACAGCATGACGCCGGCCTTCGCGGCGGTGGAATGCCTGGCAGCGCTGATCACGGCGCGCCAGGGCAAGCCGGCGCTCGACGCCATCGCCGCGAGCCAGGGCCAGCTCGACGCCTTCGCGACCTATGAGACCCCGCGCCGTCCGAAACGGAGATCCGCATGAGCCAGATCCTGCATCGCAGCTTCGCGAGCGATTATCCGACCGTGGTCGGCGGCGAAGGCGTCTGGCTGATCGACGCCGAAGGCCGGCGCTATCTCGACGGCAGCGGCGGCGCCGCCGTCTCCTGCCTCGGCCACGGCCATCCCGAGATCAAGGCGGCGATGCATGCCCAGATCGACAAGCTCGCCTATGCCCACACCTCGTTCTTCACCTCGGAGCCGGCCGAGGAACTGGCGCAGCACCTGATCGCGCGCGCGCCTGCGGGCCTGAGCCATGTCTTCATCTGCAGCAGCGGTTCGGAGGCCGTCGAGGCCTGCCTGAAGCTGGCGCGACATTATTTCGTCGAGAAGGGCGAACCGAGGCGCAGCCAGTTCATCTCGCGCCGGCAGAGCTATCACGGCATCACCGTCGGCGCGCTCTCGGTCGGTGGTCGGATGAAGGACCGCGCGCCGTTCAAGGAGATGCTGCTTGCCGGCCACCATATCGCACCCTGCTACGCCTATCGCGACCAGCGTGCCGACGAGACGCTCGAAGAATACGGGCTTCGCGTCGCCGACGAGTTGGAGGCCAAATTCCTTGAGCTCGGGCCGGAGAACGTCTGCGCCTTCGTCGCCGAGACCGTGGTCGGCGCGACGCTCGGCTGCGTTCCGCCGGCGCCCGGCTATTTCAAGCGCATCCGTGAGATCTGCGACCGCCACGGCGTGCTCCTGATCCTCGACGAGGTAATGAGCGGCATGGGCCGCACCGGCACGCTGCACGCCTGCGAGCAGGAGGGCATCGCGCCCGATTTAATGGCGATCGCCAAGGGGCTGGGCGCCGGCTATGCGCCGATCGGCGCGATGCTGGCTTCCGGGAAGATCGTCGAAGCGATCAAGGCGGGCTCGGGCGCCTTCCCCCACAGCCAGACCTATAACGGCCATCCCCTCGCCTGCGCGACCGCGCTGGCGGTGCAGAAGGTGATCGAGCGCGACGACCTGCTCGCCAATGTCCGGCGCCAGGGCGCGCATCTCGAACGGCGGCTGAAGGAACGCTTCGGCAACCACCACCATGTCGGCGACGTGCGCGGGCGCGGGCATTTCTGGGGCGTCGAGCTGGTCGCCGACCGGGCGACCAAGACGCCCTTCGATGCCGGCCTGAAGCTCAACGCGCGGGTCAAGAAGGCCGCGATGGCGCGCGGGCTGATGGTCTATCCGATGGGCGGCACGGCCGATGGAACGGCCGGCGACCACATCCTGCTGGCGCCGCCCTTCATTGCCGACGCTGCCGTCATGGACACGCTGGTCGAGCGGCTCGGCGAGGCCGTCGACGCCGCGATCGCGGGCACCGCAGGGCGCTGACGCATGTCGATGCAAAATTTGCATTGGCCATGCGCGTTCCCGCTTGGCAGAGATGCGCCATGCAGCGCATCCCTCGCAGGCGGCTCATCGGCGTTCTCGGTGGCATGGGGCCGGCCGCGACGATCGACTTCATGGCAAAGATCATGATGTCGACGCCGGCTGCCCGCGACCAGGACCATGTGCCCCTGCTGGTGCATGACGTGCCGCAAATCCCCGATCGCTCGGAGGCGATCACTGCGGGCAGCGATGCGCCCTTCCTGCCGATGGTCGCCGGGATCATGCAGCTCGAGCGGGCCGGGGCCGAGCTCATCGCGATTCCCTGCAACACCGCGCACCATTGGCACGAACGCCTGGCCCGCCGCAGCCGGGTGCCGCTGCTGCACATCGCCGACGCCGTGATGGCGATGATCGCCGATGTGACGCCGCCGATCGCCGCGATCGGCCTGATGGCGACGCGCGGCACGATCGAGGCCGGGCTCTACCAGTCGCGCTTCGGCGACGCAGGGCCCCGGCTCGTCCTGCCCTACGAGGCGACACAGGTCTTGATCGACCGTGCCATCGCCGCGACCAAGGCGGGGCGTCTCCTCGCGGCCCGCGACGATGCCGAGGCGGCCGCCCGGCGCCTGCTTTACGCAGGGGCCGAACGGCTGCTGCTCGCCTGTACCGAGCTGCCTCTGGCTTTCGCGGGAAGCCCTCTGCTCGGGCTCGGCATCGATCCGACCGAAGCGCTGGCTCGCGCCTGCGTCGACGCCTCGCTCGACGGGACCCAGTGAGATGGACATCCGCTGGCTGCAGGATTTCCTGACCGTGGCCGAGCGCGGCAATTTCACCCGCGCGGCGGAAGAGCGGAACGCCTCGCAGGCCGCGTTCAGCCGGCGCATCCAGGCGCTCGAAAGCTGGCTCGGCGTGACGCTGATCGACCGCAGCGTGTTCCCGACCCGGCTGACGCCGGAGGGCGAGCGCTTCAAGGACACCGCCGCCGAGGCGCTGCACCAGTTGCTCGACGCCCGGACCGGCCTGTCGGGACAGCCCTCGGCGAAGCGCGACCAGGTCGTGATCGCCTTGCCGCACACGCTGGCGACGGGACGGCTGCCGGGCTGGTGGGCAAGCTGGTCGAAAGGACGTTCGCTGAGCTGCAAGGTCGCGCCGGGCAATGTCCACGACACCGTGACAGCACTGGTCTCTGGCGCGGTCGACCTCCTGGTCTGCTTCCACCATGCGCAGCAGCCGATCCATCTCGAGGCAGAGCGCTACGACCGCCTCGTCATCGGTAGCGAGACGCTGCGGCCCTACATCGCCACCGGTCTCGCCGAGCGCTGGACCTTGCCGGGACAGGCCAAGGCGCCGCTGCCGCTGCTGATGTATTCCACCGGCGCTTATCTCGGTCGCATGGTCGACCTGATCATCGAGGCCGCGCCCGCGCCCTTGATCGGCCACCGCCTGATCGAGAGCGACATGGCCGACGTCCTGCGTGACATGGCGGCCGCCGGATACGGCATCGCCTGGCTGCCGGAATGCGCGGCGGAAGCGGCTGGAGAGAAGCTGGTCCCGATCGGCAGCGAGAGCTGGTCGATGGCGCTCTCGCTCGTGGCCTACCGCGACAGCAGCAATCGCAAACCTGCGCTCAACCGGCTCTGGGCCAGCCTCGCGGGCGATCATGAAGAGCGGCAGAGCCGAGCCGCCGAAGCCAGGGCCGAAAACGCCTGACAACCCAAGAACGACCAACAGGGGAACCAAGCATGACCATCTTCACACGCCTGCTCGCAGCCGGGCTCGGCCTCGGCCTGACCGCCGGCGCCGCCTCCGCCCAGACCTCGACGCTGGACCGCGTCAAGGCGCGCGGCGAGCTGATCTGCGGCAACCACATCGCCCTGCCCGGCTTCGGTCTGCAGGGTCCGGACGGGCGCTGGGACGGGCTCGACATCGACCTGTGCCGCGCCGTCGCCGCGGCGATCTTCAACGACCCGAACAAGGTCAAGTTCGTGCCGACGACGCCGCAGATGCGCTTCGTCGTGGTGCAAGCCGGCGAGGTCGACATGCTCGCCCGCAACGCCACCTACACGATGTCGCGCGACACCTCGCAGGGCATGTCCTGGCCTATCATCAACTATTTCGACGGCCAGGGCTTCATGGTGAAGAAGGCGCTCGGCGTCACCGAAGCCAAAGGGCTGAATGGCGCCTCGATCTGCGTGACGCAGGGCACCACGACCGAGCTGAACCTCGCGGACTTCTTCCGCGCCAACAAGCTGAAATACGAGGTCATCGGCTTCGCCACCAACGAGGAGGGCGTCAAGGCGCTCGAAGCCGGGCGCTGCGACGCCTTCACCACCGATTCCTCGGGTCTCGCCGCGGAACGGCTGAAATTCTCGAAGCCCGACGATTTCGTCGTGCTGCCGACGCTGATCTCGCGCGAGCCGCTCGGCCCAGCGGTCAAGCGCGGCGACGAGAGCTGGTTCGCGCTGGTGAAATGGGTCCATTACGCCATGCTCAACGCCGAGGAGTTCGGCGTGACCAAGGCCAATGTCGACGAGATGCTGAAGTCAGGGAATCCAGAGGTCAAGCGCCTGCTCGGTGTCGAGGGCAAGTTTGGTGAAGGGCTCGGCCTGACCAACGACTGGGCCTACCGGATCGTCAAGCACATCGGCAATTACGGCGAGAGCTTCGAGCGCAATGTCGGAGAAGGCTCGCGGCTGAAGCTGAAGCGCGGCCTCAACGCGCTGGCCTCACAGGGCGGGCTGCAATACCCGCACCCGATCCGCTGAGACGGGCGGCCCGGGCTACTTCCCGCGATAGACCAGCGGGAACTGCTCGGGCTTCAAGACCTTGCCGTCGCAGGCCTCCTTCTCGCGGTATTCGACGAGGGCGAATTCGCCCTCGTCGTTGACGCGATGGCGCTCATAGACGCCGCAATCGCCGGAGCTGCGACCGAGCGCGATGCCTGTGACGGTGCGGCTCTTGACGTCCCAGACCGGCGACATCAGTTCGGCCGGTTCGCTCGTGCGCTTCTTGCCGGGAGGGGCTTTGAAGGTCAGAAAGCGCGTGTTCGTCGTCGGATCGGGCAGGTAGACCAGCGCGAACACCGAATTGCCCTGGATGTTGAAAGTCTGGCACGGCACCTCCCAGATCGCTGATTCCTCCGACATCTGGAAGCCAGTGATACCGCGCTTCATCACCTCGGGCGAACAGCCATGTTTCTTCTCGGCGGTGGCGAGGAAGGCGCGCGGCACCTGCGCCGGCTTGACCTGGTAGCGCTGGAACATGCCGGATACGGGCTCGCCCGGCGCCGGCGCGGCGGCCGTCATGCAGCCCGCTCCGCCCTTGACCGAGACGCGGGCCTGCTGCCGGCCGGGCATGCTGAGGACCAGCGTGCCGCTCTCGATCTCGACCGCCTCGCCCTCGATCTCGCCGAGCTTGAGTTCGAGCACGGCGAAGGCGTCGGGCTCGGCGAGCTTGTAGAGCTGGTACGGGTAGAGCCCGTAGCCGCCGGCCTTTCCGCCGGTGGCGACGCGGGTCAGCGTCAGCACTTTGTCGCCGATCTTGATACGGGCCGGCTGGCGGGCGTTGTTGGCGCCGGTCAGCGCCTCGGCAAAGATGAAGGCGTATTTGTCCTTCTCGGGATCGCGATTGGCCTGCCAGAGCGCGACCGAGCAGCCTTTCGAACGATCGACCTCGGCCTTCTCGAACAGCTTGAGATCGATCTTGCCGTCGTCGGGCTTGGGCTGGGCCGCGGCGACGGCCGGCAGCAGAAGCGCAAGAGCGAACGCCGCCGAGCGCGCGGCGCGTCGTTTCGAATCCATGGCAATCCACCTCCCCGGCCCGCATCGCGCCGCCGGATGCAGATCGAGCCTAGTGAAGGAGCGCCCGCCGCGAAACCGAAATCATGACGTAACGTCAGTCTCGGCTTCTGGACGTGCCGGCAACAAAAAGCCCGGCGCAGGACCGGGCCTCTCATCAGGATGGATGACGGTCGCGATCAGCGCGGCGCGAGCACCATCACCATCTGGCGGCCTTCGAGCTGCCAGTCACTCTCGACCTTGGCGGTGTCGGCGAGATCGGCCTTGACGCGCTCCAGCACCTTCACGCCGAGATCCTGGTGCGCCATCTCGCGGCCGCGGAAGCGCAGGGTCACCTTGACCTTGTCGCCCTCCTCGAAGAAGCCGTGCATGGCCTTCATCTTGACGTCGTAATCGTGCTTGTCGATGCCCGGCCGGAGCTTGATCTCCTTGATCTCGATGGTGCGCTGCTTCTTGCGCGCCTCGGCCGCCTTCTTCTGTTCGAGAAAGCGGAAACGGCCGTAATCGAGGATCTTGCAGACCGGCGGCTCTGAGTTGGGGGCGATCTCGACCAGATCGAGACCGGCATCCTCGGCAATCTTCAGGGCCTCGAAGAACGAGACCACGCCACGATTGGCGCCGGTGTCGTCGATGAGCTGGACATCGCGGACGCCGCGAATGTCGCGGTTCGCACGTGGGCCGTCTTTGGTGGGGGTCGGTGCAGCGCGGAAGGGACGACGAATGGGGGTATTCTCCTGTGAGTGACGCCCGACGGCGCCGGTTTGCAGACACATTGCACAACGATGCGCGATGTCAATGGCGGCGAGGCAGTCGCAAATGGGCAGCCGACGGCCATATTCCAAGACATGACCGCCCGCTACCGAAGGCCGACCGGCTCAATTCCCGAGCAGCGCACAATAGACGTCGAGCGTCTCGGCGACCATCGCATCGAGCGAGAAATGCTGCTCGACATGGCGCCGCGCCCGCAGCGCCAGCGCATCGCGCGCCGACGGCCTCAGCGCCAGCGCCTCGGCGAGACCATCGGCCAGCGCCTTCGCGTCGCCCGCCGGCACGCGCCAGCCGGTCCGCTCCGATGGCGTGACCTGCGGCGGGGCGAGGACCGTCTCGGGGACGGCGCCGAGATCGGCGACCACGACCGGCGCGCCCATCGCCTGCGCCTCCACGGCGACGCGGCCGAAGGCCTCCGGCTCGGTCGAGGGCACGGTGACGACGGAGGCCGACAGCAGCGCCGCCGGCATGTCGGAACAATGGCCGACGCGGCGCACAGTACCGACGAGCCCGGCCGCCTCGATCGCCTGGTCGAGCTCGCGGACATAGCCGTCGCGCCCCTGTGGATCGCCGGCGAGGATGAAGGCGGTGTCGGTCTCGCCGCCCTCGCGCAGGATGCGCGCGGCCTCGATCAGGACGCGCTGGCCCTTCCAGCCGGTCAGCCGGCCGGGCAGCAGCACGATGCGCTGATGCGGCTCGACGCCCCAGGCCGCGCGCAGCGCCTGGATTCGCTCGGGCCCCACGGCCGCCGGCGCGAAGGCCGCGAAATTGGTGCCGCGCGGAATCACCCGGATGCGCTCGCGGGCGAAGCCGTGCTTGGCCAGGATCAGCTCGGCGGTGTAGCCGGAATTGGCGATGACGACGTCGCCGCGCGCCATAACCGAATTGTAGAGCGTCTTCACCGCCGAGCGCCCGGCATAGGAGCCATGATAGGTGGTGACGAAAGGAAGCTTCAGAACCCGCGCCGCAGCGAGCGCGACCCAGGCCGGGGCGCGCGACCGCGCATGGATCAGCTCGACGCCCTCGTGCCGGCACAGCAACACGAGCTGGCGCACGTTCAGCGCCATGGCGAAGGGGTTCTTGGAGGCGGCCGGGAACGGCAGCCAGACGCCGCCCTTGGCCTGAAGTTCGGCGACGAGCCGGCCGCCCTCGGTCGCGACCAGCGCGCGCGCTCCAGCATCGGTCAGGCCCTTGGCGATGTCGACCGTCGTACGCTCGGCGCCGCCGGCCTCGAGATCGGGGATGATCTGCAGGATGGTGCGGCCGCTGAGCGGGTGGATTTCGGTCGATGGCAGCGCCAGATGGGCGCCGGGCTGAAAGGACATGCTCACCCGCGTTTCAGACGATCCCGTATCGATCCGCCATTCGGCGGGCGTCACTATGACCACGCGCCGGCCGGCCCCGCAGCCTATATTCGCCATTCCCGGCAGATTCGTCACAGGAGATTTGAGGTGGAGGCAGAGGCGCCGCAATGGCTCGAGGTCGGTTCGGGCGAGGATCGCCGCCGGCTCGCCTGGCTTTCGCAGGCGGGTCAGGGCGCTCCGGTCGTCTGGCTCGGCGGTTTCCGCTCAGACATGCGCGCGACCAAGGCCGAGGCGCTCGCGGCTTGGGCACGCGAGCAGGGCCATGCCTTCCTGCGCTTCGACTATGCCGGGCACGGCGAAACGGGCGGCGATTTCGCGCGCTGGACGCTGTCGCACTGGCTGGAGGATGCGCTTGCGGTTATCGCGGCGCAGTGCCGGCGAGCGCCGATCCTGGTCGGCTCGTCGATGGGCGGCTGGATCGCCCTGCTCGCCGCGCGCCGGCTGATGGGCACGGCGCAGGCTCCGGCAGGCTTGGTGCTGATCGCGCCAGCGGTCGACTTCTCGGAGGAGCTGATGTGGGTGCAGATGCCGCCGCACATCCAGCAAACGATCCTGCGCGACGGCGTCTGGAACCGGCCGTCGGAGTATTCGCCGGAACCGACGCCGATCACGCGCGCCCTGATCGAGGACGGGCGCCGCCACCTGCTGTTCGGGAGCGAGATCAGGACGGGATGCCCCGCGCACATCCTGCAGGGGATGGCCGATCCCGACGTGCCCTGGCGCCATGTGCTCAAGCTGGTCGAGCATCTCGCGGGCGATCCGGTGACGCTGACGCTGGTCAAGGACGGCGATCATCGCCTCTCGACGCCGCAGGACATCGTCCGGCTGACCAACGCGGTCGCCGCGATGGCGACCGCCTGACGGAAGACGGTCTGCGTCAGTGGACGCTGACCATCCGCAGATCGTGCTCCCAGGCGTTGGCGGTCGCGGCATCGCGCGAATCCGTCACCAGGATCGGCGCGCCATCGGCCGAGAGCAGGGCGAAGAGCTTCAGGCCGGGCTGGATCTGTGGCGCCTGCGGGAAGATGCGCACCAGCTCCTCGGAGGTCATCGGCTTGAGATAGGCGACCTCTCCGGTGCCGAGCGCCGCGAACTCGGCCTGGGTCAGCGGAGCGTTGGGCAGGGTTGTCAGTTCGTTGGTCATCGCGCCCTCCTTTGCGAGCAGTGCGAGTCTCAGGTTGCGAGGCTACGCCTCTAAAGATGAACGAATGCAAAATCCGGGCTGCATCCGCTGGAAGCGCCGGTCAATCCCGGCTGATGATATCGATACGCCTGATCAGCCGTTCCGGTTCCGGCCTGACCAGATCGATCGCCAGGAGACCGTTGGCAAGGTCGGCGCCCATCACCTGCATGCCCTCGGCGAGCAGGAAGCTGCGCTGGAACTGCCGCGCGGCGATGCCGCGATGCAGGAACTGGCGGCTCTTGTCGTCGAGCTGCCGGCCGCGGATGGTGAGCTGGTTCTCCTCCAGCGTGATCTCGAGCTGGTCACGGGAGAAGCCGGCCACCGCCAGCGTGATCCTGAGCCGGTCGGGCTCGTCCTCGGTGCGCGCCATCCGCTCGATATTGTAGGGCGGATAACCTTCGCTGGCGCCTTTCGCGACTCGGTCCAGCGCCCGCTCGATGTCGTCGAAACCGAGCAGAAACGGATGGGACAGGCTGGGTGTACGCGTCATATCAGAAAGCCCCCGAAAGGCGCCTCCACACTCGTCCGGGGCCCGCCGGTCGCAGCGCCCCGCAGGCGGGAGGCGAACCCTCCCGCTTGGATAAGGATATGGAGGGGCTGGACGGGGGCTTCAAGGGTCGCAAGGTCTTGGGTCCGCGTGGTACAGCCACCCCGGCTTGAACGGGGGACCTCTAGATCCACAATCTAGCGCTCTAACCAACTGAGCTATGGCTGCCCGCGACGCGGCGTCGCGCCGGCACGCGAAAACGCGAAGGCCGGCGGCGGCGCGGAACCTAGTGCGGTCGCAAAACGATTGCAACCGCCGAATTCCAACGGCGGACGACCCCGTCCGCCGTCGCCTGAAACGCCCTTATCAGCCCTGCCGGAGCGAGGAACCGGCGATCTGCGCCAGCTCCTTGAGATGGGCCGCCTGCGACTCGAAGGAGCGGCGCACCGCCTTGGCCTGGAGCGCGACCGCGTCGGCGGCGCTGTCGGTGCGGGCGAGCGTCTCGGCCTCACCCAGCGTCGCCTTCAGCTCGGAGCAGGCGTGGTCGAGAATACGCGCCTGCAGGGCGCCGACGGTCTTCGCGAAAGCGAGCGTCTGCGTGAACAGGCCGGCGCCGGCGATGCTGGCGAATTCCGGCGGCTTCGGCGTGAAGGCGGCGAAGGATGCCGGCAGCTTCGGCAGCTCGACCACCGTCTTCGCGGCGGTCGCAACGGCCTCGACGCTGGCCTTCGCCATCGAGGCGGCGGCAGCAGCCACCGGCTTCGCGGCTTCGACGAGCTTCGGCGCGACGACCGGCGGAGCGACGGGCTTCGCGGCGACGGGCTGGGCGGGAACGGGCTTGGGCGCAGCCGCGACGATCGGCGCGCTGACGGCCTGCGCCTTCGGCTCCGGGGCCGCTTTGGCCGCGGCCTTCACAGGAGCTGTCTTCGCGGGAGCGGTCGGCTTCGGAGCAACCGGCTTGGCGAGCTTGACCTTGGCCGGCGGAACCCGCTTGACCGAGGACGGCTTGATCTCGGGCGTCTTGACGACGGGCGTCGGCGCGGCAGCTTTGACCGGCGCAGCCGCGGGTTTCGGAGCCGGCGTCGCGACGACGGCCAGAGCCGTCGGTGCGGGAGCCGAGGCCGCGATGGGGGGCTTGGCGACCGGCGGCTCGACCTTGGCGGGAGCGGCCGGGACGACGGGGCTCTTCGATGCGACCGTCTCGACCGGGGCAGGCTTGGTCTCGACGGACTTGACCTCGGCTGCGGGCGCGACCGGCGCCGGCGAGGTCGACAGGGCCTTGACCGGCGCCAGGCTGATCGGCGCCTTCGCGGTCGTCTTGGTCGGCGCAGGCTTGACCATCACGGTCCTCCTTCAACGATTGAACGGTTCCGGCCAGGCATTCCGCCTGGCCGCTCGTCAGGGCGTCGGGCGCAAACGGCGCCCGGGCGTCTCACTTGACCTTGGTCGCCTTGGCAGCGGTCTCGGCCGCCTTGCTCGCGACCTCCTGCACGGCCGAACCCATCTCCTTGAGCTGGGTCTGGAGCGCGGCGGCCTGGGCCTTCAGGAACTCGGACTGGTGCTGCATCACCTCGGTCAGGTCCTTGGACTTGACCAGCTTCTGCGCCAGCTCGAAGGCGGCGGCGACGTTCGACTCGGCATAGCCCATCGCCTTGCGGGTGGCGTCCTGGGCATTGACGCGGGCCGTCTCGGCCGAGCCATGCGCGGTGTCGACCGCCTTCTGCGCGGCGGTGATGAAACCGTCGAAGGCCTTGCGGGCCTGTTCGACGCTGCGCTCGGCGAATTCGCGCATTTCGGTCGGCACTTCATACGGGGTCTTGCCGTTCATCGGACGTCCTCCTTTTGCAAAATGACTCATCGAAAGCAGCGGTCATTGTGCACTGCAATATCATTGTTGCGCTGCGATGACAACGGTCGGCGGAACGCACTCTACGCCCATTAACGCTGTTTGCACGAGACGCGGGACGGCGCGGCCCGGTTCCATGGCGTTACAACCGTTTGGGCGCTATTAAAGGTTTGTTAGCCATAACGGCGCGAACCGATAAGAGCGGGCGGGCATGGACGAGGCCGGACAGGATTGGGCGCAGGCGGGCGCGAGCGCGCTGCAGGACGGCGAACTCGCGTCGTTCTGCGCAGGCGGCGCACTCATGCTCTGGGACGCTGCCGCGCAAGCGCCCGTTCTCCTCGATTCCGGAGCGCAAGCCCTGCTCGGCCGCGGCGCGGCTAGCTTCCCGGCGCCGACGCGCCAGCGCCTGACTCTGCTCGCGGGCGGGCTCGCCTCGCGCGATGCCGTGCGGCTCGAACGCCTGCGCCTGACGGCCGGCTTCTCGGCGGCGCTCGTCACCTGCGGCTGCAAGCTCCTGGCGCTGCCGGGTGGCGGCACGGCGCTGGCGATCGCGGTTCCGGCAGGCGAAATGCGGCGCCTCGGCGTCGTCCTGCCGAAGACGGCACCCGTGGCGGCAATGCCCGAGCCGGCCGAAACGGCCCCGGTTCCGGAGGCCGTCGCCGAGCCACCCCGGTCGATGCCGCAGCGGGCTTCGCTGCGCCTGCTCTGGACCAGCGACGCCGAGGGTCGGCTGACCAGCCTCGCGCCAGATGCGCCGGAACTGGCGGGATTCGACCCGGCAGCTGCGCTCGTGGGGCGACGCTGGAGCGACATCCTCGACGAGCATGCGATCGATCCCGACGGCGGCCTGGCGCAACGCCTGGCGGCGCGGACGACCTGGAGCGGCCAGCGCCTGCTCTGGCGCAGCGCCTCGTCGGACGAAGGCGTCCGTGTCGAAATCTCAGGCGCCCCCGTGCTCGACTCATCCCGCCAGTTCGTGGGCTTTCGTGGTTTTGCACTGGCGCGCCTGACCGAGCGCGAGGCGCTGCCCGCGCGGCAGGAAGCGGCCATGCCGATCGAGGCCGAACTCGCAGAGACGGCCGGGCCGGTTGTCGAGATCGGCGAGCGGGAGTCGGATGCCGAGGCCACACCCTCGGCCGTCGATGCCCCGGCCGTGACGCCGGACGAGAGCAACGTCGCCATATCGCCGGAAGCCGGCGAGACCGCCCTGACCCCACTCGACCTGGAGCAGCCTGCAAGCGTCACGACGACGCATAGCGAGCCGGAAGCCGCCGCGACCGAGGCCGAAGCGGAACTGGAAGACGACGCGCCGGATTCCGAGCATGATGGCGCGGCCGAAGCGGACGATGTCCCGGAAGACACCGCCGCCGTGCTGCCCGAGATCGAAGCGACCGAACAAATCTCCAGCGCAGCGACCGACGCCCCGGCGGCGACGGAATCCGATCCGCTGCCCAAATCCGCCCCGGCCGCGCCGGCCCCCGGCGCCAACATCTTCCCGCTGCGCAACGGTCACCTCACCGCGGTCAGGCCGGTGCTCGAGCCCGGCAAGCCGCATCTCAGCTCGGCCGAGCGCAACGCCTTTCGCGAGATCGCCAAAGCGCTGGGCGCACGCATCGCCGGCGAGGACGAGATCGGGCCGCGCCTGCCGCCGGTCGCACCGCTGCGCCTGAAGGAGCTCGCCGAGGGGACGTCGGCGAAGGCACCGGAACCCGCCATCGCGAAGCCGGCCGAAGCGCCCGCGGCCGACGCAACCGACGCCGAGACGGCCGAGACTCAACGGCAGCGCCTGCCGAACTCGCATGCCGACGTGCTCGACCGGCTGCCGATCGCCGTGCTGGTCAATCGCGGCGACGAGGCGCTCTACGCCAACCGCACCTTGCTCGACCTGCTCGACTATGCCGATCTCGACGACCTCAAGGCCGGCGGCACGGTCAGCCGGCTGATCAAGGAGGCCGCCCGCACCGACGGCGGCGCCATGGTGCTGATCGACCGGACCGGCCATCTCGTCGCCGTCAATGCGGTGCTCTCCAGCGTATCCTGGTTGAACGAGCCGGCGACGCTGATGGCTTTCCGCAACGCCGAGCCCGGCGGCGAGGTCAAGGTCATGACACCGGAGGAGGCGGAAGAGGCCGAGCTCGCGGCCGAATTCGCCGCCGAAGAGGCCGAGAGCGGTGCGCGCGTCGAGGCGCTCCGGCTCGACGTCGATGCCCGCGAGACGCGGATCGGCGAGCTCACCGCTATGCTCGACACCGCGACCGACGGCGTCGTCACCATCGACGAGCGCGGCCGCATGCTCTCGCTCAACAAGGCGGCGGAGGCACTTTTCGGCTACGATCAGCGCGAGGTCACCGGCGAGTTGTTCACGCTGCTGTTCGCCGCCGAGAGCCATGCGCCGGCGCTCGACTATCTCGAGGGGCTGAAAGGTGGCGGCGTCGCCTCGGTGATGAATGACGGCCGCGAGGTGATGGGCCGGGTCCGCCAGGGCGGCCGCATCCCGCTGTTCATGACCATGGGCCAGATCGCCCATGGCGCCGACCGGCGCTTCTGCGCGGTGCTGCGCGACATCACAGCCTGGAAGAAGACCGAGGGCGAGCTGGTCGAGGCGCGCAAGGCGGCCGAGAAGGCGAGCGCGCAGAAATCCGACGTGCTCGCCAAGATCAGCCATGAGATCCGGACGCCGCTCAACGCCATCATCGGCTTCGCCGAGGTGATGGCCGAGGAGCGTTTCGGGCCGATCGCCAACGAGCGCTACAAGGAATACCTCCGCGACATCCATGCTTCGGGCGGCTACGTCATCAGCCTGGTCAACGATCTGCTCGACCTCGCCAAGATCGAGGCGGGCAAGCTCGATCTCGACTTCGTCAGCGTCAGCCTGAACGAGATCGCGCTCTCGGCGGTGGCGCTGTTGCAGCCCGAGGCGCAGCGCGGCCGCGTCGTGCTGCGCTCGGGGCTGTCGCCGAAGCTGCCGCCGGTCGTCGCCGACGAGCGCTCCCTGCGCCAGATCGTGCTCAACCTGCTCTCCAACGCGGTGAAATTCACCGATGCCGGCGGGCAGGTCATCGTCTCGACGGCGCTCGGCGACCATGGCGAGGCGATCCTACGGGTGCGCGACACGGGTATCGGCATGGACGACAACGAGATCGCGCTGGCGCTGGAGCCGTTCCGCCAAGTTCCGACGACACGCCGCAAGGGCGGCACGGGGCTCGGCCTGCCGCTGACCAAGGCGCTGGTCGAGGCCAACCGGGCGGCGATGGCGATCACATCAGTGAAGAAGGAAGGCACGCTGGTCGAGATCACCTTCCCGCCGCAGCGCGTGCTGGCAGGGTGAGTTCGGACAGGCCGTCCAACCCTCAGCCTCATCCTGAGGAGGCCGCATCAGCGGCCGTCTCGAAGGATGTTCCAGGAGGCTCCTGCGCACGCTGGAGCATCCTTCGAGACGCAGCCTTCGGCTGCTCCTCAGGATCAGAGCTGAGGGAGTGGGATCACCTCACAGCAGCGTCCCGCTCAGCACCACCGCCGCGACGCCGAAATAGATCACCAGTCCGGTGACGTCGACGAGCGTCGCCACGAAGGGGGCCGAGGCGCTGGCCGGGTCGAAGCCGAGCCGCTTCAGCACGAAAGGCAGCATCGAGCCCATCAGCGAGCCGAAGGTGACGATGCCCAGAAGCGCGCCGCCCACCGTCGCCGCGATCAGAGCCCAATGCGGGCCGTAATCATAGATGCCGGCGGTCTGCCAGATGACGATGCGGGCGATCCCGATCGCGCCGAGAATGGAGCCCAGCGCCATGCCCGTCGGCAGCTCGCGTAGCGCGACGCGCCACCAGTCCTTCAGCGAAATCTCGCGCAGCGCCAGCGCCCGGATGATCAGCGAGGTGGCCTGCGAACCCGAATTGCCGCCCGAGCTCATGATCAGCGGAATGAAAAGCGTCAGCACGATCGCCTTCTCCAGCTCGTCCTGGAAATACTGCATGGCGGTCGCAGTGAACATCTCGCCGATCAGCAGGATCGAGAGCCAGCCGGCGCGCTTGCGGATCATCCGGACGAAGCCGATCTCGCGATAGGGCTCGTCCAGCGCCTCCATGCCGCCGAGCTTCTGCACGTCCTCGGTCGTCTCGGCGATCATCGCGTCGATGACGTCGTCGACGGTGACGATGCCGATGACGTGGTCGGACCCGTCGACCACCGGCACGGCGAGCAGGTTGTATTTCGAGATCAGTCGGGCGACGTCCTCGCGATCAGTCTCGGGCTTGACGCTGATCGGCTTGCGCGCCGGGACGACGGAGGCGACCGGCGCCGACGCATCGCCGCTGATCAGCCGGCGCAGCGGCACCGAGCGGACCAGCACGCCGTCGACGGGATCGCGGACATAGATCGCGTAGACGGTCTCGCGTGAACGCTCGACATGGCGGATATGGTCGAGCGTCTGCGCCACCGTCCAGTCCGCCGGAACACTGACGAACTCCGTCGTCATGATCGAGCCCGCGCTGTGCTGCGGATAGGACAGGAGCCGCGCTTGCGAGATGCGGGTCTCCTGGTCGACATGGCCGAGCAGGCGGGCGCGCGCGGCTTCGTCGAGCGCGCGCAGCACGTCGGCGACGCGGTCGGACGACATGGCCGAGAGGAAGGCCCCGGCCGTCGCATCCGGCAGGAGCGCGATCGCGGCGGCCGTCTCCGAGAGTTCCGGCTGGTCGAGCACCTCGACGGCGCGCTCGAAGGGCAGCGCGACGAGCACGTCGGCGACCATCGCGACGTCCTGGTCGTTGAGCGTCTCGACGATGTCGGCGATGTGCTCCTGGGCGAGCGTGCAGGCGAGCATCGCCGCGGGCAGGTTGTGGACGCGGCGGGCCGCGCCCTGGTCGAGGATATCGTTCATGGCTCTGTTTCCTGTGATCGGCCGTCAGGGGCCGATCACAGGCGAGCCGGCATCCCGGTCGCGCCTATGAAACGGCGGCAGACGGCATCGACTGTCGACTGGGACTGTCGCTTGGCATCGGGATGGGGGTTCCTGTGGAGCGGCGGTCCGGACGGGCCGCCGTGACCGCGCCAATGCACCCGCGCGGAAGCGCCGTCAACCCGAAAAAACCGTGCCTCGCGCGGCCGGGTTTCGCGGCGCAGGGGCGGCCTTCGCCGGGCGCATTTGCGCTGGCCGCGCAGCCCCCTATGGTGCGCCCGTCCACCTTGCCGGCACCCGCACCCGCCGCCTTCTCGAAAGCCTTCCGCCATGTCGCTCACGATCTACGGCTGCTATCGCTCGCGCGCCTCGCGCAACATCTGGCTCGCCAACGAGATGGGGCTCTCCTTCAGCCATGTCCCGGTGATCCAGGTCTACCGCCTGCCAAACCCGAATGCGCCCGGCGCGCCGCTGCACACGCAGTCGCCAGAGTTCCTGGCGGTCAATCCCAAGGGCCAGATCCCGGCGATCGACGATGGCGGTTTCCACTTACAGGAATCGCTGGCGATCAACCTCTACCTCGCGCGCAAGCATGGCGGACCGCTGGCGCCGAAGGACGGGCAGGAGGAGGGGCTGGCGGCGATGTGGTCGCTCTGGGCCGCGACCGCCGTCGAGGGCCAGGCGCTGAACATCCAGTACCACATGGCTGCCTATCCGCCGGAGAAGCGCAATCCGGCCCTGGTCGAGGCGGCGGTCGCGGCGCTCCCCGGCCCGTTCGCGGCGCTCGACAAGGCGCTCGCCGAAGGCGGCGGCTTCGTCATGGGCGGGCGCTTCACCGTCGCCGACATCAACGTCGCCGAGATCTTCCGCTACGCCAAGCCGGCGACGCAGCTCTTCGACGCCGCGCCGCGCGTGAAGGCCTGGCTCGATGCCTGCCATGCGCGGCCGGCCTTCAAGGCGATGTGGGCGGCGCGCGACGCCGAACCCGCCTGAGCTCACAGGATCCGGGTGGCCGGGCCCCGTCCCGGTCGCCTACTGACGCCGGATGACCCATCCAGCGAGCAAGACATCCGCGATGACGACGCCTGCGCCCACCGCCGCGACGCGGATGAACCCGACCGACTGGCTCCTGCTCGCGATCCTGTCGGGGCTCTGGGGCGGCTCGTTCTTCTTCAACAAGCTCGCGCTGGCCGAGTGGCCGCCCTTCGCCGTGCTGTTCGTCCGGGTCGGCCTCGCGGCGCTCGCTTTGCTGCTGGCCGTGCGTCTCGCCGGCCTCTCCATGTCGGTCGGCCGGCGCTTTTGGCTCGCCTTCTTCGGCATGGGCCTGCTCAACAACGTCATCCCGTTCACGCTCTTCCTGTGGGGTCAGCAGCAGATCGCGAGCGGGCTCGCCGCGATCCTGAACGCGATGACGCCGATCTTCGCAGTCATGGTGATGGCAGCCTTCGGCGGCGAGCGCGCCACGGGCCCGAAGATCGCCGGCGTCGTCGCGGGCTTCGCTGGCGTCGCGATCCTGATCGGGCCGGACGCGCTATCCGGGCTCGGCCTCAACCTCGCGGCTCAGATCGCCTGTATCGCCGCCACGATCTCCTACGCCTTTTCGGGTCTTTACGGCCGCCGTTTCCGCGAATTGCCGCCGCTCGTCACCGCCGCCGGCCAGCTCAGCGCCTCGACGCTAATGACGCTTCCCGTCATGCTCGCGGTGAACCCACCCTGGACCTTGCCGGCGCCTTCTGTGCAAGGCGTCCTCGCGCTCGTCGGGCTGGCGCTGGTCTCGACCGCACTCGCCTATGCGATCTTCTTCAGGATCATGCGTTCGGCGGGGCCCAGCAACGTCATGCTGGTCACCTTCCTGATCCCGGTCAGCGCGATCCTGCTCGGCTCCGGCCTGCTCGGCGAGGCGCTGCTGCCGCGCCATTTCGCCGGCATGGCCGCGATCTTCGCCGGCCTCGCGCTGATCGATGGACGCGTTCTACGTCGAAAGTCGTAGACGCCGCGCGCTGTTTTATTGTCAAAAGATTATGAATTGTTCTAGGGTCGCAATCGCCGTGTGAGCCGTTAAAGGCGAAACACACTGGAAGATATCGGCAAACGATACGCCAGAGGGGAGCAGGCGATCACCATGGATGTTCGGCAACTGCGATGTTTCATCGCGGTGGCGGAGGAGCTGCATTTCGGCCGGGCCGCGGAACGTCTCGGACTGGCCCCGCCCGCGCTCTCGCGCCAAATCAGCACGCTCGAAGACGAGCTCGGCGTCGGCCTGTTCACGCGCACGACGCGACAGGTCGCGATGACGCGCGCCGGGCTGATCATGCTGGAAGAGGCCAAGGGCATCCTGGTCAAGATGGAGCACGCCTCTCGCGCGGTCCGCGAGGCCTCGCTCGCCTCCGGCAAGGTGCTGCGCGTCGGCGCGATCGACGCGGCCTCGTCGAGCTTCGTGCCGGAGGTGCTGATGTGTTTCCGCCAGCGCCATCCCGGCATCGAGATCAAGTTCGTCGAGGCGATGACGGCGGCGCTGATCCAGATGCTGGAGGCCGGCAAGCTCGACCTCGCACTGACCCGGCCACCACGCAAGCCGACCGACTGCGCCTTCGAGATCCTGCGCGTCGAACGCCCGATCGTGGTGCTGCACGAAGCGCATCCGCTGGCCCGGCGCGAGCACCTGACGATGCACGACCTCGTCGGCGAGCCGTTCGTCGTCCCCTCCAAGCGGATCCGGCCCTTCGCGTACGATCTGGTGATGGCCTATTTCGAAAGCGTCGGCGCGGTGCCGAACGTCACGATCGAGGCAACCGAGAAGCCGGCGATGATGTCGGCAGTGGCGGCCGGGCTCGGCATGGCGCTCGCGCCCGATTGGGTCTCGCGGCTCAGCTTTCCCGGCGTGACGATGCGCCGCCTGCGCGGCGCCCTGCTTGATCCGCCACCGCCTGGCGCGCTCGTCGGCATCGCCTGGCGGCCGCACCAGAAACTCGGTCCCCGTGACGATTTCCTGGCCCTGCTGCGCGAAAGCGTGACCCTGCTCGACGAGCGGCACGCCTTGCCTCTCGTGACGCCCGTTTCGAACCCGTCCACACACAAGATCAAACGCACCGCCCGCGCCGTCGGGTCTGCAGCCGGAGGAGCCTGATGTCACTGAATTCCATCGAGAAGGCGCAAGGGCTGCGGGTGCGCTCGCCGCAGGATCTCGCCGCCGGCCTGTTCATGATCGTGCTCGGCGCCGTCGCCTTCGGCTTCGCGTGGGAGCTCTCGATCGGCACGCTGCGCCAGATCGGACCGGGCATGCTGCCGAAGACCTTCGCGGTGCTCTGCGCCGCGCTCGGCGCGATGCTGGTTCTATCCTCGCTGCGCTTCAACGGCGACAAGCTCGAGGGCTGGTCGTGGCGTGGCGTGTTCTTCGTGCTCGGCGGCGCGATCGCCTTCGGGCTGGCGATCCGCGGCTTCGACATCGGGCCGATCCATGTGCCGCAGCTCGGGCTCGCGGTCGCCGGGCCGCTCGTGATCATCGTCTCCGGCATCGCCGCCGACGACATGAAGTGGAAGGAACTGCTGATCTTCGCGGCGGTGATGTCGCTCGGCTGCGCCCTGCTGTTCAAATATGCGCTGGGTCTTCCGATCCCGCTCGCCCCCTGGCTGCTCGGGATCTGATGCCATGAGCGATATGATCGCCAATCTCTCGCTCGGCTTCGGCGTCGCGCTGTCGCTGCAGAACCTGGCCCTGTGCTTCGCCGGCTGCCTCGTCGGCACGCTGATCGGCGTCCTGCCCGGCGTCGGGCCGATCGCCACCATCGCGATCCTGCTGCCGATCACCTTCGGGCTCGATCCCGTGGGGGCGCTGATCATGCTCGCCGGCATCTATTACGGCGCGCAATATGGCGGCTCGACCACAGCGATCCTCGTCAACATCCCCGGCGAGGCGACTTCGGTCGTCACCACCCTCGACGGCCATCAGATGGCCAAGCAGGGCCGCGCCGGCGTCGCGCTCGGCACCGCGGCGCTCGGCTCCTTCTTCGCCGGCTGCGTCGCGACCGTGTTCATCGCCGCGCTCGGCGCGCCGCTGACCAAGCTCGCGCTGCTCTTTGGCCCGGCCGAATACTTCTCGCTGATGGTGATGGGCCTGTGCTTCGCGGTGGTGCTGGCGCGCGGCTCGATCCTCAAGGCCTTCTGCATGATTATGCTCGGCCTGCTGCTCTCGACCGTCGGCACCGATCTCGAAACCGGCCAGGAGCGGATGACGCTCGGCTTCGCGCCGCTGTCGGACGGCATCGACTTCGCCGTGCTGGCGATGGGTGTCTTCGGCTTCGCCGAGGTGCTGCGCAATCTGGAGAGCCCCGAGACCCGCGACGTGGTCAAGGCGAAGATCGGCCGGCTGCTGCCCGACTGGAACGACGTCAAGCAGTCGAGCTGGCCGGTGGTACGCGGCACCTTCATCGGCGGCATCCTCGGCATCCTGCCGGGCAACGGCGCGGTGCTCGGCCCGTTCGCGAGCTACACCATCGAAAAGAAGATCGCCAAGGACCCCTCGCGCTTCGGGCGCGGCGCGATCGAGGGCGTGGCCGGACCGGAATCGGCCAACAACGCCGGCGCGCAGACCGCCTTCATCCCACTGCTGACGCTCGGCATCCCGCCCAATGCGGTGATGGCGCTGATGGTCGGCGCCATGACGATCCACGGCATCATCCCCGGCCCGCAGGTGATGACCAAGAATCCGAACCTGTTCTGGGGCATGATCGCCTCGATGTGGATCGGCAACCTGATGCTGCTGGTCATCAACCTGCCGCTGGTCGGTGTCTGGGTGAAGCTGCTGCAGGTTCCCTACCGGCTGATGTTCCCGTCGATCCTGATCTTCTGCTGCATCGGCATCTACTCGGTGAACAATCAGCCGGTCGACGTCGCCTTCACCGCGCTGTTCGGCCTGTTCGGCTACCTCCTGATCAAGCTCGGCTTCGAGCCTGCGCCGATGCTGCTCGGCTTCGTGCTCGGCAAGCTGATGGAGGAGAAACTGCGCCAGGCGCTGATCATCTCGCGCGGCTCCTTCATGACCTTCGTCGAGCGTCCGATCTCGGCCGGCCTGCTGATCGTCGCCATCATCGTTCTGGCCATCGCGCTGCTACCTTCGATCAACAAGAAGCGCGACGAGGTCTTCACCGAATGACGGGGTTGCCGGAGCCTGACGACAGCCCCACCTCTGTCCGCAAACAAACCCAGGGAGAATGTTCGATGAGGAAACTGACGCTCGGCCTCGCGGCCGCAGTGACCTTGGCCGTCGCCGGCACGGCACAGGCGCAAGGCTACCCGACCCGGCCGGTCACCATGATCGTGCCATTCGCGGCCGGCGGGCCGACCGACATTATCGCCCGTATCGTCGGCGACCATATGTCGAAGACGCTCGGCCAGCAGGTCGTGGTCGAGAACGTCGCCGGCGCCGGCGGCACCACCGGCATCACCCGGGCGCTCACCGCCCCGCCCGACGGCTACACCATAGCCATGGGCCATCTCGGCACCTTCTCAGCGGCACCTGCGACCTATCCCAATCTGAAATACGACCCGATCAACGGCATGCAGCCGATCGGGCTCGCCGGCGGTACGCCGATCCTGATCGTCGCCAAGAAGAACCTCGAGCCAGCCGACCTCAAGGCCTTCGTGACCTATGTCAAGGCCAACTCCGAGAAGCTCAACGAGGCCCATGCCGGCGTCGGCTCGGTGTCCTGGACGACCTGCACCCTGCTCAAGGGCGTGCTCGGCGTGCCCAAGCTCAACTCCGTCGCCTATCGCGGCACGGGCCCCGCGCTGAACGACCTCGTCTCCGGACAGATCGACTTCATGTGCGACCAGATCGTCTCCGTCGCCGAGCAGGTCAAGGCCGGCAACATCAAGGCTTATGCCGTCGCCTCCGCCACCCGCTCGCCGGCGCTGCCCGACGTTCCGACGACCAAGGAGGCCGGCTTGCCCGACTACCAGATCGAGGCCTGGAACGGCATCGCTGCGCCGAAGGGCACGCCGAAGGACGTCACCGAAAAACTCGTCGACGCGCTCGGCAAGGCGCTGAACGACGAAGCGACCAAGAAGCGCCTGCTCGAACTCGGCACCGTGCTGCCGACCGCCGAGGAGCGGACGCCGGCCGGTTTCGCCGCCGTGATCAAGCGCGACGCCGACAAGCTGACGCCGACGCTCGTCGCCGCATCGAAATAGGCCGCGACATCCGCGGAAGACAAGGAACGGCGGGCTGCACAGCCCGTCGTTTTTTTGCGCTTCGATCCTCTAGACAGCATTTTTCCTGCACCGTCGTGATCTACTCAAATAACTGAATCCATTTACTTTTTTACGGCAGACGTCGCAAACTGTCACATCTCGTGACCGACCCGGCGGAACACATTTTACGCTGGCCCGTTCTCCTCGCCGACGTCCACCTAAAAAGGAGAGACACGATGTTCAAGAAACTCGCTATCGTAACGGCGCTGACGCTTGCCCCCGTCGCCGCCTTCGCCCAGAATCAGCCTTCGAGCGGCGCCACCGGCGGTGCCGTCAGCGGCGCGACCACGGGCGCTGTGGGCGGAGCGATCGTCGGCGGCCCGGTCGGCGCGGTTGTCGGCGGTGTCGGCGGCGCGGTCGTCGGCGGCATCATCGGTGACGCCGCGGAGCCCAAGTTCCGCAGCTATGTCGTCGAGCAGCGTGTGCCGTCCTACACCTATGCCGAGCCGGTCGTGGTCGGTACCGTGCTGCCGTCCGACGGCATCGAGTACCGCGAGGTTCCGCGCGAATATGGCCAGACGCCCTATCGCTACACCGTCGTGAACAAGCGCACCGTGCTGGTCGATCCGCAGACCCGCCGTATCGTGCAGGTCATCAACTGACGATGACGATCCGCTGAACGGTCGCGTCATCGCTGACCTGACCGCATTCTCCGGATCGCCGGCCCGCCCCAGCAATGGGGCGGGCCATTTGTCTTCCCGTCAGCGCGTGCCGAACATCCTGTCCCCTGCATCGCCCAGCCCGGGCACGATGTAACCGTGATCGTTGAGGCATTCGTCGATCGCCGCCGTCCAGATGCGGACGTCGGGGTGGGCGCCACGCAAGCGCTCGATGCCTTCGGGCGCCGCGAGCAGACAGACGAAGCGGAGATCGCGGGCGCCTCGCTCCTTGAGCCGATCGACGGCGGCGACGGCGGAGTTGGCCGTCGCCAGCATCGGGTCCATCACCACGACCATGCGCTCGGCGATGTCGGAGGGCGCCTTGAAATAGTATTCGACCGCCTGCAGCGTATTCGGGTCGCGATAGAGCCCGATATGGGCGACGCGGGCGGCGGGCACGAGCTCGAGCATTCCGTCGAGAAAGCCGACGCCGGCGCGCAGGATCGGCGCGAAAACCATCTTCTTGCCGGCGATGATCGGCTGCATCGTCGCCTGCAGCGGCGTCTTGATCTCGGTCAGCTCCATCGGCAGGTCGCGCGTGACCTCGTAGCAGAGCAGCATGCCGATCTCGTTGAGGAGCTGGCGGAAGCTCTTGGTCGAGCGGTCCTTCTCCCGCATCAGCGTCAGCTTGTGGCGCACCAGCGGATGGTCGACGACGGTGACGCCGTCCTGGCTCGAGCTCATGCAGTCTGCCCCTCATTCCCTGTCATGGTCAGAATACCGTGCCGTCGCTGACGATCGTCAAGGGCGGGCCACCGCCTTCGCGCGTCTCGGCGGCGATGCGGCGGCCGGCGGCCCAGGTGCCACCCTCCAGTACCTTGGCCAGAGGCAGTTCCTCGCGCGAGCGGCCGAGGCGCGCCCGCACCAGCGCCCCGATCTCGTCGAGCAGGGCGACCGTCAGCGCCCGCCATTCGACGACGAGCGTCGAGCCCGGCTCGTGGGCGCGGCTCGCATCGACCTCGTCCTTCAGCGCGATCACGCCGGAATCGAGGAAGAGCCCGCCATTGCGGTATTCGGGCAGGCCGGTCAGTTCGTCGATGTCGATGACCGCGATGCCGGCCCATTGCAGCGGCTCGATCAGCGAATAGGACAGCCATTGCGAGAGCTTGTGGAAAGGCACCAGACCTGCGGTCGGCTCGCCCTCTGCGATCAACGGGTGGCGCCAGGTGTCGCCGAGCGGCACGCCTGCCAGCGTCAGCCGCGACGGCCAGATGCCGCCGAACGTGCCGAGCACTTCCGCCAGGATGTGCCCGGCCCGGATGGTGCCGGCGTCGGCGACTGCGGAGAGGCGGTCGAACAGGTCGCCGGGGCGGGTCAGGCCTTGCCGCTCCAGCTCTTCGCCGAGCCGGTTCATCAGGGCGGCGCGGCCTTCCAGCGCCAGCAGCGGATTGCTTGGACTGGACTGGAAGCCTGCCGCCAACGCCTGCGCATCGAGCCGCTTCAGAGCGGCGGCGTCGGCCTGCAGCGGCCGGCCCGGATCGCTGGAAAAGCCGCCGGTTGCGAACATGTCGAGCGAGGCCAGCGCCAACCCCTCGGAGCGGCCGATCGACTGGCCGGTGATCGCGTCACGATAGCGCCAATCGGGTCCGGCTCCGGCATCCAGCAGCACGCTGACGACGGCGAGATCATAAGCCGCGCGGCCACGCTCGTCCGAATTGCGAAACGCGGCCGCGCGATCGAGCACCTGCCAACGGTCGCTCCCGGCGACGACGAAATGGCGCCAGCGGGCATGGAAGGGAATGTCCAGCGTCGGATAGTTGGCGCGGATCGTGTCGAGCACATAATCGGCGCAGGCCTCGAGCCGGCCAGGCTCGACGCCGAAATGCAGCAGCTTGCCGGCGAGGCCGAGCTCCAGCATCTGCTGCGCGCGGGCGCGCACGGCCGCGGGCTTGAGCAGCGGGCGGAAGGTCTCCGGATTCCGGTCGGGCATCGTCAGAACTTGTCGAGGTCGCGGCCGACGGTGGCTTTGAGCGCATTGTCGCCGGGCGCGCCGTCCGGCGAATAATAGCCCGCCGCCTTCTTGGCCTCGATCTCGACCGAGGCGTCGGGCGGGACGAGCTCGGGCGGGATCGCGACGCGCTCGCCGATCTCGATGCCGCTTTCGACCATGGCGTCGTATTTCATATTGGACATCGACATCAGCCGGTCGATCCGGGTGATGCCGAGCCAGTGCAGGACATCCGGCATCAATTGCTGGAAGCGGGCATCCTGCACGCCGGCGACGCATTCGGTGCGCTCGAAATAAGTCGCGGCGGAATCGCCGCCCTCCTGGCGCTTGCGGGCGTTGTAGACGAGGAATTTCGTGACCTCGCCCAGCGCCCTGCCCTCCTTGCGGTTGTAGACGATGACGCCGACGCCGCCGCCTTGCGCCTCCTTCACCGCCTCCTCGATGCCGTGGACGAGATAGGGCCGGCAGGTGCAGATGTCGGAGCCGAACACGTCCGAGCCGTTGCACTCGTCATGGACGCGGCAGGCGATGCGCCGCTTCGGGTCCGCGATCGCCGAGACCTCGCCGACGATATAGGCGGTGATCGAGCCGATCGGCGGCAGGAAGACGCGCAGGTCCGGCCGCGTCACCAGTTCGGGATACATCCCGCCGGTCTGCTCGAACAGAGTGCGGCGCAGTTCGTTCTCGCTGGTGCCGAAGCGTTCGGCGATGCCCGGCAGATGCCAGACCGGGTCGATCGCGATCTTGGTGACGCTGATGTCGCCGGACGCGTGCAGGATGTGGTCGTCGGCGGCGAGCCGATGGGCCGCCATCGCCGCGAGGATCTCGGGCAGGTTGAGCCTGGCCTTGGTGATCGCGATGGTCGGGCGGATATCGATACCCTCCCCGATCCACTGGCCGAAATCCTCGGCGACGCGGTGGCCGAATGGGTCCATCGAGACGATCCGGCCGGGCGCCGACCATTGCGGCTGCGGCACGATCTCGGCCGTGGGGTGGGTGTTGTGCAGGTCCGGCCGCTGCGCCGGATTCATCGCGCGGGCTGAGATCGCGAGCGCGCGATAGACCGAATAGGAGCCGCCATGGGCACCGATGACGTTGCGGTCGGCCGGGTTGGTGGTCGAGGCGATGATCGGGCCGCGCTCGGCCGGCGTCTCGGCGCCCCAGCGGATCGGGAACCGGCCCGCCGCATTGCCCGGCTCGGGATATGAGGTCAGGCGGGTGTGGGTGGTGCGGTTCTGCGAATTCATCGCGCATCTCGCCAAGACAACGGAAAAAGGGTTCCCGGCGGATGCGCCTGGAACCCTTCGCTCAAATGGCAATGTGGCCTTGCCCGGCTTAGAGGTCAATCAGGCGTGTCCCGTCGTTCAGCACAACCACTTACGTAGCGACAAGTCCCGCACAACTGCGTAAGTCTTTCCAGGGTCGAGCTGGGCAGCCTGATGGGGGGATCTGAGCATGAACCGGATCATGTCGCACCGCGAATGGATGAAACTTACCGACGGCGGCAGCCTTTCGATGCGAAGCGCCGAGCTGAAAGCGCTGGACGCGGCGCTGCTGGCTCATGAAAGGGTGCCGATCCCCGCCAAGAAGCAAGCTTTGGTCGCAGCGTTGCACGCGTGGATCAATTCGAAAGGCGACGGCTGGAAGACCAGTGTTCGCAACAAGAACAATGCCGTCGAAAACCTGTTCCGCCAGCTCGGCCCGGAAGGTGGCCAGACCAAGCCTGACCGCATCGCACTTTCGCATGTGCGAGACGAATCGCGCGCGATCATCACCGACCTGTTCAGCGGCAAGCAACTGGTCTTCCGCCCGGGCCTGATGACCAAGATCGCCGGCAACGTCTCGTCATTGACCAAGGTGTCGCATGCCAAGACCGCTATCGGCGTCGGCAAGGATATTCGCAGTCTGCACAAGCTGACGAAGCTGCCTTCTCCGCCTGGTTTCGCGAGCCAGATCGCCGGCCAGTTGCTCGACGAAATCATCCCGCCGGAGGTGCGCGCCGACGTATTGCTGGCGCTCGCGCCGCTCGTGCCGAACTTCGTGGCTGAACTCTCGGCGGCGTGCGCGCCGTTCGTCGGCATCGCCGTGTCCGGGGCAACGACAGTCTACGGCTTATACAAGGTGGCCCATACGGAATACAAACTCGACCAGGCCAAGATGCACGCCCAGCGCACGTTGAGTGCAGATGAACCCGAAGCGGCATTCAGCGCGGTGACGCAGATGTTGACACGCGAGGCCAACGAAACCCTTGCATCATTCAGCGTCGGCCTGGCAGCCTTCGGAGCCAAGCTCGCATCTTTCCTCGCCGACGGGGGCACGGTGACGAATACGGCGATCAGCCTGACCAATGGGCTGCTGAAGCTTATCATGCTCGCGCGCTTGGCGGTTCGCGACATCATGGAGCGCAATGCGGCCAACAAGCTGCTGGGGTTGCCGATCATCACCGTGAAGCTTTTCCAGGCATGCCCGCTGATGGGGGCCTACCTCGTCTGCTGCGCGCCGACGAGCGTGATCGTGAATACGGTCATCGACTATGAGACCTTCGGGGCACCGGGAATGATGGACAAGGTCGAGCGCGCTGTTAAGCGCCATATCGAACCATTAAAGGTTCAGGCAAACAGGCTGGTGACAGAGCACCGCATGTACATTCCGGAACTGCAGAAGTTTGCGGGCGTCATAAAACCGGACAAGGACGCCCTCAAGGAGATGATGGCAAAGATCAGTTGAAGGTCGTCCGGCAGTGCGACCACGCTGGCCGCTATAGACAAGGGACGAAACCGCGAGCGGGTTTCGTCCCTTGCAGCGGACTTTCAGCCAGCGGCCCTGGGTCGGACCGTCGCCTGCCAGCAATCGCTCAGAACACGGCGAGATAGCGCAGCAGCGAAATGATGCCGATGACGATGACGATGATCTGGACGACGTTCTTGATCTGCGCATCGAGCGGCAGCATCCGCACGAGATAGAGCACGAGACCGATCACCAGAACGGTGATGAGAAGCGAAATCAGAATAGCCATGATTTAAATCCTTTGCTCGGCCGAAAGCCGGCCCCCCGGAGCCCGCGCCACGACGCTTTCGCGGCACTCCAGCCCCGCGGTGAAAACGTCGCGAGGTGGGAATAGGTTCCGGTAGCGGGGCCCCTCCGTTGCCGGCAAAGGCGTAAAGGTCACCCAGCGATGCGGCCGAAATCCGCAACCGCGCGCGTCGCTTCGCGGAGCTGGTTCAGGAGCTTGAGCCGGTTCGCCCGTAGGGCCGGATCGGGATCGTTGACGGTGACCTTGTCGAAGAAGGCGTCGACCGCCGGGCGAAGCTCGGCCAGCGCCGACATCGCGCCTTCATAGTCTTCCGTCGCGACGGCGGCGGCCGCCTTCGGCGTGATCTGGTCGAGCGCGACCGCGAGCGCCTTCTCCTCGATCAGGCCGGCCTCGGCGATGAGCCGCAGATCGGGTGCGCCGGCGAAGGTGCCCTCGCCGTCCTTCTTCTCCTCGGCCCGCAGGATGTTGGCGGCGCGCTTGTAGCCGGCGAGCAGGCTCTTGCCGTCGTCGGTGTCGAGGAAGCGCGAGAGCGCCGCAACGCGGCGGGTGATGAGGAGGAGGTCGTCATTACCCGACGCGCCCTCGCCCAGCACCGCATCGACCAGATCATGCCGCGCGCCCTGGTCGCGGAGCATCACCTTCAGGCGGTCGTGGAAAAAGGAGAGGAGGTCGGCCACCGCAGGCTCGATGGCTTCCGCTGCCGCAGCGGCCATAATGCCTTGGTCGTGCTCACTACCATGCGTGGGAAGTGCATCTACCATTCGCTCGGTGAGGAAGTTCTTACGGCTTTTAAACAAGTGCAGGCGGAGCGCACCTTTCAGCCCCAACCGCACCCCATTCTCTACCACCAACCTGATCACGCCCAACGCCGCTCGCCGCAGCGCGAACGGGTCCTTGCTCCCGGTCGGCTTCTCGTCGATCGCCCAGAACCCCACCAGCGTGTCGAGCTTGTCGGCGAGCGCGACCGCCACCGAGACCGGGTCGGTCGGGACGCGGTCGGAGGGGCCGAGCGGCTTGTAATGCTCCTCGATCGCGGCGCAGACCGACGGATGCTCGCCCTGAAGCTCGGCGTATTTGCGGCCCATCAGGCCCTGAAGCTCGGGGAACTCGCCGACCATCTCGGTCGGCAAATCGGCCTTGGCGAGTTTCGCCGCGCGCTCGACGAGATCGGGGTCGGCGCCGACGATCGGCGCAAGCTCACGCGCCAGCGCCGCGATGCGCTGCACCCGCTCACCTTGCGTGCCGAGCTTGGCGTGGAAGACGACGCCGAGCTTGTCGAGCTTGGCCATGCGCTGGTCGAGCGGCTTCGCCAGGTCGAGCCCGAGCTTTTCGGCGCTCTCCCTGAGCGTGTCGAGATCGGGCAGATCGGCCTTGTCGGTCGCGAAGAAATAGGCGGCATCGGAGAGGCGCGCGCGCACGACACGCTCGTTGCCGGCGACGATCGCCTTGCCGCCGTCGCTGGCGAGGAGGTTGGCGGTCAGCAGGAAGCGGTTGGCGAGCGCGCCGGTCTGCGGATTGCGCAGCACGAAACACTTCTGGTTCGCCCGGATCGTCGCCCGGATCGTCTCGGCCGGGATGTCGAGGAAACGCTCCTCGAAGGAGCCCATCAGCACGACCGGCCATTCGACCAGCCCCGCGACCTCCTCCAAAAGGCCCTCGTCCTCGACGAGGTCGAGCCCCTGCGCAAAAGCCAGTGTCTTCGCGTCCGTGAGGATGATCTCCTTGCGCCGGTCGGCGTCGAGCACGACGCGGGCTTTCTCCAGCGAGGAGACATAGTCGTCGAAGCGCCTGACGGTGATCGGCCCGGGCGCATGGAAGCGGTGGCCATGGGTGAGGTTGCCGGAGACGATGCCGTCGACCTCCAAGGGCACTACCTCGGGCTCCTCGGTCTCGGCGCCGAAGGCGCAGAGGATCGAGTGCAGCGGGCGGACCCAGCGCAGCGAGCCGGGCTCGGCCGAAGCCTTGCCCCAGCGCATCGATTTCGGCCAGGGGAAGGCGCGGATCACCTCCGGCACGATCTCGGCGATCGCCGCGACCGTTTCCTGTCCGGGCTTCTCGATGATGGCGATGTAGCTGTCGCCCTTCTTCGGATCGCTGACGATGGTCGCCTGGTCGAGATGGCTGAGCCCCGCCGCCTTGAGGAAGCCCTGCACGGCGGCCTCGGGCGCGCCGACGCGCGGACCTTTCCGCTCCTCGCGGATGTCGCGGCCGCGGACGGGCAGGCCCGCGATGTGGAGCGCGAGCCGGCGCGGCGTCGCGAAGGCCTTTGCGCCCTCATAGACCAGCCCGCGCTCGACCAGCGCATCGGTGACGAGCCTCTTCAGATCGTCGGCCGCCTTGCGCTGCATGCGCGCGGGGATTTCCTCGGAAAAGAGTTCGAGCAGGAGATCGGGCATCAGTGGGCTCCCCCGCCCGCCGTCTTCAGCCATGCGGCCCCGCAGGCCTTCGCCAGTTCGCGGACGCGCAGGATGTAGCTCTGGCGCTCGGTGACCGAGATCACGCCGCGGGCATCGAGCAGGTTGAAGCTGTGGCCGGCCTTGAGGCACTGGTCGTAGGCCGGCTGCACCATCAGATGGCGCTCGCCGTCCTCGCCCTTTTGCAGCAGGGCGCGGCACTCGGCCTCGGCCTCGGCGAAGCGGCGGAACAGGGCGGCGGTGTCGGCATGCTCGAAATTGTAGCGCGAGTACTCCTGCTCGGCCTGCAGGAAGACCTCGCGGTAGGTGACCTTGTCGTCGCCTTCGAGCCCGTTGAAGTTGAGCTCCATGATGCTCTCGACGTTCTGCAGATAGCAGGCGAGGCGCTCCAGCCCGTAGGTCAATTCGCCCGAGACCGGCGCGCATTCGATGCCGGCCACCTGCTGGAAGTAAGTGAACTGGCTGACCTCCATGCCGTCGCACCAGCACTCCCACCCCAGCCCCCAGGCACCGAGCGTCGGGTTCTCCCAATCGTCCTCGACGAAGCGGATGTCGTGCAGGGCCATGTCGATGCCGATCGCCGCCAGCGACTCCAGATAGAGCTCCTGCAGGTTCGGCGGGTTCGGCTTCAGGATGACCTGGAACTGATAGTAGTGCTGCAGCCGGTTGGGGTTTTCGCCATAGCGGCCGTCCTTGGGGCGGCGCGAGGGCTGGACATAGGCCGCGTTCCACGGCTTCGGCCCGAGCGAGCGCAGCATCGTGCCGGGATGGGAGGTGCCGGCGCCGACCTCCATGTCGTAGGGCTGGAGGACGACGCAGCCGCGCTGCGCCCAGAAGCGCTGCAAGGTCAGCAACAGCCCCTGGAAGGAGCGCGTCGGGTCGAGCGCAGCGGAGCCGGCGGACGAGGACGAAGCGAGGGCGGACAAGGGCTTCAGGCCTTCCAGAACGATCGCGAATGGCCGCGTGCTTAGGGGTTTGCGGCGGCTGCGGTCAAGCGCGGGCGGTCGCGCCGGATGAACGGCGAGGGAACCGGGGCGGACAGCAATCGTTCATCTCGCCGCGACTAATCTTCCGCTCAGACCGTCAGGTTCGCGGCGTTCGGGGGCGAGCGCTTGAGCCGAGCCGGCGGCCTCGAAGCCAGCAGGAGCCTACGATGCTGTCATCCCGTTTCGCCGCCGCCGCGTTCGGCGCCGCCGCCCTGATCGGCGCCGCGCTCAGTGCAAGCCCCGCCGGCGCCGCCCCCGTCAATACCGGGCTCGCACCCGTAGCCCAGGCCGGCGGCGGCCTCGTCGACCAGGTCCAGTACTATTACGGGCCACGCCGCTATTACGGCCCGCGCCGGTACTATGGGCCGCCGCGCTTCTACGGTCCGCGCTGCGTCTGGCGCGAGCGCCGCGTCTGGAACGGCTGGCGCTGGGTCATCCGGCCGGTGCGGGTCTGCCGCTGACGACATGGCCGGCCGCAATCTGGCCGCAGACTGAAAGAAAACTGAACGGCGTGTATCTGCGCCGTTCAGGTTCCGCCCGATAGCTTTCACGTCAGGTTAGGCGACATCCGCGGCCCGCATCGTCGGTGCCCTCAGAAGGAGGATTGATCATGATCCGCAAAACCCTGCTCGCACTCGCTGCGATCACTGCGCTCGGGGGCGTTTCGCTCGCCGTCGCGCCTGCCAGCGCCGCGCCGATCGCCAGTGCCGGAACGGTCCAGGCGCAGGAGCCGCTGCTCCAGCAAGCGCAGTATTATTATGGGCCGCGCCGCTATTACGGGCCGCGGCGCTACTATGGCCCGCGCCGCTTCTACGGCCCGCGCTATTACGGCCCGCCGCCGCTGTTCGCCCCGCCGGTGCCGTTCTATGGCCCGCGTTATTATTACGGCCCGCGCTACTTCTACTGAGTCCCGCGGTCAGACCGGGCGCAAGCTCGCCCGGCCGCGATGGACGGCTTCCGCCTCCTGGGTGAAGCCCCCATCCGGACTATTGAGCACCAGGGCCGGCAGCATCGCTGCCGGCCCTTTGCTGTTGAGGGTCGCCGTCACCAGGACGCGGATCGCCGGTTTGCCGGCAAGGCCGTGGATGGGGCGGATGGCGATGCCACCGAAGCCGGTATCGAGCCCGGCCAGCAGTTCCGGCAGCGCCTGCGCATGGTGGATGACCGCGACCGTGCCGCCCGGCCTCAGCAACCGCCGCGCCGCCTTGAGCCAGAGGGCGAGCCCACCCTCCGCGACATGGGCGGCGCGCCGGTTCGGCACCGGTGAAGCCCGCGTCCGGCCGGGAGTGTAGAAGGGCGGGTTCAGCGCAACGCAGGCGAAGCCGGCAGCGCCGAGCCCGCTATCGGCGAGCGTCCGGGCCGGCGCCTCGATATCGGCCTGGATCACGGCGACGCGGCCCGTCAACCTGTTCGCGGCGACATTGGCCTGTGCCAGCGCGGCGAGTTCGGGATCGCGTTCGACCAGCGTGACCGCGAGCGCGGGCTGGGTCAGCGCCGCCGCTAGCCCGACCGTGCCGACGCCGGCGCCCATGTCGAGCAGCGGCCCGGCGCCGAGATCCGGAAGCACCGCGGCGAGCAGGATCGCGTCGGTGCCGGCGCGATGCCCGGTCCTGGGCTGGTGCAGGAGAAGACGGCCGTCGAGCAGGCGATCCTCGACGATCGCACCAAGGGTCTCATTCATCGCGCAGCTCGCCACCGAAGCCGGCCTCGCGCAGCAGGTTGCGGGCGCGGCGGCCATCCTCCTCGCGCACCAGAAGGCGGCGCGGGAAGGCGCCGATCATCCCCTCCAGCGCGCTGATGTGCTGGTCGGCGATCAGGCAGTCGAAGCCGGCCGAGGTCAGCAGCGCCTCGATCGCGCCGAGCAGGACGATGTCGTTGGTGCGGACGAGCTCATGCATGGACGCCACAGAGCCCAAGCCGGCGAGCGAGCGCAAGTCCCGCTCCGGGAAGCGACGCCGAAGCTGCGGCATCGCGGGCGCTTTGCGGGGGCTGGCCAGCCATGCGAGGGTTGTGGCAAGGCAAGGCGTGCAACGCAGCACAATGCCGTGGAGTGAAGCGATGGGCGTCGTCGTCCCGTTCGAGGACAAGGAAGCCGGCCAGGCCCGGATCGAGACGCTGGTCGAGCTGACCCGCACCGACATGGAGCGCGTCAACGCGATGATCCTGTCGCGTACAGGCTCCGACGTCACGATGATCCCGGAGGTCGCCAACCATCTGATCTCGTCGGGCGGCAAACGGTTGCGGCCGATGTTGACGCTGGCGACCGCCGCGCTCGCGGGCTATCGCGGCGACGGCCATGTCAAGCTCGCGGCCTCGGTCGAGTTCATGCACACCGCGACGCTGCTGCATGACGACGTCGTCGACCAAAGCGACATGCGCCGCGGCAAGCTCGCCGCCCGCATGCTCTGGGGCAACGAGGCGAGCGTGCTGGTCGGCGATTTCCTGCTCGGCCAAGCCTTCAAGATGATGGTCGAGGTCGGCTCGCTGCGCGCGCTCGACATCCTCTCGACCGCCGCCGCCGTGATCGCCGAGGGTGAGGTGATGCAACTCTCCGTCGCCAAGAACACCGAGACGACCGAGGACGAATACCTCGCCGTGATCCGCGGCAAGACGGCCGAGCTGTTCGCCGCCGCCTGCGAGGTCGGGCCGGTGATCGCGGAATCGGCCAAGGCCAGTGCCGCCGCCTGCCGCAGCTACGGGCTCAATCTCGGCATCGCCTTCCAGTTGATCGACGATGCGCTCGACTATGGCGGAATCGCCGCCAAGCTCGGCAAGAACACCGGCGACGATTTCCGCGAGGGCAAGATCACCCTTCCGGTCGTGCTGTCGTTCCGGCGCGGCAACGAGCAGGAGCGCGCCTTCTGGCGCCGGACGCTGCAGGACGGGGAGATCGGCGAGGGCGATCTCGAACAGGCCCAAGCCATCATGCGCCGGCATCGCGCGCTCGACGACACCATCGAGCGGGCCGAGCACTACGCCAAGATGGCCAAGGATGCGCTCGGCCTCTTCCCCAATTCTGCGATGAAGCAGGCGCTGAACGAGACCGTGGATTTCTGCGTGTCGCGGGCGCATTGAACCGAGAGACGGTCAAGTCGCTCTAAGGGGTCGGCCCGGCGCAGAGCCTGGCCATGATCGCGCGGCCGGCAGTAACGAATAGCTCTTTCAAGGCTGCTCGCGCGGGCCTAGGCTGCCGTCGCGTATAGACGCACGTCAGGATGCGAGGCGTTGCCATGAGCGATTCGTCCGACCGTCAGTCCAAGATCTGGGCCGTCATCCGCGTATCCAGCGGAAACTTCCTAGAAATGTACGACTTCTTCGTCTTCGGCTACTACGCCGCGGCGATCGGCAAGGCCTTCTTCCCATCCGGCAGCGAATTCGCCCAGTTGATGGCGGCGCTGATGACGTTCGGCGCCGGCTTCCTGATGCGCCCGCTCGGCGCGATCGTGCTCGGCACCTATATCGACCATCACGGCCGTCGCGCCGGCCTGCTGCTGACGCTGGGGCTGATGGCGCTCGGCACGCTGACCATCGCGCTGGTGCCGACCTATGCGACGCTGGGCATCCTGGCGCCGATCATCGTGGTTGCGGGCCGGCTGATCCAGGGCTTTTCGGCCGGCGTCGAGCTCGGCGGGGTCTCGGTCTATCTTTCGGAGATCGCGACGCCCGGCAAAAAGGGCTTCTATGTCAGTTGGCAGTCCGGCAGCCAGCAGATCGCGGTGATCTTCGTCGCGCTGCTCGGCGTCTGGCTCAGCACAGTCCTGCCGCCCGAGGAGATGACGGCCTGGGGCTGGCGCATCCCCTTCTTGGTCGGTTGTCTGATCGTGCCGCTTATCTTCCTTCTGCGCCGCTCGATGCAGGAAACCGAGGAGTTCGAGGAGCGCAAGAAGAGCGCGAGCCATCCCTCGCCGCGGCAGATCCTGCATTCGCTCGTACAGAACTGGCAGATCGTCATCACCGGCATGCTGCTGGTGACGATGACGACCGTGTCGTTCTACTTCATCACCGCCTATACGCCGACCTTCGGCCGCGAGGTGCTGAAACTGAACAGCATCGACGCACTGCTGGTGACGGTCTGCGTCGGCTTGTCGAATCTGTTCTGGCTGCCGGTGATGGGCGCATTGTCGGACCGAATCGGTCGCAAGCCCCTGCTGATCGTGTTCACCGTGCTGATGTTCGTGAGCGCCTACCCGGTCCTGTCCTGGCTTGTTTCCGCGCCGTCCTTCTTGCGGCTGCTGGAGGTCGAGCTCTGGCTGTCGTTCCTGTATGGCAGCTACAACGGCGCCATGGTTGTGGCGCTGACGGAGATCATCCCGGTTCATCTGCGCACGACCGGCTTCTCTGTCGCGTATAGCCTCGCGACCGCGATCTTCGGCGGCTTCACGCCGGCGATCAGCACCTATCTGATCGAGGCGACGGGCAACCGCGCCGTCGCCGGGCTCTGGCTGATGTTCGCCGCGGCTTGCGGGCTGCTGGCGACCTGGCTCGCCTATCGCAAGCGCCCGCAACCGGCGCTCGCGGCGGCGGCGCCTGTCGGCCTTTCGCCGGGCGGCTAGCCCAACATCGTCGGCACGATCCACCAGTGAGGATGTGACGTCCGCAGGGCCTTGGCCGCTGCCGCGCTCGCCTTGCAATCGTCGAACAGGGCGAAACAGGTCGCGCCCGAGCCAGACATGCGGGCGAGCCTGCAACCCGGCAGCGCGGCCAGACACGACAGCGTATCCCCGATGATCGGCGCGAGTCGGCGAGCGGGCGCTTCGAGGTCGTTGCCGAATTCGGAAAAGGCGGCGATCAAAGTGGCACGATCGATGTCGGCTGGATCGCCTTGCTGCGCTCGCGAGGACGGATCGAGCGGCGGCGCGGCCAATTCCCGAAACACCGCCGCCGTCGCAACCCCCACGCCGGAATTGACCAAGACGGCGAAGAGCCGCGGCAGAGCGAGCGGAGGCCCGAGCACCTCACCGAGGCCGGACATCGTGCGCGGGCGGGAGGCGAGGCAGACCGGCACGTCGGCGCCGACCTTGGCCGCCGCGCGCAGCAGCGAGGGATCGTTCGCGGCGACGCCGTTCAGCCGCGCCAGCAGCCTGAGCGCGCCGGCCGCATCGGCCGAGCCACCGCCGATACCCGACGCCAGCGGCAGGCGCTTGACCAGATGGAAGCGGCCGGAGCGCAGCGGCCCGAGCGCGTCGGCGAGCGCATGCGCGGCCTCGAGGACGAGATTGCCTGCGTCCGCCGCGAGCCCCGCGCCGAACGGGCCAGATAGCGAGAGGCCGAGCTCCGGGCCAGGCTCCAGCGTAAGCGTGTCACCCACGCCTGCGAAGCCGACGAGGCTATCGAGTTCGTGATAACCGTCCGGCCGGCGGCCGAGGACGCGCAGGGTCAGGTTGATCTTCGCGCGGCAGCGCGTCGTCAGTGGCGGCGCGGGCATCGAGATGACGGCTCAGCCGCCATCCTTCTTCGGCTCGGCCGCGTTGGCGGAGGGTGATTCCTCGATGCCGCGCTCGATCTTGCGCTTGATCTTCTCCAGATCCTCGGGCTCGGGATTGAGGTCGCGGGCATGATTCCACTGGAAGGTCGCCTCCAGCTTGCGGCCGACCTTCCAGTAGACATCGCCGAGATGGTCGTTGATCACCGGGTCGGAGGGGCGCAACTCCATGGCGCGCTCGAGATCGCGAACCGCCTCGTCATAGCGGCCCAGGCGGTAATAGGCCCAGCCGAGCGAATCGGTGATGTAGCCGTCGCGCGGGCGCAGCTCGACGGCGCGGCGCAGCATGCCGAGCGCCTCGTCGAGCTTGAGATGCTGGTCGACCAGCGAATAGCCGAGATAGTTCAGCACCAGAGCGCGTTCGCGCCCGAGCGGCTCCGGCATCAACTCCAGTGCCTTGCGCAGATCGCCCTCGGCTTCAGGCCAGCGCTTGATGCGCTCGCGCGCGATGCCACGGAAATAGAACAGATCCCAATTGGCGCGGCCGGGCGAGGCGAGCTTGCCGATCGCCTTGTCGTAGGTGTCCGCCGCTTCCTGGAACAGCTTGCGGGAACGGTAGATATTCCCGAGCGCCGAGAGCGCATCGATGTCGTCCGGCCGGTCGCTGATCAGCGCCTGCAGGTGCTTGACCGCCTCGTCGGACTTGCCGAGCGCCTCCAGCGCCAGACCCGCCTGGATCTCGGCATTGGACTTCAGCGGCGAGGTCTTCGGCATCTTCTCGTAGACGGCGACGGCGTCCTCGGGCTGCTTCGAGCGTTCGAGGATGTCGCCCAGCGTCAGGATGGCGAGATCGTGGGTCGGATCGAGATAGATCGCGAGGCGCAGATAGAGCAGCGCCGCCGCCTCGTCGCCCTGGCGGTTGCCGGCGCTGGCGAGGCCGTACAGCACCTCGGCCGCACCCTGCTGAGCCGAGCCGACCTGGCGCGGGACGCTTTCGCGCGCCGCGACCCGGGCGAGACCGTCCCGGACGATCGGATGGTTCGGCAGCAGACGGTCGAACTCGCCATAGGTCGCGGCGGCGCCGTCGAAATTGCCGCCACGGGCCTGCATCCGGGCCCAGAGGTCGACGAGGCGCAATGTCGTCTTCTCGGCGTCATAAGCGCTCTTCATGCGCTTCTCGGCGTCGACCTTGCGGCCGGCGAGATCGAGCACCAGGGCGGCATGGTAGTCGCGGAAGAGGTTGTAGGAGGGTTCGCCGCGCAGCCGGTCGAGCGTGTCGAGCGCCTTGGCGGTCTGGCCGGAGCCGGCATAGGCCCAGGCCGAGAGCAAGGTCGCGGTGATGTCGGCAGCGCGGCCGCGGCCACCGCGCTGGAGATGGTTGCGCGCCGTCTGGTAGCTCTTCTGCTTGATCGCGCGGATGCCGATGGCGAGCTGGGCGAGACCGTTGCTGGGATCGCGCTGGATCAGCTTCTCGGCGGCCCGGAAGGCGTCCGGCATCGAGCCGTCGGCCAGGAAGGCGACGAAGCCGCGCTCCAGCAGATCGCCGTTCTGCGGATCGCCCTTGATCGCCTCGCGCAAATAGACCGAGGCCGCACCTAGATCGCGCCCGGCACCGGCGACGATCGCGGCGAGATAATTGCCCTCGAGGCTCTCGGCCGGCTCGATCTGCTCGGCGCTGCGGGTCGCGGCCGCACCCTGCGCTGAGGCGCCCGCTTGCAACGCAAGCAGGAAAATCAGGGCAACCGCAGTGCTGGAGCCGCGGCCCTTCAATCTCGACATCACGATTGCCACTCTCCCTCGGCGCAATGGCCTGGCCCGCGAAGCCCATGAGTGCCTTGATTCAAGACACGATGGGACAGCGCCAGCGACGCACCGGAACGCCTCCGCGATAAGCGGCCAAGATGGCCGTTTCCAGGCGGACGGGCAAGCGGCGCGCGCATCGACGAGAATTTGCGTAGCGGCGATGCAACAATCGCGCAAAACCCGCATGGAAACCGCCGCACGCGGCTGATTCGTTGCCGATGCGTCACGCGTTTGCGTCTAGCTTCGGCAGGTTCGCAGATGTCGCGACGATTCGTCTAGGATCATTCAAATGAAGAAGATCGTTCTGAGCTTTGCCGCCGTCGCCCTGCTTGCCGGCTTCGCCGCCGGTTGCGCCAAGGACGAACCCAAGCCGGCTCCGTCGGTCGTCCGCAAGGGCTGAACCGTCCGAAGGGTCGAAAAGACAAAGGGCGCGCCGCGGCAAGCGGCGCGCCCTTTATCATGTCATGCGCTTTCGGCGGCGACCGCTCACATGTTCGAATAGCCCGGCCCGCCACCGCCCTCCGGCGTGGTCCAGGTGATGTTCTGGGCCGGATCCTTGATGTCGCAGGTCTTGCAGTGGACGCAGTTCTGCGCGTTGATCACGAAGCGCGGCTCGGTCTTCGCCTCCGCGTCCTTGTAGACCACCTCGTAGACGCCGGCCGGGCAATAAAGCCGCGCCGGTTCGCCATAGATGGGCAGGTTCTTCTCGATCGGGATCGACGGATCGGTCAGCTTGAGATGCGCCGGCTGATCCTCCTCGTGATTGGTCGAGGACAGGAAGACCGAGGACAGCTTGTCGAACGAGATCTTGCCGTCGGGCCTGGGATAGACGATCGGCGTGACCTCGGCGAGCGGCTTCAGCGTGGCGTGGTCGGGCTTCCCATGCTTCAGCGTGCCGAATGGCGACCAGCCGAAGAGCTGGTTCAGCCACATGTCGACGCCGCCGAGCATGATACCGACTGCCGTGCCGTATTTCGACCAGAGCGGCTTGACGTTGCGCACCGGCTTGAGGTCGGCGCCGATGGCTGAATCGCGCCAGCTCGTCTCGATCTCGATGACCTCGTCATGCGAGCGGCCGGCCGCCAGCACCGGAGCCAACTTCTCGGCCGCAAGCATGCCCGACAGGATGGCGTTGTGACTGCCCTTGATGCGCGGCACGTTGACGAAGCCCGCGGCGCAGCCGATCAGCGCCCCGCCGGGGAAGGTCAGCTTCGGCACGGATTGCCAGCCACCCTCGGTGATCGCGCGCGAGCCGTAGGACAGGCGCTTGGCCCCCTCGAAGACGTCGCGGATCAGCGGGTGGGTCTTGAAGCGCTGGAACTCGTCGAAGGGCGAGAGCGTCGGGTTCGAATAGTTCAGATGGACGACGAACCCGACCGAGACCAGGTTGTCGTCGAAATGATAGAGGAAGGAGCCGCCGCCGGTGGTTCCGTCGAGCGGCCAGCCGAAGGAGTGCTGGACCCGGCCCTTGACGAACTTTTCCGGCTTGACCTGCCAGATCTCCTTGAGGCCGATGCCGTATTTCTGCGGCTCGCGGCCGGCGTCGAGGCCGAACTTCCGGATCGCGATCTTCGACAGCGAGCCGCGCGCGCCCTCCCCCAGCAACGTGTAGCGGCCGCGCAGTTCCATGCCGCGAGTATAGCGCTCGGAGACTTCGCCGTTCTTGGCTATGCCCATGTCGCCGGTGGCGACACCCAGCACCGCGCCGTTCTCGTCGAAGAGCAGCTCGGCCGCAGCGAAGCCCGGATAGATCTCGACGCCGAGCGCCTCGGCCTGCGCCGCGAGGTATTTCGTCACGAGCCCGAGCGAACCGACGAAGTTGCCATGGTTGTTCATCAGCTTTGGCATGCCGAAATTGGGCAGGCGGATGCCGTTGGGCTTGGTCAGGAAGTAGAAGATGTCCTCGCTGACCTCGGTCGTCAGCGGGCGGGCCTCGTCCTGGCGCCAGTCCGGCAGCAACGCGTCGAGGCCGACCGGATCGATGACGGCACCCGATAGGATGTGCGCGCCGACTTCGGCCCCCTTCTCGATCACGACGACGGCCAGGTTCTCGTCGAGCTGCTTCAGCCGGATCGCGGCGGCTAGACCGGCAGGACCGGCGCCGACGACGACGACGTCGTAGTCCATGCTCTCGCGCGGCTCGCGCTGCGCTTCCTCGAGATCCATGCTGCCCTCCGAACGGTCTTGAGCGCCAAACGCCCAAATAGTTTATATATGAACTATCGTGCATTTTCAATTGCGGGGGGCACGGCAGTCTGGAAACCCTCTATCCAAGGGCGCGTTCCATTTTGCAACCGCGCCGCCTCGCGAACGCGTCGCCATCCTGCTAGACAGTTTCGATGATCGCCACCGTTCCACCGGACCCGTACGAGATTCTCGCCTGGTATGCCGAGATGGGCGTCACGGAAGCGCTGGACGAGACGCCGCATAACCATTTCGTGGAGTCCTCGCCGGCCACGGCCCGGCCCGAATCGGCCCGCCCGATGCCGAAGCCCGCGCCAGCCGCACGGGCGAACCCCGCCATATCGCTCGCACCAGACGAGGCGACGCAGACGGCGCAGGCGATGGCGCGCGCGGCGACGACGCTCGACGAACTCAAGGCAGCGCTCGCGGCCTTCGACGGCTGCGCGCTGAAGGCGACGGCGAAGAACCTCTGCTTCGCCGACGGCAACCCTGAAGGCCGGCTGATGCTGGTCGGCGAGGCGCCAGGCGCCGACGAGGACCGGATCGGCCTGCCCTTCGTCGGCCGCTCCGGGCAATTGCTCGACCGGATGCTGGCGGCGATCGGCCTGAACCGGAAGGAGCATGTCTACATCGCCAACCTCCTGCCCTGGCGCCCGCCCGGCAACCGGACACCGACGCCACAGGAGGTCGCGATCTGCCTGCCCTTCATCCAGCGCCAGATCGAACTCGCCGACCCGGACGTCCTGGTCTGCATCGGCGGCCCGTCGACGCAGGGTCTGCTCGGCCTGACCGGCATCCTGGCCTCGCGCGGCAAATGGCTGGACTACGACACAGGCAAACGAAAGATCCGCGCCATGGCGACGCTGCACCCGGCCTATCTGCTGCGCCAGCCCTTGCAGAAGCGGCTGGCCTGGCGCGATCTCAGGGCGCTGAAGGTGGCCCTCGACGCGACGGCGTGACGCAGCGACATCGCGGACCGCAGCCGCCCGCCCGGCATTTGACTAAGTTCGCCGACGGCGGCGATGCTGGTGCGGAAGTGTCGTTCCAGAGGTTGAGCCGGACGGAGCCTTGCGATGACGATCGACGCCTTCCTGCTCTCGCGCATCCAGTTCGCCTTCACGATCTCCTTCCACATCATCTTCCCGGCCTTCACCATCGGGCTCTCGGCCTATATCGCGACGCTGCTGGGTCTCGCGCTCAAGACCGGCGACCAGAAATTCCACTTGTTGGCGCGGTTCTGGACGAAGATCTTCGCGGTCTCCTTCGCGATGGGCGTCGTTTCCGGGATCGTGTTGTCCTACCAGTTCGGCACCAACTGGAGCCGGTTCTCGACCGCGGTCGGCAACGTCATCGGCCCGCTGATCGGATACGAGGTGCTGACCGCGTTCTTCCTCGAGGCGTCCTTCCTCGGTGTGATGCTGTTCGGCTGGAAGCGGGTGCCGCCCTGGCTGCATTTCCTCTCAGCCTGCATCGTCGCGGGGGGCACGGCCCTGTCTGGCTTCTGGATCCTCTCGGCCAATAGCTGGATGCAGTTCCCGGCCGGACACGAGGTCCGCGACGGCATCGCCTACCCGCTCGACTGGGTCCAGATCATCTTCAACCCGACCTTCCCCTTGCGCTTCATGCACATGATGACGGCGGCCTATCTCACCACCGCCTTCGTCGTGCTGGCGACCGGCGCGCGCCATCTGATGGCCGGGCATCGCACCGAATCGGTGAAGACGATGGTGCGAATGGCGATCTTGATGATCGCGATCACGGCGCCGCTGCAGATCGTGATCGGCCATGCCCATGGCGAGGACACGGCCAAGTACCAGCCGGCCAAGCTCGCCGCGATCGAGGCTCATTGGGACGGCTCGAAGCCCGGCGCGCTCGTGCTGTTCGCCTGGCCCGACGAGGTCGCGGGCGTCAACCGCTTCGAGATAGCGATCCCCGGTCTCGCCAGCCTCGTCACCCATGGCAGCATGGGCGCGCTGTTCAAGGGCCTGAACGATTTCGCGCCGCAAGACCGGCCGCCGGTCAAGATCCCGTTCTTCGCCTTCCGACTGATGGTCGGCATCGGCTTTTTCATGCTCGCCTTCGGCTGGCTCGGGGCCTGGCTCTGGCGCCGAGGCCAGGTCTTCGAGGAGCGGCGCTGGCTCTGGGTCGCGCAATACACCTGGCCTGCGGGCTTCACCGCGATCCTGTCGGGCTGGTTCGTCACCGAGGTCGGCCGGCAGCCCTGGCTGGCGACGGGCGTGATCCGCTCGGTCGACGCGGTCTCGCCGGTGACGACGATGCAGGTCGCGATCTCGCTCATCCTGTTCTTCTGTGTCTATTCGGTCGTCTTCACCGCCGGAATCCTGCTGATCAACCGCCTGATCGACAAAGGACCCGACGAGATCAGCGACAAGGACGCGCCCGAGCAGCCTTCGAGCCGGCCGCTCAAGGCGGCGCAGGCGCCGGCTTCCGAGTTGTTCGGCGACGGGCATCCCGGCGACGACAAGATCCAGCCCGCCATCTGAAGGGAGGTCCGCGATGGAATGGTATCTTCCCGTGATCTGGGCCGGACTGATCGGCACGGCCGTGATGCTCTATGTCGTGCTCGACGGTTTCGACCTCGGCATCGCGATCCTGTTCCCGACGACGAAGGACGAAGGCGAGCGCGACCAGATGATGAATTCGGTCGCGCCGTTCTGGGACGGCAACGAGACCTGGCTGGTGCTCGGCGGCGGGGGCCTGTGGGTCGCGTTTCCGCAGGCCTACGCCATCATCATGCCGGCGTTCTACATCCCGGTGATCCTGATGCTGCTGGCGCTGATCTTTCGCGGCGTCGCCTTCGAATTCCGCTGGGTCGCCAAGCCCAAACACCGGATTTGGGACCTCGCCTTCTGGCTGGGATCGACGATCGCTGCCTTCGCGCAAGGGTTGATCCTCGGCGGCATGATCCAAGGCATCACGGTCGCGAACGGGCAGTTCGCCGGGGGGCCGTTCGACTGGCTGACCCCGTTCACGCTGATGTGCGGCGCCGGCGTCGTGATCGGCTATGCGGCTCTCGGCGCGACCTGGCTGCTCTACAAGACGGAGGGGCCGGTCTCGGAGCGGGCGCGGGGCCAGGCCAAGACGCTGCTGATCTGCCTGCTCGGTTTCGCGGCGCTGGTGTCGCTATGGACGCCGTACGCCCATCCGCGCATCGCCGAGCGTTGGTTCAACTGGCGCAACATGGCGTTGCTCTGGCCGTTCCCGGTGCTGACGGCCTGGTGCGGCTGGATGGCCTGGAAGCGGCTGCACGGAAAGCACGAGTTCACGCCCTTCGCCTTCACCATCGCGATCTTCGTGCTCTGCTTCCTCGGACTCGCGATCTCGAACTACCCTTATCTGGTGCCGCCCAGCCTGACGATCTGGGACGTCGCGGCGACGCCGGCCTCGCACATCTTCGTGCTGATCGGGGTCTCGTTCCTGCTGCCGATGATCCTCTTCTACACGGCGTTCGTGTACTGGACCTTCCGCGGCAAGGTGAAGGCGGAAGGCGGGTATCACTGAGCCGGAACCCTCGCGACGGGCGCTGGTTGAAGCAGCTTGAGTTCCGTCGCTCTCTCCACGAGATTGGGCGCGACGACGCCGGGGGCCTGACGCCATGCAATGGGAAGATTATCGCCAGTCCGACAATGTCGAGGACCGGCGCGGCGGAGGCGGCGGCACCTATGCCGGCCTGCCGGGCGGCCGTGGCGGCGTCGGCATCGGCACCATGGTGGTGCTCGGCCTGGTCGGCTGGGCACTCGGCATCGATCCGCGCCTGCTGATCGGTGGGGCTGAGCTGATCGGCGGCATCGGCGGGCGCGAACAGACGCAGGAGACGCGTCGCTCGTCCGGCCCACCGACAGACCAGATGGGGCGCTTCGTCTCGGCCGTGCTGGCGCAGAACGAGGACGTCTGGACGAAGCTCCTGCCACAGCAAGCCAACACCCGCTACCAAGCGCCGAATCTCGTGCTGTTCTCGAATGTCGACCGCTCGGGCTGCGGCACGGCGCAGGCGGCGATGGGGCCGTTCTACTGCCCGCCCGATCGCAAGGTCTATCTCGACCTCTCCTTCTTCCAGGAGATGCAGCGCAAGCTCGGCGGCGGCGGCGACTTCGCCTATGCCTATGTCGTCGCCCACGAGGTCGGTCACCACGTCCAGAACCTCATCGGCATCCTGCCCAAGGCGAACCAGCTCCGCGAGCGCTCCTCCGAGCGTGACGCCAATGCGATCTCGGTCAGGATCGAACTGCAGGCCGACTGTTTCGCCGGCGTCTGGGCCAATCAGATCCAGGCGATGGGCCGGATCGACCAGAGCGACGTCGACGAAGCGATGCGCACGGCCTCGGCGATCGGCGACGACCGCCTGCAGAAGGCCTCGCAGGGCGTGGTCGTGCCCGATTCCTTCACCCACGGCTCCTCGGCACAGCGCACGCGCTGGTTCACCACCGGGCTGAGGAGCGGCTCGATGCAAGCCTGCGACACCTTCAAGGCGAGCCAGCTCTGAAGCCGCCGAACGCCGTCTGGCGCGATGATTGCTCCACCTCAGCTTTCGAGGCGGAGGGCCGCCCATCTCCGGAGTGAACGATGCTGCCGCTTCATCACATGGTCGCGAAGGCGCCGCGGCCCGTGGCGCCGTTTTCACACGCGGTCGAGGCCGATGGCTGGGTCTTCGTCACCGGCCAGATGCCGACCGACCCCGGCGACCCCGCGGCGGCCTTGCCGGACGGCGTTGCCGCGCAGACGCGCCGGGTGATGGACAACCTGTTCCTCGTTCTCGACGGCATCGGCCTCGGCCTCGAACATGTCACGATGGCGCGCATCTACCTGACCGATTTCCAGCGCGACTATGCCGCGATGAATGAAGCCTATGCCGGCTATTTCAGCCAGGGACGGCTGCCGGCCCGCACCTGCATCGGCGTCTCGGGTCTCGCCGTCGGCGCGCTGGTCGAGATCGACCTCGTCGCGCGACGGCCATAGCGTCTTCTTCTTCCGGGCCGAGAAAGCCGAACGTCGACCCTCAGCCCCCGGCGCGCTCCCGCCGGACCGGCAGACGGAGCGGAGCGCGGCCGAGGCGGCCGGCCAGCACCAACCCCTTCGCGACGACGAGCCCGGCGCGCAGCCGGCGCGGCCCGAAGGATATCGTCGCACGCTCGCGCAAGGAGCCGGCGACGCCGCGCAACGGGATCAGCGCCGGCACATCCGGCTGCAGCAGCAGATGCCGGTCGACGGCCTGCGCCCACTGCATCTGCGGCACGTCGCCGGCATCGAGCAGGACGAGCCAGTCGCCGCGCGCCTCGGCCGCGCCGAGATGCCACCTGTCGGCGCCGGAGGAGCGCAAATAGCTCGCGCCGGTCGCATCCGCGAGTCGCTCGATCTCGCCGTCGCCCGCCAAATCGAGCACGACGGCATGGCCGAGAAAGCCCTCCGCCACGGCGGGAATCAGCACTGAGAAGGTGGCGGCGAGGGCCGCGGCGGAGCCGCCCGCCCGGATCACGGCTGTGAGCATCTGCCCTCATTATGACGCAGCGCAACATGTCGCAATCCTGTCACTTGCAATCTGTTCTTGATATGTTCACATAAGCGGAGCGGAAACACGCCGATTCCCGGCGCTTTCCCCATGACGGGCGAGCCCATGCGCCAGGCCAGACCTTCAGCGAGACCGATTCCGGCCAAGGCCCTCCGACGGCAGGAGAGCGAACCGGCGAGCGTCTCCGCGCGCGTCGCTCCGGTCGAGCCCCTGGCCTATGCCGGCCACCGCATCGATCCCGAGCGGCGGCGCGGGCGCGGCGCGACGATCAATCCGGGTGGGCGCTTCGAGGCCGAGCAGCGAGTGCTCGAGGACGACGGCTGGGGCTCGCTCGGCGAGTTGCCCCCCTTCAAGACCGAGGTTTCGATCGAGAAGCCACGGACCATCATCACGCGAAACGACTCTCCGGATATTTCGTTCGACCGCTCGATCAACCCTTATCGCGGCTGCGAGCATGGCTGCGTCTACTGCTTCGCGCGGCCGAGCCATGCCTATCTCGGCCTGTCGCCGGGGCTCGATTTCGAGAGCAAGCTGACCGCCAAGCCCGATGCGGCGATCCTGCTGGAGAAGGAGCTTTCGGCCGCCTCCTACCAGCCGCGCACCATCGCGATCGGCACCAACACCGACGCCTACCAGCCGATCGAGAAGAAGCTCCGGATCATGCGGTCGATCCTGGAAGTGCTGGAGCGCTTCAACCATCCGGTCGGAATCGTGACGAAATCGGCGCTGGTCCAGCGCGACATCGACATCCTCGCGCCGATGGCGGCGAAAGGCCTCGCCAAGGTCGCGATCTCCGTGACGACGCTCGATCCCAAGATCGCCCGCACGATGGAGCCGCGCGCCGCCGCGCCGGCCAAGCGCCTGGAGACGATCCGCAAACTCTCGGAGGCCGGCATCCCGGTGACGGTTCTGGTCGCGCCGATCATTCCGGCGATCAACGAGCAGGAGATCGAGCGCATCCTCGACGCGGCCAAGGCGGCCGGCGCGCGCGAGGCCGGCTATGTGCTGCTGCGGCTGCCGCTGGAGGTGAAGGACCTGGTGCAGGACTGGCTCTTGACGCACCACCCCGACAAGCTGCGCCATGTCGTCTCGCTGATCCGCTCGACCCGCGGCGGCAAGGACTACGATGCCGCCTGGGGCCAGCGTCAGGTCGGCTCGGGCCCCTATGCCTGGATGATCGGGCGGCGCTTCGAGATGGCGGCCGAAAGGCTCGGCTTCAACGGCGCGCGGCTCAGGCTTCGCAACGATTTGTTCGTCAAGCCGGAGAAGGAGAAGGCGCAGTTGAGCCTGTTCTAGACCGGTCGAATCCGGCATGAGGCAGCCATGACCGCTGACTTCAGCCGTGAGACGGATGCGATCGCCAGGGGCGCATGGCCGCTCGCCGGCGTCGACGAGGTCGGCCGCGGGCCGCTGGCCGGGCCGGTGGTGGCTGCCGCCGTGGTCCTTGACCCGGCGCATGTTCCCGCGGGCCTCGACGATTCCAAGAAGCTGAGCGCGGCGCGGCGCGAGGCGCTGTTCGAGACGATTGCAACGACCGCACTCGCCGTTTCGGTCGCCAGCGTGACGGCGGCCGAAATCGATGCCCTGAACATTCGGCAGGCGACCTTGCTGGCGATGCGGCGCGCCGTCGCCGGGCTCGCGCTCGTGCCCGCCTTCGTACTGGTCGACGGCAACGACCCGCCGACCCTGCCCTGCCTCTGTGAGGCGATCGTCAAAGGCGATGCAAGGGTCGCCTCGATCGCAGCGGCCTCGATTGTCGCGAAGGTGACGCGCGATCGCATGATGGCAAGGCTCGGCGAACGCTATCCGGCTTACGGTTTTCCGGGCCATGTCGGCTACGGCACCGCCACCCATCGCGCCGCGATTCTGGCTCAGGGGCCCTGCCCCGAGCACCGCTACAGCTTTTCGCCGATCAAGGGCGTCTGGCAGCGCTGAGGCGGTTGCACCGTTAACGCGCGCTTAGGAAATTCGTTAAATCGGTCAAAGCGCTAGGCAAAAGCTGCAGCCCCAAAACGAGACGCATTTTTTTGGCCCGGGAAACCCGGCTTTTACCCTGACTCGTCCAAGATCACTCCCGTTGAAGTTGCGTAACGGTCTTGGGTTGTCATGGGTATCTCGCGTACCGGGACCGCCAGCGCTCCCGTCCGGATTCAGGTCTCGCGTACCGGACGGCCCGCGCTGGAGGCCCGGATGAAGGCCAAGAGCCTTCATCAGGAAAAAACTTGCCTTCCTTCGGAACTGCCGCTCGACCAGATCGTCCTCGGCGACTGCGTCGCGGCGATCGAGGCGCTGCCGCCGGCGAGCGTCGATCTCGTCTTCGCCGACCCGCCCTACAATCTCCAGCTCGGTGGCGATCTGCGCCGGCCCGACGACAGCCTCGTCGACGCGGTCGACGACGACTGGGACAAATTCTCATCCTTCGCCGATTACGACGCCTTCACTCGCGCCTGGCTCACCGCCTGCCGCCGCGTGCTGAAGCCCGACGGCGCGCTCTGGGTCATCGGCAGCTACCACAACATCTTCCGCGTCGGGTCGATCCTGCAGGATCTCGGCTTCTGGATGCTCAACGACATCGTCTGGCGCAAGGCCAACCCGATGCCGAACTTCCGCGGCCGGCGCTTCACCAACGCCCATGAGACGCTGATCTGGGCGGCGCGCGGCGAGAAATCGAAATACACCTTCCATTACGAGGCGCTGAAAGGCGGCAACGAAGACCTGCAGATGCGTTCCGACTGGTATCTGCCGCTCTGCACCGGGGAGGAGCGGCTGAAGGACGGCGCGGGTACGAAGGTGCACCCGACGCAGAAGCCAGAGGCGCTGCTCGCCCGCGTACTGCTCTCGGCGAGCAATCCCGGCGACGTGATCCTTGACCCGTTCTTCGGCACCGGCACGACCGGCGCGGTCGCGAAGGCGCTCGGCCGCCGCTTCATCGGCATCGAACGCGAGCGCGTCTATGCGGACGCCGCCCGCAAACGCATCGCGACGATAGAGCCCCTGCCGCCGGAAGCCTTCTCGACCGCGCCCTCGAAACGCAGCGAGCCGCGCGTGCCGTTCCTCAGCTTGATCGAGGCCGGGCTGGTCAAGGCCGGCGAAGCCGTCACTGACGAGAAGCGCCGCCACAAGGCGACGATCCGGGCCGACGGAACGCTCGCGCTCGGACCGGCCGTGGGCTCGATCCACAAGGTCGGCGCGCTGGCACAGGGGCTGCCGGCCTGCAACGGCTGGACCTTCTGGCATGTCGAGCGGCCGGGCGGGTTGATGCTGCTCGACGTGCTGCGCGGCGAGATCAGGGCAGAGATGGCTGCGGCCTGAGAGCCTCCAGCCCGGCCTCGGCCACTTTGAGCATTAGGCTCGACAAGGGCTCTTCGCGCAGCTTCGCAAGTGGCGTGAAGCGCATGCCTGCCGGCGTCGGTGTCCCGGCGGGCACGGTCGCGACGAACACCGCCAACTCAAGTGGGAAATGGGTGAAGACGTGGCGTACCGCGAGCGGCAGCTTGCGCCAGCGCAGCGGCAACGGCGCGTCCTGCGCCGCGCCGTCGAGGTCGTAGCCGGCGCTCCATTCGCTGGTCGGAACCTCGGCCATGCCCCCGAGCAGGCCCTTCGGTGTACGGGTGCGCAACAAGATCGCGCCATCCTCGCGCAGCACCACGAAAGCCGCGCCCAGACGCGTCTTGCCGGTCTTCTTGATTGCCTTGCGCGGGAAGGTTTCCTGCGTCCCCGCCGCCCGCGCCCGGCAGGGATCGCGCCAGGGGCACAGCGCGCAGGCCGGGTTGCGCGGCGTGCAGATGGTCGCGCCGAGATCCATCAGGGCTTGCGCGAAATCGCCCGGACGGCCCGGCGGCAGGAGCGAGAGTACTTGCTCGCGGATCAGCGGCTTTGCGCCGGGCAGCGCCTCCTCGATCGCGAAGAGCCGCGTGATCACGCGCTCGACATTGCCGTCGACCGCGGCGGCCGGCCGATCGAAAGCGATCGCGGCGACGGCGCCCGCGGTATAGGCGCCGATGCCCGGCAGGGCGCGCAGGCCGTCCTCGCTGTCGGGAAAGCGGCCGCCATGGTCTGCGACCACGGCCTTGGCGCAGGCGTGCAGGTTGCGGGCGCGCGAATAGTAGCCGAGGCCCGCCCAGGCCTGCATGACGTCCTCGGAAGGCGCTGAGGCCAGCGCCGCGACCGTGGGAAAGCGCGCCATGAAGCGCTCGTAATAGGGCTTCACCGCGGCGATCGTGGTCTGCTGCAGCATGATCTCGGAGGCCCAGACGCAATAGGGGTCGGGCGTCTCGCCGGGCAGCGCGCGCCACGGCAGGACGCGCCGGTGGCGGTCGTACCAGGCTAGGAGGTCTGCGGCGCGCGGCGCGAGGGCGAAAGCGTCCATTCCGACGGTGTAGCGCGCAGCCGCCCGAGCGCAAGTCCGGGCAGGGAACAACGACGGAAGGCCGACGGTTTCCCCGTGAAGGAGAACGCCCATGTCCGACAACAGAAAGACGATCGTCGATCTCGAGACCAGCTTCTGGCAGTCCATGGTCGACAAGGATGCCAAGCGCGCCAAGCAGATGATCGCCGATCAATGCCTGATCACCGGCCCGATGGGATCGATGAAGATCGACCCCGACGCCTACGAGGCGATGACGAAAGAAGGACGCTGGACCCTCGAAAGCTTCGAGTTCAGCGATCTCGACGTGATCTTCCCGGCCGAAAAGGTCGCAGTCGTCGCCTACAAGGTCCACCAGAAAGGTGCGATGAAGGGCAAGCCGATGGACCTCAAATGCGCCGACAGCACGACTTGGATCAAGGACGGGCAGTCGTGGAAATGCGCCCTCCACACCGAAACGATCCTGGAGCAAGCGTGACGTCGCATGGGCTGCGGCGAGCGAGGGCCTGACCGGCTTGTCCGGCCGAGCGCGTAGGGGCAAGATCACATCATGCCCGCAAAGCCCCTCGCCGACCTGATCGACGATTGCCTCGCGCCCGCGCTGGCTGCACAGGGCTTCGCTGGGCGCGCCATCGTCGCGCTCTGGCCGGAGATCGTCGGGGAGCGGCTGGCGTCACGCTCGCGCCCGCTCAAGATCGACTGGCCGCGGCGGCGGCCAGCGCCGGGCGAAGCTTCCGAGCCGGCGACGCTCGTTGTCAGGGTCGAGGGCGCGTTCGCGCTCGACATGCAGCAGCTCTCAGCCGTCGTGCTGCAGCGGGTCAACGGGCATCTGGGCTGGCGTGCGGTCGGCAAGCTCGTGCTCAAGCAGGGGCCGGTAGAGCTCGCGCTGCCACAACGGACAGTAGCAACAGCGGATCCCGCGACCGTCGCGCGCGTCGCCGACCAGGTCGCCGGCGTCGTCGACGAGGGGTTGCGCGAAGCCCTGCAGCGGCTCGGCTGCGCCATTGCGACGCAGCGCCGGACCGACACGGCTTCGTGAGCACGGACCAGCGGCGGGCGAACCGGTCTTGCCACAATCGTGATGGCCTCTATGGTCCGGGCGACCATATCAGGGCTTCGGGATTCTCAAACGATGACGAACAGGCGTGAGCTTTTGGCCGGTGCGACCGGCCTCGCCGCGATGACCATGCTGGGCGCGCGCAGTGCCTCGGCCCAGGCTGACCTCGCCACGGCGAGCCCGCTCGGCGATGTCTGGGTCGGCGCCGCCGATGCCAAGGTCACGATCATCGAATACGCCTCGATGACCTGCAGCCACTGCGCCGCCTTCCACAAGGAGACCTGGCCGGCGCTGAAGGCGAAATACATCGACACCGGCAAGGTGCGCTTCACGCTGCGCGAATTCCCGCTCGACCCGCTGGCGACGGCCGGCTTCATGCTGGCGCGTTGCAACGGCAACGACAAGTACATGGCGATGACCGACATGCTGTTCTCGCAGCAGCGGGCCTGGGCCTTCACCGACAAGCCGGTCGACGCGCTGTCCTCGATGGTGAAACAGGCCGGTTTCACACAGGATTCCTTCGAGGCCTGCTTGAAACGGCAGGACATCTATGACGCCGTCACGCAAGTGAAGGATCGTGGGGCCAAGGCCGGGGTCGACTCGACGCCGACCTTCTTCATCAACGGGCAGAAGCGTTCAGGTGCGCTTACGATCGCCGAGTTCGACAAGATCCTGGAGCCGCTCGTCGCGGGTTGACGACGCGCGCCTGAGATCCGGGGCGCGCGCATGCAGCTGACGCGCCTCAAGCTCACCGGCTTCAAGACCTTCGTCGAGCCGACCGAGTTCCTGATCCAGCCCGGGCTTACCGGGATCGTCGGGCCCAATGGCTGCGGCAAGTCCAACCTCGTCGAAGCGCTGCGCTGGGTGATGGGCGAAAGCTCGTTCAAGAACATGCGCGGCTCGGGCATGGACGACGTCATCTTCGGCGGCTCGAACGAGCGCCCGGCGCGCAACATGGCCGAGGTCGCACTGACGCTGGACAACAGCGACCGCAAGGCGCCGTCGGCCTTCAACGAGACCGACGTGCTCGAGGTCACGCGCCGGATCGAGCGCGAGGACGGCTCGACCTACCGCGTCAACGGCAAGGAGGTGCGGGCGCGCGACGTGCAGCTGCTGTTCGCGGACGCCGCGACCGGCGCGCGCTCGCCGGCGCTGGTGCGGCAGGGCCAGATCAGCGAGATCATCTCGGCCAAGCCGCAATCGCGCCGCCGCATCCTGGAGGACGCCGCCGGCATCGCCGGCCTGCACAGCCGCCGCCACGAGGCGGAGCTTCGTCTGCGCGGCGCCGAGGAGAACCTGACCCGGCTCGAAGACGTGCTCGGCGAGATCGACGGGCAGATCGAGGCGCTGGGCCGTCAGGCGCGGCAGGCCTCGCGCTATCGCAGCCTCGCCGCCGACATCCGCCGGGCCGAGGCAACGCTGGCGCTGATAGCGCATCGCGAGGCGCAGACGCAGGAGGCACAGGGCGAACGCGCGCTTGAGGAAGCGGTGCGCGCCGTCGCAGGCCAGACCGGCGTCCAGGCCGAGGCCGCGCGGCTGCAGGCGGTCGCGGCCCATGCGCTGCCCGGCTTGCGCGACGGCGAGGCGGCGGCGGCGGCGGCGCTGGTCCGGTTGCGGCGCGGGCTCGACGAACTCGAAGCCGAGAACCGCCGCGCCAGGCAGCGCGCCGAGGAACTCGGCAAGCGCCTGACCGAGCTCCAGGGCGATCTCGCCCGGCAGGACGGCGTCGCGCGCGATGCGGCCGAGAGCCTCGCGCGGCTCGCGCAGGAGGATGAGGGCCTGGCGCGCGACGGGGCCGATGCGGGCGCGACCGCGGCCGGCGCCAGGACCGATCTGACGGCGGCCGAGGCCGGCCTGGCGGCGGCGGAAAGCGCTCACGCCGCGGCCCAGTCCGCGCTCGCCGACCTCGGCGCCCAGCGCGGCGCGCTCGAACGCAGCCTGCGCGACGCCCGGGAGAGGCTGGCCCGCGCCGTCGCGGAGCGCGACCGGCTGCTGCGCGATCAGGCAGCGCTGGACGCGGAGCAGGCCTCGCTGCCGCTCGACGGATTGCGCGCCACTGTCGCGGCCACCGGGACCGCCCTGCAGGATGCGGACGCGAAAGCCGCTGCGGCCCGCACCAGCCTGGCGGCAGCCCGCGAGGGCGAATCGGCCCTGCGCGCACCGCTGGCCGAGACCGATCGCCGCGCCCAGCGGCTGGAGACCGAAATCCGGACCTTGCAGAAGCTGCTCGCCCCGGCGGCGGGCGGGCGCTGGCCGCCGGTGCTCGACGCGATCAGCGTCGCCAAGGGCTACGAGATCGCGCTCGGCGCCGCGCTCGGCGACGATCTCGACGCGGCGGCCGACGAAGCCGCGCCGTCGCATTGGCGCGAGACCGGCGCGGGCGCCGGCGACCCGGCGCTGCCCGAGGGGGTATCGGCGCTGGCGGCGCACGCACGCGCACCGGCCGCCCTGTCCCGCCGACTGGCGCAGATCGGCGTCGTCGCCCGCGAGGACGGCCTGCGACTGCGCGGAGAGCTCAAGCCCGGCCAGCGGCTGGTCTCGCGCGAGGGCGACATCTGGCGCTGGGACGGTTTCACCAGCGCGGCCGAGGCGCCCTCCCCGGCCGCGCGGCGGCTGGCGGAGAAGAACCGGCTCGGCGATCTCGAACGCGAGGCGCAAGCCGCACGCGAGGCGGCCGAGGCTGCGCGCGAGGCGCTCGACGCCGCGACCGCGGCCGTCAGGACCGCCGCGCAAGCGGAGGCCGCGACGATCGAGGCGGCCAGGCTGGCGCGGCGCGGTCTCGACCAGGCCCGCGAACAGCTCGCCACGGCCGAGCGCAAGGCCGGCGAAAGCGCGGCGAGGCGCTCGGCGCTGGAGGAGGCGATCGCCCGTCTCGGACGGACCGCGACGGAGGCGCAGGAACAGGCGGCCGGGCAGGAGCAGGCGCTGGCCGCGCTGGCGCCCTCTGCCGATCTGGAGACGGCTCTGCTTCAGGCGCGGGTCGAACTCGGAGAGCGGCGGATCGCGGCGTCGGACGCGCGCGCCCGGGTCCAGACCCTGTCGCGCGAGGCCGAACTGCGCACGAGCCGCCGCGAGGCGATCGCCCGCGACATCGCGGCCTGGCGGCAGCGCGCCGCGACCGCGAGCCAGACGGCCGAGCAGACGCGCCAGCGGATCGAGGCTGTCACGACCGAACGCACGTTGCTGGAGGAGGCGCCCGACACCTTCCTCGTCGAGCGCCGCCGGCTGGTCGGCGAGATCGAGACCGCCGAGGGCGCGCGCAAGGTCGCCGCGGACGCGCTCGCGGCCGGCGAGACGGCGCTCGCGGAAGCCGACCGGCAGGCGCGGGCCGCGCTCGAAGGCCTGTCGGCGGTGCGCGAGGCGCGCGCCTCGGCCGAGGCGCGGCTGGAGGCGGCGCGCCAGCGCCTGGCCGATGTCATCAGGCAGATCGAGGACGGGCTCGAGGTCGCGCTGGCGGGATTGCAAGGCCTGACCGGGTTGAAGCCCGGCGACGAAGCGCCGCCGCAGGACGAGGTCGAGCGACGGCTCGGCGGGCTCAAAGCCGAGCGCGAGCGGCTCGGCGCGGTCAATCTGCGGGCCGAGGACGAGTTGACCGAGGTCAAGGGCAAGCGCGAGGGGCTGACGGCCGAACGCGACGACCTCGGAGAGGCGATCCGGCGGCTGCGCCAGGCGATCGGCGCGCTCAATCGCGAGGGCCGCGAACGACTGCTCGCCGCCTTCGAGATCGTCAACGAGCAGTTCCAGCGGCTGTTTTCGGTGCTGTTCGGCGGCGGCACCGCCGAACTCAAGCTGATCGATTCCGACGACCCGCTCGAGGCGGGTCTCGAAATCTTCGCCCGGCCCCCGGGCAAAAAGCCGCAGGTGATGACGCTGTTGTCGGGCGGCGAGCAGGCGCTGACCGCGACCGCACTGATCTTCGCGGTGTTCCTGACCAACCCCTCGCCGATCTGCGTGCTCGACGAGGTCGACGCTCCGCTCGACGACGCCAATGTCGAGCGCTATTGCGACCTGCTCGACGAGATGTCGCGGACGACCGACACGCGCTTCATCCTGATCACTCACAACCCGATCACCATGGCGCGGATGGACCGGCTGTTCGGCGTCACCATGGCCGAGCGCGGCGTCAGCCAGATGGTCTCGGTCGACCTCGCCACGGCGGAAGCCATCCGCGAAGCGGTCTGACGAACGGATCACCAGGGCGGAAAGACGAAATCCGGCAAGGCCTTATCGGCCGCTCGCTTGACTTGGGCGAGGCCGGTTCATAGGGTTCGAGCGTTTCCGACCCCCCCGTGCGAGCCGCCGTCACATCCCGGCCGGAACGCCGCACGCCCCGATCACGCAAGGCTGCCCGCTCCTCATGTCGCAAGGCGATCCCCCGAAGGCGGCCGCACCGGGCCAGGCGTCCGACCTCGGCGACGAGGCGCTGTCGCGGCGGCTAGACTCGCTCGGCGCCGGACTGCGCCAAGCCGATCCGAAGCTGGGCGCGCCTGCGAAAACCGAGGGCGAGGCGCCGAAAATGTCGGGAATCGGCCAGGCGATGCGGCTCTCGACCGAATTCATCGCCGGCATCATCGTCGGCGGTGGGGCCGGCTGGGCGCTCGACAAGGGCCTCGGAACCAAGCCCTGGGGCATGATCGTGCTGCTGCTGCTGGGGACCTGCGCGGGTTTTTTCAACGTGGCGCGCGCGGCGGGGTTGCTGAAATCCCGGACTGGCGATAAGTCGGGCGCCAAGTAGCACACAGGGGTCCCTGCGACCCCGGCAAAACCGAGCGGAGCTGAAGGCGACAGATGGCCGGTCCCATCGAACAATTCGAGATCAAGCCGATCATCAAGCTCGGCACGATCGGCAAGAGCGAGATCGCTTTCACGAATTCGGCCCTGTTCATGGTGCTCGCGGTCGCGCTGATCGTCCTGCTCTTCGTCTACGGCACGCGCCAGCGCTCGCTGATCCCCGGCCGCATCCAGTCGCTCGCCGAGATGGGCTACGAATTCGTCGCAAATACGGTACGGGACTCCGCCGGCCATGACGGCATGAAGTTCCTGCCGCTGGTGTTCTCGCTGTTCATGTTCGTGCTGTTCTGCAACCTGCTCGGCATGGTGCCGGGCTCGTTCACGGTGACGAGCCATCTGATCGTGACCGCCGCGCTCGCCGGCCTCGTGATCTTCACCGTCATCATCTACGGCATCTACAAGCACGGCTCGCATTTCTTCGGCCTGTTCGTACCGTCCGGCGTGCATCCGGCGATGCTGATCATCCTGGTGCCGATCGAGGTGATCTCCTTCGTCTCGCGGCCGATCTCGCTGTCGGTGCGTCTCTTCGCCAACATGCTGGCTGGCCACATCGCGCTCAAGATCTTCGCCGGCTTCATCGCGACGCTGCTCTTCGCCGGCGGCTGGGCGATCCTCTCGCCGCTGCCGCTCGCGCTCACCATCGCGCTGACCGCGCTCGAATTCCTCGTCGCCGTGCTGCAGGCCTATGTCTTCGCCGTCCTGACCTGCATCTATCTCCACGACGCCCTGCATCCCGGTCACTGATCTCAAGATCAGCGACAGGTAGCCCTCCGCCCTTCCTTTCCAAACCAGACCTCTCAAGGAGTTTTCCCATGGATCCCGTTGCTGCCAAGTACATCGGCGCTGGTCTCGCTTGCCTCGGCATGGCCGGCGCTGGCATCGGCCTCGGCAACCTGTTCGGCCAGTTCCTCTCGGGCGCGCTGCGCAACCCGTCGGCGGCTGAAGGCCAGCGCGGCACGCTGCTGCTCGGCTTCGCGCTGACGGAAGCGCTCGGCATCTTCTCGCTGCTGATCGCGCTGCTGCTGCTGTTCGCGGTCTGATCAAGGCCGCTCTCGTCCTTCCCTTAGGGTCGCGTCGCGGACACCTCCGCGACGCCGATGAGGTTCAGTGATGGCAACGCCAGCCGCGACCACCACCGGCACCACCGCCCATGGCGGACCCGCCGACGCCCATGGCGGCGGCGCCTTCCCGCCTTTCCAGAGCGAGACCTTCGCTTCGCAATTGCTCTGGCTGGCGATTACGTTCGGCTTCCTCTACTGGCTCGCCGACAAGGTCATCGTGCCGCGGCTGGGCGCGATCCTGGCCGACCGGGCCTCGCGCATCGGCGGCGACCTGAACGAAGCCGCGGCCATGAAGGCCAAGGCCGAGGAGGCCGGCGCGGCCTATGAGAAGTCGCTCGCCGAAGCGCGGACGAAATCGCAGGCCATCGCCCAGGAGACCCGCGACGCGGTCAACGCCAAGAGCGACGCCCGCCGCAAGAGCGTCGAGGCCGACCTCGCCGCCAAGCTGGCCGATGCCGAGGGCAAGATCGTCGCGATGAAGGCGGGCGCCATGGGCAATGTCGCCGGCATCGCCGCCGAGACCGCCGCCGTGATCGTGGCGCAGCTCACCGGCACCGCGCCGAGCAAGGCCGTCGCCGAAGACGCGGTCAAGACCACGATCGAGGGATGACCGGACCATGCTGAGCAATCCCACCTTCTGGGTCCTGATCGCTACGGCGATCTTCGTCGGCGTCGCGGTCTATATGGGCGGCGCCAAGGCCGTCACCACCGCGCTCGACAAGCGCGGCGAGATGATCGCTGCCGAGCTCGCCGAGGCACGCCGCCTGCGCGAGGAAGCGGCCGCGATCCTGGCGGCCTACGAGGCCAAGCGCAAAGCCGCCGAGGCCGAAGCCGAGCGCATCGTCAGCGCCGCGCGCGAGGATGCCGAGCGTCTCGCCAGCGAGGCCGAGGCCAAGCTCGCCGATTTCGTCACGCGCCGGACCAAATCGGCCGAGGACAAGATTTCGCAGGCCGAGATCCAGGCCGAGGCCGAAGTGCGCGCCGCCGCTGCGGAAGCCGCGACGCGGGCCGCCAAGGTCATCCTGCAGAGCCAGATGGCCGGCAAGGCCGAAGAGAGCCTGTTCGCGGCGGGGCTGAACGAGGTCAAGTCGAAGCTCAACTGAGGTTTCGGCCATCGCCATGATTTCGACGCCGCGATCCTGCCGGATCGCGGCGTTTTCTTTTGGGCCGCCCGACCGATGAGCCGTTGGATGCCGATCCCTGCCATGCCCAAGCTTCCGCGCCTGCTCGCCCTGATCGGCCTGATGCTCTGGCTGCCGGGGCCCGGTGACGCCATGGAGCGGGTCGCGTTCGCCTCGCGCGACGGCACACAGCTGGTCGGATATCTGGCGAAGCCCGCGGGCGCCGGCCCCTTCCCGGCCGTCGTTGCGATGCATGGTTGCGCCGGGCTTTGGCGCCGCTCTGGCGAGATCAGCGCGCGAGAAAGCGACTGGAGCGCGCGGCTGGTCGCAGCCGGCTACGCCGTGCTGCTGCCCGACAGCTTTCGCCCGCGCGGCCTGAACGCGCTCTGCAACGAGCGCGGCCGCAGCCTGACGCCGCGGGGGCGCGCGCAGGACGCGCTCGGCGCCCGCGACTGGCTGGCGGGACAGGACTTCGTCTCAGTCCGGCGGATCGGCCTGATCGGCTGGTCGAATGGCGGCTCGACCGTGCTGCACGTCGCCAACGATCCGGCTGCGGCGGGCTTCCGCACCGTCGTCGCCTTCTATCCCGGTTGCCGGGTGATCCTGCAGCGCGGCTGGAGCGCAAAAGTGCCGACGACGATCCTGCATGGTCTCGCCGACGACTGGACGCCGGCCGCGCCCTGTGAGGAGCTCGCCCGGCAGGGCGGCGCCCGCTTCACCGGCTATGCCGGGGCCTTTCACGATTTCGACCACCCGAACCTGCCGCTGCGCGAGCGCAGCGCGGCGTTCTCGCAGCGACCGGACGGCCTCGTCACGATCGGAACCGACGCGGTGGCGCGCCAGCAGGCGATCGTCGCGACGATGGCGATCCTGCGGGGGATGTAGTCGGCGTCAGTTGATCGCGGTTCTCGCCGGCGCGGCCTTGGCCTGGTCGAGGCGCGGGGGCGCGGGTTGCGTCGCGACGGTGGTCGCCTTGGGAGCCGGCTGCGCCTGCGCCGCCTTTGGCTTCGGTTTGCGCGGTTGGATCGTCGAGGTGACGATGCCCTGCGGCGTGTCGAGCCCGTAGATGTCGTCGCGGAACTGGACGAGGCCGTCGGCGCCCTGCCAGCCGGTGAGATAGACCCAGGCGACCGGGACCTGCTTCTTCAGCGGGATGTTCTTGCGTTCGCCCTTGGCGATCTCGGCCTCGATCGCGGGAAGCGTCCATTCGCTGCCCTCGAGTAGCCAGGCGGCGAGGTCGCGCACGCCCTCGATGCGGGCGCAGCCCGAGGAGTTGAAGCGGACATCGTTGCGGAACAGCGACTTCTTCGGCGTGTCGTGGAGATAGACAGCCTCGCTGTTGGGCATGTCGATCTTGAGCTGGCCGAGCGAATTCGTCGGCCCCGGCTCCTGGCGCACGGTGAAATAGGGTGCGGTCAGCGTCGCCCATTTGACCGTGGCGGGATCGATCTCGCGGTTCTCGGCGCCGAGCAGCTTCATGTTCGACTTGGCGAGGAAGTCCGGCTCCTTGCGCATATGCGCGATGATGTCGGCCTTCACGATCGAGGTCGGCACCGTCCAGTAGGGGTTGAGGTTGACCGAGGTGATGTTGGCCTGAAGCACCGGCGAGGGCCGGTCGGGACGGCCGACCACGGCGAGGTGGCGGCGCTGGACTTGGCCGTTCTCGACCGCCTCGACGCTGGCGCCAGGGATGTTGACGACGACATAGCGGCCGGAAAAGGGAAAGCCGTTGCCCTTGAGCCGCTCCAGCGTCGCGGTGAGCTGGTTGAGCCGGACCTCGACGGGCACGTTCATCGCCTTCAGCGTCAGCCGCCCGACCGTGCCGAGATCGGAGAGGCCGTGGCGGATTTGGAAGCGCTTCACCGCGGCGACGACGTCGGCGTCATAGACGTCGCCCGGCAGCGAGGCGGGGGCGAGATCGCCGCTCAGCATCAGCCGCTGCTTCAGCGCGACGACGTCGGGGCCCTGCATGTCGGGCTTCAGCGCGCTGACCGAGGCGGCGACCTTCGGCCAGCCGCCGCGCCCGGCGATGTCCTCATGCGCGATCAGCGCCTCGAGCGTGCGGTCATAGGTGTTGGGGCCGTAGCCCGGTTCCTCGGCGTGGGCGGCCGTGCCCGCGACGACCATGGCGAGGGCGACGGCGCAAGCCGTCTTGAAGACCGAAGCCTTGACGAATGAAGCCCTGGCGAAAGACGCGGCCATGAACGGATCCCACATTGCGTCGAGGACGCAACCCGAAGCTTCGCTCCCACATGGTCAAGGAAGCCTTAAGGCGAAGCGGGGATTTCCGTATCGGAATGTTGCGAGGCGACCTTGTGTGCAACCGAAGAAAGACTATCATAGTCATGATAGTCATATCGAGAGCGCTACGCATGAGCACGACCGCGAAAGAAAGCTGGACGGTGGCAAACGCCAAGGCCCGGTTCTCGGAACTGATCGACAAGGCCCGGAGCGACGGACCCCAGACCTTGACCCGCAACGGCCGACCAACGGCCGTCCTGGTCTCGATCGAGGAATGGGAGCGCAAGACCGCGCGGAAAGGCACGTTGTCAGAGTTCTTCCAGAATTCACCGCTACGCGACAGCGGCATCGATCTCGTGCGGTTGGATCATCCCCCACGCAAGATCGACTTGTGACCTATCTGCTCGATACGAACGTCGTTTCGGAGCTGTTCAAGACCGATCCGGCGCCGCAGGTGGCGGCATTCGTCGATGCGCGGGAGGAACGGCTACACGTCAGCATCGTCACATTCGCCGAAATCCGGTTCGGCGTCGCGTGCCTCGACCACGGACGCAAACGGCGGGCGCTGGAAGACTGGCTGATGCACGATCTTCCAGATCGCTTCGATCGCCGCGTCATCGGCATCGATTCGGCCGTTGCCAAGGCATGGGGCGATCTCATGGCGCTGTCGCAGCGCCAGGGCGCCAACGTCCAGGCCATGGATGGCCTCATCGCCGCGACGGCCGCCGCCTACGGCCTGGTTCTCGTCACGCGCAACACGCGAGACTTCGCCAAGCTCGATATCGATCTTCTCGATCCCTGGCAGAGCGGCTGACGACCTATTCCGCCGCCTCCGCCAGCGGCTGCGGCCTGACCCATTTCAACACGGGCTGCCGCGCCGCCCGCGTCTCGTCGAGCCGGCGCAAGGGGGCATGGTGCGGCGCGCCGGTGAAGCGGGCCTTGTCGTTGCCTTTCGCCGCCATGGCGAGGTCACGCAGCGTCGCGATGAAGAGGTCGAGCGAGGCCTTCGATTCCGATTCGGTCGGCTCGATCAGCATGGCGCCGTGGACGACCAGCGGGAAATACACCGTCATCGGGTGATAACCCTCGTCGATCATCGCCTTGGCGAAGTCGAGCGTGGTGACGCCCGAACCCTTGAGCCAGTCGTCGTCGAACAACGCCTCGTGCATCGAGGGATGGTCCGGGAACGGCAGCGACATCAGGTCGGACAGGCCGGCGCGGATGTAGTTGGCGTTCAGCACCGCATCCTCGGAGGCCTGCTTCATGCCGTCGGCGCCATGGCTCAGCATATAGGCGAGCGCACGGACATACATGCCCATCTGGCCGTGGAAGGCGGTCATCCGGCCGAAGGGCGCGTTGCCTTCTGGCGCATCTGCGGCCGCCTCGACGAGGCGCGGCACGCCTGCCTCAACATGGATGAAAGGCACCGGCGCGAAAGGCGCCAGCCGCTCGGAGAGCACGACCGGGCCGGCCCCCGGCCCGCCGCCGCCATGGGGCGTCGAGAAGGTCTTGTGCAGGTTGATGTGCATGGCGTCGACGCCGAGATCGCCCGGTCGCGCCTTGCCGACGATGGCGTTGAAATTCGCTCCGTCGCAATAGAAATAGGCGCCGGCCTCGTGCATCGCGGCGGCGATCTCGACGATCTCAGGCTCGAAGATGCCGCAGGTGTTGGGATTGGTCAGCATGATCGCGGCGATGTCGGGCCCGAGCAGCGCCTTGACGTCCTCGACCGCGACAGTGCCGTCCGCGCGCGCCGGGACCGGTTTGACCGAGAAGCCGATCAGGGCAGCGGTCGCCGGATTGGTGCCGTGCGCCGATTCCGGCACCAGGACAACCTTGCGGGTCTCGCCCTCGCCCTTCGCCGCGATCGCGGCCTTGATCGCCATCATGCCGCAGGCCTCGCCATGGGCGCCGGCCTTGGGCGAGAGCGCCACAGCCGGCATGGCGGTCAGCGTCATCAGGTAATGCGAGAGCTGCAGCATCACGTCGAGCGCGCCCGGCACGGTCGAGACCGGCTGGAGCGGGTGGACGTCTGAAAAGCCCGGCAGCCGCGCCATCTTCTCGTTGAGGCGGGCATTGTGCTTCATCGTGCAGGAGCCGAGCGGGAAGAGCCCGGTGTCGATGCCGTAGTTCTTCTGGCTCAGGCGCACATAGTGACGCATCGCCTCGGGCTCGGAGAGGCCGGGCAGGCCGACCTCGCTTTTGCGGGCATGCTTGCCGAGCCGCGACGTGAACGGCGCCGGCGGATCGATGTCGACGCCGGTCGTCTCGTGATGGCCGATCTCGAAGATCAGCGGCTCGATCTGCTGGAGCGCGCGGTTGCCGGTGAAGGTGGCGTGGGTCTCGGCGGCGGTGGCTTGACCCTGCGTGGGACGTCCCTGACGATTCAGCATGATGTGATGTCCGTTCAGCGAAACTTGTAGGCGAAGGAAAGCATCGAATTCAGCCCGTCGCGGGCCTCGTTCGCGGAGAGGCCGATCGACACGAAATAGCGGACGAGACGATCGATCCCGACCGTGTCGTTCGGGCCGGCAGGCGGCGCCTGGCCGGCGAGCTTGGCGCAAATCATCCAGCTCATGGTGCGCCGCTCGCGATGTTGGTTGGCGGAAAAGCGCGGGTCCGAGGCGGCCTTCTCGAACAACCGGCCCCAGTCCTGATTGGCGGCCGCGGGGATCGCCTCGATCCGGATGAAGGTCGAATCCTGTGGGCTCCGCGCCCGGTTCAGCAGATGGTCGACGTCGAAACCGGAGAGTTCTCCGGCCGTCGCCCTGACGCCGTAGGCTTCTCGGATGAAGGCGAGATAGGCAGAGCGATATCCGGAATAGCGGGCCGCGACCCAACAGCTCGACTGGGTGTCGGGCTCGCCCGGCCGCCTGACCATCGCGACATTGCGCTCGTCGCGGCGGCCGACGGCCCCGCCGCTCGCGCCTTGGCCGACGTCGGAAATGAAGACCAGCCCAGGCAAAGCCATGGGCGACTCGACCTGCACCTGCACGAGCGGATCACGGACCCATGCGGCGACGAGCGCGCGCTGGCGACGGGCGATGATGGCGTGGAGGGACATGCGCGCAGCTCCTTCCGCGAGACCTCACAGAACCTGCTTCAGTCCGGTGACGAAGGCGTCACGATCGGCATCCGTGTTGACCTCGGTCGAAGCGACGACCAGCAAGTCATCGAGCCCGACGCCGGGCAAGAGCCGCGAGACCGGCACGCCTCCGAGAACGCCCTTTTCGGCAAGCGCCTCGACCACCTGCGCGGCGGGCTTGGCGAGCTTCAACGTGAATTCGTTGAAGAAGATCTGGTTCAGCACCGAGACGCCCGACACGCCGGCCAGCTTGTCGGCGAGCTTGACCGCATTAGCGTGGTTGACCTTCGCCAGCCGCTCCAGCCCCGCCTGCCCGAGCAGCGTCATGTGGATGGTGAAGGCGAGGACGCAGAGGCCGGAATTGGTGCAGATGTTGGAGGTGGCCTTGTCCCTGCGGATGTGCTGCTCGCGGGTCGAGAGGGTCAGCACGAAGCCCCGCTGGCCGTCGGCATCGACCGTCTCGCCGCAGAGGCGGCCCGGCATCTGGCGGACATATTTCGACTTGGCGGCGAAGAGCCCGACATAGGGGCCGCCGAAGTTGAGCGCGTTGCCGATCGACTGCCCTTCGCCGACGACGATGTCGGCGTCCTGCGCGCCCGGCGGCTCGATCGCGCCCAGCGCCACGACCTCGGTGAAGACCGCGATCAACAGCGCGCCATGGGCATGGGCCTTGTCGGCGATCGGCTTGAGGTCGCGCAGGTTTCCGAAGAAGTCGGGCGACTGGACGACGACGCAGGAGGTCTCGTCGTCGATCGCGGCCAGGATGTCCTCGCTCGCGGCCACATCGGGAGCCAGCGCCACGACATCGTCGCTCGCCATCTCCGACAGCGTCCTGACGACGTCGGCATAGTGCGGGTGCAGGCCGCCCGAGAGCACGGCCTTGCGCTTGCGGGTGACGCGGTGCGCCATCAGCACCGCCTCGGCGGTGCCGGTCGAGCCATCATACATCGAGGCGTTGGCGACCTCCATGCCGGTCAGGGCCGCTACTTGGGTCTGGAACTCGAAGAGATATTGCAGCGTGCCCTGCGCGATCTCGGGCTGGTAGGGCGTATAGCTCGTCAAGAATTCCGAGCGCTGGATCAGGTGGTCGACCGTCGCGGGGACATGGTGCCGGTAGGCGCCGGCGCCGACGAAGAACGGCACCGAGCCCGCCGCGACGTTGCGCGCGGCCATCGCCCCCATGATGCGCTCGACCTCGAGCTCGCCCTTGGTGCGGGGCAGATCGAGCGGAGCGGTCAGCAGCTTGCCGGCCGGCACGTCGCTGAACAGGGCGTCGACATCGGCCACGCCGATGCGGGCGAGCATGTCGAGGCGGTCGGTGTCGGTCAGTGGGAGATAGCGCATGGAGTGTGTCCGTTGTCGGTTGAGCGCCGAGGCTGTTCCAAACCGCGTCGTCATCCCGGATCGGCGCCGCTTCGCGGCTCGTCCGGGATGACGGCGAGGGAGATCAAAGCGTCTTGACGTAGTCCTGATACTCGGCCTCGCTCATCAGGCCCTCCAGTTCGCCGGCATCCTTGAGCTTCAACTTGACGAACCAGCCCTTGCCGGCGGGGTCCTCGTTGACGGTTCCGGGCGCGGCTTCGAGATCGCCATTGACCGCGACGACCTCGCCGGAGACCGGGGCGTAGACCTCGGACGCCGCCTTGACGCTCTCGACCACCGCCGCCTCGCCGCCCTTGGCAACGGCCTTGCCAACGGCCGGAAGCTCGACGAAGACGACGTCGCCGAGCTGGCCCTGGGCGTAGTCGGTGATGCCGACCGTGCCGGTGTCGCCCTCGATGCGGATGTATTCGTGGTCCTTGGTGTAACGGGTCTCGGCCATGGGATCAGTCTCCGGAAGGGAAGCGGTTGGGGCTCAGCGCTTGTAGCGGTTGGGCACGAAGGGCATGGCGGCGACGACCGCCGGCAGCGGCTTGCCGCGCACGATCAGATCGAGGCGCGTGCCGGGAGCGCTGTGGGCTTTCGCGACATAGCCCATGGCGCAGGGCGCGTTCAGGCTCGGGCCGAAGCCGCCGGAGGTGACCTTCCCGACGATCTCGCCCTCGATCGTCGCGATCTCGGCGCCCTCGCGGGCCGGCGCCTTGCCCTCCGGCAACAAGCCGACGCGGACGCGCGCGACGCCCTCAGCAAATTCCTTCTGGATGCGGGCGGCGCCCGGAAAACCGCCTTCCCCGCGGCGGCGCTTCTGGATCGACCAGGTCAGCGCGCCCTCGACCGGTGAGGTCGTGGTGTCGATGTCGTGGCCATAGAGGCAAAGCCCCGCCTCGAGCCTAAGCGAATCGCGGGCGCCGAGCCCGATCGGTTTGACGGCGGCGTCGAGCAACAGCGTGTCCCAGATCTCGCCGATGCGTTTGGCGTCGGCCGAGATCTCGTAGCCGTCCTCGCCGGTATAGCCGGAGCGGCTGACATTGGCCTTGATCCCGGCGACCTTCATGCTGCGCGAGGTCATGAAGGCCATCTCCGCCGCCTCCGGCGCGATCGCGGCCAGCGCGGCCTCGGCGCCCGGCCCCTGCAACGCGACCAGGCCGCGGTGCTCGGCGCGGATCAGCTTCACATTGGCCGGCAGCCGCGCCTCGATATGGGCGTAGTCCTCGCTCTTGCAGGCCGCGTTGACGACGAGATAGAGCGCGCCGTCCTCGTCGGGATCGACCGAGCGCGTCACCATCAGGTCGTCGAGGATGCCGCCCTCCTCGTTCAGGAGCTGCGAGTAGCGCTGCTTGCCGGGAGCGAGATTGACGATGTCGGCCGGGATCAGCGCTTCGAGCGCGTGGGCGACTGTCTCGTGGTCGGGGCCGACGAGGAAGCACTGGCCCATATGCGAGACGTCGAACAGGCCGGCCTTGTCCCGGGTCCAGTTGTGCTCGGTCAGGATGCCGGTCGGGTACTGCACCGGCATGTCGTAGCCGGCGAACGGCACCATGCGGGCACCGAGGGCGACATGGCGCTGATGCAGCGGGGTCTTGAGCGTCGCGGTATCAGTGGCGTCGGCAGCCATTCAGGGCCCCTTCCAGAATCGAGCGCAAGCCCCGGACGGAGATGTCCGGAACGCGCCCCCTCTGTCTCGGAACCTGAGAGATTTCCCCGCGCCGGCAGGTCGAGCCGGACAGGTTACACCCGTCGGTGGGCGGGATTCATCCCGCCGCTTTCCAGAGCGCCAACTCCCCAGCGGTCCTTTTGCCTGAGCGTTTCCGGGGCGGTTGCGCCTTCGGCGCCGGACCCGATCAGGGTCCGGTCTCTTCCGCGGGGATGATGCGGCTGCCGCCAGACATAGCCGAGGCGACGCGCGAGTCAATCTCGTCAGTCTTGCTCGTCCGTCTTGCGCGCGACCGCCTCGGTTCGCGGGGAAGGCGGCCGTTACCTGCGGCGCTTGCGGGCGGGAGCGGCGGCTCCGCCACCGGGCGTCAGATCGACGGTGACCTCGATATCGCCGCGACCGGGCGGCACCGCGATGCCCTGCTCGACATAGGCGAAATCGGTGCCACCCTGGCCGGCGGCGATCGTGCCGCCGACGCGGGCGGTGCGGCGCGCGACGGTCGTCGTGCCGCGCGTCACCGTGGTGATCAGCGTCGCGCCGTAGTTCCCGGGCGAGCCGGCGGGGCCGAGCAGGACGCGGCCCTCGACTCCGACCTTGAGGTTGAACCCGCCATTGCCGGTCGGCGTACATTCGCGGGCGACGTTCAGGATCGAGACCTGATGGCGCAGGCTGCCGCTGTCGGGGCCGCTCTGGGCGCGCATCGCCGCGCCGCCATCGGCGATGATGACCTCCGGGCAGACCAGCGACTGCTCCTCCTCGATGCGCGCGGCCTGGACCTCGCCTTGCGTCCGCGGCGGCGCCGCCGGCACGGTCGTCGACTGGAACATCACGACGTTGGTGAACTTCTGGAAGGTGCTCGGCTCCTCCGAGGACGAGCGCGAGGAGCCGCAGCCGGCGAGGCCCAGGCAGAGCACGGGCACGACCAGCCAGAACGGCCGGCGAATCGTCGCATCACTCATCGTCGCAACACTCACGGCAAGGCCTCCACGCCCGGACCAAATCCGGAGAGCGAGACGGGAATGCCGACGCCCTCCTCGGGGGTTTGAAACACGATGAATGTGGCGTTCTTGCCGGTCTTGAGCTGGCCGAGCAGGGCGTCGTCCATCACCACCTCGGCAACGCAGCCGGTGGTCAGGCAACGCACGAAGCCGGCGCGGCCGATGTCCTTGTCGTCGATCTTGAGGCCGAGGCCGGACGGCAGTAGCACGCCGAGCGGCGCCACGACGCGCAGGAGCCGGCTTTTCTGGTCGGCAGTCTTGAGCACGATCACCAGCAGCGTCAGGTTCGGCCGGTCCTCGGCCGCGACGTTCTGGACGAGCGCGCATTGCTCGGCCTTGGCGCCAGGCGGCACTTCGCAGCGCATCTGCCAATCGCCATGCGTCGATTTCACCGCGCCTTGCGCGAGGGCGACGCCTGAAGAACCCAGAGCCAGGGCCGCTGCCAGGACGGGCCCCAGAACGACGGCGCCCAAGACGGGTCCGATGAGCCTTCCCATCCCTGCCAAACCTCCAAACCGGCGCCCGCAGAGGGGCGCGACGCGTGTTGCCGGCAGCCGCGGCGGCCGCTTACATCATGCCTGCGTTGGGACCATGCAGGCCCTGTCCTGTCAAGGACGCAAGCCCGCTGGCGCAGGCGGCGGGCCCGCCGGCCTCGCGCGATTATGCCGCACGGAGTCCGACTGCGCCCCGCATTGCCCCACTGGCGCAAGCGTGATCTTTGATTTATCGCAATGCCGAAGAATGGGGCGGGCTGATGGCCGCGCCTCGTCTTGCATGGGTCCGCATCCCGACACGGGCGGCCCATGTCAGGCGCGATACAGGAGCAATGTCGGACCGATGCGATTCATGAGGCGCACCCTTGCAACCGTGACGACCGCGGCGCTCGCCGCCGGCGCCACGGCGATCGTCTCCGACAGCGCCTTCGCCGGCTACGGCATGCCGACCGACTGGCAGATGAACCTGCAGGGCGCCGCGACCGAGGTCTCGGCCTACATCCACTGGTTCCACAACTGGCTGAACGTGATCATCCTGATCGTTTCGCTGTTCGTGCTCGGCCTGCTCGTCTACGTCGCCTGGCGCTTCAACGAGAAGGCCAACCCGGTCCCCTCGAAGACGACCCATCACGCGCTGCTCGAGGTGGCCTGGACGGTCATTCCCGTCCTGATCCTGGTCGTGATCGCGATCCCGTCCTTCCGCCTGCTCAAGCTGCAGCTCGAGCTGCCGCAGGCCGACGTCACCGTGAAGGTGACCGGCAAGCAGTGGTACTGGTCCTACGAATATCCGCAGGCCGAGGCGGCCTTCGGCTTCGACTCGCTGATGCTCGACGAGAAGCAGCGTGCCGAGGCGATCAGCAGCAACAAGATCGCCGCCGCGGAGGCGCCCCGCCTGCTCGCGGTCGACAACGAGGCGGTCGTGCCGGTCGGCAAGGTCGTGCGGGTGCAGGTCACCGGCGCGGACGTGATCCACAAATTCACCGTGCCGTCCTTCGGCATCAAGATCGACGCCATCCCCGGCCGCCTGAACGAGACCTGGTTCAAGGCCGACCGCGAAGGCATCTATTACGGCCAGTGCTCGTTCATCTGCGGCCAGAACCACTCCTACATGCCGATCGCCTTCCGCGTCGTCAGCGCCGAGAAATACGCCGCCTGGCTGGCCGATTCGAAGAAGAAGTTCGCCAATGCGGGCGACGCGGCCGGCAAAGTCGCGACGGCTGGCGAGTGAGACACCGAACCCGGCGGCGCAGGGGCCCAAGAGCCCGGCGCCGCTCCTGACAGAACGACCGCGCGAACCGATTTCGCAAGAGGAGACGACCCCATGGCAACAGCGGCTCACGAGGCCCATGGCTACGGGCATGACGACGGACACGGCACGCCGACCGGCTGGCGGCGCTGGCTCTTGTCGACCAACCACAAGGACATCGGCTCGCTCTACCTGATGTTCTCGATCATGGCCGGCCTCGTCGGCGGTTTCCTCTCGATCATGATGCGCATCGAGCTGCAGCAGCCCGGCCTCCAGATCTTCGCCAACGGCCAGAGCTACAACGTCTTCGTCACCGGCCACGGCCTGATCATGATCTTCTTCATGGTGATGCCCGCCGTGATCGGCGGCTTCGGCAACTGGTTCGTGCCGCTGATGATCGGGGCGCCGGACATGGCCTTCCCGCGCATGAACAACATCTCGTTCTGGCTGACGGTCGCCGGCTTCATCCTGCTGATCATCTCGATGTTCGTCGAGGGCGCGCCGGGCGCGCATGGCGTCGGCACCGGCTGGACGATCTATCCGCCCTTCTCGTCCTCCGGCCATCCCGGTCCGTCGGTCGATTTCGGCATCCTGTCGCTGCATCTGGCCGGCGCGGCCTCGATCCTGGGCGCGATCAACTTCATCACCACGATCCTGAACATGCGCGCGCCCGGCATGACCATGCACAAGATGCCGCTGTTCGCCTGGTCTGTGCTGGTGACGGCCTTCCTGCTGCTGCTGGCGCTGCCGGTGCTCGCCGGCGCCATCACCATGCTGCTGACCGACCGCAATTTCGGCACGACCTTCTACGATCCGGCCGGCGGCGGCGACCCGATCCTGTACCAGCACCTCTTCTGGTTCTTCGGCCACCCCGAAGTCTACATCATGATCCTGCCGGCCTTCGGCATCGTCAGCCACGTGATCTCGACCTTCTCGAAGAAGCCGATCTTCGGCTATCTCGGCATGGCCTACGCCATGGTCGCGATCGGCGTCGTCGGCTTCATCGTGTGGGCGCACCACATGTACACCGCCGGCCTCTCGCTCAACACGCAGCGATATTTCGTCTTCGCGACGATGGTGATCGCGGTGCCGACCGGCGTGAAGATCTTCTCCTGGATCGCGACGATGTGGGGCGGCTCGATCCGCTTCACCGCGCCGATGCTCTGGGCGATCGGCTTCATCTTCCTGTTCACCGTCGGCGGCGTCACCGGCGTGGTGCTGGCGAACGCCGGCGTCGACCGCTCGCTGCATGCGACCTATTACGTCGTGGCGCATTTCCACTACGTGCTGTCGCTCGGCGCCGTGTTCGGCATCTTCGCGGGCTTCTACTACTGGTTCCCGAAGATGACCGGCTATGTGATGCCGGACTGGATCGGCCGGCTGCATTTCTGGGTCGCCTTCGTCGGCGCCAACGTGCTGTTCTTCCCGCAGCACTTCCTGGGCCTCGCCGGCATGCCGCGTCATTATGCCGACTATCCCGACGCCTTCGCGCATTGGCACTTCATTTCGTCGATCGGCTCCTACATCTTCGCCGCCGGCCTGCTGATCTTCTTCTACGGTATCTGGCTCGCCTTCTCGCAGAAGGTCCAAGCGGCCGACAACCCGTGGGGCGAAGGCGCCACCACCCTGGAATGGACGCTGCCCTCGCCGCCGCCCTTCCACCAGTTCGAGACCCTGCCGCGCATCACCGGCCAGGACCACTGAACGACCAAGGCGGCGGACCTCACGGGGTCCGCCGCCGCCCCTCTCCCGAGCGCCGGCTGGCCGGCGTTCCGGAGGCGGGCGCAAGGCCGACCGGCCTCGCCGCTCCACTCAAGCCCGCGGCGCCGTGAGTGCGCCCGCAAGACGAGAAACCGACACACGACATGTCCGCAGCGTTCGACAGGTTCGATGACCGCACCGATGGCCCGGCCCTGGCCTCGACCGGCGAGGCGCGCGACTTCTTCGAGCTTCTGAAGCCGCGTGTGATGTTCCTCGTGGTCGTGACGGCGCTGACCGGCATGGCCACGGCTCCGGGCTTCGTCCATCCCGTGATCGGGCTCGCTGCGGTTATCGCGATCGCGGTCGGCGCCGGCGCGTCGGGCTGCCTCAACATGTGGTGGGACGCCGACATCGACGCGCTGATGACGCGCACCGCCAAGCGCCCGATCCCGGCGGGCCGGATCCTCTCCTCGGAGGCGCTCGCCTTCGGGCTGACGCTCTCGGTCGGCTCGGTGCTGGTACTCGGCCTCGTCGCGAACCTCCTGGCGGCGGGCATGCTCGCCTTCACGATCTTCTTCTACGCCGTGATCTACTCGATGTGGCTTAAGCGCTGGACGCCGCAGAACATCGTCATCGGCGGCGCGGCTGGCGCCTTTCCGCCGATGATCGGCGAGGCGGTCGTCACCGGCGAGTTCGGCATCCGCTCGCTCGTACTCTGCGCCATCATCTTCCTGTGGACGCCGCCGCATTTCTGGGCGCTGGCTCTGGTCAAGGCGCAGGACTACGCCCGTGCCGGCATCCCGATGATGCCCAACGTCGCCGGCCCCGCTTCGACGCGCCGGCAGATCGTCGGCTACTGCCTGGTGATGGCGCCCGTCGCCGTGCTGCCGGCGCTGATGGGCTTCGGCGGGCTGATCTATCTCGTCGTCTCGGTCGTGACCGGGCTCGCCATGATCGCCCTCTCGGTCAAGGTGCTGCGAACCACCGAGGGCGACGCCGCCTACAAGGCCGCCTATTCGCTGTTCGGCTTCTCGATCCTCTATCTCTTCCTGCTCTTCGCGGTGCTGCTCGCCGAGAACAGCCTCGGGCTGATGTGGGCGCTGCCCCGGGTGATCGGATGAGCGAAGCGCCCAAACGCCCGGTCGCGCACGGCTTCACGCCGGAGGATCTGGCTCGGCGCAAGCGCCGCTCGGTCGCGCTCGCCTTCGTGCTGGCCGGGCTCGTGGTGTTCTTCTTCGTGGTGACGCTGGTGAAGACCGGTCCCGCGATCATGAACAGGCCGCTGTGATGGGCAAGAGCGCCGCGACATCGAACGGGAAGGCCCCGAACGGCAAGGCGACGCGCACTGCGCTGATCTGCGCCGGCGTGGTCATGGGCATGACCGGCCTCTCTTTTGCTGCCGTTCCGCTCTACGACATGTTCTGCAAGGCGACGGGCTTCGGTGGCACGCCGCGGATCGCCGCGGAAGGCGTCGCCGGCGCCGGCCGCATCCTCGACCGGACGATGAAAGTGCGCTTCGACGCCAATGTCGCGCCGAACCTCGGCTGGCGCTTCGAGGCCGAGAGCGACGAGATCACGCTTCGCGTCGGCGAGACCAAGACGGTGTTCTACAAGGTCACCAACCAGGGCAGCCGGCCGACGACGGGGATCGCCACCTACAACATCCAGCCCGAGCGGGCGGCGGCGCATTTCGTCAAGATCCAGTGCTTCTGCTTCACCGAGCGCACGCTGCAGCCCGGCGAGACCCTGGAGGCGCCGGTCGTATTCTACATCGACCCCGAGATCAGCGACAATCGCGAGCTCGCGAGCCTGAAAGAGATGACCCTGTCCTACACCTATTTCCCGTCCAAGGGCGGCCAGCCCTTGGCGCAGGGACAGGGTGACGGGACGAAACCGAAACTGTAATCTTCGCGTCGCGGCCGCAAGGCGCGACGCGCGATGTCTGACGCGGAGAAGTGACCACGATGGCCGGGGCCCATACCAAGAACCACGACTATCATCTCGTCGATCCGAGCCCGTGGCCGATCATCGGCGCCGCGAGCGCGACGACGATGGCGATCGGCGGCGTGATGTGGATGAAGACGCTGGCCGTCGGCGGCATGAAGCTCGGTCCGCTGGTCTTCGGCGTCGGCCTGCTCGGCGTACTCTACACCATGCTGGTCTGGTGGATGGACGTGGTCCGCGAGGCGGAACGCGAGGGCCACCACACCCGCGTCGTCCAGATGCATCATCGCTACGGCATGATGATGTTCATCGCCTCGGAGGTGATGTTCTTCGTCGCCTGGTTCTGGGCCTATTTCGACGCCAGCCTCTATGCCGGCGAGGCGATCAACTACACCCGCCAGGAGTTCACCGGCGGTGTCTGGCCGCCCAAGGGCATCGCGACCTTCGACCCCTGGCACCTGCCGCTGCTCAACACGCTGATCCTGCTGACCTCGGGCACGACCGTGACCTGGGCGCATCACGCGCTGATCGAGGGCGATCGCCGTGGCCTGAAGCAGGGCCTGTGGCTGACCGTGATCCTCGGCATCCTGTTCACGGCCTGCCAGGCCTATGAATATTCGCACGCCGCGTTCGCCTTCTCGGGCCATGTCTACGGCGCGACCTTCTTCATGGCGACGGGCTTCCACGGCGCGCATGTGATGATCGGCACCGTGTTCCTGGCGGTGTGCCTGTACCGGGCCTATCTCGGCCATTTCACCCCCAAGCAGCACCTCGGCTTCGAGTTCGCCGCCTGGTACTGGCATTTCGTCGACGTGGTCTGGCTGTTCCTGTTCGCGGCGATCTATGTCTGGGGCTCGGGCTCCGGCGCTGCCGCCGCGCACTGACGGCGCAGGCCGATCCGGATACGGCAAGGGCGGCCGCAAGGCCGCCCTTGTGCTTTCGAGCAAGGAGGCCGCCATGGCCGACGACCCGCCCCGCTCGTCATTGCATGGCGCGCCATCGCCCTATTCGACCGGCATCGCCGGCCGCTGCCCGCGCTGCGGCCAGGGCAGGCTGTTCGACGGCTTCCTGACGATCCGGCCCAGATGCACGGCCTGCGGTCTAGATTTCGGCTTCGCCGATTCGGCCGACGGGCCGGCCGTGTTCATCATGCTGATCGCCGGCTTCGCCGTGCTCGGTGCGGCGCTCGCGGTCGAGATCGCCTACGAGCCGCCGATCTGGGTCCACATGGTGCTGTGGCTGCCGCTCGCGACGATCACCTGTCTCGCCTTGCTGCGGCCGCTGAAGGGGCTCGCGGTGGCGCTGCAATACGCCAACAAGGCCGAGGAAGGCAGGCTGCAGAAGTGAGCACGCCAATCGAACCCGAAACCCGCCCCGGTCTGCTCTGGCCGGCGCTGCTGACGATTGTCGGTACATTGGTGCTCTGCGTGCTAGGGACCTGGCAGCTCCAGCGCATGGGCGAGAAGCATGCCTTCATCGGCCGGCTCGAGGCGCAGGCCGCAGGCGCGCCGGCGCCGCTGCCGGCGAGCGCGAACTGGGCGGGGCTCGACCCACAGGCGCTGGAACTGACGCGCGTCGCGGCGCAGGGCGAGTTCACCGGCGAGATCGCGGGCGTGCGCACGACGATCGCCTCGGGCGGCCCCGGCACGCGCCAGCTCTCCGGCTTCGGCCGCTGGATCTTTCAAGGGCTCAAGCTGGCGGATGGCGGCACGATCCTGGTCAATCGCGGCTTCGTGCCAGAGAGCCGGCTCGGCGAGGTGAAGCCCCTGAGCGGGCCTGCGACCGTCACCGGCTTCCTGCGCACGCCAGAGGCTCGCGGCTCGTTCACGCCGGCCGACCTGCCCGGCCAGCGCGAGTTCTACACCCGCGATCCGGCGGCGATCGCCGCCTCGCTCGGCCTGCCGGCCGCGCCGTTCTATCTCGAGGAGCAGCGCAAGGGCGACGGGCTGACGCCGCCCGCCGGGGTCGACGTCCGCGAGCTGATCGAGCGCATCCCCGACAACCACCTGCAATACGCGCTGACCTGGTTCGGGCTCGCGCTGACGCTGCTCGGCGTGTTCGCAGCCTATGCCTGGCAGGGGCGGCGGAAAGAGGACGCTGCGACCTGAGGTCCGGCTTTGCCGAAAGCGCCCGAGCGGCCTATAGCATCGGCAGGACCGTAGTCATCCAAGACCGACGAGATCGATCCACCGTGCTGCACGTTTCCACCCGCGGCGAAGCGCCCGCCCTCGCCTTCTCCGACGCGCTGTTGGCGGGTCTCGCCCGCGATGGCGGACTCTACGTGCCCAAGGCCTGGCCAACGCTGACCGAGGCCGAGATCGCCGGCTTTTCGGGGCAGCCCTATGCGGCGGTGGCCGAGCGGGTGATCGGCGCGCTCGCGGACGGCGACATCGAGGGCCAGGCGCTCGCCCGGATGATCCGTGAGGCCTATGCGAGCTTCCGGCACCCGGCCGTCTGCCCGCTGACGCAGCTCGGCGACAATCTCTTCGTGCTCGAACTCTTCCACGGCCCGACGCTCGCCTTCAAGGACGTGGCGATGCAGTTGCTCGGGCGGCTGATGGACCATGTCCTGACGCTGCGCGGCGAGCGCGCCACCATCATCGGCGCGACTTCGGGCGACACTGGCGGGGCGGCGATCGACGCCTTCAGGGGGCTTTCCCGTGTCGACGTCTTCATCCTCTATCCGCAGGGCCGCGTCTCCGACGTGCAGCGCCGGCAGATGACCACGGTCGAGGCCGACAACGTCCATGCCATCGCGGTCGAGGGCACCTTCGACGATTGCCAGAACCTGCTGAAGGCGATGTTCAACCATCATGCCTTCCGCGACGAGATCGGGCTTTCGGGCGTGAACTCGATCAACTGGGCCCGGATCGCCGCGCAGGTGGTGTATTACTTCACCTCGGCCGTAGCGCTCGGCGCACCGCATCGCAAGGTCTCGTTTGCGGTGCCGACCGGCAATTTCGGCGACGTGCTCGCGGGCTACGTCGCCAAGCGCATGGGGTTGGCCGTCGAGCGCTTCATGATCGGCACCAACAGCAACGACATCCTGGCGCGAACGCTTAGCGAAGGCGCCTATGAGATGCGCGGCGTCCAGGCCACGACCTCGCCCTCGATGGACATCCAGATCTCCTCGAATTTCGAGCGTCTGCTGTTCGAGGTGCATGGCCGCGACGGGGCAGCGGTGCGGCGGCTGATGGATGCTCTCAAGCAGTCCGGGCGCTTCGAGATCGCGCCGGCGCCGCTGGCAAAAATCCGCGAGGAGTTCGATGCGCAGGCGGTCGACGAGGACATGGTCGCAGCCGAGATCGGCCGGACCAGGCGCGAGGCGGGCTACCTGCTCGATCCGCACACCGCGATCGGCGTGGCGGCCGCGCGCAAGGGCCTGGCGGCCGATCCGGCGACGCCGATGATCGTGCTCGGCACCGCCCATCCGGCGAAATTCCCGGCCGCGGTGCAGGCGGCGAGCGGCGTGACGCCGGCGCGGCCGGCCCATCTCGCCGACCTGATGGAGCGCAGGGAGCGCTTCACGCTGCTGCCGAACGACCAGGGCAGGATCGAGGATTTCGTGCGCCGCAACGCCCGCACCGTCCGGGGAGCAGCGGCATGAGCGCCGAGATGAGCGCGACCGGCCCGGCTGAGGTCGCGGAAATCGCCGCGCCCGCGGGCGGTGGCCGGCACGACCCCGATGTCGACCTGACGACGCTACCATCGGGCCTGCGCGTCGTCTCGCAGCGCATGGACCATGCCGCGACCGTCTCGCTCGGCATCTGGATCGGCGCGGGCTCGCGCGACGAGCTGCCGGAAGAACACGGACTCGCGCATCTGCTCGAACACATGGCGTTCAAGGGTACGGCGCGGCGCAACGCGCTGGAAATCGCCGAGGAGATCGAGAGCGTCGGCGGCGATCTCAACGCCGCGACATCGGTCGAATACACCTGCTACACCGCGCGCGTCCTGGGACAGGACCTCGGGCTGGCGGTCGACATCCTTGCCGACATCCTGACCTCGCCCGCGCTGACCGCTGAGGAACTGAAGCGCGAGAAGGGCGTGATCCTGCAGGAGATCAGCGCCGTCCAGGACACGCCCGACGACCTCGTCTACGACCGCTTCCTGGAGGCCGCCTTCCCCCGCCAGCCGCTCGGCCGGCCGATCCTCGGCACCGCCAAGACGGTGAAGGGTTTCACGCCGGAGGCGATCCGGGCCTATCTCGCCCGGCACTACCATGCCGGCAACATGGTGCTGGCTGCCTCGGGCGCCGTCGACCATGTCGAGCTCGTGGCCCTCGCCGAGCAGCATCTGGCAGCGCTGCCGGCCGCGCCCAACTCGGCTCCGGCACGCGATGCCGGCGCCTATCGCGGCGGCGAGGCACGGATCAAAAGCGACGAGGAACAGGTCCATCTCGTGCTCGGCTTCCCCGGCCAGCCTTTCACCGGCGGCGCACATTACGCGCTTCAAATCTTCTCTTCGGTGCTCGGCGGCGGGCTGTCGTCGCGGCTGTTCCAAGAGGTGCGCGAGCAGCGCGGCCTCGCCTATGCGGTCGACGCCTTCCACTGGCCGTTCTCCGATTGCGGCGTCTTCGGCATCGGCGCCGGGACCGCGCCGGAGGATGTCGCCGAGCTCGTCGAGGTCGCGCTCGGCTGCCTGCGCCGCGCGGCCGACGACGTCAGCGAAGCCGAAGTCGCGCGCGCGCGGGCCCAGATGAAGGTCGGGCTGCTGGCCTCGCTCGAAAGCCCCGGCGGCAAGCTGGAGCAGATGGCCAGGCAGGTGCTGATCTTCAACCGGGCGATCCCGCGCGAGGAGCTCGCGGACCGGCTCGACGCGGTGACGCTCGACGAGGTCAAGGCGGCGGCGCGCGGTCTGCTCGGGCACCAGCCGACGATCGCAGCGGTCGGGCCCCTGCAGGGCCTGCCGACGGCAAAGCGCCTGCTGCATGCGGCGCGTGCCACGGACTGAGCGGCTATGGCGCTTTTCCGTTTCGCCACCGACCCGCCGACGCGCCCGCTGGTGAAGACGCAGAACCTCGTGCTGCGCGCTCCGGTCGCGACCGACTACGCGGCCTGGGCCGTGCTGCGGATGGACAGTCGCGAGTTCCTCACCCCCTGGGAGCCGACCTGGAACGAGGACGACCTGACCCGCAACTCGTTCCGGCTCAGGGTCAAGCGCGCCGCCCGCGAGATCGCGACCGACGAGGCCTATTCGCTGTTCGTCTTCGAGACCCGGTCGCAGGCGCTGATCGGCGGGCTGACGCTGGGCTTGGTGCGCCGCGGCGTCGCCCAGGCCACGACGCTGGGCTACTGGATGGGCCAGCGCCATGCCGGCAAGGGCCACATGACGGAAGCGGTGCGCGGAGCGCTGCGCTTCGCCTTCAACGACCTCGCTTTGCACCGGGTCGAGGCCGCCTGCCTGCCCAACAACGAGCCGTCCAAGCGCCTTCTCGAAAAGGTGGGCTTCCAGCGCGAAGGCATGGCGCGGGCGTACCTCAGGATCAACGGCGCCTGGTCCGACCATCTGCTCTATGCCGCGCTCTCCAGCGACCGCCTGCCGCTCGAAACCTGACCGGGATGACGGGCCTTGCGCCTTGTCCTCGCCACGAGCCGTCGCTACGAGTTGAGCCTACGATCTTGATGTCTGCCCTCCGCCAGAGCTCAGAGCCCCGCTTGTCCATTCCCGACCGACTTCTCCGGATCGGCCTCGCGATCGCCGGGCTCGCTTTAGTCCTGTTCGCGGCGCTTCCGCAGGAGGCGCTCGCGGTCGATGCCGTCCGGGTGCCGGTCGATGTGCAGGTGATCGACCTCACCGGCATCGTCGAGCGCAACAAGGCCGATGGCGACGTCATCCAGATCTCGACCGCGCCGGGGCCCGACGGCATCGTCAGACGCATCGCCGTGCGCGCGCGGGAATCCGGCGCGCGGCCGGACTGGATCACGTTTGCCCTGACGAACGATTCCGACGAGCAGATCGACCGGCTGCTGGTCGCGCCGTTCCACCGGCTGATCGGCTCCGGCGTGGTCTGGCCCGATCTCGGCGACAAGCGCATCGAGGCGGTGACCGCGAGCCAGGGCCTCTCGCCCGAGCGCGAAGCGAGCCCCGACGCCGACGTCTTCCTGATCACGCTCGACCCCGGCACGACCGTGACCTTCGTCGCCGAGCTGAAATCGCCGAACCTGCCACAGCTCTATCTCTACGAGCAGGAGGCCTATCGCCAGAAGACCAACGGGCTGACGCTCTACAAGGGCATCATCATCGGCATCGCCGGCCTGCTGGCGCTGTTCCTGACGATCATCTTCGTGGTCAAGGGCGCGGTGATCTTTCCTGCCGCCGCCGCGCTCGCATGGGCGGTGCTGGCCTATTCCGGACTCGATTTCGGCTTTTTCCAGCGCATCTTCCCGCTGACGCCGCAAATCGAGCGGATCTACCGTGCCGGTGCCGAGGTCGTTCTGGCGGCGACGCTGCTCGTCTTCCTGTTCGCCTATCTCAATCTCGCGCGCTGGCATGTGCGCTACAGCCACGTCACCATCGTCTGGATGCTGGGGCTCGCCGGGCTCGTCGGCCTCGCCGTCTTCGACGCGCCTATGGCATCCGGCATCGCGCGCATCTCGATCGCGGCCGTGGCGGCCGTCGGCTTCGTGCTGATCCTGCATCTGGCGACGCATGGCTACGAGCGCGCGATCATGCTGATCCCGACCTGGTTCCTGCTCGCGGTCTGGGTCACGGCGGCGGGCTTCACCGTGACCGGGCAATTTCAGCGGGATTTGGTTGCACCTGCCTTGTTGGGCGGGCTCGTGCTGATCGTGCTGCTGATCGGCTTCACCGTCATCCAGCACGCCTTCGCCGGCGGCGCCGTCTCGCAGGGGCTGGTGTCCGACACCGAGCGCCGCGCTTTGGCGCTTTCGGGCTCGGGCGACCTCGTCTTCGACTGGGACGTCGTCACCGACAAGATCTTCGTGTCGCCGCAGATCGAGGTGCTGCTCGCTTTGCCGCGCGGGGCACTCGAAGGCTCGGCCGCGCGCTGGCTCGAATACATTCACGTCGCCGATCGCGACCGCTACCGCGTCACGCTCGACGCGGTGCTGGAGCAGCGGCGCGGGCGGCTCAATCTCGATTTCCGGCTGCGCGCGGGGGCCGGCGCCTATCACTGGTTCAACCTCAAGGCGCGACCGGTGATCGGCTCCGACAGCGAGGTCGTGCGCGTCATCGGCACGCTCTCCGATGTCACCGAGCAGCGCAACGCCCAGGAACGGCTGCTGCACGACGCGGTGCACGACAACCTGACCGGGCTGCCGAACCGCAAGCTGTTCCAGGACCGGCTCACCGCCGTGTTCGGCTTCTGCCGCGCCGACGAGACGATCCGGCCGACCGTGATCGTGATCGACATCGACCGCTTCAAGCAGGTCAACGAATCGGTCGGATTCTCGGCCGGCGATTCGATCCTGCTGACGCTGGCGCGCCGGCTCGGCCGGCTGCTGCGGGCGCAGGACACGCTCGCCCGGATCGGCGGCGACACCTTTGCGATGATCCTGGTCTCCGAACGCGATCCAGAGAGGATCCTGGCGCTGGCCGAGCTGGTGCGGCGCGCCATCTCGACGCCGGTGACCTTCGCCGAGCGCGAGATCTTCCTGACGCCCTCGATCGGGCTCGCGCTGTTCGACCCCGCGCCCGCCGCGCGACGCGATGACTCCCTGAAGAACGCCGAGCTCGCCATGGCCCATGCCAAGCGCCAGGGCGGCAACAAGATCGAGGTCTTCGTGCCGGCGATGCGGACCGACCGCAACGACCGGCTGGCGCTGGAATCGGACCTCCGCCGGGCGATCGAGCGCAGCGAAATCCAGGTGATGTACCAGCCGATCGTCCGGCTGGAGGATCGAACCATCGCCGGCTTCGAGGCGCTGGTCCGCTGGGACCATCCGCGCGAAGGGCGGCTCCTGCCGCAGGACTTCCTCGCCATCGCCGAGGAGACCGGGCTGATCGTCGAGCTCGGCGTCTATGTGATGGACCGGACCGCGCGCGAGCTCGAAGCCTGGCAGGCGGCGCTCGAGGTCGACCCGCCGATCTTCGCCAGCGTCAACGTCTCCTCGCGCCAACTCCTGCGCCACGACCTGCTGCATGACGTCAAGACCGTGCTCGGGCGCCGGCGGGTGCTGCCCGGCACGCTCAAGCTCGAGATCACCGAGAGCCTGGTGATGGAGAATCCGGAATACGCCGCGCAGATGCTGAGCCGCATCCGCGATCTCGGGGCCGGCCTCTCGCTCGACGATTTCGGAACCGGCTATTCCTCGCTGTCCTATCTGCAGCGCTTCCCCTTCGACACGATCAAGATCGACCAGAGCTTCGTGCGCGCCATGGGCAACGGCAAGCCGCCGGTGATCCTGCGCTCGATCGTCCAGCTCGCCGCCGACCTGCGCATGGACGTGGTCGCCGAGGGCGCCGAGAGCGAGTCCGATGCGATCGAGCTTTATCAACTCGGCTGCCAGTACGCGCAGGGCTACATCTTCGGCCAGCCGATGACGGCGACGGAAGCGCGGCGGCTGGTCGGAGCGAGCCTCGCATCGACCGAGGCGGCTTGACATCCGGCGCCTGATCGCCGTCCCTGATCGAACTGTTCTTTGCGGACGATCGATCAGGGAGAGGTCATGTCTTCTCCATTCCTCGGCAGAGCTTGGTCGAGTCGCTGGCTCCTGGCAGCGCTTCTGGCGGCAGGTCTTCTGGGCGCCGATTCAGACCTGTCCGATACGCTCGCCGCGACCGGCGGCACGCCCTGCCGCGCGCTGAACTACAAGATGCGCGGCGCGCCGGGCGAAGCGTGCGAGATATCCCTCGTGCTGGAACGGGTCGGCGGCTCCGGCCTGGTGGTGATGCGCCACGAATCGCTGACGGTCGCGCGCCCGCCGGGCAAGGGAACGGTCACGGTCACCGTCGACAAGGACGCGAACCGAGTCGTCGCGGTCTATCGCCCGTCGAGCGCGACCCCCCTCACGGACCGCTTCGAGCTGGAGCGCTGCCTCTGGACGAAGAGCGAGGGCAGCACCTGCCGGAAGATCGCGCTGTCGGTCGATCTCTCGGCCGAGGCCGATGCGGCCGCCGCCAGGGACTGCACGCCGGCGCCGTTCCAGATGAGCACGGAGCGGCCGGTGGCGGTCACCATGTCGGGCAAGAGAGGCGCGACCTGCATGCTGCGGCTGATCCTGACGCGCACCGCCCTGACGATCCGCATGACCAGTCCGCCGAGCTATGGCCGCGTCCGCATCAACGGCCACCGCGTCTTCTACGATCATTCCGGCCAGTCGGCGGGCGATTCCTTCGGGCTCGAAGCCTGCTCCCGCACCGACGCGAAGCAATGCGCCAAGCTGAACGTCGCGCTGAGTTTCACCTGAGGCGGGGCGGCCCGCGGCCGGACGCGCCGGATCAGGCGTGGCCCGCCTCGCTCGACAGGAAGGCCGGGTCGATGCCGATCTTGCGGAGCGCGCGGTTGTATTTCGTCTCGATGCCGTCGTCGAAAAGCAGGTCTGCGTCGGCCGCGCAATGCAGCCAGCCATTCGACTGGATCTCGGATTCGAGCTGGCCCGCCGCCCAGCCGGCATAGCCCAGCGCGAGTACGGCACTCTCAGGGCCGCTGCCGACGGCGATGGCGCGCAGGATGTCGAGCGTCGCGGTCAGGCAGATGCCGTCGTCGATCGGCAGCGTCGCCGATTCCAGGAAGAAATCGGCGGTGTGCAGTACGAAGCCGCGCTTGGTCTCGACCGGGCCGCCGCGCAGCACCTGCATGCGCTCGGCCTGGCTCGGAAGGCGGATCAGCTCGTCGGAGGGAATCACGTCGAGCTGGACGAGGAGTTCCGAGAAGCGCGTATCGGCCGCCGGCTTGTTGACGATGATGCCCATCGCCCCGTCCTCGGAATGGGCGCAGACATAGACGACGCTGCGGCTGAAACGGTTGTCCGCCATGCCGGGCATCGCGATCAGGCATTGCCCATCGAGATAGCTGCGTCCACTGACGCGCTGATTGGTGCCGATCCTCATGACGTCATGCTAGAGGCTGTTGGGGAGCCTGGACAAGGTCTGGACGCCGGCGAATTTTCAGGGAGCGCGATTGCGCCGCATTCATGCGGCAGAGGCTGGCGATCACGCGATCGTTCGCCGCCGAGACCCAGCGTCATTCGCAATCCCCGTCCGAAAATCCTATATTCCTTCCGTGCAGATCCTTTCCGCCCTTTTCACGCTCATCGCCTCTCTGCTCAGCGCGACCGCCTTTGCGCAGGACGCCGCTACGTCGCCCTGGTCGCGTGCCGACGTCGCGTCCCTGCGCCTGATCGCCGGGGCGACGGCGTCCTCCGGCAAGCAGCGCGTCGGCGTCGAGATCGTGATGAAGCCGGGCTACAAGACCTATTGGCGCAATCCCGGCGATTTCGGCGTGCCCCCCGTCTTCGACTGGAGCGGCTCGAGCAATGTCGGCGGGCTCGACGTGCGCTGGCCGACGCCGGAACGCTTCCCCGACGGCGCCGGTTATTCGCTCGGCTATGTCGGCGAGGTGGTGATCCCGGTCTCGGTGCAGCCGGTCGATCCGACCCGGCCGGTGATGCTGTCGCTGAAGCTCGACTATGCCGTCTGCGACAAGATCTGCGTCCCGGCCAAGGGCGAGACCCAGCTCTGGCTCGAACCCGGCGTGACGGCGGTGAGTTCGCCGCGGTTGGAGCAGTTCGAGAAGCGTGTGCCGGTGCCGGTCAAGCTCAGGCACGACAAGGAACTTCCGAGCATCACGGACGCGCGCTTCGACGATGCCGCCGGCGCGCCCGGGCTCGCCTTCCAGATCGCGTTGCCGGTCGGGGCCAGGCTCGACGACATCTTCGTCGAGGGGCCGGGCATGTGGTCCTTCGGCAAGCCCGCGCTGACGCTGCAGCCGGACGGGACCACGCTTGCGAAAATCCGGATCAAGGACAGGCCGAAGGGGGCGTCCGGCCCGACGCCCTTGATCGTGACGCTGCGCGGCACGCCACAATCGGTCGAGACGCGGCTCGAACTCGACATCCCCGCCGCCAAGCCCTAATCCGTCGGCCGACGGCGGATGCCGCCAGAGCATGTTCGGAGACGACGAGCGATGACGATCAAGGTGGGTGACAAGCTTCCGCAGGCGACGTTCCGCGTGATGACCGCGGACGGGCCGGCCGCCAAAACGACCGACGATCTGTTCAAGGGCAAGAAGGTGGTGCTGTTCGCAGTGCCCGGCGCCTTCACGCCGACCTGCCACAAGAACCACCTGCCCGGCTATGTCGGCAAGGCCGGCGAGATCAAGGCCAAGGGCATCGATGCGATCATGGTGACCGGCGTCAACGACGTCTTCGTCATGGATGCCTGGTCCAAGGCCACCGGCGGGGCCGGCGTGATCGAGTTCCTGTCCGACGGCAACGCCGATTTCGCCAAGGAGATCGGCCTGTCGATGGATGGGTCGGGCTTCGGGCTCGGCACGCGCTCGCAGCGGTATTCGATGATCGTCGAGGACGGCGTGGTGAAGGCGCTCAACGTCGAGGAAGGGCCGGGCAAGGCCGACATCTCCGGCGCCGAGAACCTGCTGACGCAGCTCTGAGCCGATCCGGACGACGATTTCCAGCCCGCGATGCCAAGCCGCGTCGCGGGCTTTTCCATGCCGTTTTACGCGCCCTGATCGAAGCGATCTCGCCTTGTCATGAGACAGGCACGGACGCGCGCGCTAGCTTGGCGTCAACGTCCGGGAGCAGCCCATGTCCGACATCACCGTCCGTCCCCTCGCCGCTAGCGATCGCGAAGCCTGGGCGCCGCTCTGGCATGGCTATCTGACCTTCTACAAGGCGAGCCTGCCGCCCGAGCTGGATGCTGTCACCTTCGGCCGGCTGACCGGCGGCGCCGAGCCGATGGGCGGCTTCGTCGCCGAGCGCGACGGCAAGCTCATCGGCATCGTGCACTGGGTGATGCACCGCACCACTTGGAGCGCCAAGGACATCTGCTACCTGCAAGACCTGTTCACGGTGCCGGATGCGCGCGGCGGCGGCGTCGGCCGCAAGCTGATCGAGGCCGTCCGGCAGATGGCGCAGGCGAAAGGGGCCTTCCGCGTCTACTGGCAGACGCATGAGAGCAATCTCGCCGGGCAGGCGCTCTACGACAAGGTGGCGGACAAGTCGGGCTTCATCGTCTACCGGCAGCCACTGGCTTGAGCGGGACCGCGAAGGCACGACCCGCGGCAGGCGATCGGCGTCAGGCTTTTTCGCCCGGATCGCCCGGCGCCACGATCTCCCTGGTGCAAGTCACAAGCAGGTCGGTGCTGCGGGTCAGGAAGTCGGTGACGAGGCGCAGCGCCTGGTCATCGAAGCTCGACCACAGCGCGAACATGGCGATGCGCCGCGGCTCGTAGGCGGCCGCGATCGGCGCCGTCGCATTATAATCGACGTTGATCAGGACACGGCGGCGGTCTTCGGGATCGCGCCGGCGGGAGACATAGCCCTTCGTTTCCAGGCGATCGACGAGGGCGGTAATCGAGCCCGAGGTGAGGCCCGTCGCTTTTGCGAGATCCCCGGCCGAGACGGTCTTGTGGATGAAGATCAGATCGAGAACTTCGAGATCCGTCGGGTGCAGCTCGAAATGCCTGGCCATCGCCGCACTGCTGAGGACGCTCTGCGCGCCCATCCGCCGGACGGCCAGGCTCAGTTCGCGGACCAGTTCATCCTTGTCGGCTTCGGGCATGAAGCTCAGATGGCAGCACCTCGCGCCGCTGTCCAGAACGCTGCGAGGACGGCGCCGAACGTCGCGAGATCCAGCGGTAGCCGCAGCCGGCTACGCCTGGTCCAGCGGCGCGCAGTCTCCGGCGTAATCTGGCTCGCCTCCATCCGTTCAAAGGCGAGCGCCTTGGGAATGAAATCGAAAGCCGACCAAATCCGCATTGCCGCATGGCTCGCCAGTCCAACGAGCAGCCAGTCGCGAACCGCCGGTCTGTTCCAGGCCGCGACCAGCGACCCGATCAGCAGCAGTTCGAACAGGACATGCGCGGGGATCCAGAAGCGCTTCCGCGAGATGCCGCCGCGCGTCGGCTGGACGAGATGCGGCAGGCGCGGCCAAACCGGGTCGACGACGATGAATTCATACAGGCCGCCTCCGATGCCGATGGCCGCAGCCAGCACGGTGACGCCCAGGACAGCCTCGAACACGACGATCTCTCCAGCCCGTTGACGATGCCCATCCCTGACTCAGATTATCTTGACGATCAAGATAATATTCCCTAGTCCGGGCTGGCGGCGCTGGCCGGACCGGCAAGGCATGCTGCGACCATCAGGGAGAAAACCATGACCAGAATGATCTTCGTGAACATCCCCGTTCGCGATCTGCCGGCGGCGGGTGGGTTCTACGAGGCCCTTGGCGGCAAGACGAATCCGCAATTCTCCGATGCGCGCTCGACCTGCGTGATGTTCTCCGACGCGATCGGCGTGATGCTCCTGACGCATGAGCGCTACGGCGAGTTCACCAAGCGGCCGATCGGCGACGCCCGGCGCGAGAGCCAGGCGCTGCTGGCGCTGGGCATGGAGAGCCGCGCAGATGTCGACGCGGCGGTCGAGCGCGGCGCCAAGGCCGGAGGGCGTCCGGACCCCAACGCGGTCCAGGATCACGGCTTCATGTACAACCGGACCGTCGAGGACCCGGACGGCTATGTCTGGGAGCTGACCTGGATGGACATGAAGGCCTTCGCCGAGACGCAGCAGAACAGCTAGGGCGACGCGCCCGGCCCTTTTCGGGCGGCCCCGCCGCGGGACGTCACCGCCCCGGCTTGAACGGCGCCATGCCGGAGCGAGCGAGCGCGTCGGCGCGCTCGTTCATCTCGTCGCCGGCATGGCCCTTGACCCATTTCCATTCGATCTTGTGCTGCTTGAGCGCAGCGTCGAGACGCTTCCACAGCTCCTCGTTCTTGACCGGCTTGCGGTCGGCGGTCTTCCAGCCGTTCTTCTTCCAGCCATGGATCCAACTGGTGATGCCCTGGCGCAGATACTGACTGTCGGTGTGGAGCGCCACGGTGCAGGGCCGCTTCAGCGCCTCCAGCGCCGTTATCGCACCCATCAGCTCCATGCGGTTGTTGGTGGTCATCGCCTCGCCGCCGGAGAGCTCCCTCTCCTTGCCCTTGAAGGAGAGGATCACGCCCCAGCCGCCGGGCCCGGGGTTGCCGGAGCAAGCGCCATCGGTCCAGACCTCGACAGAATCGCTCATCGCCTCAGGCCGTAATCGCGCGCGTCGCCGACGCGCTGGTGGAAGGCGAGTTTGCGGTCGTATTCGAGCGGATCGAGCGGCCTGACCAGCGCACCGGGCGGAACGTTGAGCCAGTCGACCACACGCGTCAGCAGGAAGCGCAGCGCCGAGCCGCGGCAGAGCTGCGGCAGCGCCTCGACCTCGGCCGGCTCGAGCGGCCGCACGCTCTCATAGCCCGCCAGAAGCGCCTGGCCCTTGGTCAGGTTGAACGAGGCATCGGCCTCGAAGCACCAGGAGTTCAGGCAGATGGCGAGATCGTAGGCGAAGGCGTCGGTGCAGGCGAAATAGAAGTCGATCAGCCCCGAAAGCCTGTCCTTGATGAAGAAGACGTTGTTGGGGAAGAGATCGGCATGGATGACGCCACGTGGCAGCGTCGCCGGCCAGGAGCGCTCGTGCAGCGCGATCTCGTCTACGAGTCTTCGGGCCAGGCCGGGCGAGATCGTGTCGGCGGCAACGCCGGCCTGCTCGGCCAGCGGCCGCCAGCCCGGCACCGCCAGCGCATTGGCCCGTTCCATGCCGAAATCGGCGCCGGCCTGATGCAGCAGTGCGAGGCCGCGCCCGACTTCGGCGCAATGGGCGGCGTTGGGCCGGCGCACCGAGATGCCGTCGAGGAAAGTGACGATCGCGGCCGGGCGGCCCGCCAGCCTGCCGACGGCCTGCTCGTCCAGCGCCTTGACCGGCTGCGGGCAGATCAGCCCGCGTTCGGCCAGATGCTCCATCAGCCCGATGAAGAACGGCAGGTCGGCGGCGTCGACCCGCTCCTCGTAGAGCGTCAGGATGAAGAAGGCCTGCGTCGTGTGCAGCAGGAAATTCGAGTTCGAGACGCCCTCGGCGATGCCCTTGACCGCGAGCAGGTCGCCGATGCCGTAGCGCGCGACGAAGGCCGCCATCTCGTCGTCGGGAACTTCGGTGTAGACGGCCAAGATCGCGCTCGCTTGCAGGCTTACTCGGCCGCCTCGCCGCGCAGCTCGCGCGGCAGCGGGAAGAAGACGTTCTCGTTGGCGGTCGAGACGGTCTCGACGCGCACCTCGTAGCGCTCGGCGAAGGCGTCGATGATCTCCTCGACCAGCACCTCGGGCGCGCTGGCGCCGGCGGTGATGCCGAGCGTGCGGATGGCACCGAAGACCGACCAATCGATCTCGTCGGTGCGCAGGACGAGCCGCGCCACGGGGCAGCCGGCGCGCTCGGCGACTTCGCGCAGGCGCTGCGAATTCGACGAGTTCGGCGAGCCGACGACGATCAGCCCGTCGACCAGCGGCGCCACGCGCTTGACCGCCTCCTGCCGGTTGGTGGTGGCGTAGCAGATGTCTTCCTTGTGCGGGGCGATCAGCTCCGGGAAACGGGCCTGCAGCGCCTCGACGATCTCGCGGGTGTCGTCGACCGAGAGCGTGGTCTGGGTGACGAAGGCGAGCGGCCTGTCGGTCGGCGCGTCGAGCAGGGCGACGTCGTCTAGCGTCTCGATCAGCGTGATCGCGCCTTGCGGCAACTGCCCCATGGTGCCGATCACCTCGGGATGGCCGGCATGGCCGACGAGCAGGATGTGGCGGCCGCGCTTGTGGTGGACCTCGGCCTCGCGATGAACCTTGGTGACCAACGGGCAGGTCGCGTCGATGGCGAAGAGCGCGCGCTGGCCGGCCTCGGCCGGCACGGATTTCGGCACGCCATGGGCGGAGAAGATCACCGGCCGGGTCGCATCGGGCACCTGCGCCAGTTCGGAAACGAAGACCGCGCCCTTCCGCTTCAGGGATTCGACGACGTATTTGTTGTGCACGATCTCGTGGCGGACATAGACCGGCGCGCCATGCAGCGTCAGCGCCTTCTCGACCGCGTCGATGGCGCGCACGACCCCCGCGCAGAAGCCGCGCGGCGCACAGAGCAGGATGTCGAGCGGCGGTTTCAAGACGGGTGAAGCGCTCCGGCAAGGGATGCGTCTTCTTTCGGCGTGAACGGGGCGATGTCAAGGAAAGCGGGTGGCAAGAACCGCCCTGCCCGGCATAGCCGCCATAACCGCATTGGATTGACAAATATGTTGATATCAACTTAAATTCCTTCATGAGCGATCACAGCGTCCCCTTCGCTACGACCTTGATGGTGCGCGACCGCTGCCTGTGCCTGCATGCGCAGCGAGCGGCACGCGTGCTGGCAAGGCGCTTCGACGAGGCTTTGCGGCCGCATGGCCTGACGAACGAACAGTTTTCGCTGTTGATGGCACTGAACCGCCCACAGGCTGCGTCGATCGGACAACTGGCGCCCCTGCTCGGCGCGGACCGCACGACGCTGACGGCGGCGCTGAAACCGCTGGTCCGCGACGGGTTGGCAAAGATCGCGGCCGCCCCCGAAGATCGCCGGGCGCGACGCGCCGCTCTGACCGCGGCCGGCCATGCCCGCCTCCTCGGCGCGCTGCCGATCTGGCTCGCCATGCACGAGGCTCTGGAGACGACGCTCGACGCTCCGGACCCTGCACAAACGCGGCACGCCCTCACGCTCCTGGCCGGCTGGCCAGGCACGGAGGCGATGCCGCACCACCAGGAGAGAACGCCATGACGATCCAGGTTTCCGCCTTCCGCTGGGTACCGCCCTTCGCACAGGGCCATGTCCGCGATTTTCGCGTGCGCTGGGCGCTCGAAGAAGCTGGTTTGCCTTATGAGGCGACCTTGCTCAGCCGCGACGATCAGGCCTCGCAGGACTATCGCGAGTGGCAGCCCTTCGGCCAGGTTCCGGCCTATCGCGACGGCGAGGTCGAAATCTTCGAATCGGGCGCCATCGTCCTGCATCTGTCGCGCAAATCGCTGGCGCTCGGTCCGCGCGACGAAGCTGGGCAGGCACGGGTCGCGACCTGGATTCTGGCTGCGCTCAATTCGATCGAGCCCTCGCTGATGGAGCTGGCGAGCATCGATTTCTTCCACAAGGGCGAGGCTTGGACGGAGCAGCGGCGTCCGCAAGTCGTGGAAGCGATCCGCAAGCGCCTCGGCCAGCTCGAAACCTGGCTCGGGGACCAGGAGTATCTGGACGGCGGCTTCACTGGCGGCGACCTGATCATGGCCTCGGTGCTGCGTGGCGCGCCCGACGACATCCTCTCCGATTTCCCCGCGGTCGCGCGTTTCCGCCAGCGCTGTCTGGCCCGGCCGGCTTTCGCACGCGCGATCGAGGCCCAGATGAAGCCGTTCCGCGAGAATGCGCCGGCTGGCGCTTGACGCCCCTCGCAGGATCGCGGGCGACCGCCTAGATTGGGCGCGTCGGCCCAGGAGCCGGCCCTCCAGCCGATGAGCGCTCCATGGCCGACGCCTCCCACACCAGCTATCTGCCGCCGATCCTGACCTTCTGCGCCGGCGCCGTGATCGCGGTGCCGCTGTTCCGGCGGATCGGACTGTCGGCGGTGCTGGGCTATCTCGCGGCCGGCGTCGTCATCGGCCCTTCGGTGCTGGCGGTGATCAAGGACCCCGACGCGATCCGCGGCACGGCCGAGATCGGCGTCGTGCTGCTGCTCTTCCTGGTCGGGCTCGAACTGCAGCCGGCGCGACTCTATTCGATGCGCAAGGACATCCTCGGTGCCGGCCTCTCGCAGATGGCGCTGAGCGCCGGCATCATCGGCGCGATCGCCTGGTGGTTCGGGCTCTCGCTCGGCGGCGCGATCGCGGTTGGGCTGTCGCTGGCCCTGTCGGCGACCTCGATCGCGCTACAATTGCTCGAGGAGCGCGGCGACGGCAACGAGCCCTACGGCCGGCGCACCTTCTCGATCCTGCTGTTCCAGGACATCTCGATCGCGCCGGCCTTGGCCTTCCTGCCGCTGCTGGCGACGACGACCGAGGCCAAGGCCGGCGGCGCCGGGCAGGCGCTGGCCGGGCTCGGCATCGCCTTCGCCGCGATCGCGATCATCGTGCTGGCCGGCCGTTACGTGCTGAACCCGTTCTTTCGCATCCTCGCCAAGGCCGGCGCCAAGGAGGTGATGACGGCCGCCGCGCTCTTCATCGTGCTGGGCAGCGCGCTGCTGATGGAGCATGTCGGCCTGTCGATGGCGATGGGCGCCTTCCTCGCCGGCGTGCTCCTGGCCGATTCGCATTTCCGGCACGAGCTCGAGGCCGATATCGAGCCCTTCCGCGGCGTGCTGCTCGGCCTGTTCTTCATGGCGGTCGGCATGTCGCTCGACCTCAAGCTCGTGCTCGACAACTGGCTCCTGCTGGCGTTGGCGGCGCCCGCGCTGGTGCTGTTCAAGATCGTCGTAGCGGCTTCGATCCTGCGCGCCTCCTGCTCCTCGCTGACGGAAGCCGTCCGTGCAGGCGCCCTGCTCTCGCCTGCCGGCGAATTCGCCTTCGTGCTATTGCCGCTCGGCATTTCGCTCGGCCTGCTGAGTGAGCCGCAGGGCGCGCTCGCGACCGCACTCGCGGCGCTCTCGATGCTGATCGGCCCTGTCGTCGCCAAGCTGATCGACATCTGGTTGATGTCCCGGATCAAGCCCGAGACCATCGACGAGGATTTCGCGGATGCCGGCAAGGCTTCGGTCGTCGTGGTCGGCTTCGGCCGCTTCGGCCAGATTGTGACGCAGGCGCTGCTGCTCCAGCATGTCGACGTCACCATCATCGATTCCGATGTCGAGCGCATCCGCTCGGCTGCGACCTTCGGCTTCAAGATCTATTACGGCGACGGCACGCGCCTCGACGTGCTGCGCGCCGCCGGCGCCGGCAAGGCCCGCGTGCTCTGCGTCTGCATCGACGACAAGGACGCGGCGTTGCGCATCGTCGAGATGGCCAAGGCCGAGTTCCCCAACGTGCGCCTCAACGTGCGCGCCTATGACCGCATCCACGCCATCGACCTGATGAAGGCCGGCGTCGACTACCAGATGCGCGAGACCTTCGAATCGGCGCTCGGCTTCGGCCGCGTCACGCTGGAGAGCCTCGGCCTGAACTATGACGAGGCGAGCCTCGTCATCGACCATGTCCGCGACCGCGATGCGCAGCGCATGGAGATCCAGTTCACCGAGGGCATCCAGGCGGCACTGAACAAGGTGCCGCGCGTGACACCCGAGCCGTTGGTCAAGCCGAGGGGCAAGTCGAAGGCGCTGACGCCCGAAACGCAGGAGGTCATCGAGGATGGCGGGGCCGAGGTCGCGGTCGGCGGCGTCGGCGAGCCGGAACGGTGAGCGTCGCTGGAACCGGCACCGCCGCGCCCGCGATCTTCGTCCAGGGCTCGATGCTGCGCCATGTCGCGGTGATGACCGCGACCGGCTCGGTCGGGCTGATGGCGATCTTCGTCGTCGACCTGCTCTCGCTGCTCTACGTCTCCTGGCTGGGTCGGCCGGAGGCGACGGCGGGGATCGGCTACGCGACGATCGTCCTCTATTTGATGATCTCGCTCAATCTCGGCCTGATGATCGCAGCGACCGCCCTCGTCGCCCGCGCGCTCGGCAGCGGCGACCGCGCCAGCGCGCGGAGGCTGGCGGCCTCCTCGCTCGTGCTGATGGCGGTCGGCGGCTTCGTGATCTCGCTCGCCGTCCTGCCACTGCTGCCGCGCCTGCTGTCGGCGCTCGGCGCCCATGACGGCTCGCATGACGTGGCGCTGTCCTTCCTGCGGATCGTGCTGCCGTCGAATATGCTGATGGCGCTGGGGATGGGGTTTTCCGGCATCCTGCGCGCGGTTGGTGACGCCCGCCGCGCGATGTTGACCACGCTCGCCGGCGGGCTCGCCACGGCGGTGCTCGACCCGCTTTTCATCTTCGGACTCGGGCTCGGTACGGAGGGGGCGGCCGGCGCGATCGTTCTCTCCCGCGTCGCGATGGTCGCGATCGGCTATCACGGGGCCGTGCGCGTGCATGCGATGGTGGCGCGCCCCGGCCTCGCCGATGTCAAGGCGGACGCCATGGCCGTCGCCGGCATCGCCGGGCCCGCGATCATGACTAACCTCTCCAATCCGATCGCCAACGCCGTCTTCGCCGGGGTGATGGCGCGCTTCGGCGACGCCGCGATCGCAGCGCTGGCGATCATGGACCGGCTGGTGCCGGTGGCATTCGGGGTTTTGTTCGCGCTGTCGGGCTCGGTCGGGCCGATCCTCGGGCAGAACTGGGGCGCCGGACGTTTCGACCGGATGCGCCGCGGCCTGACGGATTCGGCACTGTTCGCGATCGGCTGCGTGCTGGTCGCCTGGGCTACGCTCCTGCTCCTGCGCGGGCCGATCATCGCAGCCTTCGGCGCGACCGGGCTGACGGCCGAGCTCGTCTCCTTCTTCTGCCTGATCAGCGGGCCGATGTGGGTCTTCGTCGGCCTGCTCTTCGTCGCCAACGCCGCCTTCAACAATCTCGGCATGCCCCTCTATTCGACGCTGTTCAGTTGGGGGCGCGCGACGCTCGGGACGATGCCACTCGCCTTCCTCGGCGCGCATCTCGCGGGGCCGAAGGGCGCGCTTGCGGGTTCGGCATTGGGCGCGGTGGCGTTCGGCCTGGTATCGCTCGCCTTCGCCTATCGCGGCATCGGCCGGCTGGAGCGGCAGTCCGCCGGCTGAGCGTTTGCCTTGAGGGGCGGCGCTGCTATCGTCGCGGCCAGCGCGGCGCCCGACCGCGAGGGAGGCGCGCCATGATGAACCTGTTCGAGATGATGCAGCAGGCCCAGGGCGGGCAGGCGATGCAGAACATGGCCCGCCAATACGGGCTTTCGCTGCAGCAGACGCAGGCCGCGATCGAGGCGCTGCTGCCGGCCTTCTCGATGGGCCTGCAGCGCCAGACCCAGGACCCCTACGCCTTCGGCGGCCTCGCCCAGATGATGACCGCCTCGCCCTTCGGCAAGATGTTCGAGGCCTATGGCGGCGGGATTCCAAGCCAGGCCCAGAGCATGGGCAATGACGTGCTCGGCCAGCTCTTCGGCTCCAAGGAGGTCAGCAACGCGGTCGCGGCCCAGGCGGCGGCGACGACCGGGGTCGCGCAGGCGATCCTGAAGCAGATGCTGCCGGTGATCGCGGCGATGCTGATGGGCGGGTTGTTCAAATCGACCAGCAACACTGGCCTCGGCGGCATCCTCGGCCAGTTCACCGAGATGATGCGTGGGCAGATGGGTGGCATGGCCGGCGGAGGTCAGCCCGCGCCCGGACCGGCCAACCCGTCGAACCCGCTCGATTCGATCCTCGGCGGCCTGTTCGGCAACGCCATGGCACCGCCTGCCGGCGGCACGCAGGGCGGAGGGCCCTTCGGCGGCGGACAGATGCCGGGCGGCCAGGTCGGCTCGGACCAGATGGGCGGCGGCATCCTCGGCCAGATCCTGACCGGAATGCTCGGCGGCGCCCAGCCTCAGGCCGCGCCGCAGGCCTCGCGCTCGCGCCAGCCCGAGCCGGAGGACGAGCCCGCCGAGACGCCGCCGGCGTCAGGTGCGACCGGGCCGGGCTCGATCGGCCTCGACGCCCTCAACCAGATGTTCGAGCATGGCCGCCAGATCCAGGACAGCCATCAGGATGCACTGAAGTCGATCTTCGACACCATGTTCGGCGGCAAGCGCTGACGCAGCCGACCGGGTTGGCGCCGCTGCCGGCTTCAGGCGGCGCGCCGGCCTTCGGCGCGCGCCATGCTGGCGGCAAGGCCGTTGAGCGCACCGATATCGGCGCCGGTGCGGAAGCTGGCGACCAGTTCGTTGAGGTGCTGGATCTGGCTCATCAGTGAAGTGGCGCTGGCGGCGCTTTCCTCGGCCAGCGCCGCATTCTGCTGGGTCATCTCGTCCATATGGGCGACGGTCTGGCTCATCTCGTCGATACCGTTGGCCTGCTCGGCCGAGGCCGATGAGATGTCGGAAACGGTCGCTGCGACCTTGCCCGAAGCGGCGACGATACGCTCCAGAACCTCGCCGGCGGAGCGCACCAAGCCGACGCCCTGCTCGACCTCGCGGCCGGATTCGCTGATCAGGGCGGTGATGTCCTTGGCGGCGTCGCCCGAGCGTTGGGCGAGCGTGCGAACCTCACTGGCGACGACGGCGAAGCCCTTGCCGGCATCGCCGGCACGCGCCGCCTCGACGGCCGCATTCAGCGCCAGCAGGTTGGTCTGGAAGGCGATCTCGTCGATCACTGAGGTGATGTCGGAAATCTTCTTCGAGGCCGTCTCGATGCGGTTCATCGCCTCGACCGCATCGCCCACGATGGCGCCGCCCTTGCGGGCGACCTCCATCGCTTCCTCGGCAAGCGCGACCGCCTGCCGCGAGGCATGAGCGGATGCCTTGACGGACGCTGCGAGCTCTTCGGTGGTGGCTGCGGTCTCCTCCAGCGAGGAAGCCTGTTCCTCGGTGCGCTTGGAGAGGTCGTCGGCGCCGGAGTTGATCTCGCGGGCCGAGTTGCCGACATCGCCCGAGGTCGCCTGGATCGTCCGCACAGTCTCAGCGAGACGGCTTACGGCAAGATTGAAGTCGTCGCAGACCTTGACATAGGCCTCGGCCACAGGCGCGTCGATGCGATAGGTGAGATCACCATCCGACAGCAGTTCGAGCCCCTCGGCGAGTACCGCCATGACCTCGCGCTGTTCGTCGGCGAGCCGTTCCTGTTCGCGGACCCGGGCGGCGCGCTCCTGCTCCATCTGGCGACGCTGCGCCTCGGAGGCATCGCGACCCTCCGCCGTTTCGGCCTCGAGGCGCTGCACGGCGAGACCGTTCTCCTTGAAGATCTGGACGGCGCGGGCCATCGCACCGATCTCGTCCTTGCGACCCTGCCCGTCGATCGCGACGCCGTAGTCGCCGGCCGAGAGATCACCCATGCGCCGCTTCAGCAGGTCGAGCGGGCGGGTGATGGTGCGCGTCGCCAGCAGCATCGCGCCGACGAGGCCGAGCAGCAGGCCGAAGCCGGTCAGCGCCAGCATGAGCTGGTTCAGCCCTTGGCCCGCCGCGTCGAGCTGGTCGGCATGGGCCTGCGTATCGGCCTTGATCTCGTTGTTGAGCTTGCTGGCATCGGCGACGATGCCGCTGACCGCGATGTCGAGCTGGGACATGATCGAGAGCGCGGCGAGATCCTCGTCCTTGGCCGCCTGCTTGACAACATCGTCGATCTGACCCTTCAAGGTGACGAAGCGCCGCGCAAGCGCGTCGAAATCGGCGGCGCGGGCGGGAAAGCTGATCTTGGCGTTGACGAGCTGCATCTGCGCGGCGGCATAGGACTGGTCGACCGCCTTCAGCGCCACGTCGAGCTGCTTCATGTATTCGGGGTAGGCGATGGCCTTGTAGAGATCGCGCAGGACGTCGCTCATGGTGCGCGTCGCCTCGGCGGAATCGAGGATGGCACCGGCGCGCTGGTAGATCAGCTCCGAATAGGTCTTCTGGATGCGGCCATATTCGGTACCGCCATAGAGCGCCGTCGCCCCGCTGATCGCGCCGATGATGAGCAGGGGCATGGCGATCTTGGTCCGGATCGCGAGATCCTGGAGCCGCAGGGAGAAACGCATCATCGATATCCTCATGCACGGTCCGTGCGCGCCGTTGCGCGCGCCTCATCGCGGCAGAGAATCGTCGGTCTTGGTGAATTTTGGGTTAGGCCGTTCGGCCTAGTTACAAATTTGCAGCAAGAATCGCGCGAAATGTCCGCTCGGCGGCGAGGCGCTTTGTCGAACGCGCAGGTTTGCGGGCGCTACACGGTGTTTCCCGACCCGGAGCGTGCCAGGCCCAACGCGGGCCTGGAGCGAATGCCGCGGCATCCGCCCGTCGACCGGCATGAGCCGAGACCTCAGCCGTAGCGCCGTTGCGGCTCGGGATGGCCGCCGCCCGTCATCATGGCCGCCAGGCCGCGCAGTTCGACGACATTGTCGGCGGTGCGGAAACTGGCGACGAGCCCGTTCAGACGCTGGATCTGATCGGTCAGCGCAGTGGCGGAGGCAGCGCTTTCTTCGGCCAGCGCCGCGTTCTGCTGGGTCATCTCGTCCATATGCGCGACGGTCTGGCTCATCTCGTCGATGCCATTGGCCTGCTCGGCCGAGGCCGATGAGATGTCCGAGACGGTGGCCGAGACCTTGCGCGAAGCCTCGACGATCTGGCTCAGCGCCTCGCCGGCCGAACGGACGAGGACGACGCCCTGCGCGACTTCATGGCCGGATTCGCTGATCAGGGCGGTGATGTCCTTGGCGGCGTCGCTCGAGCGCTGGGCGAGCGTACGAACCTCACTGGCGACGACGGCGAAGCCCTTGCCGGCATCGCCGGCACGGGCCGCCTCGACGGCCGCATTCAGCGCCAGCAGGTTGGTCTGGAAGGCGATCTCGTCGATCACCGAGGTGATGTCGGAAATCTTCTTCGAAGCTGCCTCGATGCGGCTCATCGCCTCGACCGCATCGGTGACGATGGTGCCGCCCTTGCGGGCGACGTTCATCGCTTCCTCGGCCAGCGCGACCGCTTGCCGCGAGGCATTGGCGGCGGCCTTGACCGAGGCTGCGAGCTCCTCGGTGGTGGCTGCGGTCTCCTCCAGCGAAGAAGCCTGCTCCTCGGTGCGCTTCGACAGGTCGTCGGCGCCCATGTTGATCTCGTGCGCGGCGTTGCTGACGTCACCCGACATCGACTGAATGGTGCGCACCGTGTCGGAGAGCCGCGCGACCGCGCCGTTGAAGTCGTCGCGCAGCTTGGCGTAGTCGGCCGCGACCTCGGCATCGATGCGATAGGTCAGGTCGCCGGCGGAGAGATGCTCGAGCCCCTCGGCGAGCACGGCCATCACCTCACGCTGCTCGGCGGCAAGGCGCTCCTGCTCGCGGGTCCGGACCGCGCGCTCCTCGTCGATTTGCCGGCGCTGGGCTTCCGAAGCTTGGCGGCCTTGGGCCGTCTCGGCCTCGAGCCGCTGCACGGCCAGTCCGTTGTCCTTGAAGATCTGGACGGCCTTGGCCATGTCGCCGATTTCGTCGGACCGGGCCATGCCCGGAATGACTGTCTCGAAATCGTTGCGGGCGATCCGCTCGATCGCCTGCTTGAGCAGGATGATCGGGCGCGCGATCGAATTGCCTATCATGATCGCAAGCACCAGGCCGAGAACGCAGACGAGTCCGGCGCTGATCAGGATCGCCTGGAACAGCGTTTCGCTGGCTTGCGCCGCGCGCTTGGTCGCAGCGGTGTTCTTGGCGTCGGCGGCGGCCCATTTCGTCTGCGAGACGTCGGAGACGGATTTGAGCAGGGTTTCGAGCTTGGCGCTGGCTTCGGCCCGGGAATCGAACGCAGCCGTCATGCCGGCGACCGTGGTGTCGAAGGTCGCGAGGGCCGCCTGCATGCTGGCTGCGAGTTTCTTGAGGCGGGCGCTGGCGGTGGCGTTGCCGTCGACGGCGGCCGCCGCTTCGCGGGCGCGGCCGGTCTCGGTCGTGATCTGGTCCAGGAGCCGCTTGTCGCCCGACAGGGCATAGCGGCCTCCGGCCATCGTGAGCTGGGCGAGCGAGACCTGCATGCGCCCGACAGCGGAGAGCAAGGCCTGATCGGTGCTGCGCGAGGCACTCTCGGCCATCGCCGAGCTCGGATTGGACAGGGCCGCCGCATTGTCGAGCAGCGCGCTCCCTGCCGCGACCGCGGCGGCGATGGCATCGACCGTCATCGTCGCCTGATTCTTCAGCGGCGATGTGTCGGAGCTGGTCGAATCCTTCCCGACTTCGAGCGCGAGATCGGCAAAGGCCGCCGTCATGGCGTCGCGGGCGGCAGCCGAACCTGAACGCAGATAGTCGCTCAGTTTGGCGCGGGCGAAGAGAATTGAACGATTGACCGCGTCGGCCTCGCGGCGATGGATCGTCGCCGCCCCACGATCGATGTCGGCCTCGCGAAAATCCCTCGCGATGTAGAGCGTCGTCATGAACGCCGCGACGGCCACACCCAGAACCGCGAGAAAGCCGGACAGGATCCGGACCCTGAGGGTGCGCAGCATTCGCATCGTGCAAAACCTTTCAGGCAAGCGATCGGGACATGGGCCCGGAGCTGCCGACAACGACATCGTTCACGACGAACGGTGATGAGGTCATTCGATCCGATCGCGGCCCGGCAACAGGGCCTGCCGCGATCGGAATCATCGTCGATCGAGCGCCGGACGAGCCAGCGCGACGCTCACGCGGTAGCGTAGCCGGTGACGCGCTTGAGCGAGTCGGCGCCGTAGATCTCGACCATTTTGCCGCGGACGGCCGCCGCAGCGTCCTTGAAGGCGGCGCGGTCGACGTCCTCGACGACGGTCATGCCCGAATTCTTGAGAGCGGCGAGGCCTGCCTTCTCGGCATCGTCGGCGAAGTCGCGCTGGGCTTTCACGCCTGCGGCACCGGCCTTGACGATAACGGCCTTTTCGGTCGCGCTCATCTCTTCATAGACGTCGTTGGACACCGCGAAGACGAGCGGCGCATAGATGTGGCCGGTCAGCGAGATGTGGCTCTGGACCTTGTTCAGGCTGGAACTGACCGCGATGCCGGTCGGATTCTCCTGCGCTTCGAAGCGGCCGGTGCGCAGCGCCTCGACGAGCTGATTGAAGGGCAGGACTTCGGCCTTCGCGCCCATGGCGAGGAAGGTCTCAAGCGTCGGCACGGAAATCTGAACGCGGATCTTGAGATCCTTGACGTCCGCGGGGGTCCGGATCGCCTTGTTGGCGGTGATGTGCCGCATGCCGTTCTCGCCCCAGCCGGCGACGAAGATGCCCTTGGGCTTGAGCGACTCGGTGGCATAGGCACCGAGCGCGCCATCGAAGGCGGCGCGGGCCGAGGCTGCGTCCTTGAAGAGGTAGGGCAGCTCGATCAGGCTGATGTCCTTCAGATAGTCGGCGGCCGGCCCGATATTGGTGACGAGGACATCGAGCGTGCCGTCGACGATGGCTTTCGTCGTCTGCGATTCATTGCCGAGCTGGGCGCTCGGGAAAATGTCGATGGCGAGGCTGCCGCCGGATAGCGATTCGACCGCCTTGGCGAAGGCTTCCGCACCGGCATGGATGCCCGAGGTCGTGGTGTTGTTATGCGCGAGACGCAGCCGGCGCGCCGCGGCGCGCGCGATATTGGGCACGGCGAGCGTGACGGAAGCCGCCGCTCCAACCGCAAGAATGTGCCTGCGTGTATACTTCGTCATTTCGAAAACTCTCCCGGCGATTGGTCAAATCGCGAGGAGCTTGCGGTCGGACGATTGCCAAAGCGTAAAAAAGCCGAGGATTCCGGTCAAATCCGGTTCTTTCGGGTTGAGACCGCGGCTCGTTTTCAACCAGATTGCGTGCATGATCGATGATGCCCTCTCAGGTTGAGACGACACCCAAGAAAAAGGGCGGAAGCACGAAGCTCCCGCCCGCAGGAACGCGCAGCCCCAAGGGGTCAGGTGCTGCACGCAACCTTGGTGGCGACGACCGGCACGACCGGCCGGACGGCCGCCTTGACGGAGGCCTGACGGACCGCCTCGTCGCGGCGCGCCGAGGCGACGCCGGAACGGGCGCTCGAACGGTCGGCGAGGACGGCCGAGGGATCGGTCAGCCAGGAGGTGGCGAGCGCGCCCTCGACATCGGAGCGCACCAGTCCGAGATCCTTCAGGCCGCGCTCGTCGAGTTCGCCCAGCGCCAGGATTTCTCGGCGATGGATGATGGCTTTCACGAGCGTCGTCACGGCCTGGAAACCCTGGGCAGCGACGCGCGTGACGCCGCCCGAAACGGACGCGAACGACTTCGTGGCAAAGGTCATGACCAACATGACGACCTCCATGGGGTTGGGTGTTTGACGCCCGCAGGCGGCACCCGCTTTCATCGGGCCCACCTCGAGACTGACCAAAGGATAGCTTTCCGCTGGCCATAAGCCAAACGAATGCTTATGATGCTTCACAACACGGATATTGATGAACTCATCGTGGGGGCCGCCATGGCGCATGTGCTCGACGCCGACCAGCTCAAGACCTTCGTCGCGATCGCCGACACCGGCTCCTTCACCCGCGCCGCCGAGATCGTCTTCAAGACGCAGTCGGCGGTCTCGATGCAGATGAAGCGGCTGGAGGAGCGCGTCGGGCGGCCCTTGTTCGGCCGCGACGGGCGCCACGCCAAGCTGACCGAGGATGGCGAGAGGCTGCTCGATTATGCGCGCCGGATCGTCCGGCTGAACCTCGAATGCGTCGCGAGCTTCGCCGATGCCGATCTCAAGGGTCGCATCAGACTCGGCGTGCCCGACGACTACGCCGACCGCTATCTGCCCGAGATTCTGGCGCGCTTCGCCAGGTCCAACCCGCGCGCGGAAGTCACGGTCGTCTGCGAGCCGACGCCGATGCTGGCCGACCGCATCGCCACCGGCGACATCGACCTCGCGATCATCACCCATGTCGAGAGTCGCGGCCAGGGCGAGATCATCCGGATCGAGCCGCTGCTCTGGGTCACATCCGCCCGCCATGGCGTGCATGAGGAGGACCCGCTGCCGCTGGCGCTGGGCCGGCCGACCTGCAACTGGCGCCAGGCCGCGGTCGAGGCGTTGGAGGCCAAGGGCCGTCGTTTCCGGGTGCTCTATGCGAGCTGGAACTCGACGGCGGTCGGCGCGGCGGTGGTGGCGGGGCTCGCCGTCTCGGTGTTGCCGGAGAGCGCGGTCAGGCCGGGCATGCGCATCCTCGGCCCTGCAGAGGGTTATTCCACGCTGCCGTCCTGCAAGATCGGCCTGCTGCGCACGCGCTTCGACCCATCGGTGCTGTCGAATGCGCTGGCCGAGCACATCATCCAGAGCCTCGACAACCTGGCGAGCTTCAAGACCGCGGCCGAGTGAGCGGCCGGCCTCACGGCTTCAGGTTGGAGGCGGCCTTCTGCAGGATGCCGGTGACGGAATCGCCGATCTGAGTCGCCCAGACGACGATCGTCAGCGAGACGAGCGCCACCACGAAGCCATACTCGATGGCCGTGGCGCCGCGCTCGTCGCGGACGAAGTCGATGCATCTGGTGCGCAGAAACTGCATCCTGACACGCTAGCGCAGGCGAGCCGCCATCCGGTTAACGCGGATGGCGCAATGCAGCGCGACGCCGCAGGCCTCGGCCTATAGTTTCAGCTCGGTAAAGACCGGCTCGATCTGGCCGTCCCAAGCACCCGCAAAGCGTCCGGCGAGCGCCTGCGCCAGCGTCCTGTCTTGTGCCAGGACTGTGTCGAGCGGCGCGAGATGGGTGCTCTCGTCGGACCCAGCGGCATTCTTGCGCGCGCGCCGGGCCAAGCCGGCGCGCGACAGCGCCACGACCTCGCGGGCGACCTCGGCGAGGCTGCGGCCGGCGATCGTCGCGCCGAGCCCCTGCTTCGGCACCGCATCGCGCAGGGCCTGGCGCTCGGCCGTGCTCCAGCCCTTGACCAGGTCCCAGGCGGCATCGAGCGCGCTTTGGTCGTAGAGCAGGCCGACCCAGAAAGCCGGCAGCGCGTTCAGCATCTCCGGCGGCCCGGCATCGGCGCCGCGCATCTCGAGGAAGCGCTTGAGGCGGACCTCCGGGAACAGCGTCGAGAGGTGGTTCGCCCAATCCGACATCGTCGCGCGCTCGCCGGGCAACTGCGCCAGCCTGCCGGCCATGAGATCGCGGAAGGAGGCGCCGGCGACATCGTGATAGACCGCGCCGCGCTTGACGAAATACATGGGCACGTCGAGCGCCCAGTCGACATAGGCCTCATAGGACATGCCCTCGTCGAAGGCGAAGGCGATCATGCCCGAACGGGCATTGTCGGTGTCGCGCCAGATTTCGGAGCGCATCGACTGCAGGCCGTTGAGTCGGCCCTCGGTGAAGGGCGAGGACGCGAACAGCGCGGTCGCCAGCGGCTGCAGCGCCAGCGAGACGCGCAGCTTCCGGACCATGTCGGCCTCGGTCGCGAAATCGAGGTTCACCTGCACGGTGCAGGTGCGGAACATCATGTCGAGGCCCCGCGTGCCGACCTTGGGCATGTAGTTGGCCATGATCTTGTAGCGGCCCTTCGGCATCACCGGCGTCTGCTCGCGCGTCCACAGCGGCGAATGGCCGAGCGCGACGAAGCCGATGCCGTGAGCGGCCGCGACCGCCTTGACGTCAGCGAGATGGCCGGCGAGTTCGTCGGCCGTCTCGTGGACGGTCTCGACCGGGGCGCCCGACAGCTCGAACTGGCCGCCCGGTTCGAGCGAGATCGCGCCGCCGCCGTCCGGCCCGGCGAGGCCGATGATGCGGCCGGCATCGAGGATCGGCTCCCAGCCGAGACGGGCCTGCATGCCCTCGAGCAGATGGCGGACGCCGCCGCGCCCGTCGCGCCCGTCATAGGGCACCGGCGACAGGTCATGCGTATAGAACGGGAATTTCTCGTGCTCGGTGCCGAGCCGGAAGGCCGAAGCGGGTTTCTCGCCGGCGGCGATCCAGGAGACCAGTTCGGCCTTGGACCCGATCGGGGTCGAATCGGACACATCGCGAGCCATGGGCGCTCCGGCAGCAGGATCAGGTCGGCCGAAGCGCCACGGCTCCGGGAGGAGCCGCGGGTCAGGCGCGGGTCGCGCCAGACATAGGCGAGCGCCGGACGCTCGACAACGACCCAGGCTGCGCGTTCATGGAAGAGTGATCCATGCCTGGACGCAAGGCCGCCTGGACGCAAGGCCGCCTGGACGCAAGGCCGGGCTGGACGCGAGGCCGGGCTGGACGCGAGGCTTGGCTCAAGCCGCGCCGCGCAGCACCTGCGGACTGCCTGAACGGTCGCCCTGCGACGGGAGGCCGAAGCCCGCGCCGTCGAGCCGCGTCTCCGACGCCAGCCAGTCGACGACGGCGACCAGCCCCGCCGCCTGGCCACCGGACCGCGAGCGCGCCTCCTCGAAGACCGCGAGCTGGACGTCGGCGCTGGTGCCGCCGGCGGCCAGCGTCCGGCAGTGTTCGAGATCGCTCTTGCAGCCGAGCGCTGCCGCGTCCGCGGCCAGCTCGCCGAGCAGTTCGTCGATCAGCGCCGGGATCGCGCGCATGGTGCGGCTCTGCGCATCGATCAACCCGCCATGGACGCCGTAGCGCTGGGCGCGCCAGAGATTTTCGGCTGCGACGGCGCGCGCCGCCACGGTGAGACCGACATTGAGCTTGGGACGGCGCAGCAGATGGCGGACGAGGCAGCGATAGAGCGCCGCGACCGCCAGCGTGTCGTCGAGCCGCGTGCAGCTGTCGGCGATGCGCAGTTCGAGCGTCGGGTGCTTGTCGGAGGGCCGGATCGCCCACCAGATGTAGCTCGCATCCTTGATCGCGCCGGCTGCGACCAGCGTCTCGACATAGGCGCGGTAGTCGGCCGGTTCGGCGAAGAGTTCGGGCAGGCCGGTGCGCGGCAGCTCGGCATATGCCGAGAGACGGTAGCCCATCAGCCCGGTACGCTGGCCCTGCCAAAAGGGCGAGGAGGTCGAGAGCGCCAGCAGCAGTGGCAGATAGGGCATGATCCGGCCCATCAGCCGGATGCGCTCGTCCTCGTCGGCGATCTCGACATGGACATGAAGGCCGCAGAGCTGGTTGCGGCTGCCGAGCATCTGCAGGTCGCGCATGATCTGGTCGTAGCGCGAGGCCTCGGTCGCGCGCTGGCGCGACCAGACGGCGCTCGGATGCGTGCCGCAGGCGAGCAGGAGCATCTCATGTTCGAGCGCGAGCCCCGCCAGTCCCTTGCGCAGCTTCGACAGGGAGCGGCGCGCCTCCCCCATCGTCTCGCAGACGGGCGTCGCCACCTCGATCTGCGATTGCAGCATCTCGCGCTGCACCTCCTTGGGAAAGGCCTCCTGCACGGCGCGGATGAATTTCGGCGAGACCTTGCGGACGATGCCGCGGCTCGCCGCATCCGATAGGAAGTATTCTTCTTCGATTCCGAAGCGGAGCGCTTCGCTCATGACGGCATCCTCGGCAGGCGGTGTGGTTCGGCCGCGCGGAAGGATGGTGTCGCCCATCTGGCCCCCCGCCGGATTCGCGCCAGCCTGACCGTCAATGAGTCGAGAATACGACCTTCCCCACGTCCGCCAGAACGCCCGAACCGGCGCGGCGTTCCCCGATGTCCCGCCTCACCCAGCGATCAGCGCGGCCAGTCGCCGCATACCGCCTGGACGAGCGCCAAGGCGGCGACGGCGGCGGTGTCGGCGCGCAGGATGCGCGGTCCCAGCGACAGCCTGAGCGTGTTCGGCCGGGCCAGGATGCGTTCGCGCTCGGCCGGGTCAAAACCGCCCTCCGGGCCGATCAGCACGGCGAGGCCGCCGGCCGCTTCAGCCCCGTCCAGCGCCGCGATCGGGTTCGCCCGACCGGCGTCCTCGTCGCAGAAGACCAGCAGGCGCTCCGGCGCCAGCGCGTCTAGGGCATCAGCGAGCGGCAGTTCCGGCCTGATCTCGGGTAGAGCGAGGATGCCGCATTGCTCGGCGGCCTCGACGGCGTTCGCCTGCAGGCGATCGAGATTGAACCGCGAGACCTGGGTCCGGCGCGTGAGGACCGGCTGCAGGACGCCGGCGCCCATCTCGACCGCCTTCTGGGCCATGTAGTCCAGCCGCGCATGCTTCAACGGAGCGAACAGGTAGTGCAGGTCCGGCGCAGCCGGCTGCGGCCGCGTCTGCCGGAGCGGTTCGAGGCTCGCCTGCTTGCGCCCCTCCACGGCCAGCGCCGCGAGCCATTCGCCGTCGCGGCCGTTGAATACCAGCACGCCGTCACCGGTCTTCAGGCGCAGCACGTTCAGCAGGTAATTGGCCTGCTCGCGGGCGAGCGGCACGGGCACGCCGGTGGCGAAGGCCTGCTCAAGGAAAAGCCGATGCCGGGCGGTGTCAGGGGCGGACATGCTCTCCAGGGTCCTCGATCCGGGCGTTTCCCGCGGCTAGACAGGAAAACCGCCACAATCCAACGCTAACGGCGAGTGGACTCTCGCCGGCGCTTGGCGCTAACACGGCGGAACTGTTAAGGACATCGCGGACTACAAGCCGACCGCGACGATGGAAATCCGGAGCAAGACATGATGCCGCGCAAGATGGCCTCGGGGATGATTGCGAGCGTCGGGCTCGCCGCCGCCTCGTTCCTCGACGCAGCGCCGGTGATGGCGCAGGCGTCGGGCTGCGAGCAGGTCCAGAAGCTGCTCTCGGAGCGGCAGACGATCGTCGGCCAGCTCAATTCCGCCTCCAAGGCCAAGCGCAAGCTGACGCCGGCCCAGGCCTGCAGCACGCTCGGACGGCTCGTCGGAAACGGCAACGAGGCGGTGAAGTTCGCCACCGCCAACCAGGACTGGTGCCAGATTCCGCCGAGCTTCATCGACGGGCTGAAGGCCGACAACGACAAGGCCGTGACCATCCGCAACCAGGCCTGCAACGCGGTCAAGCAGCAGGCGGCGATGCAGGCGCGGGCGCAAAAGCAGGCGCAGGGCCAGAGCAACAACCCGTTCGGTGGCGCCGATGCGATCACCGGTGGGGCGCTGCGGGTTCCGCAAGGCGCGCTCTAGCCCGCCATGGCGCCGGCGAGCGAGACAGCCGGCCGCCGTGACGCGCCCTTGCCCGATGCGCTGCGCGGTCACTGGGTCGATACCCGCGCGCCCGTGGCCATGCGGCCCTATCTCAAGCTCGCCCGGATCGAACGGCCGATCGGCTGGCAGCTCCTGCTCCTGCCCTGCTGGTGGGCGGCGGGGCTCGCGGCGATCGCCGCGGGCAAGCCCTTTCCCGATCCCTGGCACTGCCTGCTCTTCTTCATCGGCGCGGTGACAATGCGGGCCGCAGGCTCGACCTTCAACGACATCATCGATCGCAAGCTCGATGCGCAGGTGGCGCGCACGCGCGGCCGGCCCTTGCCGTCCGGCCAGGTCACGGCGAAAGCGGCGGCCGCCTTCATGGTGGCGCTGTCGCTCGTCGGTCTGGCAGTCCTGCTGCAGTTCAACCGCTTCACGATCCTGCTCGGGATCGCCTCGCTCGGCATCGTGGCGATCTACCCGTTCATGAAGCGCGTCACCGACATGCCGCAATTCGTGCTCGGCCTCGCCTTCGCCTGGGGCGGGCTCGTCGGCTGGAGCGCGGTGTTCGGCCGGCTCGACGCGCCGGCCTATCTGATCTACGCGGCGGCCATCGCCTGGACGATCGGCTACGACACGATCTACGCGCTGCAGGATCTCGAGGACGACGTCATCGCCGGCATCCGGTCGAGCGCACGCTATTTCGGCGCGCATGCGCGCGCGGCTATCGGCGGCTGCTTCGGTCTCGCGGTGCTGCTCGCCTCAGGCGCGATCTGGCTCTCGGGCGGTGGCGTCTTCGCCTGGTTGGGGCTTGCCGCCTTCGCGGGCCATCTCGGCTGGCAAGTCTCGCTCATCAAGGGCGTGACGCCGATGCTGGCGTTGCGGCTGTTCCGCTCGAACTGGCATGCCGGCCTGCTGCTGCCGGCGGGCTTCGCGCTGGATTGCCTGTGGCGGTTCGGCGTCTGAGCCAGACTATGCCTGATGTGACGCTGAGATTCGTCACGGCGGAGACGGTTCGGGCGATCTGCGATCTGAAGCCGCGCACGGACCAGACCGGCTTCGTCGCTCCCAACGCCGTCTCGATCGCTCAGGCGCATTTCAATGCCGCGGCCGAGTTCCGGGCGGTGTATGCCGACGAGATCCCTGTCGGCTTCGTGATGTGGCGGCCGGCCCCGCGGCCGGACACTTGGTATCTCTGGCGCTTCATGATCGACGGCATGCAGCAGGGGAATGGCTACGGCGGATCGGCCCTGAGGCTTCTGATCGACGAGCTGCGCGGGCGGCGAGGCCAGGTTCTGACGACGAGCGTGGTGCTCGGCGACGCTGGGCCCTTGCGGTTCTATCGAGGGATCGGCTTCAGAGAGACCGGCGCATTGACGACCAATGGCGAGACCGAACTCGCACTTGCGCTCTGAGCGAGGCCGCGATCAGTCCGTGAACCGCTCGCCCGAGACGACGACCGGGCGATCCTGCCGCATTCCCGGCTTGCGCCGCATCAGGAAGCGCGGCCGGCGGCCGTTGAGGAAGCCGTGGCGGCGGCGGATGCGGACCGGGCCGAGAGCCAGCCGGCCGATCTGGGGGTAAGGCTCCGAGACGGCGCCGTCGCCGGTCTCGATCAGCAGGGGCAGACCGCTGGCGGCGCCGCAGGCGCGCCACATCGCCACCGCGTCGTCCTGGTCGGCCAGGGCGATCGTCACCGAACGGCCGTCGCCGGCGGTCAGCGCGAGCTCGAAGCGTTCTTCGTCGGTGGTGCCCGGCAGGAGCCGCAGCGCGATGCCCCGCCAATCGGTGGCGGGCCGCAGGATCCTGACCGAGCCGATGCGCTCGACGCTGCGCGCGTCTTGCCTCGCCGGCATCGGGTTTTTCGGAGCGGTGGTCGCGCTGCCGGAGAGAGCGGCTATGAAGCCGACCTCTCCGGCAGCCGGCGTGACGCTGGCCATCGGTTTAAACGCCTCTCATGTCCCTGCCGCATCGGAGCCCTCTGTGTGTCCCGGGGCTCTCGTGCTTGCAGGTCGAGAGTGCGGCCAAGCCCTCTCCGAGCGCTTAATCGGCTCGGTTAAAAGACCGTGTTTTCGGGCGCAAACGAGCCGGCATGGCCTGTTTCATGCATGATGCTTGACGGAATCTTTCGGTGCGCGGCGGCTTTTTCGGCTTGTCACTGGAGCAGCGGAAGCCGATAGGGAGAGCATCATGAGCACGCCCCCGATGCCGATCGCGTCCGATCTTCTGCCGGCGATCCGCGAGAGCTGCATCGAGGCCGGCGAGATCGCGCTCGGCCTGTTCCGCCCCGGCGAGAAGACGGCGGCCAAAACCTGGTCGAAGAGCGGCGGGTCGCCGGTGACCGAGGCCGACATCGGCGTCGACACCTTCCTGCGCATCCGGCTCTCGGCGCTATTGCCCGATGCGGCCTGGCTCTCGGAGGAGACGGTCGACGACGCGCTCAGGCTGTCGCGGCGCTATGTCTGGGTGGTCGATCCGATCGACGGCACCCGCGCCTACATGGCCGGCTCACCCGACTGGGCTGTCTGCGTCGCGCTGCTCGACGAGGGCCGGCCGATCCTCGGCGTCGTCCATGCGCCGGCATCGGCCGAGACCTATACGGCGCTCGCCGGCGGCGGCGCCCAGCGCAACGGCGTGCCGATCGCCGCGACGATGCTGGGCGAGCTGGACGAGGCCAGGATCGCCGGCCCTAAACCGATGCTCGACGCCTTGATGCGGATCGCGCCGTTCGCGCCGGCCGACAAGATCCCGTCGCTGGCGCTGCGACTGGTACGGATCGCCGACGGCAGGATCGATGCCGGGCTCGTCTCGGCCGACGCGCGCGACTGGGACCTCGCGGCGGCCGACCTGATCCTGCAGGAGGCCGGCGGCTGGGTCGGCGGCAGCGATGGCCAGGCCGCCGTCTACAATCGTGAGACGCCTGTCCATGGCGTCCTGGTCGCGAGCGGGCACAGCCTCAAGGACACGCTGCTCGCCGCGCTCCAGCGCATGCGCGACGGACAGACCCAGCGGATCTGAGGGGGCCTCGGCCGACAAGGTGGCGCACCGGCACTCGCGTCGCCCGGCCGAATGGCTTATGGGGACCGCAACGACGCAAACCGGCCGGGGAATCGACGTGGATCAGGAACCGAAACAGCTTTTGCATCTGGTGATCGGCGGCGAGCTCTCTTCGCTCGAAGGCATCACCTTCAAGGATCTCTCGAAGGTCGACATCGTCGGCGTCTATCCGAACTACGCCAGCGCCCATGTCGCCTGGAAGGCCAAGGCGCAGGCGACGGTCGACCAGGCCCAGACCCGCTATTTCATCGTGCATCTGCATCGGCTGCTCGAGCCCGAGGCGACCAAATCCTGACGGCGACGGCCTTCTTTCTCCGGCATCGGCCGATCGGACGTCGTCCGAACGCCGCCGCAATCCTCCGATAGCGGTTCCCGCACGAAGACCATGGGCTTTTCCCTCCTCAAGACGCGCGCCGCGCAGGAAGCGATCGGCCGGCTGCTCGCCGGCTATCTCCGGCTGGTCAGGCGGACGAACCGCTTCGTCGTCGAGCCGGCGGACATCTATGAGCGCGTCCGTCCCGGACTGCCGCTGATCATCGCGATGTGGCACGGCCAGCACATCATGATCCCGTTCTCGCGGCCGGACTGGATGCCGGCCTGCTCGCTGGTCTCGCGCCATGGCGACGGCGGCTTCAACGCGGTGGCGCTGCGCGAGCTCGGCATCGGCGCGATCCGTGGCTCGGGCGCGCTCGGCAAGAAGATCCGCGAGAAGGGCGGCGCCGGAGCGTTCCTGGCGATGATGAAGCGGCTCGCGGCCGGCGAGACGATGGTGCTGACCGCCGACATCCCCAAGCGAGCCCGCATCGCCGGCATCGGCATCGTCACCTTGGCGAAGGCGTCCGGCCGGCCGATCCATCCGATCGCAGTGGTGACGAGCCGGCGGATCGACTTCAAGAGCTGGGACCGCGCCTCGATCGGCCTGCCCTTTGGGCGTGGCGCGATCGTGGTCGGCGAGCCGATCATGGTCGCACGCGATGCCGATGAGGGAGCTTGCGAAGCTGCGCGGCAGGCGGTGGAGGCCGGGCTCGATGCGGTGCATGCCCGCGCCTATGCGCTGATCGGCGACCGCGACCCCGGCGCCGAGCTGCGGCAGCTCTACACCGGTCCAAGCCGGGTCGGCGTATGATCGGCAAAGGTCCGATCCTGACCGGCTATCGCCTACTCAGCGCGCTGCTGGAGCCGGCGGCGGCGGCGCTGCTGGTCTGGCGGCGGCGGCGCGGCAAGGAGGATCCGACGCGCTTCGCCGAGCGGCGTGGCTATCCCGGCGTGCGCCGGCCCGACAAGACCCTGGTCTGGCTGCACGGCGCCAGCGTCGGTGAGGTCGTGACGCTGCTGCCGCTGGTCGAGAAGCTCAGGCAACGCGGACTGTCCGTGCTCGTCACCTCCGGCACGGTGACCTCGGCGAAGCTGCTCGCCGCGCGGCTGCCAGCGGGCGTGATTCACCAGTACCTGCCGCTCGACGTGCCCCGCTATATGCGCCGCTTCCTCGATTATTGGCGGCCGGAGATCGGCATGATCTGCGAGTCCGAAATCTGGCCGAACATGATGATCGAGGCGCGCAAGCGCGCGATCCCGCTGGTGCTGGTCAATGCGCGGATGTCGGACCGCTCGTTCCGGCGCTGGTACAAGGCGCCGCAGACCTCGCGCTACCTGCTTTCCTGCTTCGAATGCTGCCTCGCCCAGTCGCAGGACGACGGCGAGCGGCTGGCGCAACTGGGCGCACCGCGCGTCTCGATCTCCGGCAACCTGAAATTCGACGTGCCGGCCCTGCCCGCCGACGCCGATACGCTCGCGATCCTCGACGGGATGACCACCGGCCGGCCGGTCTGGATCGCCGCTTCGACCCATCCGGGCGAAGAGGAGGCGATCGTCTCCGCCCATCTCGGCATTAAGCCGCATTTGCCCAAGCTCCTGACCATCCTCGCGCCGCGCCATCCGCAGCGCGGGCCGGAGATCGAGGAGCTGGCGCGGGCGAATGGCGTCGTAGTGGCGCGGCGCGGCGCGGGACAGGCGCCGGAGCGCGACGTCGATCTTTACGTCGCCGATACGGTCGGCGAACTCGGCCTGTTCTTCCGGCTCTCGCAGGTCGCCTTCCTCGGCGGCTCGCTGGTCGAGATCGGCGGCCATAACCCGATCGAGCCGGCGAAGCTCGGCTGCGCCCTGCTGCATGGCCCCCATGTCAAGAACTTCCGCGACGTCTTCGCGGCCTTTGACCGCGACGGCGGCTCGCTGACGGTCGCCGACACGCAGAAGCTGGCGGAAGCCGTGCATCGCTGGCTCAGCACGCCAGCCGCGGCCCGGCAGGCTGCACGGGCCGCCGCCCAGACGGCAGGCCAGCTCGGCGGCGCGCTCGGCCGCACCGTCCAGGCGATCGAGCCGCTGCTGATGCGCATCGCGATCGGCCGGCGCGACGCGGGCGCCTGATGCGGGCGCCGGATTTCTGGTGGCGGAGGCCGGCCGGCATGAGGGCGCGTCTGCTCGCTCCGCTGGGCTGGCTCTATGGCGCGCTGACGCTGTGGCGGATGCGGCGAAGCGGCGCCCGGATCGGCATCCCGGTGATCTGCGTCGGCAATTTCGTCGCGGGCGGCGCTGGCAAGACGCCGACGACGCTCGCGCTGCTGCGGCTTCTCGGCGATCTCGGGCAGACGCCGTTTGCCCTGACGCGTGGCTATGGCGGCTCGCTCGCCGGGCCGATCGAGGTCGACCGGCAAACGCATGGCCCGGCCGAGATCGGCGACGAGACGCTTCTGCTGGCGGCGCAGGCGCGCACCATCGTCTCGCGCAAGCGCGCGCCCGGCGGCGTGCTGGCACGGGAGCTCGGCGCAGGCGTCGTCGTGATGGATGACGGCCTGCAGAATCCCGGCCTCGCCAAGGATCTCCGGCTGGCGGTGGTCGATGGCGAAAGCGGCGTCGGCAACGGTCTGTGCCTGCCGGCCGGGCCTCTGCGCGCGCCGCTCGCCGGCCAGCTCGAACAATGCGACGCCGTGCTGGTGATCGGCCCGGGCGAGGCCGGTGACAGCGTGGCGGGAATGGCGAACGAGACCGGGCTCGCGGTGCTCAGGGCGAGGCTGGAACCCTCGGTGGCGAGCCGCGTCCGACTCGCGGGGCGCCGCGTCATCGCCGTCTCCGGCATCGGCCGCCCGGCCAAGTTCGAGGCGACCCTGCGCCAGGCCGGGGCCGAGATCGTCGACCATCGCAGCTTTCCCGACCACCACGCCTATACGCCGGCCGAAATCGCGAAGCTGCTGGCCGAGGCACGCGAGCAGAGCTGCCCGATCGCGACGACCGAGAAGGACTGGACGAAGCTCGCCGGGTCGTGGCCCGCGGCCGAGCGCGAGCGGGTGATCGTGGTCGCGGTCGGACTTGTCTTCGACGACCCCTCGGCGCTGACCGCGCTGGTGACGCGCACCCTCGCAGCCGGCAAAGGCCGGTCAGGCGCGCCCGGCGCGCCTCAGCCTTAGCTGAACGGCCTCGGGCGAGACATAGGCCTCCTGCCACTCGACCGACCAGTAGCGCAGATCGTCGAGGCGGATCGGCGCGGCCGTGACGGCGCAACGTACGAAGGCGCCCGGCCGCACCACGCGGAACTCGCCATGGCCGTAATCGACGGCGGCTTCCTGACCGGACAGCGGAGGGCGCTCGCTAAAATTCATCTCGTTTGATCGAAACCGTTGATCGGACTGCGGATTACCTGAATAGTCAGCTCTTGTGATAGCGCTCTCGTCGATGATGTCCAGCCTCTTGCGGCTCGCCGCGGCCCTCGCCACGCTTTTGTCGCTCGCTCCGGCCGTCGCGCTGGCGGGCGGCTATGAGCGCGTGCGCATCCCGATCGACGACGGCCATCTCGACGCGGTGCTATACCGTCCGGACGGTCCGGGGCCGTTTCCGGCGGTCGTCGCCCTGCATGGCTGCGGCGGGCTCTGGCGCGAAGACGGCAAGCTCTCGACCCGCCACACCGACTGGGGCGAGCAGCTCGTCCAGGCCGGCCTGATCGTGCTGATACCCGACAGCTACGGCTCGCGCAAGCTCGGCTCGCAATGCGGCATCAAGGACGTCACGGTGCGGCCAAGCCGCGAGCGCGTCGCCGACGCCGCAGCCGCACGACGCTGGCTGCTGATGCGCGACGATGTCCGCAAGGACGGCATTTCGTTGCTCGGCTGGTCCGGCGGCGGCTCGGCGGTGCTGGCGGCGATCCGCAAGGACCGGCGCCCCGCCGACGAGAAGCCCGATTTCGCCCGCGCCGTCGCCTTCTATCCGAGCTGCCGACTGCAACTGGAATCGGCGAGCTTCATGGCGCGGCTGCCGCTGCAGATCCTGGTCGGCGCCGCCGACGACTGGACGCCGCCCGCCCCGTGCGAATATCTGATGCAGGGCGCCCGCTCGCGCGGCGAACCGGTCGAGCTCGTGATCTATCCCGGAGCGCTGCATGATTTCGATCATCCACGGCTCGAGGTGAAGGAGCGAACCGACATCGCCTATTCGGCGACCGGCACCGGCAAGGCGACGGTCGGGACCAATCCGGAGGCCCGGGCGGATGCGCTGAAGCGGGTCAAGGCGTTCTTCACCCGGCACTGATTTCAACGATCTCAGAACAGATCGCCCTGCCCCACTCCGGGCACGGCCTTGCGCAACGGGCGTGCCGGCCGCGGCGGGCCATCGCCGCCTCCCGATCCGCCCGACACGATCGCACCGAAGCGGCCATCGCCGAGCTGAATGCTCAGTGCCAGACCGGGCTGCGCCTGCCCGACGCCACGGATCAAAGTACCGGCCTCGTCGCGGACCAGCGCATAGCCGCGCGCCAGTACGGCCTGGGGACCGAGCGAGGCTGCCAACGCCCAGACGCTCGCGAGCCTGTCGCCGCGGCGCTGGAGGTGGCGCCCGAAGGCCGCCCGGAGGTTGCCGCCGACCGCATCGCTCCGGTCGCGCGCGCGACCGATCCGGTCCTGCTCGCGCTTCAGCAGCGTGGCATGGGCGACGGTCAGGGCGCGCGACAGCGCCTCGATGTCCTTGCGCGCCGTCGCCAGCCGGACGAGCGGCGAATGCCGCGACAGCTTCTGGCTCGACAGGGCCAGCCTGCCCTCGTAGCTGCGGGCGTTTCGGGCCAGTGCCGGAGCGAGCCTCGTCGCGGCGAGGTCGAGCCGCTGGCGCGGGCCCGACAGCACCGCTTCCGGCCCCGGCAGAGCGCGGGCGAGCGCGCGCAAATCGCTGCGGCGGCGGTCGGAGAGGCGGCGCATCGCACCGACCTGACGGCGCGAGAGATCGGCGACTTGGCTCATCAGCTCGGCGCGGACCGGCACGACCTTCTCGGCCGCGCCGGTCGGCGTCGGCGCGCGCAGATCGGCGGCGTGGTCGATCAGGGTCCAGTCGGTCTCGTGGCCCACCGCCGAGACCAGCGGAATCGTGGAAGCCGCCGCGGCCCGGACCACGATCTCCTCGTTGAAGCCCATCAGGTCTTCGAGCGAGCCGCCGCCGCGCGCCACGATGATGACGTCCGGTCGCGGAATGCGTCCGCGATCCGGCAGAGCGTTGAAGCCGGTGATCGCGGCCGCGACCTCGGCCGCGCTGCTCTCGCCCTGCACGCGCACCGGCCAAACCAGGACATGGCGCGGAAAGCGGTCCTCCAGCCTATGCAGGATGTCGCGAATGACGGCGCCGGTCGGCGAGGTGACGACGCCGATCACTTGCGGCAGATAGGGGATTCTCCGCTTGCGCTCCTCGGCGAAGAGCCCCTCGGCCGCCAGCTTCTTGCGGCGCTCCTCCAGCAGCGCCATCAGCGCGCCGATTCCGGCCGGCTCCAGCGAATCGATGATGATCTGATAGCTCGACTTGCCGGCGAAGGTGGTGATCTTGCCGGTGGCGATGACCTCGAGCCCCTCCTGCGGCCGTGTCTTGAGACGGCCGAAGACGCCCTTCCAGATCACCGCGTCGATCTTGGCATTCTGGTCCTTCAGCGAGAAATAGACGTGACCGGAGCCGACCGGGCCGCGATAGCCCGAGATCTCGCCGCGCACCCGGACGAAGCCGAAGGCGTCCTCCAGCGTGCGCTTGAGCGCGCCCGAAAGATCGGAGACCGACCATTCCGGCGTGTTGGAGGGCTTTGCGTCGGGCGATTCGATGTCCATGTCGGAGCATAACCGGAGGATGGCGGCGGCTGAAGCGTTGCCGGACAGGATGAGCGCCGCTATTGCCCTCGGCACAACGGGAAAGGCCGCGCGATGAACATCCTTCTGATCGGCTCGGGCGGCCGCGAGCATGCGCTGGCCTGGTCGATCTCGGCCTCGGCGCTGTGCGACAGGCTCTACATCGCGCCCGGCAACCCCGGCACGGCGCAATGCGGCGAGAACGTCGTCATCGACATCGCCGACCACGAGGCGGTGGCGAGCTTCTGCAAGCTCAACGGCATCGACCTCGTCGTGGTCGGGCCGGAGGGACCGCTGGTAGCGGGGCTCGCCGACGACATCGCGGCCGCCGGCATCAAGGCGTTCGGGCCCTCAAAAGCCGCAGCCCAGCTCGAAGGCTCCAAGGCCTTCACTAAGGAGCTCTGCGCAGAATTCGGCATCCCGACCGCGGGCTTCGGCCGCTTCACCGACGCGGCCTCGGCCAAGGCCTATGTCGCCGCCCAGGGCGCGCCGATCGTGATCAAGGCCGATGGGCTGGCCGCCGGCAAGGGCGTGGTGATGGCCGAGACCCTCGCGGAGGCGAACGACGCGATCGAGATGATGTTCTCGGGCGGATTGGGCGCGGCCGGCGAAGAGGTCGTGATCGAGGAGTGGATGATCGGCGAGGAGGCGAGCTTCTTCGCGCTCTGCGACGGCAGCCATGCGCTGGCGATGGCCTCGGCCCAGGACCACAAGCGCGTCGGCGACGGCGACACCGGCCCCAACACCGGCGGCATGGGCGCCTATTCGCCGGCACCGGTGATGACGCAGGCGCTCGAAGGGCAGGTGATGACCGAGATCATCATGCCGACGCTCAGAGGCATGGCCTCACGCGGCACGCCATTCCAGGGCATCCTCTATGCCGGGCTGATGATCACGGCGCAGGGGCCGAAGCTGATCGAGTACAATGTCCGCTTCGGCGACCCCGAATGCGAGGTGCTGATGCCGCGCCTCAAGAGCGACCTCGTGCCGGCGCTGCTCGCGGCCTGCGACGGCGTGCTCGACCAGATCACGCTGCGCTGGGCGGACGAGGCGGCTCTGACGGTGGTGCTCGCGGCGAAGGGCTACCCGGCCGCCCCGGAAAAGGGCAGCGTCATCAGGGATGTGAAGAAAGCCGAGGCCCAGGACGACGTCCTCGTCTTCCACGCCGGCACGAAGCTGACGGCGACCGGCGATCTCGTCGCCGATGGCGGGCGCGTGCTCAACGTGGTCGCGACGGCCAGGAGCGTCGGCGAGGCGCAAAGGAAGGCCTATGCCGCCGTCGATGTCATCGACTGGCCGGGCGGTTTCTGCCGCCGCGACATCGGCTGGCAGGCGGTGAAGCGGGAGCAGGAAGGTTGAACCCATGAGCAATCTCGACGCCCTCTTCCCCGGCTTCGAGGCGCATTGGATCGACGGTCCCGTCGGCAAGATCTTCGCCCGCGTCTGCGGCGAGGGGCCGCCGGTCGTGCTGATCCACGGTTTTCCGCAGACCCATGCCGAATGGCACAAGCTCGCGCCCGAGCTTGCCAAGACGCACACCGTGGTCTGCCCGGACCTGCGCGGCTATGGCTGGTCGGCGGCGCCCCATGGCGACGGCGGCACGGCGCTTTACAGCAAGCGCGGCATGGGCGAGGACATCGTCGCGGTGATGGAGGCGCTCGGGCATATCCGCTTCGCCGTCGTCGGCCATGATCGCGGCGCACGCGTCGCCTATCGGCTCACGCTCGACCATCCCGGCCGGGTCGAGCGGCTGGCCGTGCTCGACATCCTGCCGACGCTCTCGATGTGGCACGGCATGAACGCGGCCCGCGCCATGCAGGTCTATCACTGGACCTTCCTCGCCCAGCCCGAGCCGGTGCCCGAAGACCTGATCAAGGGCGATCCCCTCGGCTGGCTCGACCGGACGATCGCGAGCTGGACGCGGGCCAAGAACCTCGACCTGTTCGATCCGCTGGCGATGCGCGCCTATGGCGAATCCTTCAACGACCCCGCCCGCATCCACGCGGCTTGCGAGGATTATCGCGCCGGGGCCACGACCGACCTTGCCCATGACGAAGCCGATCTCGCGGCGGGCAGGACGATCTCCTGCCCGGTGCTGGCGCTGTGGGGCGAGGCCGGCATCCCGGCCAAGGGCGCGAGCCCGCTCGAGATCTGGCGCTCCACTTTCGCGCCGAAGGCGCAGGGCCAGGCGATCGAGAGCGGGCACTTTCTGCCCGAGGAGAACCCGGAAGCGACGCTCGCCGGGTTGAAGCCCTTTCTCGCGGCGCCGCTTGCCTGAGCCCGACCAAGACGCCAGATTCAAGCGTATGCCGCGCAGCAAGCCCCTCGCCCGCCCCGATCACCACGCGACGCAGCCCGAACTGGCGCTGGTGCTCGGCGCGGGCGGGGCGCGGGGCCTGAGCCACATCCTCGTGCTGGAGGCGCTCGACGAGCTCGGGATAAAGCCCGCGCTGATCGTAGGCTGCTCGATGGGTGCGATCGTCGGCGCAGCCTATGCGGCGGGGCTCTCTGGCCGAGAGTTGCGCGAGCACACGCTCGCGACCTTCAAGGACAGGACGCGCGTCGTCGCGAAACTGCTCGACGCCCGGATCGGCAAGTTCACCGACCTGATGCGAGGTCTCGGCAACCCCGTGCTGATCGACGGCGAGCGCCTGCTCGACCTGTTCTGGCCCGACGCCGTACCCGACCGCTTCGAGGAGCTGAAGACGCCCTTCGCGGCGCTCGCCTGCGACTACCATCTGCATTGCGAGGTGATGCTGCGCGAGGGGCCGCTGACGCCGGCCGTGGCGGCTTCGCTCGCGATCCCCGGGCTGGTGCGGCCGGTCGTGCTCGGCGGGCAGGTGCTGATCGACGGCGGCGCTATCAACCCCCTGCCCTATGACCGGTTGCTCGCGCCCGGCCGCATCGTCATGGCGGTCGACACCAGCGCGCCGACGACCGTCAGCGATGCCCGCATCCCCGAGCCGCTGGAGGCGATGGTCGGCGTCAGCCAGATCCTGACCCGGACGATCGTGCAACGCATGATCGAACGCCAGCCGCCCGACATCCTGATCCGCGCCGGCGTCGATGCCGTCGGCGGGCTCGACTTCTTCAAGGCCCCGGCGATCCTGGAGGCGGCCGAGCCGGTCAAGGACGAGGTCAAGCGTAGGCTGGGCGCGCTTCTGGAAGCGAAAGCGTAGGCGCTTCAGGCTCATCGCAGCGGAAGCCCGGCAGCGCCGCAGCCAACGCCTCTTCGCCTTCCGGCGTCAGCGTGACGGCACGGGTGTCCTTCCGGCGCAGCACCCAGCCTGTCTCGAAGCAGCGGCAGGCGAGCGCGGCCGCGAGACTGCCGGCGAGATGCGGCTTGCGCTCGCTCCAGTCGAGACAGGGCCGCAGCGCCGCGCGCCGCCCCTTGCTCGCGACCGCCGGATCGAGGCCGAGCCCGCCGAAGACCGCGACGCCCGAGCGCGTCAGGCCATAGCCGCCATCCGCCACCGAAAGATGGCCGCCGGCGACCAGCGCGTCATGGATGGCGATGCCGAGGCGACCAGCGAAATGGTCGTAGCAGGTGCGCCCTCGCGCCAGTTCCGCACCGACGCGCGAGGGAAGCCGCCGACCCGCACCTTGCGCTCCGGCGAGCAGCATCAGCCCTTCGAGCGCGGCGGCGACATCGGCGCCCGCCAGCCGGTAATAACGATGCCGCCCCTGCACGGCGACCGCGATCAGGCCGCCCTGCATCAGCTTGGCGAGATGGCCGCTCGCGGTCTGCGGCGCGACGCCGGCAAGCCAGGCGAGCTCCTTGGCCGTCAGCGCGCGCCCGTCCATCAGCGCGTGCAGCATGTTGGCGCGGGCCGGATCGCCCATCAGATGGGCGATCTCGGCTAGATAGGGTCCGTTCGTGCTCATGGCTCCCATCGTCGCGCACAGGATGCCGTCAGGCCAGCCGGAATGCTACGGCGCCCACCGTAGCGTCCGGTGGCGACAGGATGCGGCGGGAGTGGCAGAAGACCGGCCATGGACCCAGCACTCATCCTCTTCATCGCCGCGACCTTCCTGCTCGCCGGCTTCGTCAAGGGCGTCATCGGGCTCGGCCTGCCGATGATCGCGGTCGGCATCCTCGGCGTCGTGATGGCGCCGGCGCAGGCCGCGGCGCTGCTGGTGGTGCCCAACCTCGTCACCAATGGCTGGCAGATCGCGTCGGGGCCGAGCGTCAAGGCGATCCTGATCCGCCTCTGGCCGATGCTGGCGGGCATCTGCGCGGGAACCTGGGCGGGTGCCGGCCTGCTGCAACAGCAGAAGGACGGCTCGGCCACGCTCTGGCTCGGCATCGCACTGGTGCTCTACGCGCTGGTCGGGCTGAAGGCGGCGAAGCTGCGCGTGCCGGCACGGTGGGAACGCTGGCTCGGGCCGGCAATCGGCATCGCGACCGGTGCAGCCACCGCCGCGACAGGCGTCTTCGTGCTGCCGGCCGTGCCTTATCTCCAGGCGCTGGGCTTCGACAAGGACGAGCTGGTCCAGGCGCTCGGGATCTCCTTCATCGTCTCGACGCTGGCGCTGTCCTTCGGGCTGATCGGCGCAGGCGCGCTAGATCTCACAGTGGCCTGGCATTCCTTGCTGGCGTTGATTCCGGCACTGGCCGGGCAGACGGCGGGGACGACGATCCGCCAGCGGATTTCGGCCGCGACCTTCAAGATGTGCTTCTTCGCGGGATTGCTGGCGTTGGGGACGTATCTGGTGTGGCGGACGATCGGTTGATGCCACGCCCCGGTGCTAGCCGCCGGCGGAGACATGGGCCGAAACGACCCATGTCGCCGCGTTCAGCCTGACGCCGTCAGGCCCGTCACGGGCGACGAGCGCCGCGCGCAAGGCGGGCAGCACGGCCGACCGCAACTCGGCGCGCTCCCGGAGGATCTTGCCCAGCGCCCCGACCCGCGAGCAGACCGCCAGCATCGCGTCGAGGTCGCCGCTCCCGACGAGCTCGTCCCGGGCTGAGATTTCGATCGCCTCGAAGCCCGCCTGCGCCAGAATGCCGCGCAGCCGGTCCGGATCGGCGAAGGCGAAGGGGCCGGGAGCGTCGCGCTCGGCAGCGGCCTGCGGCGGCAGATGGGCAGCGGCCGCGCTGAGCGGCAGGACATCGAGCTCGTTCGCGTCGAGCGCGCGCCAGCAAACGAAGGCCAGACGCCCGCCCCGCTTGAGGCTGCGACGGATATTGGCGAAGGCCGCGACGGGATCGGCGAAGAACATCACGCCAAAGCGCGAGAAGGCCGCGTCGAATGCGCCGGGCTCGAACGGGAAGCTTTGGGCGTCGGCATGGACGAGCCGGACCTGCCCGCATGTGGCGAAGGTCGGCCTCGCATGGGCCAGGATCGCGGCCGAGATATCGATCCCGACCACCCTGCCGCCCGGCCCCACCGCCCGGGCGATCTCCAGCAGGGTTTCGCCGCCGCCGCAGCCGATGTCGAGCACGCTCTCTCCGGGGCGCAGCGCGAGAGCGGTCAGGGCGTGCTGGCCGAGCGGGGCAAGCTGGCGCTCCAGAGATTCGCGGATTTGCGCCCAGGCGGCAACCCGCAGATCGTCAGAGCTCGGGGTGGGCGGAGAGCCGATCGGTTTCACGCCACGATCACCACCGCGCGACCGGACGATGTCGACGCGGCCACGCACGAGCCTACCGGCATCAGCCCAGCTCCAGCGTCGTCACTCCGAACAGCTCCGGGGCGAGCGGGATCGGCGCGCCGAGATACATCCGCGTCGTCTCGAAGCCTAGCGCGAGCCCCGCAGTGGTCAGGAATTCGATGAAGCGCCGGCGTTCAGCCGGAACGTCGATGAAGATTTCGCCGTCGACCGTGACCGCCAGATGCCGGACGAGCGCTCCGGCCGTCGCGTCGTCGAGCGCCGACACCCCGCCAATCTTCCAGCCGGCATGGCACCGGCGGATCACGCCGTAGCCGGTGACTTCGTCTCCCGTGATCGCGACGGCGGCGGCATGCGGCAGTCGAAGCCAGCGCGCGAGAAAGGCCTCTCGCGGCTCGGGGAAACTCCGGCGATCGAAGGCGAGGATTCCCGGCAGGAGGTCGGGCGTGACGGCGACGATCGACGGGCCGGCGAGCCCCCGATCGACGAAAACGCCGCCGAACCGGATGGTGCGGTAGGCCGGCGCGAAGCCCTTCCGGCGATAGTTCTCGAATTGCGCGTCGACGCCGTCGAGCCCGATCGTGCGGCCTGCGAGGCGCGCCATGCCGGCCGTCCACACCGCCTTGCCATGGCCGTGCCCGCGCCGGTCGGCGCGGGTGATGTAGAGCCCGATGAAGCCATAGCTCACGCCATAGGCGACCGCCGCGATGCCCGCGACCATCTCGCCATCGACGAAGGCCCCGATGAAACCCTCCGGGTCCGCCGCCTGGAATGCGGCAGCGTCGTCGAGGCCGGGGTTCCAGCCCTCGGCGCGGGCCCAGCCAACCAGGTCCTCGACCCCGGCCAAGTCGAGCGTTCGGACGACAGGTGCGCTCATCGGATTCCGTGCGGCAAGATCATGGCTCACTGTAGCGCCGCCGGCGCGACACTGCCTAGGAGCGGCGCCGCAGCGTCACCGCCGCTCCTTGAAGAATCCGCGCAACAAGCCCGCCGCCTCGCTCTCGGCGATCCCGCCATAGACTTCCGGCACATGGTGGCATGTCGGGCTGGCGTAGAGCCTGACGCCGTTCTCGACCGCGCCGCCCTTGGGGTCGCCTGCGCCGAAATAGAGCCGCCGGATCCGGGCAAAGGAGATCGCCGCCGCGCACATCGGGCAAGGTTCGAGGGTGACGTAGAGGTCGCAGCCGATCAGCCGCTCGGAGCCGAGCGCGGCGCAGGCGGTGCGCAATGCCAGCATCTCGGCATGGGCGGTCGGATCGCGGGCCTCCAGCGTGCGGTTGCCGGCGCTGGCGAGGACGACGCCGTCGCGCATCACCACCGCGCCGACCGGCACCTCGCCGCGCTCGGCAGCCGCCCGCGCCTCGGCCAGCGCCAGCGCCATGCCATCAGTGTGTCCCGCCCTGCCCTGCACTCTCGAAAACCCTGCTTTGCCGCTCGCGAGCGGCTTAACCCTCTGCTACAAGCGCCGGCTATCGGTCGATGCATCTCACGCCTGAAAACGGCCGGCGGGAACGCGCGACATCATATTTCGAGCATCGACGCTTCGCCAAAGTGCCAGCCACTTTCGCGGACCGTGCTCCGGAGCGATCATGAGCGACGACAACAACCAGAAGGGCCGCGGCCCGCGCAAGGGCGGCGGCGCCGGCGGCCGAGGCGGCGGACGCGACGGCGGCAATGGTGGCGGCCCTCGTGGCGGCGGTTTCGGCCGTGACGGCGAGCGGCGCGGCCCGCCGCGCGCGGCATCCGGCGGTGGCGAGCGCAAGCCGTTCCGCAGCCGCCCCGAAGGCGGGGATCGCCCTGCCCGCAGCCCCGGCGAGGGCGGCGAGCGCCCGGCGCGTCGCTTCGACAAGCCAGCGGGCCAGCGCGACGGTGCGCCACGCCCGCCGCGCGACGGGGCCGAGCGGCCCTATCGCGCCAGGCCCGACGGCGAACGCAGCTCCAGCCGGCCACCGCGCGAGGGCGGAGCACCGCGCGGGCGGAGCTTCGGTGATCGCAAGGAGGGCGCTGGCGGCGGCTTCAAGCGGCCTCGCCCCGAGCGCTCCCGCGAAGGCGGCGAGCGGCCCTATCGGGCGCGTCCGGAGACGGCATCCGCCGAACCCAAGCTGATCGTCGCGCTGCCGCAGGAGCCCGAACGCATCGCCAAGGTGATGGCACGCGCCGGCGTCGCCTCGCGCCGCGACAGCGAGGCGATGATCGCGGAAGGCCGCGTCAGCGTGAACGGCACGGTGCTGGAGAGCCCGGCGCTCGACGTCGGCCCCAACGACGTCGTTCTGGTCGATGGCGAGCCCTTGCCGGCGCGCGAGCGCACGCGGATGTGGCTTTATCACAAGCCGCGCGGGCTGGTGACGACCAACCACGATCCGGAAGGGCGCCCGACCGTGTTCGACGCGCTGCCGGAGGATCTGCCGCGCGTGCTCTCGGTCGGCCGGCTCGACATCAACACCGAGGGCCTGCTGCTGCTGACCAATGACGGCGGGCTCGCGCGGATGCTGGAGCTGCCCGAGACCGGGTGGCTGCGACGCTACCGCGTGCGCGCCTTCGGCAGCGTCACGCAGGACCGGCTCGACACCCTGCGCGACGGCGTCACCATCGAGGGCGTCTCCTACGGCCCCGTCATCGCCCGCTTCGAGCGCCAGCAGGGTTCCAACACTTGGCTCGAGGTCGATCTGCGCGAGGGCAAGAACCGCGAGGTCAAGACGGTGCTGGAGCATCTCGGCCTCGAGGTGAACCGGCTGATCCGCATCTCGTTCGGGCCGTTCCAGCTCGGCGACCTGCCCGAGGGCGAGGCCGACGAAATCCGCTCGCGCGTGCTCAAGGACCAGCTCGGCGAGGAGCTGATGGCCAAGGCGCAAGTCGATTTCGAGGCGCCGCGCCGCGACGAATTGCCGGCCGCGCCGAAACGCGCGCCGAGCGGCGACGACCGTCCGCGCCGGCGTGGCGATGGCGACCGGCGCGAAGGCGGCCGCGAGCGCTGGCAGAGCGACGCGGTGCGCACGCCCTCGCAGGACGACCGCAGCGACAAGCCGTGGAAGCGCACCGTCTGGCGCGACGAGGCGGCGCAGCCGCAGCGCGAGCGCAAGACCCCGCCGCGGCGCGGCGCCGATCCCAAGGCCGAGCGCCAGGCCCGCGAGGAGACCGGCGCGGTGACGCGCCGGCGCGCCCCGGCGATCGCCGATCCGAGCGGCCGCCGGGTGCTGGTCGAGCGCGTCAGCGCGGCCGCGCGCGAGGAGCGACCGGCCACGGAGGGCAAACGCCGGCCCGACCGGCTGCCGCGCAGCGAGCGTGGCGAAGCCTCGGCCCGGCCGGCGCGCACGAGCGAACGACCGGCGGATGGAGCCCGCCCGCCGCGTCGCCCACGCGACGACGGCGCCTCGCGCGAACGTGGCGGCGATCGCCCCTGGCAAGATGCTGCGCCCCGCGGCGACCGCCCCGCGCGGCCGCCGCGCGAAGGTGGGGAACGGCCTGCCCGCAGCTTCAGCGAGCGTGGCGGCGAAAAGCGCGAGGGCGAGAGGCGCCCAGGCGGCCGCAGCTTCGGCGACAAGTCGGGCGGCGCTGGCAAGAGCTTCGGCGGCCGATCCGGCGAGCGTAGCGGCGGCGGCAAATCCTTCGGCGGCAAGCCTGCGGGCGGCAGGCCGTTCGGGTCGCGTCCCGGTGGCGCCGGCGGCAAGGGTCCGCGCCCCGGCGGCGGCGGGCGCGGCAAGCGTGACTGAGGCCTGAGATATGCGGATCGTCGGCGGGCGTTTCGGCGGGCGGCCCCTGGTCGGCCCCAAGCCGGGGATCGGGACGATCCGCCCGACCTCGGACCGCCTGCGCGAATCGCTCTTCAACGTGTTGGCCCACGCCTATGACGAGGCGGTCGAGGGCGCGCGCGTGCTCGACCTTTTCGCCGGCACGGGCGCGATGGCCTTCGAGGCGCTCTCGCGCGGGGCCGAGTTCGCGTTGATGGTCGACGACGGCGCCGAGGCGCGCGGCCTGATCCGCGAGAACCAGATGGCGCTCGGCCTGGCCGGTCTCAGCCGAATCTACCGGCGCGACGCGACGAAGCTCGGCCCGATCGGCCCGATGCCACCTTTCGGGCTGGTCTTCTGCGATCCGCCCTATCGGAAAGGGCTCGGCGAGAAGGCGCTGGTTTCGGCACGCGACGGCGGCTGGCTGGAAACCGACGCGCTGGTCATTCTGGAGGAAGCCGCGGGTGTCGAAATCGCCGTGCCGGAAGGCTTCGCTATGGTCGAGCGCCGCGAGTATGGCGAGACGCAGGTGGCGTTGCTGCGGGCCTGACGCCTGCGCTCACCGCCGGCCGAACAGCTTCTCGATATCGCTGAGCTTCAGCTCGACATAGGTCGGGCGGCCGTGATTGCACTGGCCGGAATTGGGCGTGATCTCCATCTCGCGCAGCAGCGCGTCCATCTCTTCCGGCCGCAGCCGGCGGCCGGCGCGCACCGAGTTGTGGCAGGCCATGGTCGCCAGGACATGGTCGAGCCGGCGCTCCAGCGAGCCGGCGGTTCCATGCTCGGCCAGCGCGTCGGCGACATCGCGGACAAGGCGCTGAAGATTGCCACCGGCGAGCTGCGACGGCGCCTCGCGCACCAGTACCGCGCCCGGCCCAAATGGCTCGATGACTAGGCCGAGCGTGTCGAGATCGGCCGTCGCTGCGTTCAGCCGGTCGGCATCGACGGGATCAAGCTCGACGACCTCGGGCAGCAGCAGGGCCTGGCGGGCGATGCCGGCGCGGGCGCGTTCGGCCTTGAGGCGCTCATAGACCAGCCGCTCATGGGCGGCGTGCTGGTCGACGATGACCATGCCTTCGCGCGTCTGGGCGACGATGTAGGTCTCGTGGAGCTGGGCGCGGGCGGCGCCGAGCGGGCGGTCGAGCGCGTCCGGCGAGGGCTCGGCGGCGTGGGCGCGGGCGTCAGCCGAGGGCGTGCCGAATTCGGCGAAACCGGATTGCGTGGCCGGGCCGAGATTCGGCGCGGAGGCCGACCAGGCCGGTGCCGGCTCGAAGACAGGACGCTGGATGCCCGCGCCGCCGCCGCCGAGCACGGCGCGGAACGCTTCCAGCGTGCGCGCCCCGCCGGTCGTGGTGGCGCGGTGCCCGGCGGCGGCGAGCGCCGCCTTCAGGCCGGAAACGACGAGACCGCGCACCAGGGCGGGATCGCGGAAGCGGACCTCGCTCTTGGCCGGATGGACGTTGACGTCGACGAGGCGCGGCTCGCAGCCGACATCGAGGAAGAGCACAGGGTGCCGGTCGGAGGGCACGACGTCGGCATAGGCGCCGCGCACGGCCGAAAGCAGTAGCTTGTCGCGCACGGGGCGGCCGTTGACGGCCAGATGCACGCCGGCCGAGGTGCCGCGATGGAAGGTCGGCAGCCCGGCAAAACCGGTCAGGATGAAGCCCTCGCGCTGCGCCTCGATGCGCAACGCGTTCTCCGGGAAATCGCGCCCGAGCGCCCGGCCGAGGCGCCGCAGCCGGCCGTCTTCGCCGAGCGGCTCGGCCGGCCAGTCGAACGGGCTGACATGCTCGCCTTCGAGCGAAAACCGGATCGCCGGATGGGCGATGGCGAGCCGCCGGAACATCTCGGAGACGGCCTGCGCCTCGGCACGGTCGCTCTTCAGGAATTTGAGCCGCGCCGGAGTGAAAGCGAAGAGGTCGCTGACCTCGATGCGCGTGCCGGGCGCCGCCGCGGCCGGCCGGACGACACCTTTCTCGCCGGCCTCGACGACAAGGGCCGAGCCCTGGGCGGCGGCGTGCCGGCGGGTGGTGATCGCAAGCCGCGCGACCGAGCCGATCGAGGGCAGCGCCTCGCCACGGAAGCCGAGCGAGCGGATCGCGAACAGGTCGCCATCGGGGAGCTTCGAGGTGGCGTGGCGTTCGACGGCGAGCGCGAGATCGTCCGGCGTCATGCCGGCGCCGTCGTCGACGACGCGGATCAGCTCGCGCCCGCCGGCCGCGATCGTCACGGTGATGGCGCGGGCGCCGGCGTCGATCGCGTTCTCGACCAGCTCCTTCACGGCCGCCGCTGGCCGCTCGATCACCTCGCCGGCGGCGATGCGGTCGACGAGGACGGGGTCGAGGTGGCGGACGGTCATGGGCTCAACGAGCGTGATGGGTGGCGAAGACCGCCGCCGTCATTCTCGGGCGGAGCGAAGCGCGGACCCGAGAATCTCCTGCAGGAGATGCTCGGGTCAAGCCCGAGCATGACGCGCTTTCCAGCGCATCGCCAATCAGCTGCGTCCCTCGGCGAGATAGCGCTTGGCCAACAGCTTCGCCTCCTCCACCGCCGGCTGGTCGAAGGGATCGACGCCCATGGCGTAGCCGGTCAGAATCGTCTCCAGCATGAAATGCATCAGCATCTCGCCATGGATGGTCTCGTCGATCGCGTCGATGTGGAAGCGGCGCACCGAGCAGCCGTTCTTGGCGAAGGTATCGATCATCGCGACGCCTTGGGCGGCGACGAGGTCGCCGATCGTCTTGCCGGCGAAATCGTCCTGGCCGATCTTGTTTGCAAGGCCGGCGTCGATCTTGGGGCCCTTGCCCTTGGCGCCGACGGTGACGACGGTGAAGAACTTGTCCTTGGGCCCGGCGAGATAGAGCTGCTGCTGCGAATGCTGGTCGACCGGGCCGAGCGCGCCGACGGGCTGCGTGCCCTGCCCGTCCTTTCCCAGGCTCTCGGCCCAGAGCTGCATCCACCAGCGCGTCAGCAGCGCGAGCTTGTCGGCATAGGGCATCAGCACGGCGATGTTCTTGCCGCAGCGCATGGCGGCGAGATGAAGCGCGGCGCCGAGCGCGGCGGGCGTCTCGCGCGCGCTTTTGCCGGCAAGCACGGGCGCCACGGCCTGGGCCGCACCGGCGCGCAAAGCCTCAATGTCCATGCCGAGCACGGCGGCGGGCAAAAGGCCGCAATTGGTCAGCACCGAATAGCGGCCGCCGACATCGGTGTGGTGCTCGAGGAAGGGTGTGCCGAAAGGTTCGAGCAAGGCGCGCAGAGGGTGCAGCTTGCCGGGCTTGGCCGGCTCGGACAGGCCCTGGAAATGCTCGCCGATCGCAGCGTCGGCGATGCCGGCGGCGCGGAGCGCTTCGATCGCGGCCATGCTCTGCAGCAGGGTCTCGCCGGTGCCGCCCGATTTCGAGATCGCGACGAATTTCGTCGTCTTCAGCGGCAGCTTGGCGAGCAATGTCGCATAGGTCGCCGGGTCGAGATTGTCGATGAAATGGACCCGCGGGGTTGGTCCGAATTGGCCCAGGCCCGCAATGCCGTAGCCGGTGAGCTGCGCCAGGGTCTGGCCGCCCAGGCTGGAGCCGCCGGTGCCGAGCACGAGGATGTCGGTCGCGCCCGTCTTGAGCCGCGCCGCGGCGGCCTTGACGGGCGGCAGGTCCGCTGTGTCGCTCGGCAAGGCGAGCAGCGACAGGGACCCGTCCTTGGCCTGCTTGGTCAGCTTCGCCAGCGCTGGCGCGAGATCGGCCAGAGCCTGCTCGAAGGCGGCGTCGGGGATGCCGCCCTTGCCGACACCGGATTCGAGCGCGAGATCGAAGCTTTGCTGGAGCATGGAATGACCGTCCGTCGCTGGGCTGGAGGAAACCGGCGTTGCAATATTCAGGCGAGGCCGACCGGCCGGCCGACGGCCTGGACCAGTAGGCGCGGATCGCCGAAGAGCCGCCCTGCCACGCGCTTGACGTCAGCCAGCGTCACCGCCGCGAAGAGCTGGTTGCGCTCACTGAGGAATTCCGGCTCGAAGCCGTTGATGGCGAGGCCGAGCAGTTCGCCGGCGATCTTGGGCGAGGTGTCAAAGCGCAGCGGATAGGAGCCGATGATGTAGCGCTTGGCCTCCTCGACCTCATGCTCGCTCGGCCCCTCCGCGGCGAGCTTGGCCATCTCCTCGCGGATCACGGTCATCGATTCGGCGACGCGGTCGTTGCGGGTCGAGGTGCCGCCGACCAACATCGCCGCCTCGCGCAGCGGCAGGAGGCTGGAAGAGACGCCGTAGGCGAGGCCGCGCTTCTCGCGCACCTCCTGGAACAGGCGCGAGGTGAAGGCCGAACCGCCGAGGATGTGGTTGAGCACGCTGCCGGCGATGAAATCGGGATCGTGCCGCATCAGGCCGGGACCGACGAAGCGCAGCACCGTCTGCGGCACATCGAGATCGACGACATGGGTCTCGCCGAGGCCCTGGATCGGCAGCGCCTCGGTCGGACGCTGGCGCGCCCTGCCCGCAGGCAGTCCGGCGAAGAGCTGGTCGAGGCGTTGCCTGAGCTCCTCGGCGCCGATGTCGCCGACGACCACCACCTTGAGGCCCGACGTGCCGAGCAGCTCTGAGGTGACGGCATGGAGATTGCCCGCGGCCAGGGCGGAGACGCTGTCGACGTCGCCCCTCTCGGGCCGGCCGTAAGCGTGGCCGGGATAGGCCGCGGCATAGAGCGCGTTGCGGCACATCGTTTCCGGATTCTGCGACTGGCGCTGCAGGCCGGCGATGATCTGGTCCTTGACCCGCGCGACCGCATCCGTGTCGAAGCGCGGCTTGTTCAGGGCGAGCGCGAGCAATTCGAAGGCCGTGTCGCGATGGCGCGACAGGGTCTGGAGCTGGCCGTGGAACTCGTCGCGGCGGGCATCGAAGCCCAGGCTGATGGCATGGTCGGCCATCTTGCCCTGGAAGGCCTCGGCGTCGAGATCGCCGGCGCCCTCGTCGAGCAGGCCGGAGACGAGATAGGCGCTGCCGGCGGCGTTTTCCGGATCGCGCGTCGCGCCGCCGTCGAAGGCGAAATCGACCGCGATCAACGGCAGGCCATGCTCCTCGACGAGCCAGGCCTCGATGCCGCCGGGCGAGCGGATTTTCTGCACCGCGACGGAGGGGCCGGCTGCGACGGGGCTGAGGCTGGCGGTGAGGGGAGCGTTCATGTCGCGTCCTGGCTTTCGGATCGGAAGACGACCCGGCGGGCTCGAGGGTGGAATCGGGGGAGACTCAGGCGGACGGCAGCAGTAGGCCGGTGACCGAGCGATCGGGCCGGAGATAGCGCCGCGCCGCCGCCAGCACCTGATCGCGCGTCACCGCCTCGACACGCTCGGGCCAGGCCAGCACGTCCTCGACTGTCTCGCCGACCGCCAGCGACGAGCCGAAGATGCGCGCGAGCGAGGACTGATTGTCGCGGGCGAAGATGGTGTCGGCGACGAGCCTGGTGCGGGCACGCGCCAGCTCGACCTCGCTCGGCCCCTCGTCGAGGAACGTCGCCAGCGCGGCGTCGAGACCGGCTTCGAGCGCGTCCATGGCAAGGCCCGGACGCGGGCTCGCAGAGACCTGGAAGGCGGACCGGTCGACCATCGAGCCCATGAAATAGGCGCTGGCGCCGGCCGCGATCTCCTGCTCGACGCAGAGCCTGCGGTAGAGCCGGGAGGTCGTACCGCCGCCGAGGATCTCGGCTGCGAGCTCAAGCGCGAAGACCTCGTCGCGATCGCCGCTGAGATATGTCGGCGTCAGCCAGCCGCGCCGCAGCGAGGGCTGGCGCACGCGCGGATCCGACAGCGCGACGCGGCGGGCGGCGCGCGGATCGGGCTCGGCCGGGCGCTTGCGGACGGGGGCGGCCCCGCGCGCGGCGATCCGGCCATAGGTCTCCTCGGCGAGGCTTCGCACCTCGGCCGCATCGGTGTCGCCAGCGACGACGAGGATCGCATTCTCGGGCGTGTAGAAGCGCTGATAGTAGGCGAAGGCGTCGTCGCGGTTCAGCTCCTCGATCTCGTGCTCCCAGCCGATGATCGGGGTGCCATAGGGGTGATGGACGAAGAGGGCTGCGGAGAATTCCTCGCCGAGCTGGGCGCCGGGATCGGAATCGACCCGCATCTTGCGCTCTTCCAACACGACGTCGCGCTCAGGCCCGACGACGCTCTCGTCAAAGGCGAGCCCCGTCATCCGGTCCGCCTCATAGTCCATCATCGCGCGCAGATGCTGCTTGGGCACGCGCTGGAAATAGGCGGTGTAGTCGAAGGAGGTGAAGGCGTTCTCCTGGCCGCCATAGCCGGCGACGATCTTCGAGAACTCGCCGGCCGGCCATTTCGCCGTACCCTTGAACATCAGATGTTCAAGGAAATGCGCGATGCCGGATTTGCCGGCCGGATCGTCGGCCGAGCCGTTGCGATACCAGACCATATGCGTGACCACGGGAGCGCGGTGATCGGGCACGACCACGACGTCAAGGCCGTTGCCGAGCCGGAACGACTCGACCGGCGCACTCAGGCGGGTCGGCGGCATATGGATTGTCATCGCTGGACCATCGGTTGGCGGCGGGGCATTGCCCCCATATAGGCCGCCACGCCGGAGAGAACCAGACGCGCTATGCCCGCCTCAGTTGGTCGGGGGCAGGGTCGGCGCCGGCAGGCCTTGCGCGAATTCCTTCTGGCCGGTCGCCTGCGTGTCCTCGCGCGGTCCGCCGCGACCCGGGCCGACTGGGGCCGTGCCGGCGGGCATGCGATAACCGACCGGCGGCTCGTAGAGATATTTGCGCTCGGGCTCGGAGCCGTAGGTCAGGCTGGCGAGATCGTCCTCATTCCTTCGCGCCGCGAGATCGCGGCCGACCTGGATCGGCCCGATGTTCTCGTCGAAGGTCTTGGACTGCTGCGTCGGAAGATAGCGACTACCGTCACGGCCGGCGACGCGGCCCTTGCGCAGTTCGTCCTGGCTCAGCAGAGGACGCTGATTGTCCTTGTATTTCTCGCGTTCGGTGGCCGGGACCAGCGCCTGGTCGCGCTCGGCGCGACGGCGGGCGACGTCGGGATCGTTCGGCCAGGCGGCGGTCCGCGAACTCGCCGGCTCCTGCGGGCGCGGCAGGGTCGAGGCCGGCGGCACCACCAGCGGCGGACGCTGGCGATATTCGATGTCGTTGTTGGCCTTGCCGCCGATGACGCCTTCCATCAGGTTCTTGAACAGTATGCCTTCCTGCGCAAAGGCGGGCGAGGCCGCCACGAGGAGGCCGCCGGCCATCAGCAGATGCGTCGCAACGGTGCGAAGAGCCATATCGAAACCTCCCTCGGAAACGCGATCGTTCCGGCAGTCTAAACCTCGGGCGAGCGGCGAAACGATGGCGGAGCGCCAGATCAAGCCGTCTTTTCCACCTCCGGGCGCAGGGACGTATACATCAGCACGGCCACGCCGACAACGATCGCCGCATCGGCGATGTTGAAGATGTACCAACTGAAGCTGCCCCAATGCAGGTGGACGAAATCGATGACCGCCCCGAAAACGGCGCGATCGAGGCCGTTTCCGAGCGCGCCGCCGACGATCAGCGCCAGCCCGACCACGGTCGCAGGCCGGGTCTCGCGCCACATCCAGCGCCCGAGCCAGATCGCAGCGACGAAGGAGATCATCACCAGCGCCCAGCGCCCGACATCGGTGCCCTGCTGGAACAGGCCGTAGGAGATGCCGCGGTTCCAGGCGAGCACGATCTCCATGAAGGGCGCGACCTGGAACGGCCCGTTCTCGGCCAGACCGACCCCGAACAGGAGCCAGAGCTTCAGCGCCTGGTCCGACAGGAAGACCAGGGCCGCGAGCGCGACCCCGAGGCGACGCTCCGAACTCATCGCGGCGTCTGCCCGAGCTCGCGCAGCGCCCTGGCGTCTCGCATCGTTACGCCGGGATAGGCCGGATCGGCCGTCGCCGGATCGAAATACTTCCACGACCGGGCGCATTTGACGCCGAAGGCCCGCGAGGGAACGACCGCGACGCCGGGGATGTCGGCCATGCGGAAGGCCTCCTGCGGCCCCTCCCCGCTCGCGACCGAGATGCCCGAGGTGATGCAGATTTCGGCGAGATCGGCGCCCGAGAGCGCGGCCAGCAGATCGGGATCGGAGACGAACACCTTGGGGGCGGCCTCGAGCGAGGAGCCGAGCCGCTTGGCGGCGCGCTCCAGTTCGAGCGCGCCGGTGACGACGCGGCGCACGCGCCGGATCTTGGCCCAGCGCTCGGCCAGCTCGGCATCGAGCCAGTCCTCCGGCGCCTGCGCGAAGCGCTCGAGATGGACCGAGCCGTCCATCGCCTTCGCGTCCGGATACCGTTCGAGCCAGGCCTCCTCGGTGGTGAAGACCAGGATCGGCGCGAGCCAAGTGGCAAGGCAACGGAAGAGATGGTCGACCACGGTCAGCGCGCTCTTGCGAACATGGCTCGACAAGGGATCGCAATAGAGCGCGTCCTTGCGGATGTCGAAATAGAAGGCCGAGAGCTCGGTGTTCATGAACTGCGACAGCAGGTTCACCACCTTCTTGTAGTCGTAGCTGCGGTAGGCCTCCTCGACCTGCGGACCGAGCTCGGCCAGCCGGTGCAGCATCAGCCGCTCCAGCTCCGGCATGGTCCGAGCCTCCTCGACGCGGATCGCCTCGCTGAAATGGGCGAGTGTGCCGAGCATCCAGCGCGTGGTGTTGCGCAGCTTTCGATAGGTCTCGACGAAGGTCTTGAGGATCTCTTTACCGATGCGCAGATCGTCGGAATAGTCGGCCGCGGCGACCCAGAGGCGCAGGATGTCGGCGCCGCTGTCCTTTATGATGTCTTGCGGTGCGGTGACATTGCCCTTCGACTTCGACATCTTCTCGCCCTTCTCGTCGAGGCAGAAGCCGTGGGTCAGGACGACGTCATAGGGCGCGCGGCCGCGCGTGCCGCAGCTCTCCAGCAGCGAGGAATGGAACCAGCCGCGATGCTGGTCCGAACCTTCGAGATACATCACCCGGTCGTTGCCGCCGTCGCCGCGACGGCGCGCGCGCAGGTCGGGCCGGCGCTCCAGCGTGAAGGCGTGGGTCGAGCCCGAATCGAACCAGACGTCGAGCACGTCGGTGACGCGCTCGTAGAGCGCCGGATCGTAGCCGAAGGGCTTCAGGAAACGAGCGCCGTCGGTGTCGGTGAACCAGGCGTCTGCGCCCTCCAGCTCGAAAGCCTCGGCGATCGCGGCGTTGACGCGGGCGTCGACGAGCAGCTTGCCGCTCGCCTTCTCGACGAAGACGGTGATCGGCACGCCCCAGGCGCGCTGGCGCGAAACCACCCAGTCGGGGCGATTGGCGATCATGCCGTTGATCCGGTTCTCGCCGGTCGCTGGCACCCATTGCGTCTCGGCGATGGCACGTAGCGCCCGGTTGCGCAGGGTGTCGGTATTGCCGCCCGCGACCGGCGCCGGGTCGTCGGCCGACGTCGCGCCGCCTTCGCCGCCGATCGGCTTGTCCATGGCGATGAACCATTGCGGCGTATTGCGGAAGATCACCGGCTTCTTCGAGCGCCAGCTATGCGGGTACTGGTGTTTCAGCCGGCCGCGCGCGACGAGGTTGCCCGACGCGGCCAGCGCCTTGATGACGACGTCGTTGGCGTCGCCTTTCGAGCCTGTGTCGGTGATGACCTGCGCACCCTCGAAGCCCGGCGCATCCTTGGTGAAGCGGCCATCGGCGTCGACGGTGTAGGGGATGTGGGTGTCGATGCCGCGCTCGCGCAGCACACGGCCATTCGCCATCCAGATGTCGAAGTCCTCGCGGCCATGGCCCGGCGCCGTATGGACGAAGCCGGTGCCGGCCTCGTCGGTGACGTGGTCGCCGTCGAGGAGCGGCACATCGAAATCGTAGCCTTGGCCGCGCAGGGGGTGGGCTGTGGTCAGGCCGGCCAATTGCTCCGCCGAAACGTCTGCAACGAGTTCGTAGGCCTCGACCTTTGCTGCCTTGAAAACGCCCTCGGCGAGGTTCTTGGCGAGGATATAGGTGGCGCCGACCTTGGCCCAGTTCTGCTCGGGCGCGGCGATGACGCGATAGAGGCCATAGGCGATCTTGTTGTGAAACGAGATCGCGCGGTTGCCCGGCATCGTCCAAGGTGTAGTTGTCCATATTACAACTGAGGAATTGGCCAATTCCTCAGCAAATTTCCAAATTTTCGGCCATGGCGTCGCCCCCATGTCGCCTGTCATTGCCTGTACGATCGGAAACGCGACGAACACCGTATCGCTCGTGTGCTCCTCGTATTCGACCTCGGCCTCGGCGAGCGCGGTCTTTTCGACCACCGACCACATCACCGGCTTGGAGCCGCGATAGAGCTGCGCCGTCTCAGCGAATTTCATGATCTCGCGGGCGATCTGGGCTTCCGCGCCAAAGGCCATGGTGAGATAGGGGTCGGCCCAGTCGCCCTCGACGCCGAGGCGCTTGAACTCCTCGCGCTGCACGTCGACCCAGTGCTCGGCGAAGCTGCGGCATTCCTTGCGGAACTCCACCACCGGCACGTCGTCCTTGTTCAGGCCCTTGGCGCGGTACTGCTCCTCGATCTTCCATTCGATCGGTAGGCCGTGGCAGTCCCAGCCCGGCACATAGTTGGAGTCGTAGCCGAGCATCTGCTGCGAGCGGGTGACGAGGTCCTTCAGCACCTTGTTCAGCGCATGGCCGATATGGATGTTGCCGTTCGCATAGGGCGGCCCGTCATGCAGGATGAATCGGTCCCTGCCCTTCGCCGCCTCGCGCAGCTTGCGGTAGAGGTCGATCCGCGCCCAGCGCGCCAGCAATTCGGGCTCGCGCTGCGGCAGGCCGGCCCGCATCGGGAACTCGGTCTGCGGCAGGAACAGCGTCTGGGAATAGTCGACGGCGTCGGGCTTGTCGGCGGTCGTGTCGGTCATGATCCGGCTCGGGCGATTGCGACAGGCGAGCCGGGGCTGGATCCGGCGCGGCGCGGTGTCGGCGATTAAGACGAGGAAGGCGGCGGTCACCCCGGACTGCGCAGGCGCCCGCGCATCAGCGCAGGGCGGCAGCCGGGCCCGTAATTCGCCGAGACAGAGCAATCAATATGGCGCGAGAGGCGGTCATGCGCGGCTTCTAGCAGGCGCAGCTTACGGAAGGAAGGGCGGCGTTCGGGCAAGGATGTCGCGAGCGCTGACGCTGTCGGCGTCCATCTGCGCGATCAGAGCCGGCAGCGAGTCGAATTTCGCCTCGCCGCGCAGCCAATCGACCAGCGCGACATCGACCTGTTTGCCATAGAGATCGCCGGAGAAATCGAACACGAAGGTCTCCAGCCGCGGCGCGCCGTCGTCGAAGGTCGGGCGGCTGCCGAAGCTCGCGACCCCATCGCGCCAGACGCCGTCGATCTTGATCCGCACGGCATAGATGCCGTGGCGCAGCCTGCAGTCGCGCGGCAGGTGCATGTTGGCGGTGGGATAGCCGAGCTCGCGGCCGCGCTTGTCGCCATGGGTGATGACGCCGCGCACGAACCAGGGCCGGCCGAGAAAGGCGGCGGCGCGGGCGACGTCGCCCTGTTCCAACGCCGTCCGGATCAGGGTCGAAGAGACCGGCTCGCCGGCGAAGGCGAAGGCCGGCACGACGATGACGGGCACGCCGACATGCTCGCAGCGCGCCTGCAGCATCTCCGGCGAGCCGGCGCGGCCCTTGCCGAAATGGAAATCATAGCCGCAGACGAGGCCGGCGGCGCCGAGCTTGCCGAGCAGGAGATCGTCGACGAACGCCTCGGCGTCGATCGCGGCGATGTCGCGGTCGAAAGGCAGAACGAAAGTCGGCGCGAGCCCGGCGGCCGCGAGCAGCTCGGTCTTCACCTTGGGCGGGGTCAGCCGGAACACCGGCTGGTCCGGCCGGAAGACGCTGCGCGGATGCGGCTCGAAGGTCAGTGCGGCCGGTCGACGGCCGCGTTGCTCGCCGAGCGCAATGGCCGCCCGCGCCAATTCGGCATGGCCGCGATGGACCCCGTCGAAATTGCCGAGCGCGAGGACCGCGCCGCGCAGCGCATCCGGAACCGGCTTGTCAGGGTCGAGCACGAAGGCGGCAGGCGGCTCAGCGGAGGATGTCATCGAGCGGAAGCGTCCGGTCACCCGCAAGGCAGGGCGGCCCCGTCATTGGCCAAGCCGGGCGGTGCGTCAAGCGCGCCGGCTCAGGCCCTGGAGGATGACGGCGGCAGCGCGACCCAGGCCTCGCCCTCCAGCACCGCCTTGCCGTCGACGAGGCATTCGCAGAACAGCCGCGCCCGGCGGCGCTCCGGCACGAGCTCGACCACCTCGACGCGGGCGGTGACGACATCGCCGATCTTGACCGGCGCCAAGAAGGTCAGCGTCTGCGAGAGATAGACCGCGCCCGGCCCTGGCAGGCGCGTGCCGAGCAGCGCCGAGACCAGGCTCGCGGTCAACATGCCATGGGCGATGCGCTGGCCGAACTTGGTCGAGGCGGCATAGCGGTCGCAGAGATGGATCGGATTGGCGTCGCCCGAGAGATCGGCGAAGAGCGAGACGTCGCGCTCCATCACCGTGCGCATCAGGCTTTCGCTGCGCCCGATCGTCAGATCCTCGAAGGCATGGACCCGATAGGTTGCCTGGCTCATCGCGTTCACGCCGCCATCCTGAGTGCCGGGTCGCCTCGCCGCACGCGGCCGGACCTCTTCCTCGCATTCCGGCAAGCCTGTCACAGCCAGGATGGAACGGCCATTGAACTTTGGTGACCCGCCCCATTCGCTCCGGCGCGCCCGGCCGAAAGGACGATGCCGCAGCGTCATTCGGACATCGGATTAACGGCTTTGAAACGCCGCGGGCGTAAGACGGTTGACCCATGGACGCCGCCTTGAGAAGGCGGCACGACGCGGGGTATCGCCCTCGTGCCGAAACCGCGATGCTTGGAGCACGGATATGGCTCTCGATCCCTCCATGCCGATCCTGGTGGTCGACGACTACCAGACCATGGTGCGCATCATCCGCAACCTGCTGCGGCAGCTCGGCTTCGAGAACGTCGACGACGCCGCCGACGGCCAGGCCGCGATCGACAAGATGCGCGACAAGAAATACGGGCTCGTCATCTCCGACTGGAACATGGAGCCGATGACCGGTTTCGAGCTGCTGCGCCGCGTGCGCGACGAGGAGACACTAGCGCAGACGCCCTTCATCATCGTCACGGCGGAATCGAAGACCGAGAACGTCATCGCCGCCAAGAAGGCGGGCGTGAACAACTACATCGTCAAGCCGTTCAACGCGCAGACGCTGAAGACCAAGATCGAGTCGGTCTGCGCCGCCTGAGCACGTCCTCGACCGCTACTCCGGAGGCCGCCTGACGCGGCCTTCCGCGCTTCCGGTGCTCACGGATGAAAACTCCGCTCCGGTTCTCTAAAGCCACGCCAGTCGACTCACCGGAGCGCGTTCGCGAACGCGCTCACCAGCGCGCCCATCACCACACCAGATGCGGCAGCGCGTAGTCCGGGCGGTGGCTCTGCCTCGCGAACCAGCCGTGGCGGTCCTCCCATGAGGCCTCGACCAGATCCTGCGCGTGGATGCCGGCGAGCACCATGATGGCCGTCGCGCCGAAGGCGCGGGCGCCGGCGATGTCGGTGCGGATCGCATCGCCGATGGTGCAGATGCGCGACGTGTCCGGCGCGGGGCGCCCGGCCGCGATCATGAGGTCGACCGCCGCCTCGTAGATCGGGGCGTGCGGCTTGCCGGCATAGACCACCTCGCCGCCGACCTGCTCATAAGCGAGCGCGACGGAGCCGGCGCAGGGTACGATGCGGCCGCCGCGATCGACCACGAGATCGGGATTGGCGCAGATCATCGCGAGCCGGCGGGCGGCGAAGCCTTCGAGCAGGCCGGCATAGCTCTGGGGCGTCTCGCGCTCGTCGTCGAACAGGCCGGTGCAGAGCACGTATTCCGCGTCTTCGGCGCCGGCACGCGGAGCATTGAGCCCCTCGAGCAGCGGCAGGTCGCGCGGCGGGCCGAGATGGAAGACGGAGCGGCCGGCGCGCGCCGTGATCAGGGCCCGGCAGACGTCGCCGGAGGTGACGATCGCGTCATAGGCGGCTTCCGGGACATAAAGCCCACGCAATTGCTGGACGATCGCGGCCGAGGGGCGCGGCGCGTTGGTGACCAGCACGACGAACATCCCGGCCGCGCGCGCCTCGACCAGCGCCTCGATCGCGCCCGCATGCGCGACGACGCCGTTGTGGACGACGCCCCAGACGTCGCAGAGGCACAGATCGAAGCGATCGGCGATCGCCGAGAAACCGGTGAGCGGCAAGGTGGCGTGCGAAGGCAAGACGATCTAGCTCCTGAAGCGGGACATCCGCTTTAGAGCCAGCGATCCCGTCGGGAAAGGGCCGAGCTTCAAGCGCTGGCGCGGCGTAGCACCGACCGGAACGGCACCCGCTCCGGTTTGGGCTCCTCGGCCGGTATCGCAGCAGCGGGCGGGGTCGCCGCGGCAGGGTGGTCGAGGAGCTGCGCCACCGGCCGGGTCTCGATTACGGGCGGCGCCGGCGGTGCCGGTTCGGCGAAGACCTCGGGCCGCACCGGCCGCGGCGGCGAGAACACGGGCCCCTGGGCATAGCTGATGCCGAGTTCGAGCATGTCGGCGACGGTCGGATCGTCCTCGACCTCGTCGGCGATCAGCGAGACAGAGGCCCGCGCCAGCATCGCCGCGAGATCGCCGGCGGCGATGTCGAGCGAGGGATTGTCCGACATCTCGGCCTGCAGCATCGCTGCCGGCGCCTTGACGAAGCGGATGCCGCGCTCGAACAGCGCCGCCGGATCGAGCCTGAGGTCGAGAAGCTGGTCGAGCGCGAAACGCACGCCATTGGCCGACATCGCGCCGAGCAGGCCGAGGCTTGCGGGATCGAGCGCGCGGAAGACGCGCTGCGGGATCTCGACCACGAGATGGCCGCTGTGCTCGCGGTATTTGTCGAGAATGCGCGAGAGCGTCGCCAGTGCCTTAGAGGAACTCCAGGTCGCCGCGCTGAAATTGCAGGAGACGAAGAGCTGGCCTTCCTTGGCGCCGACATGGCGTGCGATGGCCAGCGCGCGGGTCAGCATCAGAGCGTCGAGCGTCGGGCCGAAACCGCGCTCCTCGACGACGGTCAGGAAGTCCTCCGGCAGCAGCAACGTGTTCTCGTCCAGCCGCAGGCGTACGAGCGCCTCGTAGCCGCGGGTTCGCCGCTGCGGCAACTGCACGATCGGCTGCAGATGGACCTCGACCTTGCCGGCCGACAGCGCCTGGCTGATGACTGCGGCACGCTCGTCGGCCCGGCGCTTTTCCTCGATCCGCGCCGCCTCGATCTGCTGCGCCATGATCGCCTCGCGCCTCGCCCGCTCGACCGCCTCGGGATCGATGACCGGGACGGGCGCGAGACGCTGCGGCTGCGGCGGAGGCGCCGCCGCGCGCTCCTGCGCCGTCAGCTTCTCGTCATGCTCGGCGAGCGTGGTCGCGACCTGGTGGATCAGATCGCCGAGCAGGCCGACCTCGGCGGTAAGTTCGTTCAGCGTCGCGCGCGCCGGCGCGGCGTCGGCCTCGCGCATCGGCATCTGGTCGACGCGGTGGGCGAGGTTGTCGAGCTTGATCGCGTTGGCGGCGAGCCTGACCTTGACCTCGCCGACCGCCGCGAAGACCTGCTCGCGCTGCGCAACCAGGCGCCGCTCGAACAAATGCAGCGAGAGGATCGCGCCAGCGCCCGCCAGCAGCAATCCGCCCGCCGTTCCAAGACCGCCCGGCGCCAGGATCACGGCGATCGCGCCGGCCGAAAGACCGGCGACGGCGGCTGCGAGCGGAGGCAGGGCGTTCAATCTGATGCGGGCCAAGGCAGCGTTCGCGCGTGGGGTGGATCGGGACGAATCGGCGAATCACGGTCGTATGACGACAGTAAACGCCGATATCCCCGGTTGCGAGCCGGGCCGGCCCGCCACCCACGAAAAAGCGCGGCCGGAGCGGCGCAAAGCGGCGCTCATTGTTGGCGGATCAGCTCCGCCGCCAGCGGGCCGAGCGCCGTCATGATCTTGTCGACCACCGGCGGCGAGAAGCCGCGCGTGCCGAGATTCAGCCGCGCATCGATGGCGAAGGACGGCGAGAGACGCACCAGCCCGGCGATCGCGGTGGCAAGGCCGGCCCGGTCGTCGGTCTCGGCGCTCTGCATGGCGCGGCCGAGCAGGCCGTAGAAGCTGTCATCGGTCGAGAGGACAGCGGTATAGCCCTCGGCGAGGCGGTTCGCGCCGGTCAGCCGCGCGCCGAGGAAGGCGAAGAAATCGTACCAGGGCGGGCGCCCGGCCGACATCTCGATCGCCCTCTGAAGCAGGGGCAGACCCTCGGCCGGGCGATCGAGCTGAACCAGCCTGGCGCCGAGATCGGCCATGATGTCGGGATCGTAGGGATTGTAGGAGAGCGCCTGCCGGCCGGCGGCCAGCGCCTCGTCCGCCTGACGCCGGGCATAGAGCACGTCCATCATCACCTGCTGCGCGCGGGCGCTGGATGGCGCATAACGCACCGCGTTCAGGGCGGCGCCGAGCGCGCGGTCGAGCGGCAGGCCGGGCAGCGGGTTGAGCCCGGAGGTGTATTCGTCGAGCGTCAGCAAGGCGAGTTGCGCCCAGGCGGCCGAGAAGGTCCTGTCCTGGTCGATCGCGGCCTCCAGGCAATTGCGCGCGGCGAGATGATCCTGCGCCTTCATTGTGCGGCGGTAGTCCAGAGCCTGGAAGACGCAACGCATCGCCGGAGACGTCGCGATCTGGCGGAAATCGGCATGGATGATGCCGAAGGGCTCGGTCAGGCGGACGGCGAGGCGGCGCGCGATCTCGCCGATCTCCTGCTCGTCGATCGAGCCGCGGGCGAAGATGCGCGAGGCCGACCAGACGATGCGCCCGTCATGCAGCGAGCGCAGCCGACCGAAGGTCTCGCTCTGGTCACCGATCGGCGTCGTCACCAGCTCGAAGGCATAGTCGGCGCCGTCAGCCGGTCGGGCGCCGACGGCGACGGCGCGCACGGTCACGAGATCGTCGAACCGCGCCATCGCATCGACCAAGGCGCGGGCGAAATACTGGACTTTGCCGAGCAGCTCGGCTTCGCCGGGAATATCGGCGACCGTGACGACGACGATCGGGAGGTGGCCCATGGCCGGGGCAGGCGCCTCGCTCGATGCGGTCGCCAGGCCCTGGACGGCGGCGGTGCGGCTGTCCAGCATCGCTTCGCGATACCAACCGATGAAGGCGATGGCGCCGACCACGAAGGCCAGCACCGCGACGGTCCGCCAGCCGCGCGAAACGCCCGAAACAATCGGCGGCGCAGCGGCGACGACCGGCGTCTCGCGCGGCACGGTCTCGGTCGGAGGTTCCCCCTCGGCGGCCGGCACGGACACCAGATCCTCTGCCGCGACGGGAAACTCCGGATCGCCGCCCGCGCGCTCGAAGACCGGCACATAGCCGCCGATCGGCATGGCGATGCGCAGCGCATCGCGCGCGCCCTCTGCAGCATAATAGTGGCTCAGCGCCTTGCGCAGCCGCCCGGCCTCGACACGCACGATCGGGTCGGCCTGCGGATCGAATTCCGGCGGCCGACCCAGCGCTTCCACCGCGATGGTGTAGCCCTTGAGTTCGGCGCTTCGGCCGGCGATGGCGCGGATGACGATGAAGCTCAGGAATGCCGATAGCTGCGGCGCGCCGCGGAACGCGTCCGAAGCGAGGACGCGGTCGAGCGCAGCCCGAATCGCCGCGGCGGCCTGCTCGTCGAGCGGTTCTCTGGGTTGGGCATCGTCGCGCATCGGGGTTTGACCCAGGATCCGTCCCCCTTCCTCAACCTAAGGCAGAAACGACGTAGCGTCACCTGCAACCTCGTCACGCCGTCGCGCCGCGCAGGGATGCCCCGACGCCGTGGTGATTTACAGCCCCCCTCGTGCTGTTAGGTTGAGAGAGACTTAAACCATCAGGACAGCGCGATGACCTCAGCGACCAAGCCGATCGCCACCCCGAACGACCTCGAAGCCTTCTGGATGCCGTTCACGGCCAATCGCTCGTTCAAGCAGAACCCGCGCATGATCGCCCGCGCCGAGGGGATGTATTACTACACCCCCGAAGGCAAGCCGGTGATGGACGGCACGGCGGGGCTGTGGTGCTGCAATGCCGGCCATGCGCGGCGTCCGATCATCGAGGCGATCCAGGCCCAGGCCGAGGAGCTCGATTTCGCGCCGACCTTCCAGTACGGCCATCCCAAGGTGTTCGCGGCCGCCGCCCGGATCGCGGCGCTGGCGCCGGGCGACCTCGACCACGTCTTCTTCGCGGGCTCGGGCTCGGAGGCCGCCGACACGGCGCTGAAGATCGCGATCTCCTATTGGAACGTGCTCGGCAAGGGTTCGAAGACCCGGCTGATCGGACGCGAGCGCGGCTATCACGGCG